>Ga0265292_1000012_pt1 | contig 611753 bp, 604 predicted proteins | sample Munlanlewell296A_FD_189080 | JGI IMG/M metagenome (GOLD analysis project Ga0265292, IMG submission 189080) | Leachate microbial communities from a municipal landfill in Southern Ontario, Canada - Leachate well 296A | ecosystem: Engineered > Solid waste > Landfill > Unclassified | place... | reverse complement strand
AAATGCGGCGCCGAGAATCATCCTGGACGAAAAGCCTGTAATGAATGTGGCGTCGCTCTGCCCAGTCAAGTACTGTCAAAAGACATAAATGTGGCCAAGAGTCCTAAAATCTTACAGACCGCTGCTAAAGGCATTGATTGGTCTGTCTGGGTCTGCTTAGGCTGTGTAATTGCATTGTTAGGTGATTTTGCAATTATTTTCAGTCAAATTACGACGTATGGAAGCGCAGCGGTAGCGAGTACCCTGCCGCAAGACACCCGTTTGGGAATTCTAGACCAATTACTTATTATGAAGAATCTTGGTATTGCCTTAGCTCTCGGATCGTTGGTTTTCGCAGTTGTTTCGGTGTTCAGGTTTAAGTTTAAACGAAGTACCGTGGGTGTTGTGGTTGTTGTTTTATCTAGTATCGTCAGCTTCGCAGGCGTATGGTTCTATATTTTTATTCTTTTGCGTTAGGAGACACGAATGTTCTGTCCTAAATGTGGTGCTCAAAACGAAAAAGACGCGAAGTTCTGCCAGAAATGCGGTATAGAAATGAGCCCACAATCTACACTTAGCGAGGATGATAAAAAAGCTTCTAAGCTGGGATCTCTGCAGATTATCAGGAATGCAACTGCAGTTATTGGTGTGGTAGTAATTATTCTGTTAGCTGTTCTTGGACTTGGCAATCTCTTAGGATATGTAGGTTTAAGAAATGGTTCTTCTCCTAACACTCAACGGGAGAGCATATCCTCTGAAAAGAATCAGTCGACTAACAATCAACAGGTTCGAGGTGCAGCTTCTAAGGCAAAAGCAATAAGATCAACAGCCGTTAAGGTTCTTGAGCTTTATTTCACTGATAATAATGGGTCTTATTTGGGCGCAAATGACGCGACACTAGAAGCACTCGAAACAAGTATAGGGTTTTCAGATACACAGCCATCAGTAAATGTGGCATATGTTCATGATGTTGCCGTTGACGGCTATGTTATCGAAGTATTAAGCAGCGACGGAATTACCTATACGGCAAGAAAAAAGAATGGTGGAGCGTGTATATATAGTGAGAGCCGATAACAACATAGAATATCATCAAAACAAGCCTACTGCGGGAGGTGCAAATGTTCTGTCCTAAATGCGGAGTCCAAAATGAAGAAGATGCGAAATTCTGCCAGAAATGTGGGCAACAACTAACAGTTCAAGGTTCTCAATCGAAGATGAACACGAAAGCAATAACAGCATTAATACTATCTATGTTCGGTCGATTTCTACAGATACCCCCGCTGTGTTTCACATTTCTATATCTTTCGGCCGTGTCCACAGCAGGTGGGAATAATGCCGCTGAAAGTGTGATAAATCAGATGAATGCGGGATCATTACTTATCTCGAAGTATGGCCTAATGGTTTTTCTAGTTGGAGTAGTGTCTGCCGCAGTTCTAACAGCAGGAGTTATATTAGGTGTTATTGCAAGGATGGAGATTGCTAAAAGCGGAGGAACACTATCTGGCAAAGGTCTATCGAATGCAGCAATAATTGTTGGCGACTGGATTGGCTCTGGATTGCTTGGAGCAGCCATTGTTATTGTCTGGACTCTGTCTGACCGGAAACGAGGTCAGTAGTACTATGTTCTGTCCTAAATGCGGAACGAAGAACGAAGATGACGCGAAATTCTGCGAGAGATGCGGCGAGACTATGGAAGGAAGCTCTCCGCTCCCTATTCCTGAGCAAAAAAGCGCGGCATCTGCCGGCGTAAGTAAAAAAAGACTGCTTGTTATGACAGCAATCACGTGCCTTTTGGCATTGCCTATCGTTTGGCTTATCGTCACAGGAATAGAAACACAACCGCAGCCAGCAAGTTATAGCGACAGCGCTTCAGCAGAAGGAAGCAGTCTTGAAACCGGACAAAAATTCTTGGCTGCTTTGCAGAACAAGGACTCTGTTACTGCACGCGATTTGTTCGCGCCAGAAAGCAGGGAATCGTTCAAGGGCAGTATCGATTACTACAGAGTGTTTAAAACAAATGAGTCTTTTGAATTCTCCAACATCAGGGTAAAAGTTGCAGAGAACATGAATTATATTCTAGCGGAAGCTAACATTGCGGCCGGCGAGAAGACTTATTCAGCGGTTGCGAGACTTGAATATACAACGGCGGCTGTCCAAGACGGCAAGAAGGACGTATACGATAGCTCTTTATATCTGGTGGGCAATGGTAAGGGATGGTTTGTTTTTAAGCTTTAGAGGAGGACTCTATGTTCTGTCCTAAATGCGGTGCCCAAAACGAAGACGATAGTAAATTCTGCCAGAAATGTGGCTCAAAAATTGTCACGATACAGGACTTTGACGACAAACAAGAAGAGCTGGCTGCCTCCTGTGGAAGTCCTGCTACTAAATGGAAATGTCCCAAGTGCGGCCAATCGGTTTATGAAGAAGAGTTTTGCCCGGAATGTGGATCAGTAAACGGGATAGCTGACAATGACGCTTCTGAAGAAGACACAGTTGTTAATCAATGGCGAGCGATGACGAAGTCAATAGACCGGGATTGGAGCATGCCAAAGTGGCTAAGCATATTAACAGTACTGCTTGGAGTTCTTATAGTAGTCATTGCCGTAGGCCTGTTTTTTCGAGGTGCGGTGGGCACCAGACCAGGCTCTGCTGAAGATATTGCCATCAGTTTTGTCACGGCTCTAGAAGAATACAACGCAACGAAAGCCCTTACGTATGTTGATCCCCTCGATGAAGGCACAGTAAAAGAAGAAGTCAAATCCATTTGTATCGACCGGGAGTATTCGATCAGCTTAGAGGGCGGACCGGCCATTGAAGATCTTTCCGAAGAGGCCAAAGTCTATTATCTTGTTCCAGTCACGAAGGAAAGTAATAACGGTAGTTCTAAGGGAAATATCCAGGTCAGAATGCGAGAAGAACAAGGCAAGTGGCTAGTCTATGGTTTTTCATTTGTTCCATAATACTTACACCCGTTTATGAGTATGAGTTTTTGGGTATTTGTGATAGCAGAGTAACAAAATGCGAAAAACTTGGTTATATAGATAGAGCCAGAAATGGAGGTGCAAATGTTCTGCCCTAAATGTGGCGCCCAAAACGAAGAAGACGCGAAGTTCTGCGAGAGTTGTGGGTTTAATCTGGCTACAGATGAAAACCAGACATCAAAAGATCAGGATGCCAACCAGACTTCAAAAGGGCTGTTCTGGGACAAACCTAAGCTTATGGTTGCTGCCGCGGCGGCCATTATATTGATGCTCTTGGGCGGGCTTGCAATCGCGGCGCTTAGGTCAGATAAAGAGTCTTCGAGTACGCAGGCGCCAAGCGCAAGCGAGGAGTCTTCGGTACCAAAAAGCCAGACTCGTGAGGCTTTACTTCTCATCTCTCCAATCACGAAGCAATCCTATGATAACCCTGCACTAAAACTTGGCGTATATGAAGTTGACACAAAAGCAGGGAGCATAAATCAATTGTCGTCATTGCCAATAGGTTTTAAAGGCGCTGTGAGCTATAAAGATTCAACCATACACAGCAGTCTTAGTATAAGCACTTGGAAATATATATACGAAGAGTCTGGGATTATTAAAGTAAGATCCTTTATTGGTGGAGGCGAGACCAACCTAAACTGGAAGAAAGATGAGTTTTCCGCAACCCCCAAGTTTACGCAACCAACCATATCGCCCGACGGTACGACAGTTTCAATGATTTCGGAGGACGGGGCGTCGTTATACATTGCAGCAGCGGATGGTGATGGCAAAGACAGTAAAAAAGTGTTGGACATACCTAAGAATCCAGTATTTGAAAGCAGCATTAAACTGACAAGCGGTTTACCTGGTTTTGCGTGGTCCGAGGACTCGGCGAGTCTTATCGGGTTTCAAGATTTCGATTTTATTGATAAAACCTGGACGCAACGGCAATACAACCTAATATCGCTAACAAAAGCCGGGACAGACGTCAAAGTCACTTCAATTGTAGGCGATGAGTTGAGGGTGTATGTCTGCGAGACTTTTTCGGACAAGTCAGGATTTCTTGCATACGTAAGGGAAGGTAAGAACCCGGATCCTTATGGCAGCAATCAGACTTGGAAACCAAAAACTGATTTTGAAATAATTGGTTTTGAAGGCAGTAGAACGCCTTTGCCGGCGTTAAACACAATACTTGAGAAGTTTCCATTTGAAGATACAGGTATATTCACAACATCAATAGACACAGAAGTCTTAAAAGAGCTTGTCTTTTCGCAGGACAACCAGAAGATTGTGTTTTCAAGCAAAGGCGATATCTGGGTGTTGAACATGGACGGGACAAGCCTTTTAAACGTAACGAACTCTACTGATCGAAAAAACTCACTACCAATATGGTCACCTAGCGGCAGCCAAATTGCGTTTCTTTCATCTCCGACATCGAGCTCAGTGTCAGAAGTCTGGGTCATGAACAAAGATGGTTCAAACAGGCAAAAACTAAGCAACGTTCCTCAAGAGGGCATAGCCGCATTAGCGTGGGGAACAGTCGATTCAAACTAAGCTGTCTGAATAATATTTTCATAATTTTGGAGGGTACATGAAAGGTCTAAAAAACATCAGGCTCATCGCATGGTTAGCAACCTGGCTGTTTATCTTTATCCCCAGAACGGCGTTAGCGGCATCGGGGGACTCTTCGGTCGGAGTCTTTATGGGGTTCTCGTCCTTGGTAGGCATTGCAGTTATCGGGTATATCATTTACGCGAATTCAACAGTGACCGAACAATTCTCAACTAGCCAATCCTTTAATAGCGTAAAAGATGCTGCTGTCCATTACATGGGATCTCGGAAGTTCTTCATTCGTAGTCAAAGCGAAAACGTGATCGTCTTTGCGCGTGACACCAAAGCGTCTTGTCTGATTACAGGGATTCTTTTGCTGATTTGGGTTGTTCCCGGACTCCTATATGCTTTGTTCGCTGGAAAAACTGAAGTTGTAACGGTGAGTGCTGTCGGACCTAGTTTGGTCCAGATTAGGGGCAAACGGATGCTGGTGAATGCAATGAGCGCTAGTATCGGGCTTCATCAAGCCATGACAGCGACGACAATTCCTGTATCGACTCCATCGACTTTGCCACAACCCCCTCCCATCGTTGCTGAAGCTGAGATAGTTGAATCTGACGGCGGAGCAGCAATAAAGAATTGTGAACAATGTGGGAAAGTGTTGAAAGAAGGCGATGCCTTCTGCGCGGGTTGCGGAGCGCCGATTCCAGCCATTGATAAGACGGCTGTGGAAGATGAAGAAGAGGCTGGTTCCACTGTATGTCCGGAGTGCGGTTCGGAAATAGAAGAAGGAGATAAGTTCTGTCCTTCGTGCGGATACAAGCACTAGTCAAAATCAGGTGATAATCGTTGGAGTCTAGTTTCTGCCACAAGTGTGGGGCGCCTGTAAAATCAGCTAATAAGTTCTGTAAGAAATGCGGGAGTGCGTTAGCACCCGCGCAAGCAGATTTTAACCAACAAGAGATTCCTGTTGAAGAAGAAATGAACGGTGGGAACCGGAGAATACTATTAATATCAGTCTCAACCATAGCATTAGCTTTATTTATTATCGGAGGATCGTTTTTTGGTTTTAGAATATGGGTTGACAGACAGACCAAAGCTAAGGCAACAGCAGGAAAGACTGCTAGCACAACGAAGCAGGAAAGTCAGTCGTCTAATAGCACAAAGAGCGAGGAAGTCATAGGAATAGAAACGTTTATAAAAGACCACTATGCGAAACTTGATAGAGGCGATATTGCTGGGGCTTATGCCGACTTCACAGAGAAGAAGAAGCAATCAATGAGCCTTCAGGAGTATTCGGATTTTTATAAGAATCACAAATCAACAGAATTTGAAGAACTAAACGTCGAGAGTCACGATGATAGCAGCGCGAAAGTTTTGGTAAGAATAACGACCGTTGAGTTAGTAAACGGTCAGTATATTACGTCGTCTTTTAAGGGATACCACTATCTGAAGAAAATCAACGGACAATGGAAAGACGATGAATACGATCTTTCAGAGGTTAAATAGGGGGCAAGATGAAGGGCAAGGATTTGATTCTCACCGGAACGTTAATGACGGTGCTCGGGGTGGCTGGATATATCTTTTTGGGGCAGCAGTTGGTGCAATACCAAAACGGTCTGGTACAGTTTGCGATTGGTTTGGGCAACTCTGACTTGGCGTCGAGGCAAGCCCAGATGCAGGGTTTGCAGGTTCTAAGTGCGATAGTGGCCATTATTGGTGTTGTCGTTATGGTTGTCGGGTTTTTTCAGCGAGCGCAAGCGATTAAGGAGACTCAGCCGTCTGATGGATATTCGCAAACCCGGACTCCAGTCAGCGGCAGTAGTAATATCAACTCAGCCAGTTCATTTTGCTCAAGCTGTGGCGCTAAGGCAGCGGCTGAAGACAGATTTTGCGAGAAATGCGGATCTACGCTCGGGGGATAGCAATGGGTGAAAAAAAAGATGCCGCACTTTGTCAGACATGCGGGGCTCCTTTAAAAGCGGCGAACAAATTCTGTAAGAAGTGCGGAGCCAAGGTCGAGGTTATTGAAAAGCCGGCTTTAGCGGAAGTAGAGAGTGCCGCCGTTTCTGTTGAAGCGGCAGATATTCCTAAGCCCAAGGGTAAAAGCAGGCGCGTGCTTGTCGTTGGTTTAATGGTTCTTGGAGTCCTCATTGGCGTGGGCGCCATAACAGGCTGGTATTTGTTGCGAAGCCACGGTTCCGAGTTGACCAAACCCATATATACAAAAAACCTGGGAACGGTCATGTTGCGGAAAGGGGTTACTCTTAACCGGAGGCTGGAATTGCGCGACGCTAAACTCGGTTATGAATACGCAATGGTCTTAACACTAACAAACAAGAACAAGAAGGCGGAGAAGAATATGGCAATTGTCGAGAATATCCCGAAATTGTTCGCGGAGAACGTTAGCCGTATTGACTTTGTCAATAAACCGTACAAGGTGCTCAACAAAGACCCTGCCGTAATGTGGAAGTTGTCGTCGGTTAAGTCTGGGAAAGAGACAACATTTAGATATTCAGCATGGATTCCGCCGAAGGACGCCGGGAAAGTACGGTTCAAGATGGTCGCTTCCGAATATGGCACATTGATGGAAAATGAAAAGAAATTCCTGGCGAGGGCGCGGACAATGAAGAATCCAGAAGAAGCGATTATGCAGGTTGTTGTATCGCCGGGTTCGGTATCGGTCAACATCGGCGCGGCGACGCTTTTTGCGGCTAAGGGCATAACTGTCGGCGGCAAAGAAAAGCCACTTACTATAACGGATTGGAAGAGCTCGAATCCTGCTGTGGCTGCGGTAAACGCGCAGGGCGTTTTGGTCGCTCAAGCGTTGGGGACCGTTACCGTAACGGCGTCTATGGATGATCTAAGCGGGTTTGCCGTCGCGACCGTTGTCCAGGCCGGCGGGATTTCGACGTCACCGCAGACCGTTATGAATAGCGCACCTTCGGCTCCGGGCCAGTCGGGCAGCCCGGGCGCATCACCGGGAGGCGGATCTGCCCCGGCACCACCATCTCCTCCGGCGCCAACCTATGCGTTTTCCCAAGTAGGAATTAGTAACCAGAGCAGTCTGGGAGCATATAGTGGAAATCCTAACTATGACGGCGTGCCTTTTATCCTGGGTTGCGAATACACGCAAGGAAGTACAGGCCAAACTACCTACCCAACTGTAATTTCTCGAACATTAAGTATTCCAAAACCTCAGACCGCCTATATTCTTTTAACTGCTGGTTATGGGTATACGCAATTCTCTGGAAGGCAGATAGGAACAATAGATTTTTCTTTTACGGACGGTTCAACAAGGAGTACCGCCTTGGTTCTTGGCTACAACATTCGGGAGTGGTGGATAACCAACTCGGGTGTTGTTACGACGACTTCTAGCTCGGACATACATGGTGTTTCTACTTATGCGGCTCCCGGTGGCGGGACCGGCACCATTGATATGCTGACAATAAACATTCAATCAGCAAGTACGTTAACTTCAATGTCTGTGAGGGATATATCTGCATCTACATGTGGATCAGGCGACCCAATAATCAAGCTGCACGGCATAACTGTGCAATATCAGAGTAATTAGTCGAGAGAGGCGCTGAGGCCAATGAATTGCTCAAAGTGTGGAGCTCGAAACGAAGAAGACGCGAAGTTTTGTCGGAGTTGTGGCCAACCTTTTGAAGATAAAATATCTTTCCAGCCTCCTGCGTCAGCGAAAAATAAGAGCAGCCAATTATTTAGCGCTATAGCAGCAGGAAGTCTTGTCTTCTTGTTAATTGGAACTATCGCTGGGGCTGCGATTCTTCTTAAGTCAAAACCTGCTTTACCTCCGCGTCTTTCAATTATTCAACCTAAAGACAAAACCATTACCGACAAGCCAAAGATCACAATTACCGGAGTTACTGATGCAGGTTGTTGGCTATTTTTCAACTCAGTTGTGAGAGATATAGAAAAGGACGGAACCTTTAATTTTGACGCGGACTTGGTTGCTGGCGAGAACAAACTCATAATACTGTCAGAGAACGTCAAAGGACAAAAGACGGAAAAGACAATGCGGGTTACATATAACCCGCCTCCTCCGCCAGAGGAATCAAGCCCCAGTTCCTCAACAACTACAGGAGGTACGAGCAAAGCTGATACGAGCTGGATTACTCTAGACACAACCCCAAATCAGATTGTCGCGAGAATAGGTCTACCAACAGCCATGTTACAGCAATTCTTAGGTATAACAGATGCCGACATGGGTAAAGCTTTGAGAGATCTGGGCGGAGACCAAGCCGTTTCTAGCGCGCAAAGCCTGGTCGCGCAATTTGGTGGTCAATAATAAGTATAAAGCGTATATGTCCTATTCTAGGTAGACAAGGATTTAGGAGTTTAATCCTATGAATTGTGCAAAGTGTGGAGCCAAAAACGAAGAAGACGCGAAGTTCTGCAATGATTGCGGAGCCAGCTTAATCGGCTCTTAAGGTGAGATTCCCCAAAAGGGGATAAGCCAGAAGTCCGGATTCCCGTGAAGTGGGTTGTGATAGGAGACGACAATGGAGGTACGAAAGCTTTCCTGCCCCAGCTGTGGTGGTCAACTCGATCCAGCATCGAATGCCAGTATAACAAGATGCCCCTATTGTGATTCAGCACTTGAGTTTGACTCGGCCACAAAAAAGGGTGGCAGGAATATTGATATAGCCAGAACCTATATGTCGTTCGGAGACTTCAAAAAGGCCAATGCGATCTTGGAAGAAATCATTGATGAAAATCCAAACATCAAGGAGTCTTGGTTCTTACGTGGACTCTGTCTTTTTTCAGACTACGAAGGTCATTGGGACGCTATGAAGCTAGTCATTCATTCAAACCTAAGCGACACAAATATGCTTGAATTGATCGATGCTTGTGTTGAGAAAAGTGAGGAGCTTGGATATATATATGATTTGATCCCAGGAATCTCAGATGTTTTTCGACACTCGACTGACAATCCGGAATACCTGAAAACGTGTTGTCTATTGATAGATGATATTACACAATCTGTCTTTTCAAGGACGAACGTTATTGCTCCGGATGATATTGTCAAAAGAGAAGAATCGGGAACTATTATTAAGGCTTTTTCAGAAAGGACTCGCGAAGGATTCCTCAAAATAGTTGCAGAATTGAGAGATTTAACAATGAAAACCGGGGAATTTCGAATATGGAAGTTTCGGCATCTGGAGCCACGGGTGTTCGGAGGATTCAAGGACCGTTACGAGAAGATTTCAGCTGCCAAAATAGGTATAGGTGCTTTCTACGCTAATCACGTTGACTCGAAGGGGCGGTTTTTGAATATCTATGAAACGGGTAAGGAACTTGATCCGTACTACATGGATGTCGTCAACATGGATGACACTTTAGATATGTTAATAAATTCTTATGTGGAGAACCATTTAGACGATTCATGTAGCTCCTTGAGCGCATTGCCTTATCATATTGCGGCTTTTGACTATCAACAGTTTGAGCCAATTCGAGAATTTATCAAGAAGTCACAGTAACGTTTAAATGCCCTTTCTTGCCTATAAGGCCAGGTTGTGAAGCGTAAGGTTTTTACGGCGTCGGCGCCCGGATTTGCGTGATCTACGCCCCCGTATGCAACAAGAAGCCACTCTCAGCTGGCTTTATGCAAAATCCTAAGTGTGCGAAAAACGTATAACCCGGGAAGCCAGCTTTTTTGTTACCTCAATAGCACTTACGGTGCACTTACGGACGCGCTATATATTCCCAGAGAGTGTTATACCTGCAGATGGGAAGGGGAATGAAGTCAGTGTACGAATTCCGTGTCAGGGAAGCGCTCTCCCCCTGAGCTAATCACCCGTAATCGCACTTAAACAATATTAAAGAGCATAGGCTTGTTTGTCCAGCGGGCAAATCCTTCGCGAACATAGCGGTGTCAGAAATCTATAAGATATTCCCCAAATCGAAGTGAACTTTTAAGATAAGCCAAAGAGTCGTCACAGAAGGGCGAACGGTAAGGCTTCGATGTCCGGCGCGAGCGGTAGTCGGATATTGCCCGGGTGTACGACATAACCTTTGTTTGCCCTAGGGCTGTAGTCTTCCATAAATGAACGCAAGCCAGTCGTCATCTCTGGGCGCGGGGTTGCTGATGCTTTGACCTCAATCGGAATCAATGTCCCGCCGACCTCTATCACGAAATCGACTTCTTTGCCGGCCGCTGTGCGCCAGAAGAAGATCCGGGCCTCTTTCCCTCTGTGAACATAGCTCTTGGTAAGCTCGGCCAAGACCGCAGTCTCAAAGAACGCACCGCTGAAAGGGCCTGTAGATGCTTGATCCGCGTCGCGTATCTGCGCTAGATATGCCAAGAGCCCTGTATCGAGGTAGTAAACCTTCGGCGTTTTGACAAGCCGTTTACCTACGTTCTCGAAATACGGTCGTACGACCACGACCTGGTAGGTGGCTTCCAGAATGGAGAGCCATTGCTTAGCCGTGTTGAAAGCGACACCCAGGTCGCGAGATACATCAGCAAGCTGGAACAGCTGACCCGAGCGCGCTGCGATGACCCGCAAGAAGTTCTGGAAGGTCGACAAATCGCCGATATGTCTTAAGCTTCTCACGTCGCGTTCAAGATATGTTTGGATATAGCTGCCTTGCCAGATTGTCGGATCGGATTTAGGAGTGGCAACGAGTTCCGGAAAAGACCCGATGATGAGCTTCTGGTAGAGGTTGGAATGCGTAAGCTCAGGCAAGATCTCATGGCTCTTTTTCGACTCCCACGGCAGAGAAGTCAACGGACGACCGAGCGCCTCGTTATATGAGAGAGGCAGGAGACGCAAGAGTGCGGCTCGCCCGGCTAGAGTCTCGGTCACGCTGTTGAGCAACATCAAGTTCTGTGAACCCGTAAGAATGAACCGGCCCATACTCTGCCTGTCTGCGTCGACAAGCTCTTTTATATAAGGAAGGAGTCCGGGTACATACTGGATCTCGTCGAAGATTACCGGCGGACGATTTATATCGAGGAAACCTCGCGGGTCGGCGGTCGCCGACGCTGCGACGTCCGGCAGATCAAGGGAAATATATCGATGAGTTTTGGAGAAGACATGCTTAAGGAGCGTCGTTTTGCCTGACTGTCTGGGGCCGGTCAGAACGATGGCGGGTGACTCTTGCGACGATCGCAACAGTAAAGGCTCAATTGTTCGTTCTATATAATGCTTAGGCACGCGCGTCTCCTTTTTACAGCATTGCATTCATAATGCAATATTGCATGTGAAAAGTCAAGTACTGGATCACTCATTATTGTGTTTTGAATAATCATGGGGATGTCTTGGCGGCAAGGTCTTGACTCTCAGGGCACGATTATACTTGAATGAATAGCAGCGTCTGAGTTCCTGCGCTCCTAGAAGACACGGAGCCCAGGATGACGCCATGACGGAGCTGGGCTTATGACGCCCGGGGGAACCCGACGGAATATGCCTGGGTCTGGGACGGAAGCAACTTGACAGCCAAGAATATCGTTGCGACAGGCACCTTCGGGAATCCATTGGGTCGGCTTTGGGGTCAGGCCCTCTCCTCTTAAGCGACAGGGCCTGACCCCAGGTAACAAGACCGGGATGTATTACTTAAACGCCAGGTATTACAATCCTGCGACCGGCAGGTTCATCTCCCGGGACGCTATGCCGCAGCAGGCGACGGACAGGTTGGCGCTCAATCCTTATCTCTATTGCGGGAATAACTCCTCTGCAATTCACGGTAACGGCCGAGGTGTGGATTATAAAGGGAAGACTAGGGCAATATGAAATATGATACGAATATGAAAATCAGCAAACTCCAAAAGCGCGTGAGAACAATCTCGCTCATCGTAGCATCAATTATTGCTGCTGTGGTCTTAATTCTCATGGCGATGAACAAAACTGACGCAATAGAAACACTTTTCTTTACTTTGTTTGCGTTTACAGCCGGTTTTGGGTTATCGTATCTATTTTTGTTCGGTTATGCGATGTATGACGACTTGGCATCAAGAAGTGATGAAGAATTAGCAGGAATCGACCGACGTACTTGGATGGGGTCAATACTTTCAACTGGAGGGAGTTTCAAATATTACAAGCGTGTAGTCTAAGGCAATATCCAAGACTAAGATTGGCAAGTTGTCGTCTTCCTAGCAATCTTCACGATGTTCAAGGTCCCGAATTGAATCAAGCCCAAATGGGAACGCGAGGAAGAAGAAGCGGCAACGAAAAAGAAGCCTGATTCGGAATCTTCCAATTGACAAACTTCCAATTGCTCGCTTTTTGTGCACTTACATAGCGACGGCGGATTCCAAAAGAGTGTTATACCTGCAGATGAGATGGGGCTTGGGCATGGTACACGAGTTTCGTGTCAGGGGAAGCGCTCTCCCCCCTGAGCTAATCACCCGTATTCGCACTTAAACAATATTAAAGAGCATAGCCGGGTTTGTCCAGCGAGCGGCGCCCTCCCTTCTCGACCCTTCGACTAGCTCAGGGCAAGCTCGTAATTAGCGCTCGCTCGAAGAATATTTTGCGAGCTCAAAAAAAAGGGGGGGGTTCTTGAGTGGAGAGGGTATGTTTTTATAGAGGGGCGGGGATTTCGAGGTCGCGACAAATCTTCTTAGCAAGAAGATCGACAATCTCAGAATGTCGGGGGACGGTCGAGACTTTATTGTTCGCGGTGTTGATGAACACAGAATGACGTGCGCCTTGTCTTAACAGGACGCAGTTGTGCTTCTTAAGATGGGCTAGCAGAGCGCGCCTTTTCATTTAGACGGCTATCTGAATGGATTCCCTGATTACCTTTTTGCCCGTTAGGCCGCGTTCGGCAATCTCGCGGTTAGATTTGAGGGTAAGCTCTATAGCTTCCTTTAGGTTTTCGCGCGCCTCGTTAAGAGTTTTTCCCTGTGAGTTGGCACCAGGAAGTTCTTCGACATAGCCGATATACCAATCGTCCGTTTTCTCGAAAACAGCAGTAAATGTGCTCTTCATAGTCGTTATTATATCAGAAGACAGCAGATAAGAACACCAAAATCAGAGAACGGGGGGGGGGCAACAAGAGAACTTGGCTTTTAAATACCGGTGAGTTTCTAGACATTTTGTAGTATTTCAATTATTTTGTCCCACCGGCTATATCCTGACTCAATTCTCTCTCTGGCCTCGAGACTAAACTTTCCAATATCACTTGATCTTGACAAAGAATCAATTATCTCTGTCATCGAATCTATGTCTGGTACATATGATATAGCGTCAAATGGGCCGGATCTTAATGGTTGTTCTGAAGACACTTTGACTAGAAGCTTAGAATCTCCGACAAAGTCCTTCATGGGTGGAGCATCTGTTGTTACAACTACCAAGCCTGAAGCCATAGCCTCAGCTATTGCTCTCCCATATCCTTCAAAACGGCTAGGCTGTAACGCAATGTCACCTTCGCTAAACAAGTCCTGATAGTTATCAAGCGCGCCAATTCTGATATCTATACGACTATCATCTCTTGCCATTTTTACAAGATCCAAATCAATCTCTTGTTCTAGAGGGATTTGGCTTCTTAGAATCAGCTTTCCTGCCTTTGATGCACAGAAAGCTTGTATTACATCAGCTGTTCCTTTTCTATTAAAGGGTCCAATATATCCAGCATTATGTATAAAGACATGACCCTCTCTTTTTTTAAACTCATATTGGGAAAGATTGATTGGCCAATTGACTTGTTTTCTTACATAACTATTCATTTTCTCTTCGGCAATACTATTTGGACACAAGAATAGATCAACGTATTGCAGCCACGGTGCATCTAGTGGCAACCACTCATGGTGAACATAGCAGACTACCTTTTTGCCTGCTTTTTTTGCCACATACGGAATATGTTGATTAAACGGCGTCTCCAGCAAGAGTAGGACCTTAAAATTCTGTGACAAAAACTCAAATATGGATTCTTGATCCGGTGGATTGTTGGCATTAACTTGGTTTTCTCTCCAAGTTTCTCGTTTCCCCTTGGCAGAGTCTATCGATAGGATGTTTGTTATATTCAAGCTGTCAACTAGCTCATTTGCCATAATGCCTAATCCGCTTTGTCGTTCAGTGTATGACACAAGACCGATTTTGCGCCGCATTTCGTTTATCTCTTTAACCAAACTTCTAGTTCGCTTTTTGTATGAATACTCTTGATGCACAAGCGCTCTTCCGTTTCTAGCTATGTTTTCCCTTTCGGCATCATTCTTTAGATAGTACTGAACATTCTTTTCTAGTTCAGATTCTGAGCGAAAAAAAACCAGGTGCTTTTTATCTTCAAATTCGCTCTCCATACCTTCAACATATGGCGAAAGGAAGAATCCCCCACATCCAAGGACCATGTAAACACGATTTGACCAGTAACCCTTCGTAGTTTCAGGGAAACCGCCGCCCAGAATGATTTTTGCTGAACTGCATATATCACAGAACCTTTCATTGTGAGCAGGCCCCATATAGATGGAACTAAATTCTTGATTTACCTGATTATCAAAATGAGCGACCTTATATTTCTTCATAATCGTTCTAAGGTTTTCAACCCTGCTTGAGTCATTTAGGCCGCCGATGAACGCTATATCAAAATCGAGATCGTTTCTCTTGTGACCGCGCTTATGAGGTGAACTAACTCCTTGTCGAATTGTTGCCTGGTTCACTCCCAAGGAACGCCAGTCAACAACATCGTCTGTTGTAAAAACAATGTCGAAGAGTCTCGCCACCTCTAGAAACCCAGTTCTTCTCGCCTCAGATAGAACCCAGTCAAATGTCATTAGTGCGGTCTTGTCAGCAACGACTTGATCCAGAAGATAACGATACCCTTGAAGAGGAATGTCGTAATGATAAATTAGTAGTGCAAAATCGTAGATATCAGTTAATTCTGGGTCGAAATCTTTATAATCATAGAAATCAACATCGATCCCATTATCTTTTAGTCCTTCAACTATTAGCGTTTCATCTGGAATCTGACCTGATGGGTATGGATCGGTTTTGCCGAGACAAAGACATTTTTTTATTCTTGAGCGTGGATAGGTAGCCCAAATTCTAAAATTCCCATTAATATAAGTTCCTTTTACGATCTTCAAGCCTTCAGCTTCTAATAATTCCCTAAGACGCGATAAAGTGAACCCACTTTTATGGAGATTCTCGGGATAATCCTGATCCCCGTATAGTCTTCGCGAAAGCTCATCGTCATCTTCAATAACCTCTGCTAGCAATCGGATATCTGGTGATTGAACAAAGATCGATCCTTCTTTGGTTAGAAGTGAAACCCAATATCTAAGCGCCTCAGGCGCTTCAAGTCTAGACAAATGTTCAAGTACATCGATAGCGACAATTTCCGAAATACTTGATTTAGGGAAAGGCAGCTTCCTTACATCAGAAACTAGATCGACGCCGGGAAGTGACCGTGCGTCAACATTTATAAAGCCCTCTCTGATATCCGGCCCACACCCAAGATTTAGCCTCTTTTTTCCTTTTCTCGTCATTGAACATACCCAAATAAAGAGATCAACGCGCTGACATGAAATTACTTTCAATTATCCATAAAAGTAACATTTCTTACAAGCTATGTTGACAGCCACTGTTTGCTATATTAAGTTTGGAGCATGGATAAAGACCTAAAATCCCTTTTTGAAGAGTCAATATATTACGATGGTCCTTCAGATCAACTTCTTACAAATGAAAGAATTGTCGAGATTCCATTCGTTTTTCAAAATATTCCGAGCAATCAGGAATTGCGGATTCTTGACTTTGGTTGCGCTAGAAGCCGACTTCCTATTGAACTAGCAAGTCTGGGGCATAGAGTAGTAGGAGTTGACTTAACAGATTACGATCTTAAGCATCCAAACTTCGAATTCGTAAAAGGCGATTTTCTGAAAGACTCCTTTCAAAGCGGTTCTTTCGACGTTGTAAGTGCAGTTTCAGCAATTGAGCACTGCGGACTTGGCGCCTATGGAGAAGAGCCTCTTAGCAATGGTGACTTTAAGGTAGTTCAAGAGATAAGCCGAGTTTTAACAAACGATGGTATGTTCATTCTGACTATCCCGTTTGGGAGAAGGATGCAATCAAGTTGGTATAGAGTATATGACGATGAAGCGCTGGTATCGTTGCTTGATGGATTCACAATAGAAAAAGAAAAGTATTTTAAAGGCCTAGAAAGGCTCCACTGGATTCCGGCAACAAAAACAGACTTGCTCGATATTGATTCTGTTTCAAATGGCTATGTCCAAGCTGTAGCCTGCATTGTTGCACGAAAAGTACGAAAGTAATAGTTATTGAAGCACCAGGGGTTCATCAATCAATTTCCCCGCCCAGCCAAGGTCGCCCATTCTTAGCCATAGGCCCCATAGAATGTCAGGATTCAGAGTCTCCTTCTTAAAGCCGCCCGCTTCCAGCCAGGCATGCTTGCTAAAAACTGCGTGTCGCCCAATATAATTTTGGCGCTTTAGGGCAGCGTAGCTATACTGGATTTTTCTTGCAGCCTCTTCTCCATTGCGTTCTTGTTCATTCGCATAGACAATGCCTAGTTTGGTTCTTTTATTGAACTCTCGCGTTGCTTTACTAAGCAATGTTTTGTGTACTACATCACCATTACTCAGCATCAATATATACTTACCTCGCGCTCCTGAAACTGCTTTGCTGGTAGATGATATCAAGTCTCTCGAAAAAGTCGCATCAATGATCGCAACACGTGGATTTGCTTTTAGCTTTTCAAGCTCACCCTTAGCGTCTCCAGCTATTCCTAGATCAACGATTATTATCTCGAAGCTGCGGTAATCCTGGAAAAGGATGCTCCTGACACTCTCCATAATTGTATTGGCACGGTGATCGCAAGTGATGATGACGCTTACATCCGGCTTGTCGACTGGTTCAAAAATGATGTTATCTATATAGGTCTGAAAACATGGAGATGTCGCATTTCCGATAGGAAAACGCGTCTCATCACTAACCTGTTTCACAAAGCGTAGCCATTTCTTCTCGGCAAGAGGTTGAGCGTACGTGATAGGGTGATTCGCAATCAGCTGGCGGTATAGCTCAGGGAGATGTCTGTGTGCTTCATCAGACCTGGATGTTTCAGTCTGGCGATAGTGGATCAGTGGTTCCTTCACAAATGTAACACCCCAACCCCGTTCGGAAATTCCAAGCCATAGATCCCAATCTTCATATCCATACCTCATGTTTGGGTTATAGCCACCCGCATCTTCCCAGGCTGTCTTTCTAAACAAAGATGTGCATGTCATAAAATTACCATGATAGGCCAGAACCATGAAATCAAAGTCAATTTGTTGTATTTCTCTTTCTGCGTTGCCAAAGAACTTAATGTATGTATACGCAATTCCAGCTTTTTCTTCTGCGTCGAGGGAGGCAACTGTCTTTTCGAGGTATGTAGGTTCAATCATATCGTCGGCATCAAGAGGCAAAATATACTCGCCCCCAGCTGTCAGAATTGCATTGTTTCTTGCACTTGCCACTCCTTGATTCTCCTGGTTGATGATATGTATTTTTGGATTATTTGCATGTTTCTTTAGCGCTTCACCAATGTTATCCGTTGAGCCGTCATTGACGATCACGATCTCAAACGACTGATAGGTTTGGCATAGAGCGCTATTAACTGCCTCATCAAGCAGGTCGGCCTGGTTATAACAGGGGATAATAATGCTGACCTTTGGAGCACTCGCAGGTTTCGGCCAAGCCAAGTTTTTTATTAATACATCGTTAAGCTCGGGTATTGGTACATCAGAAAATGGATATCTGTTTTCACGGGCTAGTTGCTTTGCCTCAAACCAGTCTTTCGCTTCGACATTCTTTGAGTATACGTCTTTGTTATTCGCGACAACCTGGTTGATTATGTCTTGTTTATGCTTGTCAGATAAACCCTGCATTGATTCTGAATGGATTCTAGTCATTAATAGTGTCTTAGACACTAACCCACCACACCAACCTTTTTCGCCCATTCTGACAAATAGATCCCAGGCCTCACCTCCATATTCCATATCAGTGTTGTATCCGCCAGCTTCTTTCCAGGCTTGTTTACGATAAAGCGAGCACCCGGGAATGAAGTTGGCATGATAGGCGAGGACCAAAAAGTTGTACTCGATTGGCAAAACCAATTTGATGACATCGCCAAAAGTCTTCCATTGGGTGTATGCAACACCAAGATCTGGATTCTTCTCCAGAACCGGCACGGTTTCTTCGAGCATGTTCTTTTCTATAATATCGTCTGCGTCCAGGGGCAGGATGAAATCGCCGTTTGCCTGCTCAATGGCGAGGTTACGAGCCGACGCAGGTCCTTTTCTTTCCTGGTGTATTATTGTGAATCGCGGGTCGTTTTCATATTTCACTAAAACAGCGGCTGTATTGTCGGTGGACCCATCATCCACGGCAATAACTTCAAAGTCCTTATATGTCTGCGAGATCGCGCTCTTTATCGCAAATGGTAAAAACCGTCCATGGTTATGACACGTTATGACTATACTGACTTTTGGCATTTGCCGTCTCTCGATATTCGGGTAAGGTCGAAATGTTTGTAATGATTGTATCATAGTAGGAGTTTCAGCTAAAAGAAAAAGAGCAGGTGGTCTGTTATCCTGCTCTTTTTCTTTTGTCTGATGGGCGGGGTAGCCTTGGCTACCTCTAATGCCCATTATCAAGGGCTCACAAGAATATCCCGTGAACCGTTTGTGAATATACTGTGAAACTTATCCGACCAGTTTGGAGACAACCAAGCCGATGGCCAATAGCACCGGAGTGGCGAGAACGGTTAAAATGTTCTGGCCGAGCGCCGGGGTTATGCCCTCGATGCTGTCGTGGTTCTTGACCGCGCCGGTTCCGGCTTTTACGGCCAGGGGTATGGTCAATAAGCCTGCCAGACACCAGACAGGCAGGATGCCCAGGGCGATCGGCGTTACTATCGAGACGTAGGTCATGACCAACAAAGCGACGTAACCCCAAGCGGCTTTCTGTGTGCCCATCAACAGGACCGCGTGACGCCGACCGGTGGCCTTGTCCGCCTGGATGTCGGGAATCTCGTTTATCCAAAGGAGTCCCGACACGAGGATGGTGGCGGGGATGCTAAGCCAGATGACTTCCGGGGTAATCGCGACCTTGCCGACCGGCTGCATTACGATGTAAGCGCCGATAACGGGGATGACGCCGAAACCTAAGCCCGGGAAGATCTCCGTGATGACAGTCTTGGTCAACACCGGCGTGTAGAACACGGTCAGCAATGCACCGCCTACCACGAACCATAAGAGGACCGGATACAGATACACAAAATAGATGCCGATTACAAGGGACAAACATAAAGCAGCAACGCCTTCAATAAGCACCATTCGCGGGGAAATCATGCCGGCCTTGATTAATCCGCTGCCGCCCGAGAAAGGCGTCCTTTGGACCAGTTTGTCAGTACCGCGCACCCAGTCGGTATAGTCATTCAGTACGTTAACCGATATGTGTACCAACAACGAACCGATCAGCGCAAGAATTAAATGCGCCCAGTTAAAATGCCCGCCGGCATAAGCCAGCGCGACGCCCGGGGTTAGCACGCAGGGGATAAGAGTTAAGAACTGCGGCCTTGTCTCCAGGAACAACACTTTGGCCAGAGGCGGTCTCTGACCGGCTTCGACTGTCGCTTCCAATTTCTCTCCTTCCGTTCGATTGCCAAATTCTTATTGGCTTGCCGATAATAACATCCTATTATAAATACATTATGCATAAATGGATAGACCCGAAAAGAATCAGTGCAATTTTAGTGTTTCACATATTTTATATTCTTATGTATGTGGGCGCGGCCTTTTGGCCGGTCTCTTTAGATGCGAAAAACAAAGTCCTCGGCGTCGCGTATGTGTTTCCGCCGGTTATCGCTGTAATCGGAACGACCGCCGCGTTCATTAAGAAGCGCGCCTACGAAGGATTCTTTTGGGGGTCCTTGGCTTTGTCAATGATTGCGCTGACGGCCGCGGAATTATACTGGGTTTATCTTCAGATATTCAAGGGCTTAAGCCAGCCCGCTTCGTCCTCATTCGGGACGTACGCGTTTCTAACCGGTTATGCGTTTATGTTTCTGTCTCTAATTCGCCTTCTGGCGGATTTCGCGCAAAAAGAACCAACATCTGTTCGGTGTAATCGTAATAATAGCCTTAATGATAACGACGGCGGCCGCGGTTTGGTTCTTCCAGTACCTGGCAATCTATTCGACCTATATCCAGCAACAGATGTATGACGAGCTGATCAACGCCTTATACCCGGTCTTTGACGTAGCCCTGCTGGTCGGGTTCATATCGACCGCAATCTTTTCAAACGTCTCCAAGTGGCCGTCGTGGGTCACGGCTGTCATTACGGGGATCGCGTTATATGCGGTCGGAGACATGGCTTTTACGTTCTTTTCCGTAGCTGACGCTTACCAGCCCGGCACGCTGGTTTCAAACGTAATTGACGTATTCTGGATGGGCTGTTATGTGTTCGTATTCTTGGGAGCGTTTTTGAGGTTAACGAGCGACGAAGACGTTTACGCCGAGGTCGGCCGTTAGTCTAAGGCTGGTCGGAGAGTCCGAAAAACCTTTCGGCGTTCTCGGTGGTCACACGTTCGATCTCATCCAGGGAAATACCGCGGACTTCGGCCAGCCTCCTGGCAACCTCGACGACGTAGGCCGGTTCGCATCTTTTCCCGCGGTAAGGTTCGGGCGCGGCGAAGGGACAATCCGTCTCAATCATCAGCCGGTCGGCAGGAATGCTGTTAATAATCTCCTCGCGGAGAGCGTCGTATTCGGCTCCGCTGCCGCGGCCGGGCTGGCGGGGTTTGTAAGTGATAACACCCGTAAACGACACGTATAAACCGTATGAAACCGCGGCTTTGGCAAAATCCGGAGAGCCGGAGAAAAAGTGCAGGACGCCGCGCACGCCTTGGAATTGCCAGAAGACATCTAACATGTCTTCCTCGGCGTCTCGCGAGTGTATGATGACCGGCTTATTTAACCTTATGGCCATATCCAGCTGACGAAGAAAGGCTTCCTTTTGCAGCTGAGGGCTGGTCTTGGATTTGAAGTAATCCAGACCGATCTCTCCGATGGCGACGACCTTGGGCTTAGATGCCAGGAGTAACAGTTCGGCCAGATTCCGCTGAGTAGCCTCTCCGGCGTCATGGGGATGGATGCCGACGGTCGCGTAAACGCCTGGAAATTCTTTAGACAATTTAATGGAATCCCGGGAACCCTGCAGGCTGGAACCGACGTTGATCATCTTGCTTACGCCGGCCGCCTCGGCCCGCGCTACGGTCTCCGACCGGTCGCGCTGGAAATCAGCAAAATCTAGATGCACGTGTGTGTCTATGAACATAGGGAAAGTATAGTATAATTCTACAAATGAAACCGATATATATTGTGTTGCTGGTCGGCCTGATGATCCCGCCGATCGTGCTAAATTGCCTGCAAATCTACTATCACCGTAAATAACGTGGACGCGACAGAACTGGATATTCTCCGGCATTCTACGGCGCATGTCATGGCTCAAGCGGTCACCGAGTTGTTCGGAGACGTCAAGCTGGGTATCGGCCCGACCATTGAAGACGGCTTCTACTACGATTTTGAACTTCCGCACACCTTCGCGCCCGACGACCTTGAGAAGATCGAGGTTAAGATGCGGGAGATCGCCAAGCGAAACTTGCCGATTACCCGGGCGGAGCTGGCCAAAGCCGACGCCGTCGCCCTTTTTGAAGAGCTTCATCAGCCGTATAAAGTCGAGCTGCTAAACGCCATGGCCGACGAAACCGTCACCGTTTTCCGCCAGGGAGACTTCATCGACCTTTGCCGCGGTCCTCATTGTTCGTATACCAAGAAGGTTAAGCACTTCAAACTGCTAAGTCTTGCCGGGGCCTACTGGCGGGGAGACGAACACAGACCGATGCTGCAGAGGATTTACGGAACAGCCTGGGGCAAGGCCGACGAACTGGCCGAGTACATGATCAAGCTGGAGGAGATCGCCAAGCGCGATCACCGTAAACTCGGGCGAGAACTCGGTCTGTTCGACCTGCCGGAAGAATTAGGCCCGGGTTTGGTCGTCTATCACCCCAAAGGCGCGATCCTTCGCGGGTTGATCGAGGACTTTTTAAAAGAGGAGCATCGCAAGCGGGGCTACGATTTTGTCGTCGGGCCGCACATCATGAAGACGAGCGTCTGGAAGACGAGCGGACATCTCGAGATGCGGTACCCGATGTATTTCTTTGAGATCGAAGGCCAGGAATACGGCATAAAACCGATGAATTGCCCGGCCCACATAATGGTCTATAAGTCGGAGCCTCGGAGCTACCGGACCTTACCGATCAGGTATTTTGAACTGGGAACCGTCTACCGGCACGAAAGAAGCGGCGTGCTGCACGGCCTGCTCAGGGTGCGCGGTTTCACCCAGGACGACGCTCACATATTCTGCCTGCCCGAACAGGCGGAGGAAGAAATACTGGGTGTCCTGGATTTCGCCTTTTTCTGCTTAAAAACATTCGGGTTTGAGGATTACGAGGTTATGCTCTCGACGCGTCCCGAAAAGTCGGTCGGCTCCGACGAGAACTGGGAGAAGGCGACAAACGCTTTGATCAAAGCCCTGGAGCATCACAAGATAAACTATCAGGTCGACCCGGGCGAAGGTGTATTCTATGGCCCGAAGATCGATATCAAATTGAAGGACGCGCTGGGCCGTCTCTGGCAAGGCCCGACTGTGCAGGTAGACTTCAATCTGCCGGAAAGCTTCGACGCGGTCTACTACGGGGCGGACAATGCCCAGCACAGGCCGGTTATGATACACCGCGTAGTTCTGGGCAGTATGGAAAGGTTCATCGGGGCCTTGATCGAGCACTACGGCGGCGAATTTCCGTTATGGCTGGCGCCGGTCCAGGCGGCCGTCCTGCCGATATCGGAGAAACACGCCGACTATGCCGCTTCGACCACGCGGATTATGAAAAACGCCGGCTTACGAGTCGAGCTGGATGACAGGAACGAGACGGTTTCCGCGAAAATTCGCGACTCCAGAATGAAGAAGATTCCATTTGCGCTGGTCGTCGGCGATAACGAAGAAAAGGATGGCACCGTCGCCGTGCGCGACAAAGAAGGCAAGGATCACCGCGGCGTTAAACTGGCCGATTTTATAAGCGAAGTCCAGTCGGCGGTTAAGGACAAAGTTCTTTAGCGAGGGGCTTGATGGACAAAAAGAAGATTGATGAACTAATAAAAATACTAAAAAACAATGATTTAAGCGAAGTCACGGTGGAGGAGAAGGGCGTTAAGATAACGGTCCGCCGGGGCGATATCACCATTGTCGAGGGTGGGACGGCGCCTGCCGTCGGGTTAAGTTCGCCACCCGCGATGGACATCCCCGGCCACGCGGAAGATAAAGAACTGCAGAAGCTTGAGGCTTCTTACTGCAAGATCGACAGCCCGATGGTGGGAACGTTCTATCGCTCGCCCTCGCCGGACGCGGACTTTTTTGTCGAGGAAGGAGACGTCTTCGACAAGGGACAAACCCTTTGCGTTATCGAGGCGATGAAACTCATGAACGAAATCCAAGCCGAGGAAAAGGGAAGAATCGTCAAGATCTCCGCCGAGAACGGGGAAGCCGTAGAATTCGGCCAGCCTTTGTTTTTCTACGAGCCGGTCACCTAGCAGACCGGGAGAAACAAAAAGCGTGTTTAAACGTATCCTTATCGCCAACCGGGGCGAAATCGCCGTCAGAATAATAAGGGCTTGCCGCGAGATGGGTATCGAATCCGTCGCCGTCTACTCGGAAGCCGACAAGTATTCTCTGCACGTAACCGAGGCTGACGTCGCGGTTTGTATCGGGCCTCCTCCGGCCGACAAGAGTTATTTGAACATCCCGAATATTATTAGCGCCGCCGAAGTCACCGGCGTAGACGCTATCCACCCGGGCTACGGCTTCCTGTCGGAAAACGCGAAGTTCAGCGACGTCTGCGCGACCTGCGGCATCACCTTTATCGGTCCGTCCCATAAGGTCATAGATACCTTGGGTGACAAGGTATCGGCGCGCTCCATAATGGCGAAGGCCGGGATACCCGTAATCCCCGGAACGGGCGAGGCTGTCGAGAAAGAACGACACGCGCTCTCGTTCGCCGCTGGAGCCGGCTACCCGGTTATCGTTAAAGCGGCGGGCGGCGGCGGCGGGCGCGGCATGCGCATCTGTTATACGGACAAAGAACTCAGGCAGGCGCTCCAGACAGCCCAGGCCGAGGCCGGCGCGTATTTCAGCAACCCGGACGTATATATCGAGAAATATATCCTGGAACCCCGTCATATTGAATTTCAGATACTCGCCGACGAGCACGGCAATATCGTTCACGTCGGGGACCGCGACTGCAGCATTCAAAGGCGTCATCAGAAACTTCTGGAGGAAGCGCCTTGTCCGTATATTGAAGACAGGTTGAGGAACACGATGGGAAAGATCGCCATAAAGGCCGCCAGGGTGGCCGACTATGTCGGGGCGGGAACGATCGAGTTCCTGGTAGATCCGCACGGAGATTTCTATTTCATAGAGGCCAATACGCGCGTGCAGGTTGAGCACTCCGTGACCGAAATGGTGTCAGGCGTGGATATAATCAAAGAACAATTGCGCATAGCGGCCGGGCAGACATTGTCGGTGTCGCAGCGGGATATAGAGCTAAAGGGCCACGCCATAGAGTTCAGGATTAACGCCGAAGACGCCGAGAACGGGTTTAAGCCCGCCGGAGGCACGGTAGACTTTTACAGCCCGCCGGGTGGACCGGGCGTTCGCGTCGACACCCACCTGTACTCGGGATATAAAGTGCCCGCGCAGTACGACTCGATGCTGGCGAAGCTCATCGTCTGGGGCCGAGACCGGGACGAAGCGGTCGCCCGGGGTTTGCGGGCGCTTGACGAGCTGCGCATCGACGGGCTTAAAACAACCATCCCGTTTCACAAATGGATCCTAACGAACCGTGAATTCCTGACTGGGAAAGCGTACACTAATTTTGTGGAAGAGAATTATAAGGGGGCGTAAAGATGGCCGATACCGACGAGATTACGATCGGCGAGATACAGATCGCCGGCAGCGCGCTGGAGAGAATGGTCAGGGAGAGCATTGGGCGCGTTAGCGGCGTCTCCCAGATTAAATCCATAACAATCACCCCCAAGAACGACGCGCTGACATTCGATATCAACTTAGTCGTCCACCATAATACGGTCTACCCCGAAGTTGCCGAGGTGGCCCAAAAAGCTGTCTCAAACGATGTAAACTGCATGACCGGGGCAAAAGTCGAGGAAGTCAATATCATGATCGAACGCCTCGACTTTAGCGGGGAATAGATTTTGAACCGCCGGCATCGGGCGCGCGAGATAATCATCGAAGTCTTATACCGGCTGGAAATCGAAGGCTGTGAACCGGCGGTGGCGCTGGAACGTTATAACGATGTTTTGGCGGGCAAGGACATCCGCCCTTTTGTCGAACGGATAATCAACGGCGTTATGAGGGAGAAACCGAAACTCGACGCGACCATAGACAAATACGCGGATAGATGGTCTTTGAACAGAATGCCTATCCTCGACCGGAACATCTTGAGGATGAGCATATACGAATTGGAGAACGAAGACGACGTGCCGGCGAGCGTAACCATTAACGAGGCGGTTGAGCTGGCGAACGCGTACAGCACGGACGATTCCGGCCGTTTCGTCAACGGCATTTTAGGCCATATCGTAAAGGATACGGAGGTCGGCGCGAAATGAAAGCCAAGGACGAGCGCGAAGACATCATGCAAGAACTGCGACAGAAGTTGGCCATATTGGAGGCCGGCGAAATCGGCGACGACGAAGCGCTCGAACTGATCGACGAGTGCATCAGACTTGCCGGGGAGTGCGCTTAAATTTTAATGCCCCGATACCCGGATGATATACGCGAGCTGGTTGAGGAAGCGCTGGAAACCTTCTTTCCGCCGGCCGATACCTACCCTGAGATAATCTATCGCGCTATGCGCTACAGCCTTTTTGCCGGAGGCAAAAGATTCCGGCCCATACTCACCATCCTGGCAGCCGAAGCCTGCGGCGCCGAGGGCGAGTCGGTCATGCCAACCGCTTGCGCGATCGAGTATATCCACACATACTCGCTCATTCATGACGACCTACCGGCTATCGATAACGATGACTTAAGAAGGGGTCTGCCTACATGCCATCGGAAATTCAGCGAGGACATCGCGATTCTGGCCGGAGATGCCCTGTTCGCCGAGGCGTTTGCCCTTGTAAGCAGGTTGCAGAAGGCATCTGAACAGCGTAGTATTATAAAGACAATCAACGAGCTGGCCGAAGCGGCCGGACCGGGAGGCATGGTCGGCGGACAGTTTGTCGACATGGAGTCGACCGGGCGGCACGTAGATCTGGATACCGTTCTATATATCCACACCCACAAAACCGGCCGGCTGATCCGGGCCTCGGTTAGGGCGGGAGCCATACTGGCCGGAGCTGGAGACAAAGACCTCAATGCGCTGACCGAATACGGGAACCACTTAGGTCTGGCTTTTCAGATTACAGACGATATTTTAGACGAGACCGGGAGCGTTGAGGAATTAGGAAAAAGGCCGGGTCAGGATCGAGCCAAACATAAGGCGACGTATCCGGCCGTAGCGGGTCTTGACGCGGCCAGGCAAAAGGCCGCCGAGGAGGCTAAAGCCGCCGTGGCCGCCGTGGAAGATATTGACTTGGAAACAGGGCCGCTCAGAAATCTAGCCGCTTTTGTGGTAGAAAGAACAGGTTGATCTTAAGATGGCCGACACACAACTTTTGGATAAGGTAAAATCCCCCGCCGACATTAAGGACCTATCAGCTGAAGAGCTGGATGTCCTGGCCGGTGAGATTCGAACCAAGATGATCGAGGACGTATCCAAGACCGGCGGGCATCTCGCGCCGAGTTTAGGCGTCGTCGAACTTACCTTAGCCCTCCACTACGTTTTCGACAGTCCGAAAGACAAGATCATCTGGGACGTGGGACACCAGTGTTACGTCCATAAAATGATCACTGGACGGAATGACGCGTTCGACAACCTCCGCCAGTTCGGGGGGATAAGCGGATTTCCGAAACGGGCCGAAAGCGAGCACGATATCGTCGACACCGGGCATAGTTCGACGTCCATCAGTTTCGCCGTCGGCTTGGCCGAAGCGATGCGCCAACGCGGCGTGGAAGGGAAGGCCATCGCGGTTATCGGCGATGGTTCGATTCAAGCGGGCTTGGCTTACGAGGCGCTGAATCACGCCGGCCATATCAAAAGCAACGTCCTGGTAGTCTTGAACGACAACGAGATGTCTATATCCCCGAGCGTCGGCGCTTTCGCCAGCTATTTGGGCAGGATACGGCTGGATCGCCGCTATCGTCGCGCTGAAGAGGGTTTTGAGGACGATTTGAAGAAGATCCCGCGTGTCGGCGAGAAAGTCTACGAGTTCGGGAAGCATGTTAAGAGCAGCATTAAGCAGATGGTTGTGCCTAGTATGATTTTTGAAGAACTCGGGTTCACCTATGTCGGCCCCATCGACGGACACAATATCGAACTCCTGGCTAAGAACCTTAGGCTGGCCAAGGAATTAAATACGCCGGTCTTGCTGCACGTAGTCACCAAGAAAGGCAAGGGCTACCCACCGGCCGAGAATTTTCCCGACAAGTTTCACGGGACTACTCCTTTCGATATCGCCACCGGAGAGCCCATCAAGGGCAAGTCGACTCCGCCGTCATACACCAAGGTTTTCGGCGAGGCCTTAGTCGAGCTGGCGCGCGAGGACGACAGCATAGTCGCCATAACGGCGGCTATGAAGAGTGGTACCGGCTTGGACAAATTTGCTGACGAGTTTCCTGACCGATTCTATGATGTAGGTATTGCCGAACAGCATGCGGTCGCTTTCGCCTCGGCGCTGGCGCTGGGCGGGCTGAAACCGGTGGCCGCCATCTATTCCACCTTCTTACAGCGCGCTTATGATCAAGTGATTCACGATGTCTGTCTTCAAGGCCAACCCGTTGTCTTGGCTGTAGACCGCGCGGGCGTGGTCGGCGAGGACGGGCCGACGCATCACGGCGTGTTCGACTTAACTTATCTGGCAGTCGTGCCGGGCATGACCGTTATGGCGCCAAAGGATGAAAACGAACTAAGGCGGATGCTCAAAACGGCTTTCGAGCTGTCCGGCCCGGTGGCCATCCGCTATCCGAGGCGCAACGGTATCGGCGTCGATATTTCCGGGCCGATCGTGCCGTTGGAGCCGGGAAGGGCTCAAATCGAAAAAGAAGGCGATGATGTCTCCATAGTCGCCATAGGCACTATGGTCGAAGCGGCGAAACGCGCCGCGGAGTTGTTAGACAAACGCGGTATTTCGGCGAGCATTATCAACGCCAGATTCGCCAAACCTATTGACGAAGACTTGATCGCCGCGACCGCCACCCGCCATAAGTTGCTGGTAACTATCGAGGAAAACGCTTTAAGCGGGGGTTTCGGAGAAAGCGTTCTAGGCGCGCTGGCTAAGCGCGGTATTGAAGTCGACGCGTTGACGCTGGGCCTGCCCGATGGTTTTATCGAACACGGCGCGATCGACAAACTCCTGGATAAACTGGGCTTAAGCCCGAAGAAAATAGCCGACGCCATCGAGGAGCGTTTTATCCACGCGCAGACGCCCCGCGCCGCGGTTGCTTCAGGCGGCAACGGCCGGCTCATGAAAGGTATCCGCAAAGTCTTTTTGTCCAGGATAAACGGAGTGAATGACTAAGATGAGGCTGGATGCCCTGCTGGTCGAGCGGGGCATCTTTGAGAGCAGGGAGAAAGCGCGCCGGGCCATCATGGCCGGGCGGGTTAGAATCGAAAACAATATCGCCGATAAGCCCGGAGCCGCTACGGATAACCGGGCTTCTGTTTATGTCGAGCCTGATAACGCGTATGTGTCGCGAGGCGCGGACAAACTAAACAGGGCGCTGGATGTTTTCGACCTTGAGGTTAAGGGACGCGTCGCTCTGGACGCCGGCGCCTCAACGGGAGGCTTCACCGAAGTCCTGCTTGAGCGCGGGGCTGCCAGCGTCATGGCCGTAGACGTCGGTTACGGCCAGCTGGCCTGGAAGCTCAGGCAAGACCCGCGCGTGCTGGTTCTGGAAAGGACCAACGTCCGTCACCTTACATCCGAAGACCTGCCCGCCAAAGCCGAGGTTATAACGGCCGATCTGTCGTTCATATCTTTGGTTACGGTCGCGGAGGCTTTGGTTAGTCTAAGCGAGCCAGACGCGGATTTTATTTTTCTAATAAAACCCCAGTTCGAAGCCGGTAAAGGCAAGGTCGGCAAAGGCGGTATAATAAGGGAGGCTTCCCGGCACGAAGAGATACTCGCGGACGTGATTTCGCGTTTGAACGGCCGCGGATTAAGGCTTATGGGATTGACCTATTCGCCCGTGACCGGGGCCGAGGGGAACATAGAATTCTTGGCCTGGATGAAGCAAAGTAGCGGAGAGCGGAGAGCGGAGAGCAAAGAGCTGGAAATCGAGACTCGTATCAAAAAGGTTGTTGATGAGGCGCATGAGGCGCTGGAGAAGAAGTAAATGCTAACAGACCTGCGCATAAAAAACTTCGCGTTGATTGACGAAGCGCATATAAAGTTCGAGGCCGGCCTGAACATAATGACCGGAGAGACCGGCGCGGGCAAGACCATCGTCCTTGAGGCGATGAATCTGCTTCTGGGAAAAAGGGCCGACCCCGTTTTGATCGGGGCTGCGGGTGACGAGGCTGAAGTAGAGGCGTTGATTAACGTAAACGGCAAGGAGACGGTCCTGGCGCGGTCCGTGACCGCCGCCGGCAAGAACAAGTGCTTTATAAACAGGCAGTTGGCCAACGTCGGCATGCTCGCCGAAATAGCCGACGGACTGGTCGATTTTCATGGGCAACACGAACACCAGGCGCTTTTGAAGGTCTCCACGCACCTGAACTATTTAGACGGTTTTGGCGGGGAAGAGCTGTTAGGCGTGAGAGCCAATTACGAAGAGGCTTACGCGGAGTTCTCCGGGATTGAAGACGAGCTGAACGCGATATCGGCGGCCGAGCGCAGTCGTTTGAGCCAGCTGGACCTGATGCGTTTCCAGGTGGAAGAGATCGAGCGGACAGCGCCTGAACTGGGCGAGGACGAGACGCTGGAGAAGGAGTTGCTGATTCAAAGAAGCGCCGGGACACTGGCTAAAGCAGTCTCCGGAGCCATTGAAGCCTTAAGGGGCGAGGATGAAACGGCGGGAGGAGTCGACGCTTTAAACACGGCGGCCAGGGAAATCCAACCGGTCGCCCAGATCGAGGAGAACCTAAAAAACCAAGCCGAGAAGCTGGAAAGCCTGGCCATTGAGGCCGACGAGATCGCGCGGGATTTATACGGTTATCGCGCCGGCATCCAGTACGACGCGGCCAGGTTAAACGAAGCGGAGGCCCGGCTCGAGTACATCAAAATACTAAAGAAGAAATACGGCGACACGATAGAGGCAGTACTTAAATACAAAGATAAGGCTAAAGCAGAGCTTGAGAAAATAGAAGATAGCAGCGCCCGGATGGACGAGCTAAACGCGCGCCGGCGCGAGCTGGAAGCGTCCCTGTACGCTCTATCCGAGGACATGACCGCCAAAAGGCGGCAAGCGGCTGGCGTCCTGGAAAAACGGGTAGAGGCGGAGCTGGCCGAATTAAACCTCAAAGGGTGCAGGTTCAAGGTGGGCTTCGGGGAGACTTTGGATTTGACCCCAGCCGGCAAAGACAGAATCGAGTTTCTGTTAAGCCCGAACGTGGGGCAAGGTCTGAAACCGCTCGCCAAGGTGGCCTCCGGCGGCGAGGTCTCACGTATCATGCTGGCGCTCAAGATCGCTTTCATCCAAGCGGACCCTGTGCCGATTCTGATTTTTGACGAGATCGACTCAGGCATCGGCGGGGAAACCGCCGCGGCGGTCGGCGCCAAATTAAAACAGCTTTCCGCGAATCACCAAGTAATCTGTATTACCCATCTACCGCAAATCGCCGCCTACGGGGGGACGCATTTATTTGTCTCAAAATCCGTGAGGGACGGCGCGACCTATACTTCAGTCAAGGTTCTTAGCGAGGAAGGCCGGGTAAACGAGCTGGCCAGGATGCTGACCGGAGGAGAAGCTACAGCAGAGACGTCAAAACAGCATGCGCGAGAACTCTTAACCGCCGCGCGCGCGAAAACCGCGCGCCAAGAAAGCGAATGAACCCCGTCAGAGAACACTTCCGGATCTGGTCGTTGTATTGGGCACTAGGCGCGGTCGTCGTGCTTGCGCTGGTTGCCGGAGCCTGGACGGTGACCAGAGTCGCCCGTTCCGCCTGGGCCGCCAAAGCGGTCAAATCGGCCATGACGATCAAGCCGGCCTCAGACACCATAGAAACGGCCACCGACACCGCTAAAAAGCGGACATCAAAACTGATTCTACCGTTCGCGACCGTGCCGGAACTCGGGCTGACGTTATACCTATATGCCCCGTATAAGAACATTCGGGGCATCGGGTACCATGAATCAAGCCATTTGCGGGCTTATTCCCTGACGCCGATCGGGCAGTGTCTTATAAACGACAACGGCTCGGACGTAGACGTGTCGCTCGATAGTAAGGCTCAACTTCCGACGTATTATATAATGGAGACTCGCGGCGAATATGCGTACGGCACGACCGTGGCCGACATCGCCATGGACCCGGGCACACCGGTTTTGGCCCCGGTCAGCGGGACGGTCATAAAAATCGAATCGAAAGTCATCTACGAAGAATTCGAGGACCTGCAAGTGGAAGTGGTGCCGGACGGATTGCCAAACGTCCGGGTGGCGTTCTTGCATATAGATCAAATCAAGGTCAAACCGGGCGATAAGGTGAAGCAGGGGAAAACCGTTATGGGGATTCCTCGTGACTGGCGCCCGTATTTTGCCTCGGAGCTTGACGATTACGTGAAACCTCCGACGCCGCACGTTCACGTACAAGTGAACACGCCGGAACCGGGGCAATAGCCGAGAGCAAAGAGCGGAGAGCAGAGAGTAATGAAGTACAAGGGGACGGCGAAATTAGATAAGAAAACCAAGAACCTGGTGAAGCGTCTCAAGCCGGGGGATATCGCTTTTATCGATCATGAGGACATCGATCGCGTCACAGCCGAAAGTCTGGTCGACAGCCGTGTCGACGTCGTTGTGAACGCGGCCAAGAGTATCAGCGGCCGTTATCCGAACCTGGGCCCGTTAATCCTGACCGACGCCGGGATATACCTTCTGGACAACGTCGGCAAGGAAGCTATGTCGCAAATCAAGGAGGGCGACATAGTCCAAATAAGCAAGGACACGGTCGTCCTGAACCATAAAGCGGTCTGCCGGGGCGTTATCCTGACCAGAGCCAAAGTCGAGGAAGCGATGGAGGCAGCCCAGGCCAATATGGGCAACGAGCTTGAGAAGTTTGCCCAAAACACTTTGGAATTCATCGAGAAGGAAAAACATTTTTTCGAAGGCGTTTTGGTGCCCGAGACAAAGGTTGGTTTTCGGGGCCGCCACGCTTTGGTCGTCGCCCGCGGCTATGATTACAAAGAGGACTTAAAAACGCTTAAGGCGTATATAGGTGAATTCAAACCGGTGCTTATCGGCGTAGACGGCGGAGCCGACGCGCTGCTGGACGCGAATTATACCCCGGATGTCGTAATCGGCGACATGGACAGCGTCACCGAGAAAGCGCTGCGGAGCGCCAAAGAACTTGTCGTGCACGCATATCCGGACGGAAGAGCGCCGGGCGTCAAGCGTCTTGAGACGCTGGGTTTGACTCACCTGGTTTTTAAGAGTCCGGGCACCAGCGAAGACATAGCTATGCTGTTGGCCTACGAGCAGGGGGCCGAACTGATCGTGGCGGTCGGCAGCCACGCCAATATGGTTGAGTTCCTGGACAAAGGTCGAAAGGGGATGGCCAGTACGTTCCTGGTCCGGTTGCGGATCGGGCCGGCGCTGGTCGACGCCAAGGGCGTCAACAAGTTGTATCGGGCGACGGTAAAGCCGTCCTATCTGTTGGTGGTTATCCTGGCGGCTGTCTTCACGCTATTGTTGATAGTTCAGAGTTCGCCGCCGCTGCGTGATTTCACAAGGCTCATAATATTGAAAATAAGATTGCTTTTGGGGATCTAGGAGGACATAATGTTCGATTTCAAATACCATATCGTATCGCTGGTGGCCGTTTTTCTGGCCCTGGGCATAGGCGTCGTCATGGGCTCAATGAGCGCCGAGCGCGGCGTCGTCAGCGAGCAGGAGCGTGCTTTGATCGCCACCATGGAAAAGGATTTCGAGAAACTCCGCTCGTCGAATGCCGAATTAAACAGTCAGCTGGCGGTAGCGACGAGATTTCAGGAAGGGGCCATCGCGCTTCTTACCGAAGGCAAACTGGCTCAACAAAATGTTGCAGTCATCGTAACGGGTGATGTCGACGCTACGACGTTGAAGAACCTAAAGGCTTCTTTGGAACAGGCCGGCGCGACGCAGCAATCGGTGACCACTTTCTCCGGCAAGCTTGGTTTGGACAACAAGAACACGGCGGAGAAGGTTGCCGCCATCGTCGGCGGTAACCCCCAAGGCCAGGCCGCGACGCGGAATAAGGCGCTGGAGGAAACAGCCCGCTGGATTGCCGACGGACTGAACCCGAAGGGGATTAACGATCTTGTCGATGCGGGCTTTATGCAGACCAGCGGCACCTTCGATAAGACCGTGCAAGCGGTTATCGTCATCGGCGGCTCGCAAAACGGCGGCAAGAATCTGCCTCCGGAACAACTGGACGAGCAAATTATCAAAACGTTAAAGCAATTGCCGGTTACCCTGGCCGGCGTCGAGACGTCGAATGTCAAAACCTCATATATGAAGACGTATCAGGGGTTAAACATAAACACGGTTGACAATATAGATAAAGCGTCAGGCCAGATAGCTGTCGTTTACATCCTGGCCGGACAAGCAGGCGATTTCGGCGAGAAGGCGACCGCCGACACGCTGATGCCGGAACCGACCAAAAACCAGTAGTGAAAACCGTTGCCCTCGTACCCGCTTACAATGAGGCGGACCGGATCGGCGCCACGGTTCAAGCTCTGCGCGCCGTCCCCGGCATAAATAATGTTATCGTGGTCGACGACGCTTCAACGGACGACACCGCGAACGCTGCCGAAACGGCCGGGGCCGACGTCGTCCGGTTGAGCCGCAATCTGGGAAAAGGCGGCGCCGTCAACAAAGCGCTAAGCGGCGGCGTACCCTTCGACGTGATCTTGTTGATAGACGGTGATACCGGAAAAACCGCGTCCGAGGCCGGCAAACTGCTTGACCCCATTCTCAGCGGACAGACGGACATGACCGTGGCCGTGCTGCCTAAGAAAGAGGGCACCGGCGGCTTCGGACTGGCGCTCGGGTTGGCCAGGCGGGTCATAAAGAGCAAGACGGGATCCGAGGCGGAAGCGCCTCTTAGCGGACAGCGGGCTTTGAATGAAAAGGCTTTCAAGGCGGCGTATCCATTCGCCCAGGGTTACGGCCTGGAGACGGCTATGACCGTCGATGTTTTACGGTCGGGCTTAAAAGTAAAGGAAGTGCCGGCGGCCTTCGCGCATAGCTATACTTATCGCAACGTCCGGGGCTTCATACATCGCGGCCGGCAGTTTCTTGCCATCCTCAAGGTCGCCCTGAGGGGGAGAAAATAGATGTTTTGGCCGACAAAAGAGAACTACAAAGGCCGCCTTATTCCGACAAGTCTAGGCGTGGTCTTCATTCCGGGGATTCTTTTATTCATACCATTATTGATAAACCTGTCAGACCTTGGATGGTCCGGAATAACAAACTTCGAGAACATAGATAACCGGATGTGGGTGGCTTATTACGGATTGGTGGTCTTCGTCTGTCTGTTGGGGCTGCTTGACGACGTAATCGGAGGCGGCCAGGCTAGGGGCTTCAAGGGCCATATAGCAGCACTGTTTAAAGGACGCGTCACGACCGGTTTGATAAAAGCCGTGGGCGGCGGCTTGGCCGGTCTGGCGGTCGGCTGGTGGGTGCCAACCCAGCCAACTCTGCCCGAGGTTATATTGAACGGCCTTGTCGTCGCCTTGGCAATAAACGTTTTCAACTTGTTGGACCTGCGTCCTGGACGTGCTTTTAAAGGGTACTTCACCTCTTTATTGCCCTTGGCGGGCTGGGGCATTTACGCGTCAAAGACTGTTATCTGGCCGTTTTCTATGCCGCTCGTCGCCATAGCTGCCGGGTTGTTCGCCGGAGACCTGCGTGAAAGGTATATGCTTGGCGACGCCGGATCGAACGTACTTGGCGCCTCTATAGGTTTCATTCTGATGGTGATGGCTGGGCCTTTGCTCAAGATCGCGCTGGCGGTTCTTCTGGTCGCCCTAAACCTAGCTAGCGAACGCTGGTCTTTCTCCAAAGTGATCGAGGCGACGCCTTTTCTGAAACGCCTCGACGAAGCCGGCCGCCGAATATAAGACGCATCTCTTGTTAAAGCGATCCACCATGCACGATTTTAGCTGAATTATGTTTCTGTCCTACAGGGCACGAGTTTAGTTGGTAAAGTAAGTAGCGTCTTAGTTCTTGCGGCTGCAAACCGCAGCCCCAAGATGACTGTTCGCATGACGCGAGCCCAGGATGACGCAATAAATGTCTACATTTAAGAGCTAATTATGGCTATAATGTAAAAAACCGTTTGTGGCCTTAATGGGGTCAGAAGGGTGATTGATGACCAAATTCATATTTGTAACCGGAGGCGTGGCGTCATCATTAGGCAAAGGTATCACCGCTGCCTCACTTGGGTGTCTCCTGAAAGCCCGCGGCCTGAAAGTAGTAATTCAAAAAATCGATCCCTACCTTAACATCGACCCAGGCACCATGAATCCTTTCCAGCACGGAGAGGTATTTGTTACCGACGACGGGGCGGAAACCGATCTCGACCTCGGCCACTACGAGCGGTTCATCGACGAGAATCTAACCCAGAATCATAACGTGACCGCGGGTCAGGTTTACTGGACTGTCCTGAACAAAGAACGTCGCGGGGATTTTCTGGGCGGCACCGTTCAGGTCATACCGCACATAACCAACGAGATTAAAGAACGGATCATCGCCGCGGCGCAAGACAAAAGCGTCGACGTCGTCATCACCGAAATCGGCGGGACCGTCGGCGACATCGAGGGCCTGCCGTTTCTGGAAGCGGCCCGCCAGCTTAAGAAGGACCTGGGACGAGAAAACGTCCTTTACATTCACGTCAGCTTGGTTCCCTTTATCGAGACGGCCGGCGAGCTTAAGACTAAACTTACCCAACACAGCGTAAAGGAACTTCGCGGTTTGGGTATCCAGCCTCACATAATCGTGTGCCGGTCCGACAGGGAGCTGACGCCCGAAGTTAAGCAGAAGATCGCGCTCCTTTGCGATATCGATATCGAGGCCGTGATCAGCGCGGTCGACACCGAAAGTATCTATCATGTCCCGCTGGCCCTGTTTGAGGAAGGGATGGACGATATCGTGGTCAACCGGCTGGGTATCGTGGCCACCGGCGTCGATTTGACGAATTGGAACCAGCTGGTGAGCAAGATTCAACGGATCGAAGCGTCGGACAATCGGCTAACAATCGGCCTGGTCGGTAAGTATGTTCAGCTAACGGACGCCTATATGAGCGTCTTGGAAGCTCTCAAGCACGCCGGATTCGCGCACGACTGTAAAATCGACGTTGCCTGGATCGACGCGGACGAACTAGCTTCGGACATTGCCGAAGAGAAGCTGTCGACCGTGGACGGGATAGTCGTTCCGGGCGGCTTCGGCATCCGGGGAATCGAGGGTAAGATTCAGGCGGCCAGGTTCGCCAGGGAACATAATCTGCCGTACCTCGGCCTTTGTCTGGGGCTTCAGGTCGCGGTGGTCGAGTTCGCCCGGCACGTAGCGGGGTTAAAAGGCGCGAACAGCACGGAATTCGAACCCGAAACGCCCTACCCGGTAATCGACCTTATGGAGGAACAACAGGATGTTGAGGCGATGGGCGGCACGATGCGCCTGGGCCTCTACGCATGTGATATAAAACCCGGGACCAAGGCAGCCGCGGCTTACGGCAAAAAACGCATTCAAGAAAGACATCGCCACCGCTATGAGGTGAATAATAAATATCGCGACAAACTTAGCGAGGGCGGCCTTATCTTTTCCGGGATTAATCCCGACCAGGACCTGGTTGAAATAATCGAGCTGAAAGACCACCCGTTCTTTATGGCCAGTCAATTCCACCCCGAGTTTAAATCACGTCCGACCCGACCCCATCCGTTGTTCCGCGACTTTATCGGCGCCGCCAAGGCGAGAAAAACGCTTAAGACAAGCTAAATGAAAATCAACAAGGTTAAACTGACCGTCGCAGCCTCGGCTGTTGTCCTCTTCTCCGTTTTCTTCTATACGGGTTACCAGTTCGGCTTAAAGCAAGCCGAGACAACCTTCCCTGAGCCTGAAGAGGTTTGGGCTAAGGAAGAAAGCGCCCGTATAGACGTCGGTATCTCTCCGGACGTCGTCAGGTTGCCAGACGCCAGTTGGCGAATGTATTACGCCGTCGAGGAAGGGATAGTAAGCGCCATTTCTCAGGATGGATTGAAGTGGAGCAAAGAAGAGGGCGTCAGGATAAATCCCAATAAGAAAAGCAAGGACCAAAGGTTGGTCGACAATCCCGCGATAATTAAACTGAAAGAAGGCGGCTACAGAATGCTTTACGAAGGCAGCGACGCCACCCAGAAAAACTTTGCCATCTTCAGCGCCGTGAGCACGGACGGATCGACCTGGAAGAAGGAAAAGGGCGTCCGGCTGCAGGATACCAACCGTTTTGACCAGAAGATCGCCGCGACGCCCGACGTCGTAAAGCCGCGAGGCAGCAGCTGGTACATGTATTACTCGGACGGTGACACGATCAAACTGGCGGTTTCCGATGACGAAGGCGAGAGTTGGCGCAAACGGACGCTAAGCGGTCTTCCAAACGCCTGCCTGGACCCCAGCGTCATCGTCATGTCTGATGGCGTGTTCAGGATGTATTTTGTAAAATCGGAATCGGAAGAGAAGCTGACCGGCGCGGTCATCATAAGCGCGCGCAGCACCAACGGATATGATTGGGAAGTGGAAAAGGGCGCTCGGGTATCCGCGGACAAAGGAGCCATCATGGTGTTGGATCCGGACGTGGTCCTGGTCAGCCTGGGCAAGATGCGGATGTACTATACTCAGCTGGATAAGGGCTTGTTGACGGGCAAGGGAGCGAACGCGCCCAAGCTGTCAATCCGGAGCGCCAACCTGGAGTTGAGATAATGGCCTCTTACCGCAAAGCGACAGTGAAGAATATCCTCGCGGACGAAAAAGGCATAATCAGACTTGTCGTGGAGACGTCAGGCGAGGAGGCTAAAGCTATCGCCTATCCCGATCTTACCGGACCGGTCGCCGCCGGCGACGAGGTTATCATAAATACAACCGCCGGCGAACTTGCCCTGGGGAGCGGCGGTTGGCATTTCGTAGTGTGGAACCTAAAGCATGGCGACCTGGACCTGCCTGCCGACGGGCATATCATGAAGCTCCGTTACTCGCCCCTTCAGTTAAACGTCCTGGCGGCTGAGGAACAAACCGCCGGCAACATGGATAAGCTGCGCGATTTCAAAGACCTTTTTGGTATGCCGGTAATAGTCGGTACGCTCCACAGCCAGCTCGGCCCGGCAGCCGCGGTTTTCAAGAAACAGGCGGGCATGAATAAAAAACTCGCCTATATAATGACTGACCGCGCGGCTCTGCCGATGGCTTTGAGCGAACAGGTTCGGCATCTGAAACGGAAAGAACTGATCGATATTACGGTCACAACGGGACAAGCCTTCGGCGGCGACCTGGAGGCCGTAAACGTCTTCAGCGGCCTGGCGGCCGCCAAGGCGATAGGCGGAGCGGAGGCGGCCATTGTGACGATGGGCGTCGGCGTGGCGGGCACAGAGACCTTTTTGGGTTTTTCAGGGATAGAACAGGGCGAGATAGTCAATGCGGTGGCCGCGATGCGCGGCCGGCCGATCGCTATTCCGCGCCTCAACTTTGCCGATAAAAGAGCCCGCCATCAAGGGCTTAGCGATCAAACGGTGGCCGCGTTAGGGCTGGCGGCGCTGGTAACCTGCGATGTCCCGATTCCCAGGATGGACACTTCCAAACACGAAGCGGTCATGATGAAAATGAATATGTCGGGGCTGGCCGCTAAACACAGGATTGCCATAATTGCGGGCGACAATACCGAGGAAGCGTTGGACATGTTCGACCTGAAGCCATCGACCATGAAGCGAGGGTTTAAAGAAGAGCCTGAATTTTTCCGGGCGGCCGGCGCCGCGGGATATGTCGCTGCGAAGATGATCAAAAGAGCTAAGAGCTAAGACCAGAGAGCGGAGAGTATACTTTGAACGATTATGAGGTTATTGGGTCTAAATCGGTATTCAACGGGGAAGTTCTTAAAGTAAGGGTCGACGAGGTAAGGATGCCGTCAGGCAAAATCGTCGAGCGCGAGGTGATTACGCACGGCGGCGCGGTCGGAATCATCCCCGTGACAGATGACAATAAGATTATCCTGGTCGAGCAGTACCGTCACGCCGTCGACAAGATGCTGTTGGAGATACCGGCCGGCAAACTCGACCCGGGTGAAACTCCTGAGGATTGCGCCCGGCGCGAGCTTATCGAAGAAACCGGTCAAGCCCCTGGCCGCCTGATCCCGATATCGTCGTTTTTCACCTCTCCGGGCTACAGCAACGAGATTTTCCATCTCTATGCCGCCGAGGATCTGTCTGTTGAAGTAGCGGACGAACCGGAGGAAGAAATCGTCGGTACGGTAGATGTCACCGTGGCCGAAGCGATTAAAATGATCGACGATGGCAGAATAGAGGACGGCAAGACAATAGCCGCCATCGGGATGATCAAGATTTATCTGGAGGCCGGCGGAAGTGGACGGGAGAAATAAAGAATTGCCGGTCCCGCCGGAGCTGGCCGCCCAAGCCGGAGAGTACCTTAATTTTCTTTCGGTGGAGAAAGGTCTGGCCAAGAATACGGCCTCAGCGTATGCCCTTGATTTGAATAACTTCATGCGCTGGTTGGGGCGCGCGGGCATAACCGATTTCTCGGACGTGACTAAGACGCATATCCTGGACTACTCCCGGGAACTAGCCGACGGAGCGTTTACGGCCGAAGGGACTCCGTTAAACGCCGCGTCGGTCGGAAGGGCTCACGCGGCTATCCGAGGCTTATTCAAGTTCCTGGTCAGAGAGGGTTATCAAACAAACGATCCGATGGCAACGGTGGCTAACGTTAAAAAAAGCCAACGTCTGCCAAGGGTTTTATCAATAGAGGACGTGGCCAAGCTGCTTGACGGAGACTTTCCGGAAACGCCACGGGGCTGGCGAGATAAGGCCATCCTGGAGCTTATGTACGCGAGCGGCTTACGCGTTTCCGAGGCGGCGGGCTTGACAATGGGCGACCTGGACTCGGAAGAGGGGTTCGTGAGGGTATTCGGCAAAGGTTCAAAAGAACGTCTGGTTCCGGTCGGCGGAACGGCGGTCAGAGCGGTGCAGAAATACCTGATGAGCGGCCGTCCAAAACTCGTCGGAAAGACTCGCGACGATCATCTGTTTCTGAACAGACAAGGGCGCGGCTTGAGCCGCCAGACAATGTGGAAGACGATAAAGAATCAGGGAGGCAAAGCCGGGTTTCCGGAGTTGACGCCACATACGCTGCGACACAGTTTCGCTACGCATCTGCTTAAAGGAGGCGCCGACCTGCGCGCGGTTCAGGAGATGTTAGGCCACGCCTCGATCTCGACGACGCAGGTCTATACGCACGTGGCCAAGGATCACCTGAAAGAGGAATACATGAGCACGCATCCAAGAGCAAACATCAAGGGAAGAAGGGAATAGGGGAATGGGGGAAGAAAAGACTCCTATTTCACGAGTAATAATCCTGGTTTTCGATAGTCTCGGCGTCGGCGCTTTGCCCGACGCGGCGGCATACGGAGACGTCGGCGCCAATACGATCGCCAACATAGCCGCGGCCGTCGGGGGCTTAAGGCTGCCGGCGCTGACAAAGCTTGGTTTCGGCTTAATCACCGATATCAAAGGAGTCCCGCCGGTCAAGGCACCTTTGGGTTGTTTCGGGAAAATGGCCGAACGGTCTCACGGCAAGGACACGACGGTCGGCCTTTGGGAGATGATGGGCTTGGTTACGGAGAATCCGTTTCCAGTTTTTCCGGCCGGATTCCCAGCTGAAGTCGTGGCCGAGTTCGAACGCCGCATCGGTTGTCCCGTTTTGGGAAACAAAGCGGCCAGCGGCACCGAAATCATCGAAGAACTGGGCGCGGAGCATATGGCGACCGGCTCTCCGATCGTCTATACATCGGCCGACAGCGTCTGGCAGATTGCGGCTCACGAAGACGTCGTTCCTGTGCCGCGGTTATATGAGATGTGCCTTACGGCACGGAACATTCTAACAGGATCGTTGGGCGTCGACCGGGTCATCGCGAGGCCGTTTAAGGGCAAGCAAGGGCATTTCGTCAGGACGGAAAGGCGCAAGGATTTTGGTTTGGCCCCGACGGAGAAAATGGTTTTGGACTATGCCAAGGAAGCAGGCGTCAAGGTGTGGTCGGTCGGCAAGGTCTGGGACGTTTTTAGCGGACGCGGGATCACTGAGGCGGTTAAGACCAAGAACAACGCCGACGCGTTTACTCAAACCGGTTTATTGTTGAAGGAGGGGGAGCCGGGGATAGTGTTCACCATACTCGGAGAATTCGACACGGTCTGGGGCCACCGCAACGACGTAGAGGGGTATGCTAAAGGTTTACTTGAGGCGGATAGTATGCTGGAAACACTGCTGGGCGAGATGAGACAAACAGACGTCTTAATAATAACCGCAGATCACGGCTGCGACCCGACAATGCCTGGCACAGATCATACGCGTGAATATGTACCTTTGATGGTCTATGGAAAAGGCATAAGAAGGGGCGTATCCTTGGGAGAAAGGTCGAGTTTCTCAGATGTCGGCAAGACGATTTCAGACCTGATGGGGTTCAAGGTGCCCGTAGCGGGAAATAGTTTCTACAATGATATTAGATATATAGAACAAGAGGCGTAAAGTGAATATCGACGACATAACCGACAAGAAAATAAATGGGGAAGCGCTAACGGCAAAAGAGATTGCCTGGGTGGTATTGGGATACACCAAGGACATCATTTCCGAAGAGAAAATGACAGCTTGGCTTAAAGCGGTTTTTGCCAAAGGCATGGATTTCAACGAAACGTTGGCGATGACTCACGCGTTTGTCGCGTCGGGAGAGACCGTCGACCTGTCCGGGATAGATGGGTTCAAAGTGGATAAGCATTCGACGGGCGGCGTCGGAGACAAGACAACGCTTGTTGTGGCCCCGCTGGCGGCCGCGTGCGGTTTGAAAGTGGCCAAAATGAGCGGCCGGTCATTAGGACATACCGGAGGGACATTGGACAGACTCGAGGCGATTCCGGGATTGTCCGTGGAGCTGACCAGAGAGCGATTTATCGACCAGATTAACGAGATCGGGGTCGCCATCACGGGACAGAGCGAAACGCTGGCGCCGGCGGATAAGAAGATTTACGCCTTGAGAGACAAAACAAAGACCGTTGCCAGCCTACCCCTGATCGCCTCCAGCGTGATGAGTAAGAAAATCGCCGCCGGCGCGGACTACATAGTTCTGGACGTCAAAGCCGGCAGCGGCGCTTTCATGAAGTCGACTGAAGACGCAAGAGCGTTGGCGGAGCTGTGCGTGAAACTGGGCGCGGCGGCCGGCCGCGGCGTATCGGCGCTGATCACCGATATGAGCCAGCCGCTCGGACGCGCGGTTACGGGTATTCTGGAAGTCAGAGAGGCGATTCAGACATTGAACGGTCGGGGACCGGCCGACTTGTCAAAACTGTCACACGAGATCGTTTCGATGATGCTGATAAAAGCCGGCTACGCCGACAACAAGGAAGAAGCGTCTGCGCAAATAGATGAGGCGATTGCCAGCGGGAAAGCGACGGCCAAGCTGGCGGAGATGGTACAAGCGCAAGGCGGCGATCCGGCAATGATAAAAGAACCGGCCAGACTGCCGTCACCGGTTATATTCGAAGGCGTAGCAGCCAGAGAGAACGGCTTTGTGCGTTCCATGGACACCGAGCATATCGGCTGGCTGGCGAAGAGAAGCCAAGGTCTGATGCTGGAAAAGAAAATTGGCGACGAGGTCAAGAAAGGCGAGCAAATCGCCTACGCGTTCAGCGATTCCCAGGTCGGCGCGGAGGCGACGGCCCAGGGCTTGAGCCTCTTTATAGAGATCGGGCCGGAACGTTTGGAGCCCAGGTCGCTCATCCTGGAAACCGTCAACGCCCCCGCCTAATCCCTTAAATGCTAAACTGTTGTCTATGGAAATAATCGACCGCATCCGCGGCATGTTGCCCCGTGAAATCCTTGAACTGCTTGAAGAATCTGGTTCGCTGGCCGAAGAGGCCGGCGTGCGTGTCTATCTGGTCGGCGGAATCGTCAGAGACCTATTAATGGACCGGCCGAACCTGGATATCGACTTGGTCATCGACGGCGATGGACCGGCCTACGCCGCCCTTCTGGCGGACAGGAAAAACGGCAACGTCGTTATGCACGATCGCTTCGGCACGTCTGTGGTGATGCTGCCGGGCAAGCGGCGCGTCGACGTAGCCACGGCCAGAACCGAGACTTACGAGACCGGCGGCGCTTTACCGAAGGTGGAGTTCGGGCCCATCGAGGCCGACTTGGACCGCCGGGATTTCAGCATCAACGCGATGGCCGTTTCCTTAAACAAAGGGAATTTCGGCGAGTTGCTCGACTATTTTGAAGGTATCGAGGACATCAAGAAGAAACGCGTCAGGGTTCTTCACCACGGCAGTTTCATTGACGATCCCACCAGGATATTCCGCGCCGTCCGCTTTGAGCAAAGGTTCGGTTTCCGGATGACGAAGGAAACGGAGAAGCTGGTCAAAGCCGGTGTAGAGGACGACCTTCTACGAACGATCTCGGGGGCTCGCATCCGGAACGAGATTATGGCTATTTTCGACGAAAAGGACGCCGCGGCCGCGGTTGAACGCCTCGAGGAATTCGGCGTCTGGAACGCGCTCGCGCCCGGCTTGCACGCAGATACGGGAACGATGAAACTGTTCCGCGAGATCGTTAAGGCTGAGAATGAACTGAAACCCGGTCTTACGCATGTCTACAAAAGGAGCGCCGCTTTTTTGAAAGCGTTATTGTCGCCGGCCGATAAAGATGTAGCAGAGGCTTTCGGTTGCCTTATCAACTTAAGCCAAACCCGCCAAAAAGAGATTCTGGCCGCTATGGCCTGGGCGCCGGAAGCGTGCCGGCGTCTAGAAAACGCCGACCTGTCGGCCAGCGCCGTCTGGGAAGAACTGCACGGAAAAACCAATGAGACGCTTGTTTATGTCTACGCTATGTATGGCGCGGAGGTCAGGCGGAACGTCAAGCGGTTCATGGAGATTCGAAAAACTAAACCGCTTATCAATGGGAACGATCTGGTGGCTATGGGCTACCAGCCCTCTGCTTTGTTCGCCGGTGTTCTGAAAGAGGTTCTAAAAGCGCAGTTGGACGGCAAGGTCAGCACCCGCGAAGCTGAGCGGGAGATGGCCTCGAGTCTTCTTAAGGACGCGTAGAGTGGATTTAACGCGCCTTTCCGCCATGCTATACAGTCTGCCGGCGCTTCTGGTCGGCGTGGTAGTCCACGAATACGCGCACGGCCGCGTCGCCGAGCTTATGGGCGATCCGACGGCCCGCAACGCCGGACGGTTGACATTCAATCCCTTGCCGCACTTGGATCCCTTCGGCTCAATCCTTTTGCCGATCTTACTGATCCTGACCGGGTCCCCGATTTTATTCGCGGCCGCTAAGCCGGTGCCGGTCAATCCGATGTTCTTCAAACGGGGCCGGCGGGATTTCTTCTGGGTCGGAATTGCCGGGCCGATTTCCAACCTGGCCATCGCGTTCGTTTCCGGAATTATTCTGGCTGCCGTATACTCATGGGCGCCGGGAGCGATCGTTATGATAATGGGGCGGATGGTCATAGTGAATTGCGTGCTGGCCGTTTTTAACCTTATCCCGCTGCCGCCCTTGGACGGCAGTCGCCTGGTCGAGGCTTATATGCCCGACAAATGGTTGAAGGGCTACATGTCCATCGAGCCTTTCGGCATCTTTATCATCTTCGGCCTGTTCTTCTTGGTACCTGGCTTTTTCAACTTGATTATTCTGCCGATTGTGGACGGTTTGGCCACTTTCTTTATGACCTGGCCGCTGAGATTGCTGTCGCTTTTCGGACTGTGACGCCGTGAAAAGAGTTAAACAATTCATCCGGGGCCTGTTTGCGAGGCTTACCGAAAATGACTATACTTTCATAGCGGATTACCTGACCAAAGACGAGCTTGACCTGTTCAAAACCATGTCCAGATACGACCGCAAGCACGCCCTGGACGTCGGCCGGTATCTGGCCGGACACGGAGCCGGTCTGCCGCTCATCAGGGCCGGTTTGCTGCACGATATCGGCAAGGCCAATTGTCCGGAGCTGACGCTGATCCGACGAAGCGTCTGCGTAGCGATCGAGGCCTATAAGCCCGAAGAGGCTGACGTGCTGGCCAAAAAGGGAAAAGGAAAGCTGGCCAGGGCGATCAACGTACATAAGAACCATCCGGAACTTGGCGCGGCTATTCTCGAGGAGTTGGCCGCGGATCCGTATATTATCGGCTTGGTCAGGTTCCACCAGAACGGCGAAGCGCCGACCGACGTGCAACGCGACCTCGGAGTCTTGCGCGACGCGGACGACCGTTTCTAGCGAAAGAGGACAAACATGACGACAAGGAAGCGGCTGTTAACGGGCTACCGTCCGACAGGACGGATGCATCTCGGCCATTACGAGGGCAACCTTAAGAACATGCTGGACGCCCAGGACAAGTACGACTGCTTTTTCTTCATCGCCGACTGGCACGCCCTGACGACCAAGTATAAAGACACGAGCAGGCTCCAGGATGACACCAAAGAGATGGTCATCGACTGGGTTGCCATGGGTCTCGACCCCAATAAATGCTTAATTTACCGGCAATCCGACGTCCCGGAAATCGCCGAGTTCCATCTGTATCTGTCCATGATCACCCCGCTGGGGTGGCTGGAACGCAACACCACCTATAAAGATCAGTTAAGGGAGTTGGGCGAGAGGCTGGTGGCTACCTATGGTTTCCTCGGCTATCCGGTTTTGCAGGCGGCCGACATTCTGATCATGCACGCGAACGTGGTTCCGGTCGGCGAGGATCAACTGCCGCACCTCGAGCTGGCCAGGGAGATTGCCCGACGTTTCAACCATCTGTATAAAGCCAACCTGACCGAACCGCAAGCCGTTCTGTCCGCGACGCCCAAGGTTATCGGCCTCGACGGAAGGAAGATGAGCAAGAGCTACGACAACGCCATCTACTTAAGCGACGAACCGGAGGTCATCACCAAAAAGGTCCGCTCGATGATTACCGACCCGGCGCGCGTCAGGGCGACCGATCCGGGCCATCCCGAAGTGTGCAGCGTGTTCGCCGGCCATGGCGTGTTCTCGCCCGGAGACGTCAAGGAAGTCGCCAAACAGTGCCGGGCGGGCAGTATCGGCTGCACCGTCTGCAAAGACAAGCTGGCGGAAAACATCATCAATCAGCTGGCAAGCTTCCGCGAGAAACGCCGGGAGCTCCTCGCCAAGAAAGGATTCATCGATGAAGTCCTGGCGGCCGGTTTGGCGAAAGCCCGGCCGGAAGCCCAGAAAACACTGCACGACGTTCGCGGGCGGATGAATGTAGAGTGAGCACGGACACCCTGGCCTACGAAATCAAACTTGATGTTTTCGCGGGTCCTTTTGACCTTCTGCTCGACCTGATTCTCAAACAAGAGGTCGATATCTACGAAGTCCCCATCGCCAAGATCACCGACGACTATCTGAAATACGTCACCAAAATGAAGGAGCTTAACCTGGATTTGACCAGCGAGTTCCTGGTCATCGCGGCGACGCTCCTGGAGCTTAAGTCTTTCGCGCTGCTGCCGGTCGACGAAGCCGCCCAGATCGAACAGATCCGCGGGGAAATGGAGTCGCGGGAAAGCCTGATAGACCACTTGATCGAATACATGACTTTCCAGGCGATGTCGGCGGAACTGTCAGGGCGGGCCGAAGAGCAGAGCTATCACTTCATGAGGGTGGCGGCGCCGGAAGAGGATTTCGCCGACCTGGCGCCCGATTTTCTGCAGGGCATAAGGTTGACCGATTTGTCCATCATGGCGCAGGAGCTTCTGCAGATTAAGCCGACGTTCGAGATTGATACCTCCCACATCGCTTTGTACAGCTTGTCGGTCGGCGAGAAGGCTGTCGACCTATTAAAAGAGCTTAAGAAGAAGCCAACGTGTTCTTTCCGCTACCTTTGCCGGAAAGCCGAGTCCAGGATCGAGAAGATCGTAGTCTTTCTGACCATCCTCGAGCTTTTCAAACGCGGGGTCATCGGCGTCAGTCAGGCCAAGACGTTCGGCGACATCGAAGTTAAGCTTGTTGATGAGGCCGCGATTAACTCAAACCACTGGAGTGAGGACTAGAATAGCCAAGAGCCAAGAGCCAAGAGCCAAGAGCCAAGAGCCAAGAGCTGTTAGCAGTTAGTGGTTAGTAGTTAGTAAATATTCTTCGAGTGAGCGAGCGTCAGCGAGGGAATCGAGAAGCTGAGGATATCAGAAATGGGCAATGACCAACAATTGAAATCAATTATAGAGTCGCTACTATTTGTTACCGATGAACCTTTGCCTCTAAAGAAGCTGGCCGACTTTACCGGCAGAAACGAAGATGAGGTTAAGCAGGCGCTGGCCGACCTTAAGGAAGACATGGCCAAAGGCGGCCGGGGCATAAGATTGAAAGCGATCGCCGGCGGATACCGGCTCTATACCGATCCCAAGAACCGCGTCTACGTGGAGAAGCTGGTTCTCTCATCAGATTTCAGGAGGCTTACCCAAGCCGGTCTGGAAACCCTGGCCATTATCGCCTATAGGCAACCGATCACCCGCGCTGAAATCGCGGCGATTCGTGGCGTCAGCGTCGATTCGGTTCTGGCCAATCTGCTGGCCAAAGGCTTGGTTAAAGAGATCGGCAAGGACGACGTCATCGGCCGGCCGACACTCTACGGCACAACCGAGCGTTTCTTAGAAAGCTTCGGGTTGGAGAACCTTGACGAACTGCCGGAACTGGAAGGTTTTGAACCGGACGAGGAGACGCAGCGCAAGATCAGGTTCAAGCTCGCCGGCGAAACCGCGGAAGCCGCTACGGAAGAACCCTCCGCCGCTGAAGCTTCGGAGGGCAGGCCCGCCGAAACGCCCGCCGCCGCTGAAGCTCCGGCGGACAAGCCTGCGGAATAAGATGGCTACCTTCGGCCTGGAAGAAGAGGTCTTCGTTGTCGAGCCGGAGAGGCCCTCTCTCAAATCCCTGTATTACCTGTCCAAACTTATGTGGAGTGACCCGGGGCGGCACTACCGCCTGACGGCCTCTAATTTCAGCCGGGGTCCCGACGTAAAATACGGGTTGATGAGCGGGGTGGAGGTAGCGACGCAAGTTCATGGCGACGCCGCCTCTTTGCTGGACGATCTGGCCGCGCGCCGGCGGGAACTGGCCGGCGTTTCGGAAGGCTTGATCGCGCCGATCGGACATTTGATCAACCTAAGTACGCCGACGAACGTCTGCGCGCTGCAGCTGCACGTCGGAGGGGTCCCCGACATAGAGCTTACCTATGCCAACCTGGCTTATTTCTTACCCGTTTTAACCTTGCTGACAATTAACGCGCCTTACGCGGGTGGCACATATATGGGGCAGTCCTTCAGAATGGCCCACAGTTACGCCATCGGCAAGCTGCGCGAAGATCCGCGGGACCGCTTCCAGGACATTATCATCGCCAAACGTCTCGGCACGGTCGAGCTAAGGGTGCTAGATCCTGTCTGGGACTTAAACCGCGTCGCCGTCCTGGCCCGCGCTGTCGAGGCAATCGCCAAGCTGGACAGGCGCTTGCCGTTCGATCGGCAATGGTACAACAAGGTGCGCGCCGGCGTCGCCGCGAAAGGCTATGTCGAAGAACTTATTCCCCTGTATAATGAGTTATCCTCAATCGCCGATGTCCCGGAAGATTTGATAAAACGGACGGCGTCTGACGAGGTCAAAGCTTTTAACGAAAAGTTCGGGTACCAAGCGACCTATACGGCGCTGGACAGCGGCTACCGGACCGGCGTTTTCGAGCAAGGTCCGATCCCGGAGAACAAAGCCGCCGCGCTAAAATCGATGGCAGGGTTGGCGGGGTATTACGTTCCGAAACTTCCGTACGTTATCTGGAAGTATCTTAAAGAAAAGTAACAGGGAATAAGGGAAGAATATTCTTCGAGTGAGCGAGTGGCAGCGAGGGAATCGAGAAGTTAGCAGATGAAACCACTGTATATTGTCCTCATAGTCTTATTACTGGTTATAGTCGTTTTGACGACGCTATACCTCCTGAACCGCTTCGTCTGGTTCTACCGCGACCCGCCGCGGACGGCCGACGCCACCGGCGACGTCTTCATCTCTCCCGCCGACGGACAGGTCGTCTATGTCAAGAAGTTCACCGGCGGCAAGGTTGTTTCTAGCAAGCTTGGCCGAGACATCAAGCTGACCGAATTGACCGACCTTGATCTTCCGGAGCACGCGGACGGCTGGATCGTCGGGATCTACATGTCGCCTTTCGACGTGCACTTTAACTACGCGCCGGCGCCGGGCAAGATAAAACGAATCGCTTACACCAAAGCCAAGGCCAATGTGCCCATGGTCGACTTGTGGGAATACATCAAGTTTACGTACCTAAGGCAGGCCATAGACAACTTCAGCGCCAAGTTTCATCTGGTGAACGAGCGGAACAGTCTGCTGGTCGAAGGCCCGGGTTTCGACTACGCCGTCATCGAGATAGCGGACAAATTCGTCAACAAGATCACCTGCTACGTGGAAGAGGGGCAGAACCTTAAAACCGGCGACAAAGTCGGATTTATAGACCGCGGCAGCCAGGTCGACCTGATCATTTACAAAACCGACATCGAAATCAAGATTACGGAAGGCCAACAAGTGTATGGCGGAAAAACAGTCATCGCGTCTTATTAGTTTTCTCTGGCATAATTCCGCTGTTGTCGGTATCACCATGTCGACAACGCTTATCTTCGGTTTCGCGACCTTATACCTGCACGACTTTATCAACGTGTCCAACTTTATGGTCGGGGTGGCGGCCAGCCTGTCGCACGTTATCTCCGTCATCCTATCCCCGCTGGCGGGCACGCTGTCCGATAACACCTGGACGCCGTGGGGCCGGCGCCGGCCGTATATACTGGCAGGTTCTATTCTGGCGGCGCTATGCGTCGCGGCCATGCCGCACACCCTTAACTACTGGGTGTTTCTGCTCCTGGTAAGCCTGTTTTTCACCTTCTCGGTCGCCTACCAGATACCATTCTACGCCCTTATTCCGGAGATGTCGGGGGAAGGCCGGCGCGGCGCTTATTCGACGTTCACCGGACTTCTGCGCCTGCTCGGAGCCGCCTTGGTGCTTGGTTTCGGCGGCTGGTTCTGGGCTAAGAATCCGGCCTGGCTGTTTTACCTGACGGCTTTCGTTATCGTCTTCACGGCCGCCATCACATTCATATCGGTTAGGGAAGACAGGGGCGGGGAGCTTCCCGACCAGGACAAGATTTCAATCTTCAAAAACTTTCGCCGGTATATGCGTGATCTGGTATCGCAAAAGAAGATCCTTCTGTTCTTCGCGGCGCAGTTCTTCTGGTGGTTGGGCCTGGGCTCGCTGATGCCGTTCGCGACCATCATGTTGAAAGAACTATACGGCGTCGAGGTATCCGAACTGTTTCGGCTCGGCCCGGGCGTCATTATCGGAGCCGTTCTCTTAATCGGGGCCATCGTCGCGGCTGGGGCGCTGGGCGACAGGTGGGGGCATCGCCAGATCGTCACGGTCGGCTTGGTCTCGCTTACCATCGGCAGCGTCATCGCCTTTTTCTTCCGCGACCTGACCATGTTTTACGTGGCCGCGCTCTTTGTCGTCGTCGGAGCCGCGCCTCTTTTCAACGAACCGTTCGCGCTGCTCGCCGAGCTCGTTCCCAAAGGCCGGGAAGGGGAGTTCTACGGCCTGGACACAATCTCGATCACCCTCTCGCAAGTGCCGGCCTCTTTGTTGGGAGGCGCTATTATTGACGCCTTCGGCTACACCTCGGTCTATTTGTTGGTTACGTCAACCAGTCTGATTGCTATACTGTTGATGTGGCTAAAATCCAGAGTGTAGACAACTCCCAGCTCGCAGACAACTTCGCGCCACTCAAGATTCCGCGCCTGCTCGTAGTCGATTTATTCCGGGGCCTGGCCGTTCTCGGCATGCTGATTTATGATTATGTTCCTTTCTTTTCCTACAACGAGCCGCGGATTCTGCAGCACGGCCGCACCGATTTTCTTCTCCCCGGCGACTTCGTGGCCCCGTTCTTCCTCTTTACGATGGGCATGTCGCTGGCGTTTACCTGGACGAACAGGCGCAGTAAGGGCGTCCCCGAGCGGGAAATATTAAAGCAGGTTCTGTATCGCGCTGTCATGCTGATTGTCATAGGGCTGCTGGTGGACGAGACCAAAGCGATGTTGGTGGGGATGAATTTCGGATTGCGCTGGGGTGTTCTGGAAACCCTCGGCGTCAGCTATCTGATTACCTATCTCGCGCTAAGGCTGAACATATTCTGGCGCATTGCCGCGATCACCGGCCTCCTGACAACGCATTTCCTGTTGTCCCAGCTGGATTCATATGTTCATATCCTTAACACCTTTGCCCACGGAAGCCCGTTCGGGGTTCTAGGTTGGGCCGTTATTTCAATCTTCGGCATGATAGCGGGCGAGCACCTTGTTGTGGGGGCGGTCGATTACGAGTGGTGGCTGTACAAGGTAGGTTGCTCTCTCGTGTTGCTGGGAGTCATCGTCAATACGTTCGAGCCGTTTAGTAAGAACGAGGTGTCAATCAGCTACGCGCTGCTGTCATCCGGCGTGTCGGTGCTTGTCTTCATGTTTCTATACGGTCTGATTGAAGTGCTGCACTGGAAGTGGTTGATACGCATCATGAAACCGCTGCGCGATTTCGGTATCGCGGCGTTGACTGTCTGGATTCTGCAGTATATCCTGGCTGCTCCCATTATCTACGACCTATACCGGCATGGCGCCAGACTACCCTGGGAATACGGCACGATTGTGGCCGGCGGTTTGATCGTTATCACCTGGACTGTCGTGCACTTCTTGAATCGGCGCGGCCTGACCCTTAGAATCTAAGTTATGGTTAAACTAAGGGAACCCAACAAATCAGACGCCATCCAAACCTTCATCCTCGTCGGCATTTTCCTCGTCGGTATCATCGCCATCTTGGCTATGTCCTGGCCGGAAAACATGCTGACCGGAGGCATCCTCGTCGCCGGCTGCTTGTTACTTCTGGTCCGCTGGCATGCCAGAACCTTCGGCTATCGCTGCGCCAACTGCGACGAAGACTTTGAAATATCGATGCTCAAAGACCTCTTTAGTTTTCAAGGCGTTAACAAGTCGGGAAGCTGGAAGTACCTTAAGTGCCCCAACTGCGGCCAGCGCACCACCGCCCGCGAACTCACAAAAGTCCGGTAGAAATGGAATTAAAACCGCGCCCCAATCACGCAATTTACATAAAAACACTTCGCCGTATGACTCCACAAGAAAGACTAGACAAGGCTTTTGAGTTGACAGATTTGTCAGATAGGCTTCTCATGCAGGGGCTAAGAAGGCGCTATCCTCAGTATTCTGACGAAGAACTGACAAACCGCTCGAGGGAGATTATCGAACGATGTCGCAACAACAACTACTAGTAGAGATATGCAGCGCTCTTTATAAAGCAGGCATCAACTATTTCGTATCAGGATCGATTGCGTCAAGCCTTTACGGAGAGCCTAGGGCCACCCACGACGTGGACGTAGTAGTCAATATTAAGAAAAACGACATAGATTCGCTTGTTACAGCTTTTCCCGGACCTCGGTTTTATCTTGATCCGGAAGCCATCAGCCAAGCCATCGAAGCAACGACGATGTTCAACCTGATAGATACCGAAACAGGTGACAAAGCCGACTTCTGGCTCTTGACCGACAAACCCTTTGATCTTTCACGTTTCAAGCGTCGGCGGCTCGAAGAGTTCGCGGGAGTTGGCATTAGCGTAGCCAGCCCGGAGGATACGATTCTAGTCAAGCTTCAATGGTCAAAGCTATCCGCAGGTAGCCGAAAACAAATCGTCGATGCAATACGCGTTTACGAAGTTCAGTACGGTGACTTGGACGAAGAATATATTTCTCATTGGATTACAGAATTGGAACTAGATAAAGAGTGGGCTGAAGTGCAAAAAGAAGCACGCCCTTTTGAGTAAAATGACTCAGAACGGATATATCGTCGATACCGACGTCTTAATGAAGTTCTACTGCCATCTGGGCCGGCCTGACATTCTCCACCGCGTATTAGGCGGCATAACAGTTGCCGAGCGGGTCAAACGAGAGTTTGAGTACCACGGCTTCGGTCCCGGGAAAGAAGATTTCACTCGCGACCTCGCCGCCGGAAGGATCCGCACAATTGACGTAAGCCCCGCCGAGGATCGCGTGATTGCCGAATACAAAACCGATTTCATGCACGCCGGCGAGCGCGACTCCGCCGCTCTTGCCTTAACCCACCTATACACGCTTATCACAGACGACCGGCGGGCGAGGGAAGACCTAATGTCCGCCGACCTGGAAGTCAACGACTCCCGCTGGATTCTCAAAGAAGCCCACTCCCGCCGCCTCATCTCGCAAAAAGAATACAAAACACTAAGCACAACCCGCCGGTAAAATAGACGAGCATGCCGCTCGCGGCCTACCATCGTTAGTGCTATGGGGTCAGGCCCTTTCTTCTTATGAGATAGGGCCTGACCCCGTGTTTCAGGTCGCCACGGCGAGCAAACAATGCTCTCCGCTCGAGTCGTGGAATGTCCGCATGCTCGATCCTTTATATTAATCGGCGGCTGGCGGCGCGAAAAACTTCAAGGAAACCCATGTTCGAGGCTCCCGCCCACCCTCAGTCTTGACTCGCAGAATAGGTGCTCGAGTTTTGTTACTGCCTCTCCCCTCCGGGGAGAGGATTGAGGTGAGGGGCCAAATATATTTGCTGATCATAATCAGGCAATGTATTGCCTGATACAAACAAGAGATATACAATTGATACCAGAAAGATATCATTCAAGAGGAGGTAACAATGTCCAGGATTATTCTGACCATGCCCGACGCATATATTAATGAGCTCGATCAAACGGCAAAAGAAGAATCCAGATCGCGGAGCGAGATTATCCGTGAGTATATTCGCGCCGGGATAGAAGAGAGGAAGAACGAAAAGGAACTGAAAGCCCGCCGAAAACAGGCAGGCAAGATAATGGATGAAATACGAGAGTCGACAAAAGGCCATTGGCATGGTGATTCCACAGAGATTATCCGCGCGATGAGAGGTCCTATTGGCAAATAAAAGCAGCACACCTATTCTCTTGGATTCAAGCATACTAATAAAATGGTTCCTTGAGGAAGAAGACTCTTATCAGGCCCTATGGCTTAAAGCGGCCATCAACAAAGGCCGAATCCTAACGGCTATTACCGAGCTCTCTTTCTATGAAATCGCGAATGGTTTGCGATGGTCGAGTATTGACAAGCCAAGAGAGATTAATCGCGCGATTCAAGCTCTTCAAGACGAAGGCCTGCCAACTATAGCATTTGACTCAAATGTTTTGCACGTAGCGATCGAGTTAGCGATGCAGGCGGGCATAACAGTCTATGACGCCTACTTCGTCGCCCAAGCCGACCTTGAAGGACTCCGACTTATAACAGCGGATAAAAAGCTCGCCAGGGTCGTCCGCGGTCTCACCGACATAATGACCCTCGAGGAATACGCCGCTAGACTTAATTAACTTTCCAATATCTCAAATAATGTCAAATATAACTTGACAGATTAGAGAATATTTGACACATTATCAATATGAATGAAAGAAACGACCACGCCCTCGGACGACTAGGGGAATCTCTTGCCGCAGACTATCTCCGTCGTAAAGGCTATCGAATTCTTGGACGTAATTATAGGACTAAGGTCGGCGAGCTCGACTTAATCGCAGCCAAAGACAAGACTCTAGTTTTCGTTGAAGTAAAAACAAGATCCGGGAACACGGTCGGCGAGCCATTCGAGGCCGTAGATAAAAAGAAGCGTAAAAAGTTGTTGAAGCTGGCGGATGGATATCTGACTTACGGTGGGATAAACAATCTTCGATCGATGTTTGAAGACACGCGCATTGACGTTATCTCAATCTTGATGTCACATGACGGCCGCATTAGAAACCTCGAACACGTCCGGAACGCGGTAATTGATGATCGCTAGAATCACATCATCATCTGTCATTGGGATAGACGCTTGCGGGGTAGAGGTTGAGGCGCATGTCGTTGGCGGGCTTCCCGGATTTATCGTTGTCGGCCTACCCGACACGGCAATTAGGGAATCAAGGGAGCGCGTTAAGGCGGGTATCACAAATTCGGAGTTTATATTTCCCAAGCGACGAATAACGGTAAACCTGGCACCCGCTGATCTTCGTAAGGAAGGACCATCTTTCGATTTGCCGATCGCCTTGTCAATCTTAATAGCCACAAAGCAAATTAAGCAAAAAAAGCCTGACAGCTATGTTGTTGTCGGAGAACTCGCTCTGGATGGATCTGTACGACGAGTTGCCGGAGCTTTGCCTTTTTCTCTATATGCCAGGGGGTCCGGACGCGCAGGGATTATCGTCCCGGCAGAAAACGCGCCGGAAGCCGCGCTTGTCAGGGGAGTCGATGTTATCCCCGTGAACAATCTTTTAGAAGCCGCAACGTTTTTATCTGCCGAGTCGAGCATAAAGCCGGTGAAGATTGACGTAGAACGGCTGTTGAAAGATATGTCGACGGAATCTCAAGATATGTGCGAGATCCGCGGTCAAGACCAGGCCAAACGGGCGATGGAAATAGCCGCGGCCGGCGGACATAACCTTCTTATGTTCGGTCCGCCAGGATCTGGAAAAACTATGCTGGCAGAAGCGTTTCCAGGAATTCTGCCGGAACTTGACATCGAAGAGGCTATCGAGACGACAAAAGTCTACAGTACGGCGCGAATGCTTACAGCGGATTGTCCGCTAATTACGGAACGGCCGTTCCGCAGCCCGCACCACACGATTTCGGATATCGGATTAATCGGCGGCGGAACAGTGCCAAAGCCGGGCGAGGTCAGTTTAAGTCATAACGGAGTTCTCTTCTTGGACGAGGTGAACGAGTTTAAAAGGCATGTACTAGAGGTCATGAGGCAGCCGATTGAAAGCGGCCGGGTAACAGTATCACGCGCGGCAGGCATCGTGGATTACCCGACCGAATTCATGTTAATAGCCGCTATGAATCCTTGCCCGTGCGGATTTCTTGGCGATACCGTTAGGGATTGTGATTGTACGCCGCAAGAGATAAGACACTACCGCTCAAAAATGAGCGGGCCGCTAAGAGACCGGATTGACATGCATGTTCAGATCGGAAGGGTCAGCAAGGAACAAATGTTGTCTGAGCAGGATGGAGAAGCCTCTGGGTGCATAAGGGCGCGGGTGGTCGAAGCCAGACGGCGGCAGATTGAAAGAATGAAAGGAACGGGCGTTAGGGTTAACGCGCGCCTTAAACCGAGAATGATGCGTGAATTCTGCCGTCTTGATTCTCAGGCACAAGAGTTCTTGGGTCAAGCGATTGATCGGTTCGGCATGACTGCGCGGGCTTATTCAAAGGTTAAGCGCCTCGCGCGGACAATCGCGGATCTGGCTGGCGAAAACGACATACGCATAGAACATATCGCGGAGGCTGTTCAATATCGGGCGCTTGATAGAGAGGTAAGGATTATTTAGTTGATGATTCTTAGAAAAACCGATACGCGGTACCCGGAAATGCTGAGACTGATTCCTGATCCGCCGGAGAAACTCTATGTTGTCGGGAATCTTATCAACACAGTTAACAGGGACAATCGGGCCGGTTTTGCTGTTGTGGGCTCCAGAAGGGCGACTAAGTACGGGCTTGATATGGCCTACTCAATCTCTCGAGAGTTAAGCGAAAATGGAATGTTGATAATTAGTGGTCTGGCAGAAGGTGTTGACGCCGCCGCTCATCGGGGCGCCTTGGACGGCGGAGGCGGAACCGTGGCCGTCCTTGGCTGCGGAGCAGACGTTTACTACCCGGCAGTCAACCGGAAACTGCAAAGAGCGATCGCTTCGGCCGGATCTCTTGTAAGTGAGCATCCCCCGGGTACCCAACCTCGCGGCGACCATTTTCCCTCGCGAAACCGGATTATCAGCGGATTGTCCATAGGCGTTTTGGTCGTTGAGGGCGCGGCCAGAAGCGGGACGCTAATTACAGCTGATATGGCCTTGTCGCAGGGTCGAGACGTTTACGCGCTACCCGGATCAGTTACCAGTCGGAACAGCGCAACTCCAAACAAGCTTCTAAAAGCAGGAGCCTGTTTAGTTGAATCCGCCGAGGACATCCTGGAAGAACTTGAAATACCTACAAGCAAATCAGAAAAAGGACAAGGCAAAGTAGATATTAGTCATTTTAGAGGAACTCTAACAGCAGAAGAAAATGCCGTGTTATCTGCGATAGAAGGAACTCCAAAAGCGATAACAAAAATTATTTATGAAACGGGCTTGCAATGTGGAAAAGTAAGTAGTATTTTGGTGGTACTTGAAATGGCGAAACTCGTCAGCAAATCGATTGACGGAGACTATATTGCCATGATGAACGTAGGGAGGGGGAACCCAACCAATGAATAAGCGGACACCTTACGCGGCCGGACTGTTCTACTTGGGTTACGAAGAAGGGCTGACAAGGGACGTCAAGAAGCTTCTAAAGGCACAAGCCGAGCGAGAGTCGAAAGTAAAAGCCAAAGGGATCGTCGTTCCTCACGCGGGTTACGAATATTCCGGCCCGGTTGCCGGCAGCGTATATGGAGCGATCGAGCCTCCAAAACGGTTTATTGTTATCGGGCCTAATCACTCAGGGTTCGGCTTCCCGATTTCAATCGAAGACACGGGGACCTGGAAGACCCCACTGGGAAACGCAGACATAGACGAAGCGCTGGCCGCGCGTATGATGGCCAACAGCAAGAACATCAAAGTCAGCTATGACGCTCATCGGCTGGAGCATTCCGTTGAAGTTCAGTTGCCCTTCCTGCAGGTGATAACCGGTAATGACTTTACCTTCGTGCCGGTTGCTATTAAGGGACTCCCTGACATAACCGTCTACCGGGAGGTTGGGCACGCCATCGCGGAGGCGATCCGTCAGGAAAAAGAAGACGTCTTAATCGTCGCATCGACTGATTTCACCCATTATGAGCCTTTATCGGTTGCCGAATCATTGGACAAGCTGGCGATAGACGCGATTCTGGCCTTGGATCCGGAATTTCTGCTTCAGACCGTCTATGAAAACGACATCACTATGTGCGGAGTAGGACCTGTGGCGATCATGCTATACGCGGCCAAAGAACTGGGCGCCACCAAGGCGGAGCTAATTAAGTACGCGACCAGCGCCGACTTCAGCATGGATACGGCGAGTGTCGTTGGCTACGGCGGATTAGTAACAAGTTAAATGAAATATGATATATTGTTGATATATATGAAGATAACGGAAGACTGAAGCAAACGAAAGTGGTCATGAATATGTCTAACAAAACGGGATATATAAGTGTTGAGGAAGTTGCGGAGATTTTACAAATGGAGCCGAACACGGTTCGCAAGATGATGCGCCGCGGGGAATTCCGGACCACTCGCTTCGGCCGGCGTAAGTTCATTAACGCCGAGGACGCCAGAAAGTATCACGAAAAGGCGGCGGAAAAAGAAGCCGCCAAGATGGCTGACCCTAATCGTTTGCTGACAGTCAGCGAGGTCGCCAAGCTGTTGCGGTTCTCTGAGGCGCAGGTCTACGACATGCTAAACAAGAAGCTCTTGCTAGGCTTCAGGATTGGCGCTGGAGCGGGGTCGTGGAGAGTACAGAAAAGCGACCTAGAAGAATATGTCGCCTCGCAAAGGGCGCGATCTTTGAAATAGCAAGGCGATAAACATGAACTAATAGGAGAAGAGACGTCTGTTTATTGGAGTCGGCCTTTTTATTAGCTCCTGTTTGGGGAACACAGCAGGACTCGAACTTGCCGCGGATTATGAGTCTGGTTGCAATTATTCCTAAAAACGAGAAACCCAAAACCGATAAACAGCTATTGTTGGGTGCCGTCCATATTCGTAACTTTGAGCAAGAACACAACATTAGCCCCGACACAATGAATCGCGTATTGAGCTAGTTCCGGCGTGACGTCAATTGGATCAAGCCTGCCGTGTGCGTCGCTATCTTTGTTTCTTATCGAAACGGGCAGTAACATTTTATTCTGCATATATGAAGGGATTATGCCCCTTTCAACTAATGTCTTAACCAAATCACTTGACACACCTTTTTCGACTCCAAGAATCCTCTTCATAACGCTTTCCTGCGCAGTATTAGCACTTGTAAGGGCTCCCGCATAATCTTTGTGGGCATATTCCTGCAATGCCTTCATGAAGTCTTGTTCGGCTTTTTCAAATCCTCCTGCTTTTAGCCCAAGAATTGGCTGCAGAACAACTTCTTGATGAAGGAATTCATCAGACTTGTCAATAATGTTTCCGTTTACAATCTCAAATCCAATCATTTCCCTTTGAAACAAATCATTAATATCTTTAACAAGCGTCGTTAAATTAGACTCGCTCATATTAATAATTGCTACTTCAATAAAATCAAACAAAGATTCTTGTGGAGTCGTTTGGATCCATGCCTTAAGGTCATCGGTAAGTTGGTGGTCGGCGTATTGGTACCCAGATGCAAAAGCGTCTTCTGCTCTTGGTGTAATCCCGTGAAATAAATGATTTTCACAAAAATCCTTAACAATGGCCTTTAAAGGCCTTCGGGTTTTGCCGTGAGATGACCAATTCGGATTGGTGTTTTTAATAATATTAAATATTGCAGCTCTTACTGGGGCAGGGAGCGAATATGAAAAAACATCTTCATCAGGGTTTATTTTCTTGCGCTGAGAGTACAAGCCTTTGTATATCATTGCCTTCCTTGTCGGCGACAATCAATATTAGATGAGTATTAGATTGCCCCAGATAATACCTTGTCAATTAAAGAAATCATCATCTGTTGCCCAGGTGAGATGTGGCGCGCCCGAGAGGAGCCGAACCTCCAACCTACGGATTCGTAGTCCCTCCAGCGCAACCAACAATGTATTACTATATCACCCGATGGCTGTCCTTGTCTGCGGATTGTCTTTAAAGAGAGTACTCTGTGATTAACGAGGAGTAGCGGAGTTTTGCGGTGACTTATTCGATGAACATTAGATGCACTCGATAGTTTTCATTGCTGTTTCGAAATCTGTTGTAAGAATGCTAGGCAACATAGCTATGTAATGTATGAGACCGTTTCTAGTTCAGCTGGTAGGTCTTCCAAATTATCCAAGCTAGGATCGAGAGAAAAGACAGTCCATCCTGCCAGATTCGTTTTGACTCTCTTCGTTTTCGGTAAAAGTCCAAGTACGGCAGAGAAGAAAGACCAACCTTCGGTTTCTTGGATAACCTCAACGACTTCGCGTGGAATCTGAGGATTTTTGCCGGGAGACAACTGGCTCACTACAACTATCGGAAGACGTTGTTTCCGTCTATCGCGACCCTTTTCACCAGGCAAGGATTTTGAATAAGCCTCGCTTACTGCCGTCAAATCACGATCTCGTCGATTATTCAGCACTAAAACCTGGTTCTCGGAAGTTGAACCTCCGATGATGAAGTATTCAACCTCGCTTATGTCCAAAGCCTCAACAAACTCTGGGAACTCACTGGTAAGCGAGTCTTGCCAGGGCGTGCCAGTTTTGTTTTCAATTTCTGAAAGTGCCTGACTAAGCTGCATCCCGTGATCCGCCGCCCATTTTGTAATAACTGCATTAACGCCGGTCTCGACCATCTGTTCGGCAAGAACGTCTGCTCGTTTAATTCCTTCTTTGACCCTGCTTCTCGGTACTGTGTTTCGTGGCGAAATGTTCTTGACTGCGAGTATTAGATCGACGACAGCGTTGATTTCATCGGATAACTGCGGTGTCTCAATGCCCAAGACGGATAGATTCTTTGCGAGGTGCTCCGCTTTCGCCCCGATATCGAGATAATAATCCTCAAGTGGGATTCTTTGTACTTCAGAGTTGACTGACGTGGGCGGATAAGGTGGGTTTTCAACTAGTGTATAGCTAGTCACAGAGACATCGGGCTGGCCTTCTGTCTCGGGAGTGAGTGTCTCCGAGACTACTCTTACCGCACCATACCTCTCAAGTTTAGCCAGCAGACGCTCGACTGCGCCAGCAAGGTCATCAAGATCGTTTGGCGTTAGATTCTTTACCCAGGCATAAGCAGCAGGCAACTCAAAACCAGCCTCTGGCACCTTCACGGGCATATCAGCGAACAGATCATAGGCCGTTCGCAGTTGGGTAAGCCACAATGCTTGATTGAAACGCTGCTCTCCAGCAGACGGCCTCGCCGATTCATCATAAGCGGCCCCCACTATTTTCTGCAGAGCAGCAGCAACTTCCCAGTTCGTCGGTAGATTGCCTTCATGCCAATGCCCGTCCTGAGCTCCTGATTTCTCTCCCCAAAGAAATGGCTGGCCTCGATTATCAAATCTGACAAATTCCCCGATGAGTGATAAGAGATCAAACACATGATTTCGAGAGCGCCAACACAAATAGTTCCTGAAGCGATGGTACTCCTCCTCGTCCGCAGGCGTTTCGGCAATAATCTGCTCAATCAAGCGCTCCACGTCCTGATAGTAGAGAACCTGAACAAAAACCTGATCAGTGAACAAGGTATGAGCTAACGAATAGATGTCTGTTTCAATGGGTCCATTTAGTTGGGCGTAGAAATCTTCCCCTGAAATAAACACAAATATTCCAGAACCCAATGTAAAGAAGTTTTTCAAACTGGACAAAATCCTGAATATGATGTGTTTTTTAAAATCCTGCCCAGCGCTTTCAGGGTCCTGCTGAACGCCTTTGGGAAAAGCCTCTAGCTTATCAAGTTCGTCAATCACGAAGACACAAGGATGACCTTTAGCTGCAAGCTCCTTTATAAGATCGCGAAGCTCAAATTCAAGGGTCTCGGGAGATACGTCGTAAAGACCGATTCGGTTTATCTTGTTAGAAGCCGTTGCCTTGTCAATAGTCGTATTCTCATCCTCTTTTTCGAGATTAAGTTGATAAGCTGAAAGCACAACCGTAACCAACACGACAGCGCTAGCCACTATTCCCCAACTCAGGCCATGATCCGTAACGATTCTCGAAATAACCGCGATTCCTCCGATAGCAACCACACCAGAGAGCGACGTTCCGACAATAAGTGAAACTATCTTGCCAAAAGCGATTGAAGTCTTTGTCTTTGTCGCTGATCGGGCTTTAGCTTCGGTTTCGAATAATGACTCGACCCCAGTCTGCTCGTGTAGTTCCTTCAAATAGGTCTTATCATATAGAACCTTGCTGACTTCGCGAAGAGGTTTTGGAACGCTATTGTCGTCTTTGATAGAGAAATATAGCGAGCGCGCCAGCGATTGAAGTATTTGATCTCGAATATCCGAACTACCGGGCGATAGATGGGGCAACGTCAATCGAGCAACTACGCGCTTTTTCTTGTCGGCTTGCGAGCGTTTTAAGGCCTCGTCAACCAGTGCGCTCTTGCCTACCCCTCGATGTCCAGCGACTAGGACTGTTGCGGCTTGCCTCTGCTGAAATATCGTAATGAGTCGCGCCAATTCGTCTTCACGACCGACGAAACCCGCATCCGTATTGAGGGGCTCACGAAACTGATTCTTAAGCTTAATCTTCAAAGGCATAATTAACTCCCCAGTAGACAAGATTAGGTTCATTATGTACTTTCAAGTGCTAAACCTCAAGAGCTGAGGAAACGCTATGTATATGGAATATTCTTTTGAAGAAGACTCGTAGCCCACTCGGCTACAATAAACAACAAACTGGAGTTGGAGTTCCCCCGTTTCTGTTGACACTTTACAGTGACGCGACAGCGGCCGCCGGAGCGTCTTCGAACATTCTCTATGATTACCGAAGAGTGATGAGGTTTTGCCATGGCTTATTAGATAGAAATTAAATAACTTACTTGGCTGACCTTTTCTATGAACAATGCGCCTAGCAATGGGTTGTCTAGTTGTCTGTCACTTGACCGCTATATAGGACAGTGTTTGGCCGAACCTTGACGCAGTTCTTCCGTCAAATGATAATGAACACATGAAACAGTCAAAAACCCCGCAAAGTGACCTACTTCGCCCTACGCTCCTAGACTCTTTGAGTCGCGCTGGCAAGGACGCGAAGTCAAACAAATACTGTGATAAAGCGGTTTTAGTTGATGAGTCTTCAGTCGAGACATTCTTTATAAATCGTTTGCTAAAGGATCTCGGCTACAAAGACTCTGAAATCCGGCCAAAGGTATCTCTTAAAGAGATTGTTGTAGCCAGAGGCAGAAAAAAAGAAGGCTATAGGCCAGATTACGTCATCTACTGTAACGAGAAGCCTATGTGGCTAATCGATGCAAAATCACCAGGGGAAGATATCGACAAGTGGGCTTTTCAAGGTGCTGGATATGCGTTAGGGCTTAATCAAGAGTTTAGCAATCAAAACCCCTGTTCATACTACGTAATAACTAATGGTCTCGCATTTGACCTTTATAAATGGGATGAGAGCAAGCCTATAATCAGCCTGGAATTTTCCGACTTTGCTGATGACAACATAAGCTTCTTTTCGGTACGCTCGTTACTTCAGGCTACTACTATTAGGCAAGGCCTGAAGCCTTCGATACAAAAGCCACGCTTTCTAATGAAAAAGCCTTCTGTTGAGGAGATCAAAAGGGTTTTTAACAGCTGTCATAGACTTATATGGAAAGCTGAGAAGATGAATCCTCAACCTGCTTTCTTTGAGTTCGTAAAAATAATGTTCGTAAAGCTTTGGGAGGATCGAAAACTACACGATGACCCCATAATGGGGCCTTTACTACGAGACGAGAAACCAATACCACGGGACAATGTTATCTTCTCAACGCATTGGATTGATGCTCTGCAGTCACAGGGGGTAAAGAATCCAGTTGATGAGACCCTTTTTGCCAGGCTTAATGAAGTTCTTAGAGAGGACGTTGCCCGAGGAAAGAAGAAACCGATATTTGGGCCAAATGACCATATTGAACTCCAGATAGGAACAATCAGACAAGTTGTCTCGAAACTAGAATCACTTGATTTGTACAGCATTGATGAGGACCTTAACGGTCGTTTGTTTGAGACGTTCTTAAGTGCCACCATGCGGGGACAAGCCTTGGGGCAATACTTTACACCCAGGTCTATTGTAAAAATGATGGAACAACTCGCTGCCCCAATTGCATCAAAAGACCATATTGACCATGTAATTGATGCCTGTTGTGGTTCAGGAGGCTTCCTTATTGAAGCCCTCACCGACATGCGGAATCAAATTCGATCTAACACTTCTCTGAGCGACAGCGAACAAAACGCCTTGTTAGAAAGGGTCGCCAACGATTCCATATTTGGCATTGATGCAGGTAAAGAACCACCATTAGCAAAGATTTCACGAATCAACATGTATCTCCATGGAGACGGCGGTAGCCGGATATATGCGGCGGACAGCCTTGATAAGACAGTGTCTCATGGTGTCGGAGATGATCAGCAATCGCGTTTTGAGCTCGAAGAGCTTCAGAAACTTATTTTCGAAATATCAAATGGAAGCAGACGAGGTTTCGATATCGTTCTAACAAATCCACCATTCTCGATGGATTACTCAGAGACGCTGCCAGACGAGGCTTTAATTCTCAACCAGTACGCTCTAAGGACCTTTGGCTTTGGGAAAACAAATAGACAACGCCCATCATTAAAGTCGAGCATTATGTTCTTAGAACGATATGCAGACATTCTTAAGCCAGGCGGTAAACTCGTAACTGTAATTGACGACTCAATCTTGAGTTCCTCAAATAATCGTTTCGCACGAGATTTTATAAGGGATCGCTTTATAGTTCGTGCCGTAATCAGTATCCCTGGGGACGCATTTCAACGTGTTGGAGCTCGTGCAAAGACATCGGTCCTATACCTCATTCGGCGGGACGCGAAAAAGCAAAGTCAGCCGGATGCCTTTATGTATGAATGTCGCTACGTAGGCCTTGATGATGTGCCCATGAAGACACGGCCTAGTAAAGCAGCTGAAGCTCGTACCGCAGCTGAAGACGAAACTAGGGACCTTTTTGAGGCTTTTAATCTTTTTATGCAGGGGATAAAGGGCCCTTGGCGGGTCAGGAGCGGCCTTATTGGAGATCGTCTTGATGTTAAGTCGTGTCTCCCCCGCCCAAATGACATTTCTGACAAATGGCGTGCCGATGGCCTTAATGTTGTTCCCCTACACACAATAGTCGACAAGATTGAAAATGAGGGCTTCAATCCGAAAAACGAGCCTAGCAAACTAAACACATTACTGCGTGTTCGATATGACGGAATCCCCGAGGAAGGCGATAAGGCGCTCGGAGAAGAACTTACATATAGTAAAGTTCAAAACCCAAAAGAAAATGATATTGTAGCAAGCAACATTGCTGCTGCCCTCGGTTCCATTGCCGTGATTCCTGCTGACCTCTCGGGTGTAATTGCCTCGTCGGAGTTTACTATTATGCGACTTAAGGACGCAAGATTCGATGTTTGGTTTTTATGGGGATTTCTTCGAAGCCCCGAAGTCCGAGCCCGCCTTTTATCTCAATCCACAGGTATTAGTAGACACCGCGTTGAATGGGATGATCTTGGAGCAATACCAGTACCGGTAATTCCAATTGAGAAACAACGTCTGATTGGCAAACAGTTCTACGATTCCGTCAAAGAAGTTCGAAATGCTGAGAAGAAACGAGCTGACACCTCGTTCGAGCTAAACCAATCGCTTGATCTTTCAAACGAGTGGGCCGTACAACGACTGAAAGCAGCTAAACCGCCCAAGTAGCCTCGCATTATTATGTAAGTTCTGTTTGTCGATTTTGCAGCCAATTACTATGAGGCAACGTCCAGGCATTTCTCGCTATTCTCTTTTATCAATGCGTCCAAGTTCTTTATTGCCTCCTTGCCCAGCATCGGGCAGAAGGTGTGAAAACGTGTATTTTGACGAAGCAGCAATTGGCATTTTTAAGGATATGCTTTTTCGTAGATGCGTCGAAGACGACCTCGGTTTGTCTTATGCAAGCTCGGAATGTGCGAAAAACATACAACCCGGGGAGCCAACATCGGATTAAACTTGTCGGCAAGCATTCGGATGATTCTATAAGCGATTGCCTCACTGTCCAGCGATTCTCAAGGCACGATTGTGGCTGAATGAGTAGAATCGTGAGAGTTCCCTCGTCGCCAGTCATCTCTTCTGCTCCTCAGGATGACTCCCTAATTGGCATGAATTGGGGGCCGATGTATTTCGCTTATGCATGGGGGTATCATAAGCATCGAAGCGACGTGTATTGCCCTGGTGCCGGCTGGGTCGGGGCTTGGTGGCAATGGCACGATAAGAGCTACTGGACGTGGGTGGACACAAGCTACTGGGCTTGGGCGCCATATTCAACCTGGGTTGCAAGCGGATATTGGCAGACCTATCAAGAGTGGGCGGCCAGCGGGTATTGGGCAGAACCGTTGCAGGTGACGGTTTCTGTGGCAAAGTCGCCACCGTATGTTTTTACCCGCTGGCATTATTTAACAGAAGACGGGCGCCGGCAGAGTCAAAATGACGAACCGGCCCACCTAGACCTAAATATCGCGTTCTCCGCAAACAAACCAATCCAGTCTTATCGAGTGTACGCTGTTGTCGGGCGGCAGGATCGAAACGGATCGCATTACACGGTTACGCTGGCGACTGGACAATTCACGGATCCGCAACTATCAAACAACATAACAGCCAGGGGCGAATATGATTTCGGCGGTCAAGGCACGCACTATGTCCAAATCACCGCGATAGACGGCTCAACGGCAACTGTTTATTTTGAAATCCCGATTAACTCATTCCGTGGCGTAAACATAAATGAAACCGGGCAGAAGGCCCCCGAACTGCCTTTTGCACGTTCTCTCCAAGACACCGGAAGTGTAAGTTTTTAAAAGTAAGGACACATTCCCGGGAATGTGTCCTGATGTTTGCAAAGGAGAAAATGACAAAGAAGAACGAACTTGATGATTTGGCGAATATTTTCAAAGTCCTTGGCTTCAGAAAACGTTTGGAGATACTTGAAATGCTCAACAATACAGGACCGCTAACTGTTGGTGAAATCAGCATTCGGGGCGGGTGGCCTGTTAAAACAGTTTCGCGGAATCTAAGCGACCTGAACAAAGCCGGATTTGTTACCTATAGAAACAGGGGATCGTTTATCTATTATAGAGTTCGCAAGGTCAGATTGTCGTTAAGGAATGAAATGCTGCTATTTCTTGTAATACACTCCTTTAACAGAGAAATAGAAGACAAAGACAGTCGGGTGGTCACGGACGTGATGCTAGGCAACCTTAGCAGTCTCTTTAGGAAATATCTCCATTAGTCGACGGACACATTCCCGGGAATGTGTCCGTAAAATCATGGACGTAAAATGAAAATAATTGATGCATGTAAAAAGAGAACGAACTTAGAACATAAGCCACAAGAAGGGTCAATTACGGTTTTGATTGTGGCGATAATGCCGGTGGTTTTGTTGTTTATGGGGTGGAGCATTGATGCCGGGCGGGTGATGGCGGCTAAGGCGGAACTATATAAGGCAAGTGACGTCGCGGCGCGTGAGGTTGCTGAGGAAATCGATCTACGTGAGGCGGCGGAATCCGGGTCGCGAAACAACTATGCCTCCGATGAAGATGCCATGGAATGGGTAGAGAAGAACCTGGATGGTTTGTGCGGTGCGGAGCTGTTAGACGTCAAAGTTGTTAACACTGAAGTATATGTTGAGGTGGAGAGTCGGGCACGGGTGCCGCTTTTGTTCTCTGCGCTCGTCAACAAGCGCTCTATGGTAATCAGAACCACAAGCATCGGCCGGATAAAGGTTTATCCAACAGGCAGCTAACCAGGCAATATGCCAAGTTTGAAGAGACTGTGAGCCCTCCGCATCTGAAAACTGAAAGGGATGCTCGAACCTAAACTCGAAGACGAAGGATGCAAAGGTTACCAGGTGCGAATGAAAGCTTTATAGACCAATTCAAGAACCACCATGCAGCCAACGGAAGCCCTGTCGAATATTCTAAGAGAAGAATAATCAGACAACGGTCAGCGGTAACCGGCCGCTGGAAAGAATTTAGCTCTTACTATCTAATATGGCGTCCCCGCAATGCTCATAAAAAAACCAAGAAAACACTAAAGTGTTCACTTGCATTGCCCGATGTTACTGATGTTAACTCGTGTTAACGAGGTAATACAGTTGTTAAGAACTGGTAACGATTGACAACTAATGTTAACTAGTGATAATATTCCTAAGTGTAGCTTGAGCAGGCAATACACATGAGGTGGCTTAATGAAGACGCTGATGACGGTATCTGAGGTCGCGACACATCTTCGTGTTTCAAAGATGACGGTCTACCGGCTAATCAAAGTGGGGCAGCTTCCGGCAGTTCGCGTCGGTCGCGGCTACCGTATTAAATCCCTAGCCGTCAACAAGTATCTCTCCAAAGAATCAAACGCAGCCCGCGGAGGTTAACGTGGCGCTTTTCTCATTAGGCAAACCGACGCAGGCCATAGGTCTTGACATAGGGACCAGGTCGATTCGCGTGGTGGAGATTCAAACAGGCAAGCAACCGCCGGTATTAGACAAGGTCGGAATCGTCCGCATTCCCGAAAACCTGGTTGTCGACGGCGAAATAGCCGACGCCAAAGCGGTTTCGGCCATCCTCAAAGACCTTTGGGCTAAGAACAAGTTCCCGAAACAGAACATCGTCCTCGGCGTGGCCAACCAAAAAGTAATCGTGCGCGTTATCGATATGCCGCAAATGAGCGATGAAGAGCTCAAGGGCGCGATCAAATTCCAGGCAGCCGACTACATCCCGATGCCGGTGGAAGAAACCATTATCGATTTCGAGATCCTTAAGGAATATCAAGTCAAAGAGGACGAGAAAAACATCAAAGTGCTCTTGGTCGCAGCGCAGAGGGAAATGATCCAATCGTTTGTGGAAGCATTGTCGGGCGCCGGTCTGTACCCGGCCTCCATAGATGTCAAATCATTCGCGCTTATGCGCTCGTTGATTCCGCGTCTGCCGGCTTTTCCATCCGACGAACAAGCCAAGGAAGCTCTGGAAACGTCTTGCTTGTTGAACATCGGCGCAGGCGTCAGCAACATGATTATCGTCGAGGAAGGTCTGCCATACTTCGTCAGAATTCTTCTGTTCGGCGGGAACGACTTTACGAGAGCCCTGGCCGATAACATGAATATCACCGAGGAAGAAGCGGAGGAGTTGAAGATTTCGCTAGCGGAAAGCGAAAACCCCGCGATTCCCAAGCCTTCGCTGGAGAAGAAAGAAGCGGCCCAGGAGATTCTGCGCAACCGGATCGCATCGTTTGTCAGGGAAATCCGCCGGTCCATAGACTACTGTTTGGACCAGACAGGGTGCAAGCCGCCGGAATCAATCGTCCTTAGCGGGCGTGGGGCGAAGATCGGCGGGCTACGAGACGAACTGGAAAAAGCCTTGCAGATCAATGTCAGGTACGGCATGCCCCTACAGAACGTGAAAGTCGGGAAAATGCAGCTGACTGAAACCGAGTTCCAGGAAATCGAGCCGGCGTTGGCCGTGCCGATAGGATTGGCGTTACGGGAGACCGAGAAATGACCCGCATAGACCTAATCCCACCTGAAGTAGTTGAGAAACATAAATCGCGGCGGATTATCGCGCTCATGGGAATCGTCTTCGCCGCGGTCTTCGGGGTTGCCCTAGCGGTATATTTAATCACGTTAGCCCAGGCCATGATGGCCAGCGAGCGCGTCGATATAATCAAAAGCGAAAACGTTAAAGTTCAGCAATATACAGAGAAGTTAAAGCCGTACCAGGATAGAAAGAAGGCCTTGGACGAACGCCAGGCGATTATCGTAAAGATGACCGAGAACCAGGTTCAATGGTCGAGCATCCTGAACGATATCAGCATGGTCGTGCCAAACGACATCTGGTTAAAGAGCGTCAAGGTGGACCTGGGCGAGATTCTGACAGCTAAGGAAGCTTCCGGCGCCGCGGCGAAAACCGCGCCCAAGCCTCCGATTACGATCATCGGTTACGCGTTTAACCACGCGGCGGTCGCGAGATGGCTGGTTCATTTGAACGAAATTAACCAGTTCCGGGGCGTATGGCTGGATTATGCGACGGAACAGACGCTGGCTGCTGAAACCACGTCCGCGCCTACGGCCGTGGCCGCGCAGCCGGTAAAGGTCATTGAGTTTCAGACGACGGTTTATTTGACCAAGTTCAAAGAAACCTCGACCACAAACAAGGCGACGCCATGAGTTTTAAGCTGACTCCAAAACAACAAATAGCATTGATCGGTGTAATCTTAGCGGCGATACTGCTCTTGTTTATCGGTTTCTTTGTTGTTCCGCAGATACTACGGCTGGGAACGCTGGGAGTCGAGGAACAGTCGGCGATGACCGAGCTAAACAGCTCAAAGGCTACATACAGCCAACTGGAAGAGCTCAAGAAAGCCAGCCGCAAAACCGACAACGAACTCTTGCGCTTGGACAAGAAGGCACCGGAAAGCGGCGCGGAACTACCGGCCTTGCTCGTCCAGATTGAAGATGTCTCAGTAAAATCCGGTATCGCGCTGTTATCGATTAAACCTTCGAATCCGGTCCAGAAGACGGACTTTAAAGAAGTGACGATGGAAATGCAGATAGACGGATACTTCTTCTCGCTCCTTGACTTCATCTACAGACTGGAGAAGCTACAGCGGATTATCAACGTAACCGGTATCGACGTCAAGGAAGGCAAGGCTAAGTTGCCGAACATCGAGGTAACGGTAAAAGCCAACGCATATATAATTTCCCCCGGCGTTACCGGCGCGAAAACCGCCGCCCCCAGCGGAACTACAGGGGAGACAGGATCGGCTCAAGGCGCCGCGACTAGCGCAGGCGGTTCATCGACAGGAGCCGCCCAATGATCAGGGTTAACGGAAAGCGAACTGTCTCGATATGGTTGATTTGCGCCCTGCTGGGAATATCGTTTACGCTGGGCGGGTGCCTGGCCGCCACGCCGACCGGAAGCGAGTTTCAAAAAGAAACCACACCGTCGTCGAAAACCAAAGCTGAAACCCAACAGACAACGCCCACGCCCGCCGGGAAGATCGAGGGCTACGAGATTTATGAGAACAAGGACCCCTTTTCTCCGTTGGTTGGCGGATCGTCCAGTAGTCCCAGCAATGTAGGGAGAAATAAAGACGGGACAACCAGCACAACCGGGGCTGCCCCAACCGGGTCCGCGACGGTAAAACTGGTAACGATTCCGCTTGGGGCGTCCGCGGCGATCGAAGTCAACGGGACTTTATACGAGGGCTTGAGAGTCGGCGACACCTTCGCGGAATACTTTAAGCTGCTGTCGATAGGCACTGGTAGCGTCGTCATTCAGTACGGCGACAACCAATATACGATTTACCTTGGCGAAACAATTAATGTAGGCTGACAAAACAAGTAAATTATCCCCCTGGAGTTTAAGATGTTGAGGTTTTTGACGGGCGGCGAATCTCACGGTTTGGCGCTGGTAACAGTTATTGACGGCGTTCCCGCGAACCTGCCGGTCACGTCGGACGACATTAACAAGGATCTGGCTCGCCGGCAGCTTGGCTACGGTCGCGGCGGTCGGATGAAGATCGAGCGCGATGAAGTGGATATCTTAAGCGGTATCCGCGGCGGAACGACTTTAGGCAGCCCGATTTCTCTCATCATTAGAAACAAGGACTGGGTAAACTGGCAGGACCTGATGAACGTCGAGGTTAAACCACTCAGCGAAGACATACTTACCCAACCACGGCCGGGTCACGCCGATTTGGCGGGCGCGATCAAATACGGTTTCGGGGATATCAGAAACGTTCTGGAAAGGGCGTCGGCGCGTGAAACAGCGGCCAGGGTAGCCGTCGGAGCCGTGGCTAAAAGACTTTTGAGCGAATTCGGCATCGAGATAGCGAGCGCCGTTGTCGCCATAGGAGACGTAAAAACGCGCGCCGGCGTGGACAGTCCGGCGGACAACGACAAGGCCGACGCGTCCCCGGTCAGGTGCCTGGACGAAGAGGCAGCGGCGGGCATGATGGCGGCTATTGACGAAGCCGGTCAAGCCGGCGAGACACTGGGCGGCGTTTTCGAGGTCGGAGTGTTTGGATTGCCTGTCGGCCTGGGCACCTACGCGCAATGGGATCGCCGGCTGGACGCGGCGCTGGCTCGGGCGATCATCAGCATCCCCGCGATCAAAGGCGTCGAGTTCGGAGACGGATTTGACCTGGCGACTCGTTTGGGCTCGCAAGCGCACGACGAGATATCTTACGACCGGGAGCGCGGCTTCTTCCGTTCCACCAATCGCTCCGGCGGTCTTGAAGCCGGTATTACAAACGGTTCGAACTTGATATTGAGAGCGGCGATGAAGCCTATCCCCACCTTAGGAAAACCGTTGACGACGGTGGATATCGCAACCAAAGAGCCGGCCGAGGCGATTCAGGAGAGGGCTGACGTGTGCGCGGTTCCGGCCGCAAGTGTGGTTGGCGAGGCGGTAACGGCCATTGAAATCGCTTCGGCATTCTTAAGAAAATTCGGCGGTGACAGTGTGGATGAGACGCGCCGCAACTTCGAGTCATATAAAGAGGAAACGCGCTGATGAGCAATCTAAGGAACATAGTGTTGATCGGTTTTATGGGCGCCGGTAAGACTCAAGTCGGGAGACGGCTGGCCGAAGTCCTGCATCGCCCGTTTGTCGATACTGACAAGATGGTTGAGGACACGGCCGGGGCGACCATAGAAACGATTTTCAGCACCCTGGGTGAAGATAAATTCAGGGAACTTGAAACGGAAACGATAAAGAGTCTGGCCCATATCAGAGGCGAGGTCATCGCGACCGGAGGCGGAGCCATTTCTAAAGAAGAAAACGCCAAGATGCTAAAGGACGGCGGTTTTGTCGTCTATCTGTATGCCCGACCCAATGTGTTATTCGAGCGCATAGGGTCCGGATCCGGACGGCCGCTGGCGGAAACAAAAAACGGCTATGCCGACATGGAAGTTCTGCTCATGCAAAGAGACCCCCTGTACAGAGAAGCCGCGGATATGATAATCGACACGTCGGATAAAACAATCGGCGAAGTCGAACACGAAATATTTCAGGCCATTGGTTACTAAAATCACGGTTACTGTACCTCCCGGCAAGTCCGTAAGCTATGACATTCGAATAGGATGCGGCTCGGCCGGTTCCCTGGGCGAGATTATGTCAGGCGTGACAGCCTCTAAGCGGGCCACCGTGATCACATCGGCGAATATCTGGCGCTTGGTAAGCGAGACGGTCGATAAAAGCCTCGCAGACTCAGACTTCATTTTTGACCTTATCGAAATCCCGGATGGCGAGGCGTTTAAGACTATTGAAACCTGTCAGGATGTTTTTGTGGCTTTATCCGAGTTCGGCGCCGGCCGTGGTGGCGCCATTGTCGCGGTTGGCGGCGGAGTCGTCGGTGATTTGGCGGGTTTCGTCGCGGCGTCGTATATGCGCGGGGTTCCTTTTATAAACGTGCCGACGACTCTTCTGGCGCAGGTTGACAGCAGTATCGGGGGAAAAACCGGAGTCGATTTGCCGGCGGGGAAGAACCTGGTCGGCGCGTTCTACCAACCACGGGCGGTCGTTTCAGACACCGCGTTTCTGGCGACGTTGCCCGACAGGGAGATCAGGTGCGGGGCGGCCGAGATAATAAAGAGCGCGATGCTGGCCGGCGGGGACTTCTTGTCCTTCGTCGATAACAGTCTGGACGGTATGGTCAGAAGGGAAGAGGCCGCGCTCGAGGAATCCGTCGCCAAAGCGGCCGGCTTTAAAGCGGAGGTCGTCGGCGAAGACGAGCGGGATTTGACGGGCCGCCGCGCCATATTAAACTATGGCCACACATTTGGACACGCCCTGGAGGCGGTCTCCGGATATCAGGAGGTAAACCACGGCGAAGCAGTTGCTTCAGGCTTGCGTTTCGCCGCTAAGCTGGGGGAGAAACTCGGCGTCAGCGGCCCGGAGATTGCGGCAACCACCGACAGATTATTAGAGAAAGCCGGCTTTGAACCGGTTGCCGGATTGACTGAAGCTGCGGACAAAGGTTTGATTGACGCGATGCGCCGGGACAAGAAGAAAACAGGTTCCGACGTCTCGTTTATTTTGCTGGAGGATTTTGGGCGTCCGGTTATCAGGGATGTTGACGAAATCACTATAATGGAAACGATAAAGGAGATGCGTCAATGAAAAAGATCCTGGTCATCCACGGACCGAACCTTAATTTGATCGGTCAGCGGGAAACGGACGTTTACGGCGTAACCTCGGTCGATGAGATTAACGAAACGATGATCGCCAAAGCGGCCATATTAGGCGTAGGGCTGGAGATATTCCAGTCAAACCATGAAGGAGAGATTGTCGATAAGCTCCAGACGACCGACGCCGACGCCATAATAATCAATCCCGGCGCGTTTACGCACTACAGCATCGCCATACGCGACGCCGTAGCGGCGATCGATAAACCTGTAGTAGAAGTCCACCTCTCCAATATCTATAGCCGCGAGGAATTCAGGAAGATTTCTGTGATAGCCCCCGTCGCTGTCGGACAAATTTCTGGTTTCGGCGCGGACAGCTATTATCTGGCGCTGGAGGCGATTATCCAGGCGAAACTAAACCTGACCACACAGTCTGACGATAATATATAAGCAGACGGTGTTGCGAGCTTATCGTTATCAAAAGCAGGCTTAATATGTCAGGTTTAGCAAGGTTGAAACGCCAAGCCGGTTATACCTTAATGGAAACATTGCTGGCATTATCCTTGATCGTTCTGGCTTTTGTCGCCGTCCTACCTTTGTATTTCGTGCTTACCAACTATGTCGTCAATAACAGATTGCGGGCGGTCGCGGATAATGTCGCCAGCCGGGAGATGGAAAGGATCCGCAAAACGTCTTACAACCAGGTAGGCATAGTCGGGGGAAACCCCAACGGCATCTTTCTGGCGGACCGGGACGAAGCGCAAAGCTCTGGAGGCGTATTTCATATAGCCGTCCGCATCAGCTGGGTGGACGACCCGATGGACGGGACGGCCGCGGCCGGGACAGACGCTCTTCCGAATGACTTCAAACTCGCGCGGGTGACTGTAACGAAAGCAGGCGTCGCCAAGCCCCTGGCTGAGCTGTCGGCCAATATCTCAGCCGAATCGGAGGAATCAGCCATCACGGGCGGGAATATCATCGCTAAGGCGTTTTTGTCCGACGGAGTGACGAGCGTGTCGGACGCCAGGATCGACATTACGACCGGGCCGGCGTCGCCGTTGGCTGGTTGGACGAACGGTGAGGGATCGGCATTGTTCGCGCAGCTGGCCGCCAGTGTCTCGCCGGGCGATTACTCTCTGAAGATAAGTAAAGTCGGCTATGTGGTAAGGGTCGATCAGGAAATCCAGACAACGACCGTCGTGTTTGGCCAGACCCGCACCGTTACCTTTTTGATAGACCAACCGGGCCATCTAATAGTGCGCTTGCTCGACCCCGGCGGCACCGTTATCAACAAATATTCCAAGATCACTTTGTCCAACGCCGATTTTGGCGACATCAAATATACCGCCGCGACAGGCCTGTTCGATTTGGCTTCTCTGTTCCCGGGCAATTACGAGATTTCGGCGGACGCCGCCGCATATAGTCCGACAATAACACCAGTTTCGGTAATTGTCGCGCCGAACGGGTCGCAGACCGTAAACATCACGCTTCAGCCGACTCCTTCCGGACATCTCCACCTAGAGACGTTCGATGCGGTAACGTCAGGTAGACTGGGAATCGTCGATGTGGCACTGACTGATCGGACCGACGGGACCGTTATAAACGCGCAGACCAACACAAGCGGAATTCTTGAGATCGACCTCGAGGTGGCGCAATACGATATCGTAATAACGGCGGCGGGTTATCAGCCGTACAGCAACCTGATAACGATAACACAGAGCGGAAATACGAATCTCAATGCTTACCTGCAAGGTTATCCGACCTCCGGATCGGTTCTAGTGACTGCGCAGACAAGAAGCGGCGCGCCGCGTGACAATGTCCAAGTTCGGCTCATCGGAGGCACCGTCGACGTGACGGGAATCACGGGAAGTTACGCGCCCGGACAGGTTTTGTTTATAGACGTCCCGCCGGGGAACTATACGGTTTACAGATGGGGAGGAAACGGGTGGCGTTACCCTAGGAATGTCACCGTCGCCGCGGGGGTGCAAAGCAGCGTTGTCTACAGTTTCTAAAGACACGACCAAAAATCGCGAGATAGGTGTTACCCTGGTTGAGTTGATGGTCACTATGATGTTGATGAGCATCGCGGCTCTCGTCCTGCTGGCTTTGTTAAACGCGGCCTTAGGCATAATGCGTGAGGTGCAAGCCAGATCGGAAGCTGACGGTGAGGCTCAATTAACGATCTCCACCTTGGCGTGGGAGATTCGGTCGGCTAGAAGCCTGGATAGCTCACAGCCGATAATTGAGACGGCCCTTCCGGTCGAAATCGTCTTATACCGAGGCGGGACCCTGGAAGGCGCGCCGACCCGGTATCGCTATTATCAATCGGGGGCGAAACTGCTAAAAGTGTACGAGACTGCTCAGGCGGGCGGACCGCCTTGGGTTTTCACCGGCGTTACGACCGTCGCGGAAATCGGCCGGTATATCGTGAACGACTCCAGCACACCGATTTTCTCCTACTTTGACGGGAACGGAGTCGAAATAACGGGTCAAACGGCGGCGGAAAGAGCGAAAATAAGGCTGGTCAGAATCAACATACGTTGCGATGTCGATATTAGTAAACCGCCGCCGCCGGCTAACGTTACCCGGGAGGTCAGTCTTCGAAACTATGAATAGTCAAAATATGACGCGCAAAATATACGACTTTAAGCCAGAGGCGGGCATGACCACCGTCGAGGTGATCGGCATCATCGCGTTAATCATTACCTTGATGACGACTTCGATTCTGTTGGTGCAGACTACGCGCCGCGGTATCATACATAGCAGCGACAGGGAGAAGGCAGTCAATATTGCCGAGAGCGGCGTAAACGACTACCTATGGAGGCTCAATAAGGACCGGCTGTATTACTTGAACTTCATTCACCCTGCTCAAGGTAAAGACGCCCTGGGCGCCGACAAATGGGTTGATTTTGGGGAAGGTCAGTATCACCTGGAAATCGCGCCGCCGAGCGGGAACGTTCCGGCGATAACTGTTACGGCCACAGGTCGCGTCAAGGGATCGACGGGCGCCTATGTCAGCCGAAAAATAACCGCGCTGATAAGGAAGAAAGCGTTCACCAACTATATCTATATGACGGACTACGAGATTGTTGAAGGGACCAACAGCGTCATCTGGTGGGTTACAGGCGATATCATCATGGGGCCTCTGCACACCAACGACAACCTCCATACCGACGGCACGCCCCATTTTATGCGCGAAGTGACCATGACCGGCGTTTTGGATGCCCGTAACGGAACGCCGACATTCGATCAGGGCTACACGGAACACGCTGCAGCGCTGGATTTCCCGCCGACGAATCTTGAACTGAAAAGTCTGGCCTTGCAGGGCGGCTACTACTATTACGGACAGACGACTATAACCTTAGTAGGTTCTTCTTTGACTATCGCCAATTCGGACACATCAGGCAAAACCAAAGGTCCGGTCGGCACGGTCAGCTTTCCGACCAACGGCGTAGTTTATGTAGACGGATTGGCTTCGGCCAAGTACACGGCCAACAACGGCGACGTCTATATATCGGGAACGTACTCCGGGGGGCTTACGGTCGGCGCAAAGAATATAATCTATGTAACGGCCGATGTGCTTAACGGGGACCTGGTTAACGGGATACTTGGTCTGGTGGCCGATAATTACGTCTATATCAATCATTACAACAGAACGGGCGTGGATGTGGCGCCTTTCGACGTCAGGATCGATGCGGCCATCGCGGCGGTCAACCATTCATTCGGTTTTGAGCGTTATAGTGAGGGTAACCAAAGGGGGACCATCACATTGAAGGGATCTATTTGCCAAAGGTATAGGGGTCCTGTGGGCACATTCTCAGCGACCCGCCGCACAGGTTACTATAAGAAGTACGAATTCGACGAGAGGATGGCATATCTGGCCCCGCCTCATTTTATAGAACCGGCCAACGCGGGTTTCGAGATTATTAAATGGTTGGAGTCCGCCCCATGATCCTAAAGCTCGTCAGTCATTCCCCGCGCTTGAACGCGCGTTTGGATAAGATCAAAACCTTCCTTAAGAAAAAGCGTCTTGACCTGTTGGTCGTATTCCGTCCCGCCAACCTGTTTTACCTTTGCGGTTTCCGCGGCACCGACGGCGCCCTGGTCATTTGGCCGAACAAAGCGGTCTTGGTGGTAGATACGCGGTATGAAGAGCGGGCGGAGCTGGAAGCGGCCAACGTTGAGATTCTGGGCGGACGGAGTGTGGCGGCGGCGCTAAAAGACGCGCTGATGGAGGCGGCGCCGGCCAAAGCGGGTTTTGAGGCCGGCGGCTTAACCTACGCCGAATACGAAAGCCTCTTTAAAAGCCTGGACAACGCCTCAAAGAAAATTGAACTTGTCCCGGTTCATAACGCGGTAGAAGGCCTGCGCGTCATCAAAGACGACGACGAAGTGGCCGACTTACAATTGGCGGCCGGTCTGGCCGACAGGACAATCTCGTACCTTACGGGAGAAATAAGACCTGGACGAACGGAAAAAGAATTGGCTAAGCTGGCCTGCGGATATCTAAGAGATAATGGCGCCGAAGGGGAAAGCTTTGAAATCATCGTCGCCTCGGGGCCGAACTCCTCGATGCCGCATGCCTCGTCGACCGACCGCATTCTGGAGCGCGGCGATCTGGTGTTGGTCGACTTGGGAGCGATCGTCAACGGGTATCATTCCGACATATCGCGGACGTTCGTAATCGGCAAGCCGACGCTTGCCCAGGCGGCTATGCACGCGGCCGCCGCCCATGCCGGCCGGCTTGTCCTGGAGGCTATTAAACCCGGGCTGCCGGCCGCGGAAGCCGACGAGATGTGCCGGAGCTACTTGGATAACTACGGCGGACCGGCCAGGCTATTACACGGGCTGGGACACGGCGTCGGGCTCGAGATTCATGAACAACCCCAACTGGGAACGGGCTCGACGGACGAGCTTAAGAACGGTATGGTTTTCACTATAGAACCAGGACTTTACGCCCGGGGCTTCGGGGGCGTGCGGGTAGAGGATATGGTAGTATTAAACGGTGAGCCTCGGCTCATGACACAATCCCCGCGAGATTTAATCGGATTATAGGTTGTGCGACCGCTTTTGGAGGAAGAATATTGATCACGACGAACCAGTTGAAGAACGGTATGACGCTTAAGCTGGATGACGACCAGCTTTTTAATATCGTTGAATTTCAGCACGTCAAGCCCGGCAAGGGGCCTGCTTTTGTGCGGACGAAGCTGAAACGCTTGCGCGACGGCGCGGTTATCGACAAGACATTCCGGGCCGGAGAGAAAGTCGAGCAAGCGATGATGGAGACCAACAGAGCCCAATACCTGTACGCGGACGGCGCGAACTATGTCTTTATGGATACCGACAATTACGAACAGTATTCGATTCCGATGGACGCCCTGGCTGATCAGGCGTCGTATCTAAAGGAAAACATAGAGGTCTCGATTCTGTTTCACGAGGGCAAGGCTTTGTCTGTCGAGCTGCCCGTCACCGTTGACCTTAAGGTTGCCCAGACAGACCCGGGCGTTAAGGGCGACACCGCGTCAGGCGGTTCAAAACCAGCCACGCTGGAGACCGGGGCGGTAGTCCAGGTCCCGCTTTTCGTGGGTCCTGGGGAAACGATTCGCGTTGATACCCGTACCGGGGCTTATGTTACCCGTGTCTAGTTCAGGAGGACAGATGCGCTTACCGGAACTTGAAATCGGAGACTTGGTGGCCAAGGTACCTATTGTCCAGGGCGGCATGGGCGTCGCGATTTCCTTGGATAATCTAGCCGCGGCCGTCGCCAACGAAGGCGGGATCGGCGTCATTTCAACCGCCGGCGTCGGCATGGAAGAGCCAAATTGGGAGACCGACTTTCCGACCGCGAACATCGAGGCTTTGCGTAAGGTTATTCGTTCCGCCAAAGCCAAGACAAAAGGCCTTTTGGGCGTCAATATAATGGTGGCGCTGACGAATTTTGAGGATATGGTGAGGGTATCAGTTGAGGAGAAGATAGATATCATTTTCTCCGGAGCCGGGTTGCCGTTGAATTTGCCGGAGCTGATTGAAAAGGGAGCCAAGACAAAGCTTGCCCCGATTATTTCGAGCGGTCGAGCCGCGGCGCTGATTTGTAAGGCCTGGTGGAACAGATATAAGCGTCTCCCCGACGCGATTGTTCTGGAAGGTCCGAAGGCCGGCGGGCACCTGGGTTTCAACCGGGAACAGCTGGACAACATCGACAAATTCGATCTCATTTCTCTGATTAAGGAAACCGTCCAAGCGGTCCTGCCTTTTGAGAAGGAGCACGGCGTCAAGATTCCCGTCATCGCCGGCGGAGGCATTTTTGACGGCCGGGACATCGCCAATGCTTTAGAGGCAGGCGCGTCGGGGGTGCAGATGGCGACGCGGTTTGTCGCGACGGACGAGTGCGACGCTTCGTTAGCCTTCAAAGAGACATATATCAAAACGGTCAGTCCGGACGACATTGTGTTGATCGACAGTCCGGTGGGATTGCCGGGCCGGGCCATACGGAATGAGTTCCTGGACAAAGCCAAGAGGGGTGAGACGACGCCGATCCGGTGCACCTATCACTGTCTGAAAACCTGTCGCCCCAGCCAGAGCCCTTATTGTATCGCGCGCGCCCTGGTCAACGCCCGGAACGGCAATATGGACGAAGGTTTTGTTTTCGCCGGCACAAATGCCTGGCGTATAGATTCCATCACGTCAGTCAAGGAACTAATGAATGAGCTGGTGGCGGAGGCCGAAGCGGCGTATCAGGCGACCGCCTAGACTATGGACAAGAACTACTGGACAAGCTATACTTTTACCTTTGAAGACATTTAGGAAAAGCTCAGACTTGAGCGGAGGTGGTTTTTAATCAGTTCGACAAACCGGATTAATACGCAGATTCCGGCCAGAGAGGTTAGATTAGTGGCCGAGAATGGTGATCAGTTAGGCATCAAAACGATAGAAGACGCTTTGCGGATCGCTTACGACGCGGGACTTGACCTTGTTGAGGTCGCGCCCCAGGAAAAGCCCCCGGTTTGCCGGGTGATGGATTACGGCAAGCACAAGTTTGAGCAGGAGAAAAAGGCCAAACTGGCCCGCAAGCACCAGTCCTTGATCGTTATCAAGGAAATAAAATTAAGACCGAAGATCGACCATCACGATTTCGACACGAAAAGAAAGCACGTAGAAAGGTTTTTAAACGCGGGCTGTAAAGTAAAAGTAGTAATCATGTTCAGGGGACGAGAGATGGCCCACACGGAACTCGGCAAGAAGCTCCTGGACAGGATGGTTGAAGCGGTGCAAGACCTGGCGATTATAGAATCGGAAGCCAAGGTCGAGGGACGTGATATGATCATGATCCTGGCGCCGGCAGCCAAGAAGGAGATAGCGATCAATGCCTAAAATGAAAACGCATTCGGGAGCGGCCAAAAGGTTCAAATCGACCGCGTCCGGGAAATTGAAGAGGCGGCAGGCTTTTGACGGCCATATTCTCGAGAAGAAAAGCCCTAAGAGAAAGGCGCAGCTGGAGAAAATGTTAATCGTCAAGCCGGCCGACGAGAAAAGGATAAAGAAACTGCTGGGCAGATAAGTCCGGCAACGAAAGAGCGAGGAACGATGTCAAGAGTTAAAAGAGGAAACGAAAGAAGCAGAAAACGGGCCAAGATCATGAGTCTGGCCAAGGGCTACCGGGGAGCGAAAAGCCGCTCGTACCGGCGAGCCAAGGAACAGGTCATGCACAGCCTGATGTACGCGTACCGCGACCGGCGGGATAAGAAAGGCCAGTTCAGGACGCTTTGGATTTCCAGAATCGGCGCGGCCGCCCGGAATAATGGGTTGTCGTACAGCCGTTTAATTCACGGTTTGAAATTGGCCGGCGTCGAGCTGGACAGGAAGGTTCTGTCAGACATGGCCATAAACGATCCCGAGGGCTTTACCAGGCTGGCCGAAGTTGCCAGAGGGCAGGTCAACTAGACCCCGCAGCCCTCGAGGCGCGTACATAGCGGCACAATCTTAAGGCGGGGTCTTAAAGCCCCGTCTTTTTCTTTGTTATAATGAGGGCCTGATGAGCGAGAAAGAGCTAAAACAACTTGGTGAGAAGGCGCTAGCCGAGGCGAACGCCGCGTCCGCGGAGACGATTGAGGACGTGCGCGTCAGATACCTGGGCCGGAAGGGAGAGCTGACGGAGGTTCTGAAGAGCCTTGGCGGCTTGCCTGAGGAAGAACGCCCCGTTATCGGCGGCCTGGCCAACGACATCCGGCAAAGGCTGGAAGCGGCGTTGATTGAGCGCTCCGAACATCTGGCCAAAGAAGTTGTCGCCGAGCGGCTAAGGACGGAACGCATTGACATTACGTTGCCGGCTCGACCGCCGCTGATCGGCGCGGCCCATGTGATCACCAGGACGATCCGGGAAATCGAGGAGATTTTTACCTCGCTAGGATACGGAATCGTTGAAACGAGGGAGATCGAGAACGAATATTACAATTTCACGGCGCTAAACACGCCGCCGGATCACCCGGCCAGGACGCTGCAAGCCACTTTCTATGTAGACAGGCCGTCGGCCGGCGGGAATGAAGGGCGGCCGCTTTTAAGAACGCAAACATCCCCGGCGCAGATCCGCGTCATGGAGAAACAAGCGCCCCCTGTTTTCGTCATCGTGCCGGGCAAAGTTTACCGCCCGGACGTCGCCGACCCCACTCACAGCCCCATGTTCCACCAGGTAGAAGGGCTGGCGGTCGATAAGAATATCACGTTCGGCGACCTCAAGGGAACGTTGGAGGTTTTCTGCCACAAAATGTTCGGCGCGGACCGTGCCGTCCGTTTCAGACCGCATTTCTTCCCGTTTACGGAACCCAGCGCTGAGGTCGACGTTTCCTGCATTCGTTGCGGAGGCGAGGGCTGTCGGATATGCAGCCATACCGGCTGGCTGGAGATTATGGGTTGCGGCATGGTCGACCCAAATGTCTTCGTGATGGTTGGCTACGATCCCACCAAAGTAACCGGATTCGCCTTCGGGATGGCGCCGGACCGCATCGCGATGCTTAAATACGATATTCCGGACATCAGGATGTTCTTCGAGAACGACATCAGATTCTTAAGGCAGTTCAAATGAAAGTTTCAGTTAACTGGCTAAAGGAATATGTAGACATTCCTTGGACGCCGTGCGAGCTGGCCAACCGGCTGGAAATGACCGGTACCGCCGTGGAGTCTGTGACCGAGATCAAACCGTCTTTGGACAAGATCGTAACCGGTGTAATTAAGGCCATCGAGCCCCATCCGCAGGCGGATAAACTGGTCGTGACCCGCGTCGATGCGGGGTCGGGCGAGCTAACGATCGTCTGCGGGGCCAAAAACATCAACCCCGGCGACAAAGTGCCGGTCGCGTTGATCGGGGCTGAGCTGGGCGGCGGTTTAACCATTAAGAAGGCGTCGCTGCGCGGCGTTGAATCAGAGGGCATGCTTTGTTCGGAAACAGAGCTTGAGCTGGGGGAAGACGCCGCCGGGATCATGATCCTCGATCCCGAGGCGAAAGTCGGCGTGGGTATCTCCGAGCATTTGGGTTTGGAAGACACCGTGATCGAGTTTGAGATAACGCCCAACCGTCCCGACTGCATGTCGATGATTGGAATCGCCCGTGAGGTCGGGGCGATAACGGGCGGCAAAATAAAAGCGCCTCCGGTAAAGATTAAAGAAGGGCAGACAACCGCCGGCTTCCTGGCCTCCGTTGATATCAAGGACCCGGACCTTTGTCCGAGATATTCGGCCAGGATTATTACCGGTCTACAGGTCGGGACCTCGCCGTTCTGGATGAGACAGCGGCTGTCCAAGGCGGGTATACGGCCGATCAACAACTTAGTCGACATAACCAACTACATTTTGTTGGAGACCGGCCAACCGCTGCACGCTTTTGACAAAAAGCTTGTCAAGGACGCCAAGATAATCGTCCGCCGGGCGGAGTTAAACGAAAACATGACTACTTTGGACGGGGTTAACCGGGTTTTAGGACCGGACACCCTGGTCATCGCCGATCCTTCCGGTCCGGTCGCCCTGGCAGGCATAATGGGCGGCTCGACGACCGAGATTAACGAGGCTACGACGGAATGTCTGCTCGAGTCGGCATATTTTGCTCCGACCGGGATTTTTAGGACCAGTTTCGACATGGATCTGCGCTCGGAGGCGTCGGCCAGATTTGAACGCGGCACCGACCCCGAAGGCACGCTGTTCGCGGCCGACAGGGCGGCTTATCTGATACAGGAACTGGCCGGCGGCAAGGTGGCCAAGGGCGCTATCGATGTTTATCCGAAGAAGATCGCGGCCAGGACAGTTAACCTTGAAACGGCCAAAGCCAGGTCTTTTATCGGGGCGGAGATCAGCGACAAGGAGATGGCCGGAATCCTGAAAGCGCTGGATTTCAAAGTAGAGATCAAGGCTGGCGCAATCAAGGCGACACCTCCGTCGTTCCGACCGGATATCGCTCGCGTGGTCGACTTGATCGAGGAGATAGCCAGGGTCTACGGATTCGCCAACGTGCCATCAACAGTTCCGGATAGCGGGGGCAGCGCGGCTCCTTTGACGTCCGAGCAGATATCTATCAGGAAAGCAGAGTCTGTACTGGCGGCTGCCGGTTTGCTGGAAGCGGTCAACTACGCGTTTATCGACCCGGCGGATATAGCCAAGTTGATTCTGCCCGCCGATGACCGGCGCGCGGCCGCGATCAAGCTGGCCAATCCGGTCAGCGAGGCGCAAAGCGTTTTAAGGACTTCGTTGTTGCCTGGTCTATTCAACGCGGTCCGGTTTAACGCTAATTACGGCGAGATGAACTGCGCGCTTTTCGAAACGGGGCGCGTCTTCTTTGACGAGGACGATGCCGGTTTACCGCTGGAAAGAGTCATGGCCGCCGGCTTATTGACCGGGGCTTTAGGAAACGACACCTGGTACGGGAAAGGCCGCGGAGTGGATTTCTTCGATATTAAGGGCATCGTAGAAGCTTTGGTCGAACGCCTGGACGTGACCGAAAGCCGGATAGAGCGGGCGGAGGACGCGATCTTCCATCCCGGCCAATGCGCGAGTTTGAGGGTGAAGGGAATACAGGCGGGGGTATTCGGCCTGGTGCATCCGATGGTCGCTAAGAATTACGAGTTCGCCAACGACGTCTTCGCTTTTGAAATAGACACAGGGATCCTGGCCGAGGCCAGGAATCCAGCCGTGAAAGTAGTCCCGCCGTCCCGCTACCCGCAAATGATTCGGGACGTGGCCACCCTGGTTGATACCGAAATGACAGTCGAGCAAATTACAGATGTTATTAAGAAAGCCGCGGGCGACTTACTGGCCGACGCGTATCCGTTCGACCTTTACTCCGGCAACCAGGTGCCGACCGGCAAGAAGAGCCTGGCGTATCGCCTGGTTTACCGGGCACCGGACCGCACTTTGACTGTTGAGGAGACCGACGCGGCCCACGCGAAAGTCATCGAAGCCCTAAAGAAAAACATCAAGGCCGAAATAAGATAAAATGAAAACGCATACAGTCATCCTGGGGACGCCCGTTTTTTGCGGCCGCAGGAACTGACACGAAGCTTACTATCCAGCCCTAATCGTGTTTGGTAGATCAAGAAACCGCTTGCATAGACATTCACACCTCTGTATAATATGCGTACTGTTGTATTTATTTATGGAGGCTTAAATGATTAAGGCGGCGATAATCGGAGCGTCGGGTTACACGGGAGCGGAGCTTATGCGTCTGCTCGGGCCCCGGGACGACGTCAAGGTAATCCTGGCCACTTCGGAAACATACGCGGGCCAGGCCGCATCCGGATTGTATCCTAGTCTTGACGGACCGAACGATATCGAATATTCGGCTTATACCGGGCCGAACAGCGCGAATCAGGCGGATATCGTATTCGCAGCGCTGCCGCACGGAAAGTCCATGGAGATAGTGGCCGGCCTGGCCAAGGCAGGCAAAAAAGTCATTGACCTCAGCAGTGATTTCCGTCTGCCGGATCCGGAACTCTACCAGAAATGGTACGGCGTGCCGCACACGCAGACCGACTTGTTGCCGGAGGCGGTTTACGGTTTGCCGGAAATCAATCTTGGCAATATCGCCGGCAGTTCACTGGTCAGCAATCCCGGGTGTTACCCGACGTCGGCTATTTTGGCCATGGCGCCGGCAGTTAAGAAAAACATTGTTTACTGTCAGGACATTATCGTCAACAGCATAAGCGGCGTCAGCGGCGCCGGCCGTGAAGCGAACCAAAAAACGCACTTCTGCGCCCGTTCGGACAGCGTGGCGGCGTATAAGGCCGGAGGCTTACATCAACATATACCGGAGATGGAGCTTTATTTAAGCCGGCTGGCGGGTGATGACGCGAAGATATCGTTTACTCCTCATCTAGGGCCGTTCTCACGCGGTATTTACTCGACCGTGTATGCCGACTTGACCGAGGATATATCCTCAGCGGAGATACAGCAGGTTTATCAAGAATACTATCAGGACAGCGTCTTCGTTCACGTCCTGCCGGACGGGGTAATGCCGGAGTTGAAATCGGTCGTCGGTTCGAACTATTGCCATCTTGGTTTGGTCGTTGACGAGCGTACCGGCCGGTTAATCGTTGCCTCCGCCCTGGACAATCTGGTGAAAGGCGCGGCCGGGCAGGCGGTTCAGAACATGAATATATTGTTCGGCCTGGCCGAAGACGTTGGCTTGAAAACAATAGGACTCCTGCCATGATCGCCGTGAAGAGCGTCAAAGGCGGTGTGACGGCTCCGCTGGGGTTCAAAGCCGCCGGCGTGGTCTGCGGGATCAAAAAAAGCGGCTTGCCGGATATGGCCGTCGTCGTTGCCGATCCTCCGGCCAAAGCCGGATGCATGTTTACCACGAACGCGGTTAAGGCGGCTCCGGTCGTTGTCTCCATGGAGAACTGCGGGGAGAAGCATATCGCAGCGATTATCATCAACAGCGGAAACGCGAACGCTTGCACCGGAGACAAGGGCTTAAGCGACGCGCGCGAAATGTGCGCCCAGGCTGCTGATATCGTCGGGGTCAAGGAGAATAAGATACTCGTTGCCTCGACCGGGATCATCGGCATACCGCTGCCGATGGAGGCCGTTAAAAAGGGTATCAAGGCGGCCATGGCCAAAGCGACAGTCAAGGGCGGCGCGGCGGCCGCAAAGGCGATAATGACGACTGATAAACAACCCAAGGAAGCGGCGGTTGAGGTAGCCATCGGCAAGAAAACCGTCCGCATAGGGGGTATGGCCAAAGGGGCCGGCATGATCGCTCCGAACATGGCGACCATGATCGCCGTCATAACCACCGACGCCGATATCTGTGCGAAAGCTTTGGACCAATCGGTCCGGGAAGCCGTCGACGTTTCGTTCCATTGTATTTCCATAGACGGGGATATGAGCACGAACGATACGGTTAATGTCCTGGCAAACGGCGCGGCCGGCAACACCCATATTCTGCAAAACACGTCAGGCCATGAGTTGTTCACGGCCGGGTTGACTGAAGTAATGTTCAAGCTGGCAGAAATGATGGTGCGGGACGGTGAAGCGGCGACCAAGTTCGTGAAGATCGCGGTCGACGGAGCCGGCTGTCAGGCGGACGCCAAGGCGGTCGCCATGGCCATAGCCGATTCTCTACTGGTAAAATGCGCGCTATTTGGCGAAGACGCCAATTGGGGCCGGATAGCCGCGGCAGCCGGCGCGGCGGGCGTCGATTTCGACCCGCGGCGGTTGGAAATAAGCCTCGATAGCGAGCCGATAATGCGCGGCGGCGAAGGCGTTGTTTTCTGCGTCGAAACGATCAAAAAGATTATGAAGAGCGGGGATATAGAAATCAACCTAAATCTTAACGCGGGACAGGACCGGGCGACGGTTTTGACAACCGACTTGTCGGTCGGATACGTGAAGTTCAACGCCCACTACCGCACCTGAACAGCGTAGGTGGTTAGTAGTTGGCTGTTAGCAGTTAGTATTTAAGACTAACGACCAACAACTAACAACTAATTACTAACGACGATAGGAGTTTATGTGAAAGACGCGATGTATAAGGCTTCCGTTTTGATGGAAGCGTTGCCGTACATAAAAGAACATTTCGGCAAGACTGTCGTCGTCAAATATGGCGGGAACGTGATGGTCAATAACGAGCTAAAGGAAAGCATCGCTTCTGACCTGGTTCTTATGAAGTACGTCGGCATGAATCCGGTTCTGGTGCACGGAGGCGGGCCGGAGATAAGCAAATTCATGGAGAAGTCGGGCAAGGAAGTGAAGTTTGTGGACGGCCTGCGGGTGACCGACGCGGAAACGATGGACATCGTGAAGATGGTGCTCGTGGGCAAGGTGAACAAGGAGATTGTGACCTTGATAAACCGCCATGGTCGGCTGTCGGTAGGAGTCAGCGGAGATGACGGTGATCTGATTCACGCCCGCAAGAAACTTGGGAAAGTTGACCTGGGCTTTGTCGGAGAAGTCGAGAAGATCGAGCCGAAGATCATCAACGACCTGGTGCACGAGGATTTTATTCCGGTGGTCGCCTCCGTCGGGATCGGACGTGACGGGAACAGTTATAACATCAACGCGGACCTTGTCGCGGGCGAGGTGGCGGCGGCAATCAGCGCCGACAAGATCATCTTTCTAACGGATGTCGCGGGTTTGTATCGGGATTTTGACGACAAGAGTTCGTTGATTTCGGAACTGTCAGAGAAAGAATGCCGGCGAATGGTAGAGGAGAAACACGTTGAGTCGGGCATGCTGCCTAAACTATCGGGCTGCCTTAAAGCGCTGGAAGGCGGCGTGAACCGGGCTCACATTCTGGACGGAACGATTCCTCACGCCTTGCTGCTCGAGGTGTTTACCAAAGAGGGCGTCGGCACAATGATAATCTGATGGTGATTGGTGCAAGGCGGCCAGTGACGGAGTGAAACTTGAAGTGATGAAGGTGACGAAAAAGGCGCTATCACCAGCATCACTAGAATCACCTCCTCCATCACTTAGTTTGGCGATTGGCGACAAGTGGCGGAGATTAGGGTAGGAGATTATATGAAAACACATGAGGTTATGGAACTGGACAAGAAATATGTGATGAACACGTACGCGCGGCTGCCGGTCGTTTTTGTCAAGGGGAGCGGAGTCAAGCTGTGGGACACGGACGGACGGGAGTACCTTGATTTCGTCGGCGGCATCGGCGTAGCGGCGATCGGCCACTGCCACCCCTATGTCGTCAAAGCCTTGACCGAGCAAGCGGCCAACTTGATCCATACCAGCAATCTTTTTTATACGGAACCGACCGCGCTCTTGGCGGAGAAACTGATTGACATGACGTTTCCCGGCAAGGTGTTCTTCGCCAACAGCGGCGCCGAGGTTAATGAGGCGGCCATCAAGTTAGCGAGGAAATACGCCAAGGACGCGGATTTGGGATCTTACGTGATTCTGACGGCGGAACACTCCTTTCATGGGCGGACACTGGCAACGTTGGCCGCGACGGGACAGCCGGATAAACACGAACCGTTCAAGCCGATGCCGGCCGGGTTCATCCACGCGGAGTTCAACAACATAAAATCTTTGGAAGACGCCGCGACGGCGGGACTGGCGGCCGTGATGCTGGAAGTCGTGCAAGGGGAGGGTGGCGTTAATGTGGCCGATTACGTGTATGTGGAAAAAGCGCGTGAGATCTGCGACCAGAGCGGTGCTTTGCTCATCATTGACGAGGTTCAATCCGGCTTAGGCCGGACCGGAAAGATGTTCGCTTACGAGCATTATGACGTGGACCCAGATATTGTCACGGTCGCGAAGGGCTTAGGCGGGGGCGTGCCGATCGGCGCAGTTATCGCTTCAAAAAAAGTGCACGAGGTATTCGAGCCGGGCGACCACGGCACGACGTTCGGCGGATCTCCTCTAACCGCCGCGGCGGGATTGGCTGCGCTACAAGCGATTGAGGACGAGGCAATGGTGGACAACGCGGGGACAATGGGAAGTTACCTGATAAACAGCCTAAACGTGTTGCGGGAGCGGGTTGATTGTATAGCCGATGTTCGCGGCCTGGGGTTGATGGCCGCCTTAGAGCTCACCGAGCCGGCCACCCAGGACGTCGTGTTGGACTGTTTGAAACGAGGCCTTGTCATCAACAAGACGTCGGCAACGACGCTGCGGTTCCTGCCGCCGCTTATCGTCACCAAAGACGACGTTGACGCGATGATAGAAACCTTGCAAGCGTCGTTGGAGGCGTTATGCTGAGCAAAGATTTTTTAACATACGAGGAGTTAGACAAGCGCGACGTCGACGTCCTTCTGGCCAAAACGGCCGATATGAAAGACAAGCTCAAGAAGGGATATCGCGACCAACCGCTGAGCGGGAAGAGCGTCGCTTTAGTTTTTGATAAGCCGTCGACGCGGACGCGTATATCGTTTGAGGTCGGTCTGTTTCAGCTGGGCGCCCACGCTGTTGTTCTGTACGGCCAAGACATGCAGCTGGGGCGGGGCGAGACCATTGAGGATACGGGCCGCGTGATTTCCCGGTATTGCGACGCGATCGTTATCCGTACCTTTGAGCAGGAAAAGCTGGAGAAACTGGCGGCCGCGGCCACGGTGCCGGTGGTAAACGCGCTTACCAACCAGCACCACCCCTGCCAAGCGCTGGCGGACATGTTTACCATCTTTGAGAAGAAAAAGACTTTGGCCGGCCTAAAACTGGCCTATCTGGGAGACGGTAACAACGTTTTAAACTCGCTAATGATAGCCGCGGCGACTTCGGGGATGAACATAACGGCGGCTTGTCCGAAGGCATTTTCAGCGAACGCTAAAATGGTCAAGACAGCTAAGGAAATCGCTATCGACACCGGGTCAACCGTTGCGGTAACGGAAGACCCAATGGTCGCGGCCAAACAAGCGGATATTCTGTACACGGATGTCTGGGTAAGTATGGGCGATGAAGCGGAGCGCGGGAAGCGGATGGACGCCCTGCGGCCCTATCGCATCGACGAGGAGGTCATGTCTGTCGCGAAGGTGGACGCGCTGGTCATGCACTGTTTGCCGGCGCACAGGGGAGAGGAAATCGACGCCGGCATACTGGACGGACCGAACTCGGTAGTTTTCGACCAGGCTGAAAACCGTTTGCATGCGCAGAAGGCGCTAATGAACGCATTGATCGGCAAAGGCGGATGGCGATGAGGGAGAAAACGGCTCGCCAGGCAGCCATGCTTAAAGTCATAGAAACGCGTCAGGTAGAGACGCAAGAGGACCTGGCGGAGGAGCTAAAGAAAGCGGGTTTCCAGACGACGCAAGCGACTTTGTCGCGTGACCTAAAAGAGATGGGCGTCGGCAAGACACGATCGAAAGTCGGCAAACTGGTCTACGCGACGGGTGCGGTGCAGTCCCAGGCCTGGCCGGCCTTGCGGCGCATGGCGCAGGATCTTGTTAGCGAGGTAAAGCGCGCGGGCAACCTGGTTATTGTAAAAACACTGCCCGGGTACGCCTCCGGAGTCGCCACAGCGGTCGATAACCTTGGCGACAAAACGATCCTGGGGAGCGTGGCCGGCGATGATACAATACTTGTCATAACGTCTGACGAGGCCAGCGGGCAGGCTTTTGCCAAGAGCCTGGCCGTGAAAGGAGTTTAAATGGCAGAAAAGGTTATTCTGGCGTATTCCGGCGGGCTTGACACATCCGTCGCCATACCCTGGCTAAAAGAGAATTATGGATATGATGTCGTGGCGTTGGCGGTCGATTTGAACGGCGGCGAAGACGTCAGCGAAGCCTTGGCGCGCGCCAAGCGCAACGGAGCGGCCGAGGTCTACGGGATCGACGCCAGCGAAGAATTCGTAAACGAGTACCTGGCCCGGGCCATTCGCGCCAATGCCTTATACGAGGACAAATATCCTCTCGCGACCGCTTTAGGCCGTCCGTGTATCGTCAAGCATCTAGTCAAGCAGGCCGCCAAGAGCGGCGCGGTGGCTGTCGCTCACGGCTGCACCGGGAAAGGCAACGACCAGGTACGCTTTGACATAGGCATCAAGACATTGGACCCCGGTTTGAAAATCGTAGCTCCGATACGCGAGTGGAAGATGTCTCGCGAGGAAGAGATCGAATACGCGAACGGGAAAGGCATAGAAATAACCGTCGATAAGGATAAGGTTTACAGCATCGACGCCAACCTCTGGGGAACCGCGATCGAAGGCGGCGACCTTGAGGATCCATGGCAGGAACCGGGCGAAAAGGTGTATCTGATGACCAAGCCTGTCAGCGAGGCGCCGGACGAACCGGCCTACGCGGAACTTGGTTTTGAGTCGGGCTTGCCGGCTTCGCTGAACGGTAAGCAAATGACGCTCAAGGAGATTATACTCAGCCTGAACACGTTGGCGGGCGCGCACGGGGTGGGGCGTTTAGACATGATAGAGAACCGTCTTGTCGGTATAAAGTCTCGAGAGGTCTACGAGGCGCCGGCGGCGTTGTCGATCATCGCCGCCCATAAGGCGCTTGAGGATTTAACAATGGAACGGGACTCCCTGCATTTTAAGCGCATCGCGGAACAGAAATACGCCGACCTGATTTATACGGGGATGTGGTTTTCACCTCTTCGCCAGGCCTTGGACGAGTTTTTCTTGAGCTTGCAGAAGAATGTGACGGGCACCATTCGGTTGAAGTTCTTCAAAGGCAACTTGACAGTCGCCGGCCGTCGCTCCCCGGCCTCCCTTTACGAACGCGAACTGGCTACATATGACAAGGACGACATCTTTGAGCACGACGCGGCGACCGGGTTCATCGAACTGTGGGGCTTACCGCTGATCGAATGGGCTAAGAAAAACAAGGAGAAAAAATGAAACTTTGGGGCGGGCGTTTTGACAAAGAACCGGCCGAGATAATGGAGGAGTTCAACGCGTCACTGCCGTTCGACAAACGCTTGTACCGGGAGGATATCGAGGTCAACGCGGCGCATGCCAAAATGCTGGGGCACACCGGGATTATCACGGAAGATGAGGCCGGCTCGATTGTCGTCGGTTTAAAAGAGATTAAGAAAGAGATGGACAAGGGCGGGTTTGCTTATGTCGCCAGCGACGAGGATATCCATACGGCGATAGAGCGCGCGCTGATCGAGAAGATCGGACCCGTCGGAGGCAAGCTGCGCACCGGCCGCAGCCGCAACGACGTCGCGGTCACGGACTTGCGCCTGTACGTTAAACGAGAAGCAGACGACATCGTCGCGCTTATCAAAGGCCTTCAGAAGACGCTGACCGATCGCGCGGAAGCCGACGGGAACGCGCTGATGCCCGGCTACACCCATCTGCAGAAGGCGCAACCGATTTTGCTTGGCCACCATTTAATGGCGTACTTTTTTATGCTGGAGCGGGACGCGGCGCGTTACGTTGATTGCCGCGGCCGCGCCGATGCCCTGGCTTTAGGCTCAGGCGCCCTGGCGGGCACCGTATTCCCGATAGACCGGGACTTTGTCGCCAAGGAACTCGGGTTTTCTCGAGTCTTGCAGAACAGTTTGGACGGCGTGTCCGACCGGGATTTCGCCCTGGAGTTTATCGCGGCCGGAGCGGTTACGATGACGCACCTAAGCCGTTTGGCCGAGGAGATGATCCTCTGGTCGACGCGAGAATTCGGTTTCGCCGAGCTTGACGAATCCTATTCCACGGGATCGAGCATAATGCCGCAGAAAAAGAACCCCGACGCGGCGGAACTCGTACGCGGCAAAAGCGGCCGCGTTTTCGGACACCTGATGGGCTTACTGACCGTGATGAAAGGTTTACCGCTGGCCTACAACAAAGATTTGCAGGAAGACAAGGAAGGTCTGTTTGATACGGCTGACACGGTCAAAATGAGCCTTAAGGTAATGGCGGGCGTGCTGGCAACGGTCAAGTTCAATCCGTCCCGCATGGCCAAGGCCGCAGACGATGGTTTCATTACCGCGACCGACCTGGCTGATTATCTGGCCGCCAAGGGAGTTCCTTTCAAGGAAGCCCATACGATTGTCGGGAGCATCGTAAAACAGTGCATCCGCAAACATAAGCAGTTGATCGACCTATCGCTGGATGAGTTTAAGGATTTCTCGACCAAATTCGACCGCGACGTCCTGGACGTCATTCGCGTCAAACGCAGCGTCGAGCGCCGCGATAGCGCCGGCGGCACCTCGCCTAAACAATTGGCCGGCCAGATAGACGCCGCGCGGGAGCTAATCGGCTGATGACCAACCAGGAAGTCGCCTCCCGATTAGACGATATCGGCGACATGCTGGAAATCCTGGGCGATAATCCCTTCCGGGTGCGGGCCCATCACCGGGCCGCCAACAGTATCAGAAGCTCGATAGAAGACGTCGGGGTGCTGGTAAAAGATGGCCGTTTAACCGAGCTGCCGGCTGTCGGAGAGCGTCTGGCCGAACGGATCGCCGAGTTACTCACGACTGGTAAGATGGCCTATTACGAGGACCTCAAAACGCAGGTCCCGCCTCGTTTACTTGAGCTTATGAGCGTCCCCGGCGTCGGCCCCAAGAAAGCTAAACTCTTCTACGAAGAGCTTAGAATTACCGACGTCGACGAGTTGATGGAGGCGGCCAGGGAAGGGCGCGTCTCCGCGCTCAAAGGGATGAACGCGAAGACTGAAGAGAACATTATCAAGGGTATCGAACTCCTCCGCGTCGGACGAAAAAGAATGCTCTTGAGCGAGGCTTATCCCGCCGCCAAGAAATTCGTCGACGCCATAAGAACGCAGCCGGGCGTGGCGGATGCGGACTATGCGGGGTCGCTGCGCCGTATGAAGGAGACGATCGGCGATATCGACATTCTGGCCGCAGGCGATGATACGGCCGCGATAACCGGATATTTTACCGGCCTGCCTGATGTCGAGCGCGTGTTGGCCAGGGGAGACACCAAAGCCAGCGTACTCACGGGCAATGGCTTACAAGTAGATTTACGCGTCGTCAAACCGGCCGAGTACGGCAGCGCCCTCCAGTATTTTACCGGCTCGAAGGAGCACAACGTACGGCTGAGAGACATGGCTAAAAAGCGCGGCCTGAAGATCAGCGAATACGGGATATTCGACCTTAAGACCGGGCGAAATCTTGGCAGCCGGAGCGAGGCTGACGTCTACGGGGCGATGGGCCTGGACTATATCGATCCAGAGATTCGCGAGGACCTCGGGGAGATAAAGGCGGCGGAAGCCCACGCTTTGCCAAAACTGGTCGCCCAGTCTGACATTCGAGGGGATTTGCAGGTTCACTCCACTTACAGCGACGGCTTGAATCATATCGCGGACTTGGCCGGGGAGGCCAAAGCGTTAGGTTATGAATACATCGCGATTACCGATCACGCCGAGAAGTTGAAGATCGCCGGGGGAATGACGCGGGAAGACATAAAAAAGCGGCGGGCGGAAATAGAAAGGCTGAACAGCGGACTTGAAGGAATCGTGATTTTAAGCGGCATCGAACTCAACATTGCCGGAGACGGCGGCGTCGATTATCCTGATGAGATTCTCAAAGAGTTCGACATCGTGCTAGCGTCTATCCATTCGGGATTTTCGCAACCGCGCGAGAAGATTATGAAACGCGTTGAACGGGCTCTGGCTAATCCATATATACAGATATTCGCCCACCCGACAGGCCGGGTGATCGGGCGGCGCGAGCCCTACGCCATAGATATCGAGGCGGCCTTCGATCTGGCTGCAGATACGGGGACCATAATGGAGATTAATGCCTTTCCCGACCGTCTGGATTTGCGGGACGATTATATCAGGGAAGCGAAGAGACGCGGGTTGAAGCTCGTCATCAATACCGATTCGCACATGGCCGCGCATCTTCGTTATATGATGTACGGTGTGGCTCAGGCCCGCCGCGGCTGGCTAGAGCCGCCAGACGTTGTGAATACACTGCCGTTAGATAAGATGTTGGCGGCTCTGAAAAACAAGCCGTGAAAGCGTCATCCTGGGGCCGTGTATTTTGCGGTCGCAGGAACTGACACGCAACTTGCTATCCAGGTAAAATCGTGCGTGGTAGATCAATAGCCGAGAAAGGATCCAATGTTTGAGTTCATAGAAATAACCGACGATCGACGCAAAGAGTACGACCGGATCGTCGCCGCCCAACCCGACGCCCACGTGTTTCAATCGTACGAATGGGGCGAGGTTAAAGCGTCGTCCTGGCGTCCGCGAAGGTTTATCATCCGGCAAGAGGGTAAGGACGCCGGCGGGTTTCAGCTCCTGGAACGATACATCAAACAGATAAAGAGGTCGATCTTCTACGTACCCTGCGGACCGGCCGCGGATCTATCAGACGCGGCGCTTGTCAAAGCGTTCGCCGGCAAAATCAGGGAGCTCGCCAAGGAGAAGAAGGCCGTTTTCGTAAAACTTGATCCGCCCGTGCCAAACGAGCGAAGCGACGTGAAAACCGCGTTCAAAGCCGCCGGCTTCAAGCTTGCCGTCGAGGAAAAGGGCGGCTTCGAGGGCATCCAGCCCCGATGTGTCATGCATTTGGACATCAGCGGAACTGAAGATGAGATCCTGGCCAACATGACGGAGAAATGGCGTTACAACATCCGGCTGGCCGCCAGGAAAGGAGTTTCGGTTAGACAGGGGTCGACCGATAAAGACATAAACGAGTTCTACAAGATCCTTGAGGTAACGGGCAAACGGGACGGCTTTCTGATTAGATCCCAGGCATATTTCAAGACAATGTATGAGGTAATGGCTCCGCGGGACATGATCCGTTTGTTCCTGGCGGACTACGACGGCAAGGTCGTGGCGGCGACCATCGCCATCGCGTTTTCCGACAAGTGCTGGTATGTATACGGGGCGTCGGGCAATGAATATCGCAACGTAATGCCAAACCACGCCCTACAATGGGCTATGATAAAATGGGCCAAGGAGCGCGACTGCCCTGTTTATGACTTCCGGGGCGTTCCCTGTGATTTGTCTCCGGAGCATCCGCTGCACGGACTGGTGCGTTTTAAGAAAGGCTTCGGAGCTTATCCGGTAAAATATGTAGGCGAGTACGAGATGACGTTCGCGCCTTTCATTGCGCTGGTCCACAAACACGGTATGCCGGCGTATACCAAACTACGCAAACTTCTGCGCAAATAAGGAGGAGAGCGGGCTTGAGAAACATCGGCCTTACCTGGGTTGAAGTCGACATCGACGCGATCCGGCATAATACGGAACAGGTCTTCAGCCTCTTGAAAGAGGAGACTAAACTGATGGGCGTCGTCAAAGCGGACGGTTACGGTCACGGCGCGTTGGAGATAGCCGAGGCCTGCCTGGCCGCCGGCGCCTCCTATATCGGCGTTAGCACTCTTGAAGAGGGTGTTGAGTTAAGGCGCAGCGGCATTGACGCTCCGATCCTAATTTTCAATCCCGGCATCGGAGAGGAAGCGGACCTACTGATCAAATACGATTTGACGGTTACCTTGGCGGCCATGAAGACCGCCGAACTTCTGTCACACCGCGCCTACAAGCTAGGCGAAGATATTAAAGCTCATCTAAAGATTGAGACAGGTTTCGGTCGGGGCGGCATTTTCCCCGAAGAAGCCGTGGCGTTTATGAAGAAGATCGACGAGATGGGCAACTTCGATGTGGAGGGTGTCTATTCCCAGTTCGCTACGGCTGACGAGAAAGACAAGACATATGCCTATGAGCAACTCGGTAACTTTCAGCGCGCCACCGAGGTCCTGGGCGCGGCCGGGTATAAGCTTGAACTGAAGCATATTTGCAACAGTGCCGCGGTTCTGGACATCCCCGAAGCGCATCTTGATATGGTGCGGGTCGGCAACCTGATTTACGGGCAGTATCCGTCGGCCGACGTTGACCAGAAACTGGACTTAATGAACACCTGGGAGTTAAAATCGACGGTCATGTTTGTTCGGGAGTACCAGAAATCTCAAGTCGTCGGCTACGGCGCGGAGGCCAGGACGAAAAAGGGAATGGTCCTGGCAACCTTACCGATCGGCTTCTCCGACGGCTTTACGCTTCTACCGGAGAGCATCGCCATAAAACCCGGATTCTTCTTAAAAAGATTGGTGACACGGTTCGGCATGAAAGCGAAAAGACAAGTAGGACCGATTGAGATAAAAGACCAGACGACTCCGATCGTCGGCCGCGTGGCGATGCAGCATACGACGGTCGACGTAACGCAACTGTTCAATATTACGCCCGGCGACATTGCGACCATCGCGGCCCGGCGCACTTCCATAAACTCGCGCGTGCCGAAGGTTTATATAAAGGGCGGCCACCCGTATAAGGCGGTCACTTACAACGGAATCAAGCTCTATAGGGGAGAAAAGGGAGGCGGCGCCGAATGAAGCTGAAAGAGATTTACGATCTTGCCGTTAGACTCGGCCGGAAGAACGATCCCCGGGGCGAGATGGCCGTTAAGAAGCAACTGGCCAAAGCCAAGAAGGCCTTTGATGACGCGCCAGAAGACGAACGCGACGAATTCGACGCGGAGAGACTGACCAATCCCTACGCGGATACGAGAATCCTTTACGGCGACTCCAACCTGGAAGTTAAGAATGTCTTAGCGGGCATCGACGTAGAAACGCCGGAGATTGTGCTGGTGGACAGTCTACGCGGTAAAGGTCAAGCGATAGACCTGGTCATAGGCCACCACCCAGAAGCTTCCGCGTTGGCCGGGCTGCCCGACGTCATGCCGATGCAGCCGGATATCTGGCACATGTTCGGCGTTCCCGTTAATGTTGGCGACGCTTTGATGGACGAGCGGATGAAAGAGGTTATGCGCGGTATTCTGCCGGTCAATAAGAACCGGCCGCTGGACGCGGCCAAGATGCTGGACGTCCCCTTTATGTGCTGCCATACGCCGGCCGACAACATGGTAACGTCGAAGCTTACAGCCAGGTTCGATAAGGAAGGGCCTGAAACCGTCGGCGATGTTGTGAAGATTCTGAAGACATTTCCCGAGTATAAGGAAGCGGCCAAGGAGGGGGCTGGTCCGACGGTCATCGTCGGGTGTTCGGCCAACCGGGCCGGCAAGATATTTGTCGATATGACGGGCGGCACCGGCGGACCGCAGAAGGCGATCGAGAAGCTGGTTGCGGCCGGCGTGGGCACCGTCGTCGGAATGCACATGAGCGAGAAAAGCCGCAAAGAAGCGTCTAAACATCATTTGAACGTAGTTATCGCCGGCCATATCTCAAGCGATTCAATAGGCTTGAACATGTTCCTTGACGAACTGGAGAAAAAAGGCGTTAAGGTTACTTCGTTCAGCGGATTGATTCGTCTGCGCTAAGAAGATATTAAAGCCTTTCTAGGGTTGTTTCTGAGAGGTTCCTGAAGCAGGCGGCGGTGCCGGGGACGGGCTCGTCGGACCGGTGTGGATGTTGCAAGTGACTTTCGGCTCTTGGGATGGATCGTCGAAAACCTTCTCAACGACCTGAGGGCACCATTCGGTAGCTAGCAATCCGCTAATGGCACAGATCCGAAGCTTCTTTGTCTCATTGATATACTGCACGTTACCGCCTTCGGGAAAGTCGGAAGGCGGTACCCCGGCCAAAGCCGCCTCCATGAAAGTGCGCCAGATGATAGCGGGGATACTGCCGCCGTATGGCGGGTAACCGTGAATCGAACCCATCGTCACCGAACCCTCCGGGTAACCCATCCAGACGGCGGTTGACAAGTCAGGCGTGTAGCCGACGAACCAGGCGTCCTGCTTATACTCGGCGGTGCCGGTTTTTCCGCAGGCCGGCCGGCCTATATTAGCCCTGTAGCCTGTTCCCCGGGAAATAACCTGTTTCAAGATTTTGCTGACCGTGCGGGCGGTATCGGACGAAACGGCCTGTTTCCCGACAGGTTTGTCCTCCTCGACCATGTTTCCTTCGGTGTCGGTGATTTTCATCACGCTGGTAGGCAGGTTATAAACGCCGTCATTGGCAAGCGTCGCGTAGGCGCTCGCCATTTCCAGAACGGTTGCTCCGTCAGGCAAAGCCCCAAGTATGACCGAAGGATAAGGGGGAACCGGGTTGACGATGCCCAGTTTCTGCGCGGTCTCCGCAACCTTCTCGGGTTTTACGTCAATCGCCAGTTGAGCATAAACGGCGTTAACGGACCATACGGTCGCCTCGGCCACGCTCATTTGGCCGGAGAACTGTCCGCCTTCGTAGTTTTCGACTCTCCAGGTCTCTCCGCCGTATTTAAGCGTCCTTGGCGCCGACGCGTCGTAGGTTCGGTTGGGCGAGATCTTAGCCTCCAGGGCGGCGGCCAGACCCATGACCTTGAAGGCCGACCCCGGGCTTCTCAAAGCCTGGGTCGCCAGATTGAACTTGTTCTTGGTAAAATCGCGTCCGCCGACCAAAGCTTTGACGTAGCCGGTCTTGGGATCGATTGCGACCAAGGCGGCTTCGGGATCTTCCGGATCCGTAAGCGTCCCGAAAACAGCGCTCTCGGCCAGGCCTTGCATCCGCATGTCAAGAGTCGTATAGACCCTCATGCCGCCGCGATAAACCATATTGGCGCCGTATTTATCGATTAAACCAAGTTTGACGTGTTCGACAAAATAGGGCGCGGCGTTAGGAGATTCTTGAGTTGACGTTTTAGGCGGTTGCAGGACGATCGGCAGCTTCTTCGCTTCGGTTGCTTCCTTTTTGGTGATGAATTTCTGCGAGGCCATCTTGTCTAACACCCGGTTGCGGCGCGTCGTGCAGAGTTTAATGTTAACATAGGGGTCGAAGAGGTTCGGCGCTCCGGGCAGCCCGGCCAGCATGGCCGCTTCGACCAGCGTTACATCCTTGGCGTGTTTGCCGAAGTACGTCATCGCCGCCGCTTCAATGCCGTAACAACCTTCCCCGAAATAAACCGTGTTCAGGTACATCTCCAGAATCTTGTCTTTGGAGTATTTCTGTTCCAGCTGGTACGCCAGTGCGGCTTCCTTTATCTTCCGGGAATACGACTGCTCAGGAGTGATAAAGCTGTTACGCACGTATTGCTGGGTTAGCGTCGAACCGCCTTCGGAAACGCCGCCGGTCTGATAATTTACATACAGGGCTCTGATGATCGCCCTGAGATCGACACCGTGGTGATTATAAAAACGCTCGTCTTCAATAGCGACCGTCGCGCGCTGCATGTCTTTCGGGATATCCGCGGAGTTGATGATCTCGCGATCCTGTTCTGCGTGCAGCGTTGCCAGGAGCGTGCCGTCGGCAGCGAATATCTTTGACGTCTGATCGCGGCCGAGATCCTTATACGCGGATAGCTTCGGTAATCCGCCCATGTACCCCGTCGCTACGCCGGCGACACTGCCGGCCAGGATAACGGAAAACAAAAGGAAACCGATTCCGACTCGTTTAAGAATGCGGCGGGCTTTAGAGTTTTTCTGCGGTTTCTTGCGTGCGGCCATATTAGTTATAGTATATCATCTTGATATGGACACAGAACAGCAGCTAAAACTGATCGCATCGGGGGCGGAAGAAATCATCCCGGCGGATGAGCTGAACAAGAAACTCAAAGCCGCCGGGAAGGAAAGTAGACCTCTCCGGGTTAAACTGGGTTTGGATCCAAGCGCTCCTGACATCCACCTCGGCCATACGGTCGTCTTAAGAAAACTAAGGCAGTTTCAGGATCTTGGCCATGTCGCGGTTCTGATAATAGGCGATTTCACCGGGATGATCGGCGACCCGAGCGGCCGCTCCTCCGCGCGGCAGCAGCTGACGGAGGCAGAAGTCAAGGCCAATGCGGCCACTTATGTTACCCAGCTGATGAAGACCTTGGACCGGAAGAAAACGGAAGTCGTCTTCAACAGTTCCTGGCTTAAGAAGATGGGCATGGCCGACGCGGTCCGGCTGGCCGGCGCCTATACGGTCGCCAGGATGCTGGAGCGGGACGACTTCGCCCGTCGCTACGCCGACAACCAGCCCATCAGCATACGAGAACTCATGTACCCGCTGCTCCAGGGATACGACTCCGTCGCGGTTAAGGCGGACGTTGAACTGGGCGGGACCGATCAGAAGTTTAATTTGCTGGTCGGCCGGGAACTACAGCGCGATTACGGCCAGGAGCCCCAAATAGTTTTGATGATGCCCCTCCTGGAAGGCACCGACGGCATCAACAAGATGAGCAAGAGTCTTGGCAACTATATCGGGGTTACGGATTCCGCGGAAGACATGTTCGGGAAGACGATGTCCATACCGGACGAACTGATCGGCCGATACTTCCGCTTGGTCACAGACACGCCGCCGCCAGAGGTCGACAAGATCGAGAAGGGGTTGAGCGACGGAACGCTGCACCCGAACGAAACTAAACGCCGCCTGGCCGGGACGATCGCCGCTATGTATCATGGAGACAAGGCGGCCGAGGCGGCTGAAGAGGCTTTTAATGTAAAACACAAAGTCGGCCACGGCGGAGCGGAGCAGTTGGCGGAGATAGCCGTCCCGGTATCGATCCCGCCCGACGCGCTGACCGACGGCAAGATCAGAATTATCGACCTAATCCGCCTGACTGGATTCGCCTCCACCAATGCAGAGGCCAGACGGCTTGTCCGCCAAGGCGCGGTTAAAGAAAACGGTAACCGCGTCACCGCGGAGGACGCCGAGATAGTCATCAAAGACGGAACACTGCTCCAAGCCGGAAAACGCAAGGTCGCCCTGTTATCTTTAGAGTAAATATTTGTTGACAGGCCGTCCAACCAAGACTATTATAAGATGAGGAGTTCGAAAAAAAGGCAGATGAAGGAGTTACAGGCTTGTCAAACAGATTAGCTTGTTACCGTGTTTCGTATGTTGATAACGGAAAATTGGAGGCGATGTAGTCTGCGTTGCTTCTGTTGACATAACCACGTGAACAGGGGAAACGGAGGTTACCGCCTCTCTCGATTAGGGGCGGTATTCTTTTGTCCCTTTTTAACCGGGATTGTTCCTTGAAAACTAAATAGCGCGCCAGAGTCTCGAATGTAACGCATCGAGACGGAAGTCAAGGATAAGGTTTTTAAATTAACGAAGACTCTAACAATTCTTCGGAGAGTTTGATCCTGGCTCAGAACAAACGCTGGCGGCGTGCCTAACACATGCAAGTCGAGCGATCCTTTGTCCAAATCTGAAGAAGAGCTTGCTCTTTAGACGACGAGGACTCTTTGGGATAGCGGCGAACGGGTGAGTAATGTGTGGGCAACCTACCCTAAAGTCTGGGATAACCTGTGGAAACATGGGCTAATACCGGATAATGTCTCACCGGGGCATCTCGGTGAGAGCAAAGGCTTCGGTCGCTTTTGGATGGGCCCACATTCTATTAGCTTGTTGGTGAGGTAACGGCTCACCAAGGCAATGATGGATAGCCGGTCTGAGAGGATGAACGGCCACACTGGGACTGAGACACGGCCCAGACTCCTACGGGAGGCAGCAGTGAGGAATTTTCCGCAATGGGCGAAAGCCTGACGGAGCAACGCCGCGTGGAGGATGACGGCTTTCGGGTTGTAAACTCCTTTCAGCGGGGACGAAGCCGCAAGGTGACGGTACCCGCAGAAGAAGCCCCGGCCAACTACGTGCCAGCAGCCGCGGTAAGACGTAGGGGGCAAGCGTTGTTCGGAATCATTGGGCGTAAAGCGCTCGTAGGCGGTCGATTAAGTCGGATGTGAAAATCCAGGGCTCAACCCTGGACCTGCATTCGAAACTGATCGACTTGAGTCCAGAAGAGGCAAGTGGAATTCCCGGTGTAGCGGTGAAATGCGCAGATATCGGGAAGAACACCAGTGGCGAAGGCGGCTTGCTGGGATGTGACTGACGCTGAGGAGCGAAAGCTAGGGGAGCAAACAGGATTAGATACCCTGGTAGTCCTAGCCGTAAACGATGGACACTAGGTGTGGGGGGCCGTTGACGCCTCCCGTGCCGCAGCTAACGCATTAAGTGTCCCGCCTGGGGAGTACGGCCGCAAGGCTAAAACTCAAAGGAATTGACGGGGGCCCGCACAAGCGGTGGAGCATGTGGCTTAATTCGACGCAACGCGAAAAACCTTACCAGGGCTTGACATGTTAGCGACAGCTTACAGAAACGTAGGCTTCTCTTCGGAGCGCTATCACAGGTGGTGCATGGTTGTCGTCAGCTCGTGCCGTGAGGTGTTGGGTTAAGTCCCGCAACGAGCGCAACCCCTGTCCTGTGTTGCCACCATTTAGTTGGGAACTCACAGGAGACTGCCGGTGTCAAACCGGAGGAAGGTGGGGATGACGTCAAATCATCATGCCCTTTATGCCCTGGGCTGCACACGTGCTACAATGGCCGGTACAATGGGTTGCGAACCCGCGAGGGTAAGCGAATCCCTAAAAGCCGGCCCAAGTTCGGATTGAAGGCTGCAACTCGCCTTCATGAAGTCGGAATCGCTAGTAATCGCAGATCAGCACGCTGCGGTGAATACGTTCCCGGGCCTTGTACACACCGCCCGTCACACCACGAAAGTCGGTAACACCCGAAGCCGGTGAGCTAACCCTTTTGGGAGGCAGTCGTCGAAGGTGGGATCGGTGATTGGGGTGAAGTCGTAACAAGGTAGCCGTAGGAGAACCTGCGGCTGGATCACCTCCTTTCTAGGGAGTACTTGAACTCCTAGTCAACCACCCGCCAGGCTAGTCCGGCGGGTGTCACTAAGAAACACAAACCATCCTTGTCTTCAGCGCGCTATTTAGTTTTGAGGGAGCATCCCTCACAGCTGCGATATATACGCAGCTGTGGTAGTTAGCAGTTGGAAGTTAGTTGTTAGTCGCTCAAGTACTTGCTAATTACTAACCACTAATTACTAACAACTGCGCTGATTTGCGGCGCTGGCACCTTGAAAACTGCATAGTGGCAATAAGAAAGCCGAAATTAAGACTCTCGTTCAAGTTACTAAGAGCACACGGTGGATGCCTTGGCATCAGAAGCCGATGAAGGACGTGGTAAGCTGCGATAAGCTCCGGGGAGGCGCAAACAACCTTTGATCCGGAGATTTCCGAATGGGGAAACCCAGCCCGAGTCATGTCGGGTTACCCCGGTCCCAATACATAAGACCGGGGGGACAACCAGGTGAACTGAAACATCTCACTAGCCTGAGGAAGAGAAAGAAACCTCGATTTCCTGAGTAGTGGCGAGCGAAAGGGAAAGAGCCCAAACTTACCGGATGTCAAGACCGCAGTCGTTGTCCGGTGAGGGTTGTAGGAGCCGTCTTGTTCCGCCTGCGGGCGGGGCGGGGAGTTACAAAATTCAAGTATAGTCGAAGCGGGTGGAAACTCGCGCCGCAGAAGGTAATAGCCCTGTAGACGAAATGCTTGGATCTCTCTTGACGGCCACCTGAGTACGGCGGGACACGTGAAACCCTGCCGGAATCCACGGAGACCACTCCGTAAGGCTAAATACTCTCTGATGACCGATAGTGAAACAGTACCGTGAGGGAAAGGTGAAAAGTCCCCCGGGAGGGGAGTGAAATAGTACCTGAAACCGTGTGCTTACAAACAGTCAGAGCCTTGTCCGTTAGGACAGGGTGATGGCGTGCCTTTTGTAGAATGAGCCGGCGAGTTACGTTGCGTAGCGAGGTTAAGCCGTTTGGCGGAGCCGTAGCGAAAGCGAGTTTGAATAGAGCGAATTAGTTGCGTGATGTAAACCCGAAACCGAGTGATCTATCCATGGCCAGGCTGAAGTTCCGGTAATACGGAATGGAGGGCCGAACCCACTAGGGTTGAAAACCTAGGGGATGAGCTGTGGATCGGAGTGAAAGGCTAATCAAACTCGGAGATAGCTGGTTCTCCCCGAAATAGCTTTAGGGCTAGCCTCGGGTGTTCTGTCATGGGGGTAGAGCACTGATTGAGCTAGGGGCCTTCACCGGTTACCAAACTCAGTCAAACTCCGAATACCATGACATCACAGCCCGGGAGTCAGACAGTGGGGGATAAGCTCCATTGTCAAGAGGGAAACAGCCCAGACCGCCAGCTAAGGTCCCTAAATATATGCTAAGTGGTAAAGGATGTGGAAGTACTCAAACAGCCAGGAGGTTGGCTTAGAAGCAGCCACCCTTTAAAGAAAGCGTAATAGCTCACTGGTCGAGCGCTTCCGCGCCGAAAATTAACGGGGCTCAAGCATATTACCGAAGCTGCGGATGTCCATTTATGGGCGTGGTAGGGGAGCATTCCCGGCGGAGCGAAGTCGTCCTGTAAGGGACGGTGGACCGCCGGGAAGAGAGAATGCCGGCATGAGTAGCGCGTGATGGGTGAGAATCCCATCCACCGAATGTCTAAGGTTTCCTGGGGAAGGCTGATCCGCCCAGGGTTAGTCGGGACCTAAGCCGAGGCCGACAGGCGTAGGCGATGGACGACAGGTTGATATTCCTGTACCGTTGCGATGCATGTTCCTTCGGGAACGCACCGATGGGGTGACGCAGGAGGGTAGGTCAAGCGCGGCGTTGGTTGTCCGCGTACAAGCGCGTAGGGGGAGGAGATAGGTAAATCCGTTTCCTCATTCAACCCCGAGACGTTATGTGGAGCCGTTTTAGGCGAAGTGATTGATCCCACGCTGCCAAGAAAAACCTCTAGGGAGTAGCGTAACGCCCGTACTAAAACCGACACAGGTAGACAGGTAGAGAATACCAAGGTGGACGAGAGAACCCTCGTTAAGGAACTCGGCACATTACCCCCGTAACTTCGGGAGAAGGGGGGCCCCAGTAGCGTGATATCCCTGCGGGTGGAGCGCGAAGGGGTCGCAGTGATCAGGCCCAAGCGACTGTTTACTAAAAACACAGGTCTCTGCTAAGTCGTAAGACGATGTATAGGGGCTGACGCCTGCCCGGTGCTGGAAGGTTACGAGGAGAGGTTAGCTGACTTCGTGTCGGCGAAGCTTTGAATCTAAGCCCCAGTAAACGGCGGCCGTAACTATAACGGTCCTAAGGTAGATTTTGCTGCCCCCCATATTGGTAACAATATGGTGAGCATCCGGCCATATGCTGGAAAATCCGAGAATCTTGAGCTACTAATCAAACAGTGGTATTATACGAACACATGTTTGGTAGTGACAATGCTTCAAGTGCGGACAATCAGCAGGAAAGGCTTATGAGGGTCGGCTGGGTTGTTGGTTTTGTGGATGGAGAAGGATGTTTCTCCATCGGCTTTACAAAACAAGACGATCGATTCAGAAGAAAAGGTTATAGAACCGGATTTCAAGTAGGTCATGAATTCGCGGTAACACAAGGCGCAAGGAGCGCGTGTGTTCTGCATGAGCTGCAAAGGTTCTTCGAAGTCGGTCAGGTCGTTGTGAACCGTCGATACGACAATCACAAAGAACATCTCTACAGATACGTTGTGCGCAGCAGAAAGGATCTGTTGAACGTTATTATTCCGTTCTTCAGAGAAAACCGGATGCTGACAGCTAAACAACAGGATTTTGAGAAGTTTGCTGATTGCGTAGAACTGGTTGAACAAGGACACCATCTGACAAAGGCAGGGCTAATCGATATAGCACTGATAACCGAGACAATGAATCGTCAAAAATCCAGACAAGACCTTATAAGAATCCTCAGAGACCATACGCCGGATATCCTTTAATAAGTAAAGGATAATGATATGGTCCCGTCTGCATGGCGACATGCAGGGATAGCCCCTGAGGAAAGGCTATCCGCTTAACAGACAATGCGTCTATGTTAAGTAAGATTTCAAGCGAAATTCCTTGTCGGGTGAGCAATTGCCCGTACCAGCTTATATCGGTGAAACCCTACTCTGATGTGCAGTCAGAGAGGGCAATACCGAGGGAAGGTTTAAATACCGCCTGTAACGACTGATCCTTTAAGGAGAGATAGCAGTTAGTGGCGCAATGCCAAATCTATAGCTGCTATAATACGCTGGCATCTCGCAAGAGATGAAGATATAGTCTGCGCCTCTGGTAACAGAGGAATAAAGTGAAGTTCCGACCTGCACGAATGGCGTAACGATTTGGGCACTGTCTCAACGAGGGACTCGGCGAAATTGTATTACCGGTAAAGATGCCGGTTACCCGCAACAGGACGGAAAGACCCCGTGAACCTTTACTGCAGCTTGATATTGGATTTTGATGCGTTTTGTGTAGGATAGGTGGGAGACTTTGAAGCCCGGACGCTAGTTCGGGTGGAGTCAACCTTGAAATACCACCCTGGACGTTTTGAAACCCTAACTCCGAGCCGTGATCCGGCCGGGAGACAGTGTCAGGTGGGCAGTTTGACTGGGGCGGTCGCCTCCTAAAAAGTAACGGAGGCGCGCAAAGGTTCCCTCAGTACGATTGGAAACCGTACGAAGAGTGTAATGGCATAAGGGAGCCTGACTGTAAGACTTACAAGTCGAGCAGGTACGAAAGTAGGCCATAGTGATCCGGCGGCTACATGTGGAAGTGCCGTCGCTCAACGGATAAAAGGTACTCCGGGGATAACAGGCTTATCTCCCCTAAGAGTTCATATCGACGGGGAGGTTTGGCACCTCGATGTCGGCTCATCGCATCCTGGGGCTGGAGTAGGTCCCAAGGGTTGGGCTGTTCGCCCATTAAAGCGGTACGCGAGCTGGGTTTAGAACGTCGTGAGACAGTAAGTGACCGTTGCTGTCTATAAATCTGGCTAAATGCTGGAAAATCTGAGAATCTTGAGCTACTCACCAAGCAATGGTATAATACGAACACATGTTTGGTAGTGAAAATGCTTCAAGTGCAGACAATCAGCAGGAAAGGCTAGGTCCGTATCTCGCGGGTTATGTTGACGGAGAAGGTAGTTTTCACGTTGGTATCCAGAGAAGCAGAAATGTCAGCCTCGGATATCAGCTGGTTCCTGAGTTTCACGTAAGTCAGAACTCCGACAGAACGCAAGTTCTGAAGATTTTAAAGGATACTCTGGGTTGCGGATATATCAAACCCAATCACAGATCCAGTCGTTATGACAAGACGGACGTGTTTGTGGTTAGGAACCGGGAAGACCTTCTTAGAAGAGTGATTCCTTTCTTCGAAAGCAATCAGATTATTTCTTCGAAGCGCGATGATTTCAAGAAGTTTTCGATTATCGTCGCCGCGATGGATAAAGGATTGCACTTAAGAAAGAAGGGATTTCTCGATCTGACGAAAATCGCCTTCTCAATGAATGGAGAAGGCAAATATCGCAGGTTCGACATAAGCGAGATAGAAAGGGATCTAGAATCCTCAGAGACTATACGCCAGAGTCCGGAAAATCCGGACAAGATATAGTCCGAACTGCATGGCGACATGCAGAGCTTGGCAGAAATGACCAAGCCCTTCTAGAAACGCAGAAGGTAACAAAATTGTCGGTCCCTATCCGTTGCGGGCGTAGGAGATTTGAGGAGAGCTGTTCCTAGTACGAGAGGACCGGAATGGACTGACCGCTGGTGTGCCAGTTGTCCCGCCAGGGGCACTGCTGGTTAGCTACGTCGGGATTGGATAAGCGCTGAAAGCATCTAAGTGCGAAGCCAACTCCAAGATGAGATCTCCCATCCAGAAATGGAGTAAGACCCCTTGTAGAACACAAGGTTGATAGGCCGGAGGTGTAAGTCCAGTAATGGATTGAGCCGACCGGTACTAATCGGTCGAGGACTTGATTTTGAGTCTTTCGGTTTTTGGACGGCCACTATGCAGCTTTGAAGGTGTTACGCCTGCAGGCGTAACAGTAGTTAGTGGTTGGTATTTAGTAGTTAAAGAAGTCTTAACTAACAACCAACGACTAATTACTAACAACTAAATACTTGTTTTTCCCCGTGACCATGCCGGAGGGGCCACACCTCTTCCCATTCCGAACAGAGAAGTTAAGCCCTCTAGGGACGATGGTACTATGTGGGCGACTGCATGGGAGAGTAGTAAGTTGCGGGGGCTAATTTGAAAAGGCTTCGACTATCAAGGTCGGGGCCTTTTTCTATTAAAGCGACTCGCAGGCCGCTCGCGGCCCACCATCGTTAGTGCTTTGGGGTCAGGACTCTCGCATAAGAAAAAAGTCCTGACCCCGGTTCGCATTCGGCGAGCGAACATTGCTCTCCGCTCGGCCGGTGCGACCTGCCTACCTGCTCGATCTTATTATTCCTCTCCCCGTCGGGGAGAGGATGAAAGGTGAGGGGGCCAAACCTTTGTCGGGGTCAGCTAAAAGAATAATCCACCCCGTTCGAAGTATCCCACCCATTTATTTACTCGACGAATACGTCGCTCTGACCAGGAATTGTCCAATTAATTGGACAATGGAACAATCAGTTGACCATTAAAAAGTTTTTCGGTAGTCCAATTAAATGGACTACCGAATATGGGCTGATGAAACGCAAAGGTTTTGGATTTTGGGCGTGCGGTGCGCGATAGGGCTAAAATATGGGAATGAATTTCATCGGTATTGTTATAGCTATTTTTGCTCTTGTCGCAATCGGGCTCGGGCATGTTTGGGTGCCGGCGGTCTATAAATCTCTTGGTCTTAGGAGCTGGATTCTTGCCCTAATCGCGGGATTGGCGCTCGCCGGCGCGTCGCTCTTATTCTCAAACGTCTTTATTTCATCTACATTAGCGGTATTTGCGGCAAGTTTCCTTTGGGGCATTAAAGAGCTTTTCGAAATGGACAAGAAGAAAAGGCGAGGATGACGCTCTCCTGGTTGCCTCTGGGCTAGGTTTCTGTTTTCGCGAGCGGCACCTATGTTTCTTCTCGACTCGCTCCGCTCGCTCGAAGAGCATTGGATTGGTACTCGAGGGAGAGGGAAATCTCTACTGAGTACTCGTGGGTTTGAGAGTGCGATAATGGATATGTTTTCAAGGAATAGAAAGGAGTATATGCAATGTTGTATATGGTGATTCATAAGCATAGGGGAGCGGAGTGTCCGATTGATGACCCGTCTCCCGTTGAGAAGATAGCGTCCGACGAGCATGCCGCGGCATGCGGAGTAAAGGTGCTTGGCAGGTATGTCGCGCCGCCGGAACATAGACTTTTCTTCGTCCTGGAAGCGGATGAATACGAGAAGATCATCATGTTCCTGCATCCTATGGCAAAGATCGGCACCCACAGGATTCACCCGGTAGCGGACTTAAGAGAGGTAAACGACATGCTGAAGAGGCAGGCGTAATCCTTTTAGATAAATGGGCAGAGAGCCGGTAACGACAAAATGAGAAGGAGGGGATATGTTGAACATACGCAACTTATGGATGTACATGTTGGCCGGGTTGATCTTTTTTGACAATGTTTCAATAGGCTATCTTTGGTATGGAGGACCGCCTTCCTGGGTTAACACTGCGCGAGTCGTCTTCACGATTGCCTTTATAGCAGCGATGACGGTAAGACTACTAATTCTATGGTCAGATAGAAAGAAAGAGAAGAGTGCGACTGGATAGACAGTAGTAATTCATGAAGGCTTTAATAAAGGGCTGTGTCCGATAAGGGCGCGGCTCTTTTTTATTCGGACGACAGTAGCTGTGATTCTTCGGGTTCGGCTTCCAGGTTGAGGCCGCGGTCGAGCAGGCGGATGAACGCGTCGACGACCAGCGGGTCGAACTGGGTGCCGCTGCCTTTCTTGAGCTCCTCGAGGGCGGTCTGCGCGGACAAAGCGGCGCGGTATGGCCGTTCGCTCGTCATCGCTTCATAGGAGTCGGCTACGATCAGGATGCGCGCGCCGATATGAATATCGTCGTAAGAAAGTTTGTTCGGATATCCGCCACCGCTATAGCGCTCGTGGTGCTGGAAGACGATGGGAACGATCTCCCACGGGAAGTTTATCGGGGCGAGAATCTTGGCGCCGATCTTGGGATGCCCGCGGACCGTCTCCATTTCATCCAATGTGAGCTTGCCGGGCTTCATGAGGATTTGGTCGGAGATGCCTATCTTTCCGACGTCGTGCAGATAAGCCGCGGTTTCCACGCCTTCGATGTCGCTTTCCGGAAGTTTCAACTCACGGGCGATGGCGACGGCGTACTTGGCGACGCGCGTCGAATGGCCCCGGGTGTAATGGTCTTTAGCGTCAACGGCCTCGGCCAGCGCCCGAACGGTAGCGATGTATGATTCCCTGAGGTTGTCAATCAAGAGTCGGTTTTCGATGTAGGCGGCCGCCTGAGACGCCATGGTCATCGTGAAGTTCCTGTCCTCGTCGGCAAACGGCGGCTTGGTGTCGCTGCGGCCCAGGTTGATAACGCCCAGCATAGAATCGTGAGTTTTTAAGGGGACGCTCAACAGCGACGATGATTTGGTCGCGGTCAGGAGGTCGCGAATCTTCTTATCGGGATCCTGCATGGTGAGCAGACGCGATTTGTCCTCGGCGACCGTTCCCGCCGCGACGCAGATTTTCTGCAAGGCGATCTTGGTGTCATGGTCTATCCGCTTAGTCTTCTTGTTGTGCCAGGTGTAAGAGCCGGTCGCGATGTCGAGGCTGAATTTGTTTAACAGGCTGGCCGGGATGTTGTAGCCGGCCGCCAGCGTCATAGCGGTTCCGGATTCGTCCAGCATGAGCAGGTTGCCGCAGTCGGCGTTGACGGCTTTGCTGGCATTTTGGATGATCAATTCGTAGAGGTTGTCAAGCGAGTAGATATTACGCGTGCTAACGCTCGTTTCGTATAGAACGGACAGCTCAAGAAGTCGTTTGCGCAAGTTTGCGGTATATCGCTGCAAACTCTCGGTCATTTTATTGAAGCTCTGGGCAAGCTCACCGACCTCGTCCGTTACGCCAGGATATACCGCTCTCGGGGTGAGGTCGCCTCGCGACACCTTTTTCGCGATGTTGGACAGGTCGCGCAGCGGATTGGCTATTCCCCGGCTGATAAAGAAACCGAGCGTGGTTATAAGGATCAGCATCAGCGCCGACATGAGGAAAACCGTGCCTTTAATAATGTTCTGCATGCGTATCGTTTCGTCCATCGGCATCAATATGGTAAAGAAGGCGGCCGGCTCGCCGCTTAGAATAAGAGTCCCGTGGTCGATCATGTAGAAATGACCGAGCATGTCGGTGACCTCTGGCGCTTTTCCGCCGATTTGAACGTCGCTGCTGATCGCGCCGGCGAAGCCTTGCTTATGGCAACCGCCGGTAGAACAACCGGCTTGCCAGTTGTCGCGCCGCGTGGTGGCTATCAAGGCTTCGTCTCTGAACAAGGAAATATCCTGGCCGGCGATTTGCTTGATGCGGTCAAGAAACGCCGGGGTGGCGTCGTAACCTATGAGAACGTAACCGGCGCGGCCGTTAGCGTCTTTAATAGGCGCGACGGCCGTCAGGGTGCGCCCGGTCGGCGTATCGATAAGTTGGGCCATGTTCACGTCGACCGCGGCGTTCTTTATGAGTTGAAGGCTGTTAAGATTCGTTCCTTCGCCGTACGGACCGCTGCTGTTAAGAACCACTATACCGTCGGCGTTTAGAATCTCGTAGAAATCCGTGTCGAAGGTGACGGTATGCGGCAAAGCAAGCTGTCGTATTTCTTGGATGTCGTTTTTACGGAGACTCAGCGCGAGCCCAGTGGAATTGGCCAGGGCGCGGGCGTAGGTTTTTATCTGTTGTTCGTATAGGTTAAATGTTTTACTGGTAGCCGACGTGGCCGCGATAATCTGATCCCGGGCCGCGTTATCCATAAGGTTCGTCGCCCACACCGCGATGCTGTAACCGCCAAGAATCGATATCAGGACGGCCATCCCGATATACGGGACGATAATCTTGCTGGAGATATTAACGTTGTATGAGGCCTGCTTGATCCTGGCCCAGAGACTATTTGACAGAGGCATATCCCTTCGCATCCATGGCCTTAGTACCCTCTGCACTGTGGACCCACTCGACGAAAGACCTAGTGGCGGAGGTTGGATTCTTCTTTAATACTATGCCCAACGGCCTGACGATTTTATACAGCCCGCTGTGAATGTTCAGAACGGAAGGTTGCACGTCATCGAGACTTAAAACGTTTACATCCAGGTTGTCCGAAACAATAGCCCCCAGAGACAAATAGCCTATGCTGTCGGGGGTTGTTGTCAGCGCTTTGATAAGGTCGGTTTCAAGAAACATAACGCTCGCCGATGGTAAAACGACTGTGTCGCCAAGCAAGTATTTTCGCAGGATCACCTTAGCTGATTCATCCTCGGCACGGTCCAGCACGACTATACTGGCATCGGGTCCGCCAAGGTCCTTCCAGTTGACGACCTCTCCGCTATAGATTTGTCTCAGCTGTTCCGTCGTTATGGTCTTGATTTTCATGTCCTTGTGCGTGGCGATGGCCAGTCCGTCGTTGGAGAGAACGATATACTCCAGGCCGAGCGCGATTTCCTCCGGCGTAAGGTCGCGGGAAACGGCGCCGATGTCGAGTGTTCCGTTAGCGGCGCCCTGGATGCCTGCGCCGGAGTGAGCGCTTGGTAAATACAGGAATCTGATTTCGGGATGTTTCTTGGCGTATTGGGTCGTCAGGATTTTTAGCATCGGCAGGCAGGTGGAAGAGCCGGTGATGCGAATTGTCTGCGGCGTGCTGACTTGAGTCTGCTTGGTCCCGTTCTGACTGCATCCTGTTAGCGCGGAGGCAAAGAAAACGGCTAACAAAACGGTAGGAAGAACGAGCCATAATACCGGGGAACGATTTTTGTGCATTGTCAACTCCTTGGTAAACCGACAGGTTCTAAGAGATCAGCGCCGCGCTGGTCGCGTAGCCAGGAATCGATCATGTCTTTCTTGAAGCGCCAGCGGTTGCCGACCTTATACGCAGGCAACCGGCCGTCCTTGGCCATTTTGTAAACGGTTTGTTCATGAAGCCGCAGGTATTTTGCCAGCTCGTTCACGGTCATGATTGTTGGGCGTTCTTCGCGCATATGACCACCTCGCCTTTATCCGGACTTAAGGGCGTTTACGTTTAATTCAATTCATTTAAGCACATATACGAATTCTATCTTTTCAACAGTGAAAAGTCAATAATTTACAGATAGCGGTGATTTGAGTGCCGGCGGGTGATGCGGTATGATAACCTGGCTTATGGCGAGAAAGGGTTCCTTTAGCACGGGGGGAAGAAGCATGGTTGAGAAGACAGCCGGCTGCGGTTGTCCGGAAATCCGCGATGAGGAATGGGATTTAGCCGAGCGCGAGTGGCCCTCCACCGCGTATTACAGCAAAAGACTGTGGATGTTTTTCCATATTCCTATCGGGCAATCGAATAAGATAGCTAAGGTCCGCCGCGAACTGGACGACAAGGGGTTGGCGGAAGCCGATCCGTCGCAGGTTCTCGTCAAGGACGGCTTGTTCGTTGGCGCCGTGCTGGTCGCGGTTACCGGCGAAGACGTGTCCGGCCCGGGTATAAAGACGATCGGTCCGTCTAAGGTTGTCACCAAGGTCTCCAGGGGAAGCAAGAAAGATTTGAAGGCGGCCGTCTCAGGATTGCTTAGCTATACTCGATCGAAACTTGGCGCTCACCCGAGCGCCGTTTACTTCTGGCAGGTGGATTGTGACCGTTGCCGAGAGCCTGGGATTGACCACGTTGTCGTCCTGGCAGAAATATAGGACAATGCCGCCTACACGATTTGTCGTTATTTCCTTAGCCCTTTCGGTCGTCGGCGCCGCGGCGGCCGGTTGCGCGCTTTTCCCGTCAACAAGCTTGACCGATTTAGACATTCCCGCTGTTGCGGGCACAGAGTACACAGTCTATCAGAACCCGGTTGACGAATCGGTCAGCGTCTCCTTTACGAAAGACGGTCCGTGGGATTTTACGGAAGGGCCTACTGGAATAAATGTAAAGAGCAGGCTGGTAAAGAAGACGGCCGCGGCCGCGTATAAAAAGTTCGTCGAGGCGAAATACGCGGAAAAGGTACTGCCGTCGGCGTTTACCAACGACTTCACTACATATAATTTTGCCGCGATAACCCAGTCTTCATTAAACTCATACGGACAAAGCGTCACACCTGGTCCCGACGGACCTATGGTAAAGACCTACGACAAGCCCGAGAGACTGCTTAAGTTTCCCGTAAATGTCGGCGACGAGTGGACTGATACGATAACCACTACCGAGCAGCCGCCGGTGGTTTTCGAGCTAAACCGAAAGGTTGTCGCGCGCGGACAGGTAAAGGTGCCGGCGGGATCCTTTTTCAATTGTTTCATGGTCAGGTTGATAAGAACAGCTAAGACGACTGACGAAACGCAACCTACGCGGACCATAATGTATTTCTGGTGGGCGCCTGATGTTGGCTTAGTGGCCGCGGTCGGCAGCCAACCGGATGAAACGGAGATGTTCTTCCGACAAGCGGATTATATTATCAGGCTGAAGAGCTACAAAATCGGGGAATGAGGGAAGAAGGGAAGAGTGTATTTAAAATCACTCATGATGAAAGGATTCAAGTCGTTCGCGGGCAAGACAGACTTGACCTTTGAACCGGGAACCACCGTCATAGTCGGGCCGAACGGCAGCGGTAAGAGCAATATCGTCGACGCTTTTCTCTGGGTAACCGGCGAGCAGAGCGCCCGATCGCTTCGGAGTTCGAAAATGCAAGACGTTATCTTTGCCGGATCGGCCGGAAAATCCCCGATGGGCATGGCGGAAGTGACCTTGAATTTTGACAATTCCACCAGGGTGTTTCCGATCGACTATAACGAGGTCTCCTTTACCAGAAGGTTGTACCGGTCGGGAGAGAGCGAGTATAACCTGAATGGCAGTCAATGCCGGCTCGCGGATTTGACCGAACTTCTGACTCAAACGAATATGGGGCGGGAGATGTACAGCATTGTCGGGCAAGGCCGTTTAGACACGATCTTAAACAGCCGTCCTGACGAGCGGCGCGTCCTCATCGAAGAAGCTGCCGGGCTGGCCAAATACAAACGGCGTAAAGAGAAAGCGCTGCGGAAGTTGGTCGCCACCGAACGTAATCTGGTCCGCGTTAACGATATTCTGGCGGAGATCCGGCGGCAGCTAAAACCGCTGGAGACTCAGGCCAAGATGGCCAAGGATCACAAGAAGCTGGTCGACGAGCTGCGGGCGGCGGAGGTCGAGTATATTGTCGCCGAGCTAAGGGGTCTGAACGAACAAAAGACGGCGCTCAAGAAGGAAACGGCCAGAGTCGGCAAGGAATTATCCACAATCATTGAACAAGCCGCGGCAGGCTCGAAGGCGCTCGCGTTGCTGGAAAAAGACCTTGCGGGTCTGAGCGAAGCGACAGAGTCATTAAAAGAACGACGCTATAAGCTGACCGCCGACAGGGAAAGGCTGACCGGTAGGATAAACCTGCTGAGGGAGAAAGAGGCCAACGCCAAATTGGTCGGCGAGGCGTTCGTCGACGAACTGTCCGGCTTAACCGACGAACTCTCGGCGGTAAACGAAGAAACCAAGAATCTTATGGTTGCTATCGGGCGCCTGGAGAAAGCGATAGCCGACGCGGGAACGTCCAATAAAGCGCTCGATCCAGCCGACTTAAAAGCCAAAGCGGACGGCATCGGCGCGCGTCTGGACGTCATCGCGGCTCGTATCGAAACTGAGGAATCGTTCCTGCCGGCCAAGCGCCAAGGCGTGAAGAAAGCAGTCTGGCCGGCCGGAATAAAGGGCTTTCTGAGTGACCAGGTGGCTGTGAAGCCAGGCTATGAGACGGCGGTCGAAGCTTTGTTGGGCGCCAGGATCTCGGCGGTTGTCGGGAAAGACGCCGGCGCCGCGACCAAGCTAATCGGCTCGGGCGCCGAGTGGCCGGCTGTTATTATCGGGACGCTTCTCTCGCCTCCGCCGGCCGCGGCCGGGAAGCCGCCCTCCGGCGTAACGAGACTGACTGACATTGTGGAGAACATAGGACTGGAAGATAATGTCTACCAATCGCTTTTTGCCGCCTCCTATTTAGTCGATTCGCTGGCGACGGCTCTTAAGCACTCGGAGGACAAGGCGTTTGCCGGGGCAAGTTTCGCGACGAACACTGGGGAGACGCTGGCGAGGGGTACGGCCTCGCAGAAACCGGCGGGAACCGACGCGCTGGCCAGACAGCGGCGCTTGGCCGATCTAAAGAAACAGGCGGACATGCTGGAAGCGGAGAAGGCCAAGATCCTGAAAGCGCTGACACAAGCCGAGACGGAGACCGCTGAATTCGCGTCAAGGCTGAAGCCGATGCAAGACGAACTGGTTGGCAAACGGGCGCGATTACAGGTGTTGTTCGAGAGGGAGAGGCTGCTCAAGGACCGTCTGGCAGCGGCAGGAGCCAAAGGTGACAAACCCGCGGGATCGGCTAAATTTGATGCCGGGGACTTAAAAAAAGAAGCGGTTCGGCTGAGAGAAGCCAGAGAGTTGGCGGAACGCCTGCAATCACTGATAGACAAATATGAGAGCGCGACCGCGGCCAAACTGGACTCAAAGAGAGAGAAGGAAGGGGCGAAGCGCGAGGGAATAAGAGCCGCCCAAATCAGCCTGGCCGAACTGGAGAAGAAGAAAGCTTTGGTTGAGCGCGACGCGCACCGGGAAGAAATATCTGAAGCTCAACTTGAGCCAAAGCTATCTGCTCTGAAGGACCAACTGGAACAGGAATTCGGCTTGGGAGAAGGGGAAGCGGTCAAGGCTTATCCCACCCCCCGGCCGCGCGACGAACTAGCCGGGAGAATGCGAGAAATCAGAGTCATGATCGAGTATATGGGACCAGTAAATCCGATTGCCGCCGAGGAGTTTGAAGAGACTCAGAAACGGCAAGAACACCTTGAAGCCCAAACAAAAGACTTGCGGCGAAGCGAGCGGTCGCTCCATAAAGTCATCGGCCTTTTAGACAAACAAATGGGAGCGAAGTTCATGGAGATTTTCGAACAGGTAAACGAATCGTTCCAGGACGTTTTCCTGTACATGTTCCCCGACGGCAAAGCCCAGCTTCTCCTAACGGAGCCCGACGATCCTCTGGCCACGGGTGTAGAGATAGAGGCTCAGCCGAGCGGCCGGAGGCTAAAGAAGGTCTCGCTTCTATCGGGAGGCGAGAGCGCGATGACCGCGTTAGCCCTTTTGTTCGCGCTTTTCCAGATTAATCCGGCCCCTTTCTATATTTTAGACGAAGCCGACGTCGCGCTGGACGACGTCAACCTGCAACGTTTTGTCGCCCTTATCAGACGTTATAAAGAAAAAGCCCAGTTTCTGGTTGTCACCCACCAGCGGCGCGCAATGGATGTGGCCGATATCCTATATGGTGTGACCATGCAGAAAGACGGGGTGTCCCGCGTTCTGTCGCAGAAGCTCGTGGAGGCTTGAGGAACGATTGAATAACCAAACCCCTCGGGGACCCTGGTACGAAAAAATTAGAAAAGCCTTGACTGCCAGCCGGGAAACCGTTGCTGCGCCCCTCAACAGACTTACCGGACGCGGCTCTCTGGACGATGACGCCTGGGACGAGCTGGAAGAAATCCTTATCGCGGCCGACATGGGCATAGAAGCGGCGACCGACATAGTCGACGCGGCGAAAAAGGAGTCACGCCGCCGCGGCGTATCCTCGGCCGAAGAGGTAAAGGAAATAATCAGGACCAAGATCGCCTCGATGGCGGGAGGCTCAGAGTCGGCTGCCCCTGTCTTGGAGTCGGCCGGAACCCTTAAAGTTTTACTTCTTATCGGAGTGAACGGGACGGGTAAAACAACAACGGCCGGAAAAATTGCCGCTCGCGTCGGACGATCGGGAGGCAAAGCCGTCATCGCCGCCTCCGACACCTTTCGTGCCGCGGCTATAGAACAGATAACCGAATGGGCGGAGAAAAGCGGGGCCGATGTCGTCAAACATAAGCGCGGCGGTGACAGCGCCGCGGTTGCTTTCGACGCGGCTAAAGCGGCCGTATCCAGAGGCGCGGATTTTCTGATAGTGGATACGGCCGGCCGTTTGCACACCAAGGCGCCCCTGATGGACGAGTTGAAAAAGGTGAAGAACGCGATTCTGAAGGAAGCGCCGGCTGCCGATATCATAACGCTCCTGGTAATCGACGCCACCACCGGCCAGAACGGACTTAGCCAGGCCAAAGCCTTCCAGCGGGACATCGGCGTCGACGGCGTCATCCTCACAAAATTAGACGGAACGGCCAAGGGCGGCATAGTCTTGGCGATAACCGGCCAGTTGGGTGTCCCGGTAGTCTTAGCGGGGACCGGGGAGGGGAGCGAAGATCTGGCTGATTTTGACGCTCAAGCATTCGCCGACGGTCTAGTTACTTGACACCCGACCTCTTATTTCTCTACAATTAAGCAGTTGAAGGCCCACGGGAACAGGAATTCAGCGCGGGTCTTATTATTTTGCCGTAAAACGGGAGCATAAAAGTGTTTGAGACATTGTCAGGGCGGTTCGGAGACATCGTCAGAAAAATCTCAGGCCGCGGACGAATCGATGAGAAAGCGATAGACGAGACCGGCCGGGAAATACGATTGGCGCTCCTGGAAGCCGACGTAAATTACAAGGTTGTCAAGGATTTTATCGCCGGCATCAAAGACAAAGCGCTCGGCGAGGCGGTTATGAAAAGCCTGACGCCAGGGCAGCAGGTCGTGAAGATTGTACACGACGAGTTGGCTTCGATTATGGGCGGGGCGGCCGCGGAGCTAAAGATAGGCGGGCCGAAACCGGACAAAATCATGCTGGCCGGCTTGCAGGGTTCCGGAAAAACCACGGCGGCGGCCAAGCTGGCGCTGCGTTATAAGCAAAAAGGACTGACGCCGTTGTTGGTCGCGGCCGATACTTACCGGCCGGCGGCCCAGGATCAGCTAAAGGCGTTGGGCTCGGAACTTGACATAGAGGTTTATGTCGGTGAGAAAGGGCAGACACCGCTGGAGATCGCGGCCGGCGCCGACAAGCACGCGGCCGGATCGCGTTACGATCTGCTAATACTTGATACGGCCGGGCGTTTGCATATCGATGAGATCCTGATGGCTGAGCTGAAAGACATTAATAAGAAGGTCGAACCTCGGCATATTCTGTTCGTCGCCGATTCCATGATCGGACAGGACGCGGTTAACCAGGCTTTAGCGTTCAACGAGGCGGTCGATTTCGAAGGCGTTATACTGACCAAGCTGGACGGGGACGCGAGAGGCGGCGCCGCTCTGTCAATTAGGCAGGTTACCGGTAAGCCGGTCATGTTCGTGTCGACCGGGGAGAAATCGAAGGATTTCGACGTATTTTATCCGGACCGGATGGCGTCGAGAATTCTCGGCATGGGTGATGTCATGTCCCTGGTTGAGAAAGCTGAAGAAGCGGTCAACAGGGAAGACGCGGCCAAGACGGCGCAGAAGCTTTTAAACGAGCAATTCACCTTGGACGACTTTCTTGAGGAACTCGACCGGATCAGCGCGATGGGCGGGCTCAATGATATGATGGAAATGCTGCCCAAGAACCTTTTGCCCAAGGATATGCGAGGTTTGTCCGTTGACGAAAACGGCCTCAAAAGGACCAAAGCCGTTATCCAGTCCATGACAGCGGAGGAGCGAGCTAATCCGAAAATCATCAATGGGAGCCGCCGGTCCAGGATCGCGGGCGGCAGTGGTGCGCGTGTATCGGATATAAACGCACTTTTAAAGCAGTTTGATATGATGAAGAAGTTGATGAAATCCATGAAAGGCGGAAAAGCGGGACGGCGTGGCAAACCCGGTTTCCCCTTAGTTTAAAGATTTTAAAGGAGGTGGAAGAGTTTGGCGGTAAGAATAAGATTGACCAGGACAGGCCGTAAGAAATTACCCAGTTACCGAGTCGTCGTCGCCGATTCGCGCATGCCGCGCGACGGACGTTTTATCGAGGCGATAGGGTTTTATGATCCGAAGACGGACCCGTCGACTATCGACATAGACGCGGACAAGGCCAAATCGTGGCTGGCTAAAGGGGCTCAACCCTCAAACACGGTCAGCAAGTTGCTGGCCATAACAGGCGTTATTGATGCGCCCCCGGCGAAGAAAGCGCGCGCCGGTAAGGCAGCGGCCAAACCCGCCAAGGCGGCGAAACCTGAGGCCGTCGCGGCCGAGGAGCCCGCGTCAACGGAAGCTCAATAAAGAAACCGAAGCGACGGAGGCGGTTTAAATAGAAACGGAAGCAAGACTTAAGGAACTGGTCAGCGTCCTTGTGTCGGCAATAGTCGACGACATGGACGCTGTGGCAATCGAGGAAACAACAGACGGGGACGGACTTGTTTTCATTGTAAGCGTCGCCCCCGATGATATGGGACGGGTTATCGGAAAGAAAGGCCGGATCATATCCGCTTTGCGTACCGTCATCAGAGCGGCCGCGGGCGATACCAGCGTAAATATTGAGATTTCCGAGGCGCCCGAAAGCTAGTGGAACCGACTGACAAGACATATCTCTATGAGGAAATAATCGGGCTTAAAGTAATTACGAGCGACGGCCGCGAGATCGGCCGTGTTTCGGCGATTATGAAGACGGGCGCGAACGACGTCTACTACGTAAAACCTGACGCTAGCGATGACGAGATTTTGATTCCGGCAATCAAGCAAGTCGTCAAGGACATCGATTTGGAAGCGGGCGTTATCACCATTGACCCGATGCCCGGATTGATTTAGATGATTATCGATGTCCTAACGATATTTCCAGGCTATTTCGAGTCCCCGGCAAGGGAAGGAATATTACGAATCGCCGCGGAAAAAGGCCTGGTTAATATCCGGGTTACCGATATACGGGATTTCACCGACGACGTCCATCGTTCCGTTGACGATTGTCCTTACGGCGGTGGCGCGGGCATGGTGATGACGCCGGAGCCGATTTACCGGGCGCTGGCAAACGTCTTGGGGGCGGCGCCCGAAAAAGCGACCGGAGCGCGAATAGTCCTTACGACGCCGCGGGGACGACGTTTTGACCAGGCCATTGCCGATGAGTTAGCCAAAGAGGAAAGGATTGTTTTTATTTGCGGCCATTACGAAGGCGTCGACGAAAGGATCCACGCTTTAGCCTCTGACGAGCTGTCAGCCGGTGATTATGTCTTAAGCGGCGGGGAACCGGCCGTGCTGGCTTTTGTCGACAGTATTGTCAGGTTGTTACCAGGGGTGTTGGGCAGCGACCTGTCGCTGGACGAGGAATCATTTGCCGGCGGTTTGCTGGAATATCCGCAATATACGAGGCCTCGGGAATTTATGGATATCGCCGTTCCGGATGTTCTTTTATCGGGAAATCATGCTAAAATATCCAGATGGCGTCGCGAGCAGGCGATAGCTGTGACGGCTCGCCGCCGGCCGGATCTTTTGACCGTGGCGGACTTGACTGAAGAAGAACAGGCGGAGGCCGCAGGGCTAATGCGCGACACGAAGAAGGGGAGAACCGAGAAATGAACAAGATCCAGGCATTTGAGAATGACTATCTGAGAAAAAAGATTCCGGACTTTAAGTCCGGCGATACGGTACGAGTCCATGTCCGGGTAGTTGAAGGCGACCGCGAGCGGATCCAGGTGTTTCAGGGAACCGTTATTAAACGCCAAGGCAAGGGCTTAAGGGAGACGTTTACGGTCAGGAAAATCAGCTTCGGCGTCGGGACGGAGCGGACCTTCCCTGTCCACAGTCCGATGGTGGCCAAGATCGAGATTAAATCACGCGGGTCCGTCAGGCGGGCCAAGTTATACTACCTTCGCGACCGTGTCGGCAAGAAAGCCCGCATCAAAGAGACATTTGTGGAGGGCGGTATTCCGGCCAGCGCCGACATAGAACATTCGGACGCGGAACGCAAACGGCTTGGTCTTGATGAAACAGCCGCCGTTGAAGTTGCCGAGGGTGAAGAAGAAGCCGTAGGGGCCGCCGAGATCGCCACCGAGGTTGCTGAGGCGCCAGCGGTGGAAGAACCCTCCTCCCCCGAGGCTACGGAGGACAAGCCTGAAGCGGCGCCGGAACACGCGGCTGAAGAAGCACTCGCTGAAGTAAAAGCGGAACCGGCGGTTGAAGAAGCCCCCGCGAAAGAAAAAGCGGAACCCGCGGCTGAAGAAGCGCCCGCCGCTGAAGATGTTCCAGTAGAAAATCCTGAAGATAAACCCGCGGAATAATGCCCGAATCAACGCCGGCTGGTCATAAAGAGCGCAGCGGCTTATCGGTTTTTGTCGAGTTTGTAGTTATTTTCGCGGTGGCGTACCTATTAGCCTACGCCCTGCAGAATTTCCTCTTCGGCAACTTCGAAATAAAACAACATTCTATGGAGCCGACACTCTACGAATTTGATCGCGTTTTTATCAACCGGTTGACCTATAGGGTGTCCGATCCTAAACGGGGAGATATCGTCATTTTGTTGGATCCGATGGGCAGCGAGGACGATTTCGTCAAACGCGTAATCGCTCTGCCGGGGGAAGTCATCTCAATAAGGAACGGCGAGACGTACGTCAATGAGAAAAAGGTCGACGAACCTTACATATCAAGCGATCACAGCGTCGACAATATGGGTCCGCTAAGGGTGCCGCCAGGGAAGTTTTTTGTTATGGGCGACAATAGGCCGGTTAGCTCGGACAGCCGGCGGTTCGGGCCGATACCTAAGGAAAATATACTGGGAAAGGTTTTTGTCGTTTGGTGGCCGCTGGCCCACTCTCGTGTGTTGTAGTGACTCGATATCTGCCGATTATGAAACTGAACTGCGGGCTCGCGGCTTTCGTATAATTGCGGGAGCCGACGAAGCGGGGCGAGGATCCCTGGCCGGACCCCTGGTCGCCGCGGCCGTTATTCTCCACCTGAAAAGCAAGCCGGACGGTTTGCGTGACTCCAAAAAACTAACTGAAAAAAAGCGCTCTGGCCTTTATGAAAGCATAACGGCCGGTTGCCTTGCCTGGAGCGTTGGCGTCGTCGAACCGGCCGACATTGACCGGCTGGGAATCCAAGCCGCCAACATGCTCGCTTTGGAATCGGCCGTCTTATCCCTAAGCAGTAAACCTGATTACGTAGCCGCCGACTGGTATAAGAACGACGCTTTCCAGCTGCCGTGGGAAGGAGTCCGCGACGGGGATTCTACGGTCGCCTCCATCGCGGCCGCTTCGATAATTGCCAAAGTGACAAGGGACAAGTTAATGGTTCAATTAGCTGAAAAGTACCCCGGTTACGGTTTTGAGCGCCACAAGGGTTACGGCTCCGCCGAGCACCTGGCGGCCATAGTGTCGCTGGGCCCCTCGCCGGCACATCGCCTTAGTTACCGGCCATGCTCGGCCCTCAAACTGTTGTGAAACATTTTACAAATGGCCAATAAAGGCGCACAATAATCTTAATGACAGCTTCCTAGCATTAAGGAGGCTGCGTGAAGATCATCGCCAAGGCCACTTTCACCTCGTTCGCAGCGCTTTCCGCCCTGGTCCTTATCGGAGGATTGATATCATATTTCTCCGTAACGTTTCTTTTTAATAACCTTAGGCTTAACGAAGCCGAAAAAAGCATGGAATTCATCAGGGCCGTGATTCGTGAGGACTCTTTAGAGATGAAAGACCGGGCCGTCAAAGCCGGCCTAACCGCCGATCCGGCCGTTTATTTTCCGGGTATCACTTACTGCAATGTTTTTATCTACGGCCGAGCGGATGGCACCATCATTGAAGAATATATCGACCCCTATTACGCGTCGCTGAAACCCCAAATTATTTTGGACGCGTACCTTGCCTCGACTGAGGAAGGACAGGCTGGAACAGGGGCGGACGGGAACTGTGGCGTGCTCGCGGTTAAGGACCGATTAATCGTTTTCGGCGTCGCGCCGGCCCAGCATGATACGTTCCTGATTGTCGGTAAAATCATCGACGCGGAGTACGCGCGAAAGCTCACGAGGATGAACGAATTCGCGGTGACCGTGTCTCCTTACGATTTTGCCGAAGGAACGGTGGCTAAAACCGCTAAAAGCGAACTGGTTAAGGGTAAAGCGATATATGTGGTTCCTGATGGTGGAGAATGGACGGTTGTGTACGGCCTGCTGCGCGGCCAGGAAGGTCGCCCCGTCGCCCTAATCAGAGCGGTCAACAACACGACGATGCTGCCGTACGCCGTTTGGATAATATTCGGCTCAATCAGCCTCATGATGGCGGTCGGGCTGGCTGTGATGATCGCCAACCTTGGCGGGATTAACCTTGGGATTACGCAGCGAATAAAACAAGCCAAAGGCGTTATTGAGAACATTAAAGACAGCTCGGATCTAAGCAAACGAATAAATGTAACCGGCCGTGACGAAATGTCGGACTTAAACGAGAATGTAAATGAAATGCTGGCGCGACTTGAACACGCTTCCAGCCAGGAATTCTTAAGCCAGCAATTGTATACGAAGCTCGCGGAGGCGACGCATAACAGGGTCATCGTTTTCGGCCCGGATATGAAACTCGACTTTATCAACAGTGAGGCGACGGCGGAGTTCGGGGACAACCCCGAAGACGTTTTCGGAACGGACTGGGTTAGTCCGCTGTCGCCGGAGCAACAGTTGAGGGATCGACAGAGGATAAGGAGAGTCATGGAGACGGGCGTCGGCGAACACGCTGAGGAGCAAAGGGAGTTTAGCGGGGATAAGCGCTGGGTAGACACGTGGCTGGTACCCATTAAGGACGAATCGGAAAAAGTCGTAAAAGTCTTGGTTAGTTCGCAGAACATCGCGGAAAGAAAAATCGCGGAAGAAAAAACCGCTCGAGCCCGCGACTTCTATATATACCTTTTCGACCATTTTCCCAATCCCGTTTGGCGGGCGGACGCGGCGGGACGCTGCAACTACGTAAACAAGGCCGCGATAGCCTTTTCGGGAAAGGAAGAAGAGCAATTAATGAACGGCGGATGGGAGAAATCGATTCACCAAGAGGATGTGAAAGGACGGGCTAGACTTCTTGACCAGGCGGCAAAAACCAGAGCTCATACCGAAATCGAATACCGGATGCGCAGATATGACGGGACCTATCGCTGGGTGATCGATTACGTTCAGTCGATTTATAACCTCCGCAATAGATTCGCCGGATTCTACGGAGCAATCGTTGACGTGACTGAGCGGCGCCTTAAGGCTGAAGAACTTGCCTATATGGCGACGCACGACGTGCTGACAGATACAGTCAACCGCCGGCGCTTCGATGAAGAGATCGAGAACGCGGTGGCTAAAGCAAAACGCGGGGAACCGAGCGCTCTGTTGTTTATCGACTTAGACGATTTTAAAAGCATAAACGATAGATTCGGACACCACGAGGGCGATAAAGCCCTGGCGGCCGTGGCCGCAACCGCGCGCCGAATGTTGCGGAAAGAAGATCTGCTGGCCAGGCTGGGGGGAGACGAGTTTGCCGTTATCCTGGAAGGGCAAAACCTTGAGGCTGCTATGATCACAGCGACGCGTTTAGTGGCCAATGTAAAAAAGAAAGTCAAAGTCAGCGATGGCGGCCCCCTTACTGTAAGCATAGGTTTAACAGACATACATCAGAAAACCGCGGCCGGCAAAGCGATGGCAGAAGCGGACGCGGCCATGTACGAGGCAAAAAGGCGCGGCGGCGACCGGGTTCTCGTATTCGAACCGGGCTTCTTAGACTATAATTACTAGCATGGAATATCTGATTGCCGTGCTTTTGGTAATTCTAATACTGGTCGTCGGGCTCGTTGTCGTGGAGACGCAGCGGCAGAACGCCAGGCTGAGATCGGACATAGACTCGCGTTTGGATTCGGCCAATTCAACAATCATGAATGTTCAGGAGAGGCTGGGCGAGCTTTCGGAATCCGGCCGGCGGATGCGGGAGATAGGCGAAAACATCGCCAGCCTGCAGGATATTCTTAAACCGCCGAAAGCCCGGGGCGTTATGGGCGAGGTAATGCTGAGGGAGCTTTTGCAGCAGATGCTGCCGTCGAATTTCGCGGTCCAGCACACATTCTCGTCCGGTGAGCGGGTTGACGCTGTGATTAAGCTGGGTGACCGCCTGGTACCGGTCGACGCGAAGTTCCCCTTGGACAGTTTTCAAAGAATGATCGACGCCGGGAACGATGACGAGCGCGCGAAGCATAAGAAGCAATTCGCCAGGGATCTCTCGCGCCACGCGGACGACATAGCGACGAAATATATTCTGCCCGACGAAGCCACCTACGACTTTGCGCTTATGTATCTGCCATCGGAGAGAATCTACTATGAGGTTATCGCAACCGACTACGAAGGTGTTAATCCGGCCGATTATGCAGTCGCCAGGAAGGTAATCCCGGTTTCGCCTCGAACAATGTTCGCATATCTGCAGACGATTATGCTAGGTTTACGGGGGATGAGCGTCGAGGAAAAGGCGGCTGAGATAATAGAGCTTATCAGCCGGCTCAGGGGAGACATGGACCGCTTTACGGGAGATTTTGAAACAGTCGGAACCCATCTTACCAACGCTCATAACAAATACGATGAAGCGGCCAAGAGACTGTCCAAATTGAGCGGCAAGCTCGATGTCGTCGAGACGTTAAAGAAGGACTAAGAGTTAAGGAGGAGCAATGCCGGATCAACACAGCGAACCGAAAAGCGGTATCGAGCAGGAATATTACGAAGCGACGAGGGACCCTTTAACCAGCTATGTAAACCGGCAAGTATTAATGGACGCGCTTACCAGAGCTATCAGCCGAGCCAGGCGCGGCAAACGTACGGCGTTGATGGTAATCGACATAGATAACTTCAAACTGGTGAACGACACTTTCGGTGAGGAAACCGGGGATCGCGTTTTAAAGGACATTACAGGAGTGCTTAAGACTTGGTTGAGGGATGAGGACATGTTGGCCCGCTTAGGCAGCGATGAATTCGCGGCGCTGCTGGAGGGCGAAGGACCCGACGGCGCGGAGGTCGCGGCGGAACGCATGAGAGCGGCGGTTAACGGTTATCAAGAGACAGACTGGAACTTCAGCCTAAGCTTGAGCATTGGCGTTGTCGCGGTGGCAGGTTCGGCCGACGCGGAAACTGTCCTTCGATGGGGCGATACAGCCATGTACGAGGCGAAACAGTCCGGAGGAGATCGGGTAGTAAGGCACAAACCGCCGACGGTTTAGATACCGTACATAAGCGCCTATTATGATAAAATGAGGCCATGGCCAGCAGGAAAAGGAGGCTTTTCATGAAGACAGGGGCTAAAGTAGGAATAGCGATCGCGGTTATCCTCGTTCTTTTATTATGTTGCTGCGCCGGTAGCGCCGGCGGATGGTTCTTTATCCTGGGACCGGGAGCCTGGCAAACGGCCCAGGCTAACACACTTGTCGACACGGCTAACAAGAATTTCAAGAATGTCGAAGCCTCGTCAGCGGAAATAGAGACGGAACTTGAGAAACTGGGAGCGAACAAGGAAGATTTTTCAGATCCTTCCGCTGTAGCCGCCATGCAAGATCAAATCGTGAAGTCGGAAAGCAAAGCCCAGGAGATGATCGACGAACTGGCTGAAGCCGACAAAAAGTTGGCTGACGCCAAGAAGTTGAACCTCCCCGCGTGGTATCAGGACTATCTTGAGCTTCTTATTAAAAGAGACGCGGCGGCGGCGGCGGCATTGGACGCCTTAATTAACGGCCTGACAGAAACAAGAAAGCTGATCGGCTCGACAACTCTTGTAATTGACGCGGTCAATAGACAGGCAGCCGCCATAGGGGCTGCCGACGCGGCTGTCACCGCTGGCATCGCCGGGGATTACGCGGGCGCTCAAGCCCAATTGGCGGCAGCCGACGGCTCGCTGATTGCCGCCGAAGCGGCTCTGAAAAAGGCTAACGAGGACCTTAAGTCGCAAGACATCGACGATCTTATAAGCCTCAATCAAGATTACCGGGAACTGCTGGTGATTCTGAGTAAATTAATAACGGCCATACAGGCCGGAGATATCGGAACAGCCACGAAACTTATAACGGAATTGGAAGCTAAGTATGCCGAACTGGAAGCTCAGTCTAGCACGGTGGGAGCGGACAGCGACTTTGCCGCCTGGATAGAATCGGTCGCTACGAAATACCTCGACACGGCCGAGGCTAAGATGAAAGAAGCGACAAGCTTGGACAGCCAAGCCGCGAATATGTATAAAAAGAACGCGGCCTAAAGACCTCGGCGGACATCAAGCACTTAAGACAAGGAGCAAAAGAAGATGGACGATAAGGTACTTGTCGCTTACGCGACTCGGCATGGAAATACTGCCGAGGCCGCCGAACACATCGCAGAGTTTGTCCGGGGCAAAGGGCTGGAAGTCGAGGTTAAACCTGCCGCTGCGGTTGACAGCCTGGAAGGTTATAAAGCTGTCATCCTGGGTACACCCGTTAAAGGGGACAAGCCGATGCCGGACGCGGTCGCGTTCGCGCAACGCTTCCGGACCGAACTGGACACTTTGCCGACAGCGATATTCGGTTTGAGCATGATGCTGACCGAACCGACCGAAGAAAACAAAAAAAGCGTTATCTCGATATTGAATCAGCTTCGGTATGAGATGAGGCCGATCGGCATGGGCGCTTTCGGCGGCGTCCGCGAAGTAAAGAACTTGCCTTTCGTTCTGAAATGGACTGCCAAGAGGTCTAAGATACCGATGGGGGATTTCCGCGACTGGGAGGCAATGAAAGAGTGGGCCGAACAGATGGCGGTGCTCATTAAGGAAAACCGCCGGTATTAATCCAGCACTGACATAAACCATTTGAGCTATTTGGCGATTTCCAACCTTGGTACGGTATGGTGCGTCCGTTTCCAGGAATTAAGCGAAGCCCGGAAGACCGCCCGCTCCCCGAATTTCTCCCTGACCGCGTCGACGGCCAGCGTCAGGTCGCGGTTTTTGTGGTCGATAAGGTCAAAAATGGACAACTGGACGCCATCCTTCACGTTGATCAGTCTGGTTACCGCGACTCCGATCATGGTCGGGGGATAGCGGTCGATAATCTCACTTTCGCGGGCGAGCAGCGCCGCCGCGACGGGAAAGATGTCTTTGGCTTCCTGGGTGTAGTAGGCGGTTGTTTTGGAGCGGGAGAGGGAGAACATCCTGGCCAGCGATAGCCTCAAGTGCACGGCACGGCCGTAGTAGCCTTCTTTGCGCATCCGCCGGGCTACGCCCTCGGTCAGCCCCAGCAGAAGTCTCTTTAGTTCGCGCCGGTCGGACAATCCGTTCCCCAGCGCGTGGCTGTGCCCGAACGATTTGACCAGGGTTTCCGTTTGGCGTTGCGCGACAGGGGAACCGTCAAGGCCGAGCGCCGCGTTGTGCAGTGCTGCTCCGACAACGCCGAATTTGGCCGTTAGGTATTCCACGGGAATCTGGGCCAGGTCGCCGATGGTTTTGACGCCTATTGCGTCGAAATGGCGCTGCATCCGGCGCCCGACGCCGACTATATCGCCGACGGGCAGGGGGGCCAGCACGTCAGGCAGATCGGCGGGGGAGATAATGGTGAAGCCGTCGGGCTTGTTAAACTCCGAGGCCATCTTGGCCACCAGCTTGTTCGGTCCCACGCCGACGGAAGCGGTGAGGTTTAGCTCGTCCTTGATGGACCGCTTTATCTCCAAGGCGATACCGGCCGCCCCGCCGAAGCGGCGTTTAGTTTCGGCCGCGTCGATAAAAAGTTCGTCGACCGAATAAACCTCGACGACGTCGGAATAACGGCGGCAGATGTCCTTTATCTGCCTGGTGGTGTGGAGATACTTATCGTAGTTGCCGGGGATGTAGATTCCGTTTTTAACGAGCTTTTTAGCCTCCAGGACGGATAAACCGGCCCTGACGCCGAAGACCCGGGCCTCGTATGAGGCGGCCGAGACGACGCCTTTCAGTGAGCCGGGGTCGTCCGTGTGGCAGACGATAAGGGGTTTTCCACGGTAAAAGGGCACGTCGCGCTGCTCCACGGAGGCGAAGAAAGCGTCCATGTCCAGATGGATTATGTCGGCATTTTCCCGAACCGGCGGACGGTCGGTGTCCGCGCTAGCCCGGGGCATGAACCCGGTCAAGACGCCACTCCATGCTCTCTATATCCAGGCGAATCTCAAACACGTCGTCATTGCCGCAGCCGACTGCGTAGTGAAGCTGGCGGGAGCGGCCGAGGCGGCTGTCGTAGGCGCCGAAAATGTCCTTGACGGCATAGACCCTCCGGCGCCACACGAACGCTTCCGGCTTCAGCCGGCCGGCTGAAAAGATGGCTTTGACCTTTATTGTTTCTTTAATGTTTTCAATCATGACGCACCTATAAGGCGAACAAGCGTTCGTATTGGAAGATTAGTGTAGCACGGAAGGGGAGAGGGCGCAAGAAGTAAACCTAACCCCTCAAAATCTCGCTCATGATCATGGCGTTGGTGACGGCGTAGTCGCGAAAGCAATTGTTGAACATAACAAAGGTCTGGCTGGTTTTCTTAGCGAGCGGGCGGATGAGCTTGGCTATGTCGAAGAGTTCGTCTTGCGTGTATTTATAGGCGAACCGTTCGGCGGCGGAGACGCCTTTCTTGAACCAGGCGTCCTTGTTCCGGCCGTGCAGTCTGACATAGGCAAGATCCGTCGTCGCCCGGAAAACCGGGGGCACAGTGACCGGCCGGTCGAACTGCGGCTCGTCGACCGAGACGTAGGCAAGGCCTTCACGTTCCAGAAACTCGAATGTTTTGGCGGCGTTGGCGTCGTCCAGCCAGCTAGGATGGCGGAATTCAACAGCCAGCCGGTAATCCGGCAACTCCTGGCGGCAGCGGTTGATATAGGCCAGGTTGTCGCTGCAAAAAGAGAACCACGGCGGAAACTGGAATAAAAGAACCCCTAGTTTCCCCGCGGCTTGAGCGGGCCGCATCGCGCCGCCGAACATCCGAAAAGCAAGCCTCAAAGCGTCGTCCGGCGTGTCGCGCCAGAAGAGCCTGGGTTGTCCGGTAAGTCCCGAAGGCAAAAGCTCGCGCATGGCTTTGGGCAAAGCCCGCGTCTCTACGGAGTGGCCGGTTAACAGTCCGTAGGCCTTGTAATGGAGAACAAAGTCGTCAGGCACACGAGCTGTCTGCAGACCGACAACCGCTTCCGAGGGAAGGGCATAATAAGAGGAATCTACTTCAACGGTCGAAAAAACGCCGGCGTAATACCTCAGGCGCTCCTCGGCCGTCATGTTTCTTGACGGGTAGAACGAGGATTCCTTGATCAAGGTCGGTTCGGTCCAGGAACAAGTCCCCGTAGATATTCGCTTCATATCTGAATAGTAAACTATAATTAACATGCGATACAGCGCGAGAGGAGGAACAGTGGATACCGACTACCGGTTAATAGCCGAATCAGCGGAAGATAGCATATTCACCGTTAACCGCGACCTCATCGTAACCTACGTAAACGCGCACGGAGCCGGGATGCTGGGCGGCAGTCCGGAGATGGTGGTCGGCCAGAACCTCAAAGACCTATTCCCGCCGGCTTCGATCAAGAAACAAGCGCCTCACATAGAAAGGGTATTCGAAACAGGCAAGCCTTCATATGCCGAGAACCAGTATACGTTTGGCGACCGGGAAATCTGGCTTGGCACGCGGCTGATACCCATTAGAAGTAAAAAGGGCACCGTCGAAGCGGTCATGGGTTTCTCTCGGGATATTACGGGGACCAAAGCGGCTGAAAAGGACTTAAAAGAAAACGAACGGAAACTTCAGCAGCGTTTAAAGTATGCGGCCGCGCTAAATGAACTTGGCGGCCTTTTGATAGGCCCCGAAAACCTGGACGATCTGCTTGGAAAGATGACCGAAGGGATCGGGCGGGCCTTGGACGTCGACAGGGCTTTAATCTATCACATTGATTTTAAGAAAGAAACGATTAACGGACTCGCGGAATGGATTAACAGCGAGGCGCCCAAGATAGGCACGGCCAAAGGGCAGTACGCGGTGGACGAGTTTCTCGGCGGCGCGCTTGAACCCTGGCGGACCAAGGAGCCATTTATAAGCCATTTTGACAGGGTCAATCCAGCTTTGGTCAAGGACGGGTCATCTGAGGTTTTGCACGGTCAGATCGGCATAAAGAGCCTACTCTGCTATCCGTTCAATTTTCAGAAACACGGCTTATATGCTCTGACGCTATATTGTGCTAGAAGCCGATGTGATTGGTCGGACGACGAGATCAAAATGGCCGCGACCATTACCAGACAACTGACCGCGGCGCTGCAAAAAATCGAGCTCACCAAGGAGAAAAAAGCGGCCGATGAAGAGGTACGGTCAAGTTTAAAGAGACTTGAGAAAACGCTGGAAGAAACCATTGAAGCCCTGGCGGCGACAGCGGAGAAGAAGGATCCGACAACGGCCGGCCATCAGCAGCGTGTAGTAAAACTGGCGCTGGCGATAGCAAAGGAATTGAATCTGAGCAAGGAGAAGACGGAAGGCGTCAGGATAGCCGGCACCGTCCACGACATTGGCAAGATTTACATTCCTGTGGAAATCTTAAGTAAACCGGGAACCCTCAACGACCTGGAGTTCGGCATGGTCCAGACACACTCTCAATTCGGCTTCGACATCCTCAAGACCGTAGATTTCCCCTGGCCGATCGCCAAAATCGTCATTCAACATCACGAGAGGCTCGATGGCAGCGGCTACCCGTTGGGACTGAAAGGCGACGAGATATGCCAGGAGGCAAGGATACTGGCTGTCGCCGATGTCGTCGAGGCGATGTTGAGCCACCGTCCATACCGGGCGCGTCTCGAGCGGAAAGATGTGCTGGAAGAGCTCGAGAAGGGCAGGGGTGTTCTTTATGACGAGGATGTCGCGGCGGCCTGCATAAAACTTCTTAAGTCAAAAACCTTCGTTTTAGATTAAACTATAGAAATCCTTTCAATCTCGAATGCAAACGTCGGGCGGTAGCGCAGCTTGGTTAGCGCACCGGACTGGGGGTCCGGAGGCCGCGGGTTCGAATCCCGCCCGCCCGACCAGTTCAGAGGGTATAAGAATGAAAAGGGAAGCGCGAAATAAGCGAATCTTCCCGCAAAAATTAGGGGCTAGAATGGCAAAGTGACCGTACCCCGTTTTTGTACCACTCAGAACTAGAGTTCTTCCATCAATTGACCTTCATGCCAAAGCCGGTCCAGTCAAAATCCGAAATCAATTGCTTACACCGATTCTCCGATTAACCGGAGAATCGGTGTAAGCCGAATGGCCCTTGCTAAAGAGCAAAGCGCTCTGGAAACAGATTTCTAAGTCGAAGACTTTTTAGAGGATGCACGCACAATATTAGCCAGGATTTGAGCTGGCCAGAAGTATTGGGGATATTTATTGAGTAGACTTGTATGTGATTCATTGATTGCTTTTGGATTGAAAATCAAAGACTCGCCGATTGGATTATTCTCAGCAAGCGAGTGCGTTTGTCTGGGCCTTAAGCCGGTATGTTCTAAAGAAAGCCTTATGCGCGAGATAGTATCATTCGAAACCGCTAGACTGTTTGATATTTCTGCATAAGTGGCTCCCCCACAAAGCATTCTGCGTACCTCAAGTCTTATGGCGACCATACGAAGCTCCTGTGGAGTTAGAAGCCTGCATAGCAGTTCGGCGACTTGGCCAGGAGTGTCAGCAAGACAGATTTCTTCGCATAGAAGAATATAGAGTTCAAGGATTCTATCGTCTGAAAGTAAAGCGTGGTTGTTTGTATTCGCCATTATTTAACAATATTGCACATTATAATCTTATTAACAATCGATAATTGCCAAATATTAAGATTCTGATTCTCCGATTAATCGGAGAATCAGATAGTGAGTTTAGCGAAGAGGTTGGTTGTTGATGAGGCGGTGTCTATAATCGGTTTATGGCTATTTTAAGGATTGTCGCTTTTGGGCTATTCGGACCAATAATAGTTGTTGTGCTGGTATTGTTGGTTAGGCCAATAAGAAACGGGCTGCATGCTTTTGTATATGGCCGGTGGACCGATCGTTATGTGTCATTTTTAAGGAACTTTTGGGTGCCGCGGTTCGGCAGCCGGGGGAAGCACTGGCTGGCGGAGCGATATCACGGCAAGGTGCTGACGCCGGAGCAAGCCGAGGCGATCGTCACCCTTGATCACGACATCGGCGAACAAGAGATCGAGCAGGTTATTCCGTATAAACACGCCAGGAAAATCGTTCTTAACGGGCCGCCGGATATCGCGGCCTATGAATGCGCCTGCCGGGCCTCCCGGCTGGATCCCTGCCGGCCGACACAAGTCTGCATGGTAGTCGGCCAACCGTACGCCGACGCCACCCTTAAACATCATCCCGGGAAGTCGCGGCGTTTAAGCCGCGACGAGGCGTTGGCGCTGCTTAAAGCGGAGCACGAGCGCGGCCATCTTCACTCGGCTTGGTTCAAAGACGCGATGGGAGACCGCTTCTACGCTATCTGCAATTGCTGCAAGTGCTGCTGCGGCGGCATCGAGGCGATGGTCGTCCACGACGCGCCGATGATGATCTCCTCCGGATACGTGGCTGGAATCGACGAAGCGAGCTGTGCCCGTTGCGGCACGTGCGCCGAGATTTGCCCTTTTGACGCGGTTATGACGGACGTGAGCGGCGGCTACACAGTAAATGCCGACGTTTGCATGGGTTGCGCCGTTTGTCAGGGCGGGTGCCCGAACGGCGCGATCGAGTTGGCAAGAGACGAAAGCAAGCCCGCTCCTCTGGACGTAAGGCTTCTGACATGAAAAACAACATCAAGCGGCTTTACGCTTCTGTCATCGTTGACGTCCCGGCCAAAGAGATCGACCGGCCGTTTGAGTATTCGGTCCCGTCGGATATGGCCGACACGATTGCCGTCGGTTCGGTCGCGGTCGTTCCTTTCGCCAGGACGACGAGGCTGGGATATGTCGTCGGCCTGACGGACAGGCCGGTTATGGAAAGGCACCTGGAGATTGAAGGGCTTGTCGAAGAGCTTCCGGTGTTCAGTGAAGCGATGGGAAAACTTGCTATATGGGCGGCGGACAAATATATCTGTTCCATCTCGGACGTCATCAGACTGATGCTGCCGCCGGGACGGGGGCGCCGCTTGAGCCGGCAGCAGGTTGAAGGAAAGTGGACCTACACCATTTCTCAACCTCAAGTCAACGTAAAGACTGAGGAGCACGTCCGGCTGATAGTCACAAAAGAAGAAGCTGGCGAAGCGGCGGCCGGATTGTCCGGCGCCCCGAAGCAGAGGCGCGCTTTGACGGCCTTAAAGGACGGAGAGATGCCGGCGCACCGGATTTATTCTTATCTGGGCATATCACGGCCATCTTTGAAGTCTTTAGAGGCAAAAGGATTAGTCGAGTTTTTCAGGTCATCGACTTACCGGGAGCCGGATTTTACCTACCCAGAGGAACTACCGCTTGATCTTAAATTGACAAAGGATCAGAGCCTGGCGCTGGAGGCAATAAACGAGGGCGCGCGTCAGGGCCAAGGAGTCTTCCTATTGCAAGGCGTGACGGGCAGCGGAAAAACAGAGGTTTATCTTAGAGCTATTGAAAAAATGCTGAAGGCGGGAAGGGGTTCGATTACCTTGGTGCCTGAAATCGCTCTAACGCCGCAAACCGTCGGGCGCTGGCGGACTAGGTTCGGGGATCATGTAGCGGTTTTGCACAGCGGCCTCGGCCTTGGAGAAAGGTATGATCAGTGGCGCCGGATAAAAACCGGCGAATACATGATCGTCGTCGGCGCGCGATCCGCCGTTTGGGCGCCGGTGAAGAACCTGGGCCTTGTTGTTGTCGACGAGGAACAGGAGAACAGCTACAAGCAAGACCGGACGCCGCGATATCACGCCAGAGACGTGGCCATTGAACGGGCCCGGCTGGAAGGCGCGGCCGTTGTTCTGGGCAGCGCTACGCCGTCGATTGAAAGCCGGTATAGGGCCGATAAAAAAGATTACAGTCTATTAATCCTGCCGAAGCGGATCGCCGAACGTCCGATGCCCGAAGTTGAAATTATCGACATGAAGACCGCTCAGCGAGCCGGCCAATCGGGGTATCTGAGCGAGACGCTGCTGAGCGAGCTCACCAAGACCATAGAGCGCAAGGAGAAAGCAATCCTTTTCCTTAATAGGCGCGGGTTCGCGAATTTTGTTATCTGCCGCGACTGCGGCCACGTAATATACTGTACCCGCTGCAACGTCTCCCTGACCTATCATCGGGCGACGAAGACATTGGTCTGCCACCACTGCGGGCACGAAGAACCGGCGCCGTCGGTCTGTCCGGATTGCGGCAGCCGGGGAGTCGGATTCTTCGGCGCGGGCACCGAGCGGATTGATGACGAGCTCAAAGAACTTTTCCCGGAGACCCCAGTGACCAGAATGGACTCGGATACGACCGTCGGCAAGGATTCACATCGCCGCCGGCTGCTCGCCTTTAAGGAAGGAGCCGGAGGAATTCTGCTCGGTACACAGATGATCGCCAAAGGTCTTGATTTTCCGGATGTTACGCTGGTGGGTGTCGTTAACGCGGACACGGCCCTGAACCTGCCCGATTTCCGGGCGGGAGAACGGACATTCCAACTTATGATGCAGGTAGGCGGCCGGGCGGGCAGGGGCAGCCGTCCGGGTCGGGTTCTCGTGCAAACATATAATCCCGAAAACTACGCTGTCAAGGCGCTGGTGGCCGGCGACTACGACGCTTTCTACGAAACCGAAGTCACGCTGCGGGACGCGCTGGACTATCCGCCTTTCAGCGAGTTGATCAACATCGGCTTATCGGGCGCGGCGGAGACCGCGGTGGAGGAGACGGCGGAGAGAATAGCGGCGGATCTTCGCGAGGCCGCCGAAGCGAACGCGGTCACGGGGATCAGGGAGATTCTGGGCCCGGCGCCGGCGCCGATATCCAGGCTAAAGAATCGGTGGCGCTGGCACATCGTCTTAAAAACGGACGGCACCTCGGGCCCGCGCGACTATCTGCGAGAACATTTGCGATTACCCTCGACAAAGAACAAAAAGGACGCCGTTACGGTGATCTTCGACGTCGACCCGGTTTCACTGCTTTGATACTGGGCGCTGCTGTTTGTTATTCTAGAAAGCAAGGAAGGTGAGCCGGATATGTCCTTATCTATTAACAAGCTTGGCGACCCGGTGCTACGTTGCCCGTCGAAAACCGCGGATTTCCAATCGGACGAGCTCCAGGAAATCGTTAGTAAGATGTGGGAGACGCTGGAAGATGTCCGGGGATTAGGATTGGCCGGCCCCCAGATAGGCATCTTGAAAAGGATTTTCGTCTATGACCTGGGCGAAGGCAGGGAAGTCCTGATTAACCCGGAAATCGTCTGGCAAAGCGATGAGACCGTGGAAGACACTGAAGGCTGCCTGAGCATTCCGGACAGCGAGATGAAGGTAACTCGCGCGGCTAAGATAAGGATAAAAGGTCTCGATCTCGAGGCCCGTGAACGGGAGATAGAAGCGGAAGGGCTTACAGCCAGAGTCTTTCAGCATGAGATGGACCACTTGAACGGGATAATGATCATCGACCGCACCAGCGACGAGGAACGCCGCGAGGTCATGAAGAAAATAATCGGGAGGGATCGGCGATAGCCCGTCTAGTTTTCATAGGGACGGGGGATTTCGCGGTCCAGCCGCTGGCCGCTCTGGCAGTCGGAGACCACGAAGTTGTAGCTGCCGTATCGCAGCCGGACCGGCCGCGAGGCAGAGGCCTTCATCCCGAACCGACACCCGTAAAGACATACGCTCAGCAGGCGAATATTCCGGTCTGGCAACCTGAGACGCTTAAGGAACCTGCCGCCAGGGACAGGATGCTTGCCTGGAATCCCGACATCATTGTTGTCGCCGCTTACGGAAAAATCCTGCCCGACTGGGTCATGACAGACCCGCCTTTGGGCGCCATCAACATACACGGCTCAATATTGCCGGCTTATCGGGGAGCGGCGCCCATTCAAAGGTCGATCATAAACGGTGATGCCAAGACCGGCGTAACCATACTCAAGGTCGCGCCTGAAGTAGACACTGGCGATATTTTACTGAGCGCGGCCACGGATATCGAAGCCGACGAAACTGCCGGGGAGCTTTTCGCCAGGTTATCCGCCATAGGAGCCGGCTTGATCTCCGAAGCCATCGACCTGATCGAGTCGGGACGCGCCGACTGGCGAACCCAGCCCGGAGAGGCCACCTACGCGCCGAAAATTGACAAGGCGGAAGCGCGCCTGGACTGGACGCGCGACGCTATATCGCTTAAGAACCTGGCGAGAGGGCTTAATCCGAACCCCGGCGCCTATTTTTTCAAACAGGGCGCTCGCGTTAAGCTTTGGCGGTCGGCAGCCCTGCCTGATAACGCAGGACGGAGGCCGGGGGATATAATCGAACTAATGACGGCCGGCCCGGCTATCGCCTGCGGGGAAGGAGCGCTGTTGCTGACAGAGCTTCAACCGGCCGGAAAAAGCCCGATGACGGGCGCTGAGTTCGTCCGCGGATACCGGCCGCGGCCGGGCGATATGTTAGAATAGAAACACGATGTTTTTCTTTGACCCCATTTATCTGTTATTTATGGCGCCGGCGCTTATATTTTCCTTGTACGCGCAGTTCAAGGTGAAGTCGGCATTCAAAAAATACTCGAAGGTCGCGCCTCGCTCGGGTTTAACGGGCGCGCAGGCCAGCCGCCATTTGCTAGACACCAACGGTTTGCAGGACGTGGCCATAGAAGCTATCCCGGGAAACCTGAGCGATAACTATGACCCTAGAACACGAATCCTAAGGTTGTCGCCCGACGTCTACGAAGGAAAATCGTTGGCGGCTGTGGGCGTCGCGGCCCATGAGGCCGGGCACGCTCTCCAAGACGCGCATGGCTATTGGCCGATGAAGATAAGGGCCGGCCTGGTGCCGGCGGCAAATTTCGGCTCGCAGATGGCCTTGCCGCTTTTCTTTATCGGTTTACTGACCGTCGGCTGGTTTAGGTCGCCCCTTGGATATTTGATTATGAACGTGGCTATCATAGTGTTCGCCGTCGCGGTTGTTTTTCAAATAGTGACCCTCCCCGTGGAGCTTAACGCCAGCCGCCGGGCGATGGCGGGTTTGAGCGACGGCGGTATCATAACCCAAGAAGAATACGGGCCGACCAGAAAGGTGTTGAGCGCGGCGGCGATGACGTATATCGCGGCGGCGGCGACGGCCATAATGACTTTAATATACTTGATTATCAGACGCGGTGAGTAACCGGCCGGTTAAAGGAGATTACGAATTGTCCGAACACGACCGGTTTATGAGACGCGCTATCGAACTTGCCGTACGCGGCAAAGGTATGACCAGCCCGAATCCGGCTGTCGGCGCCGTCATCGTCCAAAACGGTGGCATAGTCGGGGAAGGCTGGCATGAATACGCGGGCGGCGCTCACGCCGAGGTCAACGCCATCAAGGCGGCCGGACGGGCGGCTTACGGCGGCACGATGTACGTAACGTTGGAGCCGTGCAACACCTACGGGAAGACCCCGCCATGCACCCAAGCGGTCAGCGAAGCCGGTCTAAACAAGGTAGTCATCGGCGCATACGATCCGAACCCGGCGGTTAGCGGACGGGGCGTCACGGCGCTTCGGGCGGGCAACGTAGAAGTCGAGGAAGGACCCTTCAAAGAGGAAATCACTCGTTTGAATGAAGGCTATAATAAACATATTAGCGGCGGCCTGCCGTTTGTGACCTTGAAAACGGCGATGAGCCTGGACGGCAAGATCGCTACGCGAACAGGCAGCTCGCGTTGGATTACTTCGGAACCGGCCAGACAGATGGTTCACCGGATGAGGGGCGAGAGCGACGCGGTCGTGACAGGCATCGGAACCGTGATCGCCGACAATCCGCGGCTCGACGTCAGGCTGGAAGATTTTAAAGGCACGCAACCCGTCCGGGTGGTCATTGACGGCCAAGGCAAGATTCCGGAAGACGCGCTGGTTGTTACCTCGGCCCAAGAAACTCTGACCATCGTCGCGACGACCGAGCTGATGTCGCTGGACAAATCGCAGAGGTTAAGCGACGCGGGCGCGGAAGTCGTTATGATCCCCAGGATCAACGGACGGATCGATCTAAACAAGTTGCTTCGGGAACTGGGGGCGCGGGACATGTGCTCGGTTCTTTTGGAAGCCGGTTCCGCCCTGGCGACGGCGTTTATTCAGGAAGGGCTGGTCGACAAGTATGCTATATTTATCGCGCCTAAGCTGATCGGAGGCGAGGGGGCGCCCGGACTGCTGGGCGGCCTGGGCGTCGACGACGTAAACAAGGCCATCAAGCTGCGCTTCTTCGACTTTAGGCAGGTCGGCGACGACATATATGTCGAGGCGTATCCAGCTTAGATAAAGGAACAGGGGAAGAAGAGAATATGTTTTCCGGAATCATCGAATATCTTGGAAAAACCAATAGGGTCGACACGGGCGAATCTCCCAAACTTGTCGTCGACGCGCCCGGGTTTTTAAAGGACGTCGGCATCGGGGACAGCATTTCCGTCAACGGTGTTTGCTTAACCGTTACCGAGCTTAACGACAAGGATGGCTTCGCGGCCGACGTTATGCCGGAGACGCTGAGAAAAACCGACTTGGGCGAACTCAAAACGGGAAGTCCGGTTAATTTGGAGAAATCCCTCATGATCGGGGATAGACTTGGCGGCCATTTTGTCAGCGGCCACGTCGATACGGCCGGACGCGTTGCCGAGATGCGCGAGGAGAAAAATGCCATCGTCATGAAGTTCACTATGGATGCTTCGTTAATGGAGTTCGTCGCTTCGAAAGGTTCGATAGCCATCGACGGCATCAGCTTGACCGTTATCGATATCGGTCCGGACTGGTTTACGGTGTCGCTTATCCCGCACACTTTGAAGATGACCACCTTGGGCAGCAAACAAGTCGGTTCAACTGTGAATATAGAGGTGGATATGCTGGCTAGATATATCAGGAAGCAACCATGAGCGGATTTGCCACAATAGAAGAGGCTTTAGCCGACATCAAGAAGGGCAAGTTAATAATAGTCACGGACGACGAGAGCCGTGAAAACGAAGGAGACTTCGTCATGGCCGCGGAGAAGGCTACTGCGGCCGCCATTAACTTTATGGCCAGGCACGGCCGCGGATTGATTTGCCTGCCGGTAGAAGGGGCGCGGCTGGACAAGCTTAAGATACCCGTGATGGTCCAGGATAATACATCCGCCCAGGAGACCGCGTTTTACGTAAGCATAGGCGCCAAATCCAAGATTACAACAGGTATTTCCGCCCATGACCGGGCGGAGACCGTCAAGGCTGTGGTCAATCCGAAAACAAAACCGGACGATTTAAGCCGGCCGGGCCATGTTTTTCCGTTGCGCGCCCGGGACGGGGGCGTTTTGAAACGGGCCGGACACACGGAAGCGGCTGTTGACCTGGCGCGTCTAGCCGGTTTGTATCCGGCCGGCGTAATCTGCGAAATCATGAAAGAAGACGGCACTATGGCCAGGGTGCCGGAACTTAAGAAGGTCGCCGCGGAGCACGATTTGAAGATGATTACCATCGCCGACCTGATTGAATACAGGCGGCGCAAAGAAAGGTTGATCGTCAAGGAAGCCGAGGTCGAGGCGCCGACAAGGTTCGGCCTCTTTCGCGCCTTAGCTTACCGGTCGCTTCTGGACGGCAAAGCCCATCTGGCGATGATAAAAGGCGATATCAGCGGACAGAAAGATGTTCTTGTCAGAGTACACTCTGAGTGTTTGACCGGCGACGTTTTCAAATCGCTAAAGTGCGATTGCGGCGACCAGCTTGAGGCCGCGCTCGAGTTGATCGAGAAGGAAGGCACAGGCGTTCTTCTGTATATGGCCGAGGAAGGCCGGGGCATAGGCCTTCTTAACAAACTAAAAGCATACGAGCTTCAAGACCAAGGCCAGGACACAGTCGAAGCCAATCTGTCTCTCGGTTTTCCCGCCGACCTGCGCGATTATGGAATAGGGGCGCAAATTCTGGCCGATCTCGGGCTGACAACCATCAGGTTGATGACGAACAATCCGCGAAAGATCGTCGGTCTCGAAGGTTACGGATTAGAGGTAACCGAGCGGGTGCCGTTGAAAGTAAAGGTTCACAAAGGCAATGTCAGATACCTAAAAACCAAGAGAGATAAGCTGGGGCACCATCTCAGCGAGGATGACTTAAAGATTTAGAGAGGCCTTAAAAGAAGCATGGCAACTGAGAAGATGTTTACGTCGGAAAACATACCGGACGGATCAGGTATGAATATCGCGGTCGTCGCAGCGCGTTTTAACGCTGAGATAACCGAGGCTTTGACCGCCGGCGCCTTGGACGCTCTGAAGATGGCCAAGGCCAAAAACGTCAAACTTTTTAACGTACCCGGCTGTTACGAGTTGCCACTGGTTGTTAAGAAGCTGGCGGAATCCGGTCGTTATGACGCTGTGGTCGCGTTGGGAGCGGTGGTTCGCGGCGAGACTCCGCACTTCGATTACGTTGCGGCGGAGACGGCCGCCGGGCTGGCCAGGGCCTCTTACGATACGGGGGTGCCCGTCTCTTTCGGCGTGCTGACGACCGACGATGTCGGGCAAGCCAAGGACCGGGCGGGCGGAAAGCACGGCAACAAGGGCGCCGACGCCGCCTATACGGCCGTTGCCATGGCCCGGACATTAAAGTCGCTGGACTAGGCAGGTTTAATCGCTTTACAGTATGCGTAGCCAGGCTATAGAATAGAGCTTGAGGGAGGACATATTGAGCCCGGAAAACATCGACAAAAACAGGCTGGCTGATGAACTGTCCGGCATGGACGACAAGGAACTTAAGAATATGCTGGACAAGCTCTATCGGGAAGAGGAGAAAATCTCTTACCGTCGCCGCGTGATACACGGCAAGATCGACGTCCTTCGGGCGGAACTGGTCCGCCGCTTGAAAACCAAGCAGAACAAAGGCGAGAAGCTGTTCACCCGTTCTGACATCGATCGTTTGAGCGAGATTCTGGCCGGTGAGGCCGCCGGCACCAGTCCTGACGACACCGACGAAGACCTCTTTTAGACGCCGCCGAAATAGAGACGGATGCAAACGGCGATTATAATCATAGCGGCTATAATCATTATCGCCGGTATAACCGTCAGATCATATATCCACTACTACGAATACCACGGTCTGGGGCCGCAGGAAGGTGTTTGGAGAGGTGGCCCCAGTGACAAAAAGATCATTGCTCTCACCTTCGACGACGGGCCCAGCCCCGAATACACACCGCGTATTCTTGACATTTTAAGAGAAAAACAAGCTAAAGCAACCTTTTTTATGACCGGCTCGATGGTCGAGGCGTACCCTGAGATCGCGGCTCGGGCCGTGGCGGAAGGACACGATGTCGGCAACCATACTTATCACCACGTAAATCTGGTTTTCCTGAAAGGGGATGCTTTGGTCCGTGAGATAGAGATGGGCGAGCAAGCGCTGACGGCGGCTTTGGGGCGCAAGCCGGTTTTATTCCGTCCGCCGCGAAGCATATTGCCCAACGAAGCCAGAAAGGTACTTTTGTCAAAAGACTATTCCATTATCATGTGGACCGCGAGCGCGGCTGATTGGATGAACCTTGGCCCGCAACATATCTTACGCCGGCTAAGAAAGACCATAAAACCGGGCGCGGCGCTTCTTTTTCACGACGGTGGCGGGGTCGTCAAGAAAGACGGAGGCAGCCGAGAAGGTACGGTTTTGGCTTTGCCGTTAGTTGTCGATATGATCAGAAGCCAAGGATATGAGCTGGTCACAATAACAGAAGTGCTGAACGCTGAAGAATGAATATAATTGCGCCGACAAGGTCTGTTTAGTACAATGGAAGCGCCTTATCTAAACCTATAGTATATCTTTTGTCTTATCAGCGAACGGAGGCGAATATGGAGCAAGAACACGGGCTGCGAGCGGCCATTAAAAAGATCCTCGACGAAGCTTCGATCAACGTAGCCGAAGAAAGGGTTCTTCACTACATCATAAGGGAGCTTCACCAGGGCCGAAATGTTAACGCTATACTGAACGACCCCTATGTCAGAAATCGGGTCAACGAGGCCCAGATAGACAAAGTACTTGACGATCCGGAAGTCTTGAAAGCCATTGAGGAGGAACTGAGCAAAGCTTTCAAGGATTGGGATTTTAAGTTCGCCGAATAAGCGAGGGGATAAGTCATGAAATGTCACGCGTGCGGTAAGGACAACGAGGCAGACACCAGGTTTTGCGCAGATTGCGGCGCCGCCTTGATGAGTGAATCGCCTGAAGACACGACCATCATCTACTCTCCCCACGAGGTTGAGATCGAACGGAAAGAAGACAAGGTCGTTCTGTCCATCGACGAGCTCAGAGCGGACGTCCCGGTTTTGATGATCCTAAACGGACCGAACAAAGGCGAGGCGTATCGCCTGGAAGGCACAGACGTGCTGCTCGGCCGGCATCCGGAAGCGGACATTTTCCTATCGGACATAACCGTGTCTCGTGAGCACGCCAGGATCGTGCGCGAGGAAGACGACTACGTTCTTTATGACAACGGCAGCTTGAACGGCACCTATCTGAACCGACAAGAGATCGAGAGGGCGGTTCTGAACGACCAGGACGAGATCCAGGTGGGGAAGTTCAAAATGATGTACCTAATCCCGCGTAGCGGCGCATAGGAGGGGACAAGACAGTGGGCAGCAGAACTCTTAAGAAGGGTTACTTGAGCATCGGCGCGGTTGTAGATTCGCTAATAAAGGAGTATCCGGACCTAAGCATAAGCAAGGTCAGATACCTGGAAGACGAAGGGTTACTGAATCCCAAGAGGAGCAAAGGCGGCTATCGCCGCTTCACGGAAGCGGACATTGAAACGCTGGGCTTGATCCTCCGCTTGCAAAAAGAGCAGTACCTTCCACTCAAAGTGATCAGGGATAAGGTCAGGGAACTCGCCAAAGGCCGCTTAAGTCCGGCTGACTTGCTGACGGGTAAGGACGAGAAGACCGAGGTAACTCACGACCTGACGGATAAAGGCAAGACCATGACGATGGAAGAGGCCTCCGAAGCGGCCGGTTTGAGCGCCAGGGAGATCAACGAACTGATGCAGTACGGGCTGGTGGAAACCCAAGAGGGTGAGAAGGGAAAGGCTTTCGACGCCGGCAACGTTCGCGTCATGCACCTCGTTAGGAGTATGAGCCGTCACGGAGTTGAACCCAGACATCTCAAGATGTACGAGAACTTCGCCGAGCGCGAAGCGTCGTTCTTAACGCAGATTATTGCGCCTACCCTGCAGCAAAGAAGCGAGGATGCCAGGGACCGGGCTGTAGAGACACTGGAAGACCTGGCGGCTTTGGCCAAAGAACTAAGGGAAACACTCCTTACCAACAAACTGCGCGACGCGATCGACTAAAAAGCGATGGGCGCGACGAGCTTCGAGGTCAGACTGGCCAAAGAGACGGTCGAAGCGTATGTCCGCGATTGTCGCATAATGGATCTTCCGGCTGACATCCCAAGCAGCTCCGCTGCTCCTCGCGGCGTGTTTGTCTCCATTAAAGAAGAAGGTTGTCTGCGAGGCTGCATCGGGACGATTGAACCCCAACAGGAATCGGCGGCAGCCGAAATCATTCAAAACGCTATTTCAGCCGCGGTTGGCGACCCCAGATTTATACCCGTAACGGAAGACGAGCTTGACTCATTGGAGTATTCGGTCGATATTCTTGGTCTACCGGAGCCGATCAAGTCGACGGCGGAACTCGATACGGCGATATACGGCCTTATCGTGGAAGCGCGAGGCCGGAAAGGGTTGCTTCTGCCCGATATCGAAGGCGTTGACAGCGTTGAAGAGCAGCTAAGCATATGCCGACGGAAAGCTGGTTTGACCCCTGGAGAAGAGGTTAAGATGTATCGTTTTACCGTGACAAGGTATAGATAAACATGGCTATGGTTGAATCGTTGGTATTAGCTATCGTTGGGCCGACGGCTTCGGGCAAAAGCGCAGTCGCTATGATCCTCGCCGAACGGCTCGGCGGCGAGGTTGTTTCGGCCGACAGTATGCAAGTCTATAGAGGCATGGATATAGGCACGGCCAAACCGCCGACAGAGGTCCGGGAAAGAGTTCGGCATCACCTGATCGACATCATGGATCCATCCGAGAACTGCACGGCGGCCTTGTTTCAAAGCTTGGCCCGGGCGGCGATCGAGGATATTATTGAGCGCGGCAAGATACCGATAATTGTGGGCGGGACCGGCTTGTATGTTAGCGCCGCTGTAGACAATCTGCATTTCCCGCAAACACAAGAAACAAGCGAGGTAAGAATGAGGCTGCAAGAGGAAGCGGAAGAACTGGGTGCTTTCAAGCTGCACAGCCGGCTAAGGGAAATAGATCCGGTCGGGGCGTCGAACATCCACGTCAACAACACCAGGCGTGTCATTCGGGCGCTTGAGGTTTATGAATTGACCGGTAAAAAATACAGCGACGTAGCCGGGTCTTTCAAGAAAAGGCGGTCGTTATACGACACGGTTTTTATGGGCTTGGACTACGAAAAAGAAGAACTGAAACGGCGGATTGCCGTTAGGACGAACCGGATGATAGAAAAAGGCTGGGTTGAGGAAACCAGGCAGCTGTTTGCCGGAGACCGCCTTATCAGCCGTAACGCGGCCCAGGCGATAGGTTATGCGACGCTCAAACAGTATATAGACGGACATCTGACAATGGACGAGGCCGTCGAGCAAGTAATTAAGACGACGTCCGCCTACGCCAAGCGTCAGATGACTTGGTTCAAGGCGGATCCGCGAGTCGTCTGGTTGGAGCCGGATGTTAAAGACGGCGCGGCGGAACTCGCGGATGAGGTAGTATTGTACTTAAAATCAATCGGCAAAGGAGTATCTTGATCTCACCGGGGTTGGAGTTTGTCAAGGCCGAGGCCTTGAGAAACGATTTTGTTATTATTGATGGTTTATACGGGAAGATAGAGATAAAAGGAGACGACGCGGTCCGTTTATGCGACCGGCGGGCGGGCATAGGCGCAGACGGTGTCCTGCTGTTGGAGAAGGCGGACGGGGCGGATTTCGCGATGATCGTCCTAAACGCCGACGGCAGCGAAGCGGAAATGTGCGGTAACGGGATACGCTGCGCGGCCAAGTACGTCTATGACACCGGTTTCGCCCGCCGGCAAAAGATGCGCGTCATGACCGGAGCCGGTTTGATGACCGTGGAAATAAGGGAGGCGGACGGAGACAAGGCCGTCCTGATGCGCGTCGATCTCGGGTCGCCCGAATTCAAGATGATCGAGGAAAGCCTTCCTGTCGGTTATGACGAGCTGATAGTGACCGCGCTGGATATAGGCAATCCGCATGCCGTCGTATTTGTCGATGACGTTAAGGAGACGCCGGTGGTTACAATCGGCCGGCTGATTGAATGCCACAAAGCCTTTCCCGACCGGACCAACGTTGAGTTTGTGGAGGTAACGGGCCCCGGCTCGCTCAATATGCGCGTTTGGGAGCGGGGCGCGGGCGAAACCTCGGCCTGCGGCACCGGCGCGGCCGCCAGCCTGGCGGCCGCCGCGAAAACGGGGAGAACCGAAAAACAGGCGACGGTCGCCCTGGAGGGCGGCAATTTGTTGGTCGAGTGGGCTGAGGACGGTAAATTATATATAGAAGGCGGAGCGAACCTTGTTTACCGCGGAAAAATGGGAGGGATTTAGCGCAACATGGATAGGCTTTGGGCGCCGTGGAGGATTAAATACATCGAAACAGGCAATGTGGACGGCTGTATATTTTGCGTAAAGCCCGGCCAGGGCGAGGAAAACGACGCCGCGAATTTTATCATCCATCGAGGAGAACACGCGTTTGTCCTCTTAAACCTCTATCCGTATATAGGCGGGCATACAATGATCGCGCCATATAAGCATACGGGCAACCTGGAGGATTTGTCGGACGCGGAGATGCTGGAGCTGTTTTCCCTCGTCAGGAGGGTGATGGCAACGCTCAAGAAGGTTTTTAATCCGGACGGCTTTAATGTGGGCATGAACATCGGCGAAGCGGCCGGCGCGGGATTCGGGGACCATATCCATGTTCACGTGGTTCCTCGTTGGGCGCAGGACACCAATTTCATGCCTGTCCTGACAGACACCCGGGTTATATCGGAATCTATGGAAGAGACATACGAAAGGTTGGAAAAAGCGTGGAAATCGCCGACAGAATAAAACATTTGCCACCTTATCTGTTCGCTGAAATCGACAGGAAGATCGCCGAGAAAAAGGCGCAAGGGATCGACGTCATCAGTTTAGGCATCGGCGATCCGGTCGAACCGACGCCGCCGCACATCGTCGAGGCTATGTGCCGGGCGGTAAAAGACCCGGCCAATCATGGTTATCCTTCGTATTTCGGCCTGCCAGCGTTTCGAGAGGCGATAGCGCGCTGGTACGACAAAAGGTTCGGCGTCAGGTTGGACCCGGAAACCGAGATTTTGCCTCTCATCGGCAGCAAAGAAGGCTTGGCACACATATTCACGGCTTTGGTCGATCCGGGAGACGTCGCCCTGGTGCCGGACCCCGGCTATCCGGTATACGAGATCGGCTCAATGTTGTCCGGAGGGCAGGCTGTCCATATGCCATTGCTCGCCCATAGCGGATTCAACCCGGACTTCGACCTAATCGAACAGGGGGCGGCCGAAGAGGCGACGATCATGCTTTTGAACTATCCAAATAATCCAACCGCGGCGATCGCGGGAGAAGCCCTTTATCGTCGCGCCCTAACCTTCGGGAGCGAGCACAAAATCGCCGTTTGCCACGATTTCGCTTATTCGGAGATCACCTTTGACGGATACCAGCCGGTCAGCATCCTGGCCGAACCGGGCGCGATGAAAACGGCCGCGGAATTTCACAGCTTATCAAAGACCTACAACATGACCGGGTGGCGGATAGGCTGGCTGGCCGGTTGTCCGGAAATCATCGAAGCGCTGGGCCGGGTAAAAACCAACATCGACTCGGGTATTTTCAACGCGATACAGCTGGCCGGCGTGGCCGCCCTGGACGGACCGCAGGAATGCGTCGAAGAGATGCGGCAGATTTACCAGCGGCGCCGGGACAAGACGGTTGACGTACTACAGGCGGTCGGGGTTAAGGTGGAACGGCCGAAAGCGACGGTATTCGTCTGGGCGCCGGTTCCCGAAGGACATACGTCATCCTCATTCGCCACGCTGGTTTTAGAGAAGGCGGGCGTCGTAGTCTCTCCGGGCAACGCCTACGGGCCGTCCGGAGAAGGCTATGTAAGACTTTCGTTAACGGTCAAGGACGACCGCCTCGAGGAGGCTCTCGATCGAATACAGCGTCACCTCTAAAGAAAGAGCCCTACTCGTCGGGATAAAGCTGCCGAGGGCGACAGAAGAACAAATCACCGGTTCGCTGGCGGAACTAAAGGCGTTGACCGAGACGGCCGGTGACGCCGTCGTCGAAACCGTCATCGAGAACCGGGACTCCATCCATCCCCGCACTTTCATCGGTCCGGGCCAAGCCGAAGAATTGGGCCGCCTGGGCAAGAACCTAAAAGCGGACGTCTTGATATTCAACGAAATACTGTCGCCCAGCCAGCAGCGAAACATCGAAGACGCATCGGGGATCCGAGTCGTCGACAGGACGGGCGTCATTCTGGATATTTTCGCGCGCCACGCGCGCTCCAAGGAGGGCGCGATTCAGGTCGAATTAGCCCAGAACGAATATCGGCTGCCCAGACTGCGAGGCAAAGGCCTGGAAATGTCCCGGATGGCCGGCGGCATAGGAACCCGGCGGGGACCCGGAGAGATGAAACTCGAAATCGACCGCAGGCGCGTCCAGTCGCGGATCAGACACTTAAAAAAGGAACTTGATCAACTGGTGAAAGTGCGCGCGACGCAGAGCAAGCGGCGCAAGAAACGGGGCGTGTTCGAGGTCTGCCTGGTCGGATACACCAACGCCGGTAAATCCACGCTGTTAAACAAGCTAACCGGCGCTGACGTCTTGGTCGAAGACAAGCTTTTTGCCACACTGGACAGCACGACCCGCAAACTCGCGGTGCCGCCGCTGCCTAAATTCGGCAGCGGGGAGATCGTCCTGTCGGACACCGTCGGTTTCATCAGGAAGCTGCCCCACGAACTAGTGGCGGCTTTCAGGTCAACCTTGGACGGCGTGAGGGAGGCAGACCTGCTTCTCCATGTTATCAATCTCGCTGATCCGGCTTGGCGGGCGCAAGCGGCCGCGGTCGAGGACGTTTTGGACGGTATTGGCGCCGGTCATGTGATAAGGCTGAACGTGTTCAACAAAATGGATAGAAGCGAACCGGAAGAGCTGGGGCGAATTAAACGCGAGTATCCGGAAGCGGTTTTCGTCTCAGCGTTGACGGGCGCCGGGTTGGACGATCTGGTAGGGGCGATAGCGAACAAGGCCTCCAAGGGCAGAATCAGAGTCAGCCTTTATATCCCGACCGCCGAAAAAGGCTTGCTGGAGAAGATATACGCGTCTTCGGAAATAATTATGGAGAACCAGGCCGGCGACGGATTGGCGATCGTCGCCGACGTGCCCCGGCCGTTGTTGCCGGAGCTGACCAAATACACGGGTTACAGAGACGCGTCAGTCGACCCGCCTGAGGACGGCGATGATCTTACCGAGGACTGACGCTTCTTTGGTAAGAATCGGCTTCATCCCGCTGTTGGCTGGTTCCAGGCGGAACTGGGTGCGTTCCTTGTAAAAACGCTTCACCGTCGCCGAGTCTTCGACCATGACCGCCGCTATCTCACCGTTTTCAACCGTCGATTGATTTCTGACAACCACGTAGTCGCCGTCTAAAATACCGGCTTCAATCATGCTTTCGCCGGCTACGCGGAGCATGAAGCAGTCGCGGTCGCGGGTAAATTCGGGCGGCAAGGGGATATATTCCTCGATGTTTTCCTCGGCCAGAAGCGGCTCGCCGGCGGCGATCCGGCCGACCAAAGGCACCTCGGTTACCTTGCGGCTATCGGGCGTATACGGGGCGCCTTGGTCCTTCACGACGCCGATGGCCCGGGGAAGGGCTTGGCCTCGTTTCAGGTAACCTTTCTTTTCCAGATTCGTAAGATGGGCGTGAACGGTCGATGAGGACGACAAGCCTACCGCCTGCCCGATCTCCCGGACGGAAGGCGGGTAACCGTGTTTCCTTACCTCGCTGATAATAAAACGCAAGATCTCTTTCTGGCGCTTTGTCAGTTTGTCCTTTTCCATCGGACCTCCTTGGTCTTGTATTCGGCCTTGGCAAAACTGTAACACATGATATACTTAAAAAGCAAACAAACGTTCGCATTAATAACCGGAATAAATTCTTAGGAAATATTTCTTTTTTGCGTTGACAAACACAATATGTAGTGTCTATAATGGTCAGGCGGTCACAAAATATTGTGATTGCAGGTCAGACGGGGAGCGGCTGATATGAAATGTCCGTACTGCGGAGACCCGGAAAGCAAAGTGGTCGATTCAAGGCCTTCGGATGAGAACGACGCCATCCGCCGGCGCCGCGAGTGCCTCAAATGCTCCAAACGCTTCACGACCTTTGAAAAGATTGACGAGGTTCCCATTACCGTCATCAAGAAGAACAACGAAAGGGAACCGTTCAATACTCAAAAACTCCTCGACGGGTTACTGCGAGCGACCATTAAAAGGGAAGTCCCGCGGGACAGCCTGGAACGCGTCGTGTCGGACATCGAAAACGAAATCAGAAATCAGTTCAAGCACGAAATAACAAGCGACGAGATTGGCGATATGGTCTTAAGAAGGCTTAAGAAGATAGACAAGGTGGCCTACGTAAGGTTCGCATCTGTTTATAAAGACTTTAAGGACGAAGGCGAATTCGTCCAAGAGATAGAAAAGGTCCGCAAAAAGTAAGGACAGGGCAGGGAGGCGACAGCTTATGAGTTCAGCGGCAAGCAGCATCAGCGTCGTAAAAAGCGCGGTGCGGGAGGGCGATGCGACAGATATCGCCCTGATGGTGGCGACGACCAGCAAGTCCGAAGTTAACAGCTGGGACCGGTCGAAAATCGTGAATTCTCTAATCCTCGAGACAGGCGCCAGCGCGGACCTGGCTGAGGGGATCGCGGCTACGGTCGAGGCTAAGATCGTCGAAAGCAACTTCCGCCGCGTCACGACAAGCATCATCCGTGAGCTGATCGATATCGAACTTCTTGAGCGCAACCTGCCCATGATGCACAAGAAGCACAGCCACATCGGTTTGCCGATGTACGACGTGGAACAGATCATCTTCAACGCCAACAAAGAGAACAGCAATACGACACACAACCCGGAAAGCATCAATCTCACGTTGGCCGAGACGATATTAAAGGAGTTCGCCCTCCGGAAAGTATTCACCGAAGATATCGCGCAAGCGCATATGGTCGGGGACATCCACCTTCATGATTTAGGTTTTATTGTCAGGCCGTACTGCGGCGGCCACTCTCTGGAATATGTCAAGAAGTACGGCCTCAGCCTGCCCAACATAACCAGCGTCTCCCGTCCGGCCAAGCACCCCGAGGTTTTGATCGGCCATATGGTCAAGATGGCTTCGACGCTGCAGTCTCATTACGCCGGCGCGGTCGGGTGGGAAGCGGTCAACATGTTTTTCGCGCCGCTCCTGATGGACCTGCCGTACGAGCGCGTCAGGCAGCTGGCCCAGATGCTGATCTTCGAGTTCAACCAGCTGGCCGGCAGCCGCGGCGCCCAGGTCACGTTCACCGACTTCAACCTGTATTACGGCGTGCCTCGTCACTTTGAGGAAACCCTGGCCCTCGGTCCCGGCGGCAAGTATATGAGGGGTGAGAAAGGCGATCTGGAATACCTTGACGAGCCGGCGGAAGGCTGTTTGACCTATAAAGACTTTGAGGAGGAAGCTAACACCTTCTTAAAGGCCCTGTTCGACGTGTATATGGAAGGCGACGTCACCGGCAAGACATTCGTCTTTCCGAAACCGCTGCTCCATATCAACGACAAGATGTTCGAGACGCCGGGGCATGAAGAATTTCTCGACCTAGCCTGCGAAGTCGCGTCCAAGCAGGGAATAACGTATTTCGTATTCGACCGCGGCGAGTCCTGCACGGTCAGCCAGTGCTGTCGATTGAAACTCAAGCTCGGCGAGCAAGATCTAAAAGAAACCAAGACGCCCGAGAAAATGCGTTTTTCAGCTCTGCAGAACGTAACCATAAACCTGCCGCGCATCGCCTATAAGGCCCGCGGCAACGAGGAGAAACTGCACCTCGAGGTGGAAAGGGCGATGGATCTGGTCGCCAAATCGCATGTTCAGAAGCGGGATTTCGTCACCCAGCTTGTCGAACTAAAAGAATTCGGGCCGCTGAACATGTTCAGCGCGACACAGGACGGCTCGCCCTATTTAAGGATGGACCGCATGACGTATCTTTGCGGGCTTCTCGGCTTAAACGAGCTCGTCGAGTCCTTTACCGGCAGTCAGCTGCACGAGTCCGACGAGGCGCTTAAGTTCGGCCTGCGCGTTATCGCCAAGATGAATCTGGAGGCTAAGAAGCTTAGCGAAAAATACGGCATCAGGATAGTGCTGGAGGAGTCGCCGGCCGAATCGTCCGGTTACCGCCTGGCCAAACTGGACATGAAGTACTTCGAGAACGAAACCCGGAAGGTCGTCAAGGGAAATCCGGACACGCCGAACTATTACTACACGAACAGCATCCATTTAGCAGCCGACGCTCCCGTCGACTATATCGACAGGGTCAAGAAGCAGAGCCTGTTCCATCCGCTGATCGAGGCGGGCGCCATAATTCACATCTGGTTGGGCGAGCACGAGCCGGACCCCAAGGCCATCAAGTCTTTCGTTATGAAGACGTTCAAGAACACCGAAGCCGAGCAGATCGCGTTCTCGCCGGAGTTCACGGTCTGTGAGGACTGCCGGACGACGACTCGCGGACTTAAAGACACCTGTCCGAATTGCGAATCGACCAACGTCTACGGCATCACCAGGATCGTCGGATATTACTCCAAGGTGCCGACTTGGAACGTCGGCAAGGTCACGGAACTGAAAGACCGGATCCGAACCGGTCTGAGAAGCGAGGTGACCGCATCATGAAAATAAAGCTTTTTTGGAAAGAAGAATGCCCCAAATGCCCCGAAGCGAAAGCGCTTCTGGACGGCGCCCCCAACGTTGAACTCTATAACCTCGACGACATAGACGGCCTGGCCGAAGGCGCCTTTTACGGGGTGATGGCCACGCCGTCAATCATCGTTTGCGAGGACAGCGGCCGGGAACTGACGTCGTTCAGGGGAGAGGTCCCCAGCCGTCAGCAGATGGCGGAATGGATCATCAACTAACATGACCAAAACTGACGTAGAAACGCGCCTGGACGGCGCCGTTAAGGATTATATACCGGCCAGCATGCTGGATTGGGAAGGGAAGGTAGCCTCAGTTCTGTTTATTGGCGGCTGCAACTTCTCCTGCGCGTTTTGCCATAACCCCGAGCTAATAAGACATCCCGAGAAGCTCAAGTCCGTTTCTTTCGATGAGATAACCGATTATCTGACCGACAAGCAGGGCTGGATTGACGGAGTGGTGATTACGGGAGGGGAGCCGACGCTCACGCCGAGCCTAAGGGATATCATCGAGAGGATTCGATTTCTGGACCTTCCCGTAAAATTAGATACCAACGGCTCTCGTCCGGACATTCTGGCGGATTTAATTTCCGAGGGCTTGTTGGACTATGTGGCGATGGACATAAAAGCCGTATTTGATAAATACGGTTCTGTTACAAACTCTCAAATCAGTCCACTTACAATAGAAGAAAGTATAAACCTTATAATTAGGTCTAGGATTCATCACGAGTTCAGAACGACCGCTTATCCGGCCGCGGTTACTCTTGTCGATATTGTCGAAATATCTGATTATCTAGGCAATATGTCTGCTGAGCGTTACGCGATTCAGCAGTTTAGAAACGATAGAGTTCTCAATGAAGAGGCCGCGAAAGTAAAACCTTATTGGATCAAGGACTTGGAGCGGGCCGCAGAGGAATGTAACAAAAACCTACCCACAAAACTTCGATAGAATAAAATCATAAAGGAATAATATGGGTATAGAATATAATAAAGAATTACATATTGAATTGCTCCGTGACGAAATTATTTTGACGCGGGAAGAACTTTTACATAAATATGAGACCCATAATACCTTTTGTGAAATTGTGAACGAGGTACACTCAACAATCCGCTTGGATGAGCTCCGGAAAATCGCCAAGAACACTATCGAAAACATGCTGAAGCTGGACACATACGCGCTGATGGTGTGGGACAGCCGCGAGAAGACGTTCATCATCATGGAGAGCAAAAACATGGGCGAGCACGACGAGGCGGAAGCTATCCAGAAACTCGAAAGCATAAACAAGATGAACATAGACAAGGCTGAGCTGTCGGATCACGTCTATCTGCCCTTAAACGAAGGCAAGGTGATCTTGGGCGCCTTGTGTATTCCGGTAGACGATTATCCGTCGGCGGCCCGCGGCAACGGGGAGGTACTGAGGCTGGCGGTCAACCAGCTTACCAAGGCGATCGAAAACTCGGTTGTCTACGAGGAGGCCAAGAGGCGGGCCATCACCGACGAGAAGACAAGACTTTTCAACTTTAAGTATCTTACAGAGCGGCTCGACAACGAGATAAAGCGATCGTCAAGACACAGGCACAAGCTAGCCGTATTGATGGTAGACATAGACGATTTTAAAACCATTAACGACACTTACGGCCATGTCAAAGGCGACGAGGTCCTCGCGGAAACCGCGGATGTGCTAACGAGAACTTGCCGTGACATCGACATCATCGCGCGCTTCGGCGGCGATGAATTCACAATAATTATGCCCGAGAACAGTCTTGTCGGAGCGAGGGCGCTGGCAGAGCGGATAAGGGACAAAATCAGACGGTATCGTTTCGATACGGGACACGGCTTTGACGCCTCCATCACGGTTAGCGTCGGCATCGCGGGCTACCCGGAGCACGGTAAACACACGGCAAAACTGGTTAAGCGCGCTGATCAAGCCCTTTTAGAAGCAAAAGTAGCGGGGAAGGACCGTATTAGCGTAGCCGTGATCTCTGCGGAAGACGAGGATGAGCTGAACTAATGGAGATCGAGGTCAAACTGCTCGAAAGCGGCGCGGAGGTGCCTGTCTACGCCCACGACGGAGACGCAGGCTGCGACCTGCGAAGCTCCGTGGACATTGTGCTGGAACCGGGCCGGCGCGCGATGGTACCGACCGGTCTGGCTTTGGCGATACCTGAGGGTTACGCGGGTTTCGTTCAACCCAAAAGCGGCTTGGCGGCCAAACACGGCATCGGCGTCGTTAACGGGCCCGGTTTAATAGATTCAGGCTACCGCGGCGAGATCAAGGTCATATTAATCAATTTCGACGATTCTGAGCCGTTTAAGATCGCGCGGGGCGACAAGATTGCGCAGCTGGTCATCCAAAAGGTCACTAAAGCCTCTTTTAAGCCTGTTGAGGAGCTATCCGACACCGTCCGGGGCGATGGCGGCTTCGGCAGCACCGGCGTCTGAACCATCCCTTGAATCACTTCGCATAATAGATGTTATGTTAACTAACTTGTTTGAAGTGTTAGTTAACATAACATAGGTAGAATAGGTTCCTGTTTACTCCCCCGGGGATCTAGGCAACATAACATGGCTGTCTGATTTACGATTCCCTAGTCTTTTTGGCTGTGGATGATTAGATTGACGTGTTCTTTGTCGCGGCGGCAGAAGGTCTGCGGTTTGCGATCAGCGTCGACAATGTTGTGGGAGAAGTGCATGACGCATTTTTCGTCGTCGCAATGGTCCAGGCCGAAAGTGTGGCCGATTTCGTGGACGGCTTCCTTCCCCACCCTGTTAAAATACTTATCCCTGTCTTCGTCGAGGAGGCGGTATAAGGATATGACCGCGGCCGGGCCTGATATCTGCGCTTCGCCGAAAACGAAGTTCGTTCGGGGGGCGAAGAGGTCGAATGGGGTCACGGCCAGGATTTTGGCGTTTTCGTGTTCGGCAAGTCCGGCGATGCGGCGGATGATTGCCGGGGCGCTGAACTGGTGGCGGTAATTTGAGAGGGCAAAGAAAGGCACCGCCCGCCCCTTCAGCAGTTGAACGTTAAGACGGAAAGCCACATGGAGCGTATGTCTGATGTGTTCAAGAATGTCTTCGTCGACCTCGCCCAGTGGCAGAACAAAGATACTATACGGCATGCTTGTTCATTACCTCAAGCTTCTCCAGCTGCTCGGGCGTACCGATTACAATCAGCCTGTCCCCTTGTTCGATCTTGGTATCACCATGAAGGTCGCTATCAAACCGGCCGTCGACGCGGTAGATGCTTAACACCATCGCGCCGGACTTCTGTCGGATGTCGGCGTCGCGTACGGAAGAGTCTTTTAGCGGGCTGTCCTTCCCCACCGTCATCTCTTCCAGCTGGAATTCCATTTTCTCGCCGTGCATAACCGTGTCTAAGAAGTCGCTGACCACGGGTTTTAGAACCATAGAGGCGATGCGCCGACCGCCTAAGCTGTAAGGGCTGATAACCCTGTTGGCGCCGGCCCGCTTGAGTTTATAGTCGGCGCTTTCCAGGTTGGCCCTAGCGATAATGAACAAATCGGCGTTCAAAGCGCGGGCCGTCAGCGTTACGTAAACGTTATCGGCGTCGCTGTCGACCACGCTGACCAGGCCTTTAGCCTTGTCAATCCCAGCTTCTTTCAAGACTTCCTCGTTGGCCGCGTCGCCCTGGATGTATAAGACGTCCTCGGCGTCCAGATATTTCTTAACGTCAGGATTGGGATCAAGCACGATAAACGGAGCGCCGCTGCGCTTGAATTCCCGGGCGACCTGTTCGCCCACCCGGCCAAAACCGCATACGATATAGTGACCTTTAAGCTGTTCAATACGTTTTTTCATAGAACGTCCCCCCAGGACCTCAGAAAAGTATCCTTCCAGCAAAAATTCAAGAAAACGGCCGATAACGTAGGCCGCGGCCGCGACGCCCGAGGCGATCAGGAATATCGTGAAGACCTGACCCACGGGCGATAAGGCGTGGACCTCGCTGAAACCGACAGTGGCGATGGTGATGACCGTCATATAGGCGGCGTCCAGGAACGACCAGCCTTCGATAAGCATGTATCCGGCAATGCCAGCGACAATGATGGCGCCAAGCAGCAAGCCGGCGTTTCTCAGGTGTTTTAAAGAGTCTGAAGATTTCGCGGTCACAAGCCCCTACTTTATCCCTAAGTATTTATGAATCTGCGGCATAACGGAAATGTCGCTAAGCCGCTCTCCGGCGATTTTCAGCAGTTTGACCAGCGTATACGAATCGACGCGCTGATTTATTTTAGCACACGGTTCGACCGGCTGAATATAAAAAGGAAGTCCTGGATTTATATCGGCTACCAGCTTCGCGGCCCGGGTAAACTCGATTACATCAGTTTTAGCCGAAACAGGCACTTTAACATAGGCTTCTTTAAGGGACGCGATCTTTATAAACTCCCGCTGCTCGTCCCATAAAGGCGGTGTCCCCGAAACTGACGGGAGCTTAATGTCGGCGCTGACAATGTCAATGTACGCGATGACGTTCTCTAGTTCAGACGGCAGGCTGGCGTTGGTTTCAAGCAAGAACGGTTTGGCGGCTATGCCTTTGATAAGGTTGAGGCGCAATAGTTCGGCGACGAAATCGCTTTGGCATAGCGGTTCTCCCCCGGTTATGGCGACCGCGTGGTGCCAGCTCCGCAACTCGGAGGCGATCTTATCCAGCAGGGCGTTCGGCGTTATGGACGCGCCCGACGCGGTTGACCGCGATTCTGGTGTATCGCAATAAGAGCAGCTCAGATTGCAGCCGGCCAGGCGAACGAAAACATGTGGACGACCGGCGTACCGGCCTTCTCCTTGGATGCTGGAAAACAGCTCGATGACGCGCCCAGCGGCCACTTCCCTACTTCACCGGCCTTACTTTGGCGGCCGCGTGAAGGAGACCGGAAAGTTCCCGGTCGACCAGGGCAAGAACGCCGTCCGCGAATGCCCGTTCGTTAACTCCCAGGTCGGCCAAGCCAATCGCCGGGATCGGCGCGCCCTCGCTTATTACGTTCACCCCGATATGGATAAAACAATCCCCCGCCCCGCCGGTAGTGGCGATGGAAACGGAAAGCTTTCTTTTGCCGGTTTTGTCCGTCAGATAAATATCGTCGCCTTCGCGCGCCCAGCCGGCCTGATCCGTTATCTTAATCAAGTTCTCGAGGACCCCGGCCATGATCAGGCGCTGAAAGGCCACGGCCGTTTCCAGGGAGCGTCCTTCCATTCTTATCAAGAAATGAACCATTCTCGCGGATTTTATGGTTGCCCCGGCAAGCCTGTCTTCCTTGTCCACCAGGTTATCCGTCGGGACGTCGGCCGGGCCGAAAAACGAGACGCACGCGTCGCCGGGCAACTCGGCGACTTTAGCAATAAAACGGCTGCTCAACTGGGTACCGTCGTATATATATTCCTCGGGTATGAGTTTAGTTATCAACCGCGAAACGTCCTTCTATGAGATAGGCGGCGCCGGCTTGGCGAGCCGCTCGCTTGAATCTTGCGCAGCTTTCGCAAACGCCGCACATCAGTTCCTCCGCCTTATAGCAGGACCAGATCAGGTCAAAAGGTGCGTTGAGCTCTAGCCCCAAGGCGATAATCTCGGCCTTAACCAGCTCCTGTGTATAGGAGGTCAGCACGACGCGACCTCGGGTGGAAAAGGAAAAAGCGCGGTTGGCGGCGTCAACGAAGTCGGCGCTGTTGTCTGGAAATGAAACGGCTTCTTCCTCGTTGAAGCCGGCAACCAAAAGTCCGGCTTGACTCGCTTCGGCCACGGCCGCCCCGACGTTTACGAAGACGCCGTTGCGATTGGGCACCCAAACGGAGGCCGCCGAAGCGGCGGTTTTACCGCCGTTTTTAAGGTCGTTTTCGGAAATCGTTGGCACGGATTCAGGCCCGGTTAAAGCGCTCAGAGGGGTTCGCAGAAAGCTCAAATCTATAACCGAGTGGGTTATGCTGTAACGTTTGGCCATGGCTTTGGCGCGTTCTATCTCTTTCGCCGCCGCTTTTTGGCCGTAGTCAAAAGTTAATGCGGTTACGACCTCGGTTTCCGCGGCGGCCATGGCCAGGTTAACTGAAGAGTCAAGACCGGCGGACAAAAGGACAATCGAACGCATTGACGCCACCTTAGAGTCTATTCCCGGTACGAAATGCAGGCGCTGTCAGATTCCCACATGTTGACCTGTTTGATTTTCACGCCGGGTGGAAATCCGCCGGCGCGACGCAGTTCATGGTACAGGTAGTTGGCGAGATTCTCCGCGGTCGGGGTGGTCTTGTCGAAAGGCGGAATTTCGTTTATGTGGCGATGGTCGAAACGGTCGAGAATCTCGTTAACGCTGTTCTTGAGATCCTTAAAATCACAAACGATGCCGATCGAGTTCAGCGCCTCCCCTTCTACAACGACCTCGACCTTAAAGGTATGACCGTGCAGGCGGGCGCACTCACCGGGATATCCGGCCAAGCTATGCGCGGCGTCAAAATGAGTCTTAACAGTTAGCTCGTACATGACTTGATCCTCCAATAACTTTATAGTTGAAGCAAAGTGATTTTAGTGACGGCAGTGAAGTAGTATTCATCACTTCAAGTTTCACCTCAAAACTCACTTCGTACACTTCACTCCCCGTTTAGTGTTTCTATAAAAGCTTCCAGTCGCAGTCGTGACCGCTCGTCCAAAGGACCGGGCTTATCGGCTTCGAGCCGAAGCACCGGAAAATCAAAAGCTTCACGAAAAACCAGGTCGTCGAGCTGATGGTAGCAGAAACTCTGAACGTAATGGACTATTCCGTCGACTTTCCTTACGCTGGCTTGTTTTCCTATCTCCGCAGCCCTCGCGATGGCGCCGTAAGGGTAGGTGTAACCAGCGTATTGCTCGGACAGATTCGCGGAGACGCGAGGCATCGAAAACTCCCTTTGCACTTCATTATACACGACGTCCGCGCCGCGGCCGGTAATCAAATCGTAAAGGTCGTTCACTATCGGAGGCACCCCCGACAAGGCTAGGCGGGCGCAGGTTTTGGCCGGTTCTCGCTGTTCGGCCTCCGCTATGAGAGACGACAGGTCCGCGGCGTAGGCAGCCGGGTCGCCCCCGAAATCACTTGTTCCGATCAGGGCAAAGTGGTTTTCACGGCCGGTTATCAGGCCGTCTCGCCAGGTCATTTCGTCAAGTTTCCGGCTAAGGTTCCGGACATCCGCGAGCTCGCGGCGATATTCCTCCGCTGTCGTTGTGTCCGTATGTAACGCGTCTGCGAGGCGCTTTATCTCTTCATATATAAGGGAGGTGTCTCGGTTCGAAGGATACGCGAACGGGATCACCAGCCGCCCCTCACTGGCAACGACATCCATCAGGGCAGCCGTGTTCCCGCAATCGCCCTGCATGACGCCGACAATAGTGTCAATTTCAGGACGCGACCTTAAAGCCCCGTAAATGCCTTTTATCCAGGCACAATAGTTACGCGGAAAGCCGGCCGCCTCGGCGTCTTCAACAAGTTTGTAAGGATCGAGTGAGGAAATGAAAAGGTTATTGAGGTCGACCGGCACCGCTCCGGCCGCGAAGATAACCTCAACCGGAACGGTCGAGGTTATTCCGACATAACGCGTCATCGCTTAAGCCAGGGCCTGCCGGACTTCATCGTCCGTCGTTTGCGAAAAGTCTTCGTAAAAAGCGCCCACCGCCTGAAAATACTCGGGCGTTTCGAGAAAAACAAATCCGTCGGCGGCGTCGGCTAACCTCTCGGCGGTGTCGGAAGGCGCGACGGGAGCCGAGATGATTACGCGCTTCGCACCCCGGCGTCTGGCATAAAGAGCCGCTGCCTTTATGGTAGCGCCGGTGGCGATCCCGTCATCAATCAGTACAAGTGTTTTGCCGGTCCAGTCGGGCTCGGTTGTGTCGCCCCGGTATTGTTCCTCCCGACGCTTAAGCTCGGTCAGCTGGGTCGACTTTTCTTTTTCCAGATAATCCGGCGTGACGTGCAAATACTTTATCAAGCCTTCGTCAACGACTGTCTTGCCGTCAGGCGCGATGGCGCCGATTCCAAATTCGGGATTGCCGGGAGCGCCGAGTTTACGGGTTATCAACACGTCGATCGGGAGTTTGAGGATGGCGGCTGTCTCAGCGGCGACAATGACGCCGCCGCGGGGAATCCCCAATATGATGGTGTCAGGGCCGGCCAAGTCCCGCAGCCGCGAGGCCAAGGCCCGGCCTGCTTCTACTCTATCGCGCCACATACGGTTCCTTTTAATGAGGCCGAAGTAACGCCGTCTATCTTTACCTTTACGAACCGGTTAATCATGTGAATTTCCGCAAGGCAGTTTACGATCTTGTTGGTTCTTGTCCGGCCGGCCAGACTGCCTCCGCCGTGCCGGCTGGTCTTTTCGAGAAAGACCTCAAGCGTCTCTCCGACAAGCCTTTTGTTTATTTCCAGGCTTAACTCAGATTGTAGCGTAATCAGACGACGAAGGCGCGATTCTTTTTCATCGGCGGGCACATCATCATTCATCTTAGAGGCCGCGGTGCCTGTGCGGGGTGAATAAATAAAGGTGTAAGCCGCGTCGAACCGGATCTCCCGGACCGCGTCCAGTGTTTGCCCGAATTCAGCGTCCGTCTCGCCCGGAAACCCGACAATCAGGTCTGTCGACAAAGCAACGCCGGGAACCGCTTGCCTTATTTTTGACGCCAGTTTTAGGTAATCCGCTAAACCATATCCTCTGTTCATAAGCTTAAGAATCCTGTCGGAACCCGCTTGCAGCGGCAAATGTACATCTTCGCACACCTTATCGTACTCGGCGACGGCGGCAATCGTCGCGTCGGACATATCTTTGGGATGGGAGGTCAGAAAGCGTAAACGCCTTAGTCCGTCAACGTCGCTCAGGCGTTTCAGCAAAACGGGAAAAGCGTTGGTTTCCCCCAAGTCGTTTCCGTACGAATTGACGTTTTGTCCCAACAACGTGACTTCTCTGACTCCCCGTTCGGACAGAATGCGGGAGCGGTTAATAATCTCGTCGGCTGGCAGGCTGTGTTCCCGTCCGCGGGCGTAAGGCACGACGCAATAAGAGCAAAAATTGTCGCAGCCCCGGCTGATAGGTAGCCATTCCCTGACGGGATCGACAGGCGCGGCCGGCAAGTCGCCCGGCAATTCACCGTTAAAGGATGTCAGGTCAAGGCGTGTTTGGCCGGCCTCAAGGCCGGTTATCGCTTCTGGAAGCAGGTGGAAAGACGAGGTACCGAAGACGATTTCAACTTGTGGCAAGGACGAGAAAATAGACGCTTTCTCCATCTCGCCCACACACCCGCCGACGGCGATCCACGGCGGCAAACCATTATTGGCTCGGGGTTTGATGGAATCCACATGACCGCGCACGCGTTTAACCGCGTGTTCGCGCACATTGCAGGTGTTTACGACGATAAGGTCCGCTTCCTTGACGTCCCGCGTTTCCAGATGGCCGGCTCCGGCAAGGATGGCGGCGATTGATTCCGAGTCGGCTTTGTTCATTTGGCAGCCGAAGGTCTTGATGTAGAAATTCATAGGTTTAGCGACTAAGCGTGATTTGCCGCCGCGATAAGAGCAGCGACGCGGTCTTCGGTGACTCCGCACTCCCCCATGAAAAACCTGCCGGGCGTTCGAGGCCCGTGGCAATCGGAACCGCCGGTCACCAGTAAATCATAATCGTCAGCGATTTTAAGATACCGTTTGATATCAGCTTTATTGTGGTCAAGACAATATACCTCGATTCCTCGGAGGCCCTTGTCGACCAGGGAGCCTATCATATCGTCGATCTTTGAGAGTTTTGGATGCGCCAAGATGGGCAAACCGCCGGCGTCTTTGATTGTGGCGATAACCTTATCGATCGTTAGGTTGTATTTCGGCACAAAACAAGACAGACCGTTACCAAGATAGCGTTCAAAAACCGAGTTAACGCTGTCGAGATAACCTTTTTTAACCACCGCCCTGGCGATATGCGCCCTGGTTAGAACGCCGCCGGGCGCCAAAGCCAATGCCTCCTCCACGGAAACGGGCATGTTCGCCTCGCTAAGTTTGGAGCACATTTCGTCAGCCCGGCTGAGACGCTGGACTTTAAGGTCCTCCAAGATGCTGAGAAGGTTGTCGTCATGATATTCGATGAAGTATCCAAGCATATGAATATCTTTACCGCCGGCGTCCGACCCCATCTCGATTCCGGGAATTACTGTTAGGCCGAACCTGTTTCCTGTGTTAATGGCTTCGGCCACGCCCCCGACCGTATCGTGGTCGGTTAACGAAATCGCTTTAAGCCCGATTTCAGAGGCGTGCTCGACGACTTGGGAGGCGGTAAAGGTCCCGTCTGACGAGGTGCTATGAATATGAAGATCGGCGTAGCACCTACTTGGCATACTCGACGGCCCTGGTTTCTCTAATGACCGTGACTTTGATTTGGCCCGGGTATTCGAGCTCGTCCTCAATCTGTTTGGCGACGTTGCGCGCCAGCGCGGCCGAATCTATGTCGCTCAAGTCCTCCGGCTTTACCATAACGCGTATCTCGCGGCCAGCCTGCATGGCAAACGACTTCTCGACGCCGTCGAATGACTCGGCGATGGTTTCCAGTTTCTCAAGCCGTTTGACGTAGCTTTCCAGGGTTTCCCGACGCGCTCCCGGCCGGGACGCGGACACCGCGTCGGCGGCGGAAACCAGCACGGCCTCGACCGTCTGCGGGTCGGTTTCGCCGTGGTGGGCGGCGATGGCGTGGCAGACTTCAGGCGATTCTTTAAGGCGTTTGGCGATCTCGGAACCGATGGCCGCGTGCGGGCCGTCGACCTCATGGGTGACGGCCTTGCCGATGTCGTGCAGTAAGCCCGCGCGTTTGGCCAGCTTGACGTTGGCGCCCAGCTCGGCTGCCATGATGCCGGAAAGGTTGGCCACCTCAATCGAATGCCTTAATACGTTCTGTCCGTAGCTGGTCCGATAGCGCAACCGGCCGATCGCCTTGATAAGCTCAGGGTGAAGGCCGTGGACGTCGGCTTCCAGAGCGGCCGCGTCGCCTTCCTCGCGGATCCTCTGATCGACCTCCACTTTTGATTTGTTATACATGTCCTCAATGCGCGCCGGATGGATACGGCCGTCGGCGATAAGCTTCTCCAGCGCCAGGCGGGCGATCTCCCGGCGTACCGGGTCGAAGCTCGACAAGGTGACCGCTTCCGGTGTGTCGTCGATTATCAGGTTGACGCCGGTCAGCGTCTCAAAAGCCCTGATATTCCTTCCCTCTCGGCCGATTACGCGCCCCTTGACCTCGTCGCTGGGCAGCGGCACAACCGAGACCGTCGTTTCGGCGGTATGGTCGGAAGCGACCCTTTGGATGGCTAGCGAAAGAAGATTCCTCGCCCGTCTCTCGCCCTCTTCCTTTGCCTCGTTCTCGATTTTGGTGACGATTTGGGCCGCGTGTACCTTTGCCTCTTCCTCAGCCCTTTGAACCAACTGCTGACGCGCCTCTTCCCTCGTCATATGGCCGATCTTCTCCAGCAACACGGTTTCTTCTTTAAGTTTGTTCTCTAGCTCATTCTTCAGACGTTCGCTGTTCTGCTCCTTAGCTGCTATGCTCTGGTCTTTCCTTTCCAGCGCGCTCATCTTGTTCTCTAGGTTTTCTTCGCGCTCGGCCATCTTGCTTTCGCGCCTTTCAATCTCCGAAGCGCGTTTCTTGATATCCTGCTCGGCTTGGACGCGCATGTTGTATATCTCGTCCCTGATCTCAAGCAGGCTTTCCTTCATTTTCGTTTCGGCTTCGTGCTCGGCGTCGGCTAGAATTCTCGACGCCGACTCCCGCGCCACGCTGACGCGCGACGACGTGTAGACTTTATAGCCGACTGCGCCCGCCGCTCCGCCAATTGCTAAACCTAAGATTAACATTAAGACTGTGGTCATCCTTTAACCTCCTGTTATCCAAAAAAAATGCCGGGCCGCTCTAGATACGCGGCTTCGGCAAGTTCAAATCCGTATTCTTGATTTAAAGGACACCCCGGCCAGGGCGTTGTTTATACTCTATGTTTTACAGCCCGCACAACCTGGAACTCTTGAGAGCCCAAGTTTCGGAACAACCGTCTTCGCCGGTTTCACCTTTACGTTTTTATCAGACATTTATTTAAGACTTCGATCGTGACCTTGATAAAAACCACGTTTACAAGAACAAAGATATGACTTACCTTGTTTAATTGTATCGTTGGCGCTTCGGTCGCGTCAAGGAAGCCCCTAAAGCGTCATTCGCTTTCCTTGTCAGCTCGCATCAGACTGTCAACGGCCTCTTTAGCGGCCTGGTTTTCGTAGCCGCGGCGAATCAGGTATGAATAAAGTTTTCTGCCTCGGTCATAAGGGTTCTTGCCGGATATCCTCGGCCACTGTCTGGCGGCTATCGCCGCTGCGCGGTCGTCTTCTCTATCGTTTGGATAAACGGACTCTAGAGTCTCGTCGATCAGGGAGGGGCGTACACCCAGCCTAAGCAATTCGGAGCGTAGACGCCGCGATCCGTAGCCCTGGCTGCCGGCCCGCTCGGAGATCCATGTTTCCGCGAAAACCTGGTCGTCAATCAAGCCGGCCCGGACGAGCCTGGCAATAACCGCGTCTCGGACATCGCCGCAACCTCGTCTATCGAGGTAACGAGCCATCTCCTGCTCGGTTCGCTGGCGATAAGAAAGAAAGCCGCAGGCCTTTTCGAACGCTTCTTCCTCGGAGGTATCAGTCATCGGTTCCGGCGGCGGCGGTCACCGGCGCTTCGTCAGGCACGGGAGGCGATGTTTCGGCCGTTTTGGGTTTGACGTCAGCGGCAGTCTCAGTTATTGAAGGCGTATCTGACTGTTTGTCGGTAATCTGTTTGTCCTTTGCCTTTGCTTCTTCTTTATCGGCGCCGACTTTATCTAAAATCTCTTTCTCTATCTTGTTGTACAGCGCTGGGTTTTCTTTTAAGAATTGCTTGGTGTTTTCCCGGCCTTGTCCAAGGCGCTCCTCGCCAAAGGTATACCAGGCTCCGCTTTTCTGGATAATGCCCATGTCCGTACTCATATCGACGACTCCGCCTTCGCGCGAAATCCCTTCGCCGTACATAATGTCGAACTCGGCTTGTCTGAACGGAGGAGCCATTTTATTCTTAACGACCTTGACCCGAACCCGGTTGCCGACCATGTCAGTACCTACTTTTAGGGTCTCGATCCGGCGGATATCCATCCGGACAGAAGAGTAGAACTTCAGCGCCCGTCCGCCCGGCGTCGTTTCCGGGTTGCCGAACATGACGCCGATTTTCTCCCGTAACTGGTTGATAAAAATGGCGGTTGTGCGGGATTTACTGATCGTGCCGGTAAGTTTGCGAAGAGCTTGGGACATCAGCCTGGCCTGCAAGCCGACATGGCTATCCCCCATCTCGCCTTCTATTTCGGCGCGTGGCACCAGGGCGGCGACGGAATCTATAACCACGACGTCGAGGGCGCCGCTACGAACCAGCATGTCCGCGATCTCAAGCGCCTGCTCGGCCGTATCGGGTTGGCTGACGAGAAGATTATCGATGTCGACTCCCATACGTTTGGAGTAAAGCGGATCAAGCGCGTGCTCGGCGTCTATAAAAGCGGCTTCGCCTCCGGACTTCTGAGCTTGAGCGACGATGCTCAAAGCGAGAGTTGTTTTGCCGGAGGCTTCCGGTCCGTAGATCTCAACCACCCGTCCCCGCGGCACCCCGCCGATGCCCAAAGCTATATCAAGGGCAAGCGCGCCGGTCGGGATAACGGCGACTTCCCTGTTGATATGGTCGTCGCCAAGTCGCATAACGGAACCCTTGCCGAATTGCCGTTCAATGTGCTGCAGCGCCATTTCCAGGGCCTTTTCTTTTTCCACCGTCTCCTCCTCTTATTAATTAAACTTATTAACTATCGGAACTCTACTACAAACATATGTTCGTGTCAAGATACACCGGTGGTATCCTTAAGGGATGCCCGGCTGATGGCGATATACGTCGCCCCTTTGGGCGACAACTTGCTTTCGAACAGGGTGACATCGAGTGCTCTAAGGCCTTCAACTTCCAAACCTTGTCCGATTTCCGCCAGGGCGTCCGGTTTCTCAAGCCACCTGGGGGTTTTTACCCGTCCCAAGGTTATGTGGGGATGAAAGTCGCGATCTTCAGGTTTGAAACCCAGCCACCCCATGGCCCGCTCGATGGGCTTGGACAGTTCGGCGGTTTGCCCGCCGTCGTCTATTCCGGCCCAAACAACGCGCGGTCGTGTCGGCGTGGGAAAACCTCCCAGACCGCGGATCGCGTAGGTATAGGCGGGCAAACCGCCGACCGCTTCGTCGAGGACCGCGACAATATCCGCCGCGGTTTCCTCCGGTACCGAGCCGAGGAACTTAAGCGTTATATGCGCGCCGCGAGGATCGACCCACTTGGCGCCCGGAACGGCGGCTTTAAGCTCTTCTTGAGCTTTGATGACCGCCGGCAGGGCTTCTTCTGGCATAGCCAAAGCTATAAACAGTCGTTTCATGGTGCCTTCCCTCAAGCGATTTCGTCGCCGCGTCCGCTTCGGCCCAGCAGGTAGAGCCGTAGCATGTTCAATAGGTATTGGGAGGCTTTGAATCTTATTTCGTTTCTGGTTCCGCGAAAGACCTTGTGTTCGCATTCCAGCGTATCGGCGGTCGCCAAACAGAAATATGCCAGCCCGACCGGTTTGTCAGGCGAGCCGCCGCCCGGTCCGGCTACGCCCGTCGAGGAAACGCCGATATCCGCGCCGAGCGCCTTCTTGACGCCGGACGCCATCTCCTCCGCGGTTTGCGCACTGACCGCGCCGTGGTTCAGAATCGTTTGGGCCGCCACGCCCAAGAGGTCGGTCTTGACGGAGTTCGCGTAAGCGACAATCCCGCCTCTAACATAAGTCGAACTGCCGGGCGTGTTTATTAGTCTGGAGGCGGCCAGGCCGCCGGTTATGGATTCGGCCAGCGCTATCGTTAAGCCCCGTTTCTTAAGAAGCGCGCCCACCGCGTCCTCCATCTCTTCCGCATCGGCGCCGAATACCGCGTCTCCAAGTAGCTCCTTAACCTGAGCCTCGACTCCGGAGATCAAAACCCGCGCCTCGTCGCGCGTATTCCCCTTCGCGGTCAAACGAAGGGTAACCGCGCCTTTGGCGATCAACGGCGCGACTGTTGGATTTGTCTGCTCCAAAATCAGGTCATGGACGATTCTTTCCGTCTCGACCTCGCGCAGACCGTATATTTTCAAAACCCGGCTTAAGATGACCGGTGACGCGCCAGGCGCTGACTTTTTCATCTCCGGGATTATGTCCGATTCAAGCATTCTGGCCATCTCAGCGGGAACCCCGGGCGTGGCCGCGATGATTTTGCCCTCGACCTGCAGGATAAAGCCGGCCGCGGTTCCAAGCGTGGGTTTAATAGGCCGGGCGCCTTCAGGAATATACGCTTGCCGTATGGTCTTGTCGGACGCCTTCGGCTCGAATTCGCGCAGTTTCTCTCTGATCATCGACTCGAGAGAAGGATCCAGGACCAGCGGGCGGCCCGTTGCCTCGGCGATCGCGTCTCTGGTCAAATCGTCGTCCGTCGAGCCGAGGCCGCCTGTCAATATGACTGCGTCCGCTCGCGCCAAAGTTTCTTTGACGGCCGAGACAATCCGGTCAAGGTTGTCGCCGACCGAGGTTTGCCGGTAGCAATCGATGCCGGCGGCGGCCAATAATATCCCGATGTCGCGGGCATTCGTGTTGAAGTTCTGTCCCAGCAGAAGCTCCGTACCGACGTTAATTATCTCGCAGATCATTTAGTCCAGTGCCCCCTCTTCCGCGAATAGCGCGCCGTAGCTTTTGACAAAATAGTCGATCCCGCTGAACACGGTCAAGGCCAGCGCGACCATGATCAACGTCCATTCGACGCCCAGCAATATCCAGACGACTTGTATGTTTATCAGCGGAAAGGATGGTTGGATGATTAAGAAGGTTATGGCTAGGATCTGAAAAACGGTCTTAGTTTTGCCCCAGCCGCTGGCCGGGATGACAATATGTTTGACGGCGGCGGCCATTCGCAGGCCCGTTACCGCGAATTCGCGGCCGATGATGATGACGGCCACCCAAGCGGACAAGTTGCCCAGAGAAACCAGACTGATCAAGGCGGCGGATATCAAGAGCTTATCGGCCAGCGGATCCAGTATCTGGCCTAAGACGGTTACCTCGCCTCTACTTCTAGCCATATACCCGTCTAACGTGTCTGTAAGCGCGGCCAGGATGAACACTAAGCCGGCGGCGACGGCGCCCCACTGGAAGCCTATGCCGAGGAAAGACAAGCTTCCCGGCGACAAAAGGAAGGCCATGACGACCGGTATCAATATTATTCGGGATATGGTTATTTTATTAGCCAGATTCATTTAGCTGTGCCCGTCGCGGCTGACTCGGCGACCGGCCGCCCCCCTCCCGGGGCGGTGGCCTTCGGGGTAGCCCGCCACCACCCGTAGTAGGCGGCGCTGACCATGAGGATTAAAGCGATAATGGCGCCGATTACCCAAACCGGCAAGGATTTCTTAAGGATGTCCCTATCAAGCAGGGAGTCCTCGGCCGGCTCGTGGTTTGATTTGGTCGGACCCGCTTCCCGCTTGAACTGCGCGGCGACCGCACCGGCGTCCAGCCCGACCGCTTCGGCGTATAACTTGACGAATCCGAGGGTGTAAGACAACGGCGGCAGGAGATCGTATTGTTCGTTCTCGATTGCCGCCAGAAACTTGACGCCGACCTTAGTCTTTATGCTCATGTCTTCCAAGGTCAGAGCCAAACTTTCCCGCCGCGTTCTTAGAATCTTTCCGACTGTGGCCACGCGGGTTTACCTCTCTTCTATTCGTCCGATTCGCCGTTTTTTAGCCTCTCGAATTCCTGTTCGCTCAAGAGGACCGCCCGTGGCTTGCTGCCATCAGCGCCGCCGACGATGCCCCGTTCTTCCATCGTGTCTACGAGCCTCGCCGCCCGTGAATAGCCGACGCGCAGCCTGCGCTGCAGCATAGAAATCGAGGCGGCGCCCGTCCGCACGACCACCTCGATTGCTTGATCGAGCAGAGGATCGATGTACTCCAGGTTGGTCCAGGGAGTCTGTTCTTCCTCGGTCATCAGCTCATCGCTGTATTCGGGTTCGCGCTGCTCGCGGACGAACGCGGTCGTATCGGCAATCTCCTTCTCCGTAAGATACGCGCCTTGAATTCGTTTCGGTTTGACCGAGCCGGCCGGCAGAAAAAGCATGTCGCCCCGCCCGATCAACTTCTCGGCGCCAGGCATATCAAGGATGACGCGGGAATCCATCTGCGACGCCACTTCGAAAGAGATCCTGGACGGAATGTTAGCTTTGATGACGCCGGTTATGACGTCGACGCTGGGCCGCTGCGTCGCGACCACCAGGTTGATGCCGACGGCCCGACCCATTTGCGACAGCCGGCAGATAGAGTCCTCGACCTCGGCCGGCGCCACCATCATCAAATCCGCCAGCTCGTCGATTACGATGACGAGGTAAGGCATGGCCGCCGAGTCTTTCTTGAGATTTTCATTGTAGTATTCGATATTGCGGGCGCCCGCCTCAGCCATCATCTTAAAGCGCTGCTCCATTTCCTTGACAGCCCAGGCCAACGCCAGACTGGCTTTTTTGGGATTCGTAATGACCGGGGCGATTAAATGAGGAATTGAATTATAGTGGTTGAGTTCGACCATCTTCGGGTCTATCAAAATCATCTTAACCAGATCGGGATGGGAGAAAAACAAAAGCGACATGATAATAGCGTTGACGCACGTGGTTTTTCCGGAACCGGTCGCGCCGGAAATCAAGAGATGCGGCATATGCCCGAGATTAACGACGACCGGGCCGCCTCCGATATCTTTTCCGATGCCCGTGGTCAAAGAACCCATTGGCTCAGTCGCCGCGGCCGCTCTAAGAACGTCGCCCAGCGTAACCATTTCTTTGTCTTCGCTGGCCACTTCAACACCGACCAAAGTCTTACCCGGAACGGGCGCGAGTATTCTGACGTCGGGAGAGGCCAGCGCCAGTGCAAGATCGTTCGCCAGAGACATGATCCGGTTGACCTTTACCCCGCTCCCGAGCTGAAGCTCAAACCTCGTAACCGTCGGACCGTTCACGACCTGGGCCACAACAGCTTCGACGCCGAAATCACGAAGAGTCTCCTCGACGATCTTGATCCGATCGTTAACATTCTTTTTCCAGGCCTTATCGGAGCGGGGGGCTGCCTCTTTCAGCAAGTCCAGCGGCGGGAACTGATAGGTTTTATCGCGGACGACCGCGCCCGCGCCCGCGCCGGCGACTGTTTGGGCTTCTTCCAGGCGGATGGTCTCAGCTAATCGCGCCGCGTCGTTAGCCGCCGCGGCCTTTTTTTTATCAGGCTTAGGCGGAGCCGCCACCGACCCGCTTTCTATAGCCGCGCGTCGTTGCTTGCGTTTGATGTCGTTGATCTTTTTTCTGCCCTGCGTAAGCGCTTCGTCAGAGGCTTCGGATAAAGAAATTCCGGCTGTCACGACCAAACCGACCAGGAGAATCGCTGAGAGGATGATATAGGCGCCCGGTTTACCCGCGATTCTGGTGAAGGAATAACTTAAGATAGCCCCTACATATCCGCCGTAATCGCCGATAACGGCGGGCGGGGCCGGCTTGAAGGCGGTAGCAGGATTCGCCGCGTCAATAACGGTAAGGTGGATTACGGAAATAAGCGAAAAGAAGACAAGTCCCAGGCCGAGGCCTTTAGACTTAACGAGGTTCCGCCAGCGCTCGATAAAGAACATCAAAGCCCAGGCCACCAGCATGAACGGCACCAGGAAAACACCGATACCCAAAACGCTTCTCAGGACACCGGCCACCCAAACGCCGATCTCTCCGCCCGAACCGAACAAGCTGACCGCGATAAAAAGAGACAACGCGGTCAGCGCGATCGCGTAGATATCGCGTATCTGGCCCGGCTTCAAGTTTAGGGATTGTTTCTTCTTAGCCAATGTAGCTCCGTAGTGATGCTAGTGAAACAGGAAGTGACGTCGGAAGTGAAGCTGGAAGTGACTCTGGTGAAACAGGAAGTGATGCCAGAGTGACATTGGTGACGCTAGTGGTAAATGGCTTCACTTTCTTCACTTCAAAAATCACCCCCGTCACTTCTATACTTCAATGATAATAGGCATGATCATCGGGCGCCGCTTGGTCTGCTTGTATAAGAAACGCCCGAGCGACTCGCGCAGATGCATCTTGAGCAATCCCTCGTCGACAATCTCGTCGGCGAGACACTCGTTAAGAGCGTTAGATACGGTCTTCTTAGCTTGGTCGATAAGTTCGCCGGTGTCCATTGCGTAGACAAAACCGCGGGAGACGACATCTGGCCCGATGACGATCTCACCCTTCTTGCGGGCGATCCCGACGACCACGATGAAAACGCCGTCGCGGCTCAATCTTAGCCGGTCTCGCAGGACGACGTCGCCGATGTCCCCGATGCCGAGTCCGTCGACGAACATGGCCCCCGCGGCCACGCTCCCGTCGATCTTGCCCTTCCCTTTCTTGAACTTTATTACGTCGCCGTTTTCGGCCAACAGAACGTTTTCGGCGGGCAAACCGACACTCTTCGCCAGGTCCGCATGATGTTTTAGGTGGCGGTATTCACCGTGGATCGGGATAAAATATCGGGGCCTGACTATATTGAGAATCAGGCGCAGCTCTTCCTGGGCCGCGTGCCCGGAAACGTGAACCCCCGCCGACTTTTCGTAAATGACGTTTACGCCGATGCGGAACAACTGGTCGATCGTTCTGGCGACGGATTTCTCGTTCCCCGGCACGGGCGAGGCCGATATGATAACGGTATCTCCGGGCACAAGTTCGATGTGTTTCATGTCGTGGCTTGCCAGCCGGGCCAAAGCCGCCATAGGTTCTCCCTGGCTGCCTGTCGCAAGGATGGCGATCCGCTCCGGCGGGAAGTCTTTGACATCATGCAAACCGATCATGCAACCGTCGGGGATTTTCAAATAGCCGAGCTCGGAGGCGATATCCACGCTTGCCTTCATGCTGCGTCCGGCGATCGCCACGCGCCGCCCGTTGTCGCACGCGACGTTTATCGCCTGTTGGATGCGATGAACGTGGGACGAAAAGCAGGCGATAACGACTCTCTGCTTGGCTCGTTTAACCGCCGCGTCCAGCGCCTCTCCGACCGTTGTTTCCGTTTTGGTATACCCGGGAGTCTCCGCGTTAGTGCTGTCGGAGAGTAAGGCCAAAACTCCTTTCTTGCCGAAGTCGACAAACTTATCAATTTCAGTCATCCGGCCGTCCACAGGCGTCTGGTCAAGCTTAAAATCACCGGTATGAACGATAGTCCCGTCAGGCGTTTCAACGGCCAGGCCGACGCCGTCCGGTACGCTGTGGCTGACGCGGATGAAAGAGACCTTAAAATCGCCAACTTTAACGCTTCGCTTCGGTTCGATCGTCTTCAACTTCACCTTGTTGAGCATCTTGTACTCTGAGAGTTTGTTGCGTGCCAGGCCGAGGGTCAGCGGCGTTCCGTAGACAGGCACGTTGACCTGTTTCAAGAAAAACGCGACGGCACCGGTATGGTCCTCGTGGCCGTGCGTTAAGAAAAGGGCTCGGACTTTACGCTTCTTTCGGATCGCGTAGGAAAAGTCGGGCAGAATCAGGTCAATTCCAAGCAGATCGTCCTCGGGGAACATCAAACCCGCGTCGACAATGATGATGTCGTTGTCGGTCTCCAGCACCATCATGTTCTTGCCGACCTCGCCGAGGCCGCCCAACGGGACGATTTTGAGCACTAGGCTATCCCCAAATCCTTAAGAACTGCTGTGATTTTTACCTTTTCGTCGTCCGTCGCCTCGACTAACGGGAGCCGTACGCCGCCGACATTCCGCCCGAGAATATTCAGAGCAGCTTTAACCGGCGCCGGATTGGGCGCGATAAACAGGACACGAAACAGGCCTGATAGTTTATTGTGGAGGCTTGTCGCCCGTTTGTGGTCTCCGCCGGAGAATGCTTCAATCATCTCGCTCATTTCGTTGCCGGCGATGTGAGACGCGACGCTTATGACGCCCCGTCCGCCCAGGCTGACGATTGGCAAAGTCATTGAGTCGTCGCCGCTGTAAACCAAGAATCCTTCGGACGAACCTATGACGATCTTGGTGACCGCGTCAAGACTTCCGCTGGCTTCTTTGACGCCGACGATATTGTCTATCTCGCTCAACCGGATAATTGTCTCGGGCTCGACGTTCTTCGCCGTTCTGCCAGGTATATTGTAGAGGATCAACGGTAAGGCTGTATTAGCTGCGACCGACTTGAAGTGCCTGTAGAACCCTTCCTGGGAAGGCTTATTGTAGTACGGAGCTACTTGAAGCGACGCGTGGACTCCCGCCGCTTCGGCTGCCTGCGTCAGGTGGATCGCCTCCGCGGTCGAGTTGCTGCCGCTACCGGCGATAACATAAGCCCTGTCGCCGACCGAGGCCATGACCACTTTATAAAGTTCGGCCGATTCATCCATAGTAAGCGTGGTTGATTCCCCGGTCGTTCCTGTAATAACCAATCCCTCGGAGCCGTTGTCGACCAGATACGAGGCCAGGTTGGCCGCGGCCTCGAAATCGACGGTCAGATCGTCATTGAACGGCGTGACCATTGCCGTAATAATGCCGCCAAAATCCATAATCATCCTCCGTTTGTCGTTAAATGTCTAAGAAATTCTCCAGGCCGTAGGTCAATCCCCGGTGATCGGCGATCTTTTTAATCGCCAGAACAACCCCGGGCATAAACGACGTCCTGTCGATCGAGTCGTGCCTGATCGTTAAGGTCTGGCCCTGCCCGCCAAAAATTACTTCTTGATGGGCTACCAGACCGGGCAGACGTACGCTGTGGACGTGGACGCCGTTGATAAAACCGCCCCTGGCGCCCTCCAGCGTCTCTTTTTCGCCCGGCTTTAGTCGCCCGCCGGATTCGGCGGGCAAACCCTCCGCTGTTTTTATCGCCGTTCCTGACGGCGCGTCGGCTTTCATATCATGGTGCAGTTCGATGATCTCGTAAGACTCCATGTATTTAGCGGCCGTTTTCGATAGTTCCATCATCAATACAGCGCCGATGGCAAAATTGGGTGCTATAAGCACGTTTGTTTTCCTGGGTTTGATGTAGGCGGCTATTTCGTCTAAATCGGCTTTAGCCAGACCGGTCGTGCCGACGACGCAGTGAGCGCCGGCGTCGGTTGCCGCTTTGATGTTTCCTTTGACCGAAGAAGGCACCGTAAAGTCTACGACCACCTCCGGCTTTTTGTTAAGCTCCTCAGACAGACTGCCGGACATCACTACGCCACCAACTTCTTCACCCGAGAAAGCCAAAGAAGAATCGCAAGCGCCATAAAGCTCAAGTTCAGGGTCAGCAATAACCGAGCGGCAGACTTCGCGTCCCATCCGCCCCCCCGCTCCGCAGACAACAACCTTGATAGACACAGAAAACCTCCCTTGTCTTATCGCGTAAAACCGGTAAACAGTTCTTCTTTTACCGGTCCGATTATCGTTAATACTCGCGGACCTGTAAGTATATTAGAGGCGACTCGCTTGACGTCGCTTAAAGCAATCGAGTTCACTCTTTCGATAAGATCGTCGACGGACAGAATCTCGGCCCCGCACATCAATCCCCGGCCCAGTCGCGACATCCTTGTCGTAATATCCTCGAGGCCTATGACGAGACTTCCTTTGAGTTGTTCTTTAGCCCTGACCAGTTCTTTATTGGTAATTCCTTTGGTTGCGACTTTATCGAACTCCTCGGAGATAAGGCGGCACACGGTGACGGCTTTGTCGGCGGCCGTCCCAGCGTAAACTGCCATCGAACCCGTCTCGGCGTACTGGCTCCGGAAAGAGTATACGGCGTAAACAAGCCCTCTTTTCTCCCTGATCTTCTGCCAGAGTCGAGAGCTCATGCCTCCGCCAAGCACCGTATCGATCAGGCTCAGGATAAAACGATCCTCATCTTTAACGGACACACCTTCGAAGCCAAAACAAATGTGGGCTTGTTGAGTGTCGCGGGGTTGGACGAATGTATCGGACGCCACCAACGGCCGTCTGGCTCGACGAGTCTTGGCGGCGCCGTCATGGCCCCCTAAAGCCTCTTCTATCTGCCCGACAAGTTCATTATGAAGAACATTGCCGGCCGCCGCAACAACAAAATTGGGCGCTGTGTAGCCGTTTTTAAAGTAGGCAACGATATCGTCGCGCGTCATGGCGAGGATCGCTTTCTCCGTCCCTATCACGCGCCGTCCCAGAGGGTGGCCGGCGAAAAGACGCTGATCGAACAGGTCATACACAAGTTCAGCCGGCGCGTCTTCGTGCATATTGATCTCTTCCAAAACAACCGCTCGCTCAGAATCGATATCAGGTTGACGGAAAACAGGATTGGTGGCCAGGTCGCTTAGGACGGTTATAGCGGTGTCGAGATGCTGATCGAGCACTCGCGCGTAAAGGCAGGTATATTCCTTAGCCGAAAACGCGTTGAGTTCGCCGCCGACCGCGTCAAATTCCTCCGCGATGGCGCGGGCCGACCGGGTAGTGGTTCCCTTAAAAACGAGATGTTCCAGAAAATGCGTCAGTCCCGCCTGACGGCGGTTCTCGTCGCGGGAGCCCGCTTTGACCCATAGGCCAAGGCTGATAGAGCGGACACCAGGCACCCTTTCGCTGATGACGGTCAGGCCGTTCTTAAGCCGGGTTGACTGGTAAAAGTTATCTCCGCTCACGCCGTTACACGCTAATCTACCTTCAGCTTATCTACGTCGACCGGCACCAGGCTGACCTTGCCGCGGTCGTCTACGGCGGTGACCTTAACGTGGACCTTGTCTCCGACGCTAACAACGTCCTCTACCTTGTCAATTCGCCTGCGGGCCAGTTTGGAGATGTGGATCAAGCCGTCTCTTCCGGGCATAAGTTCGACGAAAGCGCCGAACGGTGCGACTGTAACGACGGGTCCGACGAATTCTTCGCCGATATTGACGGGAGGCGGCGGGGCTATGATCTTGTTGATCATCTCTTGCGCCTTCTCGCCGCTCTCGACGTCGCGGGCTGTGATAAAGACGCGGCCGTCGTCTTCGATGTCAATCGAGGCGCCGGTCTCGTCGGTAATGCTGCGGATCATCTTGCCGCCCGGGCCGATGATCTCGCGAATCTTATCCGTCGGTACGGTGACTATTATCAATCGCGGCGCGTACTGCGACATCTCGCTTCGGGGTTCGGCGATGACGTCGGTCATCATCTTAAGGATGGCCAGCCGGGCTTCTTTAGCCTGGGCCAAAGCTTTGGCAATCGTCGCGTGGGAGATGCCGGCGATCTTGGAATCAAGCTGCCAGGCGGTAATGCCGTTCTTCGTGCCCGCGATCTTGAAATCCATATCGCCCATGAAGTCCTCGCTGCCCATGATGTCGGTCAGGATCGCATCTTGGTCGCCTTCCTTGATATAGCCCATGGCTATACCGGCCACCGGTTCCTTAATCGTTACGCCGGCGTCCATTAGCGCAAGGCTGCTCGCGCATACGCTGGCCATGGAGCTGGAACCGTTGGATTCAAGTACTTCAGAAACAAGACGGATGGCGAAGGGGAAAGATTCTTCGTCCGGAACCATCGGATAGATCGAGCTTTCCACCAGCGCTCCGTGACCGATCTCGCGTCTTTTGGGTCCGCGCATAAACCCTGTCTCACCCGTTGAAAACGGCGGGAAGTTGTAATGGTGCATGAACCTTTTGGCGGTCTCTATCCCCAAACCGTCTACTTTCTGAACCTCACCGATAGCGCCCAAGGTCAAAGCGGTCAAGACCTGTGTCTCGCCCCTGGTGAACAAACCGGAACCATGAGCCCGCGGCAATAATCCGACTTCAATTGAAATCGGTCGTATGTCGGTATAACCGCGCCCGTCAGCCCGTCGTTTTTCATCGATGATTATCCGGCGGAACTCTTTCTTCTCCGCGTCGTAAAGCGCAGAATTTATGTCCCGGCCGCTCTCGTCCATAACCTCCGCGTACCGTTCAATTGCTTCGGCTTTGATTTCGTTTAAGCGATCCCGCCGTTCATGCCGGCCAGTAATGGTCATGGCTCGCTTAACGTCGTGTTTAACCGATGTCATGACCTCTTCGTAAAGGGTTTCGTTCATCTCAAGCGGTGTAAACTCGCGCTTGGGCACGCCGGCTAGTTTCTGGAATTTCTCCTGCGCTTCGATAAGCGTGATAATGGCGGCGCGGGCTTCCGTTAAAGCAGCCAACATTACTTCCTCGTCGACCTCGTCGGCCTCGCCTTCCACCATGATGATTTCTTCTTTGTTGCCGGCCACGATGACGTCGACAGTGCTCTTCGACAGTTCCTCGTAAGTCGGGTTGATGACGACTTCGTTTTCAATCAAGCCGATGCGAACGGCCGCCAACGGTCCGTTGAAAGGCAGGTCGGATAGGCTGATAGCCGCAGACGCGCCGACCATCGACAAAACGTCGGGCGGATTGAGCATATCGGCCGACAAAACGGTCGCGATGACGTGAATCGTCGGCGTATATCCGTCCGGGAAAGAAGGCCTGATCGGCCTGTCAATTAGCCGGGCAGTCAAAATTGAATTTTCACTAGGACGGCCTTCGCGCTTTAGAAATCCGCCGGGGATTTTGCCCGCGGCGTACATGCGCTCTTCAACATCTACCGTAAGTGGCAAAAAGCCTTGTGGGACTTCCGGTTCGGGGCCGCCAACCACGGTTACCAGGACAAGCGAATCGCCGCATCTTACGGTGACCGCTCCGCTGGCTTGTTTGGCAAGTTTGCCGGTTTCAAATGTGATCGTCTTGCCGCCGATCTCAACGGAAATGCTTTGCTGCAAAGGGGTTACCTCCACTCGAGTCTTCTTCTCTTCCTCTTACCTCTTCTTTTTTAGTGCTTAGAGTCGTCTACCGGCGCAAGCCGAGCCGACCGATGAGCTGCTCATACCGCTCGCCGTCGCTTTTTTTCAAGTAGTTCAGCAATTTGCGCCGCTGTCCGACCATCATCAACAAACCGCGCCTCGAGTGGTTGTCTTTTTTGTGTGTCTTGAGGTGTTCGGTTAATTCGTTAATGCGGGTGGTAAGCAGGGCTACTTGGACTTCCGGCGAACCGGTGTCCGTGTCGTGCAGCTTATGGTCCTTGATCAACGTCTCTTTCTCGTCTCTTGTTAACGTCAAGTGCCCTCTTCAACCTCCTTTTAAAGTATTTGTCAATTCTATCATAGTCCGCGCTTTTTGTGCATCGTCGGCAATCTGTTTGGCCAGGTCTGCCGCGTTGTCGAATTTTTTCTCTCCCCTTATCCGCTCACAGAACTCGACCAGAATGTCCTGGTCGTATAGGTCGCCGTCGAAGTCCAACGCGTAGGCTTCGATTATCGAAGCGCGGCGGACTCCGAAAGTCGGAGCCAGACCCACATTGATTACCGCGGCGTATGTTTTCCCGCCCGTTCCTATTCTGCCTGCGTAGACGCCGTCTCTTGGTAGGCACAGGAATTCGGCCAGCTCGACATTGGCGGTCGGAAAACCGAGTTCCCTGCCCCTCTTCTCTCCGGACACGACTTTGCCGCGGAACACCGGACAACGTCCGAGAATGGCCCCGGCTGAGCCGACGTCGCCTTCGATAAGATGCTCTCTAGCCGCCGAACTGCTGGCCTTTTCGCCTTTAACGGTATGAAGGTTGAGCGATTCAACGCCAAAACCGTGTTTGGCGGCATAGTCGCTCAAATAGGCCGTGTCCCCTTCCCTGTTCCGGCCGAACTTAAAATCCGAACCGACGACAATGTTGGCCGGATCGAGAGGCAGGACCACCTTATCTAAAAACTCCCCAGGCTTAAGAACGGAAAGTTCCTCGGTGAAAGGGACAATAAGCACCTCGTCTACGCCAAGTTCCTGGATGAGTCTTTTCTTGGTCGCAGCGTCGGTGAGCAACAAAGGTCCGTGACCGGGATGCAGAATATCGGAAGGATGCCTGTCAAACGTGACGGCGACGCTTCTCAAACCCGCCGCCCTGGCCTCTGAAACAGCCCGCGTTATCACCTGCCGGTGGCCTACGTGAACCCCGTCGAATAAACCGATGGTGACGATTGATTTTTTCATAAGGATTCCAGGGGTATGAGGCGCATCGTAAGCAATGCCAAGCCGCCTTCTTCTAGCTCTGACAAAGGTATCGCGTCTTCAATCGAATATTCGCCGCTGCGCGTCCGTCTTAAAGCTGCCAGGTGGGCTCCGCAGCCGACGGCCTCACCCAAATCACGCGCCAGGCTGCGGATATAGGTGCCCTTGGAACAATCGATCGTAAAATCCGCCTCGGCGGCGTCTCCCGGGCGCCAATCGTTGACAATGAAGCTCCGGACCGTGATCTGCCTGGGCGGAACATCAACGATCTGTCCCCGGCGCGCGGCCTTGTATAAGGGCTGCCCATTGACCTTTATAGCCGAGACCATGGGCGGAATCTGCTCGATATCGCCGGTCAAGTCAAGAACTGCTTTCTCGACGGCGTCAAGCGTCAGCCCGGTCGAGCCGCGCTCTTCAACAGTTTTGCCGGCCGCGTCTAATGTATCGGTTGTCATGCCAAAACGGATGGTTCCGGTATATGTTTTATCGTCGCCAAGAAAACGCTCCGACAACTTGGTCGCCTTCCCGATCAGCAGCAAAAGTACGCCGGTTGCCGCGGGGTCCAACGTCCCGGCGTGGCCGACCCGATTTTCTCCGGACAGCCTCCGTATATCCTGCACGACGTCATGAGAAGTAGGACCGGCTGGTTTGTCGACGACCAGAAGTCCATCCATCTATTCGTTCCCGCCGGCCAAACTGATTCTAAGATTTTGTAGCGACTCATCGAGGCCCCCGGTAGCCGTGTAGCCGGCGGCCAATCGGTGACCGCCGCCTTTTTTAGCCTCGGCCAGCGCCCCGACGTCTATTTTCCCGGTCGACCTCAAGCTAACCCGCCACCCGGCGTCCGTTTCCTTAAAAACCGCGGCTACGCTTATCCCCTTCACCGCGCGCAGAGAGTCGATGAGATTCTCGGTGTCCTCGATCGACGAACCGGTTTTGACAAAATCAGTCTTGGTAATGGCGGTATATATAAGGCCGGTGGCCTCGTCGAAAACGGCTTTGGAAAAAGCGACGCCGGCCAGCTTAAGCCGCTCGAAGGTAGTGTTTTCGTAGATATGCCGGAATATCCTGGCCGGATCGACGCCGTAACCGATCAGCTCGGCGGCCGTAACGAACGAACCGGCCGTCGTGTTGGAGTATTGAAAGCGGCCGGTATCGGTAACCAGGCCGGTGTAGAGGTTCTCGGCGATTGCCTTGTCGAGCGAAACACCCAGATCCTTGCCGATTTCAAAAACCATTTCGGCGGTTGAAGCGAAATCGGGCGCCACGGCGTTAATCATCGCGTAGCCTGAGTTGTTGCGATGATGGTCTACGTTAATAGTGAGCTCAGACGTTTTCAAGAGTTTTTCCAGCGATCCCAACCGCTCCGGTCCGCCGCAATCCAAGGCGACCAGAACCTGCGGTCGATCGGGGAGCTTGTCCGGCGAAACCAGCACTTCCTGGCCTTCAAGGAAGGAGTATTGAGGCGGATAGGCGAAACGGTTGCCCCACGACGCCACGACGTTTTTGTTTAGCTTCCTGAGTATTAAAGCCAGGCCGATCAAGGATCCGATGGCGTCGCCGTCAGGCAGGATGTGCGTTACCAGAACGATATCATTGTGAGCCTCGATAGCCGCGGCTGCCTCGCCGAAAAAACCTTTACTCGTTTGGCTCATCGTCATGGTCCGTTTCTATCTCTTTAAGGATTTCGGATATTCTGAGACTGTGCTCCACGCTCATATCGATCGTGAAAACAAGCTCGGGCGTACAACGAAGCCTGATTCTTTTGGCAAGTTCTTTTTTGATCCTCCCGGATGCCTTGGTCAGGGCAGCCTGGCACGCTTCTTGCGCTTCCTTGTCGCCCAGAACGCTAAGGGAAATCCGGGCGTGCTTTAGGTCAGGGCTGACTTCTACGTGGGTGACCGAGGCAATCCCTATCCGCGGGTCCTTGAGATCTTTCTGCAGTATGCTCATCAGTTCTTCGCGGATGGCTTCGGCCACGCGCTCAGTCCTTAAGCTCATCTATCCTCTTCCATGCCGACGAACTTCCGTCGGACCTCGATTAGTTCGGCCGAGTGATGCGTCAGGATGTCGTTTTCCAGCGCGTTAAGCACTTTGCGAGCCTGGAATTCAGTGCCGGCAACCGTCGAGAAACCAAGTTTCGTCCGCTGCCACGTATCATGTTCGTCAACCTCTGAAACAGCTACGCCATAACGGCTTTTAGCCCGGTTAAGAAGGCTTTTAACCGTATGACGTTTATCTTTAAGTGAACCGGCCTCGGGGAGGCGAAGGCGAACAACCATTATCCCGACGATCACGGTAACCTCCGGGGTTTAAGTGCGAGGCGTTTCGACGATAGCGTACGCCTCGATAAAATCGTCGACTTTGACGTCGTTGTAATTCTCTACGTGAAGACCGCATTCCAGCCCTTGAGCGACCGACGCCGCGTCGTCCTTGAACCGTTTTAACGAGTCTAGTTTGCCGTCGTGGATGACCACGCCGTCGCGAACGACTCTAACGTTCGCTCCGGCTTTAAGCTCGCCTTCTTCAACCATACAACCGGCGACTGTGCCGATTTTAGACACCTTGAAGAGATCTAAAATCCTGGCCCGTCCCAACTCGACTTCAGAGATCTCCGGCGCCAGCATGCCTTTTCTGGCTGCTTCTATGTCCTCGATCACGCGGTAGATTATGTTATAAAACCTAAGGTCAACCTCTTCCTTAGCGGCCATTTCCTTGGCTTTAGGCGTCGGCCGGACGTTGAAGCCGACCACAATGGCGTTGGAAGCGGCGGCCAGCATAATATCCGTCTCTGTTATGCCCCCTACGCCGGCATGGACAATATTTGGTCTGACCTCGGTCTTCTCAATCTTCGCCAGTGATTCTTTTAAGGCTTCCAGGCTGCCTTGCACATCGGCTTTTATTACGATATTAAGGTCCTTGATCTCGCCTTCCTGAATCTGCTCAAACAGGTTGTCTAAAGTGACATGTTTCCTGGCTATTTCACGTTCCCGTTCGGCCGTCTGTCGTTTGCCCACGATGTCCTTGGCGTCTTTCTCGCTGGAAACAACCTCTGCTATGTCTCCGGCGCTCGGCACCGAATTGAGACCGAGCAACTCGACAGGCTGGCTGGGCAATGCTTTATACAACTTGCTGCCTTTATCGTCGTTCATAGCCCTGACGCGCCCGTAGCTTGTACCCGCGACGACCAGGGCGCCGGTTTTGAGTGATCCCCTTTGGACCAGCAAGGTGGCGACCGGACCTCTAGCCTTGTCAAGTTCGGCCTCGATGATGGTGCCTTCGGCCGGCGCTTTCTCGTTAGCCTTAAGCTCCTGAACCTCGGCCACGAGCAGAATCATCTCTAAGAGCGCGTCGATGCCGGTTTTAGCTTTTGCGGATACGTCGACAAAGACGGTTTCTCCGCCCCAAGCCTCCGGCACCAGTTCATATTCGGTCAGCTGTTGCTTGACTTTATCGGGATTTGCCTCGGGTTTGTCAACTTTGTTAACGGCCACGATAATCGGCACCTCAGCTGCTTTGGCGTGGTTTATGGCCTCTATCGTTTGAGGCATAACGCCGTCGTCGGCCGCGACAACCAGAATCGCGATGTCCGTCACCTTCGCGCCTCTCGCTCGCATGGTCGTAAAGGCCTCGTGGCCGGGGGTGTCGATAAAGGTGATTTTCTTACCGGCGTGAACGATCTGATAAGCGCCGATGTGTTGGGTAATGCCGCCGGCTTCCTGGCTGACGACATCGGTTTGTCTGATCGCGTCTAAGAGAAGTGTCTTGCCGTGGTTTACGTGGCCCATGATGGTGACGACAGGCGGCCTGAGCGTTAGATCGCTCTCTCTGTCTTTGGGCCGGTCGCGCGTTACCTTAAGCTCCGGGGCCTCGACAACATGGGCTTCGTAACCGAATTCGTCGGCCAAAACGTTGATTGCTTCTTCTGACAGTGATTGCGTGATGGTAACCATCTCGCCGAGGGCGAAAAGTTTCTTAATCAGTTCGGACGCCGGATGGTCGATTTTGGCCGCGAAGTCCTTAACCGTAATGCCAAGGTTTACCTCTAGGACAGGTTTTTCTACGGGCCCGTCCTCGGTAGCCTCGGCGTCGGTGGACGCTTCATCAGAGACGGTCTCGCCCTCCATAGCTTCATCCGAGACGGGAGTCTCTCCTGTCTCGTTTTCTAAGATTTCATTTTCCTTATCGCTCATCTTTAAGCCTCTCAGCAAATCCGCTGACCGTATCCGCTTTACTTACCTTTAATCCGCGGGCAATCGCGTTCTTCTTTAGCGCCGCGGCCAGACAATCCTCAGCGGGACAAACATACACCCCTCGCCCGGCTGCACATCCTTCCGGATCTACCGCCGCGCCGGAAGGCGTCATTACCACACGGACCAGCTCGTTTTTGTCCGCGACCTTTCGGCAGCCGACGCATGTTCGCGCGGGCATCTTAGGGAGTCCTTACTTGTCCTTGCCGTGCAGTTTACAGTATTCACTGCCTTCAGCGGCTTTCCGCTTGCACGGCGTTCCCTTTGTGGTTACGGCGCAGCATTTACCTGCCGTGGCAGGCATGCCGGCCTCGGCGGTCGCGACTGTTTCAGTCGCGGCCACAATTTCGCCCGATTCTACCCTGAACGCGTCCAGTTCTTCAGGCGAAACCTGGATTTCGCTCTTTATGTCAATACGCCAGCCGGTCAATTTAGCGGCCAGCCTTACGTTTTGTCCTTCCTTACCGATAGCCAGGCTTAACTGGTCTTCAGGCGCGATTACCAGCGCCGTCTTTGTTTTGTCGTTAACCAAAACCTGGCTCACCTTAGCCGGCGACAGGGCGCTGGCGATAAACACAGCCGAATCGTCGCTCCATTTAACGATATCTATTTTTTCTCCGCGCAGTTCGGACACGACCATCCTGACGCGCGAGCCTTTAGCCCCTACGCACGCCCCGACGGGATCGACGTTCTCGTCGTTGCTGGAAACCGCTATTTTTGACCGGAAACCAGCCTCGCGCGCGACCGATTTTATTTCCACAAAGCCTTCAGCGATTTCCGGAACCTCAAGCTCAAACAGCCGCCTTAAGAGGCCGGGGTGGGTTCTGGACACTATGATCTGCGGCCCCTTGGTACTCTTGCTGACCTCGATAACGTAAGCTTTTAGCCGCGAGCCGTGGTCGTAGCGCTCCCCCGGCGCCTGTTCGCGCGGCGGCAGATGCGCCTCGACCTTACCCAGATCCACCAGGGTATATTGCTGATGGGATTGCTGAATTATGCCTGTGACGATATCTCCCTCGCGGTCCTTGAACTCGTCATATAGCAAGTCGCGTTCAACCTCGCGGAAGCGCTGCAGGATAACCTGCTTGGCGGTCTGAGCGGCTATCCGCCCGAAATCAGACGGTGTGACTTCCTCTTCCGTGCCGTCTTCTTCTATCGCGAAAACCTTCATCTCGCCGGTTTCAGGGTCGACCGTTACTCTGGCGTCGTGAGTGGTTGTGTAATTACGTTTATAGGCGGACAGAAGCGCGCTTTCCAACGTCTCCAATAAGACGTCAAGCGGGATTCCCTTCTCCCTCTCCAGTTGTTTCAGCGCGTCAATCATTTCCCTGTTCATATCGTCCTCCAAAGGAAAAAAAAGAGCGGGTAAATCAACCCACTCCGTCAACGGACACATTAATAATCGCACTTATGACTATATCATAAGCAGTTAAATAATTACAAGGTAAGGTGCATGAAAGCGAACAGGCTGTTGGCGGTTATTACCGTCGTAAGAAGGTAGCCATTGTAAACGGAATCAGAAGAAAGGCAATAGTGCTGTATTGAGGCGACACCAACGAAATCCCGACCGCGATCAGGGACACAACCGGTAGGACCGCGGAACGCTTGAGGCCGTAACGAAACGTCGTTTCGGTTGCCTTGTCGCTAAGCAACCTGTTGTTGATACCCGCGTACCACCAGTAGAGGTACATGCATACGCCGATGCCGAAAAGGTTGAGCTCAAAGAAGACAACGGCGATATGCGACGCCTCGTACTCTCCCATCAGGCTGGTTGAGAACGGCACGAGGACGATCAAGCCTAGCATCAGAACGTTTAGCCAGATAAAGACAGAATCAACTTTCTCTATAAAATGAAACTGCCGGTGGTGGGCCATCCAGAAACTGGCCAGCAAAACAAAGCTTAAACCGAAGGCGAAGAAATGGGGCCACAACCGGCCCAAAGCAGCCGGCAGGTCAGCCATCGCTTGTTGGTCGGACATCGTCGGCACTTTAAGGTTCAAGACCAGCAAAGTCATGGCAATGGCGAAGATTCCGTCAACCAAAGTTTCAAGCCGGTTTTTTGTCAGCCACGGTTCTCTGGTCATTTAAATCCCCTTTATGTAAGGCAAGAGCTTGATGTCGGAGAAAAGCGAGGTTTCTTTATATTCCAACGCCACATCCAGGTTCAGGTTCTTATCTCCCCTATTCTTAAGATACTTGGGCAAATCAAGATTAACGAAAGTCGGCGCGCCTGCGCCTGCGCCGGTGATTACATTAATCAAAAGTAGTTGCGCGTCGGAAGCATGGCGGACGGCGTCGCGGGCTATGCGGCGCGCCTCCGGCGGATTATGAAATCCGGCGCTGTTCTCCGCGGCTAGAAAGACGACGCGATAGAAGGCCTGGCGGTAAGAGGCGCTAGCTTTATTCAGATTATCTTCATCGACATCGGCGCCGGCCGCCTTCATCCCGTTCACTCGCTCGATTAACTTAGCGGCCACGGCTGTCGCATATCCGGCGGTGTTCATCTCCCCGACGATTTCCTTTTGGATTGACAGCACGGCCTGTCTTAATTTAGCGGCGCTGGATGTCGAGTGGCAGTCAAGACACTGGCTCATGTCAGAATCAAGCGGGCTGATCACGTTGTGGTCGGTATATTTGGCGTCTTGTTCGTTCCACGCTTTTTCCATATGGCAAGAACCGCAGGAGACGGACTTCGACCAGTGGGTGCTGCCGCGAGAATACATCTCATATTCAGGATGCCTGATGAATCCCAGTTTCATTCCGGTAATGCTTTGTTTCCATTCCAGGTTCGCGGGGTCACCCTCTATCTGAGCAATCATGCCTTCGACAGATAAATCACCCCAGGCTCCGTTTCGCCAGGGTAATTCGAGGCTGACGGACTTCATGCCGGCGTCCCGCGGAATAATATAACTGGAGTGGCATTGACCGCAAACCAGCGACTTCATGTCGCCATAGTTCAGATCGGTTTTGCCCAGCCGCGCCAGCTCCTCAACATCAGCTATCCGGATTGGGCGAAGGTCCATATTGTCCGGATCGTGGCAGTCTATGCATGTTGGCCCCACCCTTCCGTTCTGTGCGGGGATCAGGGCGTTGGCCTGATCGTAGGGCATGGAGAATAAGGCGGAACCTTTATCCCCGAATAGTTGAGATTCGTAAGGCGTCTTACAGGTAAGGCAGACGCCTCCCGACTTAAGCCGGGATTTATCGACGGATTCCTGATCGGCCAACATATAATAATGTCCTCTCGGCTCGTTGTATTCGATGCCGAAACCCCAGCCGGCGTACAACAAAGCGAGATACGGATATTCGCTCAACTTGTCGAAAGTTTTGCCGGCCGCGCCTCCCCTCTTATAGACGCTTTTACCTGCAGGACGGTTGTCTTTTGTTTTTAACCAGGTTCGATATTCGTCGGGGAACGATTTGCCCCAGCTCGCGGGATCGTATCTTGTGGCTGCGTTAACGCTTAGAGCTGGAGGCGCTGGCGCGACCTTTGCGGTGCAGCCTGAAAAAGCCGCCGCGACAATCAAAAATATCAGAAGACGAGTAGGATTATTTCTGACCATGCCGACAGCATATCAAATGTCGGCCTTCACTGAATAGGCCAAGAAGCCTCTATGGTCGTTCCGTCACCGGGCTGTGATCGGACGCTAAACTTTCCGCCGGACAGCTCAGCCCTTTCACGCATGCTTTTTAAGCCCAGGCCTTTGGACCCATCTTCATTCTTATAAGTTTCTTGGGTGTCGAAACCGCAGCCGTTATCACTGATCTTAAGAACAAGGCGGTCCTTATTTCGGGTTAGTGAGATCGTGACGCGACTAGCGCGGCTGTGCTTGGCCGCGTTGTTTAACGATTCCTGCAGGATACGGAATATATTAGGCTTCAATATATCGGAAATTTCGGCTTCGTCAACAGAAATTCTCTTGCGAACAGCGGCTTCGGGAAAGGTGGTCCTAAATTCTTTTAAATACCAGTTGATGGTGGCAATTATTCCAAGCTCGTCAAGCAGTGACGGCCTTAAATCGGCTTGAATCCGTCGCACATCCTTGACGCTTTGCTTAATAAGGGGAAGCAGTGATTCCAGAGACTTGGTTGCCTCATCGGATTTTCCGGTTTCAAGAAGATTCATGGCTCCTTTGGCGCGCATTCCGATAGCCGCTAGATACTGGCCGATGGAATCGTGTATGTCGCCGGCGACGCGTTTCCTTTCCAGTTCGTGGGCTTCCAGAAGTTTAGCCGATAGGTCTTTGAGCTGTTGTTTGGATTGACTTATTTCAAGGTCGCGCTCGAATATGTCGGTAGAGTCGTAGCTGACGCCTATGATTCCGATGATCTCTCCGGCCTCGTTGCGAAACGGGCTGACATTTGATTCCCAATGCCGGCCATCGAGTGTTGCGTTATACCTTGTCGGTTTCCCGTCCAACGCTTGTTGACAAGCATCGAGCACTGTTCTTCGTATGCTGTCGGGCAGATTCATTTCCTCGTTGGCTATATTCGTGCCGATTCTCTGGTCGGCCGTAACGCCAAGCGAGTTCATCCCGCTGCCGGTGTAAGAGGTAATAATCATGTTTTTATCAGCGACCCAGATTATGGCGGGGACCTGTTCGCTTAATAACCTCAGCTGGTCCTCGCTTGCGCGCAGGACAAGTTGACGCGCGGTGATGTCTACACCATAAATCCTGATTCCCAACAACCCTGGCACAAGGCAAAGAGTCAGTAAATATATGGCGTCCCCGACGACAAATTCGCGGGTTAGAACCTTGTTGTCTTTCTTTTTTAAAGCGCCCAGGGTTTCAGGACGGGTTTCGGTCAAGAGGCGTCCGCCATGCTCGTCAATATAATCTTGCCAGAGAACCTGTGCGGCCGGGTTGGTAAACGTCACATAGCCGTTTATATCAAGTTCTACAACAGGGTTAGGATTGTACTGAGGAAAGGACGCAAGATGCTCCACTTGGGCGCCGGCGCGTCTCGCGTCCGAAGTCTCAATCTTCACCCACTGTCCTTGTCTTTTTATGAATGCGAACTGGTGGTTCCCGACAACGTCGACTACCTCGCTCGCGTTGCAGCGGTCAAGAGAGTATGTGCAGATGGCCAGCATCCGGTAGGTTTTTATGACTTTTTCAATGTCCTCTTCGTAGGCTACGAAGTCGGACCAATCGGTTTTTTTCAGCCAGAATGTGTTGCCGGATAAGCGCATTCCGTCGAATCCCTTGTCCAGCGCAATGTTCAACTTATGTACCCAGCCGTTCAAGACGCGATTTGAATCGAAGCCGCCGTCTTTCGTATACCATTCGGTGTAATCAAGGATTTCGAGCTGACCATTCTTAAGATAAGAATCGCAGTTGTCGACGGAAGCCCTAAGAAGACGTTTAGCCTCGGCTTTCTTTAGGGGGTAAGAAGTGATCCAAATGCAGAATTCGTTGTTCTCCAGTCCTGCCTTGAAGTACGGAACAAGCAGTTCGGCTAGGTCATGTTTGGTCTCATAGAACTGGCAGAAATGAGTCCCCCAGGGGACATCACCGATTTGTTCGATGCCGGTTTGCCTAAGGTCGCTCAATATTTGGAAACTCACGCCATTCACTTTGCCATTGATAGGCTACTTATTGATCAGATTTGAATTAATACCGAACTTTATAAGAGCGGCTTGGTTGTGGATGTCCAATTTCTTCATGATGTTCATTCGGTGGAACTCAATCGTCTTAACGCTAACAAACAGCAGTTCCGCCATTTCCTTATTTGAGCGGCCCTCTGTTATCAAGCCTAAAACTTCCCGTTCTTTTTGAGTCAGGCTGTCTATAGGGTTGGCTTGGGTTAAGGGATTGTCCAGATAGTGTCTGATGACGTCGCCGGAAACGCCCGGGCTTAGGAATTTCTTGCCTCTGGTTACGGCGTCGATGGCCGACAGAAGTTCCTCGTAGGCCGCTTCTTTCAAAACATACCCGTCGGCTCCGTTCTTAAATATCTGATAGACATATTCAGAGCTGTCGTGAATTGTCAGTACGACGATTTTAAGATCCGGATACTTCTTTTTCGCCTGTTTCGTAACGCTTAAGCCGTCCAGGTTTGGCATGCTGATATCTAAGATTAAGAGATCCGGCTGTAATTCTTGCAGCATTCGGAGAGCCTCGACGCCGTCCGGCGCTTCTCCCACAACGTCAAAAGATGGATTGCCGGAAAAAAGCTCTTTGATGCCCTCGCGAACGATAGCGTGATCCTCGGCGATTATGAGCCTCATCTTGTCCATACTTTGATTCTAGACTTATCACGTATGCAGGTCAAGACGCAGTTCCTAAAGAAGCTCTTCAGGTAGAACATAAGTCGGATTCTCATATAGCATTCCGTTGTCGATTACACGCGGATGGATTTCCAGCATGTCGGTCAAGATTGAATCGGTAAGCAGCCGGCGGTCGTAGAGAAGCAACAGCATGGCCGGTATCTTAGCCAGCAGTTGGTTCAACAAGATCTCCCGTTCGATAAAAGCGTGGCCGTCAAGGTGGCACAGAAAGTCGGTGACCGCAAAAGAGCATCTATAGCCGTTGTATCCGCTTCTAGACAGTTCGGACGCGAGGACGCGAAACTGATTCCCGGTTGCCGGCAAGTTAACCGCTGACGCTGTTAGCGGACACTCAAACGGGTCTTGACGCAGAACCAACTGGCCGGTTTTACGAAAACCAGAGGTGTCGATGCCGCCTCGCTCAAGCCGCGCTTTAAACAAAGATACGCCGTTCTTGTTGGTGATCACGGCGCACTTCTCGTTCAACATCAATCCCGCCGTTATGAACGGAATCGCGATTGACAGCATCTCCTCATCTGAATCGTATAGGCAACATATATGCTCGCCTAGTCTTGGCCGGTTGACGGCTTTTTTCTCCCGGATATTCATCCCAGCTCTCCGGTTAAGACAAAAGGGCCGGGACAAGGCTGGGCTGCGCTTCCTCGATGGAAGCGGGAATATCCTCGCCTTCTTCCAGGCGCCTCTCGTATTCCTCGAGAACGGCGGTTTCTATTACGCCGCGGACCTGTTGCTTTATTGGATGGGCGACATCCCGGAACTCTCCCGACGGTAATTTCCGGCTAGGCATGGCGACAAATAAGCCCTTTGTGCCGTCTATCACCCTGATATCGTGTACGACAAACTCGTCGTCAATCGTGATCGACGCGAAAGCGCGCACCTTTTCCTGATCAATAACCTTCATTGACACTGCCGTTATATTCATTTGCCTCTCCTTTTAAGCACGGCGACTGGCTTAAGACCACCGGTCGATTTGACCAGTAGTTTGGCTTGATACATTTTGCGATCCGCATCGTTTAACAATTCCGCCAAGGACATTCTCTTTTCAGAGGTGCTGAACCCGAGCGAAATGGATATCGGTGCGTTCTCATGTTTGATATTGTCAGCTGAAATGGCGCGGCGAACACGTTTCTCGGCTTCCTTGGCGTTAACCGCGTTACTGCCCGGCAAGATAACGGCAAACTCGTCACCTCCGATTCTGGCAATGATATCTTCAGCGCGAAAAGAGTTTTTCAATACCTTCCCCACCCTGACGAGCAAGGAGTCACCGGTTGCATGGCCCTGCAGGTCATTGGTGACCTTAAGGTTGTCAAGATCGGCCATCATAATACTTATGGGAAACTGGCGGCTTTTCTCCAGTCTCCGCATTTCTTCTTGAAAAAATGATCGGTTGTGCAAGCCGGTCAGAGGATCGTAAATTGTCAGGAACCTTAGTTCTTCTTCGATACGCCTATGCTCCGTTATATCGATCATTACAGCCCGACACTCTAGACCGTTGTTGGAAACCTTGCCCTCCAAACTGACAACCAGCTCTCTATTGTCTGGGCTAAGGAGACGAATCTCAGTGACAGCGGTTTTATTGTTCTTAAATAGGTCGCTCAAGAAGTTATCAAAGGCGGGGCGGGACATCTGCCGGACAAACTTGCGGAACCTGCGGCCGAGGACGTCTTTGCGGTCGCCTTGAATCAAAGCGCCGCCGCTAGGCGTTATCTCCAGAACCGTACCGTCACGGTCTAAAGTTAAAAATGAAACGCAAGAAAAGTCATAAAGGTCTGAGTATTGGGACAATAGCGCTTCGGCCCAATCGCGCGCTTTTTGCAGGCTGGCGACTTCTTCTTTTAGTTCGGCAGGCAACGCACGCATCTCGTGTTGAGCCACTTTGACCTCGCTAACAAAAAGGTAGGACAACCCTACCCAACGTCCACCGTTTATTTAACTAGGAAATGCACTAGAGTTTGGCCACGACGAACTGCAGAGCAACGGGATTCAATCGATAGCGAAGTCCCGTCGGCAGAGGACCGTCGTTATAAACGTGGCCAAGATGCGCTTCGCAACGAGCGCATTCCACAGATGTTCGTGTTGGATTCGAGGACCTGTCCTTACTCAATTTGATGTGATCCGGTCGTATGGGCTGCCAGAAATTCGGCCAGTCGTTACTTGAGCTAAACTCTTGAGCCGCATCGAATACGGGCAACCCGCAACTCGCACATTCGTATAAGCCATCAAGTCTTTTCATTAACCACTCCTCATGCTGCTCTTCCGTTCATATCAGAAGCGTATGATAAAGAAAGACAAGCTTATACTAGGGAATCTCCTAGAATGCGGACAAGGAGACTTAGCGCCGGCATTAATGGCGAGGGCGGGTTATGCGGTTTTAGCTTGATCCCTTAGTGTTTGTCGCTGTGCGATGTATGAGGCCGGTCCTTGTGACCTGGGGTGTATTTGGCAATCTTCTGTGCTGCTTTGAAGCGGGCAATGTCGCGGTTTTTTGTTTGGGGATGGGACTTGTCGCTGTGTTCGCGTTTGTCGTCCCTTCTGGCGAGCATCATATCACCTCTCTCCGGGTTTGTTACTACAAGCATAACACTTTGGCGGAGGGATTCAATACTTAGATTTCCGTAAAAGTGGAACTGTTACTACATTTTTAGCATCCGCCTCAAAGACAACGCGTTTCGGATGGCGAAACCTTTGGTGTCGTTATTGAAGTAGGCGTATACATCAATGTCTTCGGCCATCCAACTGGCGATTTTGTCAGCCCATGGCTTAAGGTCGATTTCACGATAGTTGTAACCGTTGGCCTTCCGGCCGTGGAGTCTTAGATAAATAAATCCGCCGCAGACAACATCCGTCTGAGTAGGATAAAGATCGGAATCAGCGATAACCAAACCACAGCCGTGTGAATCCAGCAGAGAATATGTTTCGCCGGTAAACCAATCCTCGCTGCGAAATTCAAACGCGTGACGGACGCCGGACGGCGCCTGAGCTTTCAATAGCGTCAAGAAATCAGCCAAAAGGTTTAGGTCTTTGTAAAAATCTGGTGGTGTCTGCCAGAGTGTGACCGCGAGCTTTTCGCCAAGTTCGTCGGCTAAGGCATAGAACCTGGCAACCGCTTCGCCGGTGTCGCGCAACCTCTTCAAGTGTGTAATATATCGGCTGCCTTTAACGGAGAAACGGAAACTTAGCGGGGTGTCCCCTTTCCAACGTTTATAGGATTGCGCGCTTTGCAGCCGGTAGAAGGTCGCGTTTATCTCGACAGTTGTAAAGTCGCGGGCATAGAAAGCAAGTCTTTCGTTCTGGCGAATCTCAGAAGGGTAATAAGGTCCGCTCCAATGGTCGTAAGAAAAACCGCTTGTTCCTATATAACAGCTAGCGCCCATATTCCTTCCCGTATGTGGCCGGATGACTTCAGCATAGCAAAACCAACAATAAGCGTCATCCAAAACCAGGTTTTACCCCACTTATATCAGAAGACGGACTTGTGTAAGCTATCCATATGAAAGAGACTGTCGCGTTAGCGCCCGGCACACGATTGGGGTCCCTGGACTATTTTCGGGGACTGGCCATAATCTTGATGCTCGTCTATGACTATGTCCCCTTCTTCACCAAGAATCCGCCGCTGATCTTCGTCCACGGACGAACAGATATGCTCCTGTTTGGCGACTTGGTCGCACCTTTCTTCCTGTTTATAATGGGCGTGTCTTTAGCCGTCGCTGTCAGCAGACGCCGTGACCACGGCGCCACCGAGAAACAGATATTCCTCCGAGTGATAAAGCGGGCCTTCATCCTTATAATCGCGGGCTTGATTATAGACGACCTAAGGGCGCCATTGTTTGGCGGAACGATAGGCTTTCACCCGACTTGGGGAATTTTGGAATCATTGGGAGCAGCCTATCTGATAGCATATCTATTAATGCTTCTTAAAACGAAACTGCAGATACCCGTCGTCGCGGCGATGCTAGCGGCGCATTTATATCTGTTACTCTACTCTCCGTCATTCTTGGTCTACATCAGGTCCTACGCGCATGGCAGTCCGGCGTCCATTCTCACATGGTCTTCAATCACTGTTTTCGGTATGATTGCCGGCGACCGTTTAGTCAAGAACACTTTTGAGTATGAAAAATATCTGTATCAGATGGGCGGAATATTGATTGTCGTCGGTTCCGTCGTCGGCATGATATATCCGCCGCGAAAATACTTAGTCACGTCCAGCTATGCTCTGATTGCGGCTGGGTGTTCAGCGATTTACTTTATGCTGCTGTACTACTTGATCGAGACAAAACGAGTCCGTTTGATTATTGACAATATGAAACCGCTAGTGGAATTCGGCGGCGCCGCGCTGACAGCTTGGATTCTCCAATATGTGATAGCAGCCTACTTTATCTGGTATTACCACTACAATGAGCGCCTACCGCTATTTTACGGACTAGCCCTATCCGCCGCCTTGATCGTGGTTGTTTGGCTTGTCACAATCGGGGCAAAACGCAATCACCTGAGCCTGCGCATCTGACATGAAATCTTCGGCATAGATCGCACCGCGGTGGAATGCACACGCTGCGGCGCCCATCTGGGCTACGTCTTTAAAGACAGGCCGACCCCGACCGGTTTCCGTTTTAGTCTGATCCACGGCTCATTGAATTTCATTTAAAGCTGACAGCGGTCTTTATTATGTGCTCGTTGTTTGAGAGAATGACGGGGACATGATGAAGACTAAAACCCCCACATATCCGGCCGAAAGCGTCGGCGCTATTCTGTCAGAAAACGTGCTGGCCGTTACCCCGAGCCACAAGCTGAAGGATGTCCTGGAAGCTATCAACGAGGGCGCGTGGGACGACATTCATTACGCCTATGCGGTGGATGACAGAAATAAGCTCGTTGGCGTTGTCGACTTAGCGGGCTTGTCAAAAACTAAGTTGGATATGACGATCAGCAGTTTAATGAAACCTCCCGCCGTTACCTTGCATCCGCACGCCGACCAGGAGAATGCTGTCTTGAAGGCTGTTAAGTACGATATAACCGCTGTGCCGGTCGTAAACGGGGACGGCACATTTGTGGGCGCGGTCGTGGCGGCCAAGATAATCGACGTTATGCACCAAGAGCACTTAGAAGACGCCTTGCTGGGTTCCGGGATAAGGGGACGCGGCTCGGATATTATTAAACTGGCGACCGCACGGTATAGCAGGGTCATCAGGGCGCGAGCGCCCTGGCTTATCTTTGGAGCGGTTGCCGGTCTGGGCTTGGGGTTGATCTCAAGTCTCTTCGAGAAAACGCTTCAGGAATCGGTGGCCCTTGCTTATTTTGTCCCCGTAGTCGCTTATATTGCGGATTCCGTCGGAACGCAATCCGAAGCAATCACTGTCCGTGCGCTAGCGACTTTGAAAATTAAATACGCAAGCTACATAATGCGGGAGCTCATCGTCGGCTTTGTTCTGGGGCTCATTCTCGGGACAATGGGCGGCGTTGGAGCGATTTTTATCAGCGGGTCTTTTGATATCGGCCTGGTTGTCGGCCTGTCGCTGTGTGCCGCCAGCACTATAGCCTCCTTTTTGGCTGCTCTTATACCGATGACGTTGAAAACACTTGGCAAGGATCCCGCGTTAGGCAGCGGTCCGTTGGCGACCGCGCTTCAGGACTTGATCAGCGTATTGATTTACTTCCTCTTCGCGGTATGGCTAATAAAATAAAGCGAACCGCGGTTCTAAGCCGCGGTACTGAACCACATAAGCCAGAAGATATTGGTTAAGGCAAACCATTAATTAGCTGGCTGCGGCGTGAGTTTTTGTCGCCTTCGGTTTGGCTGCCGCGCGAGCGCTCTTGTCCTTGTTTTCTTGTTCAGACGAGCTCCCAGGTCCGATCAGGGCTTCTTTGCCTGAGTTGAATGCCTCCAAAGCCCAATCCCGTTTTTCGGTGACAACATTACGGCCTTTTTCATACATCTGTTCAGCGCGTTCTTTTGTCTGCTCAATCAGCTCTTGTGTTTTTTCCTGGGCTTCATTTGCTTTAGTCTTAATGTCTTCCCTTGTCTCTTTGCCTGCCTTAGGGGCAAACAATACGCCGACAGCACTGCCGATTGCCGCTCCCAAAAGCAGTCCGCCACCAACCTTGTAGACGTCACTCTTGTTGACCATCACGACCCACTCTCCTTTCATTACTTAAGTACATCGCGATTTGATAATAAACCCGGTTAACCTTTAAAGAAACTAGGGGTTAGTCTAGTTTTACAGCCTTTGCGTACGCCTCATGCCTTGAGCGCGCTCACTCGGTTCAAGATGCTGCTCGTTATGGTCAAGAAACCTTAGACCTCGGTTGCCTCCGCTTTATATTCCTTGCCGATTTCCCAAGCATTGGCCAACTGATCGCCGAGTTTCCAGTATTTTCTCTGGTTCATGTCAAAGAGTATCGGTTTTACTTTTGCCAGATCGATTACGCAATCCGTTAACACCTGCTCGTTGGCGTACGTGGCCATGACCTCTCCTATGAAAACATCGTGTGAAGAATAGTCCAGAACGTCCAGCACTTTACATTCCATGTTAACGGGACACCGGGAAATCATGGGGGCGGTTTTGAGCTCACCGTAGAAAGCCTCAAAAACAACAGACTTGTCTGTTTTCTTTCCCGTATAGATGCCGATATAGTCGGTCTCGACAACCATGCTCTCCGTAGGCATATTTAGGCTGAAGGTCATATTCTCCTTGATGCCCTTATTGGTTTGGTGAACCTTGGTGGCGCTTAGTGTTACCAGCCGCTTCGCCTCTTGGTTGATGATTCCGACGTGGGCTATGGTCATGTAGTTCGGCTTCCCCTCCACCATTGACCCGACGATCGCTATCGGCATCGGATACAGACTGTGGATAGCACCTAGATTCTTTTTCATCTTTTAGCTCATCTCCCTTTTGGGCATTTAGTCTCCTATGGTCTCTTCGTTTAGCCAGCCAAGATACTCCGCCGATGACCGCTCGATGGGTATGGCTATGATTTCTGGAGTCTCGTAAGAATGAAAAGCCAGAATCTCTTTCTCGACTCGGTCGTAAAGGTCGGTACGGGTTTTTATTAGTATTAGCCATTCCTGGGCGGTTTCGACCTTGTTTCTCCAGCTGTACATGCTGGTTATCGGCCCGATAATTTGGACGCAAGCGGCCAGTTTTGCTTGCACAAGCGCATCGGCGATCTTCTCGCCCTCTTCTTTGGTGGCGACTGTCGTCTGAATTTGTATCATGACCCTATGGTATCAATATATTCAATAAATGCGAATCTAACGTAGTTTAGGCAGAAACCTACGGGAACGGTAGTGTGGGATGAAGCATGACGTCGCCTAAATCCAGCGTCTTGCCCGGTTTAGCCGTAACACTATCAGTCCAACCCCCGGCTCCGGCCGTTAAAAATGCAAAAGGACCGCTTTATTAAGACGGTCCTTTTGACACATCTCAAGTATCTGAGATCACTTGGCGTCGTACCCGCAGGGAATCGCTTTTGCGAACCACATATGACCTGGTCCGTAAGAAGGGTCTATCCCCTGATCCATTATCACTTCGAACTGGCCCCAAATAGGATAGCCGCCCTCGCGCCAGTACGGACCGGCCTCCATCTCCGAACCGACCCAGATGATCTTGTAGTGCCAGACTGCGCCCGATCCACCGGGTTTCATCCCGTTCCATTCATTATCTTCCCAAGCATTGTAAGGCGGATTTGACCAACCCTCGGCATTGCCGCGATCCCATTCCGCATTCCATTTCATGATGAGTTTGTCGTGGGCATATATGCCCAGATAATCGGTCGGCAGGCCTTTGGCCAGAGACCAAGATTCGCCTGTGCCGTTGAAAATGCGGGCTGTGTAGTTATATCCGAATTCGTCGAATCCACCGCCCGCCGCCGCAGTTCCTCCAAGCGCTACGACAAGCAGAAACATTACGGCCAATACAAGAATTACGCTTTTCTTCATTTCAACACCCCCCCCCCTTCTTGCGTCTTCTCACGCCCATTAAACCACTCTGAAGAGAAATGTAAAGACTATTTAAAGAACACCAGATAAATGATAGTCGCAACGGCCATCACACCAGCCCAGTTAGTGATAATCTAAAATATCTGGAAGTTGCATATTAAAACATGAGGAGGATACATGGAAGGGAAAATACTGGTCGCGTATGCCAGCAAGTACGGCGCGACAGCGGAAATCGCCGAGAAGATTGGAGAGACTCTGCGTGAGGCCGGTTTACAGGTTGACGTGACGCCGGTTGATAAGGTTGGTGATGTGTCGTCCTATAACGCATTCATAATTGGTAGCGCTGTTTATATTGGGCTTTGGCGCAAGAAGGCCGTGAAATTCATACAGGCGAATGAAGAAGCGCTGGCCGATAAACCTGTCTGGATTTTTTCAAGCGGGCCGACAGGTGAAGAGGAAGACGACGCGTTTATGGACGGAGGAAATCTACCCAAGAAGCTTAAGGACGTCGCCGCTCTCATAAAACCTCGAGGTATTGTTATCTTCAGAGGCGCGGTCGATCTTGAGAAGCTAAAGGGGTTGGAAAAGTGGATGATAAAGAAAGCTAAAGGCTCGCTCGGTGACTTCCGCGATTGGGAAGCTGTTACGTCTTGGGCTAAAGAAATAGCAGCGTCATTGCGTTAGGCGCTGGAGTCACTTATCGCCACACAAACTAACTGCAACATTATCCGGAATTTCCTGATCGCCCTCAGTCTCCATTAAAGACCTGATCCCGCTTGATTTTCATTAAAGTGCCGGCAAGCGGCACCCTCACTTCGTCCCCCTCACCTAACCTCTCTGTATAGACCGCAGGGGAGAGGAAATAATAAGATCAAGCATGCAGGCAAATCACGCACGAGCGGAGAGCATTGTTCGCGAAGGCGTTGCGACTTGAAACACGGGGTCAGGCCCTATCGCTTATGAAGAAAGGGCCTGACCCCAAAGTAAAACGATGGTAGGCCGCGAGCCTGCCCGCGGCAGGCAGGCGGCAGGCGAGACTATTTTGCGGCTTCTCCACTCGCTACGCTCGGTCGAAGAGTATTATCGGGTTTTGGTTCCAAGGGTTTCGTTTCTGTAGGCGTAGGTTCTTCTGGTCTCGGGGGTGTTGGTTTGCGTCTAAGTATGATTCCTGTAGGTATCGCCAGGGCAAGCCCAACCACCGACATTGCGCCGGACCAGGCCAACAGATGTATGAACACCCGGCCGACTGTGTACGCTGCCAACGGTTCAACGATCTGCTTGACCACCAGCGACGGGAAATCTAGGCGAGCCAGTCCTTCAACCAGGAATATGTTTGTCGTCACATACCACAGGATGGCAAATGTTAAGAATGGAACCAGCGCCGCGGATAAGAAGATGCCTAGACGCATCAAGAATTCCAACAGTGTTCTACTGGTTAGCTTGGCGAACAGTAGGAGGAAGACGATAATTACCCCCAGCAAAACCCAGAAAATAATGCTCAGGGCGTTAAGCACGGTCTTCACTTGCTTGAATCCTGCCAGGCCCTCCATAGCTTCGGGTTGGTTTTTATCAGTAAAGCTGGAGTCGTACTTGTCCGGGATGTTCTTCATAATCTCGTCCAAAGGATTCAGGCCGGTTTTGGCTAGAGTCTGCTCAAGAGTGAAGCCGGCCGGCCGCGTGGTTGGAAACTGGCCTGGTTTCTGCGCCATCTGCTGATCGAATTGCTCCAACGGTACTTCCGGCAACTTGTTATATTCTTCCAGCATGTATGTGTAGAGATTCTTGCGCAACCTGGTCTTAAAGTCTTTCAGGTCGAGGCTTATCTTTACGTCCGGCTGGTCAGTCGTCGCGTATGCGTAAAGCGCGTCAATTCCCTTTTCCGCTTCCCTCTCCATCCACTTCTCATCCACCGATTTCAGCATTGCCTGTGATAGTTTCTGCGCCGCCTCCGGCATCTGTGCGATCCCCTGCTCAATCGCCGGGTCCTGGCCTTGCATGATGCTTGTCAAGGCGTCGGCATTCTTGACAAGTTTACTGTAGACTTGCGTCTCCCGCATCGGGTCTTTGATGAAAGCTGGCGTCAGGACGTAGAACTTCAGTTCGCCAAGCAGCAGAACGAAGGTAAATAGTAAAGTAAACAGAAGAAAGAATATGACCGTGAAAAACTTACGCATTTTCACCCTCACCCTACCCTCTCCCTCTCGAGGCCTGCCTGCCGGCAGGCAGGGAGAGGAATACAATGTTGCGTCTATTTAAAAGAGATTGAGATATGTTTGCCGAGACCTTTGGCAACCCGTTTGAGCAGGTTAACCGATGGATTCATTCGCCCATTTTCGAGGCGGGATATCACGACCTGGCTGGTTTCCGCTTTCTTGGCCAATTCCGACTGTGTAAGACTTGCCTGTATCCTACCTTTAATTATTTCGCGCGCTAAGGCAAATTCCGGTTCGCACGCCTCTAGGTCGCGGCAGAATTCGGGATCCTTTAGCAATTCTTTCTTATGTTCTTCCCACGTGTAGTTTTTCATTTGACCTCCCGCAACCTAGCTCTCGCGGTCCTTAATTCACCTAAAGGCGTTTTTTGAGATTTCTTTTGAAATCCATGAAGCAGAATAATAATCTTCCCTTTTACTGTTGTGAACATTAGTCTGTAAATGCCCTCGAGCGCGCTAATCCGGATCTCCCACAGACCCTTCTCAAGATACTTGACGTGCGGTTCTCCGACTAACGGCCCGTATTCTTCGATAAGAACGAACGTGTGAAAGGTTTTGGCTTTCGCTTTTATTGGCATGTCGTCGATGAAATCACGAACCGGTACATGCCCTGCTTCAGTTGTGTAGTACTCAATCTTCCACTTCTTCACTAATTATATCCTATAAGTTATATTCGGTAAATAGTCTTTAAATAGTATGGCCGAGCGCCCATGTTGTGCGAGTCTCGACTGAGGGCGGGCGGGAGCCTCGACCCTGGGTTTCCTTCCTCTCCCCCAGGGGGAAAAATTAGCACTTATAATATCGTGCATGCAGACAAATCACGCACGAGCGGAGAGCATTGTTCGCGAAGGCGTTGCGACTTGAAACACGGGGTCAGGCCCTGTCGCTTATGAAGAAAGGGCCTGACCCCAAAGCAAAAACGATGGTAGGCCGCGAGCCTGCCTGCGGCAGGCAGGCTGCATGCGAGTCTATTTCTTTCCCTACTATTTCTTAGGTTCTTGTTTCTTGACCTTTGACTTAATTATGTCTCCGTACATTTTCGCGCGTTCAGAAGCGCCTTTGACAAGGCCGTCTTTCTCTTCTTTCATAACATGAGAAACGCCCGCCAGCTGCACTTCCAGGACGTTGGCCCCGTTTTTCTTGATATATTCATTAATAATTGTTTCAACGCCGAACCTGGATTTACTAAAGTCGGGGACCTTCAGCAAGAGAGATCGTTTGATGGCACGCTGGCTGTTTATGCTGGGCATGAACTTCTGCGACATGTCGGTTGCCATGCGGCCGCCTGTAAAACGGCCGGCCGTCATGTCCAGGGTTTCGTCTTCCCGCATCGGCCGGATCAATGCCGCTAGGTGTTTGGGGCGTAATCCCTGCAGGTCGGCGTCTATAAAAACGACCACGTCAGCGTCCGTGGCCATGATCGCGGACCACATTGCCCCGCCTTTGCCTATGTTGTGAGACAAAGCCAGTACGTTTACGCCGTATTCCTTGGCCGCCTCTACGGTATCATCCTTGCTTCCGTCATCAACTACCAGGATATCGTCAACCTCCCGGCAGGCCTTAGCGGCGCCGATGACGGCTCCGATCCTCTCCGCTTCGTTATATGCCGGAATGATCACGATTACTTTCATGCTCTGATTATCCTTTATCGAAGGGTTTATCGGCAAACCAATGCTTTTCTTGAAACATGGGGTCAGGCCCTATCACTTAAGAAGAAAGGGCCTGACCCCAAAGCACTAACGATGGTAGATCGCGAGCAGCATGCGAGTCTATTTATCTTGAGCTTAATATGCTTGGGCAAAGATTGCTCGCCTTCCCGGTTTTCCGCAGACTGCGCACTTTCCATCCGTCTGCTCTTCGTTGAACGGCAGCACCCGTATGGTCGCTTTGGTTTCTGCTTTGACCTTATCCTCGCACTCGGGACACTCACACCAGTGCGCGTCCATGAATCCGCGCGTTTGTCGCATCACGTTCTTCATCTCGTCCAGCGTTTTTACTTTGAATGTATTCTCCTTCTGGAATATTAAGGCCTTTGCGTATAGAGATTGCTGGATTTCCTCCAGTAAACGCTCAACCTCACATTCAAGTTGTGCCTGAGGTATGAATATCTTTTCTTTGGTGTCCCGTCTAACCACTACAACCTGGTCTTTCTCTATGTCTTTGGGACCGATTTCAATTCGCAGAGGTACACCGCGAAGCTCGTGTTCATTGAATTTCCAGCCCGGTCTGTACTCGTCGCGAAGGTCCGCTTCTACACGAAACTTCTTACTCAGCGCGTCCTTTAAAGCGTTGGCGACCGCCCCGACCGCCTCTTTGTTGGTGTCGTCCCATATCGGCACGATTACAGCTTGGACGGGCGCGATGCGAGGCGGCATGATCAAGCCCGCGTCGTCGCCGTGCGTCATGACCAATCCTCCGATCAACCGCGTTGATACGCCCCATGACGTTTGCCAGCCGAACTTCTCGGTTTCGTCCTTGTCCAGGAACTTGATATCAAAGGCCTTGGCGAAATGCTGGCCCAGGTCGTGCGAGGTGCCGGCCTGCAAAGCCTTCCCGTCGCTCATCAAAGCCTCTATTGCGTAGGTCGTTGACGCGCCGGCGAATTTCTCCGATTCCGATTTGAGGCCGACCAGTACCGGCATGGCCAGGACGTTCTCGGCAAACTCCCGGTAGACGTCGAGCATTTTCAAAGCCTCGGCTTCGGCCTCTTCGGCCGTAGCGTGCACAGTGTGCCCTTCTTGCCAGAGAAACTCCGTTGTCCTCAGGAATAGCCGCGTGACCTTCTCCCAACGAAGGATATTGGCCCACTGATTGATTAGGACCGGCAGGTCGCGGTAGCTCCTGATCCATTTGCTGTACATTGAGCATATAATAGCTTCGCTGGTCGGTCTGATGGCCAGGCGCTCTTCCAGCACTTCCCCGCCCCCGACCGTCACCCAGGCGACCTCCGGCGCAAAGCCTTCCACGTGCTCGGCCTCTTTTTGGAGGAGACTCTCCGGAATGAGGAGCGGGAAATACGCGTTTACGTGGCCGGTTTCCTTGATGCGGCTGTCCAGCGCGTCCCTGACGTTCTCCCACAGAGCGAAACCGTACGGCATGATAACCATACAGCCCTTGACGGGCGCATAGTCGGCCAGTTTAGCCATCCTGATGACGTCTGTGTACCAGCGGGACATATTCTGACTCTTCTTGGTCAGCTTCTCGGGCATCTTCTCATCTATAGTTAGATCGGTCACATGCGCTCCTTGTGGGGCTTGGTCCCCTCACCTTAATCCTCTCCCCGTAGGGGAGAGGAAATCTTTAGTGTTGCCAGTCGTTTTCTTTATAATCCCGCTTTATTATATCTATCTCGCGCATTAATTCGTCGAGGTAATCGTCTTCATTGACCGTGCGAACTACCTCACCGTTCTTAAAAATCGCTCCCTTGCCCTTACCCGCCGCCAGGCCTATATCTGCTTCCCTGGCTTCGCCCGGTCCGTTCACAACGCATCCCATTATGGCCACCGTGATAGGCGGATAATCGCCCTTGCCAAGCTCTTCCTCGACGTCCCTGACCAGTTCGATTAAGTCAAAACTTGTCCGGGCGCAGGTCGGGCAGGAGATAATGTCTAGTTTCTTAATCAAACCCAGCGACGACAAGATCTCCCTGGCGATAAACACCTCGTCCACGGGATCGGCCGTCAAGGAAACACGCATTGTGTCCCCGATGCCTTCAGAGAGGAGAATTCCCAAACCTACCGACGATTTGACAGTCCCGGAGACAAAAGGACCGGCCTCGCTTACGCCGATGTGAAGCGGGTATTCGGATTGCTTCGATAGCAGCCGATAGGCGTCAATGGTCGAGGTCGGCGAGCTGGCTTTGACGGATATCTTGAACTCGTTAAAGCCGGCCTTCTCCAGAACGGCGGACGCGGCGACCGCGCTTTCCACTAGAGCCTCCGGCGTCGGGTGGCCGTGTTTCTTAAGGATGTCTTCCCTGATTGAGCCGGCGTTGACGCCGACGCGCATGGCTTTGTCGAGTTTCTTAGCCTCCGCGGCCACCGCCGATATATCCTGGTCTCGCATGTTGCCGGGATTTATCCGGACGCAGTCCGCGCCGTTTTGCATGGCCAGTATGGCCATCCGCCAGTCGAAATGAACGTCGGCGATAAGCGGAACCTTCATGTCGGGCTTTATGTCCTTAATCGCGTTGCCCGATTGTTCGTCAGGCACCGAAACGCGGATCAACTCGCAGCCCGCTTTCTCCAACCGTTTGATCTGCTTGAGCGTTTTCTCGACGTCGGCGGTCTTGGTGTTGGTCATGGATTGAACGCGGACAGGGGCGTTGCCGCCGACCGTTACACCGCCGATATTGATTTGTCGAGTCTTCAATCTGACAATGTTCAAAAGATTGACCTTTTTCTAGTGACCTAGGTTAATTTCGGAGTGATGTTAGTGAAAAAGAGCATCTATCTTCACTTCAACAATCACCCCAAAACTCACTTCCATTTTCACTTCAGTCTACTTAAACGGATCGGGTATGGCCTTAAAAATATCAAGATAAAGAGCCCAAATAGTGGCCAAGAGCAGCAGGCCGACGCCGGTGAACTGGTAAGCGTAAACCGCGCGGTTGGAAAGCTGCCGTCTTATCACCCGCTCGACCGTCCATAGCAGGGCCCTCGCCCCGTCCAACGGGAAAATCGGTATCAGATTTGTCGCTCCGATCGCGACGTTTATAAAGGCCACGAAATTCAGGAAGATTATATAGCCGTGTTGGGCGGCTTGGCTCGTTACCTGTACGATGCCGACAGGACTCATCGGCCGGAACGGCAACCTTCCCATCAGCAGCAGGACAAGGCTTCTAAATATCTCGTAGAACAACGTGGCTACCCATATGAAAGCAGCTTGAACTGCCGGAAAGAAACCCATACCGATGTTATAGGTAGTCCTCTTGGCGACGATGCCGATATAGCGGGCGCCGTCCTTTGTGCCGAAACCGCTGGTTAAGGTAATTTTCTTGCCATCTCGCACGACGGTGACTTTAACCGTATCGCCCTTGGCGCCCTGTAGTTTCTCGACCGCCCGCTGCCATGTCGTAACACTGGCGCCGTTAATCGCCACAATCTTGTCGCCGGCTTTTATACCCGCTTTGGCCGCCGGGGATTTGGCTTCTACGCTATCTATGGTCGTCGTTACGCCAGGGACGCCGACCATGAAGATAACCACATAGACCAGGAAGGCCAGAATCGTATTGGCGACCGGCCCGCCCGTCACCATCAGGACGCGCTTCCAGTATGGGTATAGAAAAAACTTCTCAGCTTCTTCCGGGGGGAGCATTTCCTTCTCCCGCGGGTCCAGACCTGGGATTTTAACGTAGCCGCCAAACGGTATCGGCCCGACGCCATAGACGGTGCCGCCGATCTTTTTCTTGATGATCGGTTTGCCGTAGCCCAGACAAAAAACATCTACCGGAATGCCGAACAGCTTGGCGAATCCGAAATGTCCGAACTCATGAACAATCACAATTATGCTGATGACCAGGATTCCTAGCAGAATATACCACACGTTAAGACCAGCCCTCCGTGACCGTATTGATATAGGCCAAAGCGCCGGCGCGAGCCGACTTCTCCGCGTTTTCGATGGCCTCTATAGAGTCGGCGGCTTGGCCGGTGTGGCTTTCCAAAATCTCTTCGATAACGGCCGGGATGTCGGATAACCCGATATCCGCTTTCAGGAAGGCCGTCACGGCTTCCTCGTTAGCCGCGTTGACGGCGGCCGGGTAGGTGCCGCCCCGCCGCCCCGCCTCATAGCCGTATTCCAGACACGGAAATGTCTTTCTATCGGCGGCCTCAAACGTCAGCTTGCCAAGGTGTATCAGGTCGATGAAGCCCGCCGGCGTCGGACGCCGGGTAGGATAGGTCAACGCGTATTGGATCGGCAACCTCATATCGGTCGGACCCAGTTGCGACAGCACGCTGCCGTCGACGAACTCGACCAAAGAATGGACAATGCTCTGCGGGTGAACAACCACGTCGATCTGCTCGTACGGCAGGCCGAACAGGAAATGCGCCTCGATGACCTCAAGCCCCTTATTCATCAAGGTCGCTGAGTCGATTGTAATCTTCGGGCCCATGGTCCAGCGGGGATGCGCCAGCGCGTCTTCCACAGTCACATTCAGCAACTGCGCGCGCGTCCGGCCGCGAAACGGTCCGCCGGACGCGGTTATAATAATCCTTTTGACTTCGGACATGTTTTCACCCGTCAGGCACTGGAAGATGGCCGAATGCTCCGAATCGATCGGGATTATGTCGCAGCCGGCAGCTCTGGCCGCCCTCATCACAAGCTCACCTCCCGCCACCAGGCTCTCCTTGTTTGACAGAAGCAGGCGCTTGCCCGCTTTAAGGGATTCTAGAGTCGGCCGTAAGCCAGCTGAACCAACCAGGGCGTTTATGACCGTGTCGGCTTCTTTCAGACGGCACAGCTCCAGGATGCCTTCAAGGCCGATGCCTGAAGCCAGCGCGGTCTTCGGGTTGCCGGGTAAGGCCGCTGCCTGCTCTTTTAAAAGAACCGCGTTTGAGAATGCCGACAACCCGACAACATTGTATTCGTCGGGGTAAGCGGCTATCACGTCCAGCGCTTGGCGGCCGATGGAGCCGGTCGAGCCGAGGATTACGATATTTTCCATAAATACGGTCTCCTAATACAGGTAGAACAAAATGTAAATAAACGGGGCGGCGAAAAACAAACCGTCGAATCTGTCTAAAACTCCTCCGTGACCGGGGATGATGCGGCCGAAATCCTTAATGCCCACTTCCCTCTTAAGCATCGAGGCGACCAAGTCTCCCAGCTGCGCGATGACGGCTACGGTAATTCCCAGCGAAATGCCCTTGGGCCAGCTCAGCCAACCAATAACCGAAAAGAAAACGCCAGTCGACAGCGCCGCGACCGCGCCGGCCACCGCTCCCTCAATCGTTTTCTGGGGGCTGATTTCCGGCGCTAATTTGTGTCTTCCGATGGCCTTACCGATAAAGAACGCGGCCATATCGCAAGCCCAGACGCAGACGACCGCGGCCAGGATAATGTCCCGGCCGGATCCCAGACGGTAGGTCAAGATCAGAAAACTTGGGAAAAGCCCCGCATAGAGCGATCCCAAGACTGTTACACCCGCGTCAAGACCGGCGCGCGCCCGGCGGGCCGTAAATATCTGCCATATCAAGACAGAGGCGACCAGCGCCGCCATGAAAACCATAATCAATTGACGGAAACCCGCCGCCACCATAACCGGAAAAGTGAGACCAAACAAGACGCCCAGCCAGGTCACCGGAAATATGTTTTTGTTCGGCCACGGCGCGTAGTATTCCAGCAACGCAATCAGAGATAAAGCGATAACCGCCACCGCGAACGGCCAGTACCCCAGCCATATCAAGCCGACCAGAATCGGAGCCCCGATAAGTCCGCTGACAATCCTAACCCACAGCATGTTTAACCTGCCTCAGGGTCCAGGCCGCCGAACCGCCTGGAACGCTTTTGATACTCGTAGACCGCCTCGTAAAAGTCTCTCTTGTCGAAATCAGGCCATAAAACCGGCGTAACCCACATTTCCGTGTAGGCGATTTCCCATAATAGAAAGTTGCTGACGCGCATCTCCCCGCTGGTTCTTATGAACAAATCCGGATCCGGGATTTCGGGGTCATATAATCTGGCAGCGAAAACATCCTCGTCGATATCCTCAGGATTTATCGCGCCCGAGGAGGCCTCGGCCGCCAAGCGCTTGGCGGCGTCGACGATCTCCGCGCGGCCGCCGTAGTTGACCGCCAGGACCAGGTTGCCTTTTGTGTTGCCCGCCGTCAAGTCCAACGACTTTTCAATCTCCGCGACAATCTCTGGCGGCAACTCGCGCCATCTGCCCAAGGCTTTTAACCTTATGCCTTGATCGTTCAGTTCTTTCAGCTCGCCCTTGATCGTTTCGACCAAAAGCTTCATCAGCCCGCTGACTTCATCCTCCGGCCGGCGCCAGTTCTCCAGCGAGAAAGCGTACAGGGTAAGGTAATCGACCCCCAAGTTCCGGGCGGCTTCAAGCGCTCTCTTTACCGATTTGACGCCAGCCCTGTGACCTGCGATGCGCGGCAATGCGCGTTTCTTGGCCCAGCGGCCGTTGCCGTCCATGATGATGGCGACATGCGCCGGGACTCTAGCCCTATCTATTTTTCCTAGAAATAGGTCTTCGCCGGAACCGTCCGCGCGAAGACCTGTTGTCTTTTTCATATCAATATACCGGAGGCCCGCGCTACACCTCCAATATCTCCTGCTCCTTATTCTTAAGCATCTCGTCGATTTCTTTAATGTATTTGTCGGTTAGTCTCTGCGTTTCTTCCTCAGCCCGACGTTCATCGTCCTCGGAAACTTTCTTGTCCTTCTTGAGAGACTTCAGATGTTCGTTGGCGTCGCGTCTGACGTTTCTGATGGCAACCCGGCTTTCCTCGGCCATCGTTTTGACTACTTTAATCAGGTCTTTGCGGCGCTCTTCGTTTAGCGGAGGAATAGGCAGATGCACTACGTTGCCGTCGTTGCCGGGGGTTATCCCCAAGTCCGACTGTTGAATGGCTTTCTCAATGGCCGGGATGGACGTTTTGTCGAACGGATGCACTACAAGAAGCCGCGGTTCCGGCGCGGATACGGTCGCCAGCTGGATAAGCGGCGCTTCGGCGCCGTAATATTCCACCATTAGCCTGTCTAGCAAAGCAGTCGACGCCCTGCCTGTACGGACGGTCATGAACTCGTCTCTCAAAACCTGGATCGCTTTTTTCATCCGGTGCTCGGCGTCAACCTCGATTTTGCCGCTGAACTGGTCCATTGTCCCTCCTTGAGTTGGTTCTAGGAAACGATAGTACCGATTTTCTCCCCCAGGATGACTTTCTTGATATTGGCGGGTTCGGTGATGTTGAAGACGATTATGGGCAGGCTGTTGTCCCGGCAAAGTGTGATTGACGTTGCGTCCATCACCTTTAAATCGCGGTTTATTACGTCCATGTATGACAAAGAGTCAAACAGCTTCGCCGACGGATTGGTTTCCGGGTCTGAGTCGTAAACGCCGTCGACGCGAGTGGCTTTTATAATCGCGTCCGCCTCGACCTCCAAAGCCCTAAGCGAAGCGGCCGTGTCCGTTGTGAAGTACGGGTTGCCGGTGCCGGCCGCGAAGATGACGACTCGGCCTTTCTCAAGGTGCCTGACAGCCCGCCGCCTGATATAGGGTTCGGCGACCTCCTGCATGGAGATGGCCGATTGGACGCGGGTGAAAACGCCGTGCTGCTCCAGCGCGTTCTGCATGGCCAGCGCGTTGATTACCGTCGCCACCATACCCATATAGTCTCCGGTCGCCCGCTCGATACCATGTTTCTCGGCCGGAGCGCCCCGAAAAATGTTACCGCCGCCCACGACGATGGCTATTTCCACACCTTCATCGTGGACGGCTTTAATCTGTTCGGCGATGGCGCCGATTATTTCGTAGCACAAGCCGGTTCCGGAGTCGGGGTCGGCCAACGATTCTCCGCTCAGCTTTAACAGAACCCGTTTATATACCGGTTCCGGCATCTGTTATCCTTCCTCGCCCAGGCCGAAACGAGCGAATCGTCTGATGACAACATTCTCTCCGGTCTTTGAGGCCAGGTCGGTCAGCAATTGACCGATAGTCATCGACTCATCCCTGACAAAGCCTTGGTTCAAAAGGACTTTTTCCTTAAGATAATCCTTCGCCTCGGCGTCGGACATGCCCTTCAGGATTTCCTTGGGCACATCGTCTTCCTTAACGTAATCCGGCGCGGCCGCCGCGATATGCATGGCGACGTTGTGAGCGAACTGCTTGAACGCTTCATTTCTGGCGACGAAGTCCGTCTCGCAGTTTATCTCGACCAGGACCCCCAGCCGGCCTCCCCCGTGAATGTAGGGCTCGACCAGGCCTTCGTTGGCCGTTCTCTCGCTTTTATCGGCCGCTTTCAAGAGGCCTTTCTCCCTTAGGAAATCAGCCGCCTTGGCAGCGTCACCGCCGCATTCGGTCAGCGCCCGTTTGCAGTCCATGACGCCGGCGCCGGTAACTTCGCGAAGGTTCTTGATTTCATCTACTGATGCCAAGTTCTTCTCTTCCTTTCGTTTATTTTGTTTCCACAGCCGGTTTACCAGCCGTCCTGCCCGCCGGAGCTTCAGCGGCGGCGGGATCCTTGGCCGAGGATGGAGCCTCGGCAGAGGCTGGCTCGGCAGAGGCTGGCTCGCTTGTTGGAGCTTCTGCGGCGGCTGTTTCCGCCGCGGCCGCCTCGGCGTCCTTTACCGCCTGGGAGCCCGCTTTGCCTTCCATGACGGCGTCGGCTATTACCCTGGCGATCAGGTTGACCGAGCGGATAGCGTCGTCATTGCCCGGGATGATGTAGTCCACATCGTCCGGATCGCTGTTCGTGTCTATCAGCCCGATAATGGGCGTTCCCAGTTTCCGGCCCTCCTTTATGGCGAGGGCTTCTTTGCGGCCATCTATGACGAACATAATGTCCGGCAGCTTATTCATCCTGCGTAAACCGCCTAAACTGATGGCCAGCTTTTCCTTTTCGCGCTTTAGTTGCAGGATGGTCTTTTTGGGCAGGCCTCCCCAGTCGTCGCTCTCGTCTTTCTTTTCGAGCTCTTCCAGTCGGCGCAACCGCTCCTTAATGGTGACGAAATTGGTCAGCGTACCGCCCAACCAGCGCTGGTTCACATACGGCATATCACACCGGTCGGCCTGTTCCCTGATGCCTTCCTGGGCCTGTTTCTTGGTCCCCACGAACAGCACCATCCCGCCTTTCGTCGACACATCCTTAACGAATCCGTAGGCCTTATCAATGAAGTCGAGCGATTGTTCCAGGTCGATAATGTGGATTCCGTTGCGTTCGGTGTAGATGTACTTCTTCATCTTGGGATTCCAGCGTCTTGTCTGATGACCGAAATGTACGCCCGCTTCTAAAAGGCTCTTCATCGAGATAATTGCCAATTCTTGTCTCACCCCCTTTTTTTGCAAAAAAATACGCGCGTCTCTTCCTTAGAGACGCAACGTCTAGTTTATCACAGATATTTTTACCCGTTCAAATTAAATATACTGCTTCAGCTTTGCTTTTAGCTGCAGAATGGCCTTCGTGTGCATCTGCGAGACGCGTGATTCCGTTACCCCCAGAACCTCGCCGATCTCCTTCAATGTTAGGCCTTCGTAGTAGTAAAGCGCGATAACGGTCTTTTCCCGCTCCGGCAGGCGGTCGATAGACTGCGCGAGCAGCGTCTTCATCTCCTCGACCTCAAAGGTCGCGGCCGGTTCGGCGCTGGTCTCGTCTTCAATAATGTCGATTAAGCCGACGCGCCCGTCCATATCCTTGCCGACAGTAAAGGTGTCGTCCAGGGCTACTACGGCCGTGTTGCCGATCTGACTAATGGTTTCATGGAGCTTATCCTTGGATATTCCGAGTTCCCGGCAGACTTCCTCGTCCGTCGGTGTCCTTTTCAGGCGTCCCTCGAGTTCCACGTAGGTCTTCTCCAGCTCTTTGGCTTTAAAGCGAATCGAGCGGGGAATCCAATCCAGGGACCGAAGTTCATCGATGATGGCGCCTTTGACTCGGGCGATGGCGTAGGTTTCGAACTTAATGTTCTTTGATAAGTCGAATTTCTCGATGGCGTCGATTAAACCAAAGACGCCGCAGCTTACCAGATCTCCGTGGTCGACGTTTGGGGGGACTCTAACATAGATGCGGCCGGCAACGTATTTCACGAGCGGCGCATAATGCAGAATCAACCTGTCGCGAAGCTCCGGCGCCGCCGTTTCTTTGTATTGCCGCCAGACCTCCTGAATCTCGTTCTGCTCTTGTGTCTTTTCCTTGTCCTGTTGCGGTTTCGCCTCTATTCGATTCATGAATAAAGAATACTACAACTTAGGGTCGCGGGTGAGCTTGCCGGTAGACGTTTTTAAGGCGCCGTTTATCAAGATGCGTGTAAATCTGCGTTGTCGCCAGGTCGGCGTGCCCCAAAAGCTCCTGGATGGTCCTCAAATCGGCGCCCTCCTCCAGCAGATGCGTGGCGAAAGAATGCCTGAGCATATGCGGGCTGGCCCGCCGTCCCAGCCGGCTTCTTCCGGCCGCCGCTTCGACGACATACTGAAGGCTTCTCACCGACAGGCGGCCGCCTCGGTTGTTTATGAACAAAGCTTCCGGAGGCGGTTCCGTTACCGCGTCTTTGGTCCGCGCAATAGCCACATAATCGGCCAGGGCTTGCGAGGCGACCGCGGTATAGAAAACGATCCGTTCCTTATCTCCTTTTCCCTTGACGCGTAGTTCCTTTGTCTCCGGATTCAAATCCCTTACATTAAGCGACGCGAGTTCGCTGACTCGGAGGCCGGTCGCGTAAAGAAGTTCCAGTACCGCCCGGTCGCGCAAGGACCTTTTGAGGTTGGGCCCGGGCTCCTCGATCATCTTGACGACCTCGTCCCGGCTTAGAACCCTAGGCAAGGTTTTCGGCGCCTTGGGGAAACCTACCAACATAGCCGCGTTGGCCTCCAACCGGCCTTCGCTGCAGAGAAAAGACAGAAACGATCTGATAGCGGAAAGACGTCTTTTGACGGTATTTTTGGAGAGCTTTAACGTGTCGCAATAGGCGAGATATCTTCTAAGAAAGCGGTAATCGACAGCCCCTAAATCCGTCTTTCCCGAGCGTGACAAGAACTCCAGAAAGGTTTTTACGTCGCGTCCGAAGGCGTCTATCGTGTGCGGAGAATACCGGTTCTGGCTTTCTAGGTAACCAAGGTATCGGGCCAGATCCTCTTCCATCTTTCTTAGCCAGTTAGCTTAAGGGTCAGTCGGTCGCCGGCGTTGAGGCCAAAGGCTAATCCGGCGTGCGCCCCGTTTACGGAAACGCATAAGTAATCGGAGGAATCATAGAGCAGCATGGCGCGGCCCTGCTCGACATCGCGGAAAGTCCTGACTACCTTTAGAGTCGTTTTGCCGTCGTCAAAAACGATTGTAACCGATCTATCGATTGTATATCCCGCCGGTTCGGCTTCACTCCTTCGTATGTTCAGACGCAGCGTGCCGTAGCGGTCAACGTCAATGATCTCGGCATTAATCACGCCGTCGACGACATCCGTCCGTCCGTACGGCGCCGCAATTAATCCGGACCGGTCGATCTCCTCGCCAAGTTCCGAAGGTAGAACTCCGTCGGCCAGCCGCGCCGCCGCGGGACCGAAAACATCCCGGGCGTGAAAGGTTTCCGACACACTCTTTTCTGTTCCTTTAGGGACCGATATCGCGTAAGCCTCCACCGTGCCGCCCAGTCTGCCGGCGGCCGGCATCAGCAAGCCGTTGTCCGGTCCGACCAAATATGTGCCCGAAGTCGTGCTTATAATCAGGCATCTCCTTTGCCCGCCGACTTCCGGGTCGACAACCGCTAGAAACACCGCGGCCGGGATATGTTCAACGGCGGTTTCCAGAACAAAAGCTCCTTTACGGATATTATAGGCGGGTACATCGTGGCTGATGTCGATTATCTCAACCGACGGATTGGCCTTTTTCATAACGCCTTTGACGACCGCCGCCCAAGCGTCTCCGGTTCCGAAATCCGACAAGAATCCTACCAGCCCGCCTTTGCCCGGTTTAGGCTTTTTCTTCTTGCCGGTACGCGCGTCAAGGGCCTCGTTAACCAGAGCGTCGGCTTCGCCGTTCTTCTCCCGGGGGATTCTTTCGATACCCACATTATCGAATTTCTTAAGGATGGCAACTGCTTCTTCATACAGCGGCTTAATGGCGGCATTCTTGACCTTGAATTTTCCCAGCAACTGGTTGACCATAAGCTCGCTGTCGGCTTTAACGTGAATCGAGCCCGCGTTATGCATAGCCGCCCGCCGCAAGCCTGCTACCAGCGCGCTGTATTCCGCCAGGTTGTTTGTGGTCTCGCCAATGTACTCGGAAATCCGTTCTATTTCAGAGCCGTCCTTTTTGATTATGGCGCCGATGGCCGCCGGTCCCGGATTGCCGCGGGAGCCGCCGTCAACGAATAAGGTTATTTCGAAATCAGTATTCTGTGGCAATATTCGCACCGCCTTACTGGACCGCCGCTGGGACCGTGTCCGCTGTCTTCCGAGTTCTCAAGGTTGCAGCCCCCGCAAACCCCTTCCGCCGCGATCGCGACTGCTTTCCCGTGACCCTTGACTCTCATCTGCTCGTATGTCTTCAGCGTCATTTCATCAATGTCTTTTAGCGCAGCATCTCTTTTTTCCGCTAAGCCGGCAATAGCTTCCTTGAGCTCGCGGCTTTTCTTACTGATTGTTTCGGCCAGTGTTTTGGCTTTTTCTTCCCTGTCGCGTAAATCGTTTTTCAACCCGGCTTCCAGGCCTTGGGCTTCCGACAACTCGTCAAGGCCGATCAAGTACTCCGTGTCGACTGTGTCCTTCTCGTCCGACAAGACCTTTATCTCCTGTTGTAGCGACATAAGCTCCTTCGGATTCGTTACCGTCCCCGCGTACAGTTTTTTCTCTTCATTCTTTATTTTGTCTTCGAAGCGCGTCGACTCGTCTTCCCGTTTTTTCTGGCTGTGTTCGACATCCACTACCGATTTTTCGGCTTCGGCCAGTTCATCCCGCGACGCCTGAAGCTGAGACTCTATCTCGGCCAGTTCCTGCTTCTCCGGCATTGTTTCCAGATCTTTCTTCAGCCTATCCAGTGTTGAGTCAATTTCCTGCAGCTCCAAGAGCGCTTTGTCTCTTTTGTTAGCCAACTTATTCTTATCCCTTACCCTTTCTTAAGCCCCGCCAAATGTCGCCACACGTGTTCCCGCAATATTTGCTGCCTTGACGATTCTTTCCGATACGAAGGTCTTTGACTCGGTTATTGCTTCCTCCAAATCCTCTCCGCCGGCCAAGCGACCGGCGATAGCTGACGCCAGCATACAACCGGTCCCTCGCGTTTCTCCGCCGGATTCCCGTTTGGCTTTGAATTCGACAAAATCAAATCCATTATACAAGTAGTCAGCGGAAATATCGCCATCGGAATTTATATGTCCGCCGGTAACCAGCGCGTTAGCCGCGCCCGACTCGACCAGCTTCTTCGCGGCCGATTTCGCTCCAGCCGCGTCATTGACTTTCAATCCTGTCAGGATCTCCGCTTCCTTGGCATTTGGAGTTACCAGATAAGCCGCGGGAACTAGAATATTGCTCATGAATTCGGGGGCCCCTTCTCCGGCCATCAACAAACCCGAGGTGCTTTTTATGACCGGGTCTGCAATAAGTTTTAGGTTATGCTGACGGGTAAACTCGACCAGGAGCTTGGCCATGGCCGACGATTGAATAAGGCCGGTCTTTATGATCGAAGGACGGCTGTCCTTAAAAAGGGCTTCAAGCTGCAAGCCGACTATCTCCGGATCGACGGGATAGACGGCGTAGGCTGTAGCGGCGCTTTGGGCTGTCAGGCAGGTCGCGATAGGCAAAGCTATCGCTCCGGAAGCGTGGACGGCGCCTATGTCTACGGCCAGGCCGGCTCCCCCGCTGGGATCCAGGCCGCCCGCGACGATCACCAGGGGCGTTTTATTCTCGGATGCTTCCTCCTGTAAAGTGGTCATAACCTGTCCTTCTTTGGACAACGGCCCGTCCCTCCTCGTCTATCATCTCAACCCCGCCGCCGGCTTCCGTAATCTCTCCGATAAATGAGACCTGCGTGTTAGTCTCAACCTCAACTTTGGCTTTAATTATGTTTGCTTGGGCCGGGTTGGCCGTAATAATCAGCTCGTAGTCTTCCCCTCCGGTTAAAGCCAGCCGCAAAGCGCTGGCTTTTGACAATCCCGGTAAGCGGCTGGCTTCCGGAAAGACAGGAATAGAGTTTAGCCGTATCTTTGCCCCATGCCCGCTGGCCTGGCAGATATGCTTTAGGTCGGCCAGCAATCCGTCGCTAATATCCTGCATCGCGCCGGCCCCTTCTTTGGCCGCAGTCAGACCTTCGGCAAGTCTGGGCGTTGGTCGGGCAAATCGCAGGAAAAGAGACTTGGGCATCCCCCGGCCTGGTCGTGCGCCGGCCTTAAGACCTTTTAAGGCCGCCCCGGCGCCGCCCAAAGCGCCCGTTACCATCACTACATCGCCCGGTTCGGCATAAGATCTTAGTTTTACATAATCCGTGCCAGCGTGGCCGGTAAGACTGACGGTTATAAAAATCTTGTTGGCTTTGGTTAAATCCCCGCCGACGATGGTCGCCCCGTACTCTTGGCCACAATCCAAAAGGCCGCGATAGATGTCCTTGATGAACTCAACTTCCGTGTCCCTCGGTAATCCGAGCGTTACCGTCGCGTAGTCAGGCCGGCCTCCCATGGCTGCGATATCGCTTATATTTGTCGCCATGGCCTTATATCCGATGTCCTCGCCTCGGACGTATGCCCTGTTAAAGTGAACGTTTTCCACCATCGTGTCGGTTGTTAAAAGCATCCGGTCGGCGTCGGGCGGGGCGACAACGGCCGTGTCGTCGCCGATACCCACGCTGACGCGAGCGTTCTTTTTCTGCTCCTTTTTGACGAGCTCCGCTATTTGTTCGATTAAGCCGAATTCGCCTATGTCGTCAATCTTCATACGCCGCTCCGGCTTGATCTACGAACATCCTTCGGAAACAGGGCTGCCCAGGTATTCACCGACGACTTTCATCGCGCATAAGCGTCCGCACATGGAACAGGCCTCGCCTTCGATCCGGCCGCGCTCCGCCCTCATGGCCGACGCGCGTTCCGGGTCAATCGCCAGAGCGATCTGCGCTTCCCAGTCCAACGCCTTCCTGGCTTTGGCCATATTCAAATCCCATTCCGCCGCACCTGGAACGCCTTTCACAACATCCCCGGCGTGGGCGGCTATTCTTGAAGCGATAACGCCCCTGTGCACATCGTTAATATCCGGCAGGCCCAAATGTTCTCTCGGCGTCACGTAGCAAAGAAAATCCGCCCCGGCGGCCGCCGCGATGGCGCCGCCTATGCCGGCCGTCAGCTCATCATATCCCGGCGCTATGTCGGTGACCAGCGGACCCAACACGTAAAACGGCGCCCCGTCGCAGTATTCCTTTTCCAGTCGCACGTTCATCTCTACCTGGTCCAACGGAATGTGTCCCGGTCCTTCGATCATCGCCTGCACGCCCGCTTGCCTGGCTCTCGCGGCCAGTTCTCCAAGAATCCTAAGCTCCGTCAGCTGGGCGGTGTCCGTCGCGTCCGCTATGCAGCCGGGCCGCATACCGTCGCCTAAGCTGAGAACCGTGTCGTATTTCCGGGCGATTTCCAGCAAACGATCATATTCCTCAAAGAGCGGATTCTCGCAGTCGTTATGAAGAATCCAGCCGGTCAACAAGGCGCCTCCCCGGCTGACGACATCCGTTACGCGTCTGTCTTTGGCCAGAGCCCCGACCGACTCCCGGTTTGTGCCGCAGTGGACGGTGATGAAATCCGCCCCCATCCGGCAGTGTTTCTCGACGGCGGCGAATAAATCGCCGCTCGTCATATCGACTATGCTCCCCCGCTTGTCGATCGCGGCCACGGCCGCGCCGTAAACGGGCACCGTCCCCACAACAACCGGGGAACGTTTAATAATCGCTCCGAGTATGCCGTAGATGTCCCCGCCAGTAGACAAGTCCATGACGGCGTCGGCTCCGGCGCTAACGGCGGCGTCTAACTTAAGCATCTCCTCGTCCGCGGAACGAAAGGTGTCTGAGGTGCCTATGTTGGCATTCACCTTTGTCCTAAGCCTTACGCCTACGCCCAAAGGAATCTGATCCGGCCTGGCCGCGCTCTTGATAATAACCGTGTGTCCGCTTAATACATCCTCAACCAGCCGGCTTTCGTCTATATTCTCAATCGCCGCGACGTCGGCGGTTTCCTGCCTCGTTATTCCGTTTCTCAAATCGTCAAGAAGCGACATTGCGTTCAACACATCCTCTTAAATCGTTGGCGGCCAGCGTCATGTCCGGGGCTTCGGCGATAGCCGCGATAACCGCTATGCCGGCCGCCCCGGCGGCCATAACATCGGCCGCGTTGGCCATTGTGATTCCTCCGATCGCGATTACCGGCAAGATCACCGACCGGCAAATCTCCGCCATTTCTTCCAGTCCAATCGGCCGGCCCGCGTCGTCCTTGCTGCCAGTCTCGAAAACTGGTCCCGCGCCCAGATAGTCCGCCCCCGCCGCCTCAGCCGCCAACGCTTCTTCCCGGCCGGAAACTGACACTCCTATGATCGCGTCCAGTCCTAAGGCCGTCCTGGCCGCAACGATGTCGGTATCCTCCCGGCCGACGTGGACTCCGTCGGCACCACACCGTTTGGCTATATCTACCCGGTCGTTAACGATAAACAAAACGCCCGCGTCCTTAGCGATATCGCCGACTCTCTCAGCCTCTTTCTCGAATATAGCATCGTCCATGGTCTTATCGCGGAACTGGATCATCGTCGCGCCGCCGCGAATAGCCGCTACTGCTATGTCGTTGTGCGACCTCCCAAGTGTGGGGTTATCGACTGTGATCGCGCACAGGCTGCAGTCGATGCTTTTCTTCTCAGATCTCATCTATTTTTGCTCCAGCCCTTATCTCATCTTCAGTCAGGTTGGCCATGGCGTCGTACAGGAGCACGTGAAACGTCCCCGGCCCTTTGGCCTCGCCGGCGGCTATTTGACCGGCCAGCCCGTAGACTGCCAATCCCGCCGCCGCCGCTTCCGCCATATTATCATTAACCGCGGCGAAAGCCGCGAGGACGGTTGTCGCCATGCAGCCCGTTCCGGTAACAGTCCCCATCATTTTATGTCCGTTGGCGATCACCAGGACGATTCCTGGCGCCGCGACGACGTCTACCGGTCCGGTGACCGCCGCCGCGCAGCCGTATTTACCGACGAAAGCGACGGCCGCTTCCTTCTCTCCGCCCGGCCCGCCGGCTGCTTCTACTCCTGCGATCTCAGCGTCCAGCCCGGCCAAAACACCTATCTCAGCGACATTGCCTCTAACCAGGCTTATCTTAAGTTCGTCCAGCAGTTCTCGCGAGACGCGCGTCCGGTAGGCGGTCGCGCCCGCCCCGACCGGATCCAACACAACTGGAATGCCGCGTTCGTTCGCCCGATGTCCGGCCAACTTCATCGCCTCGACTTCGTCAGGCCAAAGCGTTCCGATATTGAGTACCAAAACCGAGGCCTGGCCTGCCATCTCAGCCGCCTCTTCCTTGGCGTGGGCCATAACCGGCAGCGCGCCGCAGGCCAGCGTGATATTGGCAGTTTCGTTCATGACGACAAAGTTGGTGATGTGGTGAACCAGTGGTTTCTTCTCCCTTACCGCTACCATCAAATCTGCAGCCTTAACTCCCCAATTCATACGTTTCCTCCTTAATCCCGTTTCCCTGTTTTAAAAATAAAAAAGAGACTCCACCGGCGTCGGTTAAGCCTCTCGATTAGCTTTTGAGTTTCCTCCGCCGGCATTACCCGGATCAGGTGTTAACGGTCGACGCGTCCGCGTCCTCTCAGCCGCCCCGCTTGCTTGATTCATAGCAGCTCCCGTTTGAATCTCTTATTCGCGAACGGATTTCCGTCCTATGTCAATTCTTCTTTTCTTCCGGCCCGTCCTCTGAAGCCGCCTCGGTCTCGGCGTCAGCTTTTTCTTCTTGGGCCGGCGTTTCGGTTTTTGTTTCAGCGGTTTCCGGTTTCGTTTCAGCCGGTTCCGGTTTGGCCGCGACGGTTTTTGGAGGCTCCTCGCCTTCCTTGATTATCGCTTCAAACTCGTCCTTCATTTGTTTCTCGACACCCATTGTCAGGTTTCTAAACTCCTGAATGCCCTTGCCTATTCCGCGGGCCATTTCCGGCAATTTATCCGGTCCGAAAATAACCAGAGCGACAAGCAATATGACGATAATCTCGGGCATGCCAAGGCCGAACATCCATTTCCCTCCGTAACATTTGATACCTGTAATTCTACCACAAATACCCTAGTCGAATAGTGATATAATCCTCTCGTTCAAGCAAAGGAGGCGCGGCGCTGTTGGCGGGATTGATACTTGCGGGCGGACGAAGCCGTCGTTTCGGACGCGACAAGGCTTTCGAGAAACTCAACGATAAACCTCTTATTGACTATGTCGTCGAAGCCCTTGCTCCGGTGGCCGGTAACCTCATAGTAGTCGCGGACTCGGCCGAACGTTTTGTTGATCATGACGGAAGGTTCACCATAGTAACTGACGAAGTGCCGGGTTTGGGACCGCTGGGAGGCTTGTACGCGGGTTTGAAGGCCGCTCCGGACCGATATAGCATCGTCGCCCCCTGTGATTCTCCGTTCATAGATACCGGTCTGGTGGAATACATGCTTAAGACCGCCGCTGACGCCAATGTCGACGCTCTTGTTCCCCGCTACGAAGGGCGCGAGCACACGGTAAACGCTGTTTATTCAAAAGCCTGTGTGCCCGCAATCGACTCTTCGTTAAACGACGGCCTCTTTCGCATCTCCTCTATTTTCGATAAGATCAGGGTACAATATATCGATGACGATACTATAAATAAGTTCGCCGGCGGCGGTCTGTCGTTTTTTAACGTCAATACGCCCGAGAATATGGACGAAGCCGGCCGGATTCTACGTGAACGCGGAGGGTTAAATGGCTGATAATGACAAGTTCGCCGAGCAAGAAGCCCAGATAATGGAGGAAATCGAGGAAGGCGTCAACAAGGACAATGGCGACAAACGTTGTGACAAGTGCGGCGGCCCCATGATCGAGGCGAGTTTCGAGATCCTTAACTTCATCCAAGCTGATTTCGGGCACAACCTGCTTGTAGGCCCTCATAAGACTTTCTACATCAACCCTAAGCGCCGCTCCCAGATCAACGTCTATGTCTGCCGCAAGTGCGGCTATATCGAACTGTACGCCTCGGACCCGACCGGTCTGTAGCGCTACTTGACCTGTATCTTCTTCGCCTTAAGCGCCTTGGCAAGATTCTCGGCGGCTTCGTTCCATTTCTTTTCTTGAGCCTTTAGGTCCGCTTCCTGTTCCGAATCATAATTGCCGCCGCTGTCCTCGATAACGCGGGCCGTCGTCGTATAATAGCTGGCCCCTTCGTTGAAATAGCTGATAACGAGCTGCTGGATTTTTGAGTATCCTGCCGGTTCCTTCAAGCGCCGCGTATCTTCCCGGGCTTTGACGTAGGTCAAACCAAGCTTTTTGTACTCGTCGGACGCCTCTTTTATGTCACCGGCAGCGTAGGCCTGGTCGATTTTCTTCCTGGCCGCTTCCGTATCGGACATCGCTTTGTCCCAAATCTTCTTAAAAGAGTTTCTATAATTCAGTTCCAGTTCCGGGCGGTTCGAACAACCCGCCGTCAGCAGAATCAGCCCCGCGGCAAAAAGTGAAGCGGCGGCCAGGTGCCTTATCTTTATGTTTGCCCCCTTCCTTTGTTGTTCAGGTTGTCTCGCCCGTCATTTGCAGGATCACCCTTCGCGACCTTCCTCTTATGTCGTTGTCTATGCAGACCACTTGCTGCCATGTTCCGAGCGCGAGCTTTCCTTCTGTAACCGGGATTGTGACCGATGGTCCGATAAGGCTGGCCCTTATATGGCTATGCCCGTTCCCATCGCCCCAGGTCGCGTTGTGACGCCAGTCTCCGGCCGGCGCGATATCCCGTAGGAACACCTTGATATCGGCTTCCAGACCGGGCTCGAATTCAAGCGTCGTTATAGCCGCCGTCGAGCCGACGGCAAAGACCGTTACCGTTCCCTCTTTCAGGCCGAACTCAGCAACAGCTTTGGCAACACCGCCGGTCAAGTCGACAACCTCGTCGTTTCCACCTGTCGAAAAATCGATTTCCTTTGACCCTGCCTTAAAAGGCATCTTTAACCGCCGTCCTTGTCTTTCAGGAATTCCTTTTCTATCGCGTCGGCCGCGGCCTCAACATTTTTCACCGGCGACTCGACCTTATACGTATCCGCGGCCGCGTAACCTTCCGTGATTATGATATCGATGTCCGGCGAAAACATCGCCGCCACGTCGACCAGCATGGGATCTGAAGCATGGGTTCTTATATAGGCCAGCATGGTCGGAGAGGCAATGGCGACTTCGGAAGCGCCGGCTTCTCTGTGCTTATGGCTCGCCTTGCCCGGCACGTCGATCTCGAAGTCGTTATGCACGTGATGTTTTATCGTACCGACGCGATATCCTCGGCCTGTCATCTCCTTGACCAGCGCCGTCACGGCTGCCGTCTTCGCTTCTTTGTCATATCCGATAACCGAGACAATAGGGATCATTCTTCTCCTTAAACCAGATACCTACCATAATACAATGCCGCGGCCATGCCAAAGCCAACCAGGCCGGCAATGAATTCCACCATCGCCCGTCTATTGCCGACATCCTTCCGGTTAAAGAAGCTTCTGGCCAACGAAAATCCAAGCGCTAGCGGAGTTAGCCAAAGCAGGGGCGTCAGAAAAAGGAAAATCCCGGCGGCCGATCTTTCCAAAATTCCCGGCAACCGGTCTCTGAACGTGATTATCTTCCCGTCATCAGCCGGCGCAAAAGTTCGCAAAGCCTCGAAGACGAGGATCGATCCGCCAAAGCCGGCTCCGATTACGCAGGTCGTGCCGATCAGCGCGCGTACGTAAGGAGCGGTTAACCGGATAAAGGGCGGAAAATCGATCTGCCCCGCCGTCGCTGCTGCAAGGTATGCGGTCGCCGCGATAATGACCAGACCATGTAAGGCTTGATCGAGCAGGAAAGACCATAGATAATGACCGGCAGTCTGATCGCCTAGCGAATATTTGAGCTTGTCGAACAGAAAATGAGTTAACGACATTACGATGAGCACGGGGATCCAAAGATTGCCGCCGTAACCGTATAAGACGACAGCCGTCAATACGGTATAGACTCCTACATGAACGTATAGGCCGCGGCCTGTTCTTTTCGTCCACTCGACCAAAGCGGCCGGTTGCATGTAGTCGGCGATGAAGTGTGCGAGGACCAGCCCGTAGAAAAGTTCAACGACTCCCATAAACCGCGCCGGTTTTAGTAGATCCTTCTACTGTGGGTGATAAGGTTGCTTAAATGTTCCTTCCGGACCTGATCCTGCATTATCAAACCTTCGATGCGGTCGTCGATTTCCCTTATTCTTTCAGAAAGCTTCTTGATTACGTTAAGAACCAGCGGGTCCCTGACTCTGCCTAAAAAATTGTCTACGTCGATGACCGACAGCTCGGTCAAGCCTTTGGCTTGCGCGGACGCGCTCCGCTTGTGTTCGGCGAACATCGCCATTTCTCCGAAAAATTCCCCGGGTCCGATAATCCCGTAATCAATGTTCTTTCCGCCCCGCGTCCGGTAGATCCTCACATAGCCGGACACGACAACGTACATCCTGTCTCCTCGGTCGCCTTCTTCGAATATGACCTGTTTGTCCGCATATTTCTTGACCGTACCCCTATCCGGTGACATAAACGCTCCCTTCCGTTTTCCTTGGCGCTTTGACGTCCTCTATCATGTTCTTTACGTTGTAGACTTTCACGGGTTCCGTCTTGCCTTTAAACATCCTGCTGTCCAGACAGTTAGCTGTGACATATTCTTTTATCTGCACGTATGTAGAGTGGCTTATCAACAGCTCGCCGGCCTTTGCGTCTCGGCAAAGCCGGCTGGCAATATTAACCGCGTCGCCTATAACCGTATAGTCAAGGTGCAGCTCTGTGCCAACATTGCCTAAAATCGCGGAGCCAGTGTTGATGCCTATCCCCACCGATATGTTCGGATTGTCTTTCTGCAGTCGCGTCACGGCTTCCTGGATATGCATCGCCGCCGTTACCGCCAGTCGGGCGTGATCTTTCTGCTTCATCGGCGCGTTGAAAACCGCCATAATTGCGTCGCCTATATATTTGTCGACCGTGCCGTCGTAACGGAACACCACGTGCGTCATCTCGCCCAAATATGTGTTCAATAACTCAACGACCTCGTGCGGCTGCATCTTCTCGGCAATCGACGTAAAGTTTCTAATATCGGCGAATAACACGGTGACTTCCCGCAATTCTCCCATTAGGTCCAAAGTTTCAGTACCTGAGGTTTTTAGAATCTCATCTACGACCTGAGGCGCGACATATCTGCGGAAAAGCTGGATGACCTTTCTGAGCTCATCCTCTATCAGAAGATCTTCCATCTTATCGTCAAACTCCCGGATCCTCTGGCTCATCTCCTGCAAAATCCGCCAGATGACAGGTTCGTCGACGATCTTCTTCAGGTCGATGCGGTTAACACTTCTCAAGCGGCAGTTGCCGATGGCTTGAACAGACGCCGACCTTGACAGACCGGAAAACAAAGCCATCTCGCCGAAAAAGTCGCCCTTCTTCAGGGTAGCCAAGACGATTTCCCTTTTGTTTCGGATTCTAAATATCTTGACCTTGCCTGTCTCGATGACGTACATTTCCCGGCCGTAATCGTTCTCGTTGAAGATGATCTCTCCGTCTTCGTACTTAGCGACGGTTCCCCTTTCGATCATGATTCCTTCGCCGTCCTTTAAGCTTAATCGACCTTGTCAGATTATCCGCGCCTCGTTGATGCGCTTCGCGGCTTCCTTAAGTCTATCAATTGTCGTAACCATTGCAAGACGGACATACCCTTCGCCGAATTCACCGAACGCGTTTCCTGGGATCGCCGCCACGCCTGCCTCTCTTATCATCGTCAATACAAAGTCCAGCGACATTATGCCCTCGGGAACCCGGGTCCATAAGAACATCGTCGCCCGCGATGGCTCGATCCGCCAGCCGCTTTCCGCCACCCCTTCAATGAACACCTGGCTGCGCGACCTGTATTCAGCAATGTTTTTATCTATGATATCCTGAGGCCCGAGCAGCGCCGCTACACCTGCTTTCTGTATCGCCTTGAAAACCCCGTAATCGAAGTTGCTTTTAAGACGAGCAAGCGCGCCGACGACTCGCCTGTTTCCGACAACGAATCCCAGCCGGCAGCCGGCGATATTATAGGTTTTGGAGACGGAGTGAAATTCTATGGCGATATCCTTGGCCCCTTCGACCTGAAGCAAACTCGGCGGCTTTGTCCCGTCCAGCGCCAGTTCCGAATAAGCGGCGTCGTGGACCAGGACTATGTCGTGCTTTTTGGCAAAGGCTACCGCTTCCTCAAGAAACGATAAATCGGCGACAGCCGCGGTGGGGTTGTTCGGATAATTCAGGACCATAAGTTTTGCCCGATCCGCGGTTTTTCCGTCAATCGCGTTCAGGTCGGGCAAGAAACCGTTCTCCTCCCGTAGGCGCATAGGCGCGATATCCGCTTCCGCCAGAATCGCGCCGACCTGGTATACGGGATAATGCGGATCGGGAATCAGCGCAGTATCGCCTGGGTTGAGAACGGTCAAGGGCACGTGGGCCAAACCGTCGTGGGAGCCCATCAGCGTTAAAACTTCCCCGTTCGGGTCTAGGTCGACGCCGAATCTGGCAGAATACCAGGCAGCGGCTGCGTCCCTGAACTCTTGTAGGCCATCCGAGCTTCCGTAATCGTAGTTTTCTCTGACTGATAATTCATCCCGGAGTCTCTCTATGACATGCGCCGGGGGAGGCAGATCCGGGCTGCCGATTCCCAAGTCGATCACGGACAGGCCTTTCGCTTCGGTGGCCGCTTTGACGGCTGCTATTTCCGCGAAAATACCGCTCCCGATCGGCTTTATCCTTTTGGCTTCCTGAAACATCGACTCGCCTTTCGGTTTATCTAGGTGTCTGCCCCAAAGGTCTTAAATCGGCAGGTGGCGGCGTGCCGGGCGGCAAAGCGGGCCCGGTGCCCTTTAAAACGATCCTTTGCTTGGGCTCGTAATGGCTGATAAACTTGTCTTCCCTGTATATATTGCCGCCTCGTTTGACGGTCCTGAAAACCGATATATCGCGGCCGTCGACACCATAGCCCATATCGGCGTCTTTTTCATACCCCGTGGGCACGGTCGGATCGTCTTTATAGACTATCCCATAGGGCACTATATTTGTGAAGCCGGTATCGGAATAGGATACGTCGGTACCCATATTCGTACTGTAGAAGGCGACCGTAACCGACGAGTTCGTGTGGTCCGTTTTTATTAGGATGAAGTAAGGACTATCGTTCTTGAACTTAAAGTCCATGCCCCCGTCGTAATAGATGCTGGCGTCCCGTCCGTCCGGATAGTGGCTGATATAAAACTCGTGCGGGTAGCGGTCGACGGCTTCATATCCGCCGAAGAATACCGTGTTAAAAATGGTCGTGGAGACGTTGCAGATGCCGCCCCCGATGTCGGGAGACAATTGGCCGTTTACTATGACCGGCGCTTCCGTATATCCTTTGGCCGCCGTCCTCGGCCCGGTCGCTTCGTTGATACTCCAAACCTGCCCGGGCGCCACCAGCATTCCATCTAATGCCTCTGCCAAAGTCCCGATATTCTGAGACCTGTTAGGCGTGAATTCGAAGTTTTCGGTATGTACCGACACCCGTTCCTTGATGCCCATGCTTTGCGCCTTGGCCGTCGACAACTCCGGCTCGACGTTTTTCATCTTAAGCGTCGCTTTTCTGGGCGGCGGCTCCAGGGCCAGCTTGTTGATATCCTTAACGGCAGAATCCATGTCTATGACCAGACCGTTGATTCCCGGAACGATGTCAACAACACCCTCGGCCGCTTCAAATCTCGCGTTAACGGGCCTGACCTCGAACTCGTCCTTGAGGGGGATGAAGTACTGCTCAAGTCTGTTCTTGGTCATTGTCGCGGTCAAAACAGTTTCGTATGAGGTTTTGCCGGCTTTCCTGATTTTCTTTCTGACCGGCAAGAACTCTATCAGCGTGCCGATCTTCGCCGGGTCAATAACATATTCCTTGTTGTTTATCGTGTATTCAATCGGTTCCTTCATCATTTTCAGGGCTATTAAACGGGCTTTACCGGCGTCTGCGTCATGCACTTTTACCTTGGCGACGCCCTGGGGGACGCTTATGGTACGCGACGAAAAGTCAGCGGCGTGCGTTATTATTTCAGTCCGCAACGAGGCTTGTTTGACCTCCCACCCGTTTTTAGCCGACCTGACCGTAGCGGTCTCGCCTGAAATTTCTACCGTCGCGTCCTGGGCCGGCTTGTCTATGAATCCAGCTATCTTCGCCGTCGTCAGTTTGACATATTCCTCGTTTACCTTTGAGGTGATTTGGATAGTTCTTGGTTTTAGATATAGCCGCGCGCGATCCACGAGCATCGGCAAAAAGCCTCCCTGTCGACCGGCCAGATAAGCTTCATTCACCGCGTCTTCGATGTCCGGAGCAGGCTTCAAGAACAACACCTCGACCGGCCAGCTTCCGTTGGCGTCTTCTACCCTTAGGTTTTTCGCGGCCGCTTTCTTAGCCTTGGCTGAGATAGCGCTTTTTGCTTCCGCCCTGGTCGATTGGGAGACGTTCTGGGTGTAGATGCTTACGCCGTAGTGGATCCTTCCCCGGTTAAACGCGTAATCGGCGACGGCGAACAAGGCCGATGAATGGATAATAAAAGCGAATAGAACGATTATAAGTAAAAACAGGCGGGACATGGACCGTCTGAAACTTCTTTCCCTGGGTCTTCTTCTTTCTATCATGCCGATAACAATTCCCTGGCCGCGGTTTTCAGCGCTTGCATGTCGCCGGCTGACTTGGTTTCTATGTATGCTCTGACAAGCGGCTCTGTGCCGGAAGGTCGTATCAGCAGCCAAGCGTTACCGGCTAAGATCAATTTGACGCCGTCGATTGTCTCAATCCTCTCTACTTTCAGGCCGCCGATTTTGTCCGGCGTCTTATCCTTCAAAGAATCAAAAAGTATTTTTATCTTATCGGACGGATATGGTATATCCAGCCTTTCGTTATAGTAGTGTCCGAACTCGTCAACCAGGTCTTTCCAGATGGTTGACAGCGGTTTTGATTCTTTAGCTATCATCTCGACGACAAGCATGTCCGCCAGCAAGCCGTCCTTTTCGGGAATATGTCCGAGCACGCTTAAGCCCCCGCTCTCTTCCCCGCCGATTATCACCTTCTCCTCTCTCATCAACAGTCCAACGTGCTTGAATCCTACAGGGGTTTCCACAATCTTTAGCCCCATCTTGGCCGACATGGCGTCTAGCAGATGCGTCGTCGCTACGGTCCTGACGACGATTCCGGCCGCGCCCCGGTTTCTTACCATGTGCCCGAGGAGCAACGCGACCACCTGGTTCGGTGTCAGGTATGACCCGTCGTCGGCGATTATCCCAAAACGGTCGGCGTCGCCGTCCAGCGCCAGGCCGACATCCAGTTTCTTGCCGACCACAAGCTCTCTCAGCTCGCCCAGGTTTTTCTCTGACGGATCAGGCATGGTGTCCCCGAAGAGCGGATCTTCATTGTCTCTGATGACCGTGGCGTCCAATCCGGCCGTCCGGGCGAGCTCCGGCATCAGCCTGCGCCCTGACCCGTGATAAGGATCTATGGCGGTCTTTAATCCGCTCCCGGCAATCGTGTCAATGTCCAGGTAGTCGACCAAGGCCTTCATATAATCAGTGCTTAAATCTTTATTCTCTATCGACGCGGTGGCCTGGCGGCCGCTTGCTTCGAGGTTGGCGCGGCCCTCGACTGAAGTTATCGCCTCCTCTATGGCGGTGGTAATCTCCTCCGTCGCCGGTCCGGCGTACTCGGGAATGAACTTAAGTCCGTTGTAATAATAGGGATTATGACTGGCCGTAAGCATAATCGCCCCGTCTGCTCCGAGCGCTTTCGCCGAATAAGCGACGGTTGGCGTGGGATAAGCCTCGTTACCGAGTATCACGCTGACGCCGTTGACCGACATTTCATCCGCCACGGCGGCGGCGAACTCCCGTCCCATGAACCGGCAGTCGTACCCGACGACCAGCCGCGGCTCGACGGCGCTTGTCTTTATATAAGCCGATATGCCGCGCGTAACCAGCCTCAGATTTGTAATAGTGAAACCGTCGGCGACAACATCGCGCCAGCCGTCGGTGCCGAATTTAATCATCTGTTCTCAAGACCTGAATTTTCTGATCAACGCGGCGTATTTAGCGGCTAGCGCCTCCGCGCGCTGCTCGGTGTCGCCTTCCACGTAGATGTGGCAGACCGGGTCGACGGGATCCGGCAGCATCAACGCCCAACCGCGGGGACTATAAACCTTTATGCCGTCTATCAGCTCGACCTTCTTCCCTTTGATCGAATCGATTAACTGCCGCATGACGTAGCCTTTGCGATCCCAGGCGCATACCTCTGTCCGGTGCAGCACGTGATACCTGGGAACAGATCCGGCCAGCTGGCTGAGCGGTTTCTTGGATCCGGCCATAATTTCCAGCAACTTTACCAAGCTTGGTAAGGCGGCATAGGCGGGAACAATCTCCGGAAATATATAGCCTCCGCCTTCGGCGCCGGCAAAAATCGCGTGTTCTTCCAGAGCGGCTTCCATTAGCGCCGCCGAGCTGATGCCGACCCTTTTAACATCGCATCCGCTTACCGCGACGATATCGTCTGCTATTTGAGTCACGCTCATCGGCAAAACTACGGTCCCCTGTTTCGCTTTAGCGCAGACCATCTTAAGCATCATCATTAGGGCAACCGAATGGTTTATGCGCTGACCCTTCTCGTCCACCAGGGTGATTCGTTCGCTCGGCCCGTCAATCAATACGCCTAGATCGGCCTTTAAGGCGCGGACGCTGGTCGATACCTGCCGCAAAGCCCTCTCCATGTCGTCTTTAGTCATGGCCGACCGATCGCTGCCGGGAATGCCGTTTAGCGAGATGACGGCCAGCCCTAGCCTGGCCAGGATGTCCGGTCCGACTTTTATGCCCCGGCCAAATCCGTAATCCACGACTAGTTTAAGTCTTGATCTCCCGATTAAGCCCAGGTCAGCATGTTCTAAAATGTTGTTGATATAGGTTTCTGTCGCCCGAACAGGGAAGATAACCTCGCCCATTTCATCGTAAAAAGCCCGTCTGAAATCGCCCCGGTAAAAGTATTTCTCAATGGCGCTTTGCATGTCTTCGCCTATGTTGATGCCGTTGGAGTCGAAGAAATCCATCTCCACGGACTGGATGTCGTCGTGCATCAGGCGGATGTCGACGCCTCCGGCCAGATGGTCGCCAATAATCGCGTAGCGATTAGCTCCCGAAGGCCCGTTATCCATGTCCCAGACGTTAACGCCGGTTGAATTCAAACCGGCGATAATGCTGTTCTTCATGATTTCACAGGCTCTGATGTTGTCGCAGCTGACCGCGACCGTCGCCCCGGCGGGCAAAGCAGTGCCATACGACACGGCGATCCGCATCGCCAGCCTTGGCGTGATGTCGATATTGATTAAGCCCGCTATTCCCTGCCGGCCGAACAAAGTCCTGAATCCCCTGGTTTCCCAGATGATCGAGCTGCTGATGCCGGCCCCCGCTTCGACCGTTTTGAACGGGTAGATCCTCACATTCGGGCTGATGACGGCGTTTTCGCCGATGGTGCAGTTGTCACCGACGGCTACGCCCTCCCCCAGTCTGGCGTTATTCTTAATATCGCAGGTTCGGCCGATCGTGCAGCCCCTAAGCTCGGCCCCCGCTCCGATATAGCAGTTCTCCCAAACTACCGACCGGCTGACCAGAGAGCCGGCTTTGACGACCGTGTTATTGCCGATAACCGTGTATGGATTTAGACGGGCGCCCGCTTCAACCTTTGCGTTCCGGCCGATGACGATCGGCCCCCTCATCTTAGCCAGAGGATCGACCTTGGCTCCTCCGTTGACCCATATACTGCGCCCGATCTTGAACCCTTCCGGCTCGATGCCCGTCTCCCGCTTGAGGATGTCGTGGTGGACCTGCATATATTGCTCTATGCTCCCGATGTCCTGCCAGTAAGCTTCGGTAACATAGCCGAACATCCTCTTCTTGGCCTTTAAGAGTTTCGGAAACAGATCCTTGCTGAAGTCGAAAGGTTTATTGGCGGGAATCATCTTCAGGACATTCGGCTCCAGGATGTATATGCCTGTGTTGACTGTGTCGCTGAAGACCTGGCTCCAATTCGGTTTCTCCACAAACCTTTGGATTCGGCCGCTTTCGTCGGTGATAACCACGCCGAACTGGAGCGGATTCTCAACGCTTTTCAATATCAACGTGGCGACCGATTTGTTGGCCTTGTGGAAAGCGACGGCTTCCGTCAGATCGACATTGGTGACCGCGTCGCCCGAGATGACAATGAAGGTTTCGTCGAGATAGTCCTCGACTTTCTTAACGCTGCCTGCCGTGCCTAGAGGCGTTTCTTCGGTGCTATAAGCAAGATCCACGCCCAGGTCTTTGCCGTCGCCGAAATAGTTCCTGATGATGGCAGGCAGAAACTGCAGCGTCGCGACGATATCCGTCACGCCATGTTTCTTAAGAAGTTCGATAATATACTCCATGACCGGCTTGTTCAATACCGGTACCATGGGTTTAGGTTGGTTGCTGGTGAGCGGCCGTAAGCGGGTGCCTTCTCCGCCGGCCATGATGACCGCTTTCATGGGCTAGCTATCCCTTATCCATGTTAACAAATACCGCCCAGCCGGCGGCCGCCCAGAAGATGGAAATGAAGGTGTTCGACTTCCTGGCCCGCGTCCGGCCCGTGGTTGGTAAGCAAACGGTAACCGCTCTCCGCTATCCCCTCTCCGGCAGCTATCGCTCGCGCCGCCATATAGATTTCCGGGATAACTGCTATATCCGACTCGGACAGATCCTCCATTGGGTTGATGTGTTTTTTTGGAATGATAACAACATGCGTCGGGGCCATCGGCTGGATGTCTCTGAAAGCGATAACGTTTACCCCTTTAAAAATAATATCGGCTGGTATTTCACCGCCTGCAATCAGGCAAAAGATACAATCTGCCATGCTTACCTCCCATTTGTTGACGCCTAAAGAATTATATCATTATAGCGGACTGTTATAGGAGGTTGGGCCGTGTATTGGAATGGACGGTGCGTTGCCGCTATGGCGTAACCTCGCGCCAGCTCGTCACCTTTTTTACGAATACGTCGCCGAATGTTTTTAAGCCTAACATGTTCGTGACGTTCGGGTCATACTGGATGATAATGCTGGCATTCATGTTAACTATACTGGCCGCCGCAGAAGTACCGCTGGCCAGCAGGGCTCCTTTAATGCGCACTGTCGAGTTGGATTCGCTATAAGTTCTCTCTGAGTATACTAGTCCTTCAATCTCCATCGTTCCCCTATCAACGACGGACGCCGTGCTCCCCACGGTCGTGAAGACGATCAAGCCGGGAAAGACCTTGCTCGCTTCGGACGAGTGTCTGACTATAAGCGACGCTCGATTGGCGAGCGACAGCGCCTGACTGGGGTCATTGGGATCGTCCTTGATGACCAGCCCGCCGTTGGTAATGGTCAGGTTCTTGTTGTTGGGAAGGTCAACTTCGCCGTCGATAAAAATCATACCCGTCAGCTCGACGTTGTTCCGGCCGGAGAACAAGGCGGTAAAATCCGCTTTGGTGAAATACCCGGAATGCTCGGTCGCCCAATATTTTGTACCGTTCGTAAAGTTGTTCTGGGCCATTTCTCTGTAGCCGCCGGCGCCCTCGAAATTCAAAGTCGGGAAGGTGATCGGCTGGTTCATGTGTTTTATGCTGGCCATCTTGACGTACTGGCACTTGGCGTTTAGCTCCTGGATCGTATTTACCACCGTATTTACCGCGTGGACCTCGGCCGTCGGTCCCGCCGTTATAAGATCTCCCATCGGCACCGCCGGAACGCCGAAAAGCGCGTCATAAGTATTTTGCTCGCCCTGCTGGGTTCCTCTTTCATTCAACCTTATGGCCGCGTCGTTGAAAAAGATATCAAAGTTGGAGCCCATGTCTCCGCCTTTGGCGTCGGAGGCGCGATAATCCAGCGGCGCCAGATATGTTCTGGCGGTCGCCCCCTGGATGTCGATCCAGGAAAATGCGTACATGCCATAGCTTAAGACCTTCGGTGCCACCTCAACCATGGCCACTATCTTTCGCCTTCCGGGATTGGAGTGATACCTATTCGGAACGTAGCCGGTGACTTCCACCCTCTTCTGGTTCGTCGTACCTGTGACATCGGTAACGACGATTTTATAATCGCCGCCTGACACGGAGCCGTAATCAGGCGCGCTTTCAGCCGGAGCATAGTTGGCGATATTGTCGATCTTCCAGAGTGCATTGTTAAAGCCCGCTTCGGCGACATTGAATGCCTGGTTTGTCTTTCTTTCGGTTGTAGCCAACGTCATTTGGCTTGCCGAAATGGCCAGCACCGCGACCGCGAAAAGGTCCAGTACCATCATGACGCCTATGGCCGCTATTAAGGCCGAACCTTTCTCGTCAAAACTGAAAATTCTCTTGCGTGTCATCTTAAACCACCAGTCTAGTAGCCAAAATTGCGTAGCTTGATTTCCGACGTCAAGTCTATAGGCGCCGGCGGTTTTGCCACATCCTTGTCGATTACCACTCTGATCTTTATTAGTTTTGTTTTATTAATAATATCGGCGCTCGGATTAGTCGGATCAAGCGGCGTTGTCAGGCTGGTTCCATAAAAAGTAAAGAGCGTTTGGCTGTAATTGTTCCGGATATTCGAGGCTATCGTCTCTTGCGGCGAAGCGGTAAAATCATATACTCCGGTTGTATTTACTTGTTTGACAATCTTATGCAAGTATCCGTTATATGAGTAAAGGATCGCTTCAGACGTTCCGTCATTGTTTAAATCCGCTTTAAAAGCCAGCGTTTCAACGCTGCCCGGATTTATGGATATAGCCAATAGCGGCTTCTCCGCTTGCCTGATTTCCTTGACAAGTCTCATCATCGTGAACTGCGCCTCGGCTTGCGCCTCGGCTTGTGCGTTTTGCACGTAATAACTGCTCATCACCGACTGCAATATCCCGAACACGGCCGTTAGGAGAAGCACGCCGATGATCGCGGAAACCAGCACTTCCGGAAGCGTGTAACCGGCTTGTCCTTTTCCTCGATATGCTTTCCCGATGTGCTTGTTGCCGAATGTCATTGGACCCTCCCCGCTAGGGAGTTATTGATACGGTTGTGGACTTGCCGCCCTCATTGCCGGTCGGATCGACGGCCGCAATATAATACTGGTAAGTAATGCCTGTGCTAAGTCCGGTATCGTTAAACGGCGGGGAACTTTTCGACGTATAAGGCGTGTTCCCGAAAGGATTGCCTGAATGCGTTCTGTATATGTTGTAGTGATCGACCACGCCCGAGTTGTCCGTTGCCAACGACCAGCTTAATGTCCCCGTCGTCGGGCTGGTAGCCTGTCCGGTTACATTGAGGGGGATACTGGGCGCAATCGTATCCGCCGGACCGACAATCGTCACAATATTACACGGTCCGCTCAAATTGCCCGCGCCGTCGAAGGCCTTGACATAAAAATTGTACGAGCCACCCGCCGTATAATAATTGTCCAGGAACCAACCCACGCTCGGTGCAACCGTAGCGATAAGCATGTAGCTCGTGTCGTCCGGCGGCTGGCGGTATATTAGATAGCCGACGACGCCGTTGGCGTCCGTGGCCCAGTTTGGCGACCATTGGATATACATACCCAGCCCTGGCGTTGTCTGTTCCGCGCGCCCGGACAGAACGCCTACACCCGCGTTAGGCCAAACCGGCGCGGTCGTGTCGGTGCTGGCGCTAGCCGGCGCGACCGGGTTCTTATTAATCAATGTATCTATAACGACCGAGGACGAAGGCTGAGGGTTCGTCCAAGCCACGGTAATCTGCACATTTTTAAAATCGTTAGGATTTAAATCGCCTGTGCCAGTGCCGTCCGAAGGATCGTCAACAAACGCCACAGTATATGTAATAGTAAACGTTACGCCGCCTTTTGTGGCGGTCGTTCCGAGATTGGCCGCCAGGTATTCTTGCGTCAGCGTATCGTACGCGATCGTCCTGGCGGCTTCCACTTTCTCGGTCGCGATATTCGTCGCCAGGGTTCTGACCTTTGTGTTTGTTTGCGTGTTTAAGGTGGAGTTGAACACGATCATAATACCTAGAATGCCTATTGTAATGATGGCCGAGGCGGCCATGATCTCGGTTAACGTAAAACCCGATTCATTATTGCGTATGCTGTTCAAACGGTTCATCGTGTTCACCTAGTCTATTATCGGCATCCGGCTTTACAGAAATAAGCCTATAAGCATATTTCCGCTCTATTCGTTCACGCCGTTGGTTCGGTTCACCACGTGCCTGCCTGCCGCCTTCGCCGCTTAGCTAAAGAGGCGGCGCGGTTTTTTCCGCGCCGCCTCTTTTTTTAAGTTCTGTTCTTGCGCCGGCTTGTGTCTATTCAGGTACGCCGTTCGTGTTATAGACAACAGCCAGGCCGGCAGCCTTGACTGCCGTGTAAGTGTTTCCGTCACGGCCGTTAACCGTGATGGTGTACGCGTCAGCGGCTAATCCGGACATACCGGCCGATTTGAAATCACCGGCGGCGGGAGCCGCATTCAGGAAAGGAATGCTCTTCTCCAACGCGCCTAAGGCGAGGGCCGTCGCTCCAGAATAGTCGCCGCTGTTGTCGACTCCGTACAACTCCATTGTCTTGACAGCTGTTGAACGGATCGCCTTCGCGGTTGACGCATAACCTCTGTTGCGTACAGCGATGAAAGACGGGATGGCGATAGCCATGAGGATACCTATGATAAGAATAACGACCATGAGTTCGATCAGAGTGAAGCCCTCTTCCCGCCTTGACATCTTGCGGATTTTCGTTAGCATTTGAGTCACCTCCCTCCATATGCCTTAATAAACCTGTATCTTTCTTTCCTATTGATTGTCGGACGCGGCGCCTGTCGACTTTAGAATTATTTGTTTATTTGATAATTTTCTTATTTAATCAAACTGGCCAGTTTGAACATCGGCAGGTATAGAGATATCAGGATGCCGCCGATAACCAAACCTACGCCGATAAGCATGACCGGCTCGAGAATCGACGATAGCCCTTCGATGGTCGTCGCAACCTCCTTGTCGTAAAACTCAGCCACTTTGATAAGCATCGTGTCCATGGCGCCCGATTCTTCTCCAACGGCGACCATTTGCACGACCATAGGCGGAAAGACCTTTATCTTACCGAGGGGCTGGGCAATCGTCTGTCCCTCTTTTACCCCCAGCGCTATCTTGGCCACTTCTGATGAAATCAAAGCGTTTCCGACGGTATTCTCCACAACGTCCAGCGCCTCTAGGATCGGTACGCCGGCGCTGGATAAGGTCCCCAGTGTTCTCGCGAACCTCGACACCGACTGTTGTTTGACAACCGGACCGACGATGGGAATCCTCAGTTTAACGGTGTCCCATTTGAACCTGACCGCCGGGATGCTTAAAGATTTCCTGATTCCGTAAATCGCCAGGATGGTCAACGGGATGCCGAACCACCAGGTTGAACTGATTAGAGCGCTTAAGTTAACAAGTATCTGCGTCGGCAGCGGCAGCTCCCCGCCTAGCTGCGCGAACATCCCCGTAAAGACCGGTACGATAAACACCAACATGACAATGACCAGGACGATCGACATGATGAACATCAACACCGGGTAAGCCATGGCCGATTTTATCTTGCTTTTAATCTCTTCGTTCTTCTCCAGGTTCTCGGCGACATTGGTTAGGACCTCGTCCAATATACCGCCGGTTTCACCCGCTTTGACCATGCTTACGTAAAGCGTGTTGAAAACCTTGGGGTGCTTGGCCATGGCGTTCGACAGCGCCAAACCGCCTTCGACGTCGTGCAGCACGTCTTCGATGGTCGCGGCCATTCCCGGATTAGGCGACTGCTGCGACATTACCCCCAGACAGCGGGCTAACGGCAAACCCGCGTTGATCATCGTCGCGAACTGTCGCGTGAATACGACCAGCTCGCCGCTCTTAACCCTTTTCCTCCGCTTGGAGCCCCCGCCGATTTGCATCTGCAGGCCGCCCTTTTCGGCAGTTATGGAGTTAACCAAGTAACCCATCCGGCGAAGGCTCTCCGCCACCTGAGTCTCGTTATCTCCCTCCAGCGTTCCGGAAATCGTTTTCCCGGATGCGTCGCGACCCTTATACGCGAATGTTGTCGCCATTTATTCCCACCTACCCGACCAGTCTCTTGAAAACGTCAGGGTCGATTGCCCTTTGCATAGCGTCGTCGTACGTGACCTGATTCGTTTTAACGAGGGCTGCCAGCGCCTGATCCATGGTCTGCATGCCTGTGCTGTAACCCGCCTGCATGGCCGAGATTATCTGATGTGTCTTATCGTCCCTGATCATGTTTCTGATAGCCGGCGTGGCCATCATGACCTCGACGGCGACTTTTCTCTCGCCGCCTCCTTTGGCCGGAATCAATTGCTGGGCCAGAATCGCCTGCAGCGTGCTGGCCAGCTGAATCCGAATCTGGTGCTGCTGTTGAGACGGGAAAACATCGATAACACGCTCGATGCTTTGAGGCGCGTCCTGCGTGTGCAAGGTGGCGAAAACCAAGTGGCCGGTTTCCGCGGCCGTCAGCGCGATGGAGATCGTCTCCAGGTCGCGCATCTCGCCGACCAGAATAACGTCCGGGTCCTGCCTAAGTACATGGCGTAACGCGCTGGAAAATGAATGGGTATCGGCGCCAACCTCCCGCTGATTGACCATGCTCTTATCGTGTTTGTGCATAAACTCGATCGGATCCTCAATGGTCAGGACGTGTTCGCTTCTGGTCCGGTTGATGATATTGATCATCGCCGCCAACGTGGTCGACTTGCCGCAGCCCGTCGGCCCGGTCACCAAGATAAAACCTCGAGGTTTCGCGGCCAGCATCTCCACGATCGGCGGCAACCCCAGATCGCGCGGGGACTTTACCGCCGGCGGAATCAGACGGAGCGCCGCGGCCAAGTTGCCGCGCTGCCAGTAAACATTGATTCTGAATCGGGCCTTGTCTTCGTAAGCATACGACAAATCCAGTTCGCGGTCCGCCTCCAAACGACGTCTCTGGCTGTCGTTGAGAATCTCGTAGACTAGAGCCATAACGTCTTCGTGTTCCAAGATGGGTTTGTCCATGTGTTCCAACTTCCCATGGATCCGAAGGGTTGGCGGGATACCCGCCGTGAGGTGAAGGTCGGAGGCGTCCTTGGCCATGACTGTTTCCATCAACTCTTCGATTTTCGGCATTAATCCTCCTGTCGCTATATATGATAACGCTAATTTGTTTTCTTTTTACGCGACGACCCTCAGAACCTCTTCCAAGCTTGTCGTCCCCTGCCTGACTTTCTCATAACCGTCGTCTTTCAACGTGCTCATGCCTTCTATGACAGCCTGTCGCCCGATTTCGTCGGACGAAGCCCGTTCCACCGACAGCTTTTCAATCGTCTCACTGACCAGCATTACTTCATAAATCCCCAATCGCCCTTTGTATCCGCTCCCCTTACATTTTCCGCAACCGACCGCCTTATAAAATGTCAGCTTCTCTCCTTTTTCGAACGGAAAGCCCGCCGCCTTTAGTGATTCCTCGTCCGGCGTATAAGCTTCTTTGCAGGATTTGCAGAGCTTTCTTGCCAATCGCTGAGCGACGACGCAATCGACGGCCGAGGCTGACAAGAATGGTTCTATACCCATCTCGGTCAGCCTGGTCAAGGCTTGCGGCGCGTCATTGGTATGCAGGGTGGCTAAAACCAGGTGGCCCGTCAGCGCGCTTTCAACGGAGATCAGGGCTGTCTCCCTATCCCGTATCTCACCGATCATTACAATATCGGGGTCGTTGCGTAATATAGACCTTAGGGCGGCCGCGAACGTCAGGCCGACCCTGGCGTTGATTTGAACCTGGATGACGCCTGGTAGTTTGTATTCCACGGGGTCCTCGACCGTAATGATCTTCTTCTCTATCGTGTTAAGCACGTTCAGCGCCGCGTACAGCGACGTCGTTTTGCCGGAACCGGTCGGTCCTGTTATAAGGATGGCTCCGTACGGTTTCTTAAACGATCTCTGGTATCTCTCCAGGGTGTCAGGTAAAAAACCAAGGTCTTTGAGGTCGATCATGATGCTTTCCTTTTCCAGAATACGCATGACGATCTTTTCCCCGTAAACCGTCGGCAGCGTCGCCACCCGTAAGTCGACAGCCCGCCCGGCAACGTTCAGGCCGATGCGGCCGTCTTGCGGCACGCGATTTTCCGCGATGTTAAGGTCCGACATGATTTTGATGCGGGAAATCAACCCGGCTTGAACTCTCTTCGGCGGCGTCATGATCTCGTGTAAAACGCCGTCTATGCGGTAACGGACGCGAACGTCCTTCTCCTGCGGTTCGATATGAATATCCGAGGCTCTATCGTTTATGGCCTGGTTGATAATCAAGTTGGCCAGTTTCACGATCGGCGCTTCGTCTATCGCCGCGGCGATAGATTCCTCTTCCTCGGCTTCGCCGGCCACCTCGCGAGTTAACTCGTCAAGCCCCTCGCCGACCAGCTGGTCCGCCCTGGCGTACCGACTGATTGAAGCCAGAATATCTTCTTTTGTGCTGACCACCGGCCGGACCTCGAATCCCGTCATCATCCTTAGGTCATCAAAAATAAAGACGTCCGTCGGATTCGCTACGGCCACAATCAACTTGTCGTCCTCGAATCCTATCGGTAAGACTACATTTTTCTTGGCTATTCTTTCCGGAATCAGCGACACCGCGCTTAAATCGATCTTGTATTCGTTCAGGTCAACGTAGTCCAAACCGAGCTGGTTGGCCAGAATTCTTAACAGGTCGGCCTCGGTGACGAGCCCTCTCTTAACCAAGACGCGGCCGAGCGGCTCCCCGCTCTCCTTCTGCGTCTTCAGGGCCTCGTCCAACTGCTCCTGTTTGATTACGCCTTGAGCGACCAGCAAGTCGCCCAATTGTTTCCGGCTTTCCTTCATTTAAGCGACCACCCTAATAACCTCTTCTAACGACGTCATGCCAGCCAGAGCTTTGTTGAAGCCGTCTTGCCGCAGGGTATTCATGCCTTCCTTGATAGCATTTCTCATAAGCTCATCCGAGCTCGCTTTCTTAACGGCGAGCTCCCCGACAGTCGGCGTCATTAACATTACCTCGTGAACGCCCATCCGGCCTTTATATCCGGTGTTGTTGCAGCGGGTACAGCCGATCGGTTTGTAAAACTCGTATTTCTTAGTTTCATCCGCGGGAAAACCGAGGTTCTTTACCTCTTTGCCCGTCAAAACGTGCTTTTCTTTGCAGTACTTACACAAACGCCGGGCCAGCCGCTGGGCCAACACGCAATCCAAGGCCGAGGCTATCAGAAACGGTTCCACGCCCATCTCAATTAGCCTGGTCACCGCTGACGGAGCGTCATTTGTGTGAAGCGTCGAGAGAACGAGATGTCCGGTTAAGGCGCTTTCTATGGCGATCAGCGCGGTCTCTCTGTCCCGGATCTCGCCGACGAGCAGGCAATCCGGGTCGCCGCGCAAGACCGCTCTTAAGCCGGCCGCGAAGGTCATCCCCGCCTTCAGGTTGACCTGCATCTGGCTAATGCCCGACAGGCGGTACTCAACGGGGTCCTCGATAGTCATAATATTTTTCTCCGGCACGTTGAGGACGTTTAAAGTGGCGTATAGAGTCGTTGATTTGCCCGAGCCGGTTGGACCGGTGACCAGCACCGTTCCGTAAGGTTTGCCGACGGCCTTGCGAAATACCTCGAGCGTTTCCGGGAAGAATCCCAGATCCTCCAGGTCCAGCATGATGCTTTCCTTCTCCAGGATACGTAAAACCATCTGTTCTCCGTAGACGCTGGGCAGGCTGGCCACCCGGAAATCAACCGCGCGGTCGCCGACGACCAGACCGATCCGGCCGTCTTGCGGTACCCGGCGTTCGGCAATATTCATGTCGGCCATGATCTTCAGTCTTGATATAAGACCGGCTTGAATCTTCTTGGGACTCCGCATGACTTCGTGTAAAACACCGTCCACCCTATATCTGATCCTCATGTCGTCTTCCTGGGGTTCTATATGAATATCCGACGCCCGTTCCTCGACCGCCTGGTTAATTATCAGGTTAACCAGCTTGACGATCGGCGCTTCCTCGGCCGCTTCTTCCGCTTCCTTGGCCGCCGTCTGCGCTTCGGAAAAAGTCTCCTCTCCCTTGGACGCTTCCTCAAGAACGTCTTCGCTCTGGGCAAAACGCTCGGTCGCTCCGATAAGGTCTTCCTTGGAGGCGACAACCGGTTTTATCTCAAATCCAGTCATAATCCTCAAGTCGTCGAAGATAAACACGTTGGTAGGGTCGGCCGTTGCTACGACCAGCTTGTTCTCCTCGAAACCCACCGGCAGGACCAGGTTCTTCTTAGCGACGTTATGCGGCAGCATAGCGACCGCCGACAGGTCGATCTTATATTCGGTAAGGTCGACAAAATCTAGCCCCAGCTGCTCGGCCAGCATCTTTAATAGGTCCGTTTCCGTTATGTAACCGGAGTCGACCAGCATCTGCCCCAGCGGTTCCCCATTGGCGCGCTGGCGGGTCAAGGCCTCGTCAAGTTGTTCGGCTGTAATTTTGCCACGTTCGACCAACAGGTCGCCGAGCTGTTTCCTTCCTTCTCTCATTTTTCCTCACCGACCGCCCGGCGCATGACGTCCAAGGGCGCGTCCAGGCCGGTCCACAGCTTATAAGATAAAGATCCCTGACGGACGAGCATGCCCAAACCGCCCATGACGGTGCAGCCTCGTTCTTGGGCGGCGACGAGGAATGCGCTGAGCGGAGGAACGGTGCTCAAGTCGGCCACGAATTGTTCGGGATTGAGCCCGTCCGCCAGGAATTTTATGTCGTCTAAAGAGTATTTGCCTAATGGTGTCGCGTTTATGATCATATCGGCCCGCTTTAGCGGGGCCGCCGCTTCTTCATTGATGTCATATTGAGTGGATTCCGCGCCGCCCGACTTTACGATATCCGCGAGCTTCCGCCCGCTTTCCTGATTCCGGCAGGCGACGTCGACCACCGCGGCCCGTCTCTCGGCCAGCTTTCGGGCGACCGCCCTGGCCGCCCCGCCTGCGCCTATTATGATTGCTTTTTTTCCGGTTGGGTCATATCCGGCGTCTTTTAATGAAAGACGGAAACCCTCTCCGTCTGTTGTGTAACCCTTAAGCCTACCGTGAGTATTAACGATGGTGTTGACAGACCCGATCGCCAAGGCTTCATCGTCAACGCTGTCCAAATACTTGATGACCGGTCCTTTGTGGGGCATCGTCACGTTTAAACCTGCTATGCCTAGAGCCCTAACCGCCGCGATCGCGTCAGCCAGATCATCTTGCGATACCTTCCAGGCGGCGTAGACCCAGTCCAATCCGTCGTGGGAGAAAGCGGCGTTGTGCATTTGCGGAGACAACGACCCGGCAACCGGGTCGCCGATAATACCGACTATTTTTGTCGTTCCGGTAATCACTTTAGTCTGTTCCTCCTTATGCAGCGCGGTCCGCCTGTCTTTCGCCCAAAGACTACGCCGTGTAAGTAAGCGCACGCTTGCATTTTACCCTATGCATATTATCGGCAACTGCGAGGAAACTTTAAGTCTAAATTGATTTTACCTTAAAGGGGTTTTCTTACGATTTTCTCCGCCTGCCTTAAAAGTCTCGTGCCGAAGAACTCGTGACGGCTTACCGGCTCCACGAGAATCGTCCTGACTCCTGACCGGTTGCCGCCGAATACGTCCATGAAAACCTGATCGCCAACGGCCGCGACTTGCTGTTTAGACAGTCCCAAGATCTCCAGCCCGCGCCTGTAACCGGACCTGAAAGGCTTCTTGGCCGGAGCGACGACCGGCACGTCTAGTATCTCCGACATGCGCGCTGCTCTCCGTCCACCGGCGTTACTTAATAGCGTGAGGACGACGCCGGCTTGTTTCAGTCTCTTTATCCAGCCCTGGATCTCAGTCGACGGATTTTCACCTCGCCAAGGAACGATCGTGTTGTCGATGTCTACAAGAAGGCCGGTGATATCGTTGGCGGTCAGGAATTCGGGCGTAATCTCAGTCGCTTCGCGGAACCTGTGGTTGGGCCTCAGCAAGCTCACCGCTTATCAAAGTCCTTTTTCTTCTTTTATCTTGGCGAATTCTTCGTAGTTATTGGTGAAGGTGTGACTGCCGTTCTCGCCGGTGAGGACATAATAAAGGTAATCGACCGGAGCCGGCTTCAAGGCCGCTTCCATCGAGGCCATACCTGGCGAGCAGATGGGTCCGGGCGGCAGGCCCGGATACTTGTAGGTATTGTACGGAGAATCGTATTCCAGGTCTTGATATGACAGGGACTCCTTGTGTTCCGGCAGAGCGTATTCTACCGTCGCGCAGATTTGCAGGTACATATCTTTGTCCAGCCTGTTATATATAACCGCCGCTACCAGCGGTCTTTCCTCCGGTATCTTAACTTCCTTTTCAATGATGGAGGCGATGGTGACAATTTGAAAGAGCTTCATGCCCCTCTTCTCGGCCAAGCTCATATCCAAGATCGCCGTCTCCTCTTCGAACTGTTTGAGCATCGTCCTTATCAGATCTTCTGCAGTCGTCGTCTGCCTGACGGTGTAGGTTTTCGGGAACAAATACCCTTCCAAATCGTTTTCCGGCACATCGTCCAGAAAATCGAACTTGTATTTCGATTTATCGTTGGCCGCCAATAAATCGTCCTTCTTGATCGGAGAATTAGCGGCTACAGTCTCGGCTGTCTGCTCGATGGTCAGGCCTTCCGGCGTCGTCACCTTATAAAGTCTAACCGCCGGACCTTTTAGCAGGGCTGCCAAAGCCTCGGCGAACGACATGCCGGTTTCCAGCGCGTAATCGCCGGCCTGCAATTTGTTCTGGGCGTTTTGCCGGCCGATGAATAACTTAAACAAGAACGCGTTCCTGACAACGCCCTGACCGGCCATAACCGACGCGATCTCACCGCTGGAAGAACCCGGTTTTATCGTCACCGTTACTTTCTGATGCGGTTGAGGCCATAAGAATACCAGGCCGACGACCACGATAAGCAACACCGCCACCGCCGCGAGCGATGTCAGCGTCTTGCCGTATCCGTTGCGTTTGTTTGATATCTCTCTTCTAGCCATTCCGCCTGTCTAAGTAACCTTGCAGAATAATCGAGGCCGCTATCTTATCGACGACTTCACGTCTTTTCATCCTCGACACGTCCTGGTCTATCAGTACTCTCTCCGCCTCAGCTGTGCTGAACCTTTCGTCATGGCCTTTCACGTTTAACCCGGCAGCCTTTAATTTATAGGCGAAGTCTTGCGTTAGTTCCGCCTGTTTCCCGTAGTCGCCGTCCGCTTCCATAGGAACGCCGTAGACTATTTCCTCCGCTTCATACTCGACGGCCAACTTGACTATGTCGGCCACCGCCTGATCGTCGGTCTCCCTGATGATTACGGTCAAGGGTTGAGCGGTTATGCCGCCTGGATCGGAAACGGCCACGCCTATGCGGCGCCCGCCTATGTCTAGTCCAAGAAATCTCATGAAAGCTTCTGGATAACCTTTTGTCTGGCCGCGTCGATAGCCGCGACCATGCCGCCGGCCTCGCTTCCCCCGGCCTGCGCTAGGTCGGGCCGGCCGCCGCCGCCGCCGCCAATTCTCGGCGCGACCTCGCGGATGATCTTGCCCGCGTCCAAGCCTTTGGCGGTCAGGTCTTTGGTCATCGCTATTATCAGGCCTACGTTGCCGTCCGACTCCGAGGCCAGACCGACCACGGCCGGTTCGCCTCTGCCTCTGATATCGTCCGCGATAACCCGCAACTCGTCCGGCTTCTTATCCTTGACAATCGTAAAAACAAGTTTCACGCCGTTAACAGATTCCGCCCCGGCCCATAAACCGGCCGTATCGGCGCTGCCCAACTTGGACTTCAACCGGTGCACCTCTTTCTCACTGGCCTTCAGCGCCAGCATAAGGTGGCTTAGGCGCCCGGCAATCCCGGCCCGGCCCGTCTTTAGCTCGTTCTCAAACTGTAGCAGCAGCGCCTCCGACTCCCTGGCCCGCTCGAGAGTGTTCAGCCCGGTAACAGCCTCGATCCGGCGCAAATTGGCGCCGATTGAAGATTCGCTGATGATCTTGACCAAGCCGATCTCGCCCGACCTGGCCACGTGAGTGCCGCCGCAGAGCTCGCGGGAATAGTCACCGACCTCCAAGACTCGGACATGCTTACCGTACTTCTCGCCAAAAAACGCCAGAGCGCCGCTTTCGGTGGCATATTTATAAGTCGTCGCATAAGCCCTAACCGGGCTGTCCTCGATGACCTTTTTGTTTATCAGCCTTTCGACCTGGTCTAGCTCCTGTTTTGTCAAGGCTTTACCGTGGGTGAAATCGAACCGCAGCCTCTTGTTGTCGACGTAACTGCCGCCTTGTCTGACGTGATCGCCCAACGTCATCCGGAGGGCCCAGTGCAATATGTGCGTCGCGGTATGGTTCCTTCTGACAGCCTGGCGGCGGTCCATATCGATAGCGGCCTCGGCCTCCTGGGCCTCTTTGATCGACCCTTCCGCCACCTTTCCTACATGAACGGTTAAACCGCTGTTCGGAAAAGCGCTGGACACTTCCACCCGGCCGGTCTTAGTTTTTATCGAACCCGTATCCCCGATTTGTCCGCCCATCTCGGCGTAGAACGGCGTTCTATCTAAAATGATTTCCACCTTTTCTTCCGCTTTGGCCGTTTTGACTTCTTTGCCTTCGCGGAAGATAGCCTTTATTTTCGCTTCGGCGCTCGCGTTGCCATAGCCGGTGAACTCCGTCTGGCCGCACTCCTCCGCCAGCGCAACCAGCGCCTCTTCCCCGGCTTTACCTTTGGTTTCGCCCACCGCCTGGCGCGCCGTTTCCTTTTGTTTGTCCATCAACCCCGCGAATCCGGTCTCGTCTACCCCGATGCCCTGCTCGGCGGCAATCTCTTTAGTCAGTTCGAACGGGAAGCCGTAAGTATCGTAGAGTTTAAACGTTTTGTCTGCTTCCAGCATATCAGCGCCCGCCGCTGCCGCGTCATCAAGATACCCGTCCAAAACGGACAGGCCGGCTTTTAGGGTATCCAGGAACCTGACCTCTTCACTCTTGACAATATCCTCGATCGAATGCCTGTTCTTGGCGATGTCCTTGTAATCGCCGCCCATAAGATCGATCACCGCGCCGGCCATTTCCTTCATAAACGGCCGCTCCACACCCAAAAGGCGGCCGTGTCTGACCGCTCTCCGCAGAAGCCGCCGCAACACGTAACCGCGGCCTTCGTTGCTAGGCAAGACGCCGTCGTTGATTATAAACGCGACGGCCCGGCTATGGTCGGCGACTATTTTCAGACTAACGTCCTGGCGCTCGCCGCTCTTGTATGCCACGCCGCTGATCTCGCTCATCTTATCGATCAAGGCTTTTAGAAGGTCCGATTCAAAATTGTTGTCGACGCCCTGAAGGATGCTGGCCACGCGCTCCAGACCCATACCAGTGTCGATGTTTTTCTTTGGCAGTGGTTTAAGTTCTCCGTCTTCGTCCCTGTCGTACTGCATAAACACGAGGTTCCAAATCTCCAAGAACCGATCGCAGTCGCAACCGACCGCGCAATCAGGTCCGCAAGCCTTGTCCGGGCCGAAATCATAATGTATCTCCGAGCACGGGCCGCAGGGTCCCGTCGGACCCATGCTCCAAAAATTCTCGTCCTCACCCAGCCTGACTATCCTCTCATCCGGCAAGCCGACGTCCTTATGCCAAACGTCAAAAGCCTCGTCGTCATCCAGGAATATGCTGACCCATAAATTCGCGGAATCGATTTTGAGCTCTTTGGTGACAAACTCCCAGGCCCAGGGGATGGCTTCCTTTTTGTAGTAATCGCCGACGCTGAAATTTCCCAACATCTCGAAAAACGTGAGGTGTCTGGCCGTATGGCCGATATGGTCTATGTCAGTCGTGCGAAGACATCGCTGGACGGTTGCCATACGGGCATGCTCGGGTTTTTTGTCTCCCCGGAGATACGGGATGAACTGAACCATACCGGCCGTCGTAAGCAATAGCGACGGTTCATCAGGCACCAGCGAGGAGCCGGGCAAGATTGTGTGGTCAAGGCGAGCGAAATACTCCAGAAACTTGGACCTGATTTCGGCGCTTTTCATATCAGTCGACCGGTATACCTTCGGCTTTGATCGCCGCTTCGCGCTCGAAGTCCTTCATCAGCGCGAAAATCGCGATCTCATTGATGATCGCGGCCGCCGGTACGGCCAGCAGGACGCCCCAGAAACCGAAGAGGGCGCCGAACAGCAGCAGAATAAAGATAACCAGTATCGGCGGCACCCCCACGCGGTCCTTCATCATGATCGGCGTCAGAATCAGGCTGGCCACCTGGGTCAGCACCGCGAAATAAATGCCTATGCCTAAGGCGAACCAACCGCCTTTAACAACGAAGGCAACGATGACCGCCGGCACGACGCCGACAACGGGGCCAATATAAGGGATAACCTGAAAGATGCCGCAAACAAATCCGAGCAGCAGAGCGTACGGGATACCAGTTATGAAAAGCCCGATTGACGCCAGCACGCTAACCAGCAACGCCAGAAGCAGCATTACCCGGAAAACGCCCTGAATGACGATGTTTATCCGAAAAGTAAGATACATCGCCTCCGGACGCCACGCCGACGGTACGATTCTGAAGAATCCGCGGCTTATCGAAGCTCTGTCCTTAAGAATGAAAAAAGCAATCAAAGGCGATAAAAAAAAGTCCATTATAAGCGACAGGAAGCTCATGGTATAGCTGGGGGCTTTTCTCAAAACGTCATAGGTAGAGGTCTGCGCGTTGGTCAAGGCGGAATCAAGGGCGCTCGCCGCGGGCGCCGGCAGCCGGAAAGCTGCCAGCCTCATCTGGTAATACGCAAAGGTGTCGCTCATATCCCGCGCGTACTTGGGAAAAGCCTTTACCAAGTCACTGACCTCGTTGCTGATTATCGGAATCAGGAATCCCACGATAACTCCCAAAACGGTAAAGAAACATATGTACGTCAAGGCCAAAGCTATGGTGCGATTCAGGCCGCGCTTTTCCAGGAATTCCAGAAACGGTTTGAGAATGAACGCGATAACCAAAGCGAAGAAGAATGGACGAAGGATGAAGCTGATTTCGGCGATGCCTTTCCAGACCAAGTAGCCGACGCCGATCAATCCGATCAGGGCCCAGCTTACCAAGGCGGTATCCTTGAATCGCTCGACCGTTCGTTCCGTAAAGAACTTCCGGTTCTTCAAGTCTGCCACCTTTGCTTATTTGCCCTTCCGCGAGCCGCCGCGCCACGATTTAATGACGCCGCCAAGACCAGCCCCGTAACCGGCCACCTTTATTAGCGGCGAAGAGACTGTTTCCTGAAGCAGGCTGGCGATTTTGTCTATCCTGGACACGGCCTTCTGGACGGATTCCGTTGTTTCGTTTACCTTAGCCAATTCAGCATTAACCTCGTCAACTGTTGTTTTTAGCTTCCCGAGGATGTCGTCCAGGGAATCGACGGTATTCTTCAAACGGTAAGCCGCCGGAACAAAAGCGGAAATCAAGACAGCCAACGCCAGCAACGCCACCGCGCCTGCCAGTTGCACATAGATCACGTCCCGCTCGCCTCCTCTTTAAGGTTTACCGCCGGATCCTTTGTCCGGTGCTTTGATTTTATCATACTTGTTGTCAGTCATTCGCTTCTTGATAAGGGCTTCCGCTCCGGAATCACTCGGCTTGTAGTATTCCCGTCCCTTCAGCTCCGGCGGCAGGTATTCCTGCTCGACGACGTGGCCGGGATAATTGTGGGGATATTTATACCCCACGCCGTATCCTTGTTCTTTCATCCCCGGGTGAGGCGCATTCCTGATGTGTTTGGGCGGCGGCGATAAAGGTCCCTGGGCCACATCCTTTAAGGCCGCGTCTATGGCCGCGTAGGAGGCGTTGCTTTTTGGCGCGGTCGCCAGATATATGGCCGCCTGCGACAGATTTATCCGGGCCTCGGGCAAGCCTACGTTCTGCATGGCCTGAGCGGTGGCCGTCGCCACGACCAGCGCCATCGGGTCGGCGTTGCCCACGTCCTCGCTGGCGAAAATGATCATCCGGCGCGCGATAAACTTCGGGTCCTCGCCGCCGTAAATCATAACAGCCAGCCAATATACAGCCGCTTGCGGGTCGCTTCCTCGCATACTTTTAATAAACGCGCTGGCTACATCGTAATGAGCTTCGCCCTTCATGTCGTACAAAAGGGCGCGTCGCTGCATTGCGTCTTCGGCGATTTCCAGGGTAATCAGTCTCCGCCCCTTCGCGTCGGGACGAGCCGCCAGCGCGGCCGTCTCCAACCCGTTTAAAAGAGATCTTGCGTCGCCGGCCGCTGTTTTAATCAAGTGTTCCTCGGCCCCTTTGTCCAAAACGACTTTCTCCCGCCCCAGGCCGTTCTCATTGTCCTTGAGCGCTCTTTTAAGGATGGCTGAAAGGTCTCCGTCTCTTAGCCCGTTTAACTGGAATACTCGCGATCTGGATATCAGGGCCGAGTTTACTTCGAAATAGGGGTTTTCTGTCGTTGTGCCGATAAGGATGAGCGTGCCGTCCTCAACGGCCGGTAACAGGGTGTCCTGCTGAGCCTTGTTGAAACGGTGGACCTCGTCTAGAAGCATGATCGTACGGCGGCCGTATGCTTTTTGCCTCTCCCTGGCCGCCGCGATAACCTTTCTCACGTCGCCGACGGTCGCCGTAACCGCGCTGATTTTCACGAATTCCGCCGACGTCATTTCGGCGATTATCTCAGCCAGCGTGGTTTTGCCGCAGCCCGGGGGACCCCAAAAAATGGCGGAACTTAAGGTGTCTTCTTGGATTGCCTGACGTAAGACGGTGCCCTGCCCGACAATTTCTTCCTGCCCGGCGAAGTCTTCAAGCCGCCTGGGCCGCATGCGAAGTGAGAGCGGCCGATCAGTATCCGCGGTTGACGGCGTCATAAAGAGCCTGGTCTAAGCGAGTTTTATCAACGTAACCGGTATAGCTCCGAATTATCGTCGAGTTTTTGTTGAAGACAAATATTTGAGGAATATACTGAACCGGCAGCTGGGCCGACAGAGAGCCGTATGATTGCGGATTGTCCGCGTCAAGCAGGATAAACAAAACCTTACCGCTGTACTTCGACTGCAACTCCGAGATACCTTGCGTCATGCTTGAGCTTATCGAATCTACCTGACCATAGAATTCCACTACCATCGGCATCTTTTTCTTTAGCGCGTCGGTAAAGAACTGCGGGGTGTCCGTGTTCGGCGTAAATACAATGTTTACGGCGAACTCGTCCGGGAATTTGTCGTTGAATTTTTCGACCGGCTTGACCTCGAGAGTGGACGGCGTTGGCACTTTTCTTAAGTTGCCGGTGCCGCCGGTGGTCGTCGTCGGCGTTGTTGTTGACGTGGCGGGCGTGTTAGTGGTTGTGGTGGTGGTCTCTTCTCCGCCGCCGCATCCGGCCGCTAACAATGCCGTCAGGGCGATTAAAGATATTGCCGCTAGTAGCCTCCGACTCTTCAGCTTAATCTCCCTTCCTAAGGTTTATTGCTTACTGTTTCTGTTCCACCAAACACGACTAGGACCGAATGCATAGCCTCGTCTCAGTTCCCTGCCTGCCGGCAGGCAGGCTGCGCTCGCAAATGCCGCTCGCCCAGGATGACGGTTCTTACCATGTTTATTATTTCATGTTTAAGGTTATCGGCCTGTTCAGGTTTTTTATTAATTGTTTCTTTGGCTCGCATAAGCGGGTTTCTTGTTTCTTATATATTATTTCCTATTTAGCAGGGTTCCGCCTTGCCGTGTCCGCCGCGCAATTGAACCCTGTGCGCACGCAGGTGGGTGCCCCCTTACTCGGCTCCCTGTATTTGAGTGTTGGCTCAAATATACGCTTCGCAAATCACGAACAAGGCAGAATTTTAATGCCTACCTGTAATGTTAGTGCAAAGGCGGACCGCCATCAAGCCCGGGCGTCAGGTTTGCTGAACCAGTACCATCCCGTCAGGTAACGCAGTTTCGCTTCACCGACCGCCAGAATCATGCCGAAGGCGGCAACGCCCCACCAGCCTTTAATCAGCAGAAGGACGATTACCGCCGTGAAAACTAGAACCAGCCTTAATATGTTGACGTTTAAGTTGATCCAGCGAATAAGCGGGTGTTTGGCTAAATCTTCCGGCGTCGCGTAGCCGATCCTCGACCTCCACCAGGCGTCCATTTTCTCAATCCAAATCCTCTTGCCCGCCAGGAACGCGACCGCCCAAATGACCGCTCCGGCTATACCGGCGTACAAGAACAACTCAGGTAGTCCTCGTAACTCGATTTCAACGATCGTGGTCATCATATTCCGGACCGTGTCGTCGGCTATCGACAGCAAGGCCTGCTCGACGGCAATCTGGGAAAGCAAAGTACCGATGACCGCGGCAGCCGTAACGCCCGCGCCAAGCTGCATCGCCGTCCGCCGCCGCCCGACCGATATTCCCATGGCCAGGCCGACGAATAAAAGCGACGCGACCGGCAGCCATGTCGCCGCGGCGTCCAACGCCGCGACAATCTGTCGTGCCCTGACCAGCTGTTTGGCCTGCATGATTTTCAACTGGCCGAAATCATCCGGCAGTTCGACCCCAGCGGTTGACAAGGCTGTTTTTAAGGCCGGTCCGACGGCCCCCTCCGGAATCTTACTGACCAGACTGTGTAATCTTGTGTCCTCGGTCAGCTTGAGCGCCAGATCCTTAACGATAGGCATAAAATCTATGTAAACAGTTCCGTCGGAAGTCATCTTCACTTGCCTGGTCTCGCCTCTGATGACCGCCACTATATTCTCATGGGCGGTTTCGTTTACGCTTACCCAGACGTCCTGGAACTGTTTGGTCTCCATCAGAGCCTCGATTTGCTGCTCGGTAAAGCCTTTCAGCCAGGTCGTAGCGGGAACGGCGACGATCCTGATTTTTTCCGGCAGGACGTCGCTGATTCTTTTCTGAACCTTGAGCGCCGTGAAAAGTTCGTCGGTGGCGTATTCGCTGACCGCTTTCTTAACCGCCGGTTCCTTGATTATCTCGCGCATGTTCGCCGTATATCGCTCGGTGTCGAGTATTGTTTGCTGCAGGAAGACCGCGTAGATACTTAAAATGATTATGACGCAGGCGATTGCTACGCAGGTCCCGGCTAAGAACCGTCTGAAGCCGTGTCTCTCCGTTGCCGAGGTTGCGGCCGACGCTTCCGCCCGCGGCGGGGTAACCGCGGCCGTGGGGGTTGATTTCTTATTTGCGCTTGACTTTTTCTTTACCGATTTCTTCTCCGCCATCGTAGTCTCCTTAGTCGGCAGCCCTAGGATGCTTGCTGAATTTTGCGAACCCTGAAAGACGCTACGATTACGGCCGGCCCAATGAAGAGGGCGAATAAGCCAATCGCGAACGGTAAGGCCGTAACGCCTATGGCGAACGGTTGGTTAAGAAGCAGTATCAATCCGATGGCCATACTGAACAGGCCGAAAATAAAGCGGCCGGCGCCGGCGCCTTTGAAAGCCTGGAACATCGCCGCCGCGCCCATCAAAATGCCCTCCGCTCCCAGGATTATGACGATCATGCCGGGAATAATAACGTCGCCCATCAAGGGATTTACTAAGAGGATTGCGCCGGCGGCTAAACCCAAGAGACCCATAAATATGTTCGCGACGCGGTGTTCTATGTGCATAAAAGCCCCGGCAAACTGAAAAATACCTGTCACGAACCAATATGCGCCAAGGAAAATAATTAGAAGCGTTAACGTAGATTGTGGAGACACCAGCAGCAAGATGCCCAGATTTGTGACGAATATCCCGTCGATAAGAATCAACCACCAGGTCAGCAAAGGCATCTTAGGCACCCTTTCATCCGATACAACTTGTTCCATGTTGCCCCCTTTGACTTATCGCAGCTTGATGTCCAGATCGCGCAACTGCTCGTCTTGTACGGTGTCCGGCGCCCCCGTCATCAGACAGGTCCCGGTTTGTGTTTTGGGGAAAGCGATTACGTCTCTGATCGAAGACTGGCCGGCCAGAAGCATAACCAGGCGGTCCAGGCCGAAAGCCAAACCGCCGTGCGGCGGCGCCCCGTACTCGAACGCCTCCAGCAAAAATCCGAATTTATCCCTGGCTTCTTCATCGGACATTTTCAACAGCCTAAACATCCGCCGCTGCAGGTCCGCGTCGTGGATACGAAGGCTTCCGCCGCCAACCTCCACACCATTGATAACCAGGTCATAGGCATCTGCGTTGGCGCTCAGCGGGTCGTCCTCAAGCAGCCCCATGGAATCGACGGTCGGCATGGTGAAAGGATGGTGGACAGCCTTCGGCCGGTCTTCTTCTTCGTCCCATTGAACCAGCGGGAAATCAACGACCCATGTTAGTCTGAAGTCACTTTCCTTTATCAAATCGAGCCTTTTGCCGATTTCGAGACGCAGGTTGCCGATCGCGTTCAAGGCGGTGTCTTCTTTGTCCGCGACCATCAGGATCATATCGTTAGGGCTTGCCCCCAGGGCGCCTTTCGCGGCGTCCGCTTCGTTATCCGTGATGAACTTAGCTATCGGCCCCGTCAAAACGCCGTCCTCGCCGACTCCCGCCCAAGCCAGGCCCTTCGCGCCGTAGATCTTAACGAACTCCGTCAGCTCGTCCATGTCCTTACGGGAATATCCGGCCGCTCCCGGCGCGACAAGTCCCTTTATCCTGCCGCCCGCGGCAATCGCCCCGCTGAACACCTTGAATTCTGATCTCGCGAAAACCCCAGTAAGATCCTTGATCGTCAATCCGAACCTTAGCTCCGGCCTGTCCGTGCCGTAATTTTCCAGCGCCTCTCGGTAAGTCATCCTCGGCAGCGGGTCGGGTATGTCTACGCCGATGTCTTGGCGGAATATCTCTCTGATCATGCCCTCGGCCACGTCCATAACATCGTCCCTGGTAACAAAGGACATTTCCAGGTCTATCTGGGTGTGCTCAGGCTGCCGGTCGGCCCTGAGATCTTCGTCTCTGAAACATCTGGCCAGCTGGTAATAGCGCTCCATGCCGGCGACCATCAAAATCTGTTTAAAAAGCTGCGGCGATTGCGGCAACGCGAAGAAATGACCGGGGCTTAACCGGCTGGGCACCAGAAAATCGCGCGCGCCCTCCGGCGTGCTTTTGGTCAGATACGGGGTTTCCACTTCGATAAAACCCCTGTCATCAAGATACTTGTGTATCGTCTTCACGACCCGGCTTCTTAGCAGCAAGGCGCCGGCGACCTCGGGACGCCGGATATCCAGATAACGATACTTAAGCCTGATGGATTCGTCGACGTTAATCCCGTCCTCTATTTCAAACGGCGGCGTCTTGGCTTTACTTAATATTGTAAGCTCGTCGACGATTAGCTCGATCTCTCCCGTCGGCAACTTCGGGTTCACGTTTTCCTCAGGACGCGGCGAGACCTCTCCCTTCGCCGTCACTACGTACTCGCCGCGCAGCAACTCCCCGGTCGCGTGCACCGCCGCGTCTCGTTCAGGGTTGAAGACCAGTTGGACAACTCCGCTCCGGTCCCTTAAATCCATGAATATGAGGCCGCCGTGATCACGTCTGGTGTCTATCCAGCCGGACAAGGTCACCGTCTTTCCTATGTCTTCCCTCTTAATCTCTCCGCAGCCAATGTCTTTGTACTTATGCGACACCTTTTCTCCTTGCCTTTAGATATGTCCCGACAGGACGTCGATCATCGCTTCCGCGTCGACGCCCCTCTGTTCGCCTGAGGCCATGTCCCGGATGGTCAGCGAGCCTGTCAACAGTTCGTCGCTCCCGATAATTACAGCGTATCTCGCTCCCGACTTATCCGCGTTGGCCATCTGCTTCTTCATATTCTTCCCCGTGAAATCCATCTCCACCGCGAGTCCCGACGCCCGGGCCGTCTTGGCCAAAGCCAGGCCCGCTTGTTTCGATTCCTCATCCAGCGTGATAATATAAGCGTCCAGCGCTTCATCCGCCTCGGCCGCCTCGTCTCCCAACGCTAGTAAAGCCCGTTCAATCCCGATGGCAAATCCTAAACCGGGCGTATCGGGGCCGCCGTAAGATTTTACTAGGTTATCGTAACGTCCGCCGGCCGCCACCGCGTTTTGGGCTCCTAATCCCGGCGCCGTTATCTCGAAGGTTGTTTTTGTATAGTAGTCAAGGCCCCTGACCAGATGGGGGTCAGCTGTATAATCCACGGACATAGTATCAAGGTAAGCTTTAACTTTATTAAAATTGTCCGCGCAGTCTTCGCACAGATGATCGATTACCAGTGGCGCGTTTTTTATCGCCGCTCTGCACTGCTCGTTCTTGCAGTCAAAAACCCTTAACGGATTAGTCGAGGTTCTTTCCCGGCAGGTGGCGCATAGCTCCTCTTGGTTCTCGTTCAAGAACGTCTTGAGGGCCTTTGTGTAAGCGGGGCGGCAAATCGGGCAGCCGACGCTGTTTATTTTCAGCTCTAATCCGCCCAAGCCGGTCGCGTCAAGGCAAGTCACGGCCATGTCTATAACCTCGGCGTCAAGCGCCGGGTCAGAGCTTCCCAACGCCTCCACGCCTATCTGCCAGAATTGCCGCTGCCGCCCGCCTTGCGGCCGCTCGTAACGGAACATCTGGCCTTTGTAGTAAATCTTTTCCAGACCGTTCCCCGTGTACATTTTGTGTTCGATAAAAGCCCGGACGACGCCGGCTGTTTCTTCCGGACGAAGCGCCAGTCGGCGTCCGCCTTTGTCCTCAAAAACGTACATCTCTTTTTTGACGATGTCCGTACTTTCCCCGATCGCCCGGGCGAATAGCCCTTCGGACTCAAATACGGGCGTTTCGATCCGCCCGTAACCGTAGTTCTTAAAAACCATCTCGACGTCGGCGAAAAACCTGTCCCATTTCCGCGACTCCGCCGGTAAAATGTCTTTTGTGCCTTTCGGCGCTTTTATCTCCACTTAACGCTCGCCTTTCATATCTTCATCGGTTTCTTCCGCCCTGGTAATCAGAACAGTCCTTACCCGCTTCCCGGCTACCTTTTCTATTTTGAACTCCAGGCCGTCAGATTCGATGTTTTCGCCCCGCGAGGGCACACGCCCGAATATTTCTAGCATCAAACCTCCGATAGTGTCCACTTCCGGATAATCAAGTTTAACCTGAAAATAATCGCTTACGTCGTCGACCGGCGCCCGGCCGTCAACCCGCAGCCGGCCTTCAGCCAGTGTCTCGATTTCCGCTATAGCCGCGTCGTACTCGTCGTATATCTCACCTACGATCTCCTCCAGCAGGTCCTCCATCGTCACCAAGCCGGCCGTGCTTCCGTATTCGTCGATAACGACCGCCAGGTGCACCCGCTCTTTCTGTATCTCCCTAAGCAGGTCGGCGACCCGCTTCGTCTCCGGCACGAAAATGGCCGGCCGCATTACGTCCTTAACCGCGCCGCCGGTCGTTTTCTTGGCCACCATGGCTAAAAGGTCTCTGGCGTAAAGGATGCCGACTATGTTATCGACATTATCCTTGAAGACGGGAAAACGAGAGTGCCCCGCCTTGACAACCGTATCGATCGCTTTGTCCATGGAAACGTTCTCGTCTATGCAAATCATATCCGGCCTTGGCATCATGACCTCTCGGACAATGGTGTCTCCGAACTCGAAAATGTGATGGATAAGGCGTTTCTCCTCTTCCTTGATAACGCCTTCTTCCTCGCTGATTTCAACAGCCGTCAAAAGTTCTTCTTCCGTCATATACGGTCCTGGTGCGCTAACCCGTATACCGACCAGGCGCATCGATAAAATGGCGATACGAGCCAGCAGATGCACAACCGGGCCGAAAACGGTGCCCAGGAAGACGACCGAACCGGCGACGCGCGCGGCCATCTTATCGGCGTAACGGACGGCGTAAGTCTTCGGCGCCACCTCGCAATAGATGAAGATTATTATGGTCATTACCGCCGTCGCCAAAGCGACGCCCGTGCTTTTGAAAGAACGGTAAGCGAGCGTACTGGCTATACTGGTCGCGGTGAGATTTGTTACCAGCGTTAAGAGAAGGATCGTAGTCAGATAATCGCTGCGTTTCTTAAGTATCTTTCCCAGGGCGACCGCTCCCCGGCGTCCTTCCTCTTCCATCCTTCTCGCCTGTACAAGGGTAACTGTCAGAATGGCCGTCTCGGCTAAAGCCATATAGGCCGCCGACACAAGCAACAAAAACAAGCTTGTTAATCCAAATATCGTGCTTGGCGCCAAACTACATCCACCCCAATCGTCCCATTAGCCAGATCGCTCCTACGAGTACGGCGTTGACGCAGGCCAGTAAGACAGCCGCGGCCGCAACGTCCTTGGCCGCTTTGGCCAGGTCGTGATAGTCCTCGGTCACAAGGTCGATCGCGTATTCCAGTCCCGAGTTGATCAGCTCCGTTATGAAAACCAAGGATATCGTGGTCGTCAGAATCATGTACTCGACGGCCGTCAACTTTAAAAAAGCGCTTACCGCTGTAACGATAATGGCGATGGCGGCGATGGCTTTGACGCTTCTTTGATGCCTCAAAGCAAACATCAAACCCTGGAAAGCCGTCACGGAACTCTCAAACACGTTCCTGTGCTTCACCTAAAGCTGCCCCGCGTTTTTGAACCTGTCCACCAGTTCGGCCTGGCGCTCGAACATTTTAGCCTCATCCTCTGCCGTTGAGTGCCCGTAGTCCAGGATATGGAGTATGCCGTGAACCACCAGTTGGTCTATTTCGCTTTGGAGGCTGCGGCCGTCTTTAGCCGCGTTGGCCGCGGCCACCTCCGGGCAGATTATGACGTTTCCCATCAAGGGCACCGGCGAGACAAACTCGTCCTCCCCGCTTTTTCTTAGGGAAAAAGAAAGCACATCGGTCGGTCCCTCCAGGCGCCTGTATCTTGAGTTAAGGGAAGCCATCTCGTCTTTGACGACGAAGGTTATCGCCAGTTCACCTTGGCCGGACGCTTTTTCCTCGGATAAGACATACTCGGCAAGAAGTATGGCTTTCTCGTTGTCTACGGCCACAGAGTCTTGCTCATTGGCGATGGTAACGTCGCCGGACTTTCGATTAGCCTCATCCATGGACCGCGCCTTTATGCTTGGCCGGCATATCTTCATCTTTCAGGTCCGGATAGGCGACGCGTTTGTGGTAGACGCCGCTCAGAATCTGGGTAAACGTTTTGGCGACCTTACTCAGGTCGGCCAGCGTCATATCGCTTTCATCCAATTGGTGGTCGTCGATTCTCTCTTGAATTATCTTCTTGATCAACGTCTCGAATTTTACCGCGCTCGGATCCTTAATTGTTTTAGCCGCGGCTTCCACGGCATCGGCCAGCATCAAAATCGCGGCCTCGCGGCTGTGCGGTTTATCCCCTGGGTACCGGAAAGCGTCGTCACAGACGTCTTCTTTCAACTTCCTCTTCTTGGCTTCGTGGAAAAAGAAAGTTACGATGCTCTTGCCGTGATGCTGGTCGATTAAATCAATAATCGGTTGCGGCAGGCTCTCACCCCTGGCCATGTCCACGCCTTCCCTGACATGAGATGTGATTACCAGGCATGACAATTGCGGATTGATTTTCTCGTGCCGGCTTTCCTCTTCCGCCTGATTCTCGACAAAGAACGACGGTCTTTTCAGCTTACCGATGTCATGGTAATAGGCGCCTACCCTGACCAGCAACGAGTCTGCGCCGATAGCCTCGGCGGCCGCTTCCGCCAAATTACCGACGCCTATGCTATGGCTATAAGTGCCTGGCGCCTCAGTCATCAGCCGCCTTAGAAGCGGTTGACTGGGGTTGGATAGCTCCAGTAAGCGCATCGGCGTTAAGATGCCGAATTCTCTCTCCAGGAACGGCAATGTTCCCAGCGCCAGGACGGCTGAAAACACGCCGTTGGCCACCCCGATCATGCCGTTTATAAAAGCGGCCGAGGTGGTGTCTTGAAGCAACCCGGCGGTTATCGCGAAGAACGCGATGCCGATGCCGGTTACCACGCCGGCTTTGGCCAATTCCGTCCTCTGGGATATTCCTGTCGTCGAATAGACCGCTATCATCCCGCCCATAAGCGCCGTTATCGTGTAAGAAAAGTTGTAGTGCGTTTCGTAGCCGACCATGATCGACGCGCTAATGACAAGCATGATCGCCAAGTGAGGATCGAACAAAATGGTAACCAGCATGGCGATGAACGCGACCGGTATCAGGTATCCCCAGTAAGCGGCGTTGGTCAGCGCCAGGATCGAAAATGCTTTCGCGATCACGGTAAAGACTACGAACATGAATCCTAAAAGCAGCAAAAGAGATGGTCTGGCGAAAGCGTAAGGCCGGTAGTCATAAAGGTACAAGCCGGATATCGTAATAATTCCCAGAACCAGCAGGGCGATCCCCGCGAGTTCTTTAACATCGACGGCTTTAAACACATAGTCCGGCGGCAATAAGTTAACGGATAGAATCGCTGTCAGCGCGCCAAACATGCCGGCCGCCAGCAACCAGTGCTTTGATGTTATCTCCTTGCTGGCCAGGCTGGCTCGCAGACGCCTCGGTGTGGATACGGCGGATTTCTCCATGGTCTACCTACCCCGCTCCAATCAAGACAATCCCGCCGTCCGGTAAGCTTCCACAATTTGCTGGACCAGCTTATGCCGGACTACGTCCTTGGCGTCAAGATGGATAAATTCTACGTCTTCCACGTTGGTCAGAATCTTCTCGATCACCGTTAAACCAGACTCCTGACCTGGCGGGAGGTCGATCTGCGTGACGTCCCCGGTAACGACCGCTTTGCTGCCAAAGCCCAGCCGCGTCAGGAACATCTTCATCTGCTCCGGGCTGGTGTTCTGGGCTTCGTCCAAGACGATGAACGAATCGTTCAATGTCCGGCCTCTCATGTAGGCGAGCGGAGCCACTTCTATGGTCCCCCGTTCCATGAGGTAACGGAAGTGGTCCGGGTCCATCATTTCGTATAGCGCGTCGTAAAGCGGCCTAAGATAAGGGTCGACTTTCTCGTAGAGCGTCCCCGGCAGATAACCCAGTTTCTCCCCGGCCTCAACCGCCGGCCTGACCAGGACGACGCGGCCGTATTGTTTATTAGCCAGAGCCGACGCGGCGAGGGCCATGGCCAGATACGTCTTACCGGTTCCGGCCGGTCCGATGCCAAAAACGATGGTGTGTTTGCGGATAGCGTCGACGTAGGCTTTCTGGCCGGGCGTTTTGGGCGCGATGGTCTTGCCGCGGTGGACCAGCACCACATCAGAAAACACCTTGCTGGGTCGTCCGGCGCCGCTTTTTACCATGTCGATGGCGACATTCAGCCCCTCGGGCGTTAACGGCCGCTTCTTCTCCAGCAGGGCGATCATTTCCTCAAACAGCTTGACCGCCGAATCTACCTCTTTTTCGTCCCCGCTGATGGTAATCTCGTTGCCTCTGACGGATATGACGCAATTGAATCGGGGTTCGATAATCTTAAGCCACTCGTCTGCGCGGCCAGTAATGTCCACCATGGACAGATATGACGGGATTGTCAGCTTGGTTTCTTTGTGTTTTAGAATCCTAAGCCCCTTGTTCGAGAAGCCGGCGGACGATCTCGTTGACCAGCTTGCCGTCAGCCCGGCCCTTAGTTTTGGGGATAACAACACTCATTACCTTACCGAGGTCGCCCGGCCCCATCGCGCCGGCGTCTTCGATAGCCTGTTTTACGATTTCGTTTATTTCGGCCTCGCTCATCTGTTCCGGCAGGTAGGCGGTCAATATCGCAGCCTCGTCTCGCTCCTTGCCGGCTAGATCTTCCCGTTCGGCCTTGGCGTATTCGGTGGCGGCCTCGCGGCGCTTCTTGACTTCGCGAACAACCACTTCCATGGCCTCGTCTTCGTTAAGTTCGCGTTTCTTGTCTTTCTCGGCGTAAGTCATGGCCGAGGAGGTCAGTCTGAGTGTTGAAACCTTTAGCTTTTCGCCGGCCTTCATGGCCGTTTTCATGTCCTCGGCAATCCTGGCTTTTAAGTTCATTTATCGGTCTCCTTGGCGGTTTTATTCAACAGCGTCGCCTCCTGAATAATATACACCAAGCCGCTCACCATATAAAGGACGACGCCCAGGTAAAACGCCCAAACAAAAAGCAGCAAGGGGTTGAAGCTTAAGTGAAACAATAGGAGGAATATGGTTACCATTAGGTAGAAGTTCGATACCCGGCCCATCTGATTAACCGGAACCAGGGGTTTGTTAAGCTCTTTGGTCAGCCAATAGCCTAAAACCATCATGCCGTCCCTGAGCAGCAACGCGGCCAAGGCCCATGTCGGAATGACGCCGCGCATAAAAAGCGCGACAATCGCCGTGACGATCAAGGCCCTGTCGGCCAGCGGGTCGACAAGTCGCCCGAACTCGGTTACCTGTTTAAAGCGTCTGGCTATATAACCGTCAAACAAATCGGTAATTGCCGCGATCCCGAATACGGCAAAGGCGACCTTATCGGCGCTAGGATTGGACCACGCGAGCAGGCCGAAAAAGACAGGGACCGAGATTAGCCGAAAAACCGTTAGGGTGTTCGCCATTAATGATTATTCTATTAGAATGCCGGTTTGTTGGCTAGACGCCGGCCGCCTTGGCTAGCGCCGGCGCGATATCCGTCTTCTCCCAGGTAAAATCGGCGTCGTCGCGTCCGAAATGTCCATAGGCGGCAGTCTTCTTAAAAATCGGCCGGCGCAGGTTAAGGTTCTCTATAATCGCCGCTGGGCGGAAATCAAAATGTTCGCGAATCAATTTTCCTATTTTCGCGTTATCGATTTTTTCCGTTCCGAAGGTTTCTACCATAATGGAAACAGGATGAGCCCTGCCGATGGCGTAGGCGACCTGAATCTCGCACTTGTCGGCCAGTCCGGCCGCGACGATGTTCTTGGCCGCGTAACGGGCATAGTAGGCGCCGGTCCGGTCCACCTTTGTCGGGTCCTTGCCGGAGAAACAGCCGCCGCCGTGCCGGGCTAATCCGCCGTAAGTGTCGACGATTATCTTCCTGCCGGTCACGCCGGTGTCTCCTTGCGGTCCCCCGATAACGAAGTAGCCGCTCGGGTTGACGTAGAGGTTTAGTTTGTCGTAATCGACCATCGAGGCCGGCAGGACGGGCTTAACCACGTGCTCCAGCAAATCGGCCGCCAGTTGATCCTGGTCGATGTCCGGTCCGTGCTGGGTCGACACGATTACCGTTTCGATGTGTTTTGGCTGTCCGTCTTCATATCTCACTGTTACCTGCGTCTTGCCGTCCGGCCTCAGATACCGCAGCGTATGGTCCTTTCTGACCTCTGTCAATCGCATCGCCAGCTTATGCGCGGCCATGATCGGCATCGGCATAAGCTCCGGCGTTTCATTGACCGCGTACCCGAACATCATACCCTGGTCGCCTGCCCCAAGCTGGTCGAACGCGGCGTCTTTGGCCTCGCCCGAACGTTCCTCAAGAGCATGGTCGACCCCGCCGGCGATATCGGGCGACTGCTCGTCGATCGAGGTTACGACGCCGCACGTTTCATAATCAAAACCGTATTTCGCCCTTGTGTAGCCGACATCTTTCACCGTCTGTCTGACGACTTTCGGGATATCGACATACGTCTCCGTGGATATCTCGCCGGCCACGACCACGAGGCCCGTTGTGACCAACGTTTCGCAAGCCACCCGGCCAGCCGGATCGTCAGCGATAACCGCGTCAAGAATCGCGTCGGATATCTGATCGCATATCTTGTCCGGATGGCCTTCCGTTACCGACTCCGATGTAAACAGATGTTTCTCCCTCATGTCTCCCCTTTCTCCAATCTCTCAATCTTCCAAAAGCAAATGCCCACGAGGTTTACTCGCAGGCATTCAGATAAGTTCATTCCCTATCTGCCCGGAATAGACCGGCGAGAGTTGGCACCTTGGCTCGTTTTCGAGCTAGGTTGCCGAGGCTTCACAGGGCTCGGTCCCTCCGCCTCTCTGGATAGCGTATTCGCTTTATTTAAAATATCACGCTCACTCGCTCCCGGTCAAATCTGCGAAGGGGCGGCCTAGTTTATTAGTCTTAAACGCTTTCCTTTAAGCCGAGGCTAGAGGCCGTTCACACTAGGTGTTTACCCAGTCTTGATTGTTAATTAGCCAGGTCATGCCTAGGTTAAGCTTGACTTACCTTTGATAATGCACAACTATTTAGACAAGAACACATGCTCTTATGGTTATTAATATTCGATGGATTATCAGGGGGTGTTAGGAAATGGTTGATTCCTTCAAAGGGCTAAGTCGCCGGGATTTTATTAGGCTCTGCGGAGCCACTGCTACGATCATGGGTGTCTCGGCTGTGGCCGGATGTTACCCATCAAAAACCATCAAGATATTAAAACCATCCGGTCCGTTCAATATGCTTGACGCGAATAATATCCCCAAATTCCGTCAAGCGCTGGTTATTCCGCCGGTCATGCCTTACTCGAAGAAAAACGGCAACGTCACCGAATATGAGATCGCGGTGCGCCAGTTCGATCAGCAGATATTGCCACCCGGTATGCCAAAAACAACCGTCTGGGGCTATGGCCGCGACGGCGATCCCTTGCCCGGTCCAGGAAAGAAATCGACCTTCAACTATCCCGCCTTTACCATCGAGACCAGGTCCAATCAGACCGTTCGTGTCAATTGGGTAAACCGCCTGGTCAACGAGAGTGGGAACTTTCTGCCTCCGCTGACGGCCATCGATCAAACAATCCATTGGGCCGATCCGGCCATGGCCGTAGCCGGCGCGACAGCTGAAATTCAAAAGGCAGATCCAAAACCCTATAAAGGACCAGTGCCTATTATCACCCATGTACATGGAGCGCACACGTCGCCGCAGAGCGACGGTTACCCGACGGCCTGGTATTTGCCTGATGCCAAAAACATACCGGCAAGTTACGCCAAACAAGGACCTCGATTCGCGACTGCCAGACCGCCGCAAGCCGGTGCGGCCTGGTTCGAATACCCTAATACGCAGCGGGCTTCGACGCTCTGGTACCACGATCATGCCTTAGGCATTACGCGTAACAATGTCTATTCCGGCATGGCTGGTTTCTGGCTCATCAGGGACGACGTGGAGGACGCGTTGAACCTTCCCGGACCGGCTCCGAAACTGAACGACCCCAAGGGTAAGGTCTATCACGAGATTCCTCTGGGCATCCAGGATAAGACATTCAACACGGACGGTTCGCTTTTCTATCCTGACACCAGGGCGTTCTTCGACGAGTACAAGGGACCATACAAGCCTGACAGCTCGGTCCCGCCGATCTGGAATCCCGAATTCTTCGGCAACGCAATCGTTGTCAACGGTCAGACCTGGCCGTACTTGGAGGTCGAGCCAGCTTTATACCGCCTCCGTATTCTTAACGGCTGCAATTCGCGGTTCTTAATCCTGAAATTCGACCAGGCAGGATTGCCGTTCAAACAGATCGGAACGGAAGGCGGTCTGTTGCCTAACGCGCCGATTCAGATTGACCAGCTGCTGGTTGCTCCGGCCGAGCGCGCGGACGTCATTGTTGATTTCTCCAAATTAAAAAAGGGCGACGAGGTTATTATGCTCAACACCGGCCCCGACGAACCGTTCAAAGGCGTTGCAACACCGCTTGATCCGGCAGATCCGAAGACGACCGGCCAGGTCATGAAGTTTAAGGTCGTCGGGAGGAAGAGTTCCGCGAAGGGCATCGTCCCGGCAGCGCTGCCGGCCATCGAACGGCTAACAACAGACTTGCCGGCCAGGGAGCTGATTATAAACGAGGAGATGGCGCCCGAAGAAGACATCCCGATCAGCAGCCATTTGGGCACAGGTGACAGGGGGCCGCTGGAATTCTTTAGTGAGATAACTGAAACACCGCGGGTCGGGGATACGGAAATCTGGCAAATCGTCAACCTGACGGCGGACGCTCACCCGATACACCTTCACCAGGTGATGTTTCAGGTTGTCGACAGGCAGCCTATGAACAAGGATGAATATAAGTCTTCCATGGAGGATAGCCTTCAAAAAGGGGAAGACCGGACTCCGCTAGGCGAGCTGCTGACCGGACCTGCTGTCGGTCCGCAGCCCTGGGAGGTCGGTTGGAAAGACACAGTCGTCGCCAATCCGGGCGAAATCACGCGTATCGTCGCGCGCTTCGACCTTGCCGGCTTGTATGTCTGGCATTGTCATGTTCTGGAACATGAAGACAATGAGATGATGCGGCCATACATGGTAAATCAGCGATAGAAAAGACTTTTTCTAGTGTGGTCGAGCGCAATACGAACACAAAACAAACTAGCGGAGAGCATTGTTTGGTCGGCGAACGCAACATGGGGTCAGGCCCTATCTCATAAGAAGAAACAACATGGGGTCAGGCCCTATCTCATAAGAAGAAACAACATGGGGTCAGGCCCTATCTCATAAGAAGAAAGGGCCTGACCCCAAAGCACTAACGATGGTAGGCCGCGAGCTGCCTGCGAGTCTGTTTAAAAACGTCGGACGACCCTACTTCCCGTGCAGGTAGTCGATCATGGGTTGGGTGACCAGCGGCACGACGTCGTTTATCATGTGCGGCATCAAATCGTCCATGACCGGCGGCATTAAGGCCGGCATCTGCTCTTTCATGTAATCCGGCATCGGTATCTTGTCCGCCACGCGGTCCAACATGGTCGGCATAACCTTCGGCAGCATCATCGGAAGCAGCCTCGGGAACAGGATCGGGAACACCGGTTTCATCAGCGTTAAAGCGCCAGGGATCTTACCCATCGCCCGCATCATCGGGCCCATCTTAAACGGCATGGCATCGATCAACTCTGGCCACATCGTTCCCATCAGATCGGCAAAACCTTGCGGCGTCATCAAGTTAATCATCGCCTCAAAAACCGCCCATTGCGCCTTAACCTCGGGGTGCGGATCGGGGAAGTCATAGCCCAGACTTGCGGCGGCAAAACGCGCCAGGTCCTGGACCTCGATATGCATATCCTTCTTGTCGGCGGCAACGCGCAACTGGAATTCGCAACACGGACACAACGCCAACACCTTCTCGGCGCCCGCGTCTATCGCTTCCTGCAGTCGGTCCTTTCCAATCTCCGCCGCAATCGGCGGGTCGGCGATCAACGTCAGCACGCTGGCGCAACAGTGCGCCTTTTCCCGGTTGTATTCCATCTCAACAAGCTTAGTGTTCGGCACCGCCTTTATCAGTTCGCGCGGCTCGTCGTAGACGCCCGTCGCCCGGCCCATATGGCAGGAATCATGCCACGTTACGGTAACCTCCTTGCCTTCTTTCTCCGGGAACTTGAATTCTTCGTTCCTTATTTGCTCGGCCAGAATCTCGCTATAATGCTTTACCTTAATGTCATAATCGATACCGAATTTCCCGGCCCAGACCGGATACACGTGCCGCCACATCATGTCGCAAGCCGGACAGCTGGCAATGACGGTATCTCCGCCCAACGCTTTGACATTGGCGATATTCTCTTCGATTGTATTCTTGAAAATATCCCACTTCCCGGCTACGAGCATCGGCGTGCCGCAGCAATTCTCGTTGACGCCGATGGTTGAGAAATCTACTCCGGCCTCGTCCAGTAATCTGACGCTGGCCTGCGCAATGTCATGCTCGACATAACTGGCCGTACAGCCCGCAAAGTAGACGTTCTTTGATTTCTTGCCCGGGCCGTGTTTCTCCTCCAAGTCCTTCGGAAACCAGTCCCAGCGGTTTTTCCGGTAGCCGGCCCAGATATCGCCTTCCGCTGAAGTTGCTTCCCCCATCATATAGAACGGCGGCAACGTTAATCGTTTTTCGTCGTTTATCATAATGCCGCGCAATTTCATCCATGACGGCTCGATGGGAAGGCTCTCCGAACACCTGAAGTCGCACATCTCACAGGTGGTGCAGACCGTAAACGTTCGAACGACGTCGTTGCTCCATTCCTCACGGCCTTCCATGTATTCGCGAAGCCAGTACCACTTGCCCCTCGGCGATTGGCTTTCCCAGCCGCGGCCGTAAAACTGGTCGCATTCTTCAACACAATACCCGCATTGGGAGCAGGCGTACGCGTACCATGCGACATCCGCCGGAATATCCCGAACCGGTTTGCTCGGGCGCTCGCCTATCTCCGTCGAAGCCGCGTTGCCAAGCTTTCTGACTATGGGCTCCATAGCGAACGCCAAACCCATCGTTGTATTTATCAACCCGGTTCCCGTAACCTTGCCGGGATTCATAAATCCTGTCGGATCGACTTCCTGTTTGAATTCGATCAGGTTCTGATACCTGTTTTCGCCCAGTATGGAGGGTGCTTCCCGGGCAAAAAACAAACCGGTCGCGTAACCCCGGCCGCCCGCCTTCTTGGCCACTTTCATAATTGACAACGATAAAGCGAAAACGAAATTGTATTTAAACTTCCTTTGGTCGGCCGGAATAAAACCAAGCAAAACGACCTCAGGTCGGCCGCTTTTACCTTCCTTGACAACCACGCCCTCTTTAACCAAGGGCTGGTCGACGAATCGAGCGATCTCATCGATACCGAAAGCAAGATTATCCAGCGGCACAATTACTTCGGCCGGCACCAGACTGGGCCCCAAACGTTTAACGGTCATCGTCTTAAACCGGTTCGCCCATTCGTGATCCGCCATCTCTTGCGGCAGAAACTTGCCTTCATGCTTCTTGACAAGACCTTCGACGCCTTTTCTTACCGAAGCCTCGTCCCTTTCCCGACTGGTGATGATGACGATATAAGCTTCAGGGAGTTCGATTCTTTGTTCAGCCGCGTGGTCCCAGTGGACCATCAAGGGCGATTTGTTTTTCAGGGCGGCCATTTTGGGATTAATGAATAAGGTCGACCATATTTTAAGCTTTGAGGTTATCAGATCCTCGAGGAAGGCTTGCAGGTCCTTCGGTTCTTTGATGGCTACGGCCATGACGGTCTGTTCTTCTAAGGGCATTACCTTGACCATGACCTCTGTGATGAGTCCTGTCGTTCCTTCAGCGTCGGAGATAAGGTCCAGGTCCGGGCCCGAGAATATCCTAATGCTGCCATCCGGCAACACGACGCGCGCATGGACAACATTGTCCCTAAACCAGCCGGACTCGTAAGAGCCGATGCCCGCTCCGCCCTGCGCCAGCCAACCGGCGACGCTTGAAGAAGGATAGCTGGTCGGATAGAGCCTAAGCGTCAATCCCTGGGGAGCGAGTTTCTTGTCGAGGGTCTCCCAAACCATGCCCGGTTCGACGGTTACGGTCAGATTCTTTTTGTCGACGCTTTTCAAAGCGCGCATTCGATAGAAGTCCACGACTAATCCGTTTCTGATCGGAACCGCGCCGCCGTATCCTGATGTTGCCCTGCCTCTGGGCGTCAAAGGGATGTTGTGTTGGCGCGCCCATTTAACCAGTTCGACAACTTCTTTCTCGTTTGCCGGCTGGACGATTGCGTCCGGGATGGTGTTGCCTATCAGCGGACGGATCAAGCCGGGTATTTCCGCGATGTCGTGGCTGTATAGTTTTCTTTCCAGTCTGGCGAAGTTGACCCGGTCGCCGAATATTTTTTCCAGGTGCTCCCGGCGGTCTCCTTGAATGACGCCCATCTGTTTACCTCCTAGCTATCATATTCAATCTTTCTAATATGATTATACCCATTGAGGTTCGATATATCAACGTCCGTTTATACTTCGTTGTTGCGCGCTGGCCGTTACTGGCCGGGTGTCACACTTAGAGATGAAATGATTTTTTCGGCGGTGGATGCTTGGCCGATACCTTCGAGGTTGTATTTATCCGTGTTGGCCGCGGTCATCTTACCGAATTCGGCGTAACCCTGATAACCGGCGGCCTCGAAAACCTTTCCGACTTCCGGATAGAAATATCCTTTGACTTCGCTCTTGTAAATTTGTTCCGTCCGCTTTACCTTAACACCCAGGACGGTTATCGTCCCGGCCGCTTTCATGTCCCCGGTTCCGACGCCGCTGCGGCCCGTCAATATTGTCTCAGCGCCTTTTTTCTTTAAACCGATTGAGACATAATACTGCTTGTCAGGACTTACGAAAACGACATACACGACCGGTTTTCCGTCCACCTCGTACGATTCCTCGTTGTACGTCCAACCGTCCGGATATCTGATCGCATAGCCTATTGAGGTATTTTCGTAGGTCGCCCAGTCTTCGTAATCAGTCGTATTCGCGGACGAGCCGGTAGGTGTGTTTGTGGTCGAGGGGGCCGCGCTGGAAGCACCGGCCGCTGATAATTGCTTCTCTAATACCGCCACCCTCTCTTTGAGAGAGTCTAACTCCGAGCGAATACCGCCGGAGATCCAATAGGCCAATCCTGCCGGCGCGGCTATCATAATGACAATGACCGCGACCAAAGCCGCCGCGGCCATTGATGTTCTTTTTATGTTAACGGCCATCCGTAGCCTTCCCTTTTAGGGCGAAGTCGTGCCGCCCGTACCGCCGGTCGAACCGCCCATGCCGCCGCCGCCGAACTGGGCGACCAGGCTCGCGGCCTTGTCAACCGCCTCCTGTCCGCCTAGCTGACTGAATGGTTTGTTCATATCGGCTTCTTTAATGCCCAGGAATTGCTGCAACATCTTTGCCGGAATCCCGGTCTGTTCGCTTACCTGAGTCGCGGTTGTCTCCAGCGTGATCCAACTGGTATCGACCGCCTTGGTTTCAGTCTCGGCAGATCCTGATTGCGTGGTTCCCGAAGCGGCCGTCGTTCCGTTATCTCCGGTTGTGTTGGTGCTGCTGTTGCTCATCGCGGCCATTATGGCGATAAGCGCGATTATAAAAGAAACGACCGCGATCGGTATCCATGGATTTATTTTGCGGTCGCCTTCGGCGGCCGGCTGCTGCGCGTTCTCCTTGCCCGCGGTGGTCTTTCCGCTGCTCACCGCTGCTTTCTTGGGTGTTTTTGCCATACTTGAATTACCTCCGTGATCTACGTGGCTTTCTCTACTCCTTAATTATAACCGATTATCAGGGCGCTTTTAATGAAGATTGTTTGAAGACTTGAGCCGCGGACTACTTCAGCTTTAAAGAAGACACTATCTTTTCCGCCGTCACTTCTTCCGGGACGCCCTTAAGGTCGAGCGTCATATAGCCCAAACCCGGCGCGCCCAGCTCCGCGTAAGCTTCGTTACCGTCCACTGTCCAGTAACTGCTGCCCCCGAACCAGATGACCTTTGCTTTGCCGTCCAAGAGATGTAAGACCTTGGGATATGTGTTTCCCTGGATTGTTATCGTACCGCTTTCCGTTGGCTCTCCTTGTCCCAGGCCTGTCCTTCCGCTTATGAAAGTATCCGCCCCGGTTGGTCTCATACCAAAGGTGACACTGTAATTGCCGTCGGGACTTCCAAATGTAACGTAATTTGACGGCATGTCGATCTCAACCCCGGTATGCTCTTCCGCTTTCCAGTCCGGCGGATATCGCAGGGTGTAACCGAGCTGGGTGTTCGTGTATGTTAGCCAGCCGTCGTATTGGTCGACGGGCGTTTTCTTGGGGTCGTCCCCGGCCGTTTTACCGAGGTTGTTCTCTGCTGTCTTCAGCCGCTTTTCCAGCCCGGATATCTCCCTGTCTCTTTCCGTCTTATACCACCAAAAGGCTCCCCCGGCGACGACGCAAAGAAGCAGAAAGACTAGCATCACCAGAGCCACAATAATTATCGTAACCTTCTTGTCGACCACCACAAATCACTCCCTAGTTTTCTAGGACAATGAAATTGGCTTACCATGTTCTGGCAAAACAACCTTTGACGATCCCGCAACCAAATCAACGAACATCTCCGGATGTTCTGTGTGAACAGGAATGACGCAACCAGGCTTAACATTAGCCAGCAATTCTGTAAGTTCTTTCTGAGAAACATGTCCCGAAGCGTGATATCCGCGAACATTTTCTATCTCGGGACCCTTGTCGCCGTTGAGAAACTCTAAACCAATCGGTTTAAGGCCGAACCTTTTTATCCAATTAGACAACCGCCTTACGTCAATAGCCATTTCTTCGTTAAACGCTTCGCATGTCGAATAAATATATATGCCTCCTACCGGATCAATATCGATGATTTCTGATATGTCAAAAAATCCGAAGGCCAGAATGAAGTCGCCTTGATTCCTTCGAATTACTTCCGGTTCGACTCTCATCGCACTGTATAATTCCGCGACGGCTTTCTGCCAGCCTTTCGGATATCCGCCTTTCTCGCGATGATATAAGGCTAGCGAGGCATCTCCAAGAAGCGAGTCTATGCGGCTATCAGCCTGCGCCATCGCGTGCAGGGTAAATATGTCTTTTTCAGTAACAACAAGTCGTCTTCTGGTTTCATTCGCGATACTTAAGAATATTTCTAGCCTCTCAATATTTCTTGGCCCGAAATCAGCCACGACAAGTTCACCCGCTGCATTTTTTACGGCCTTCAGGCAGTTGTCCATAACCATACTCTCTGTGACATTGGATTCACCGACAGCACTGACTTTTTGACTAGCTACGTTGGTTCCTTCGACGACCAAGAAATCCGGTTTCAATGCTGAGAGCCTCTCTACGAACGCTTTGCTCAACCCATGGTCTAAACCGTGTAAACGAAAATCCCCGGTGTACACTAGCCGATTGCCGTTGAAATCAAAAGAATATGCTGTTGCGCCGTATACAGAATGGTCTACCGGAATCGCCTCGAACGTTATCTCGCCAATCGACCCTGAGGAACTTTCCGTTATTGCGGGAACCAGTTCTTTCTTTGCCGAGAACGATGTCGCCAGGAAGGCGCCCGTCCTGCCGTTGTCACCGTCTACAAGGCGATACTCCCGGCATATGCATGGGTCTGACTTATCTTTACAGAGTATTCCTTTGGCCATATCATAGCGGCGCAGCGCCGCATATGCGTACTCTTCTTCCAATAGCCCCCGCCCCGAGTCCTGAAGCGCTTTTGACACACAGGCTGTCATCCGAGACGCATACAATGGAATTGACGCATCAAGACTGCTAACCATGCCGATATGATCAACATGTGCGTGAGATAAGAAGACTGCTTGTGCGTTGATGGTTTTAGCCCTGGCAAGGTCGTCGCGGATGATAAGGTCTTCGCGATAGATTCCACCGATTTCTGGCAGTATTCCGGTAAAAAATAAATCATGCAGACCATGTGTCGAGGTTCGTGGCTTTAGAAATTCTTCATAAAACAGGCCCTGAGTCTTAAAATTCATGCCAAAGTCAAGGAACACTCCGGTCTTCCCTGATCTTAGATATATTTTGTTTCCGCCGATGCAGCCGGCGCCGTCGAAAACGGTCAGCTCAGCGCTAATCTTCGATCCCCCAAAACTCGTCCGCTTCCTTTTCCATCTTGTATAGCCTCGTATAGTAATCGGAGAACTCGTTTAGATGCGCCAGGGCGATTTTACCGGTCATGATCGGATCGTCGTCGGTGATGTTGGTGCGGGGATCCACTGTGCCGTGTTCCAACTCGACATCCATGCCCATTCTAAACTGCTCGATATCCCATTTGCTCCAGTCGACGCCTAACTCCTCACCGACTGCCTTGGCTTGTTCGGTGGTAAAAACCCTCTTCGTCATAACGGCCTCCTTTTCGTTCTATTGGCTGTCGGGTACTCTATTTTATTAGAAAAGGGTTTCTTTGCGATCCTCTTTTTCAACTTTTATTGAGGCTTTGGATTTAGCTTCAGTCATTGTCTCTGTCAATGGCGGTACCGGTGACACTTCGGGCCCGGCTTCTTTCGCGGATTCGACCGTTGCTTCCTTGGACGGCTTTCGCTCGGACGCTGCTCCCAGAAATTCCTCCACGAAACTCAGCTCCCCGGCAACGCGACCTTTGGTTCGGACAACCAGCGCCTCGAAATATGCTTTGTCTTTTCCACGCCTGTCCTTTCCAACCTCATCAATATAACTTAGCTGCGTCTTAAGGGTTCCCGCCCTTCTAGCCAGGGCCTGCTTTATGTCCTCATCTGACAGTAGGCTCATATTCGCCAGCCCCGCCATCAGGGAATCCGATGTTTTTGACGGCTCCGAGAGCAGGTTCATTGTCGAGCCCCTGAGTATCTTTCTTCCTTGTCTTGTTATCGAATAGTGCCGCCGGACGCGGTTTCCCGCGATTTCCGCCGAGCTGACCAGGCAGCCCTTATCTTCAAGCGCTTTCAAGATGGCGTAAATCGAGGAGAACGCGATGTCCGTCCATTCCCTCATGTATTTTTCCTTGATGATCTTGTCCAGTTCGTAGCCATATCGCGCTTTGTCCGCCAACAGTCCCAACAAAGCGGTTTCGTTCAGGTTAAGCATCGCCTGGGTTTGACTGGCCAATAAGGCTCACCCGCCCTTTCCTTTTCAGAAATAAATATTATGGCATTAGACTATCATCATCGTGCACTATTGTAAACAGTTTACGCCCCACGTGATTATCAACCTTAAGTAGAGCTTTTTATAAACAAATATGGCACTTGATATGCGGTTTTCTGTGTGATAAGGTTAATTTACAAGCGAGGTGTTTTGTATAGATTCTCACTGGCATATGCGCCGTATATTCTTCATAGCAACGGTATTGGTCTGTCTTATTATTATTCCTCGAACGGCTTTCGCCGCTGACGGCTATACCGTTAACAGCAACCTGCGCCACAATCCGGGCGTTTCCGCGGCCCAGCTTGACGGTTATGTCAGGAGCGTTTACCCGTCCAGTCCTCTGGTCGGACTGGGAAGCGCTTGGATAAACGCGGGAGCAAGGTACAACATCGACCCTGTCTATCTTATGGCCCATGCCATTCTGGAATCCGGCTGGGGTTTCAGCTGGATTTCCGACAACAAGTATAACCTTTACGGCTGGGGCGCTTATGACAGGGACCCCGGAGGCATGGCCTGGGCGTACAGCTCATACGATGCCGGCATCAACGACATCGCCGCCAATATCAGCGCCATGTATCTTACTCAGACCGGCGAGTACTATACCCCCTTCGGCCCGACGCTCAGGGGAATGAACGTGCACTACGCCACCAGCAAGACTTGGGCCGACAGCATCGCCGAGATAATGAACGAGTTTGCCGGCGGAGTATCCGCCTATCGTTATCCCCCTCCTTATCGCGAGTACGACGCCGCTTACTCTAGAGTCGACGTTCCGTCAGTAATGCAGCCCGGAACCTCCCAAACGGCGATTATTAAGGTCGCTAACGGCGGCGACGCCGCTTGGCAACCTGGCGACGAGTTCAAGCTACAGTTCCAGCTGATTGATTTCGCCGGCCGAATCGCGCAGATCTTCTATGTTGACGTACCTGTCGAGATTAAGTCCGGGCAGTCCGCGCTGATCTCGATACCAGTCTCCGCGCCCGCGGCGGTCGGCCTCTACACGATGCGTTTCGACATGTCCCGAGGCGGGGCTGTTTTCTACTCTCAGGCCGGCATCTCGCCGCTATCCTCCGGTCTCACAATCGTACCGAAAAGCCTCTATTATCAAGCCGAGGTACGCGGACTTTCCCTTCCTGATACCGTATACGCCGGTACGATGTTTAAACCCACCGTCGAGGTCACAAATACGAGCGAGTCGACCTGGCCTGATTCAGTGACATCGTTCGGCTATCAGTGGATCGATTTGACGACGGGTCAAGCGGCTGGAACCAGCGCGTCCGCCGGAACGATTCCCGGCCGCGTTTTCCCCGGTCAAACGGTTCAGGTTCCTTTGGAGATAAGAACGCCGGAAAAGCCCGGCCGTTACCTGTTCAAAGCCTCGCCGGTAGATAGCGGCACAACCTGGTTCCTATCCAACGGCAGCCCCGGTTACTCCGCCATCGTCGACGTCTCGCCCGAATATGGGGCCTCCTATCGCGTTATCGGGGATATCGAGCCCCTGCTGGCCGCTACGCCCAAGACGATATATGTAACGGTTACGAACGCTTCCAGGATGACCTGGGTGGCCGGCGGCGCGGTTAAGCTATCGTATAGTTTCTCGGATTCAGGCGACCACGAAGGTTATTCAGCGCCCGAACGTCTTAGCCAAGATGTCCGTCCGGGCGAGTCGGTGACGTTGCCTGTCGAACTGACGCCGCCTCCTACAGGCGGTCCATATTCTCTTTCTCTCGACCTTAGTTATCGCGACCAGGGCTGGTTTTCTGATTTCGGGGTGCCCGTATTCAGACAAAACGTATCGGTCGGCTATGACTTGCGCGTCGCCTACGAAGAGGCGGAAACGGGAAGCGTAACGGTCGGCCATTATACTTCAGTCAGGCTTAAGGTCACCAACACCTCAAAGATGGTCTGGCCGGCCGGAGGGCGCCTTAAAGCCGCCTATAGAATCGGTTTTCAGCCGGGCCGCGCCGGCTACATAGTGGCCGCTCCGCTTAAGAGCAGCGTCAAGCCGGAGGAGTCAGCCGTACTTGAGTTTACGATCAGCGATCCCCCGGAGGCCGGAATTTACTATCTTTCTTTCGACCTTTATCTGGACGGCGCAGGTTGGTTCTCCGTCAACGGTAATCCGACCCCTTCCAGGCTTATCATCGTAGACTGATGAAAAGATTTAAGCGCCTGGGCGCTCTCTGTGTCGCCCTCGCCGTAGTCCTTACCGCCTTACCCTTCGCCGCGCCCGGCTGCGCCGCCTCGCCGGTGCTTAACGACCCCGCTTCCATACGCACCGGCCTAAAGCTAGGGCGCCGCGACCGTCTGCTTATCGTCGCGCCTCATCCGGACGACGAGGCTTTGAGTTCGGCCGGTTTGATACAAAAGGCGCTCGACCTTAAGATTCCAGTCAAGGTTGTGCTAATGACAAATGGTGACGGCTACAAAAAGGCGGCTGTTGTCGACCTTAAAGATCCCGATCCGACGGCCGGTGATTTTCAGAAACTGGGCGGCGAGCGTCACAACGAGACCATTGCCGCGATGAGCCGTCTTGGCCTGGCGCGCAAGGACATCTATTTTCTGTGCTACCCTGACGGCGGTTTGGAGGCGATGTTCACTAGGAATTGGGACTACGGTTGCGCTCGCGAGGGCAGAAACGGCTGTGATACGGCGCCCTACACCTTCTCATATGAGAAGCAGGCGCAGTATTGCGGACAAAACGTCGTCAAGAACCTGCAATCCATCCTGTCAGACTTCAAACCGACGACAATAGTCTTTCCGGGCGCCGAGGATATCCACCACGACCATTGGGCCGCAAACGCGTTCATCGAGTACACGATAACAATGATGAGATACCGATGCCGGGCCTTTACATATCTGGTGCATAGGGGGAAAACCTGGCCTCAGCCAACCTATTTCTCGCCTAGAGATTATCTGCTGCCGCCGCTCGCGTTAACCGATAGCGACGCGCACTGGTTCAAAATACCCTTAACGGCGGCCGAGGAATCCAATAAGATGAAGGCGGTTGCCTGCTATAAAAGCCAGCTTAAATTGACTGCCGGCTATTTGGAGTCGTTTATCAGAAGAAACGAACTTGTCGCGGTGTACCCTGATATATTGATCGAGCCGCTTAAAAAAGAGCCGGACTTTTTTACCCATCCGGCGCTTCACGGGCGGGTCATGATCGATCCTCCGCTTGACACTTTCTTAAACGACCTCGCTCCATTCGGTGACATTCGCAGCGTCGGTTTTGCTTATAACACGCGTAAACTCTGGTTCACGGTCGACACCCAGGCGGGCATCCACAAAGGTGTAACCTATGCTTTCCATATGAGAATATTTAAGAAGGACAAGATCGAGCGACTTGATCTCCGTGTTCTTGACGGCGTTCCGTCCTTCCAGAAATATGCCAACAACAGCCTGAACCCCAAATACTCGACGCGCGTTCGGTTGAACGAAACGCGGCTTGTGGTAGAGCTACCCGACGATTATCTGAAAGACACGGAATACGTCATGACCAACGTGGATACCTACGTAGCCGGAGAAAGTGAGTCCAAGTGGGTTGACCGTACCGGCTGGCGGCGTATCGTACTCTAATCCCTCTACCCGGTCGTCTTCGTCAGCAGACTTGTAAAGAGGCTGACTGTCGTGGACACAAAGGCTTTCCTGCCCACGCTATATGTGCCTGACTGATCCGAGAAGACTTTGGCCGAAATAATGTAGTGAAACAGCATGTCGTAAAACATCTGGGCCAAAAGCTCGAAATCCGCCTTCGGGATCTCGCCTTTGTCGCGTTTATCGTGGAGATATTCAGCCACGTGCGTGCTTAACTCAACCGGGATAAGCGACACGATTCTGATCAGGTCCGGGTTGCGGGGCAGTTCCATGATCGAGAGTTTGATATACGGAGCGCTGTCAACCGCCGCGTCCAGATATCTGTCGGCCAGTACGGTGAGGTCCTTCGTCAAATCGCCCGTCATCTTCTTTTCCAGTTCCTTCGACAGAACAGGCGGCGGTGAATAATGTTGAACCGTCTGTTCAAACAGACCTTCCTTGGAGCTGAAATGCCGGAAGATGGTAACCTCGTTGACGTCGGCTCGGTCGGCTATTTCTCGCGTCGTCGCGGTGCGGTAACCCTTCTCGCTAAAAACGGCCATGGCCGCCTCGATGATCCGGTCGTGCGCCGCTTCGTCGTGGTGTTCATGGTTCTTTTCCTTGTTGTTAGCCAACAGGACCTCCAAAATGAAAGCAAGTACTTGCTTTCATTTATGATAACACAATGAGTTTATTCTTTGCCGAACTTCGTGCTTAAAAAGTCGGCCAGGAGGTCTTTTTCTTCCGGGGTATATTGCGCGCCGTGCTCCATCATCCGCTTGATAACCGACAGCCACCCGGCGCGAGAATAGCGGTGATGTTCAAAGGTAGACGCGGCGTGGCAGGTCGTACAGCGGCTATAGGCCAGTTCTTTGCCTTTGGCAATCGATTCCGCCAATGGCCTCGAAGCGCATCCGGAGACCAAAAAGATACCCGCATATAGGGCCGTTAAGATTAAGGTTGATGCGTAGATTCGTTTATCAATCATTTACTTCTCGATTTGCTACGCTCACTCGAAGAGAACATTGCCCATGCATATCGTTTCTCCTCTCTCTCTCTCTCTCTCTCTCTCTCTCTGCACTCCGCTTTCTACACTTGTCTCTTTACGCCTGTTTATATCCCGTATGTATCGCGACCGTTCCCAAGCCGAGTCGTCTGAACTTTACCTCTTGAAACCCGGCTTCCTTAATCATTTCCGCGAACTCCGGCGCGTCTGGAAAGGCCCTGATCGTTCTGCCCAAGTACTTGTAAGCTTCTTTGTCAGCCCGCATAACGGCCGCTATGAACGGTACGATCCTTAGCATATACAGGTAATATAACGGTCTTAAGAAGCGCCTCGGCTGGGTTACTTCCAGGACCACCAGCAATCCGCCGGGCTGCAACACCCTTAAAAACTCGGCCAGAGCTTTCTTTCTGTCTTGCAGATTACGGAAGCCGAAGCCTATTGTCAATGCGTCATATGATTCGTCATCGAACGGCATCGCCAGAGCGTCGCCCTCGATAAAACTGATATGTTCCGCCACGCCGGCCTCTTCAACCTTCCGGCGGCCGGCCTCAATCAGCTCTTTGGAGAAATCCAGGGCGTCAATATGCGCCTGCCCTTTCCAGAAGCGGTGGAGTTCCAGGGAAAGATCTCCCGATCCCGCGCAGACGTCCAGGATATTCTCGCATTCCACTTCCCAAGTCTCGTGAGCGACTTCCCGGCGCCACCCTTTATCCAAGCCGAAGCTGACTATCCTGTTCAGACGGTCGTAACTCGGCGCAATGTTGTTAAAAAGTCTTTTAACGTCTTCTGGACGGCGTGAATTCTCGTCGTACTTCTCAGCCAATGTCTTCGTTCCTTATCTATGTCGCGACAAACTTGTCTATTATCAACGCCGCCAATTCCGTCTTGGGCAAGCGCGGCGTGTCGAGAATCTGACCGTCTTTGGTCAGTATCGTCGCCTGGTTGAAATCAGATCCCAACCCGATGTCCGGACGGCTGATATCGTTCGCGACGATTATGTCGAGATTCTTTTGTTCCAGTTTTTTCTGCGCGTTCCTTATCAGGTCTGATGTTTCGGCGCTAAAACCTATCAGAATCTGCTTCGTCTTCCTGGCGCCAAGTTCTTTCAAAATGTCTTCGGTCGGTTCAAGCCTTAACTCCGTCAAATCGGCTTTCTTGATCTTGTCTTGAGCCGGCGTCTCGGCCCGCAGGTCCGCGACGGCGGCCGCCATAATCACAATATCCGTTTTGGCAAAGCGTTTGATAACTGCTTGGCGCATTTCTGCGGCGCTCGCCGCTTTCACGAATTCAACGCCGAACGGTTTCACCAGGTCGGCTGGCGCCGATATCAAGGTCACTTTGGCGCCTCTGGCCGCGGCCGCCTCGGCTAAGGCAAAACCCATTTTTCCCGAACTTCTGTTGCCAAGATATCTGACGGCATCGATAGCTTCCTGGGTGCCTCCGGCGGTTACGATTACCCTCTTGCCCCTGAGCGTTTGTCTTCCCTTAAGGCAGGCCGCCGCCGCGGCCGTGATATCGTTCTCATCCGCCATCCGGCCTTGTCCGTATCCTTTCGCCAGCTTGCCCTCGACCGGCCCGACGGTCTTAATGCCCCGCTCCCGAATAATCCTTATGTTTTCCCGAGTCGCCGGATTATTGAGCATCCGCGTGTTCATGGCCGGCGCGAATAAAACGGGACAACCGGCGGCCAAAACAATGGATGACAAAAGGTCAGGCGCGAGTCCGGCCGCGGTCTTGGCGATAAAATCCGCGGTCGCCGGTGCTACCAGGATTAGGTCGGCCTCACCTGAGGCCGTGACGTGAAATAGCGCGTCGGCCAAATCATCGAACATCGCCACGGCGACTGGTTGCCCGGTGACAGCGCTAAACGAAACCGGGCCCACAAATTCAGTCGCGGCTTCTGTCATGATAGTTCGCACGATGGCGCCGTCGGCGGTCAGCCGTCTGGCCAGCCCGACGGCTTTATAAGCGGCAATACCGCCTGTGATACCCAAGAGGATGGTTTTGTTTTTCAAGTCTATTCTTCGGAGCGCTCGTTAAGGGCGTCGTCAACCTGCTCCTGCGGCTCGCCCTCTTCCATGGTTTCTTCAGGAGATTTTTTCTCTAAAATGGGGTCCTCGTCCAATGTTTCAACCGGTTCGTCCACATCGGCGCCGGCAACTTCTTCTTCCGAAGGTTCAATGTAATCAATGTTTATTTTGCCGTCGGCGATCTCGTCTATCGCAATCATTAGAGGTTTTTTGGTCATAAGCTCAGTGACCGGCGGAGGCGCGCTTTTTTCGCTTATGACGTCGCCTGGGCTTTTCGCGTTCAGGAAATCGGTAATCTGCCGGGTTCTTTTCGCGGCGCCGATCACCAGCGCGAATTTGCTGTCCGCCTTATCAAGCAGCTCGTCTATCCTTGTCTCGGTCATCCAGTTCCTCCGACGGCCTTTAAGAGCTGTGACTTGATGATCTCAATGAGCTCGCCGGCCGCTTTCCCAAGCTTCGTGTTTACCACAACGAAGTCATAATCGTCGACGTGCTCGAGCTCCTCGCGCGCCGTCTCAAGTCTTCTGGTGATCTCGACGGCGTCTTCCGTGCTCCGGCCTGTTAGCCTGTTAGCAAGTTCTTTAAGTGAGGGAGGCGCGATAAAGATCGTCACGGCCTCCCTCATCTTTTCTCTTATTTGTTTAGCGCCTTGAACGTCAACAGCCAAGATAAGCGACTTTCCCTTTTCCAGAGCGTCCGCGACGCTTTGTCTCGGCGATCCGTACCGGTTACCGTGCACTGTCGCCCATTCTAGAAAACCGTCTTCCCTTATCCGCTTGTCAAATTCCCCGGCGCTTATGAACCGGTAATGTGTTCCGTCTATCTCACCCGGTCTGGGTTCGCGGGTTGTCGTTGTGACTACCCTTTCCACTTCCGGCACCGCCTTGATAACCTCGGTTGCCAAAGTGTCCTTGCCGACCCCCGACGGGCCTGAAATTACAAAAAGCTTGCCTAGTTTAGGCACTCAAGCCTGATTACTTGGCAACCTTTTTCAAAAGGCCTTCGCTCTGGCGGACGCCCAGGCCTTGTACGCGCCTCGTCTTGCTGATTCCCAGTTCGTCAAGGATCGCGCTGGCGCGAACCTTGCCGATCCCCGGCAGCGACTCGAGAACGGCGCTTACTTTCATGCGTCCGACGATTTTATCGTCGGCCTTATCTAAGACTTGCTTCAGGGTCATGGACCCGTTCTTAAGCTTGGCGCGTACCTCAGCCCTCTGACGCCGCACTTCTAGCGCCTTCTGGAGCGCCGCTTGCCTTTCTGCAGTTGACAGTTGTGGTAATGCCATACTACTCCCTCCTTAGCGTGTGCTACAAATCCGATTGACGTGGACAATTATACCCACCTGCTAATTCTTTAGCAACAAGTTTTTTAAATTTTTTAAACGCACCTGCTACCAGGGATTTCTATGGATTTTCCAGCACGGCAAAGCGGGCAGTTTTCCGGTTCGTACGCTTCCGTTACCTCTGTGACCAGAGCTTTTAGCTTTACGCCCGCGATCTCGTCCTTTCCGCCCCGATTAATCAGGCAGGCCACACCGATAATCTTCGCGCCGGCCGTTTCCGCCAGTCTCATTACCTCTGCGACCGAACCCCCCGTCGTCACAACATCTTCCACAATCAGAACCCGTTCGCCTGAATCTAAAGCAAAACCCCGCCTGAAGACCATTTCTCCCTTAGCGCGTTCAGCCCATATGAATTTCTTGCCCATCGCCAGCGCCACGGCAAAGCCCAGAACAAGACCGCCGATCGCCGGGCTGACAACCACATCGATGCTGTCGCGGTTGTATTTCTCCGCAATCGCCCGGCCGATCTTCTCCGTCGCAGCCGGGTCCGCCAGAGCCAGCGCGCACTGAAAATAACGTCCGGCATGCAGCCCGCTCGACAGCTTGAAATGACCTGACTTTACGGCTCCCGTTTCCTTTAGCAACTTGAGTATTTCGTTGTCTTTCATCTCATCTTCTCCAGTATCTCCCGAGCGGCTTTACCGGGGTCGGGCGCGCCCGTTACAGACCTGCCGACGACCAGATAATCCGCCCCGTTTCTAATGGCCGCATCAGGCGAGGCTATTCTTACCTGGTCATTCGCGGCATTGTCGGGAAGCCTAATACCGGGCGTTACGGCTATGAAACCTCCGCCGCAGGCGTTCTTGATCTCAGCCACTTCTCGCGCCGCCGCGACTACGCCGTCTAAGCCGGCCTCTTCGGCCGCCAGCGCGAGCGCCGGCACCGTCTCGTCCATGCCGGGAATCTTCAAACGCGCCAACCAAGAGTCATCAAGGCTGGTCAATATAGTCACACCAAAAATCAGCGGCGGTTTTGTTCCAATCTTGCCGGCGGCGTCCAAAGACGCTTTCTTGGCCGCTGCCATCATCTTGGGGCCGCCAAGCGCGTGAACCGTTATCATCGACGCCCCCATATCGGTCAACGCCCTTGCCGCACCGGCAACTTGCTCCGGAATGTCAAAAAGTTTCAAGTCTATGAAGACATTCTTGCCCAGTTTGCCGATCGCCTTGACAATCGTCGGTCCGAGCGTGTTAAAAGCGGTTGAGCCAATCTTGAAGGTTTCCGCGTATTCGCCAAGCCTTTCGACTGTCCCCATTATCTCGGCGATGTCGGCGGAATCTATAGCAATTATGAGCTTTTCTTCCGGTTTCATTGGTTTGCCTTTCCGATTATCTGTCCGACGTTATCGTATTCCTGGTCTTTTAGAAAGGCCTCCAGACCGTCAATTATTCTGACAGCGGTTCCCGGATCTACGAAACTAGCCGTTCCGATTTGCACGGCCACCGCGCCGGCCATAAGGAACTCCAACGCGTCCCCGACGTTCATTATTCCACCCACGCCGATCACCGGTATGCCGATGGCCGCGGCCGTGTCGTAGACCATGCGCACCGCGACGGGCTTAATGGCCGGTCCCGACAACCCGCCGTATGCCCGGCCCAGTTTCGGACGGCCCGACTCTATGTCGATGGCCATTCCGAGCAAGGTGTTAATCAGGGAGATCGCGTCGGCACCGGCGCTTTCGCAAGCCTTGGCTATTTCGGTAACGCTCGTTACGTTCGGTGTAAGTTTAACGATTACCGGATACCTGGAAACGGCCTTGACGGACTCTGTGACTATAGCCGCCTGCCTGCGTTGACAGCCGAACTGAAGCCCGCCCTTATCGACGTTCGGGCAAGAAATGTTAACTTCAATCCCCGCGACACCCTCGGCTTCGTTTAGCGCCTCGGCGGCTTGAACGTACTCGTCGACCGTTTCCCCGCCGATTGACACAATAACAGTCGCGCCTGATTTCACGTATTCCGGCAAGTCCTCGCTGATGAACCACTCGACGCCCTTGTTTTCCAGACCGATCGAGTTCAGCATTCCTGCGGACGTCTCACAGGTCCTGGGGGCTGGATTGCCGGTTTTAGCCTCAAAGGTGATCGTCTTGGGAATAATCGCGCCCAGCCGCGTTAAGTCTGTTAAGGCCGCGTATTCAAGGCCGAACGTACCCGACGCCGCCATGACGGGATTTTTCATTTGTATGCCCGCGATATCAGTTTTTAGCAATAGCGAATCCTTTTAGTGATACTAGTGAAGATCACTTCGGTCTTCATTTCCGTCACTTCACTTTTCACTGTTCACTGTTCACTCTCTTCAACACGTTGAGCCTTCTGGCCTTATTCTGCGGGCCGATAAAAGCCGCCACCCGCCATCCCTTTTTTAAGTCGGTAAAAGCGATGCGCTCCCGTCCGGTTATGTCTTTGGCGCCGATTGTCAGGCCAAGCCAGACCGGCGCGTCTGACGGCACATAAAACGTCCTGTCGCTCTGGTTGACGTCCATCTTGACCGTCATTTTCGGACCTTTTATGCTTATCTCCAGCATCGTGATCAGTCCGGTTATATATTCCGACGTCTCGCCGCCCGGCTCGACATAACTAAGTTTCAGCGTGGGGTCTGTGTTATATCCCGGCAGTCTTTCCTGATTTACAAACCAGACAAACAGCCCCAGTATGACCGCTCCGGCCAATCCGGCAGCTATGTAAAGATATTTGTAATCTATGGCTATCCGGCCCAGCTTCAGTCGCCCCATGCTATCTCCCCGGCCCCAAACACGGGTCCGTCGGCGCAAACCCTCTTAAATCCCTCGGTCGTTTTTACGGCGCACCCCAGGCACATCCCGATGCCGCAGGCCATTGATTCCTCCATCGAAAGCTGGCAAGGAACTTCGTAGAGGCCCGCGGTAACGGCCGCCCGCCGCATCATCGGCTTCGGCCCGCAGGCAAAAACAGAAGCCGGCCCCGGCCCCCGGCCGACGATGGCCTCTTCCAGAAGGTCGGTCACGTATCCTTGCCTCCCCGCGCTGCCGTCTTCCGTGCTATTTTCCACGGCACAGCCGATAGTTTTGAAATCGGCGACGCACAACAAGCGGTCGCGGTTTCTGGCCCCTATCAACATTATGATTTCCATTTGGCGTCTCAAGCCTTCCTGGGCCGCGAACAGGAGCGGCGCCACGCCAATGCCGCCGCCTACAAGTATCAACCGCTTCTTGCCCTCAAGGAATTCGAATCCTTTCCCGGCCGGCCCTAAGACGTCAATCATATTGCCGGCTTTTTTCCGCGCCAACGTTTCGGTTCCGGATCCGACAACCTCGTAGAGGATAGAAAATATCTCTTTGTCGTCAAGGCTATGGATTGATATCGGACGGCGCAACAACGGCTCGTAGCCGGAACCGACTCGGATGTGGACGAACTGGCCGGGCCGCGCATCTTTAACTAGCCGGCGGCTTCTCAACGCCATCCGGTAATAGCCCTCGCCCACTACCTTATTGGATACAATCTCAACTTGTTCCTGTATCACTCGTTCCTGTACTCCTCTTGTTGCTTCTCGACTCGCTCCGCTCACTCGAAGAATATTTAAAACAATAATCGTGTGATTCTGTCATTGCCTGCCTGCGGTAGGCAGGCGAGGATGGTGTCATTTTCACCCGACGAAGCAACCTCTCATATAAAACCTTCTCCCTATGCTCTCTACTTCTTGTGATAATCTTGAATAGCTCTAACTGTGATGTCTTCTTTTTTCAAGGCTTCTATTCCCTGCACAGCCGCCTGAGCCGCCGACAGCGTTGTTATCAAAGGCACGCCGTAATACGAGGCGGCCGTGCGGATGTAATACCCGTCAGTTCTCGGACCCTTGCCCCACGGCGTGTTGATCATCAAGTCGACTTCTTCCCGCTTCATCATATCGACAACATTCGGGCTTCCTTCGTGCACCTTTTTTAGCTCGGTCACGTCGAGTCCGGACCGTCTTAGCGCTTGTCCCGTCCCTTCCGTAGCGAATAGTTTGAACCCCATGTCCGACAGATTTTTTACCAGCCCGATAATGTTCCGTTTCTCCCTGTTGTTGACGCTTATAAACACGTTGCCCTCAACCGGCAAGCCCTGACCGGCCGCCATTTCCGCTTTCGCGAAGGCCTTGCCGAACGTCTTGTCTATTCCCATAACCTCACCGGTCGACTTCATCTCGGGCCCTAACACCGTGTCCGCTTCCGGGAACCGGCCGAAAGGCAAGACGGCTTCCTTTATTGAAACATATTCTTCGTAAGAAGCCGGGGCAGGCTGAAGGTCTTTCAGTTTCCGGCCGGCCATGACCCTAGCCGCCAACTTGGCGAGCGGCACCCCGATCGTTTTACTGACAAAAGGCACGGTCCGGCTGGCCCGCGGGTTGACCTCGAGCACATAGACGGTCTCGTCTTTTACGGCGAACTGAATGTTTATCAACCCGACGACCTTTAACGCCATGGCCAGCTGCCGGGTGTACCGCTCTATTTCTCGCAATATCTTTCCGGTCACCGTATACGGAGGGATTACGCAGGCGGAGTCGCCCGAATGTATGCCCGCTTCCTCGATATGCTCCATGACCGCGCCGATGAAAATGTCTTGGCCGTCGCAGACCGCGTCTACGTCGATCTCTATCGCGCCCTCAAGGAACTTGTCTATCAGCACCGGGTGTTCCGGTGACGCCTTCACCGCCGACTTGATATAACCCTCTAGCATATCTTCAGAGTAGACGATTTCCATCGCCCGGCCGCCCAAAACGTACGACGGTCTGACGAGCAAGGGATAACCGACCTTACGCGCTACCTTTAAGGCTTCGGCGTACGATGTCGCCGTTCCGTTAGCCGGCTGGTTGACGCCGAGCTTCTTGACGAGAGCGCCAAATCTTTTTCTGTCCTCGGCTAAGTCGATACTATCGGGCGAGGTACCCATTATCGGAACTCCGGCCGCTTCCAACCGCCCGGCTAGTTTCAAAGGCGTCTGGCCGCCGAACTGCACGACCGCTCCGGCAGGTTTCTCAGCCTCAACGATGTTCATGACATCCTCGAACGTAAGCGGTTCAAAAAACAATTTATCAGACGTGTCGTAATCTGTCGAAACCGTTTCGGGATTGCAATTGACCATAATCGTCTCGTAACCTTCTTCCTTTAACGCGAAGGCCGCGTGGACGCAACAGTAGTCGAACTCTATACCTTGACCGATCCGGTTTGGACCACTGCCCAGAATCATGACTTTCTTCTTATCGCTCGGCCTGATCTCCGTTTCGCTCTCGTACGTTGAGTAGTAATAAGGCGTGTATGCCTCGAACTCCGCCGCGCAGGTATCGACGAGTTTATATGTCGGTTTGAGTCCTTGTTTAAGTCTGGCGGCTCGCACTTCTGTTTCTGTAGAGCCTGTCATGTGGGCGATTTGAACATCGGAATAGCCCAGTTTTTTGGCTTTGGCGAGCCCGGCCTCACTGGCTTGGCCCGCTTTAAATTCTTGCTCAAACTCCGTCAGCTCCATCATCTGGTCTAAGAACCACGGATCGACGCCGGTCAGCTTGTTTATCTCCTCTAGAGACATCCCTTTTTCCAGCGCCCGTTTGATATAAAATAGCCGGTCTTGATTGGGCACGGACAGCTTTTCCGTCAACGCGTCATCATCGACCTCGTCAAAACCGTCGGCGCCCAAACCGAAGCGGCCTGTCTCCAGAGAACGGATCCCTTTCTGCAGGGCTTCTTTGAATGTCCGGCCGATGCTCATGGCTTCGCCGACCGATTTCATTTTCGTTGTCAGCGTCGCGTCCGTTTCGGGAAACTTTTCAAACGCCCAGCGGGGTATCTTGACGACCACATAATCGATGGTAGGCTCGAAACAGGCCGGAGTTTGACGCGTTATGTCGTTGGGAATCTCGTCAAGCGTATAGCCGACGGCCAGAAGGGCCGCGATTTTAGCGATCGGGAACCCGGTCGCTTTGGAGGCCAACGCCGAGGACCTGGACACGCGGGGATTCATCTCAATCACGAGCAAACGGCCGTTGTCCGGATGGACGGCAAACTGGATGTTGCTGCCGCCGGTCTCCACGCCGATTTCCCGGATTATGTCGATCGAAGCGTCGCGCAGTCGCTGATACTCCTTGTCGGTCAGCGTCTGGGCCGGCGCGACAGTCACGGAATCTCCGGTGTGAACGCCCATGGCGTCGAAGTTCTCGATCGGGCACACGATGACAACGTTATCCTTTAGGTCGCGCATCACCTCGAGCTCGTATTCCTTCCACCCGATGACCGATTCCTCGACTAATATCTCGCTTATCATGGAGAGGCGTAAACCGTTTTGGGCGATTTTCTCAAACTCGTCGTTGTCGCGAGCGACGCCGCCGCCGGCCCCTCCCAAGGTAAAGCTCGGCCGGATTATGACCGGATAGCCGATATCCTTGGCAATAATCCTGGCGTCCTCGATCGAGTACGCGAAACCGCCCCTCGGCAGCTCCAGGCCGATGCTGCGCATGGCTTGATCGAATAAGTCCCGGTCTTCCGCTTTTTTTATCGAGGCCAGCTTGGCCCCGATCAGCTCGACGCCCAGTCTGTCCAGATCGCCCGATTCGGCCAGGGCGACCGCCGTATTCAAACCGGTCTGTCCGCCCAACGTCGGCAGCATGGCGTCCGGACGCTCCTTCTCGATCACTTTACGCACAAATTCCGGTGTGATGGGTTCGATATAGGTCTTGTCGGCAAACTCAGGATCGGTCATGATCGTCGCCGGATTGGAGTTCACTAAAACGACCTCGTAACCCTCACGCCTCAACACCTTGCAGGCCTGGGTACCTGAATAGTCGAACTCGCAGGCCTGTCCGATAACGATCGGCCCACTCCCGATAATCAATATTTTCTTGATGTCCGTCCTCTTTGGCACTTAGGTCTCCCCCGCTTCCATCACGTCATAAGTTCAAAGAATTCGTCGAACAAATACTTGCTGTCGCACGGTCCGGGCGACGCCTCCGGGTGATACTGAACCGAGAACGCCGGGATATCCGTGCAGCGAATGCCCTCCACAGTTTGGTCGTTCAGATTAACGTGGGTGATTTCTACTCCAGTCTCGCCGTAAGCGCTCTTACCCGGAAACGAATCAGCATCGACCGCGAACCCGTGATTCTGAGTGGTTATCTCGACTTGGCGCGTCCTCAGATCCATAACGGGGTGGTTGGCGCCGCGGTGGCCGAATTTAAGTTTAAAGGTCGATCCGCCCAGGGCCAGACCTAACAACTGATGGCCCAGGCATATGCCGAACAACGGGACGCGCCCCAGCAGCCCTCGAACCGTCTCTATCGCGTAAGTCACGGCGGCCGGGTCGCCCGGCCCGTTAGTCAGCATTACACCGTGCGGCTTGCCCTTCATTATCTCGTCAGCCGTAGTCGCGGCGGGCACGACAGTTGCTTTCGCTCCCCGGCTGGCCAACTCACACATAATATTTGTTTTGGCGCCGTAATCGAGTACGGTTACGTTAATATCGCCGCCCTCGCTTCCCGGCCACACATAAGGTTCTTTTATGGTTACGCCTTTGACCAGATCCAACCCGACGATCGAAGGAAAAGCGTCCAGCCGCCCTTTTAGGGACTCCAGGTCGGTATCCTCCGCGGAAACCACCGCTTTCATGGCGCCGGCCGTACGGATGTGTTTGGTCAAAGCCCGGGTGTCGATGCCCTGGATGCCGGTCAGGCCGCTGTCTTTTAGGTACTCGCCAAGCGTCCGGCGGCCGCGCCAGTTACTGTACATCCTGGCTTGTTCTCTGACGATAAATCCAGCCAGAAACGGATGGCGCGATTCCATGTCTTCTTCGTTTATGCCGTAGTTTCCGATATGAGGATAAGTCATGGCTACCAACTGGCCGGCGTATGACGGATCGGTTAAAATCTCCTGGTAACCAGTCATGCTGGTGTTAAAAACGATTTCTCCGAACGACTCGCCGGCAGTGCCGAGGGCTTCGCCCGCAAAAAGCTTGCCGTCTTCCAGTAACAGGACGGCCGCTTTAGATTTTAACAATCTTGCCTCCCACTATAACGTCTTCAGCCCGCCCTTTAAGCTCCCAGCCGTTGTAGGTTGTATTCCTCGACTTCGACTTGAGCTTCATGGAGTCTAACGTCCATACTTTCCTGGTGTCGATAATTGTAATGTCGGCGGCGGCGCCCGGCTTCAAGGTCCCCCGGCCGGTTTTGTCCAATCCCAGGATCACGGCCGGATTGCAGCTCAACTTAGCGACTAGATCTTTAAGCGATAACTTCTCCGTATCGACTAGTTTTGTCAGCAGAACGGCGAGGGTGGTTTCCAGCCCGATCGCGCCGTTGGCGGCGTATTCCCACTCGCACTCCTTCTCTTGAACGGCATGGGGCGCATGGTCGGTCGCGATTGCGTCGACTGTCCCTTCGGCTAAGCCCTTAACGCAGGCTTTGACGTCGGCTTCGCTCCGCAGCGGCGGATTGATCTTGAAATTGGTGTCATAGCCGATGACCGACTTGTCGGTTAGGGTAAGGTGGTGCGGTGTAACGTCGCAGGTAACCGGGATGTGGTGCAGCTTGGCGATCTTAACCATCTCCACGCTGCCCTTGGTAGATATGTGCGTCAAGTGTACGCGGCTGCCGGTCAGCGCGGCCAGCCTGATATCGCGTGCCACAATTACCTCCTCGGCCTGCGGCGGTATCGGAGATAACCCGAGCAGAGTCGAATAGTAACCTTCATGCATCTGGCCGCCGCGCGACAGATTCATGTCTTCTGCGTGGACGATCAGGGGCACCCCCAGCATCTTGACGTATTCCATGGCACGCCTCATGACTTCGGCGTCCATCACGCAATGGCCGTCGTCGCTGAACGCGACCGCCCCGAATTTGACCATGTCGCCCATATCCGAGATTTCCCGGCCTTCCAAACCCTTGGTGATCGCGCCGGTAACAAAAACATTTACCAGACCGGTATCTTCCGCCCGATCCCTAAGCATTCGGACGACAGACGCGTTATCCACAACGGGCTCGGTGTTCGGCATACAATTAACGCTGGTGAATCCCCCCGCCGCCGCGGCCCGTGTTCCGGTCGCGACCGTTTCCTCATCTTCCCGGCCGGGTTCCCGCAGATGCGCGTGCATGTCGATCAGACCCGGCGTGACCACCTTGTCCTTCGCGTCATAGATTTTGTCCCTGGCGCCGGCGGTCAGGTTCGCGCCGATCTCCGCGACCAGCCCGTCCTTTATCAAAATGTCCGCCTTTTTATCAAGTTTCTGCGACGGGTCGACAACCCGGCCGTTTTTTATCAGCAAGTTAGACATTCGCGGCGCCTCCCAGCATCAGAAAAAGCACGGCCATTCGAACGGCTACGCCGTTGGCAACCTGTTCGGTTATAACAGCCTGCGGCAGGTCCGCGATGTCGCTGATGATTTCAATGCCCCGGTTCATGGGTCCCGGGTGCATTATGACGACGTCTTTCTTAGACAGCCCCAACCTCCTGTCCGACAGCCCGTATCGTCCCGCGTATTCGCGCAAACTGGGCAGAAGGCTTTCGGCCATTCGCTCTCTCTGCAACCTAAGCAGGTAAATAACATCCGTATCCGGCAGAACCGGATCCAAATCGTAGCTAACCCGGCACCCCAGGCCTTCGATCTCGGCCGGTATAAGTGTCGGCGGGCCGACGACGGTCACCTCGGCGCCCATTTTCGTAAAACCCAGAATATTCGATCGGGCCACGCGGCTATGCGCGATGTCGCCGACAATCGTAATTTTGAGGCCTTCGATCCGGCCTAGGGTTTCCCTTATCGTATATAGGTCTAGCAACGCTTGCGTCGGATGTTCGTGCGCTCCGTCACCCGCATTAATGACGCCTAACCGGCTGACGCGCGTTAGAAAGTGGGCCGCTCCCGCAGCCGAATGCCGGATGACAACCAGGTCGGCGTTCATCGCTTCCAGCGTTTCAGCCGTATCCTTTAGGCTCTCGCCTTTCACAATGCTGGATGTTTTGGCGCTGAAATTGATTACGTCCGCGCTCAACCGTTTGGCGGCAAGCTCAAAGCTTGTCCGCGTCCTCGTACTGGGCTCAAGAAACAGATTGACAACCGTCCGTCCGCGCAGAGCCGGCACCTTCTTTATCTCCCGTCCAGAGACTTCCTTTAGCGACGCGGCGGTATCCAAAATAAGTTCCACGTCGTCTTTTGAAAGCTCCCTGATACCAAGCAGATCCTTGGTACTAGTCAGCATCGGGCTCACCCACCACGACCTCATCGGCGCCGTCGGATTCAACTAGGCGCACGCGGACTTCTTCCTTGCCGGCCGTCGGGATATTCTTGCCGACGAAGTCGGCTCGTATAGGCATCTCCCGATGGCCCCGGTCGATCATCACGGCTAGCTGGATGACCGCCGGCCGGCCAAAATCCATAATCGCGTCCATCGCCGCCCTGACCGTTCGGCCAGTGTAAAGAACATCGTCTACCAGTACGATTCGCTTGTCGTTAACGTCAAACGGGATGTCCGTTTGAAAAGCTTCCGGCTTTATTCGTTGGCCGATGTCGTCCCGGTAAAATGTTATGTCAAGGGCGCCTATCGGCGTTTCCAGAGACTCGATTCCGGCGATTTTATCGTGCAGCCTCTTGGCGATATGGATGCCCCGCGTGCGCAGTCCGACTATTCCCAGATTCTTGGCGCCTTTGTTCTTTTCAATGATCTCGTGGGCGATCCTGGTAAGCGCGCGGTCCATATCGTCCGCGGCCAGAATCTTCGCCCTTACTTTGAAACCCATCGGCCACCCCCTAGCGGCATTAAAAAAGCCTCCCTGGCCCAGGCGAGCGCAAGAAGGCATACCGTTGTTTCCGTATGAGTTTCGTTTCTCCTTGCCGGCCTCGCGGGACCGGACTTAAAGGTCTTGAATTATCCTAACAAGAGAGCCTTACCCTGTCAATATCAGAAAGCGTCCGGCGTAAGCGCCTTGATCTGGTCGCCGATGAATTTCAGGGCGGTCTCGTTTCTTTTTTTCTTCTCCGCCTGAGACGAAGCCGGCGGGACGGCGTCTTTTAGGTAGAAAGGCCGGCCGAACATAACCCGTACCTTTGGCAGCCTGGGCACTTTATTACCTTTCGGCCAGATCTTCCCGCTGCCCGATATGCCGGCCGGCAGAATCGGCACACCGGTTAGATCGCCGATAAAAATTACCCCGGGTTCTAAAGGACCGAGGCCAGGCTCGTGATTGCGGCCGCCTTCAGGGAACAAGATAACCACGTTCCCGGTATAGAAAAGATCCAGGATCGTCTTCAGCCCTGTCCGATCCGGCTCGCCCCGCTTGATCGGCCTCGCCCCGAGGCCCATATAAAACAATCTCGAGACAGGGTTGACAAAAAGTTCCGCTTTGCCCATAGCGAAAAGCCGCCTCGGATTGCCGGTCGCCAGAAATACCGGGTCCAGGTTGCTTTGGTGGTTGGCGACTAGCATGACCGGACCCGTCAAAGGGACGTTTTCGGACCCCCTTACCGACGTCCGGAAAAACAAACGCGTCAGCGGCACGACTATGGATCTAAAAATCCAGAAAAACACTCTAGACGGCTCCCCTTTTCTCTTGGGTCAGCCGGGTTATCAGCCCCACGGCTTCAGCAATCGTCATTTTCGTGGTATCCACTACCATCGCGTCTCCAGCTTTGGCTAGAGGCGAAAGGTCTCTCGACGAATCCAGCCTGTCCCTTGTCTTTAAGAGCTTGACGAGTTCACCATCGTCAACTGAGACGCCTGCTTGCGCCAGGTCCTTTTGCCGCCGGCGCGCCCTCTCCTCGATAGACGCGTGCAGATATATTTTTAGCATCGCCTGCGGGAAAACGACCGTCCCGACGTCCCGTCCTTCGATGACGACGCCTCTTAAAGCCATGGCGGCCATCTCCCGCTGACGGTCCACCAGGGCTTCCCTAACGCCGGCATGCGCCGAGACGGCTGACACATTAGCCGTTACGTCCGGCATTCTGATACCGTCGGTAATATCCTTGTCGTTCAACGTGACTCTTAACGAACCATCCGCGGTTTGTTTGAACGCGACGATTGATTCCTTCGCGATTTTGGCTAGGGCTGAGGCGTCGCCCGGATCGATACCTTGCCTGAGAGCGGACAGGGTTATAGCCCGATACATCGCGCCCGTGTCGACATAGTCGAATCCTAGCGCCCGCGCGGACTGTCTGGCGACCGTGCTCTTGCCGGATCCGGCCGGTCCGTCAATGGCTACGACCGTCTTTTCCAGCCCTCCGCAATCAGCTAAGGACACTATTCAACACCTTCTCGAAGCCGGGGAAAGATATGTCAATGCATGCGTCGTCTTCGATTACCGTCTTTCCGGCGGCAACAAGTCCGGCTACAGCCATAGCCATCGCGATGCGGTGGTCGCCGTACGAGTCTACCACCGCGCCCTTGAGTTTGACGGGCCCCTTGATAACCATCCCGTCTTTGGTGGCAACGATATCGGCGCCCATTTTCTTTAGATTTTCAACAATCGCGCTGATACGATCGGTTTCCTTTACTCGCAGCTCCGCGGCTCCCTTTATAACGGTTTCTCCCTCGGCTTGCGTGGCCGCGACCGCCAGGACGGGCAATTCGTCAATCAGCCTGGGCACAAGCTCTGGCCCTACCCTGGTTCCGATCAATTGTGAGGATTCAATTATTATGTCGGCTCTCGGCTCGCGCTGTTTCATGGACATCGCGTCATAGGTTATGACCGCCCCCATGTTTTTAAGCGTGTCCAACAGCCCGATTCTTGTTGTGTTGGTGCCGACTTGTTTTAGCTTAAACGAGGAATTGCGGGTTATTAACGCGGCGACTATAAAGAAGGCGGCCGAACTCATGTCTGCCGGCACCTCTACGGTTACACCTTTTAAGGCTCTGCCGCCGGTTATGCTGACGGTATTCTCGCCGGTTTTTACGGCCGCGCCCATGACCTCCATAAGCCGCTCCGTATGGTCGCGAGACGGGTGCGGCTCGATCACGGTCGTTACGCCGTCCGCGTATAATCCAGCTAACAGAAGGGCGGATTTTATCTGGGCGCTGGCTACGGGCGTTTTATATTCTATCGCCTCAAGCGGCCCGCCCTTGATGGCCAGCGGCAACTTTTGTCCGCCTTCCCGTCCTGAGATATGCGCTCCCATGGCGCCTAGAGGCTCCGTCACCCGGCCCATCGGCCGTTCCCTTAAGCTGTCGTCACCGCTTAGGCAGGAAAAAAAGTCTTGCCCGGACAGCAGCCCGGTTAGCAGGCGCGCGGTCGTCGCTGAGTTGCCGGCGTCCAGCACGTCCCGCGGCTCACTTAACGACGTAAGTCCCCGGCCGCGTATGGTAACAACCTGTCCGCCGACTCCGTCGACCGCCACGCCCAAATCGGTCAGGCATCGGACCGTGCTTAAGCAGTCTCCTGTGTTCAGGAAATTTTTAACCGTCGTGTCTCCGTCGGCGACCGCGCCCAGAATAACCGCGCGGTGAGATATTGATTTATCGCCCGGCAGGTTAAGCTCGCCTTTTAGACCGTCAGCCGCCTGGACCGTTAGCGTCATTTAAGCCGCCTTTCCACGCTGACCTGATAACCTTTGGCTTCCAGAATTTCGGCGACCCGTTTAGATTCCGTTTCTCCAAGGATGGCCAGTTTCAGAATCCCGCTATCAGCCTCGGTCGAATGAACTATCTGGATATCCTCGATATTAACCCCAAGATTCGCCACGCTCATCGTAATGTCGCTAAGCACCTTCGGATGGTTGGGTACGGCTACCGTCAGCTCAAATACAAGCGGAAGTTCTTCCGGCTTCAGGCGCGGCAGATCCTGACGCGTCCGGCGGGCGTTTTCTAGTTTCAAACGCAGACCCTCTTCGTCGTCCGCTAACAGCAACTCGGCGATTGTCTCAAGCTCTGCTTGATATTGATATATAAGTTCCTTTATGGCGCTCCGGTTCTCCATGACTATTTCCACCCACAAATCGGGAGACGACCCGGCAATCCGCGTCATGTCGTAAAATCCGCCCGCGGCCAGCTTGAATATATTAGCGAACTCGCTCTGCTCCGCGCTGGCCACATTGACTAAAGTCGCTGATAAAACGTGAGGCAGATGGCTGATAGCCGCGACCACCCGGTCGTGAACATCCGGATTAAGCGTGAACACGCGTGCGCCTAAAGTCTGCAGAAGATTATGTGTTTCCTGTAAGGCGTCCGGATCGGTCTGTTCGGTCGGCGTCAATATATAGGCGGCGTTCCTGAAAAGGTCTTTGTTGGCCGCCCCTATACCAGAAAGCTCGCTCCCCGCCATCGGATGCCCTCCGATGAATCTGACGCGGGCTTTCGCGGCTGCTTTGTCCAGGGCCGCGACGATACCGGCTTTCACGCTGGCCGTATCTGTGAGAATCGCGCCCGGTTTCATAGCGCTCAGGGCTTTTTCGGCTTCCTTTTGCACAGCTTTAACCGGGGTCGCCAGAAAGACGATATCAGCGTCTTTGACGGTCTCCTCGGTTGTGTTGAAAGCCCGGTCGATGGCTCCCATGCGGACGGCTTCTATGGCCGTCGTCGGATGGCCGGCACAGCCCGACACAAAAGACACGGCACGAGTGTTCTTAAGCGCCAGTCCCAGTGAGCCTCCGATCAATCCGGTCCCGACAATAGCGGCGGAGCGGATTTTTGGCATGGCTACATGCCTTTGCCGAAGACCCGGGCCGCTTGCTTAACATTTTTCATCAGGTTCTCGAAATTGTCGAACTTCAGCGACTCGTAACCATCACTGAAAGCCTCTTCCGGATTCGGGTGAACCTCGATCATAAGTCCGTGCGCTCCAACGGCCACCGAGGCGACGCTAAGCGGTTCGACGATATCCCACCGGCCCGCGCCATGCGACGGATCGACGATGATCGGCAAATGCGATAGTTTCTTAACCAGCGGTACGCAGCTAAGGTCAAGTGTATTGCGCGTGTACGTCTCAAAAGTCCGGATGCCGCGCTCGCACAAAATGACGTTCTTGTTGCCGCCGCTGACGACATATTCCGCCGCCATTAGAAACTCCTCAATGGTTGCTGACAAGCCCCGCTTGATCATAACCGGCTTGGTGGCCTGGCCGACAGCCTTCAAGAGGGTAAAATTCTGCATGTTCCTGGCGCCGATCTGCAGAACATCTGCGTATTTGACGACTACGTCCACGTCGCGCGCGTCCATGACCTCCGTAACGACCGGCAGACCCGTTTCCTCCCTGGCTTCCGCCAATATCTTTAATCCTTCTTCACCCAAGCCCTGGAAAGCATAGGGAGAGCTTCTTGGTTTAAAGGCGCCCCCGCGCAACATCTGGGCGCCCGTTTGTTTTACGAAGCGGGCGATGTTTAGGTATTCGTCGCGCCCCTCCACCGAACATGGTCCGGCGATGACGACAAAATTAGTGCCCCCAACCTTAACGCCCCCGACATCTACGATCGTATCTGCCTGATGGAATTCCCTGTTTACAAGCTTGAACGGTTTAAGAATCGGCACGACCCGCTCAACGCCGGGGAAGGTTGCCAGCGGCAGTTCCCTGGCCCTGGCCGTGTCGCCGACCAAACCGATTACCGTGGCGAACGCGCCCTTGCTGACGTGTACATCGACGCCTTGCTCTTTAACCTTTTCAATAAGGTGTTCTATTTCGCGGTCGGTCGCGCCCTCCCGCATAATTATCATCATGAAGCATCACTCCTTGAACAGCATTATATACGTTTCAGATGTTTTCGCCCACGAAAACCGCTTCTCAGCCAACGCGTGCAGTTTTTTTCGGAAAACGGTGTCTTTTGTTGGATAGCGATCCAGAACGTGTACTACGCAGTCGGCCAATGCTCTGGTCAGAGGAATGCCCGGAATAAGCGATTTTAAGACCGGGTCTTTTAATTCGGCGTCCACCACGTCAAGAGGAGCTTTCAAACCCGAATGATAGCTGGCTACCGGGACCGCGCCGGCGCTTAATCCTTCGACCGCCGCCAATCCGTAGGCTTCCGGAAACACGCTTGGCATCATGGAGATATCCGAACCCGCCATAAGGGGCGCCAGTTGCTCGTGAGTCAGATGCCCGGCAAACCGGATCCTATTCTTCATATTGCCCGCGGCCGCTTTGGCGTATAACTCCTCTTCCTCCCAACCGAAATCCGGAATAACAGGGCCATGCTCGGCGGAAGCCTTAAGCTCAGGTTCCTCTTTAATTAATTGCCTGGCGTCAGCGAGGCGGCCTTCATTCAGCAAGCCGACAAACTCCTCAAGCGGTTTCCGCATCGGGCCGTCGCCTGCCAGGGTAAGTTTTACATCGCGGCCTGACTGGCTGATCAAGGGGACAGCAGCCACGGCGTAGTGAGTCCCCTTGGTCCACAAGAGCCTTCCGACCATCATGATCCGATCCTCCGCCGGCGCAGTCCCGGCATCCGGATTAAATCGGTCCGTATCGACCCCCGGCGATATAACCTCAGTCTTCCCGCTTATATCCAGGTCCAAACCCGCCGCGTACGAAATTACGTCGCGGGCGCTGTCCTCGCTCAGGGCGACCACCGCGGCCGCCTTCTTGACGCCTTCCGTAAAATAAGGCACCAGCCTCAAGTCCGTTTTGACCGAGAAATTCAAAGCGCTCCCGTGGATGGTCGCGCAAAACGGCGCCGACCCGTTCAGTGAGGCTGCGGTTTCGTAAGGCTGCATAATGGCATGGTTGGCTTGAACAAAATCTTGCGGCCAGGTCTGCCAAACAGTCTTAAGCGCGGTGATGTTGTCCTCTAGATATTCATTAATCAGCGTCACCGAAGCCTCTTGAAACGTTGTGTTCCTAAATCTTGTGTCCGATGAAGCGACGTACGTCAGCAGATTATCTCTTATGTCCGGCCTGACCAAACGGCATGCGCCTGAATAAGGCCGGGAGCGCGAGAAGATCTCATCCATTTCCAGGTTGCCTGGCCGCAGTTTGAAGAATGTGTCGATAAAATCGTAGGTTTCCGGCGCCCGCTCCTGACAGACGAGTGTTACCTCGTGTCCGTCCCGCGCGAATTGACGGCTTAGCTCCCTGACATAAACCGCGCTGCCCGAATCGCCCAGAAAGTAGCCGTGAACAACGGCGATCCTCATGCCTGTATTTTTCCGGACAGTCGCATCTTAATCAGCCGTAACAATCCCCGCGCCTTTCTTCCCCCGCTGAAAGCGTTATAAGTCAGACCGGTTTTTTCACCCGGCTTCTGCGCGGCGATCCGCGCGGCCAGCCGGCCGGCTTCCTCCAGCGGTACTCCGATCGCTTCCAGAACGTAGGGCACGCCGGCCGCTTTTGATTCCAGATTCTTCCCGACGCGCAGGTCTTTATAGAAATCTGTCGGCACCATGCCGGGACTTAGAAGGTGAATGGAGACCGGGTAGTCTTTGTTCTCTGCGGCCAGGCTCTTGGTTAAGCCGCTTATCGCGGCTTTGGAAGCGGCGTAAACGGACATGTAAGCGCTGGCCTTGCCGTCTCCGCCCTTGCCGGTAATGTTGATCAAAACGCCGCCATTTTTTTTCAGGTAAGGCAAGACCGCGCGGCAACCGTTGAGCGTCCCGATCACATTTACCTCTATGATCTCGTTAGCCTCGTCCTCAGTCATCTCGTCCAACGGAATCATCCCTTGCGGGATACCGGCGTTGTTGACCCAGACGTCCAGGCCGCCGAATATGTCGATTGACTCGTTTAGAAGGCGCTCGACGTCCTCAGCCTTTCTGACGTCGCAAGTAACCCCGGCGACGCGCCAATCCCTGGCCGCAAACGCCGCGACGGTCTCTTCTACCGCGAGACTCGTCCTGGAAGATACGACAACCGCCGCGCCGGCCGCTGCGCACGCTTCGGCGATAGCCCGGCCGATGCCGCGCGTCGACCCCGTAACAACGACGACCTTACCGTCAAGCGCCCCCATAGTACCCCTTGATCACAGCTTGGTGCCCTTGGAGTCCGCGAATGTCACTTCGCCGTTTAGCCGGGTAGCGGTGTAGACGGTGCCCCTTGGGTTCTTATAGATGATGGCATAGTTGTCGTCGTCGGCCGAAGCGATCTGAACCTGGCCGGGCTCCGGCTCGGCGTCCGTCCACTTCAGTTGTCCGTTTATCATCGCCAAGCCGGCCGCATCCATGCCGCTATATGAGCCGTTATGCGTTACGCCATAGGCGACCGCGGTGGTCACGGCTATCTGCAAAACGTCCGAAGCTTCTTTATTGTCTACTACCGTCTGAGCCGTGCCGCAGCCGGCCGTTGCTATCGCCAACAGCGCAAACACGGCCAATATCGTTCTTCTCATTTTTCTCTGGTAAAGTGCCAGGGGTAGCCGATGTTCTTGCCGTATATACCGAAGAGGCTGGCCAGGATGGCCGCCAAAACAACGCCCAGGCCCAGGACGATCAAGATGTCTCTGGCGACTGATGAGCTGAATACCAATCCGACCGCTATGAGTCCGACGCCGATAATCGTCGTCATCGCGAACGTCGGCGGTATGCTTTTCTGTCCAATGACAACTTCCGCGTGTTCGGTCGCGACAACCTTACCGGTCGCGTCTTTGGCCTCGACAAAAAAATCCATACAGGCGTTGTCCGCCACCGGCGGCGCCTTGATTGTAATAAAAGACGAACCGCCGCCTTTCCGGTCGATCGCCACCTCGTACCCGGCCGCTTCGTCGCACGGTCTTACCTCGATCGTGGTTGCTTCCGCGCCTTCCACTTCGACCTCGAATTTGCTTTCCGAGCCGGGAAAGGCCGCTCTTGATAACGGGTAGATGCGGATTTTCGCTTCTTCGTCTGCCATTGTCAGCTCCCTAGACATCTAGTCTACTGTTCAAACTTAGGCGATCATAACTTTCTAATTGTATCATTCATTCCTTGAAGCATTGGGGGTCGTCCGCCAGGTAATCCGGGACGCCATCAGCCTTGCTGACCGCCAACGCGACCGCCCGGCAGCCGCGGCACACATCCCATTTAGTGCACTCGCCGCATCTGTCGTGATACAGAGCCTTGTCCCTAAGATTATTGAGAACGTGGGAGTCCGCCCAGATGTCCCTTAAGGGTGTCTCGGTGATATTGCCTATGCCCATATTCATCCGGCGGCAGGGCATGACCGTACCGTCCGGCATTATGGTAACACCGGTTAAGCCCGCCGCGCATCCTCCGACCGCTATCCCCCCGCACGAGGCCGCTTCGCCGTCGATGTCTATCAGACAGTTTACGGGGTCCCTCGTCATTGCGGTTAGACCCGGCACTTTTAGATTCTTAATCGTCAGGAAAGCTTCTTTCAGTTCGGCCGGGGACAACATCGCCTCGGCTAAGGCGCCGCCCCTCCCCTCCGGAACGAGCCGGGCAAATCCGATTCTCGAAGCGCCCAAATCCGCGGCTTGCTCGGCGACCGCCGCTATATCGCCGGCGTTGAGGTTTGTCAAGGTAACGCTCGCCGTAACGTCCACACCGGCTGCTCTGAGGTTCTTGATACCGTCGGCGGCTTGGCGGAAACTGCCAGGACCACGGATTGAGTCGTGCGTTTCCGGCAATCCTTCCAGCGATACCTGGACCGCGCAAACGTCCGCTGCCCTGATTTTCTCGGCCGCGGATTTATCTATCAGGGTGCCGTTGGTCATCAGAAACGTTGTAAATCGCATTTCGCGGGAAACGTCCAGGATGTTGAAAAGGTCATTTCTTAGCAGGGGCTCGCCGCCGGTGAATTGGAGTGAACTTGAGATATCCAGTTCGTATTCTTCCGCCCAACCGTCAAGCATTTCCCGTATTTCACAAATTAAAAAAGCAATCCGGTCAGCCGTCAGCTCAGAATGGCTAACGCCTTTCTGATAACAATGCCGGCAGGCCAGATTGCACCTGTCGGTCAGATGCCACTGGATAAAGTACCCGTAGGGCTGCGCCATAGTTTCTTTTTGTGCCGAGACCGCCGACCGCGGCCTAAGAACTCTTTCAGTTCTCTCAGTTACGGCAGGTAGCCTTCTTCGACTTCGTCTCGAAGGCTTTCTTTAGGTTGCGAAAGAAGATCCTCTCCTTCTCCTTGGCATTTTTTGCCCTGGTAGTAGAATTCTTCACTCGCGTCACCTCCTGGCCTTGTTATGGTCGGGTAGCTATTATCTTAACGCTTACTATCGTTGAAGCCAAATCGGCAGCGGCCTCCTGGCTCATTTCGCCGGAAACCAAGGCTGCTTGAACTCGTTTGTCTCTTAGAATACGCGCCGCCGGCATCGCCGTCTCGTCAACAATCGAGATTTTCTTAAAACCGGCCTTTTTTATCGCCTTCCTGATGTCTTCTTTTTTGAACGCGTTCTCCAGGAATTCCGCCGCGGCTACGGCAGCCCGCTTCTTCGACGCGGCGGCTTCCTTCGTAATCGCCGGTTCGCATAGAATTAGACGACCGCCTGATTTCAATACCCGGCCGAGTTCCTTAAGCACTCGAGCCTTATCGTAAGAAAAAGTAACCGCGCAATTGGTAATGACAACGTCGAACGATTTATCCGCCGCCGGTAGATTCTCGCATTCTCCCGGCCTTATCTCCACGGTTCCAGATTTGAAAGATCGCGCCGCCCCCCTGGCTTTGGTGACGTCTTCGGGCGCCTCCTCGATGCCGACGACAAGCCCTTTCTTCCCCGCCGACATACCGGCGATGAAACAATCGGCGCCGGTCCGGCAGCCGGCCACCATCACCGCCGAACCCGGTTTTATGTCCGAAACAGCCAACGGATTCCCGCAGCCGTCTAAAACATCTATGCCTTCCGGCAACAGAGCTATTTCATCGGGTCCGTATCCTAGCTCGGCCGCCGCCCCCAATAACGCTTGGAGGGCGTCGCCCTCGCTCTCTCTAATAGACGCGGCCCGCGCTTCTTCTTCGCGGATAGACTCCTGGTAGCCGCGGCGGGTCATTTTTCTTATCTCATGAAGGTCTTCGTATGGCAAAGTCACGCCTCCTCGTAAGCCATTATGGCAAGCGTTTGTTAAAAAGAAAAGAGGGCGGGTTCCCCCGCCCCCAGTAAGTCTTGTTTTTGTTCTGTTTCCCCGATTTGTTACATATTCAAATCGACATAAGCGAACGTCCGTCCGGTTATGCTGACGTCCTTAACCTTCGCCTTCAGGTCTTTCGCGTCCTTGCTAATGTCGTAGATCAGATAACCGGTTCCCGTTTGCCCGGCCGGCACAGGATTCTTTGTCAGGCTCTCTTTCCCGATCGCGGCGAGATATATGTTATTGTTCTTCGAGTCGAAGGTGTAGGAATTGCGATTGCCGTCCATTATCTCGATTTCCTCGCCGGTCAGGTTGGCGGCTTCTCCGCTATTGTTCTTCAGGCTGACCTGCAGCAGAACGAACTGCCCTTCAGCTTTAAATTTGCCGGCCGCGTCGGTCCTGTTTAGTTCCATCGACTTCTCGGCGCTCAGTATTTTCCAGACGCCCTTGCCAACAGGCGCGTCCTCTTTCAGATTGTAGGTTTTTGTTCCGCCGCCGCCTCCGCCGCCGCATGCGACCGCGCCAACAAGCAGCACTAAGACACTAATCGCCGCTATACCGAACACCTTGTATTTCTTCACTCCGCCACCACCCTTTATTCAATCCATTCAACAGGTACAAAGGCGTTATCGTCTTGCCAAGACTGTAACTTTAGTAACTTTATCACATGTGAAATTTTAGTCAAGAAACAAAAGACCGGCCCGCGGACGCTGTCCGCAAGCCGGTCTTCATGATTTTGTCTTTATTATAGAGAGCGCGTTATTAGAACCCTAAAGAGACCAAGGCGCTTTTACTTGAAGTTACATCCGGGTCGCGAACCCGTAATTTAAGGTCTTTCGCCGCTTCCTCGACATCAAACGCGACCCAACCTGTGACCGTTTCTCCAGGCTCCACGCGTCCGCCCATCAGCCCGTCCTTACCCATCGAAGTCAGAAAGGTGTTGTTCTCCTGCGCGTCGAAATTGTATATCTTGTTTTCGCCGCTGACGATCTCCAGTTCGACGCCCGTCAAATTAACAGCGTCGTTACTAGTGTTCTTAAGCTGCGCCTGGACGAAAACAAATTGTCCAGTGGCCTTGGAGCCCGACGGCGTTACCTTCATGTGCTCGACCGCCAGGACTTTCCAAACTGATTTACCTACGGCGACCTCGTCTTTTACTTGGAAACTTTTAACGCTGGCGCCGTCCGAACTGGCGCAACCTGCGATCAACGCGGCTATGGCAAGGATGGAAATACCTGCAAGCAGAGCGACTTTATTTCGCATTGCGAGTGCCTCCTTTGTACCTTATGTTACGAAGTCAGTATATCAGATACATCGGCACTTGTTAAGCAAAACTTAATATTACGTAACAGGGGTCGCCAGTTCTTCGCTTTCTTCTCGGGCGGCGCGGCTCATTAAATCCTTCAGACAGTCGAGCGGAAGGCGTTTCTCATAAAGAACCTCATAGACATGTTCAGCAATCGGCATGCTCACGCCGTATTTTTCGGCCAGTCCCCGGACCGCCCGGCTGGTTTGCACGCCTTCGGCGATCATGTGAATATCCGCGTAGATCTCGTCAATGGTCTGTCCTTTGGCAAGCCGTTCCCCGACCAATCGGTTGCGGCTGTGTTGACTGAAACATGTTACAACCAGGTCGCCGACGCCCGCCAGGCCGCTGAATGTCAATGGGTGGGCGCCCAAGGCCGTACCCAAACGCGTCATTTCCGCCAAACCCCTGGTAAGTAGCGAGGCTTTGGAGTTATCCCCGAATCCCAGTCCGTCCGACATACCGGTTGCCAGGGCGACGACGTTCTTGGTCGCTCCTGCTATTTCCACACCTATAAGGTCAGGATTAGTGTATACGCGGAAATACGGCGTCATATAGGCTTCCTGAAGCGTCTTTGCGACCTCCCTGTCATAGGCGGCGATCACCGTCGCGCTGGGAACCTCCTTACCGACCTCCTCGGCGTGGTTCGGCCCCGATAAAACCGCCAGGCGGCGGCGCGCGGCCGATCCGAGCACGTCTTCTATAACCTCGGTCATCCTCATGAAGCTGACGTTTTCGACACCTTTGGTTTGGCTGACGATTATCGTCTCCCGCCCCATATGCGGTTTTGCCTTCTCGATCACCTCGCGCATGGCGTGTGAGACTACGACCATAACGGCCGCGTCGGCGTCCGCCAAGGCTTCGGCCATGTCGTTCGTGGCGTTAAGGTCCTTAGGCAGGGGCATATCCGACAGGTACATCGGGTTGCGATGTTTCTCGTTTATCCCGGCGGCGACTTCCTTCTCAAGCGCCCATAGCCTTACATCGTGGCCCTTCTTGGCCAGCAATCCGGCCGTGGCCGTGCCCCAGCTGCCCGCGCCTATTACCGCTATCCTCATTTGTCCAATTTCACCTTATGCCCTATCTTCGTCTCTTCGCCTTTGAAGAGCCGGACCACGTTTTTCCTGTGCGTAAAAATAACCATGCCGGCACCGACTATCGCGAACAAGATGACCGGCCAAGGCTCATGAAAGTAGATTACCATAAGCGGGTACATAATCATGATAATGACACTGGCTAGCGACACATAACCCGTAGCCGCGATCAATATTCCCCAAAATATGAATAAAGCGGTCGATATCTGCCACGTCAAACCAAGGCTGACGCCGAAACCCGTGGCCACGCCCCGGCCGCCCTTGAACTTGAGAAACACCGGCCAGTTGTGCCCGCCGACGACGGCAAAACCGGCCAGAACGATTGATATGTCCGGCAGCTTCAGCAACCGCGCGGCGACCACCACAAAAACGCCTTTCAAGAAATCCCCGGCTACGGTCAAGGCCGCCGCCAGTTTGCCGGCCGTCCTTAACACGTTTGTGGTGCCTGTGCTGCCGCTGCCATACTTTCTTATATCGACTCCCTTGGCGATCCGCACAATAACGTATCCGAAAGGAATCGCCCCTATAAAATAGGCTGCCCCCACTACGGCTATTGTTTCTAATATGACTCTTGCGTCCAATTAATCATCCTCATGCTCTTAGCTCGCGGCCCTTAGCTATTTAGTCTTTCTTTCCTTGGCTCTAAAACGTAATCTAATCGGACTTCCGGTAAAATCAAAACTTTCCCGGAGGCGGTTCTCGACGGTTCGCCTGAATCTTTTACTGACCAGGCCAGCCGTCCGCCGCGCGCTTAAGAAGAACACGATCGTCGGCGGCTCTATAGTCGCCTGTGTGCCGTAAAGGACGCGCCAGCTTTTGCCCCGGTCGCTGCCCTCGAGCGACCTTTTGTTGTCCTCAACGAATTTGTTAAGATCCGACGTCGGAATGCGATCGCGATAGGCGTCGATCACCTCATCGACCAGATCGAATATCTTGCCCAGGCTTCTGCCGGATAAGGCCGAGACCGTAACGACCGGCGCGTACGAGACGAAGTGTAGTCGCTCTTTCATGTCTTTCAGGACTTCCTCGGCCGACTCGCCTTTTATCAGGTCCCATTTATTAATGAGGATTATACAGGCCCGGCCTCTTTTGGCGATGTCCGCCGCTATATGCTGGTCCTGCTCGGTAACGCCTTCGCCGGCATCTATTACCAGAAGAGCGACCTCGGACCTCTCCAGCGCTTCGATCACCCTGAGCGAACTGTAATACTCCACGTCGTCGGTTACCTTCGATTTCTTACGCAAACCGGCTGTGTCGACGACAAGATACGTCTTGCCGCCCTTGACGATCTTCGAGTCGATGGAGTCGCGCGTCGTCCCGGCCATCTCGCTGACAATCGCCCGCTCCTGTTCCAGCAAGCGGTTGAGGATGCTTGACTTGCCAACATTCGGCCGGCCGACGATCGCCAGGCGCGCCGCCGGCTTATCTTCCGGTTTTTCGTCAGGCAGAAGAGATGTGACAACGTCCAGCAAATCGCCGATCCCAATACCGTGAGCCGCGCTGACCGGGAACGGATCGCCCAAGCCAAGTTTATAGAATATCGTCTCGTGCGGCGGCTGCCCGGGATCGTCCCATTTGTTGACGACAAGAATGACGGGTTTCTCCGTCCGCCTTAGGATATCGGCCACGTCTTCATCCTGTCCCAAAAGGCCGTCCTTGGCGTCAACTATGAATAGGATGGCGTCCGCCTCGCGAATCGCGAACAGGGCTTGATCTCTGATTTTCTTGGTTAAGCCCGCGGTTTCGTCGAATTCCAGTCCGCCGGTATCGACAAGAGTGAAAGTACGCCCGTTCCAATCGGCTTTCAGATATTTACGGTCGCGCGTAACGCCCGGTTCAGCCTGGACGATAGCTTCACGCCGGCCGATAATCCGGTTTATAAGGGTTGATTTGCCGACATTTGGCCGGCCTACGACTGCCACAAGCGCCATTATATTTTTACCGCCCCGCGCTTAAGGCATTTTCTCGAGCGCCGCTACGACTTCTTCAAGGATATCGGTTGAAGTCGAAGCGCCTGTCGTTACGCCGACACTATCTCCCGGTTTAAACCATCCCGGATCGATCTCTTCGGCTGTCTCCACATGATACGTCGGAGTGCCGGTTTCCTTACACATCTCCGCCAGCCGCGACGTATTCGCGCTGTTCTTGCCCCCGAGCACCAGCATGACGTCAACCGAATCCGTTAACATCAAAGCGTCTTCCTGGCGTCGCGAGGTCGCATTGCAGATCGTATTATATACTTTGAGCTCGGCCACGGTTGACGCCAGCATACCGGCGATTTCTTGGAGCTTCTCGGCCGACTGTGTCGTCTGGACCACCAGGCCGACTTTTCGTTCCTTTTTCGGCACCAACGCCAGGTCTTCCGTCCGCTCGATAACCAAAGCTCGACCGCCGGCGTGACCCATGATCCCCAGAACCTCCGGATGGTCCTTCTCTCCCAGGATTACCACATAGTATCCGGCCGCGGCTAATTCCGCCGCTTTCTGCTGAGCCTTTTTTACGAACGGGCAGGTCGCGTCCAGGACATTCACGCCTTTGGCGCGCGCTTCTTCAATCGTTTCCGGCGCTACGCCGTGTGACCGGATAATAACCGTTCCGCAGTCGATGTCTTCCAGACTGCCGGCCACCCCGACTCCCTCGCGCCTAAGCAATTCGACGACCTGCGGATTATGAATAAGCGGACCTAGGGTGTTGATCGGTTCACAACCTGGTCCGGCAGCCGACCTGGCCATATCCAGCGCCCTTTTAACCCCGTAACAGTAACCGACCTGCCTGGCGACTTTAACTTTTAGTTTGTTGTTCTCCGGCAAATCCGGACTCCCTTTTCGCTTGAAACAATATCATTATTCTAGCAGTATCCTGGTTGTCGCGTGATGCCCCGCCTTATCACCAGCGACTATCTGCTTGACTAGACACTTTTAATACCGTATGATTTTTTTGTTCGCGTTTGAAGCCCTTTTCAAAAAGCGTTTCAAGCGAGCAATACGGTAGGGAGCAAGAAACGGAGGTACGTCTTGGAAAGCGGAACAGTAAAGTGGTTCGACAACAAGAAGGGCTACGGTTTTCTGGCGCGTGAGGGCGGCGAGGACGTTTTCGTCCACTACACCGCTATCGGCGGGGACGGCTACAAAAGCCTAACCGAGGGCCAGGCAGTCGAGTTCGAGATTGTTGACGGAGACAAGGGCAAGCAAGCCGCGAACGTAACAATCAAAGAATAACTTGCCTTGCGATTAAAGAGGGGCCCTCAGGGGCCCCTCTTTTTTTATGCTATATTGGACACCATGAATACCGTTGAGGTTCTTCTCGCCGTTTATATCTTCCTGATAGGTCTGGTCATCGGCAGTTTCTTAAACGTTGTCATCTATCGCGTGCCCAGGGGCGCGTCGATTTCCAAAGGACGCAGCCATTGCCCGGAATGCGGCCGGCCGATACGAGGTTACGACAACATCCCGTTGTTAAGCTATCTGATTCTTCGAGGACGTTGCCGCGATTGCGGCGCCAAGATCAGCTCCAGATATCCTATAGTTGAATTGCTAACGGGCCTTCTTTTCTTGGCCGTTTTCTTTAAGCAGTACTCGGGCACCACAGATATCCTCCGTTGGCCGGACCTAGTAATGTTAGTCGCTTATCTGTATTTTGCCGCCGTTATGGTCGCGGTCTCCTATATCGACGCCGACTTCCACATCATCCCCAACAGGATCGTCTATCCCGCCTTCGTTATCGCCGCGGTTCTGCTGGGCGTCGCCGGCCGCGATCCGTCAGCTTGGCTTACCATGCTTGTCGGCGTGGCGCTTGGCGCCGGTTTGCTTTTTATAATATTTTTGTTGGCTCCGCTTGTTTTCAAGAAACAGGGCATGGGTTTCGGCGACGTTAAGCTGGGCGCGGTTCTCGGCGTTTACCTGGGGGCGCCGGTCGTTCTGACGCTCTTCCTGGCTTCCATTATAGGCACCTTTTACGGAGCGATAATGATCGCCTCAAAGAAATTAAAATGGCAGGAGCATTTCGCCTTCGGGCCCTGCCTTTGCGTCGCCGCCTTGATCACATATTTTGCCGGCGACACCATCTTAAACTGGTACCTTAGTCTGTTTGTTTGAAAGAATACGAAGAGTACGAGGATCACAAGTACGATAGCTTTATTCTTCTAGTGAGCGTAGCGAATCGAGAAGTAAGAATAACTCATTGACTTCTGATATGTTCAGGTTTACAATTTAATAAAGGCGAACAAGTGTTCGCTGTCATACCACTACAGTAGGGATGTCTTCTTAAGCCGCCTCATGCCGGTCGTCTCCCCAGATGACCGGACGCCTGCTCAAAAGGTCTTAAGAGGCATCCTTACATTTTCCCTATAACGAATTTCCTGAGTCGTCAGTATATTTAAAAGTCCCATCGCTTTTTCGGACGACTTTATACGCCGCTCCCGCGTCATCTTTATACTTGAATGTAAATGTGTCCTGTCCGGCCTCTATGACGCCTACCTTACCGGTTCCGGGATCACCGTCAACCCAGTTAATCGAGGAGTCGATGTCCGCCAGGTCGCTCGCCGCCATACCGTCAAAAGTGCCGTCATTCTCGGCCGCGAATTGCTCCGCATCCATAGCCGAATTACGCAAAACGGACATAGCGGCCGCGCGGTCCGCTTTGTTGGTCGTATTTATGACGGCACTGCCCATCACGAAGGCAATAACGACAATGATGACGCAAGCAAGCAGCAAGACCGCGGCGCAACCTATCCCACCGATAATCCACCACTTATTGATGCCTTTCTTCTTTGCCTGGCTTGTGCCTCCCTGTTCTTGCTCCACAACAATCATCCCCCTTCCGGCTGGCAATAGAACCATTATTGCACTTATTTCTTAAAACAAAACCTTAAACTTGAATCGGGTGATTCCGTCATTGCGGGGAGCGTACAACGCGGCAACCTCTGAGATAACACGAACCTATCATAGAACAGTCATCCTGGGCTCGCGTTTTATACGAGCGCAGGAACTGAGACGCTGCTTACTCTCCAGGTAAAATCGTGCCCTGTAGGTCAGAAACATGAACAAAGATTAATTCTCGTGCATGGTGAATCAAGAACAAAAGCAGAAACAAAATCCAGGAAAAATCGTCCTTGGTGAATCAGAAACTAAAAAGGTTAAAAAGCACGACCTTACCCCGTCTACAACGAGTTCTCTGGTTAACCGGAGAACCGGAGAATCAGAAGACAGGAACCAATCAAGGAACAGTCATCCTAAGGAGGTCGGCGAAGGCGACCGACGAGGGACCTGACGCGCCACTTACTTTACCAACTAATCTCGTGCATGGTGGATCAGGAACAAAAACTAAAAAGGTTAAAAAGCACGACCTTACCCCTTTTTCACAATCTTGATTTCTTCTGGATTTAATCCGTAAAGCTCATAAACGAGCTGGTCTATTTGGCGCACAACCGCCCGATGTTAAGATACAAGACGTGACCCCTTAATCTGTCAATGACGCGGAACATTCTTGGGCAAGCTCATAAGCAAGCTGGTTGACTTAAAGCCTAGTCTCTACATGTTTCTTCATTTCGATCACAATCTCCAGAATTTCATTTGCTCTATCAAAGTCAAGCTTCCGCGTTGATTTTTGATAACGTCCTTCTATCCTAAAGCCGCTAAGTGAATTAAGGCTATCGCGAAACTTGTCAGGCGCATTTCCAAGTTTAACGTATCGGTTATAACCTATCTGAATTGCCTTATGGCTATCTTTTTTGGGCTGTTGTATAAGAAGCAACTCTGCCTTCGCAAGAAGCTCAGCTGCCGAGAAACAGTTGTCGGCAAAAGCAATAAACAATCCTTTCTTAAGAGCATACTTTGATAGCTCTACAAACTCCTGTGCAGCTATGAGATGACTTTTTACCTTTCCCCTGTTATACCTTGCGTCAAATTTCAAATACCACAATCTATTGAACTGGAAGGCGCTGATGTGTCCGGCATCTATTTCGTCGTCGGTCAGTCTTATTGTGTCCGGTAGAATATCTTCCACATCAGATAAAAATATCTGGTCCCCTTGTTTGAATGATGCTGTATCATTCTTCGTAAAGGTTGCAATAATCCTCGTCTCATCGTTTAGTCTAACTTCTGGCTTTAGTCGGTCGGGGAAAAACACAACCTGCCACTTTTTAAGAACAAAAGGTCTATCCACTAGTCCTTGCTTTTGTCTCCGCTCAATTTCAGGCTGAACCCACAAAGCCATGGCCTGTGACCAGAGAGCCTGTCCTCTTTCATCTTCAGGCTTTGCTATATCGCTCAATGGCATTTTCCTCAATCTTGATTTCTTCGGCTAATCCGTAAAGCTTATGAGCGAGCTTTATGTCTTGCCGGCCTTGCTTGACCTCTTTTCAATCGATGACCCGCTTTATTAAGAGACAGGGTCTTATTTAAGAGACAGGGTCTTATCCATTTGAAGCCTTCGTAAAAAGAGCAATAACTATCCAAGCACCTATACTTGCTATGGTCCCAACGACTAAGGGAATAAATATTGTTTTCTTCTTCTCTCTGAACGAAGCCATGAGACTTGTGTCTTTTAGAATTTCGTCGCGAGACCCTGATTTTTCCACTTTGCTAACTATCGCTATCGATATAACAAATGCAAAGCTAAGCAACGAAGGTAAGAAGAAAGCCCATTTATGTGTCCGCATGACCACCATATAGGCTCCAAGCAAAGCGGGGACAACAGATCCCAGAACTGCCTTAAACACCCACGCGACAATGAAGTTCTTAATGGCTTCTTGCTCTCTTACGCGAGCTAATTCATCTCCAAGTGTCTTAATTTCTTCCTCAAGCTTCTCTATTGCTCTTACGCCAGCTGTTGCATTAGATGAAGTCACCTGCATTGCACGATCTTTCTCCTCGATCACTGATATAAGATCCTTAATTTGTTGATCTTTCTTAGCGCTTTTAAGAGCCACACTTTTTGCTTTTTGCTTTTCTATTTCAAGCGCTTTCTGCGCTGCTTTATTCTCATCTATAATAGCCGCATGTACTAGTTGTGCTTGTTTCTCTTCGTCATCTCCTGACTTCAGCATTTTTCCTTGCAGAGCTTCATTCATTAGTATTCCGGATAATGTAGTCTCAGATAGGCCATCGATGTTCTCGTATCTAGACAACGTCTTCAAAATACGTATTGTCGCTCTTTCTGCGTCAGTGTCAAAACCATGGAACAGAAACGGCAATCTCAGGCTACTAACAATTGCTTCCTCAAATTCAGGCGTCCTTGGAATCCAGAATTGCAGCATCTGCATAAGTGATACTGGGCTAAGGCATATAGGCATGTTTCCAGATTGACTCAGTTGACGTTTTTTATCGTAGTTAATAAAGCGATAGTCTACAGTGACTATCCAAAACTCAGCATCTATTGGTGACTCCGTTCTTGCCGGTCGGATGTCTTTCACAAAATGCCATAATGTGAAATCATGAGCAAATTGCTCATATGTTTTCTTTCTGGGGGTCCCTTTCTCGTCTTGCTCTTCAAGAGCCCTCATGATGTCATCAACTACGGTTTGATCGGTTCCGTATTTGCTCAAATCTGCATTGTATAACTCGATTCCTTTGTCGGAGAGTATCTTTTGAAGCCCCTTAATGTAAGGGTTAAAATAGCTTTGAGCGTCGAAGCCACTTTTAGCTTTTTTTGCTTCTTCTACATACTTTAAAGCTAGCCCACTAAGGTTTCCTGAGGATGCTGCATTCGCAAGACTCCCGGTCATTCTTAGTCCGCCAAGATAATCACTATATGATGTCAGCACCCCACGTGTTTCATCAAGAGTTGGTGGCAATACTCGTAGCTGGATATCTACCTTGCCAGATAATTTAGACACTAAATCCATTAGCAAACGAGCAGCTTCATTGGATGGATTCTCATGAATTCCAAGAGCAGAGAAAATAAAATTAGTATCTAGGAATAAAATAAACTTCGGCGACTGTGTCTCAAGTCGCTGAAGTTCATCTAACGCGCTAGACTTTAGGTTCGTTGATTCTAGAAAGAAATATGCATTTAGCAAACGTAACAAATAAACTCTTATAGAAGAGTTTTTTGGATCCAAGAATGAAATGATGGCGTTTCTAAGTTGAGGTCTTGTTTCTGCGTCAAATCTATTTAGAAATCCTTGAAACGTCATCAAACGCCCAACTTTATCTTCAATACCAGCGCCGACGTCTGCTATCAGGTCATAGATATGGGCTCCCATTTCTTGAACTAAAGGTATAAGCATATCTTCTGAGAAATGTCTCCAGGTATCTTCCAGATCTAATTTTGGGCAGCATTTCTTTACGGCATCAGTGAATAATGATTTGACAGTTTCTTCATTCTTCTCGCTATCTTCTATTGCCAAATTCAATTCTCTTAGGCCATCTTCTGATATTTTGTATTTTCCATCCGGTAGCTGCACGATTTTTGATTCTTTTAAAAGACCAATAAGCTGTCGCTCCATACGTATATTGTCTATTTCAATACTAAACTCCTTTTGAAGCGAAACTAGAATTTCCTCTGTTGAAAGTGGGTCCGATGCTGCCCATAGCGTCGCCACTATGAATTGTTGAATAACTTTTTCCCACCAGTTTGTTTTGTTGAGTTCAATATGATGAATTAACGAAGCTATCTCCGCAGGTAGTGGTTTTGTCATAATTCCTCCACAATCTTGATTTCTTCGGCGGTTAGGCCGTAAAGCTCATAAACGAGCTGGTCGATTGACAGCTAAGTCAGGTTTTTGTTCAGGATTTAGGTACGGTAAACAGTCCGGCGGGAAGAGTCGGCACTGCCCCTAAATATGATTGTCTAATTAGTTGCATCGCCGCCGGTATCTCGGTCTCATCGCTAACATTGAAGTCATATAAATTTTCGCCCCAGTTGTAGGACGCAGGAACTGGCCTCAGTATTTTTAAGGGGTCGTTTGGCTTCTCGATTGTCACATACAACCGCAGTCTGTTCTTATAAATATGTATATCAACAAATTTTCTACTAGCGCTGAAACTAATATAATTCTTTGTTGCTTTAAGCGCGACGTCCGATCCTAGGGCAAGTATTTGTGCTTTTAATGTTATATAAAGGTCTACTGCTTTTTCTGACACACCTTCCATTAGGTCATCTTCTGAATATACTTTGACCTGGTCACTAACCTGCCTTATTGCTGGAACTCTGCCCGACAGGCTGTTGATTGAAGCTGTTGATCCCGAAACTTCGAGCCGGTTGTATAGGATTGTATTGTTTTCATATACTTTAACTTCCCAAAGCTCAATCGGAAGATCATTGAATCCCAGCGCCCCAAGTTGGTAGGCAGTAAATGATGGTGCAATAAATACCACCCTTGATTGACTCCAATCAATATCGCTCTTTTTGAGATTACTGCCCGCTCGCTCATTTAGCTCTAACACAAAGTCAGCTTGATTATTTAGAAGTAACTGCAAATAGCTAAACCCCTGATCGATAACACTATAATTCTTATCGCGCTTATACTCGATTAGGACGAAAGATTTTGCCTCTGCGTTATATGCAATAGTGTCTACTCGCAAATTCTGAAGCTGAAACTCTTTGTTGGTAGCCCCACAGATAAACTGAAGCCCAAAGACTTCCTCAAGATTCGCTTCCGTCAGCTTCTGAATATCGCGCTCCAGGTCAATCTTTTTTTCGCGTATTAGCTTCAGACTGTTTTTACTTTTGCTAAATATTGGCATATTGACTCCTAGATAATTGATCCCTCCACGATCTTGATTTCTTCGGGGGTAAGGTCGTAAAGTTCATAAACGAGCTGGTTGATTTGGCGGTCGGTGGCGTCGATTTGACGCTGCAACGATTCCCGTTCTGTCGGTGTTTTTGCCTGAGGTATCTTATTCATCAGGCGAAGCATGTTGTCAGATAACCTTATTATGTCTGCCTTCATATTTTTTTCAGATTGAATTGAGTCGTCTGGAACCTTTATGGGAAACTGAACAAAGAATACTGAGCTAGGCTCATAGAAGCCACCCCGAAGCTTCGGTAACATATGCTGAAACAAGAAATTATTAAGCTTGCTGTTCAGTACTCCTAACAGATATTTGTCTTCAAGGGGTATTATGTAACATTTCTGGTTAGCCAAGACACCCTTATTATCAAATGCAAACTCTGGCTTCCTGCATATGTTCGGGTAAACAATCTTTGGCTCTTTGAAATCCTCAAAATATTCAGACGCGTATCGGCTTAAGGCAAACCAGGGAAATCTACCAGCTTTGGCCTCCGGCCTATCCTCAAGTTCTTTTCTAAAGCTCTTCAAGTGCGCTTCTACTGCGGGATAGGTGCCGATGTCTAGATCCCAGGGAATATATAGAACGAATAGGTCTGGATAATCAACCTTCCATCGCTTAATATCTCTTCCACGAAGCCACGGCATAACTAAATCGTGACTCTTCGGATCCTCGTCAATCAATCGGTCTCGAGTTGCCTTATCAACAACAAATGCATCGTTAAAGCCGGTTAGAAACCCACGATAAATCTTTCCGCCCACATACTCGCCAAGCGGCACGCCTTTGCTTTTTAGTTTGTCCAAAAGCGCCTGAACAACCTCGTTGGCTAATGGCCAACCCTTGTCATCTAACGAAGTCTGATTGACTGTGTATTCGCGCTCTTTTACATAGAGAGCCAAATCATCGAAGTCTAGTGAATCTATCTTTGCTGCTTGGAAGGTCCTTGTTGTGCCATCCTTGCCAATGGTCAATATGCACGGGTACGTAGTAGCGGTCTGGAAAACAGGTAAATCGCCGAAGTCGATGATGCCTTCGATATGCTGTTCTTTAAGCCATTTCCGCAGCGGCTCGCCGTAATTGGCGCGCATCCACTTGTTGGCGACAATAATGCCGAAATGTCCGCCTTTCTTTAGTAGACCCACACCCTTTTCAATGAAATAGGTATACAGGTCCGCTGTTCCAGCGTATGTTTTGAAATGCGCTTTCGCATATGCCTTGAACGCATCTCCCAGGATTTCTTGTCGAACATACGGCGGATTGCCAATAACGGCGTCAAACCCGCCTGCTTCTCGATTCCCCCGACGAGCAGAACCGTCGGGGTCACTCGAAGAGTATTTTGGCGTTCCGAATACCTCTGGAAACGCCTGTTCCCAATCCATCGGGTTTATTCGGGCCAATTCTTCCGGCTCGATGATAAGCTTCTCGGCGAAGTAATCCGTGCCAATCAAGGAATTCCCGCATTTGATGTTTGCGCTGAGGTCAGGCAGAACGCGCTTATCAAATAGTGTTCTTTGAGTCTCGTCTTCTAGTACTTTAAGGAGCAACGATAATTTAGTGACTTCGACAGCTTGGCTGTCGATATCGACACCGTGAATGTTATTAATCAGAATCCGCCGGCGTTCCGGCAATGTCAGCCGATAACCGCTGCTGGATTCATATAGCTTCGGTGACTTTCCTTTAAGTAGTTTGGCTGGTTCGTGATTCCGGTAATATTCAAGATACCAGTCGAGCAGGAACTGATAAGCTCCGATAAGGAAAGATCCGGAGCCGCACGCTGGATCAAGAATATTTAGCTTGTCTACATCCTTCGGTGTTTTTCCCTCAACTAGCTTCCCAACCGTGTTCTTTACAATGTAATCGACGATATATGTGGGGGTATAATAAACGCCGCCTGCTTTCTTAACCTCAGGTTTATCTTCGACCTTAGCTTGATGACCTTCGGTGAGACGAATCACCTTACCTAGGAATCGCTCGTATACCTGACCGAGGATATCCGCCGATATGACCGAGAACTCATATGGACAATTCGGATAGTAAATCCGTTTGATAATTTCTTTTATTGTTTTGTCGTCGATGGTCAGACTCGGCGTCAGATCATCCGGGTCTTCAGCAATGTCTTTCTCTTTTTTAAAGTGGAATAAACCGGAGTTGTATCGCTCGTCTGCGTATAAGAAGTGTTTCAGAAGTGCCTTATATACTTCTTTACCTGAGGCTATTTTCTGTAGGTCCCCGTAGCTTTCAACGCCTCGATCCTCACAGATGCGGAGAAAGATGATCCGATCAATGGTTTGCTGAACTGAATAATTAAGTTGCTCGACGGTCAGGTGTTTGTTACGGATGGCGATGTTCTTCGCCAGTTCCTCACGCCAAGACTCGATTTCTTTTAGAAACGCTTCGTCAACGGTTTGCGTCCCCCGCTTCTTGTCAGAGATTGCGTATTTATCGAAAGCGCCCTTTAGGATGGCATCCTGAGAAAATATGCCGGCTATCTCATCCCATTTGTCTGCATAATCTTTATAGGTGTAATAGTTGAGCCGGCCGACGCCGGCTTTGTCAGTGACGTTAGGCTTTGTACGACAATCGTAGACGGCGAACTCTTCAAAGTCTGTGATTATTCCCAATGGAAGTTTGGCTGACCAGGCGTAGCGCCTAATCTGGAACGCGACGCCCATGTCTTCTTTCAAGTTGATCGAGGGCTTCTTGGCCTCAACGTAGAACTTCCGGGTGCCGCCTATGCGGAATTCATAGTCCGGCTTTTTGGCCTTTCCCTCGACATCGACAGACGCTTCGCGCACAACATCTTTGTATTGCTCGGCGCGGGCTTTCTTGTTGGCAATATCCCAACCAAGCGCTTCAAATAAAGGGTCGATGAATTCAGTACGGATTTCCGCTTCGCTATAGACACCGGCGCGGTATTGCTCCCGGTTCTGCTCATATCGCTCAATGAGTTCGATGATTGCCTGAGGTGCCGCCACGTATTTGCCATCCTTCCACATTCCCGCGGATAGTTGCTGTGATTATAACATCTGTATATAAATAGATACTACGTAAGAAATCGTTTAAATAATTGTATCGTATCGAACAAGTGTTTGCCATGGAAGGATTGGGCGTAATTGACTCCTAAATGAAAAAGAACCCCGTAAGGACTAACCCTCACGGCGTTCTTTTCCCTATTGATTCTACTGTTAGTATAAACTCTCTGTTTGCCCACAGTCAACAGAGAGTTACTCGCAGTAATCACCGTATGTCGACATGTACATCCCATAACCTAGGTTGGACACGAAATTTCTACATGTCCATCCTGTGGATATGTATTATGGACTTCTCGATGATTCTGCACTTTATCGACACGTTGTTAATACGTGTCGACGGCATCGACACGTTAGCGTAACAACAAATCAATCAGAGTGGTTTCTGTTTCTGCTCGTGGCCCCTCGCCTCAATCCTCTCACAGTCGGGGAGAGGAAAATAATAAGATCGAGCACCATAATCCGCGAGTCTATTATTGTGGGCGGGAACATCGAACAAGGGTTTCCTTTTTTATTTAGTTCCGCGGACCAGTCCACGGTTGCATTGGCCTCCGACCTGGCACCCTCACCTTCTCCATTCACTTCGTTCAGTCGAAGAATATTATAATCGAGCATGTGGACAAATCACGACCGAGCGGAGAGCATTGTTTGCGAAGGCGTTGCGACTTGAAACATGGGGTCAGGCCCTATCGCATAAGAAGAAAGGGCCTGACCCCAAGACACAACGATGGTAGGCCGCGAGCTGCCTGCTCGTCTATCTAGAACGTATGCTTTTGTTCGAAGGTCGTAAACTCGCCGGTGGGGGTTTCCCATTGGATTTCGACTCCGGCGACTTGGGCGGCCGGCGGGCCTTCGTAGCACCAGTCAATCAATCGCCTGGCGGCTTCCTTGTTGCCCTCCGCGACGATTTCCACGCGGCCGTCAGACAAGTTTCTGACCCATCCACATAGATCTAAACCGTCCGCAGTCTCAGCCGCGGCCGCCCTGAAGAAGACGCCTTGCACATGTCCCGATACAAAGATATGCGCGCGCGATTCAGGCATTTTTGATTTCCTCCTCGTCGCGCTTCTCTTTTTCTTTCTCGCGCTTATCCGGAATCACCTTTTCCGGCGGCGCGACAGGCTTACGCGCCTTCTTGTAAGCCCTCAACAAATCTTTTTTTGATTGCTCGGAATTTTGCTTGTCCATAGGGGAATTATAACAATGACACTAGTTAAACTTCTCGACTCCTCGCTTGCGCTCCTCGCTCGAAGATTATTTTTTACAAAAGAACTGTCTGCGTGCTTGGCCCCCTCACCTCAATCCTCTCCCCGTCGGGGAGAGGCAGTAATAAGATCGAGCATGCGGACAGGCGAATCTATTGTCTGGGGCTTCTCGACTCGCTACGCTCGCTCGAAGAGCAATTCGGGGGTTTCGCTCGAAGATTATTTTTCACAAATGAAACATGGGGTCAGGCCCTATCGCATAAGAAGAAAGGGCCTGACCCCAAAGCACTAACGATGGTAGGCCGCGAGCTGCATGCTCGTCTATCTGTCCTGCATACTCTCCACTCCTAACAAAAACCCCTAAACCCCTGAAGAGATTAAACCGACATATGTAATAACACGTCGCAAGTGGCGCAAATCTAGGACAGGCGGCAAGGAAATGAAAGAAGAATTTGTCGAACTAAAACTTCAGTTTCTGAAGGGGCAGGTCGAGATCAAGGACAGCAAAGATCCCGACTTCCCTGACGGGCGTTACCAGAGCTATTCGCGCCTGGTAAAGAAGATAGGCGACAAACTCTATCTGGAAGTCGTCATGTCCAATAAGAACGCGCACTTGCGGTGCCATAAGTGTAAGCGGCGCGTGCCGCTGCTTTATCCGTTCGGCTACGTGTACAAACAGATCGCGTGCAGCGAGGGCGAATCCATAATCATCTGCCTGGATTGCCTCAGCAAAGCGACCGATCAGGAGTTGGCCTTCTTCGTCATGAATTACGGCCACGCCGATCTGCCGCCCAGCTGCGCCGACTGCCCCGACAAAAATGATCCGACCTCATGCCCGGTTAAGCAGAAGTGGGACAAGATCGGCACTGAGGTTACGGAAGAAATTGAGGCATTTCTTGACGAGAGGGAGCGCAAAAAGAGATAGAGTGCGACGCTCGTGCGCGACTTAAGTTTCTGGGGAGGTTCTTAAGTCGTTGCCAGACAAAAAAGCGGGGCTTAAACACCCCGCTTTTTTGCTTTCATTTCTCAGCCGCGAGCAACGCCGCCTGTAAGTCCGGCGGCAAACCGTCGGTTAAGGAAATCTCCCGTCCGGTAACCGGATGAATGAATTCAAGGCCGGCCGCGTGCAGGAACTGCCTCTTTAAGCCAAGTTTGGCGGCAACCGTTGAGTCCGGACCATACACCGGATCGCCGACGATAGGATGGCCGATATGGGCGAGGTGTACCCGTATTTGGTGTGTTCTGCCCGTTTCCGGTCTGACTTCGAGCAGCGTGTAGCGCTTGAACCGTTCCTTAACCCGCCATCGCGTAAAGGCTTCTCTGCCTTTAGCGCCCCCCGTGGCCATTCGCTTGCGATCTCGCGCGTGGCGGCCGACAGGTTCTCCGATAACGCCCTCGTCGTCTCTAAATCCGCCTTTTACCAAAGCCAGGTAGGTTTTTTTGATCTCCCGCTTTTTTAGCGCTTCTGACAAACCCTGATGGGCGGCGTCCGTCTTGGCGGCGATTATCAAACCCGAGGTGTCTTTATCAAGACGGTGGACTATGCCGGGACGGTCGGTGCCGCCGATACTCGACAAACCTTTGGTGTGGGCCATGAGCGCGTTTACAAGGGTTCCGGATGGATGACCCGGCGCCGGGTGCACGACCATTCCAGGAGGCTTCGACAAGACGACAAGATAGTCGTCCTCGAAAACGATCTTTAGCGGAATCGGTTCGGCTTTAGTCGCGACGGAGGCCTTTGGCGGCAGGATCGCCTCTATGGTTTCTCCTCCGGCGAGGTTGGAAGATTTGGAATGGACTGAACCGTCGACTTTTACCAGGCCCGCGTCAATCAGTTTCTGCGCTCGGGACCGGGATATATCCAGGCGCTCTGCCAGAACTATGTCCAAGCGTCTGCCTTTGTCCTCCTGCCCGGTCTTGACGGTTCGCCCGGCCGCTTCGCCGACGGCCATCTCTAGAGCAGGTCTTCTTGCCGTCTCCGGATGATAAAGTACAGGCTGACGGCGAAGACGGCAACGCTGATAAGTTGGGCGAACGATAATATGCCTAGAAGTTTCCAGCTTGAGTAACGGATAAACTCGACGAAGAACCGGCCGAAACTGTATAAGGCCAGGTATATTAAAAACAGGCTGCCGTCGGATTTGAACTCGACCTTTTTCTCCAGCCAGAAAAAGATTGCCCCGAACATCGCCAGCGCCCAAATCATCTCCACCAGCTGTGTCGGCAGATAGCGTCCGCTCCCGAAGAAGTCGACGCCGAACGGCGCTTTGGCCGGAATGCCGTAGCAGCAGCCGTTCAGGAAGCATCCCAATCGTCCGATCGCGGTCCCCAAGGCCAGGGGCGCGGCGATCGCGTCGCCCAACCTGAAGATGTTCAGCTGCTTGCCCCGGGCGATCAATATCAAGCCGAGGGCGCCGCCTAACAGTCCGCCGTAAAACACCAAGCCGCCGTTCCAGATGCGTAATATCTCTAACAGGTTTTGGCTGTAGTAGTCGCCCCAGTGGCCGACCACGTAGAACAGCCTGGCGCCGATCAATGAGCCCACGGCCACACCCAACACAAGGTCGTAAGCAAGGTCCGGATCGAAACCGCGTTCCTTCATCTCGTAACGGGACAGAACCAAGCCGACGATAAAGGCAACCGCCAGTAGCGTGCCGAACGAGTATATAGTTACGCCGCCTACCTCAAACAGTATCGGATACATCCGCCTCTTTCTCCCGACGTTCCCTGACGATATCCCTAAGCATAACAAGAATCAGCAACGCGACGCCCGTAACAATGGCTGAGTCCGCGATATTGAAAACCGGGAAATTCGGGACGTGCATGAAGTCCGTTACCCAGCCTAAACTTATCCGGTCAACGAGATTGCCGGCCGCGCCGCCCAGTTCCAGGCCAAGGGCCAAGTTGAACAACAGGTCGGCTTCCTTTGTTTTCAGATGATAAACGATTATTAAAACGATGGCTATAATCGTCGCGACGACGAACACCGGCTGTTTTTGCGAGAACATGCCGAACGCGGCTCCGGTGTTCCTGACGTGCGTAAAATAGAAGAATCCTTTGACCAAAGTTATCGATTGGTTGGGGTCGATAGAAACGCGAACCGCGTATTTGGTTACTTGGTCTGCGACCAGCACGAGGCTCGCGACGGCCAGCAGGGGCAACATCAGCGCCTGTTTTCCTCTTCCTTCTTACAAGTTATGCAGAGATTGGCGAATGGCACCGCTTTAAGCCTGGCCGGATCGATTGAACTTCCGCAGCGGTCGCATACGCCATATGTGTTCTTATCCATCTTTGCCAAAGCGATATCTATCCTGCTTAGCATATCTTTTATGTTGTTTTCCAGGGTAAGATCGCGTTCGCGTTCGAACGTCGCGGTGCCGCTGTCGGCCAAATGCTCGTCGTGAGCGGTTTCCCCGCTCATGTCAGACTGCAGCATGTTCAGATTGCCTTCATTCAATTCTTTCAGCTCCGCCGCGAGCGTTTCCTTTTCCTTCAGCAGCCGCTCGCGGTAAACCTCAAGTTTCTTCGCGTCGAGCGGTTTGTTTGCGTTGTCCATTAAATCCTCCGGATTGCGGCTCTTATTCGTAAGTGATAATTATACTCGCTGTCGAGGGACCTTACCACTTCTTGACCGTCTCCGCGCAGCGCGGGCATAAGGTCGGATGGTCGCTGTCGCGGCCGCGGTCGACGCTGTAATTCCAGCAGCGTTCGCATTTCTCCCCTTCGGCCTTGACGACCTTCACCTTAAGCTCTCCGCCGTCCGCCTTGGCGACTTCGACTTGCGAAACAATGAACAGCGCCGGAAGTTCCTTGATGTTGTCTTTTAGAAATTCGTATAGCTTGCCTGATGCATAAAGCTCTACCTTAGCTTCAAGAGCGTTGCCTATCGTCTTCTCGTTTCTGGCGTCCTCTAAGGCTTTAAGGACTTTGTTCCTTACTCGGATAAGCTCTGCCCATTTCTCATCACGGTTTTGGTTCCACACGTCATCTCTCTCTCCTGGCCATAATGTCACATGGACACTTTCTATGTCGCGAGACGATTCCGGTAAGGTCTGCCATATCTCCTCGGCCGTAAAACATAATATCGGCGCCATTATCTTAGTTAGAACAGTCAGAATCTCGCTCATAACTGTCTGCGCACCGCGGCGCTCCCGGCTTGCCGGCAGATATGTGTATAACCTATCTTTCAGGATGTCTAGATAAAAAGCGCTCATGTCTACAGCGCAGAAGTTATGAATCTGTCGATATACATCGTGAAAGGCATAAAGATCGTATGACTCTGTGACTTGTTGGAGGAGCCAATATACTCTAGACAAAGCCCATTGATCAATCTCTGTCATTTCTTCATAGGCCACCGCGTCCTTGGCGACATCAAAATCCGACAGATTGCCCAACAAGAATCTGACCGTGTTTCTTATCCGCCGGTACGATTCCCCGATCCTGTCCAGAATCTCATCCGATATGGCCACGGCGGGACTTGAGTAGTCACCGGACGAAACCCAAAGCCGCAGAATGTCCGCTCCGTTGGTTTCCATCAGGTCGAGCGGGCTGATTACGTTGCCCACGGATTTCGACATCTTTCTACCCTGCCCGTCGACAATAAAGCCGTGTGTCAGCACACCTCTATAAGGCGCCGCGTCGCCTAGACCAACGCTCACGAGGAGGGACAGCTGAAACCATCCGCGATGCTGGTCGCTGCCTTCAAGATATAGGTCTGCCGGCCAACGCTGGTCGTCCCTCGTTCTTAACACGGCCGTGTGGCTGGTCCCCGACTCGAACCAGACGTCTAAAATGTCCGTTCCTTTGCTGAACCCCGCGCGGCCACACTTATCACAGTTTGTCCCCGGCGGAGCGATATCGGCCGCTTCCTTTATGTACCAGCTGTCGGCGCCCTCCGTTCTGAACAAATCCTCTATGGCCTTTAAAGTGCTATCAGTGACGACGGGTTCGCCGCATTTATCGCAGTATAGTATCGGCAAAGGCACGCCCCAGGTACGCTGCCTGGAAATGCACCAGTCCGGGCGCTCCTCGACCATGGAGGTAATCCTTTTCTCCCCGGCCGACGGTATCCATTCTACGTCCTTGATGGCCTTTAGCGCGTTCTTTCTCAAATCCCCTTCATCCATGCGGACAAACCACTGTTTGGTCGCCCTGAAAATGACCGGATTCTTGCATCGCCAACAGTGTGGATATGAGTGCGCCACCTCTCCCTGAGCCAGCAGTATTTCCCGTTCGGCCAAGTCTTTTACTATATCCGGATTTGCTTCCCTGATATTACGGCCTGCCCATTTACCCGCTTCGTCGGTAAATATACCGAGATCGTCGACCGGCATAACCACCGGCAGGTCGTTTTCCAAACCAACCAGATAATCCTCTTCGCCGTGTCCCGGCGCAATATGTACGCAACCCGTTCCCGCATCCAGCGTTACATAGCCGGCGGTCACGACGACCGATTCCTTATCCAGGATAGGATGTTTGGCTGTCAACCCGGCCAAATCCCTGCCCGGAAACTTGGCGACAACCTCCGTTTCCGCCAATCCGGCCTCCTCGGCTACCAGCGGAACAAGGCGAGTCGCCATGATAAGGATCTCGCCTCCCGACCTTACGGCCGCATATTCCTCATCCGGATGAACGGCAACCGCGACGTTGGCCGGCAATGTCCAAGGGGTGGTCGTCCAGATGACAATCGATTTTCGTTCTTGATAACCGTCTAGCGGTTTAAAGGGTTTGGTTAGCGGAAAGAGAACGTAAATGGAGGGCGACATCTCATCTTCGTATTCGATCTCCGCTTCGGCCAGCGCGGTTTTATCATGATAACACCAGTAAACCGGCTTAAGGCCGCGATAGATCAACCCTTTCTTATACATTCTCGCGAAAGTGCTAACAATGGTCGCCTCGTACTCGCGATCAAGCGTCAGATAAGGGTCGGCAAAATTCCCCCTGACGCCCAGCCTCTTGAACTCTTTGGCCTGCCTCTCGACAAACTTTAGCGCGTAATCGCGGCATAAAGCCCGGAACTCGCGGGCCGGCACCGTTTTTCCGTTCAGCTGCTTCTCGACCTGGTGGTCGATCGGCTGTCCGTGACAGTCCCATCCCGGCACATACGGCGCCCAATAGCCGCGCATGCTTTTGTAGCGCACGACAAAATCCTTCAGTACTTTGTTTAAGGCATGTCCGATGTGGATGTCGCCGTTGGCGTAGGGGGGCCCGTCGTGAAGGATAAATGGAGGACGCCCCGCGTCGGCGATGCTTTTTGAGTAGTTGCCGGTTTTCTCCCAGTACTCAAGGATTCCCGGCTCCCTGTTCGCCAAATCGGCCTTCATGGGGAAGGCCGTCCTCGGAAGGTTCAGGGTCTTCTTATAATCCATCTATTTAGATATCTTTCCAGAAGCTTTCGTCCTCGACGATCTCAATATCCTCAAGGGCGGACTTGCCCGTTTTGGCTTCCTTATTCTCTACCTTGGCTTTAGCTTCAGATTCTGCTGGTTTAGCGGTTTCCGGCTCGGCGGCTTTGGCCGGTTTAGGCTCCATCATCTCGCCGGGCATCGTAGATTCCGACGCCTTGACTTCTTTCTCCGCTTTGGTCGGCTTCTCAGTCGCTTTCACCGCTTCGTCCACGGCTTCCTGTAGTTTATCCCATTCCGCGCTAACAGCTGATGCTTGACCTGCCTCCTGATCAAAAGGCACCTTGGCCTCGTCTGCTTTGGCCTCGGCTTTCTTCTCCTCGACCTTGGCCGGGGCTTGTATCGTGTCCGCTTTCTTATCTTCGGCCTTCTGCGCTATTTCCTTCTGCGCTTCTTTGGCTTCTTCTGCTTTCTTATCCTCCGCCGCCTGCGCGGCGATCTCATCAAGCAGCGCCGCCGCTTTGGCCTTACTGTCTTCTATTATGGCTTCCTTGACGACCGCTTCCGGTTTGGCCTCGGCTTCCTTAGTATGAGCCGCTTCCTCTTTCTTGGCTGGGGGCGCCTCAACCTTCGCTTCCTCTTTCTTGGCTGGGGGCGCCTCAACCTTCGCTTCCTCCGGTTTTGTTTTCGCTTCCTCCGGCGCGCCGGCCTTCAACTTCGGTACCGGCGCAGTATCTTCCGGTTTACCCGCCGGCTTGTCCGTCGTAGCTTCAGCGGCAGCTGGCGCTTCCTCTGCCTTAGCGGCCAGTGGCTCGGCTGGCGAAGCCTTTATCGCCTTGGCCGGGCTTTCCTGTTCTTCCATCTCGCGGCGCCGTTCTCCCAGCGCAGCCATGTCTTCCGGCAGAATCCACTTTTTGACATCCTTGCTATCTCCGACAGCTACTTCGTCCAGCAGTTTCAAATATGACTGCAGCGTAGATTTAAGTTTAAAGCGGAATTCTTCTTCTATCTGTTTGACAATGGCCAGGGATTTCTGGAGCTCGCGGTGCTGGTCGCGCGACTCCTGCACCATTTTATGGGCCTTTATCTCCGCCTCGCGCAGGATGTTCTCGGCCTCTTTGGTCGCGTTCTTGCGGACGTCGTCGGCCGTCTCTTGCGCGGCCACTAAAGCCGCTTGCATCCGCTCGCCTATCAGCTCGTACTTCTTATTCTCTTCGACCAGGCGCTCCACTTCTTCCTTAAGGTCGATGTTCTCCTTAAAGACCTCTTCGTATGATGAGGTAATCCGGTCGAGAAACTCGTCGACTTCTTCTTCTTTGTACCCGCGGAAACCCGAGCCGAATTCCTTTTCCTGAATGTCTCGCGGCGTGAGCCTGGCCATCGTATGTCCTCCTTGGTTTAAAGGCTTCGCAGGATAAAGAGCACGAAGTTCTGCAAAACCACTAGGGTAATTATAGCTATCAAGGGTGAAAAATCAAACCCGGCGCCGCCCGCGGCGACCATCGGTATCATACGTCTGAACAGCGATATAAACGGTTCGGTTATATCAATTATGAAGACGGCTATCGGCTTTACGGCCGGGTTGTCCAGAAGCTGCGGCACCCACGAAAGAATTATCCTGGCAATCAGAAGCCAGTAGTAGACGGTGAACGCGGTATTGACGACGAGGATAATGGTTCCAGTCAATCCGCAGTCCCCTTTTCTTCGAGCTCCCGCTCGATCTCCACGCCCCGGTCGGAAGCCGCCCTTACCGCGTCCTCAACGATTGACACGAAACCGCGCTCATCAAAAATGTCCAAAGCCGCGGCGGTTGTACCGCCTGGCGACCTTACGATGTCAATCAGTTCCGCCGGCGTCTTCTTTGAATACTTAAGCATCCTCGACGCTCCGAACATTGTTTCGTGGGCCAGTTTATAGGCCGTCTCACGGTCCAGGCCGACTTGGACGCCGGCGTCGGTCAGCGCTTTGACAAATAAATAGAAGTAAGCCGGGCCGCTGCCGCTGACCGCTGTTACCGCATTCATGTCCGATTCTTTGACAGTCACGGTTAAACCCACAGCGGAAAAAACTTCTCCAGCGGTTTTAATGTCCGCCTCCGTCGCGTTCGGGCCGGCGGCGATCGCTGAGATGGCGGCGTCCTTTTCGGCCGGCGCGTTCGGCATCACTCTGACGACCCTCGCCCCGGCCGGCAAGCCGGCCGCCAGCGTCTTGATGTTAACCCCCGCTGCGATTGAGATAAGCAGCGTCTTCACCTTCAACGCGTTCTTGAGGCCGGCCAGCGCGTCCGGAACGTCCTTTGGCTTGACGGCCAGTATGACCGCGTCAGCGCCGGCGGCCGCGTCAGCGTTCGACGGTGCGGCCGTAAGGCCGTGTTTCTCAGCCAACGAGGCCAGCCTAGCGGCGTCTCTATCGGCCGCGGTGATTTTGGCGGGGTCGGCGCCCGATCTGATCAAACCCCGGATGAGGGCTTCCCCCATCCGGCCGGCACCTATGAATGCTATGCGGAGGTTTTCGCAGGCCATTATCTAGAATTGATTGAACAAGCCCTGCTCCTGCAGGCGCATCTTTTCCTCGGCGGATACCTCCATATTCGCCGGGACAAGCAGAAACACTTTGTCGGCCGCCCGCTGGATGTTTCCACCCAGACCGTACGTAAGGCCGCTGGCGAAATCAATCAGCCGTTTGGCCAGATCCGTGTCCACGTACTGCAGGTTCATAAGGACCGGGATATTCTGTCGGAAACGCTCGCCTATTTGTTCCGCGTCGCCGAAGCCCTTGGGTTCGATAATGTGCATCGCGTTTTTCAGTCCGGCCGTCGGTACCGGACGGACAGCCGCCGCGGCCGTCGCCACGCCGGGTTTTCTCTCATGCGGATTAAGCTTCCTGACGTTAGGCTCGGTTTTATACGGCGGCGTCGATTGTCCGACGTCTTCTACCGCGCTATCCTCGTATTCCTCAAAGTCCTCGTCTTCCACCAGTCCCAGATATACAAGCGACCGTCTGAAGATTCCCATTCCTTACTTCGCCTCCTAGTGACTTCTTTTACTTGCCGCCTACCGGCGGGCGTTCTCCCATAATCGCTCGGCCGATCCTGACGAGGGTGGCGCCTTCTTCCACCGCGACCTCAAAATCGCCGGTCATGCCCATCGACAGAGTGTCAAACGACTCCGGAAGACGGCTTCTTTGTTGTTCGAAAAGCTCCCTCATCAGTCTTAAGTAAGACCTGGCCGATTCGGGTTCGCTGACAGCCGGCGCCATCGTCATCAGGCCTCTAACCTTAAGATTAGGCAAATTGCGGGTCGAATCGATTAGCGACGTAAGCTTGTCGGGACTTATCCCGGCCTTCGTCTTCTCCCCCGATACGTTGACCTCGATCAGCACGGATTGTATCTTACCGGCGGCTTGGGCTCTTTTATCGAGCTCCGCGGCCAACGCCTGCCGGTCCACCGAATGGATCAGATCGGCGAACCCTATCACATATTTTACCTTATTTGTTTGCAGCATTCCGATGATATGCCAGGATAATCTGTGTCCCTCGACCTCGCGGCCGAGCACAGCGAATTTATCCGCCGCTTCTCTGGCCCTGTTCTCTCCCAACGCGTCGGCTCCGGCCTCTATGGCCTCGACGATGCGTGAAACCGGGAAACCCTTGGTCACGGTTACCAGCTTAATCTCGTTGGGATCTCGCCCGGCTCTTGCGGCCGCGGCGGCGATACGTTCGCGTACCCGGGTTAAATTATCGGCAATCAATCTTACTCACGCCTAACGGCTCAGACCTCATTGTTTGAGGTTTAATCGAGCTCTTCCATCTCCCCGGTCACGAAGTAGATTACCTGCTCACCGATATCGACGCCGTGGTCGGCCATCCGTTCGATGTTGCGGCTGGCCAGAATGATAGACGTCGACCAGTTGGCCTCGCACGCCTCGTCGGTTAAACAGACGCCCAGTTCGCGAATCAGTTTTTTGAATCCGTCGTCAATGGCGGAGTCCATTTCAGGCAGCGCGTGGGCCAGTTCAAGGTCACGATCGTTAAAAACCTTCAGACTGGCCGTGATGACCTCTTTGGTACGCTTCGACATGTCGGTGATGATATCCAGGATGGACTGGGCTTCGTCGCCGGGCTTCAGCCTTTTTGATATCTTGGCGACGTTAAAAGCGTAGTCCCCGATCCTTTCTAAATGAATGACGATCTTTAGAATAGAGCTTATGAACCGCAAATCCTTGGCCACGGGCTGCTGCCTGGCCAGCATCTGCAGGCTCCGCTCCTCGATGTTCATGTTCATCTCATCGATGGCGTCGTCTTCCCGGATAACCTCTTCGGCCAATTCTTTATTCGACCCAAGTAGGGCGTCAAGGCTTTTATGGACGGCAATCTCTACGAGGTCGCCCATCCGGGCGACCTCTAAACGAAGTTCTTCCAACTCTTCGTGGAAACTCTTTCGCGGCACTTTTCCTCCTAACCGAACCGGCCGGTGATGTAGTTCTCCGTCCGCTTGTCCGTGGGATGGGTGAACACCGTGTCGGTTAAATCATATTCTATCAATCTGGCCGGCTTGTTGGTATCCTCGGCCAGGAAAAAGGCGGTGTAATCTGAAACCCGGGCCGCCTGCTGCATATTGTGAGTAACAATGACAATGGTGAAGTTCTCCTTAAGCTTGTACATCAGGTCTTCGATTTTCTGCGTCGAGGTTGGGTCGATGGCGGAACACGGCTCGTCCATCAGCAGAACCTCAGGATTAACGGCCAGAACTCTCGCGATGCACAGCCTCTGCTGCTGGCCTCCCGACAGATCCGTGCCGGGGGCGCTCATCTTATCCTTGACCTCTTTCCATAGATTCGCTTTCTCCAAGCTTTCCTGAACTATCCGATCCAGTTCGGTTCTATTTCTCATGCCGTGGACCCGCGGTCCATAAGCTACGTTTTCGTAAATCGACAGCGGAAACGGATTAGGCTGCTGGAAAATCATGCCGACGCGCCGCCTTAACTCGACAACGTCGGTGTCTGGGGCGTATATGTCCATCCCGTCAAGCTTGACCAACCCGTCGACCTTGATCCCGTCGATCAGGTCGTTCATCCTGTTCAAGGTTCGCAGGAACGTGGATTTTCCACAGCCTGACGGTCCGATGAACGCCGTGATGGCATGCCTTTTTATGCCGACAGTCATATCTTCAAGCGCTTTGAAATCCCCGTAATAAAAATCGAGGTCTTTGACCTCTATCTTTTCAGGACTTTTTGGTTCGTTTTCCGGCAAAACGCCTCCTTATCGATTTCCTTTAAACATCCTACGGGCGCTCAGGTTAAAAAGCAAAATTATCGCCATCAGCAACAGAGCCGTCCCGTAAGCGGTTTTCATGGAGATGCCTTCAGTCGCCAGCAGATACAGATGGGTCGGCATCGTGCGGCCTGGCTCCGTCGGGAAAATCGGCAGATTTACCGCCATGCCGACTGTAAACATCAAAACGGCCGTCTCGCCGAACACCCGGCCGACCGCCAGGACGACGCCCGTCAGAATGCGAGGCATCGCCGCCGGCATGACCACCCGGCGGATGGTCTGCCATCTAGTCGCGCCCAAGCCCATGCTGCCGCTGCGCCAGGCGTTAGGCACAGCTTTCAGGGCATCCTCGGTCGTCCTCATCAATATCGGCAGAATCATCAACGTAAGAGTCAAGGCGCCGGAGATAATCGACCAGCCCAAACCTAATATATAGACAAACAAAGACAGACCGAACAGGCCTAGAACGATCGAAGGCACGCTGGCCAAGGTGTCCGAACCGAACCTGATAATCTGTGTCAACCTGCCTTCCTTGACGTACTCCGAAAGGTAGATGGCCGCGCCTACCGCAACGGGCGAGCAGATAAGAACGGATAGGATAGTGACATACAAGCTGGCGACAATGGTCGGGAAAATGCCTCCCGATTGCTCGATGCCCTTGGGCGAAGTAAAAATAAAGCTCAAGCTCATGGCCGGCAAACCCTTGACGACGATATAGCCGATTATCACACTCAGGATGATAATCGTCAGAAAGCCGTTTAACCACAGTATCCCTATCGCGATTCGGTCGACTATCCTGCTGTTCATCTACCGACCCGCTTCCCGGTCACGACTCTGATGATGCCGACAAATAAGAAAGATATCAGAAAAAGAACGATGCCCATGGCGAACAGCGCCGTCTGGTGATCACCGGAAGCATAAGACATATCCAGAGCAATGATGCTGGTCAATGTGCCTAAAGGCTTCGTAATACTGGTTGGTATGATAGGCGCGTTTCCGAGAACCATAAGGACGGCCATCGTCTCGCCGATAGCCCGCCCCATCCCTAAGATGGTCGCGCCGATGATTCCGTTGCGGGCGGCCGGGACGACGACGCGCCATATCGTTTGCCAGCGCGTGGCGCCCATGCCGTAACTGGCCTCGCGGTAGCTTCTCGGAACGGCCCGGATAGCATCCTCGGAGATCGTCGCGATGGTCGGTAGAATCATAATCGCCAGAATAATCCAGCCCGTCAGCAAACCGATTCCGGAACCGCCGAAGACCGTTCTTACGACCGGCACGATAATCAGCAGCCCGAAGAACCCGTATACGACGGAGGGGATACCGGCCAGCAGTTCGACCGCCGGCCTGACGATCTTCTTAACAGGTTTCGGCGCGATCTCCGACAAGAATATGGCGGTCATGATCGCCATCGGCGCGCCGAGAAGTAACGCCCCCAGCGTAACCAGAAAACTGCCTATCACAAAGGTAAGAATCCCGTAATGATTTTTGGAGGGGGTCCAGTCCATGCTGAAGAGAAAACCTTTCAGGCCGACGCTCTGGATTATAGGAAAGCCTTTATAGGTCACGAAGAAAAACACCAGCAGGACGCCGACAACGGCAGCCAACGCGCATAGCAGAAAAATGTTTTCCAGGATTTTCTCTCTGACTCTCATGATGTTACTTCTGGCCGATTGCGGTCACGGGCATAAACTCCACCGAAACGATCGTGCTTTGCACGTAGTCGCTCAGCATAAAGTCGGTGAACGCTTTCGCGTCGCCGGTGGGCTTGCCCTTGGTGAAAAAATGGAGTTGCCGCTGCAGCTTATAGGTGCCTTTCTTGAGCGTCGTTTTGTTGGGAACGGCCCCGTCATACTCGATCACTTTGACGTCCTTGGTGACGTATCCCAGCGACATATAGCCTATCGCGGCCGGCGTACTGCCGACAATGGACCGCACCTGACCGCTGCCGGGCTGGACTACGGCGTCTTTGGAAAAAGCGCTTTCATCCAAGGCCTTCCTATAAAATGCCTCTCTAGTGCCTGAAGCTTCGTCCCGGTTGATCAGAACGATCGGCAGATCTTGCCCGCCGACCTCTTTCCAGTTGGTGGTCTTGCCTGTAAATATGTCCTTTACTTGTTTCTTGGACAGTCTGCTCACTTTATTGGCGGGATTAATGATAATCGCGATGGCGTCGATGGCGATGACCGTATCATATAAACCTTGTTCTGTCTCGTTTCCTTTAAGGTCCCTGGACGACGTGCCGATCTGGCTCGCGCCGGTGATGGCCGCTTCTATGCCCGCGCTGGACCCGCCGCCCTGGACGCCGACCTTAAGACCTGGGTTTATTTCCTGGTAGGCTTCGGCCGCCGCGGTCACAACCGGCAAAACCGTACTGGATCCTGAGATATTGAGGACGTCGCCTTCGCCGCGGACGCAGCCCGCCGCCGGCCCGAGGGTAAAGAGGGTAAGCAAAACCAAGGCAACCGCCCGGCCGCCTCGGCCGTTTCTGAACATGCTCAAGTCAAGTTTCGGTATTATCTGATTCTCCCGGCGGAGCGCCTTGATTGCTTCGCGATATTTAAGCTTCCAGCAACGCGGCCGCGGCCATTTGCCGCCCGCAGATTCCGTCGCGCCTGAACGAGAAGAACAAATCCTTCCGGCAACAGGTGCACAGGCCGCTGCCCGAGATCCTGTCCGGCTCCAGTCCGGCTTCCCGGAGCTGGTCCCGGACGATCGCGGGCAGATCCAATCTGATCTTTCCGGGCTGCCGATCAATATATTTCTCGCCGAACAATCCCGCCCTGGCTTCGTCCACTTCATAACAACACGGGCCAACGGCCGGACCGATGAAAGCGTACACGTCACCCGTTTCGCTGTGAACAGCCTCTTTCATGGCTGCTAACGCTCTCGGCACAATTAAAGAGTATATACCCTTCCAACCGGCGTGAACAACAGTAATTTTTCGCCTGGCCGCGTCGGCCAGAACGACCGGAACGCAGTCGGCTGTGAAGACGGCTATAGGCGTTTTATTAAGGCCGGTCATCAGGGCGTCCGCTTCAATATCGCCGGTTTCCGTAGCGCCTATCGCGCATTTCTTCTCATCGACCCTGAGGATGCCGTTCCCGTGGACTTGCCTTACGGTTTTCAGCCGGGTTTCGTCCAATCCGAGAGCCGACAAAACCCGCCGCCGGTTTTCCATAACATTGGCCGGGTCGTCGCCGACGTGTTGACCGAGATTCAGCGCATCGTACGGTGCGGGGCTGACTCCGCCCAACCTGGTCGTAAAACAAATAAGTATTGACCTCTCACAAATAAACTTCGGAGAGGCCAATACAGGCAAACCATTTTCAGTTGTAAGTTCTAGTTCATACCGCATTCTCACATTATAGCGGTCTTTGTACTTCTCGATTCGCTTCGCTTACTCGAAGAATATTTTCCCTTTCTTAACGTCGTTTTAGTTCTTGCTCTTGGCTCTTGGCTCTAAGCTTCTCAGTCTTTCCTTAAAAACGTCGGGATATCCAGATCCTTTTCGTCGCCGAAAAGAACTTCCTCATGCGGCTCTTCCTCGCCCTCTATCGTCTCGGCTAGTTTCTTCCCAACGCCGCCGCCCGCCTTGTCAAAACCAGTGGCGATGACTGTGACCCTAACCTCGTCCTTAAGCGTCGGATCTATGACCGCTCCGAAGATTATGTTAGCTTCAGGGTCGGCCGCGCCGGAGATGATCTCCGCCGCCTCATTTACCTCGAACAAGCCGAGATTATCGCCTCCGCTGATGTTCAGAAGGACGCCCCTGGCGCCTTCGATGGATGCCTCAAGTAACGGGCTGGAGATGGCCGCTTTGGCCGCCGAGATCGCTCTTTCCTCGCCCGTGCTGATACCGATGCCCATCATGGCCGTACCGGCGTCGGTCATAATCGTCCGAACGTCGGCGAAATCAAGATTAATCAAACCGGGCACCGTGATTAGATCGGTTATGCCTTGGACGCCTTGCCTGAGCACATCGTCGGCCACGCGGAACGCTTCCAGGATCGACGTTTGCTTGTCAACGACTTGCAGCAGCCTGTCGTTCGGAATGACAATCAGCGTATCGACTTTTTCCTTCAGTTTCAGGATTCCGTCATCCGCCTGGAAGGCGCGCTTGCGGCCCTCGAAGCTGAACGGCCGTGTCACTACGCCTACCGTCAACGCTCCGATCTCTTCCTTGGCGATTTCGGCCACGATCGGAGCGGCGCCGGTTCCGGTGCCGCCGCCCTTACCCGCCGTAACAAAAACCATGTCCGAGCCTTGAAGCGCCTGTTTTATCTCGTCGCGGCTTTCCTCAGCGGCGGCGCGGCCGATTTGCGGGTCGCTGCCCGCTCCCAGTCCTCTGGTCAGGTTACTCCCGATATGGACCTTCTCGTCTGCATCCGACATAAGAAGCGCCTGCGCGTCGGTATTAACCGCGATAAATTCTACGCCTTTCAAACCGGCGTCGATCATGCGATTGACGGCATTCGTCCCGCCGCCTCCGATACCGACTACCTTGATGACCGCCAGGTATGTTTGTGCCTGGTCTGTCACGATCACTACCCCCTTGCTTTTCGTCCGATTAATCAAACCGTACCAATCAATGCCACTATATAAACATCACTATAAAAGTAAAGCTAAAGTAAGCGTATAAGTCAAGTCGGAATGTTTCAGAGTTAAAGTTATACTTTAGTCTTTGTTCGGAATAAAACTCTGTCGGCGACCGTTTCCTTAAACCAATGCCGAATCCTGTCGGTGATCGCGGCTAGGTCCCCGCCTCCTGGTAAATCGACCGCCGCGGTTTCGCTTGCTCTTGAAGCGTAGAGTAGCAGGCCGACGCCCGTCGCGTAAATCGAATTCTTGACCACTGCCGCCGGACCTTCGATATTCTTGGGATGCCCGACTCGGACAGGCAAACCCAAAGCGTCCGAGGCCAGTTTCTCGATGCCCTTTAGCTGGCTAGCGCCGCCCGTCAGGACCGCGCCGCCGGCCAGAAGTTTTATCATCCCGGACTGCTCCAGGTCGTTCCTTACCATCCCGAACATCTCCGCCATCCTGGCTTCTATGACGCCGGCCAAATTTACCAGCAAAACCGTCCGCGAACGATGGCTGTAGATATCCCTGACTTTAATGACGCCTGTCGGATCGGCTATCTTCCGAAGCGCGAGGCCGCTCTTCACCTTTATCGCTTCGGCGTCTTCCAGAGAAACGCGAAGGCCGACGGCTACGTCCCTGGTAACATGATTGCCGCCGAAAGGAAGCACCTTGGTATGGCAGATACCTCCTTCGTTGAAGACAGCGATGTCTGTCGTACCGCCGCCGATGTCTATCAAGGCCGTCCCCAGTTCCCTTTCGTCGTCGGTCAAGACCGCTTCCGCCGACGCCAGCGGCTCCAGAACAATATCCTTGACGCCTACCCCGGCCAGCTGTACACAGTTAACAAGGTTGGCAATCGAAGGAATCGCCCCCAGCACTATATGGGTTTTGACCTCGATCACGCCGGCTGACATGCCCAACGGTTCGGACACTCCGTCCACGCCGTCTAAAATGTATTCTCTGGGCAGGATGTGAATCACTTGATAACCCTGGGGCACTTTAGCCCGCAGAGACTGGGCGATAACACGGTCGCGCAACCTTTCGTCGATTATCTTCCCGCGGCTGCGTACACTCAGGCGCCCGGCGCTGTTGGCTGACATAACATGGTCGCCGGCTATGCCGACCGTAACATGCGTCGGCTCGACTCCCGCTTTGCTCCTCGCCTCGCCTAACGCTCGTTTTATGGAGTCGACCGTCTTTTTTATATCGACGACCACGCCTTTACGCAGGCCGAAAGACGGGCTCGAGCCGAGCCCGATGACGGCCAACCCGCCGCCCTCCTTTTGCTCGGCCACAAGCGCGCAAACCTTGGTCGTGCCGACGTCCAACCCAACTACGATTTTGTCATCTTTAACGTCAAACTTTTTTTCCAAGCTTCTCGACTCGCTTCGCTCGCTCGAAGAGCATTTTTTCTTTTATCTAATCATCATTCTTGTTCTTTGTCCTTTGTTCTTTGTCCTTTGTTCTTTGTCCTTTGTCCTTTGTCCTTTGTTCTTTGTTCTTTGTTCTTTGTTCTTTGTTCTTTGTTCTTTGTCCTTTGTTCTAGCTCTTAGCCCTCTGCTCTTGGCTCTGAGCTCTACGCGGCTGCCTTTGCGACCGGGTTCGACGGCACCCTGACGTCTATATACTGCCAGACCTTGCCCTCGTTCGTCGCCTCTGTTCTGATGACTTTAATGGCATAGTTTTTCTGTTTGCTCATCTCAGCCTTTCCGTACATAACAACCGGCCCCGAATTCAAATGTATGGCCAGACCGTCTATAGTCGGCGCCGACACCCAGCCTATATCAGCCAGGATGTCTTTATCAAGCGCGGCGATTACCGCCAAAGCGTTTTTTACAGCCGGCGCCTTAACGGTCTCACCCGTCTCCAGACCATTGTCCGGCGGCGCGTCCTTGATCAATGGCAAACCGGCCAGCGGAGGAGCTGGTCCGACAGAAACGACGGCTCCGTCCGTGTCCAGCAGATAATAAGTCGGTCCGCTCAGCCAAATCGCGCGCGGCTGGCGTTCGCTGACAGCTATTTTTATCGTCAGCGGCAGCGCCCTGCTTACCGTCGCGCTCTTAATCCAAGGTTCCCCTTTGACGCGCTTGGCGACCAAACCGGCGTTGACGCGAAAAATATTATCCTTAAGAGATATGCCTGACAGCTTGAGGATCTTCTCGGTGGAAAGCCGGCTGTTGCCGGATATGTCTATCTTTTTGATGTTAAAATACTTCGAGCCTGAGGCTATATAGAGGGCTTCCGCCGAAATGGCGACTAGAAGGATGGCGATGACCGCCTTAAGCTGTCTGTTCCGACGCTGCTCCACGATGCGCCGGCGTTTCTCTTGCGCGCTCGTCTTCTTGGTTTTTTTCACGCGCTTTACCCGCGGGTCTTTAGCTTGAGGGCCGCCCCTTTAAGGATTCTTACAACCAGATCTTCAAACGGCAGACCGGCCGCATTCGCGGCTTTCGGAACCAGGCTGGTCTCGGTGAGGCCGGGCATGGTGTTCACCTCGAGACAGACGAACCTTCCGTTATCCTGCAGGATGAAATCGACTCGCGAGACGTCCTCGCAACCCAGCGCGTCGTGAGCCAGGACCGACATGTCCTGCAACTTCTCCGCGATCTTTGGGTCCAGCGCGGCCGGGCAGATATAATCGGTCATGCCGGGGGTGTATTTGGCCTGATAATCGTAGATGCCGCCGTGCGCTTTTACCTCGATGATCGGTAAAGCGGCCGGCGGTTTACCGATCACCGCGATCGTCAACAGGCGCCCCTCCACGAATTCCTCGATCAAGCACGAGTCGTCGAAGCGGCTGGCTTCTTTGAGCGCGTCTTTCAGCCCGGACTCGTCCTTGACTATCGTCACACCGATCGTCGATCCCTCACGGCTCGGCTTGACGATGACCGGATATTTTACAGGTCCTTCCGGCGGGTAATCGGCCGCCACCGGAATACCCCTCTGGCGAAAAATGTCTTTAGTCAATTTCTTGTCTATGGCGACCGCGCTGGCCGTAACGCCTGAGCCGGTGTAGGGGATATCCATGAGTTCTAATAGCCCCTGAACCGTCCCGTCTTCACCGTATCGCCCGTGTAAAGCAAGAAACGCCTTGTCCGGCTGCTCCGCTTCGAGTTTGTTCCAGACATCGCCGGCGGCGTCTATCTTGACCGCATCGTAGCCGTGAGTCTTGAGGGCTTTATATACCGCTTCGCCGGTCTTTAGCGAAACCTCCCGTTCGGCCGAGCGGCCGCCCAGAAGCACAGCGATCTTTTCTGGCATCAAAACTCCCCGACCAGCTCTACTTCTCTTTCCAGTTCCACGCCGGTCTTATTCTTAACAGTCGCGGCCACTTCGTCTATGAGGCGCAACACATCATAAGCGGTCGCTCCGCCGACATTGATGATAAAGTTGGCGTGCATCCTGCTGACAACGGCCCCGCCGATTTTCATACCCTTGCAGCCCGCTTCCTCAATGAGGGCGGCGGCATGCTTGCGCGGCGGATTCTTGAACACGCTTCCGGCTGTACGAGCCTCCAACGGCTGCGTTCGCCTTTTCCTGTCTAAAGCATCGACTATTTGCCGGGTGACTTCATGGGGATCGCCCTGTTCCAACCTGAACGACGCCCCCAGGACGATCCCTTTGTTCTTGACGTCAGTAACCCGATAGCCGAACCTGAACTCAGTACTTCCCAGAACACCAACCTCGCCCTGAGGGTTATATATGGTTACCGTTTCGATGATGTCCGATATCGATCCGTCAAGAGCGCCGGCGTTCATGACGACCGCTCCTCCCACCGTTCCCGGGATGCCGGCCGCGAACGCCATACCCTCCAGGCTTCTCTCTCTGGCCACGTTGACGATAGTGGCCAGTTTAACGCCCGCTTCCGCAACGATGACGTTATGCTTTATATGCAAACCTGTGAAGTTACCCCTTAGTTTGATAACCATGCCGTCGAAGCCTTTGTCGCCAACCAGCAGGTTGCTCCCGTTTCCTATCATGAATACTGGCGCGTTAAGGTCTGACGCGATGGCAAGGGCCTCGCCCAGCTCGACGGGATCGGTTACTTGCGCGTAATACTTGGTCGGTCCCCCGATCTGCCAGGTGGTGTGGGCCGCCATAGTCTCGTTCTTGATCATTTCAATCTTCATTCTCGCCCAACGCCTCCAAAACCTCTTCGCCGAGAGACCCTATGTCTCCCGCTCCCATCGTCAATAATATATCGCCGCCGCTTAGACGCCCGGAGATGTAATCGCTGATATCCGATTTCTTCGGAAAATAGGCTACGTCCTTATACGGTTCGGTTTCCAGAATCGAATCTACAATTAGTTTTCCGTCTACGCCCGGCAGCGGTTCCTCCCCCGCGCTATAGACGTCGGTCACGATAACCGCGTCGGCGTCTCCGAAAACACGGCCGAAATCCTCGTGCAGACAGCTTGTGCGGCTATATCTGTGGGGCTGAAAGACCGTGATCACGCGTCCCCATTTACCGGTTTTGGCCGCCTGTAGAGTAGCCGCCACTTCGCTTGGATGATGCGCGTAGTCATCGACCACGGTTACGTCCCGGGCCACGCCTTTCTTTTGGAAGCGCCGCCTGACGCCGGTGAAAGCGGTTACTCCGGCGGCCGCCCTGTCAAACGGGACGCCGACCGCCGTTCCTATGGTTATTACCGCCAGTGCGTTGCTGACATTGTGGAGGCCGGGAGACGATATCTCCAGCGATCCCAGGTTCTTGCCGCCTTGCCAAACCGTGAATTTGGATCCTGAGCGGCCCGGTTGGATGTCGGTCGCCTTAAAATCTGCGTCGCCGGTAACGGAATAAGTAACATAATGACGGCTGACGCGGGGCAGGATGTCGACCACTCCCGGGCTGTCGATGCACAGGATGGCCAAACCGTTATCTGGAAGGTTGTTTATGAACTCAACAAAAACGTCCTTGATCTCCTCTATCGACTCGTAGAAATCAAGGTGATCAGCCTCGATGTTGGTAATTACGGCATAGGCCGGCCTCAGGTTTAAAAGGCTGGCGTCGCTTTCGTCGGCCTCGGCCACCACGAAATCACCCCGGCCGTACTTGGCCCCGCTGCCGATGTCGTTAAGTTCGCCGCCGATCAAATATGTCGGATCAAGCCCCGCTGCTTCCATCATGACTGCCGCCATCGAGGTCGTCGTGGTCTTGCCGTGGGTGCCGGCGATGGCGATGCCTTTCTTCTCCTCCATCAGCTTAGCCAATAGCTCGGCGCGTTGCAGGATCGTTTTGCCGGCTTTTTTCGCGGCCTTCATCTCGGGATTATCGTCTCTTATAGCCGAGGAAACAATGACGGTGTCCGCGCCCTTGACGTTGCTCGCGTCGTGTCCGATGACGACCTTTGCCCCGGCTTGAGCCAACTGACGGGTGTTGGCGGATTTCTTAATGTCCGAGCCGGATACATCGTACCCGAGATCGATAAATACGCGGGCCAGGCTGCTCATGCCCGCGCCCCCGATCCCGATGAAGTGTAATCGTCCCTTTTTATTCATAAGGCTATTCTACTGTATCCTTTCGTTTGTTTGCGACCTCTAAAATCAGCGCCGCCAAATCTCCGGCGGCTTCAGGTCGTCCGAGTTTTTTCACCGCGCGGGCCATAGACTTAAGGCGATCCTTGTCGGTCGCCAGTTCTTTTATGCCGGCGGTAAGGTTTTTCGGACTCAAATCCTGATCGGCGATCACCAGGGCGGCCCCCGCCCGATTGAAAACCTCAGCGTTCTTCGTCTGATGATCGTTCGAAGCGTACGGATACGGTATCAGGATGGCCGGCGTCCCGAACACGGCCAGCTCCGCCAGCGTGCTCGCTCCGGCCCGGCAGACCATCAAATCGGATGCCCGGTAGGCTTGCCCCATACCGTCCAGATAAGGCAGCATCTTAACGTTATCCGGGGCGCCTTCTCTGCTCCAGGCTTGAACCGTCTCGTGGTAGTCGCGGGTGCCGGTAAGATGCAGCAGCGTCAATCCCTCGACACTATTAAGACGGCCGTAAGACGCTGAAGCGACCTCATTGATGTGGCGCGCGCCCTGGCTTCCGCCGAACACTGTAACGACAAGTCCGTCGACCGGCAATTCCAGAGCGGCTCTCGCTTCCGACCGGCTAGCTTCCAACCCTGTCGTCCTGACGGGATTCCCGGTAACGACCACGTTTGCGCCGCGAGAAAAAGCCTGCTTGGCGCCTTCCCAGGATACGGCAACAACGTCGACGGTCCGGCTCAAATATTTATTGGCCAAACCCGGCAGCATGTTCTGCTCCTGGATTACAGCCGGCAGACCCAACTTTTTGGCCGCCCTCACCACAGGATATGTAACCGCGCCGCCGAATCCGGCCACCGCGTCGGCGCCGAAATTCTTAACCAAATCCGTCGCTTTGGCCAATCCCCGGCCTGCCTTATAGACGGCCGCGACCAAATCGGACGACAGTTTTCGCCTTAAGCCCGGCACGTCCAGCGTCTTCACGGCGTAGCCCGCCTTGGCGACGAGTTCCCGCTCGAGAGCGCTGGCCCCGGTTATAAACAGAATCTCAGTTTTTTTATCAAGAGACGCCAGCGCGTCGGCCGTGGCGATCGCGGGATACAGGTGTCCGCCTGTTCCTCCCGCGGAAATAATCACTCGCATCGATGATCCCTTCATTGGCTTTCCGTTCTCGGGACGCGATATTAAGAAGTATCCCCACCCCGGTCAAGGTGAACAAAAGTGATGTGCCGCCTGAGCTGATAAGCGGCAGGGGGACGCCGGTAATCGGCAGAACCCCGGTTACGGCGCCCATATTCAGCACCGCCTGGATTATAATCATGGCCGTTATGCCGGTTGCTATGTATCGGTCAAAATAGGTCGTCGCTTTGGCCGCGATCCTGATGCCGGCGAAGGCCAACAGACCAAAAGCGATGACGACCGACATCGTTCCGAGCAAGCCCAATTCCTCTCCGATGATAGCGAAGATGAAGTCGGTATGGGCGGCCGGCAGATAAAAGAACTTCTGCTTGCTCATACCCAAGCCGACTCCGAACAAATGCCCGGAGCCAAGTGCGATCAAGGATTGCACGTTCTGAAAACCCGTGTTCATCGGATCCTTCCAAGGGTCGAGAAAGACCAGCAAACGAGCTTTTCTGTACGGGGCCATCCATATCAATCCGATGGTCGCGGCGGTTCCGGCCGCCCCCAGGGCCGCCAGGTGCAGATATCTGGCCCCGGCAACAAGCAGCAAAACGAAGAAAATACCGGCGATGATCAGCGTCGTGCCGAGGTCCGGCTGCAACATAATCAAGCCCGCGATGGCTACCAGCCAAACGAGTAGCGGCAACATCGTGTCAAACTCTTTTAACTGCTCCCGGCGTCTGGCCAAGAAGTCGGCCGCGAACAGAATCAGAGCGAATTTTACCAGCTCGGACGGCTGGAAACTGATCAGCCCGATGTCCAGCCAGCGGCTCGCGCCGCCGGTCGCAATCCCTATCCCGGGTATGAGAACAAGAACGAGCAAAGCGGTTGAGGCGGCGACGCCCCACCCGGCGAATGATTTGAATGATCTGAACTCTAACTTTGAGAAGAAGAACATCGCGATCAAGCCGAATGTCAGCCAGACCGCCTGGTACTTGAGAAAGTAGAAGCTGTCTTTGTAGTCGGCCAGCGCGGTCGCATGGCTGGCGCTCAGCACCATCACCAGCCCGAAGAGTGACAATCCGATGACCGTTCCAAGAAGTATGTAGTAGTTGTTTGATTTAACGACCGACCGCCGCCCTCTGGCAGCCTTCTTCTTGCCCATCCCCTAGTCTCCCCCAGCCGATCCGTCAGGCAAAGCCCGGACGGCGTCTTGGAATGCCTGTCCCCGTTCGGCGTACCCGTTAAACATGTCGAAGCTCGCGCAGCCGGGACTTAGCAGAACCGCGTCCCCCGGCACCGCGCGTTCAGCTGCCAGGTTGACGGCTTCCTCTATCGACTTGGCCGTTGCGGACGGGGTCCTTCCCGCATCTTTTATGATTCCGGCCAGCTCGTCCGCCGATTCTCCGAACAGCACGGCCGCCTTAACCTTCTTCTCAAGCACGCTTTTCAAAGAACTAAAGTCCATCCCCTTGTTGCGGCCTCCGGCCAGCAAAACGACCGGCTCGTCGAATGCCCCCAGCGCCCGTTTGACCGCGTCCGGATTAGTTGCCTTGCTGTCGTCGTAGTATTTTACGCCGCCTTTTTCCGCCACGAATTCAATTCGATGGCTCAATCCTTTGAAGTTGGCGATAGCCTTCATTATGTCACCGGCCGGCAATCCCCAAACCAGTCCGACGGCAATGGCCGCCAGCGCGTTCTCAAGATTGTGCGAACCTTTGAAATGAATATCGCCCGCCGACCCGACGGTCTCCGGCTTGTACTCGGGCGGCAAAACTGCCCAGATCGTGCCGTTTTCGACGAACACTCCTCGCTCGGTCTGCTGTTCGGTACTGTAGGGAACGAGGCTCGACTTTATGCCATCCAGAACCTTGGTCACTTCGGGATCGTCCAGATTGACAACGGCAAAATCCTCCGGCTGCTGCTTCCTAAACAACCGCGCCTTGGCCTCCCGGTACACCCTCATGTCTTTGTGGCGGTCGATATGGTCCTCGGTGATGTTAAGTAGGACCGCCACCCGCGGCCTGAAGTCAACAACCGTCTCCATCTGGAAGCTTGACACCTCGACGATCAATACCGTCTCCGGGTCCGCTTCGTCGATCGCGTCGACCAGCGGCCGGCCGATGTTGCCGGCCACTAGGTTAGATACGCCGGCTGTCGTGAATATCTCTCCGAGCATCGTCACGACCGTGCTTTTACCGTTGGTGCCGGTTACAGCGATTATCGGAGAGTCTGTAAGTTGATAGGCCAGCTCAAGCTCGCTCATGACGGCCACGCCCCGCCGCCGCGCGCTCTTAATTACCGGCTCGTCAACGGGTACACCCGGGCTTACGATCAGGAAGTCCTGATTCTTTAGCATGTCGGCGGGGAGTCCCCAGATAACCGACTTGGCGCCAGCCTCCTGCAGCTCGGCGGCCCTTTTCATGACTTCGTACGCGACTGAGGTGTCAACGGTTGACACATTGGCGCCCAGTGTTAAAAGTTTACGGGCGGCCGCGTAACCGCTAGCCCCAAGCCCGAGAATAAGAAAATTCTTCCCCCGCGCGTCCATCATAGTTTTAGGATCTCCACGAAAAAGATGGTAAACCCGGCCGCCGCCAGAATGGCGGCCATCAGCCAAAACCGGACGACAACCTTAAACTCCGACCAGCCGGACAATTCGAAATGATGGTGCAGGGGCGCCATCTTGAGAACCCTTTTTTTAAACAGTTTGTAAGACAGAACCTGGGCGATGACTGACAAAACCTCGATAACCAGCACGCCGCCGATAAGTATCAGAAGAATCTCCGTTTTGGTAAAGATCGCGAGCGCGGCGATAGCTCCGCCCAGACCGAGCGAGCCGGTATCCCCCATGAAGATGTCCGCCGGATGTGTGTTGAACCACATAAAACCGGCCGCGGCGCCGATCACGGCCGCCGAAAATACCGCCAGGTCCAAACCATAAGGAATATGAAGATGTCGGAACTGCATAAAACAAATGACCGAATAAACACCGACGACAATAGAAACGTTGCCTGCCGCCAGGCCGTCCAGCCCGTCCGTAAAATTGACCGCCGTTGTCGTAGCCAGAAGAACTACAAAGACAAATAAGAAATAAAAGACGCCGATATCCAATGTCAGACCGATCTGAGGGATACCGACGATAGAGGCTTTCGGCAACGCGTATCTGACCGCTCCCCAAGTCAGAAAGAGGGACACGAAGAACAAAAGGATTATCTTCCACTTTACCGTTAGTCCCTGGGACCTGGCCTTGTGGTTTTTGATGAAGTCGTCTAAAAAACCGACTGCCCCGCAGAGAAGCATCGTAAACAAAACAACCAAGCTGGCCGTTGTCAGGCTGGCGCCGAATAAACCGGCCGCGAAAAAGGCGAACGTCGCGGCGCCTAGAACCAGCACGCCTCCCATTGTCGGAGTCCCGCTTTTGGCCAGGTGCCTCTCCGGCCCTTCTTCGCGGATCTGCTGCCCGATACCCTCCCTGATGACGAACCTAATCCAGAACGGGCCGAGCAGCAGGATTAATGCCAACGAGACTACGCCCGCGATGATTATTTGATACACTCGACAATCCTTTCAAACCTGAGCGCCCGGCTGGCCTTAACCAGCACGACGTCTCCCTTCTTCATCTCATCTCTTAGCCTGGCGGCGGCCTCGTCCGTATCACCGAAACAGATGACGGCGTCCGCCGGCATGCCGGCCTCTCTCGCGCCCTCGGCGATGGTTTGCGCCAATTCTCCGACCGCGAACATAATGTCAGCCGCAGCCGCGGCTCTGCGTCCCGTCTCCAGATGGGCCTCTTTCGACGCGTCTCCTAATTCCAGCATGTCGCCCAAAACCGCTATCTTTCTTGTCCCCGCCGCCGCCGCCAGCGTTTCCAGCGCCGCCTTAACCGACGCGGGACTGGCGTTGTAAGTGTCGTTTATTATCAAAATGCCGGAGTCGCAGTCGATGAAACTCATTCGGTTTAAAGAGATTCTGGCGTTGGCTAGTCCCTCCACGATAACTTGCTCCGGCGCGCCGAGCGCCAAGCAGGCAGCAGCCGCCGCCAAAGCGTTTTCGACGTTGTGCCGCCCCGGCACCGCCAGTCTAACCGGAAACTCGTACCCAACGCCTTCAATCTTCGCTATGACTGTAAACGACGCCCTGACGCGTTCGTCCAGGACAATGTCCTCCGCCCTGACGTCGGCCCCCTTCCCGGCGCCGAAGGTAATAACTTTGGCTACTGACGCGCCGGCGACCTTGTCGACCCAGGCGTCTCCCGCGTTCACGACAATCGTTCCCGCGGGCCTGACGCCGGCCGCCAGTTCCGTTTTAGCCATGGCGATGTTCTCCTCGCTGCCCAGTAGCTCGAGGTGCGTCAGCCCGATATTGGTGATCACCCCGACATGAGGCTTAGCGATGCGCGCCAGCTCGGCGATTTGTCCTGGACCGCGCATGCCCATCTCCAGCACCATGAACTCGGTATCCTCATCGGCAGTCAGAATCGTCGCCGGCAAACCCACTTCGTTGTTGAAATTCTCGGCCGAAGCGGTCGTTTTACCCAGACCCCGCAGGATCGAGGCGATCATATCCTTGGTCGTCGTCTTGCCGGTGCTGCCGGTGACCGCGACGACCTTAGCGCTGAGCTTTCTGGCCGCGATCCTGGCGATTTCCTGATACGCTTTGAGCGTATCGTCCACTCTGATCAGAGTGATATGCATAAACTGTTTGGGAATGCGTTTTAGAAAAGGATTCGTCGCGTCGCGGGCCGCCACTATGCCCATCGCGCCCTTGTCTACGACCGAGGTCAGAAAGTCGTGTCCGTCGTAATGTTCTCCCCGAAGGGCGACAAAAAGATCCCCCGGCTTGACCGTACGGCTATCTGTGGATACGGACGCGAAGGTCGCGAGATCGCTCAACCCTGCCTCCGTATCGCCGCCCGTGGCGCGGGCCATCTCTTCAACCGAAAGTTCTATCATGTGCCCGTTAGCTCCTTCAGCGCGTCTTCCGCGACCGCGCGATCGTCAAATTCTATCGTTCCCGTGCTCAGAATCTGTTCTTTCTCGTGTCCTTTACCGGCGATAATCACAATGTCGCCGGGCTTAGCCATCTCCATCGCTTTCTTTATGGCGGTTCGCCTGTCGGTCTCAGTCGCGGCCTTGCCTTCGCAGCCTTTTAAGATATCGTCGATAATGGCCTCGGGGTCTTCGCTCCTCGGATTGTCGCTCGTTACTATGGTCACGTCGCTCATCGCCGTCGCGGCCCTTCCCATCAGCGGCCGTTTCGTCTTGTCGCGGTCGCCGCCGCAGCCGAACACGGTAATAACGCGGCCTTGGGTCAGCTCTTTTGCCGAAGCCACCGCCTTGGCCAGCCCGTCCGGCGTGTGAGCGTAATCGATGATCACCGTAAAACCGCTCCCGCTTTCCAACCGTTCAAACCGGCCCGGAACCGCTTCTAAATCAGACACGCCGCTGATAACCGCCTGCCAGGCGATACCTTGTGCCCGGGCTGTGGCCGCCGCCGTAATCGCGTTGGCGACATTAAACCCTCCCGGCAGGTTAACGGCCATCCGGTAAACTCCGTCGGGCGCCCGTAAAGCGAAGATCGATCCGCTGACCGTGTTCTCTATACCTTCCGCCCGGTAGTCCGCTTCTCCATCCAGCGAGAACGTTACAGCTGCCGGCAGATCTTCCGCCAGCCGGCGTCCGTATTCATCGTCTATATTGACGACGGCCGCGCCTGGCTCTTCCATAAAACGCTGTTTGGCCGCGAAATACCTTTCCATGTCGCCGTGATAATCCAAGTGATCCTGGCTTAAATTAGTAAAAGCTTTTACCGCGAACGAGCAGGCGACAACCCTTTTCATGTCGATCGCGTGCGAAGAAACCTCCATCGCCGCGTGAGTCGCGCCGGCGTCCGCCATTTCCCCGAGCAACTTCTGTAAGTCATATGATTCAGGCGTCGTCCTGGTCACGGGTCTGCGTTCCCCGGCGACGCGATATTCAACCGTTCCGATGAGGCCCGCCTTGTAGCCGGCCGCGTGATATATGCTTTCTAAAAAATATGCCGTTGTCGTTTTGCCGTTGGTACCGGTAATACCGGCCAGCGACAGCCTCTTGGAAGGCCGCCCGAAAAGAGTCGCGGACATAACCGCCAGGGCGATCCTCGTGTCTGGCACGACGAACTGGGGCACTTCAGCCCCCTCTATCGGCTCTTCCGCCACCAGCGCGGCGCAACCCCCGCGCACAGCGTCAAGCGCGAACGAATGGCCGTCAGCCTGTTGTCCTCTTATGGCGACAAAGACCGTATCGGGCTTCGCCCGGCGTGAATCGTAGATGATGTCTGAAACGGTGACGCCGGCGTCGCCGGCGACTGAGGTCGGTTGGATGTTCGCCAGAAGCTCGACCACAGAATAGCGTTTTATCGGCTGAATAGGGCTTCCTCCATTCAATCATTCTAGCATATGCCGGTTACCTCTTCTCCCGGCTGCCGGGTGCGATCTTCAACCTGTTTATGCTGAATTCAGCTATATCCTTGAAGACCGGCGCGGCGATTGTCGCCGAGTATAATGGCTGCGGACCGGTCGCCTGAGGTTCGTCGATTACTACGATAATGGCCAGTTGCGGATCGAGATTGGAGACAAAGCCGGCGAACGAGATTACGTATTTACCGTCCTCATATCCGTTGGCGCCGGCCTTTTGGGCCGTGCCCGTCTTTCCGCCGACCATATAGCCCGAAATCTGCGCGTTCTTCCCGGTGCCTTCCTCGACGGTCTCGACCATAATGTCTTGGACGGTGGCAGCGGTCTCTGACGACACAACGCGTTTATCCTTTTCTTTAAAACCGCTCTTCGCCACGTGAGGCGTCGGCTTGACGCCGTCGTTGGCGATTGTCGCGACCACGTTCAACATCTGCAGCGAAGTGGCGCTTATACCCTGGCCGTATGGTATGGTCGCGATGCTCGTCTCCGACCAATCGTCTGGGGCCTGTACGATGCCGGTTTCCTCGCTAGGCAGATCAACGCCCGTGTAGTCGCCCAAGCCGAATCCCGTAACATATTTATAGAGCTTCTTGTTGCCCAAACGCAGCCCCAGTTCGATGGCGCCGACGTTGCTGGATAAGGCGATGATTCCGCTGATCGTCTGGTCGCCCTTGCCCTCTTTGTCGTACTCGCCGAAGCTTTGATCGCCGACCGTTATGTTCGCGGGCAAAGAGAAAACCTCCTCCAAACCGACGACCCGTTCTTCTATGGCACCCGTCGCCGTTATTACCTTAGCCGTCGAGCCAGGCTCATAAACGGATGATATCGCCCGGTTCCTCAACTGTTCCTCGTTTGACTTGATCCAGTCGTTAGGATTGAAGCCGGGAGCGCTGGCCATCGCCAGGATGTCGCCGTTCGTCGGATTCATGACGATAATCGCGCCTCCTTTGGCGCAATAATCCTTAACCACTTTATTAAGCTCTAGTTCAGCTTTATATTGGATATCCTTATCCAGCGTCAGATGGATATCTTTGCCGCGCGCCGCGTCTTTCTTGGAATAGATGCCTCCGGGTATGGGCGCGCCGGCTGGATCGCCTTCCACCAGCAGCTTGCCCGATTTCCCTCGCAGAATCTTGTCGTAAGAAGACTCGACGCCGCCTAATCCCTGGTTGTCGACCCCGGCGTAACCGAGGACATGGGCCGCCATCGTTCCGTTAGGATAGAACCTTTTTCGTTCGGGAAGGATGTTTATGCCAGGTATCTTCAAGGCTTTGATCTCGTTTACCTTTTCCATATCCAGCTGCCTCGCTAGATAAACAAACCCTGACTTTTCGGTCAGCTTCTTTTTTACTTCGTCAGGCTTTTGACCTAGGATCCGGCCCAATTTCACGGCCGCGTCGCCGGGTTTCTCGACGAAATACGGGGTCGCGTAGATGCTGGCAGAGTCTAAGTTGATGGCCAGCTCCTGGCCGTTCCGGTCGAAGATGGCGCCGCGCTCGCCCGACAACTCGATCTCCCGCACCCTTTGTCCGACCGCCTGCTGCGTCAGCCAGGCCGCGTCCACCTGCTGGACATAAACAAGCCTAGCAGCTATTGCCGCCAGGCTTGCGATAAACAGAATTAATATTAGTAAGAGCCTGTAGTGCGCTCCGTCCGTCCGGCGCGCCGCCATAAATCCCCTAAGCGGCTTTGTTGGCGCGGTCGCACTTGGACCGGACGCCTTTCAGGCAGAAGTTGCCTGAGGCGGAAAGATATGGACATCCGCTGCAATTCATCTACCTAACCTCCTTGTCAGTTAAGTAAGCGTATTCCGGGGAGGTTACACCGTCACCTGGCAGACTAATAATCTTTGCTTCCACGGCCGGCTCGGTCATTGCCAGCTTCTCCGTAGCTACTTTCTTAACCCTTTCCAGGCTGGCCAGTTTGACGTTCTCCAATTTGATGTCTTCCGCCATCTTCATCTGGCCGTCTATTTCCGCCTGGATGTGCTGGATGCGATATCCGTTCTCGGCCACCAGGACGCGCGTCGTCACGTGCAGCATGGCCAGCGGCGCCAGAATGATGGCCGCCGTCAAAACATAACCGCATAACGCGCCCGAAGCCGATCTGCCAACCGTTCTTTGAGGGAGGGGTTGACGAGAGGGGTGAACAATGTGCTGCGGATTTGCGGAGATAAAGGGGACCTGCCCAATTAGCTTTGGCGCTGCTTGCATTCTTCAACCACCTCCCTCAAAGTCTCTCAGCCGCCCGGAGCTTCGCGCTTTCCGCTCTCGCGTTCCGCGCAATCTCCTCAGCGGCGGGCTTGACCGGTTTCTTAGTTAGGATCATCAGGCGGACTCCCGTCTCAACCTGAGTTTCCTCGGAAAATTCCTTAAACGTGTTTTTAACGATCCTGTCTTCCAGTGAGTGGTAAGAAATCACCACGATCCTTCCTTTCCTGGCCAGACACGGTATCCCGTCACGAAGGGCCGTTTCCAGCGCCTTCAATTCCCCGTTGGCCTCGATGCGGAGCGCTTGAAACGTCCGCCTGGCCGGGTGGGGGCCGCGTCTTCTGGCCCCCGCGGGAATCGCCGCCTTGATCACGTCCACCAGTTCGAACGTCGTAGTTATCGGGCGGCGCTTCCTTGCCTCTACGATGAAGGCCGCGATCCGCGACGCCCATCGGTCTTCTCCGTACTTTCCTATGACCGCGGTCAGTTCGTCTTTCGAGTAGTTCTTCAAGATATCCGCCGCGGTTACCGGGCCGGTCGGGTCCATCCGCATGTCCAGCGGCGCGTCGTGCCGGTAGCTGAACCCCCGTTCAGCCCGATCGAGTTGGTGGGAGGAGACCCCGAGATCCATCAGTATGTTGTTAACCTCTCGGATTCCCATGGTTTGGAGGGTTTGCCGTATATCTTGAAAATCCGTCTTGACCAGCGCGAGCTGTTCTTTGTACGAAGCCAGCCTCTGTTTAGTCGCGGCCAGCGCGGCCGGGTCCTTGTCGATTCCGATAAGCTTCCCGGTCGGGCCGATTGCCTTGAGCAGCCGCTCCGCATGGCCCCCTCCCCCAACAGTCAAATCGACTGTCACATCTCCCGGCTTCGGTTCAAGGTACCGAATCACCTCTTCCGCCAGCACGGGAGTGTGGCTATATTCCATTGTCAAGCTCCGGCTAGATTCCCAGATCGGCCAGCTGTTCCGCGAGTTCGGAGTAAGATTTCTCCGTCTCCGAGCTGTACTTGGCCCACTTGGCCTTGTCCCAGATCTCTACGCGGCTGGCGACGCCGATAACGATGACGTCTTTATCCAAACCGGCGAACTCCCGCAGGTTCTGCGGCAGCATCAGCCGGCCTTGTTTATCCAAGGTACCTTTGGCCGCGCCTGAGAAAAAGTTTCTGGCAAACGCGCGGCCGGCGGGATTGGTCAGAGGCATCGTGCGGACCTTCTCTTCTATCTTGGCCCACTCGGCGGGGGTATAGACAAAAAGACAATCCTCCAAACCTTTCGTCACGACCAGGCCGTCGGCCAGTTCGTCGCGAAACTTGGCGGGAAGGATTACCCTGCCTTTAGAGTCGATGAGATGTTGAAATTCCCCCAGAAACATCCGCCTGCTCCCTTGTCATTTCCACTACGACCCACAATTTACCACTTCGTGACACAAAAGTCAAATAGATTATCGGTTTATGGGAGAATAACTTTAATTCTGTGACCTGGGTTTATGAAAGTTTTATCGGTAATTTAACCCGATTTTGCACGGAATCACGTGGATTAAGGGTATTTCGTTGAAGGCACTTCTAGGGGTGAAATCTGGGTCGGCGTCTTCCGGAGGTTATGGCGGCCCCGGCGAACGCCGCGGCGCCAAGGGCGGCCAACAAGGCCTCCGTAGGATATGAGTTGACGTATAGGGCGGCCGCCGCGATTGTCAGCGAACCGGCCAAAATAGCTAGGACTGTCGCCCGCTTGGACTTCTCCAGCCGGTTGATCGCGTCCATAAGTTCGTCAATCCCGGACATCTTGACCTTAAGCTCACCCCGCTCCGCCTTGTCGATTACTCTGGACAGGTCGGTCGGCAACTTAAGCAAGGCCAAGCCGATCTTCTTGGCTTGCTTGACGAAGAACTGCGTCCTTACACTCTTTGTTAGTTTTTCGACGTACGGCCTTGCTTCCTCGATTATGTCGAAGTCGGGGTCTAATCCGGCAATCACCCCGACCAGCGTGCCGAAGGCCTTGCCGACATAGGCGAAATGCACCGGCAGAGTGAAAGGGTTCTCCCTCAAGATGAGGCGGATGTCTTCCTCGATCGTCTCCAGGCTGCCCGCGTCCATCGCTTTCATCGTCGACATGCCGCTATAGCGCTGGAACATCCACTCCAGGGCGTTGCGAATGGGGACCGTATTGGCGCCCTGCCTTATGAAATTCAGGTCGGTCGCCGCCTCGATGACGCCGTCGGCATCTTTCTGAACGATGGCGAAGAGCGCCTCTATGAAGCTCTCGCGGTTCTCCGCCGTTATCTCTCCCATCATGCCGAAGTCGAGAAAAGTTATGGCCGGTCCCGGATTCACAAAAAGATTGCCGGGGTGGGGGTCCGCGTGGAAGAATCCGGTCTCCAGGAACTGCTTGACGTAGATGTCGACCAGCGTCCTGGCCAGCTCCTTGCGATCGATGCCGGCGGCGGTTAATCCGTCGTAGTCGTTGATTTTTGTGCCTTGTATCCGTTCCAGCGTAACGATACGGCCGGTGGAATAATCGTGGTAGACCTTGGGCACGAGAACGCGCTGGTCGTCGCGAAAGTCTACCGCAAATCTTTCCGCGTTATCGGCCTCGCGCAAGAAATCCAGTTCTTCTCCCAATACGCGCTGAAACTCGTCAACCAGCCCTTCGATGTCGAATCGGTCCCCCGCTTTTGTAAACCGGCGGACGCCCTCCATGAGGTAAGTGAACGTCGCCAGGTCTATGTCGATAAGGTCCTCGATGCCCGGCCGTTGGACCTTCACAATCACCTTTTCGCCTGTCGTAAGCTCCGCTTCGTGGGCTTGCGCCAGGCTAGCGGCGGCCTGGGAAACCGGATTGAAAACTGGGTAGACTTCCTCAAGGGGGCGCCCGAACTCAGCTTCTATACGCTCCTTGACGGCAGAGTAGTCCTCCGGCGGGACCTCGTCCTGAAGCTTCATGAGCTCTTGGATGTAGGGTTCGGGCATGACGTCGACGCGCGAGCCGACGAATTGTCCCAGCTTGATGAGCACGCCGCCCAGCCTGGTCGCGGTCTCGCGGAATTGTATGGCACGCCGGCGGTGGCGCTTGGACATCCTTTGTTCCGCCCCCGTCAGGCCGATCTTTCTGGCCAGCCTGGCTTCCCGCCAGAAGTCCCAGACAATACCGGCATAGACTCTGGTAAAGGCTAGGGTGCGCGCTCTTTTATTTATTTTCCGCTGCACGGTTCGGCCGCCGGGTTCGATGGCTTTTACGGCGGCTATTTCTTGCTCAGCTTGTCGACCTTTTTACTTAAGGTCTCGAGGAGTTTCTTGAGCTCGGCCAGGTCGTCCTTGGTCGCCAGGTTGGCTTCGGCGGCAAAGGCCCGCATGTGCTCGCGGCGATGTTCCTTCATCTCGGCGCGCCGCTCGTCCATCTTGGCTTTAGCCCGCGTTTCCGTTTCCTGCTTCATGACGCGGAATTCGTCCATGCGCTGTTGACGTTTCTCGGCCAGTTCGTCCGCAATATCGTCGATGCGTTCCGTCGCGTCGTAGGCATACAGAAAGATGTCTCTCCAGCTACTCATTGCGATTCGCCTCCTCATCCCATCGTACTTCTTGCCAGGTTCTTATTGTTTCTCATTTCTTATTTAAATAGGAGCGGGCCTGTAAGCCGGGTTCTGTCTTGGTAGCCATCTATCTAGGGCCGGCGTTGCCGCCGGTCTCAAGCGACCGACCCGAGAGTCTGGAGACGGGCCGCCTCCTTCTCAAAAGAGAAGCTCTCCTATCCGGTCTTGCTCCGAACGGGGTTTACCCCGCCAACCGGTCACCCGGCCGGCGCGTGCGCTCTTACCGCACGATTTCACCCTTACCCCACAACGTTTCGAATCGCAAGTCGTTAGTTGTTAGTAGTTAGTCAGATAACTGCTAATCACCAACCGCCAACTACTCATATCAACAAAACGATGCGGGGCGGTTTGTTTCTGTGGCACTTTCCTTAAGGTCGCCCTCAGTCGCCGTTAGCAACCGTTCTGCCCTGTGGAGCCCGGACTTTCCTCCCCGTGTCCTAAATTGCGCGAAAGCGCGGATACGCGGCGGCCACCCGGCCCACTCCCACTATTAAGCATAAGCCCCTATCGAGGGCAGAACAAGTGATTAAGGAGATTTGGAGAGAACCGCCCTATTCTCCCTTAACGGGTTGTCCTTCCGCGGGCGGCGCTTCGGGGTTTTCAGGTTCGTAGTATTCCTCGTCCTCGTAGTAATCCTCATAATCTTCTTCCCAGTACTGTCGGCGAAGCCCGAAGAATATCATTAAGGCCGGGAAGTCCTCGACGAACGACAAGCAGATATGGATGAGAACGAGAAACACGATGATCGCGCCAAGAAAGAAATGCGACACCCTGGCATAAGCCGCGGCCAGGTCGACCGAACTCGCCCAGCCAAGCATGGCGTTAGGGTATTGCATGGCGAATCCGGTAATGGCCATAAGAACAATGATAACCGGGAAGATATATCCGTAAATAATCTTCTGCAGGGCGTTGTACTTGCTTAAGTGGGGATACTGCCGCCGGAGAAACATGTAATAAAGAATAGCCTGCGCCCCCGCCTTTAGGTCCTTTTTACGAATTGCGAACTCACGATGATCGACAAATATCGCGTAGACGATCCGGATAACCAGGATAATCAGGATCGCGTAATAGGCGATAAAGTGGATTTGCTCGTTTAAGGGCCGCATCCCGGGATAAAATGGAAACCTTATATATAGCCCTGAAACGGCCAGGAAGATCAATGTAAAAACATGGGCAAAATGCATTAAGCGAGGAACGACGGGGATTATTTCATCGTGCTCCGGCCACTGCCCGAAACGGAATTTTTGTTTGAAGCGGCCGGTAACGGCGTTGCCGAACAGCTGAAATATCCAGAACAGAGTTGCTAGTATAACCATTCCCAAGGCCAGTACGTCTGCCCAGATATTAAACTGCGCTAGCATCCATTACCTTTCATGTCCATTCCTCTCATATTACTCAAATCTAAACTAATATTCTATCCCATATCTCGCGGCAACGCCGTCGTCATACGGATGGCGGATGTTGCGCATCTCCGTCACCAGGCCGGCCAGTTCCACGATTTCCTCGGGCATGTCTCGGCCCGTTAGGACAAGTTCGACCTTCTCCGGAACCGATTCGATCAACTCGACGACCTCCGACTGACGGCATAAACCCAGGTTGATCGCGTGGCTGATCTCGTCCAAAACAAGAACGTCGACGCCCGTCTTGAGCTTCTCCCGGGCCGCGTCTAAGCCCTCGGCCACCCGGGCGGCGATCCTGTTTTTCTTGTCTTCGTCGGCCGGTTCCAGCATATCCTCGCCGAACCTGGACGCTTCAATGGGCAAGCTTAAGTTCGCCAGGGTCGCCGCGTCGCCCCCGCCGCCGGCACTCTCCTTCAGAAACTGAATGAAGGCCACCTTGAAACCGCGCCCGGCCGCTCTGACAGCCAAGCCCATCGCCGTGGTCGTCTTACCCTTTCCATCGCCGGTATAGACTTGAATCATAGATACTCCACCTCAAACCGTCTCTTAAACCGCTCGAACACCTTTAAGACCGGGGCGCTCAAAAGCAACAACAACATAAAGTTTACTATGGCCCGGCCGGTATCCCAAAAAGCCGATGTCGCAAGGTAGAAGGCGCCGTACTTGGCGGCGCCCGCCGAGCCCGCTGCTGAGCCTCCCAGATACGGCCAAAACCAAAGGTTCATGATCGCGCCGAAGACATAACCCCAGACAAAACCGAAGATAGCCAAGGCGGCCAGGCGGGGTTTGCTGGTGGCGGAGCCCGGCAGAGCGTTGAGCAAGATTCTAAGCCAGCCTCCCGTCATCCCAACCCAAGCCGTCGTGATCATTTGATACGGCACCCAGGGGCCTAATCCTCCGGCCCAGAAGGAGGACACCAGAATGGTCAGGCTGCCAAGAAGGAAGCCGAACGGCGCACCCCAAGCGTACCCGCTCAGGATCAGAAGGAAGAAAATCGCCGAACCCCCCATCGGCAACGGAATAAACCTTAAGGTAACATTGATAGCCGTTAGCGCGCCCAGGAGCGCGATTTCCTTTGTCCCGCCGCGTCCCAGTACGCCGCCGAAGATCACGACAAACAGAACGGGCATAAGGATAAGGAACAAGAACGACGCTTCCCCTGAGCGCTCAAAGCCGGCTGCCGCCTGCGGCGAAACCGGTTTTAAAAAGAACGGGTACAAGAAGGCCGCCAAACCGATAACCGAAGCGAGGGCTATCGACCCGTACGTTACCAGTCTTCCCCTCTTCCTTTCGTCCTTCATTTTCCTGTCACATCCTCAACCGTCAGAGTCTTACCGCCAAAGATCTCGTTCATCTGTGTCCTGAGCATCGGTGTCTTGGGCATGACGTCTTTCGGACGGCCGTCGGCGGCGACTTTGCCGCCGTCGATCACGATCACCCTGTCGGCCGCCCGCGCCGCGGTTTCCACGTCATGCGTCGCCAGTATAACGGCTTTGCCTCCGTCCGCCAGCCCCCGCAAGCGCTCCGACACGGCTTTCTTCGCCGCGAAGTCCAAACCGTGCGTCGGCTCGTCAAAAAGAATGATCTCGGGATCGTTGGCCAGAATAGCCGCCAGCGCGACTCGTTGCTGTTCACCCTGGCTCAGGTCCCTCGGGTAATCTTTTTCATGTCCTGCCAATCCGAAGTCATCAATAAGTTCACGGGCTCGAGTGATTCCGTCATTGCGAGGCTGCGAGGCAGCCGAAGCAACCTCCTCTTCCACACTATCCGCGAACAATAAGGCGCCCGGCCTTTGCGGCACGTAGCCGGCTATCCTAAAAACGTCGGCTGCTTTTGCCTTCGCCGTATCCAGACCGCCGATCGTAACGCTCCCTGAAGCAGGCTTCAGCAACCCGCACAAGAGTTTCAGCATAGTCGTTTTCCCGGCGCCGTTAGGCCCCATCAAAGCGGTAATCTGCCCGTCGTTGAATGTAAGATTGATGTTTTCCAAAACCTTATTTGCGTCATACGAGAATGATAATCCGTGGGCGCAAACCGCGGTTTTGGGGTCAGGCCCCTTTTCCACAGTGCAGTTGGGGCCTGACCCCTTATCCACAATTTCTCTCCCCCGGCGGGCCTGCCTGCCGGCAGGCAGGGAGAGGGTTGGGGTGAGGGGTTCAAGCCGTATCCGTTCCCTCGCCGCCTCAACGGACAAGGGCGGCGGATGCCAACCCATTTTCCGGCCCAGCTCGATCACCGGCGGCGCGTTAACGATTGATTCCGCCATCTCGGACGTCGGCCCCATCTCCGCCTTGCCCGACCTGAGTTCGATAATGCTGTCGGCGAATTGAACGACCCTCTCCAGCCTGTGTTCGGCCAGGATAACGGTCAGTCCCCGCTCTCGGTTCAGTTTAATCAAAAGTTCAAGCAACTCGCCCGCCGCGTCAGGATCGAGTTCGGCGGTCGGCTCGTCCAAGGCCAGGACCCGCGGACGCATCGCCATAACCGAAGCGACGGCCGCTTTCTGCCGCTCGCCGCCCGAAAGGGTTGCCGCCTGCCGCCCGATTAAATGTTTGATGCCCATAAGACCGGCCGTTTCGTCTACGCGGCGGGCGATCTCGTCGCCGGCCAGACCGATATTCTCCAAGCCGAAAGCGATTTCACCTTCCACCGTGTCCGTTACGAACTGGGCCGTTGAATCCTGAAATACCATCCCGACCGAAGCGCTTAAACGTCTGACCGATTCCTCCTTGGCCTCCAGGCCGTAAACCAGGGCGTTGCCGCCGATACGGCCCCCGTAGAAGTGCGGCACCAGTCCGTTCAAGACGCGCAAGAAGGTCGTTTTTCCCGATCCGGACGGCCCGGTCACCAGGACGAAGGCGCCGTCTTGGATCTTCAAGCTGATATGGTCCAGGGCGGGTTTCTCGACATCCGTGTAGTAGAAAACGAAATCGTCCAGCGCGATCATTTAGACACCGCCGGCGCTGCCAGCAAAGCCAGGGCCAACCCTACAGCCGGATTGAATCCGGGTACCGCAATCTTCGGGTATGGCGAATAAATCAACCAGCCGGTTCCGGCGGCCAGGCAAAACAACATAACGGCGACGGCTGTTACGGAGAATGCGGCCAACAGGTAGTCAGCCGCCGTCCACCGGCGGCGCGCCCGTTTAAGCTTGGTCGTGTCCCCACCCCCGTAAGCCCTGGACTCCATGGATTCCGCCATGACGACGGCCTTTTCCAGCCCCGTTATCACCAGAGGGACAAAGGCCGCCCCGGCCTTCCGGATTCTGCCCGTTAAGCCCGTTCCGTATTCCAGCCTTCTGATTGTCTGCGCCTGGCTGATCTCGGCGGCAGCTGATACGGTTGCCGGAATGAAGTTAAGTGAAACCGAAATGACCGTCGACGCGCCCCGCATCCCTTTGGGTAAAATTCGCAGCAGTTCGCCCGTGCCGACCGCCATATTAAGGGCGGCAAAAGCCAGCAGCCCCGCCATGAATGTAAGCCCGAAAGTCAGACCGAAAACGGCCGCTTCCAAGGTCAGCGGCCCGCCGACAAGCGGAATTCCGGCCGGCAGCGTTAATAGCACCGTCTCTCCGTAATGAGAGATCAGAATGTTGTATGTCGCGGAGATAAAAACGAAGCTCAGACCGAGGCCGACGAAAGCCCTCCAGGGCCCTGATGACGCCTCAGCCCGTCGGGCCGCTATTACGGCCCCGACAGCCAGTAAGATGATCAGCAGGTATAAGGGATTCTTGGTCAAAGAGACCGAAACGAGTACGGCGGTAAACCAGATTGCCCAGACGGCTGGGTTGCCGCTTCCGTCCTTCATGACCGTGTACGCGCTTAATCCCTCAGGCGTTTGAACAAGACAAATCCCAACCCGGCAACCACGGCGATCGCCGCGATAGCGCCGATGATAATCAGAAGCAGGCCTTCCGTGCTGAATGAAGCGTCTTCAAGCGGCAATGTCTCGGCCGTCGATGGCGGCGGGGTGGTCTTAATCGGGAAGGGCTTAAGCATTAGCGCCGGTATCGCCTGGGCCGTACACAACAGGCTGTCCTCCGGTATGGCTTTCTGGTAAGCGAACGCGCCGTTCGCGTTTTGCATGCTCATCAGAAATCCCATCGGTGTAATAGCCGCCCTAAGCCAGGTCTTGCTCTCGATATCCTCGCCGGCCGCCACCAATCCTTGCAATACCCAGGATGTCGAACTCGCATCTGATTCGGACCCGTAGGACGAGGGCGTTATGACCGGGAAACCTCCGTCTGTGTTCTGCTGTGTCTTTAAATAGACGACCGCTTTCTTTACAGACGGGTCGGACTGATCAACGCCCGCGCCAACCAGCGCCTGGATGGCCAAAGCCGTCGAATAGGTGAACGCGCCCATACCGACGCTCCTGTCGACTTCATAACCTCCGTTGGCGTTCTGGCGGCCTTTTAACCAAATAATAGGGCCGCTGTCGATTGGCTCCCCGGCCGCTTCCAGCGCCAGCATCGCCCACATGTGATCGATGTCTGTTATGCCGAACCAGCCGGTTGCCTTTTCTTGGTTGTCCAAAAGGAACTTTATCCAATCGGTGCCGGCAAAGGTCTTGGGATTCTCCCCGGCCAGCTTCAACGCCATAATGAGCTGCGCCACCTTGGCCGTATTCTGAACAGCGATGTTTTTGTCAGGGTCGGCCAGTTTGGACGCGTTCGCTTTCAAATAGTCGACGGTCGATTTGCCTGTCTTCGACTGGGGCAGTTTTGCGCCGGCCGCCTTAAGCGCGATGACAGCAATACAGGTGTCTACAACAGTGCTTTCTCTGGTGCCGAAGCCCCCGTCGTCGCGCTGGATGCTTTTCAGATAGTCAGCCGCTTTTAGGGCGGCTTTGTCGCTTCCGGTTGAGGCTCCGGCAATGCCCGCGCTGCCAAGAAAGATTGATAAGGCCAGTACGATTGTGGCGGTCTTTTTGATCATTTTCTCTCCTTATTATAAATAAAGGGCCTACTCCTTGCTCGAGGAGTTTGCTTCCTTCCCTGTCGGCCGGCGGCCTGGCTTTCCGTTGTTTGTTACGGATCACAGTGGCGGCACCGCGTCTGAATCACACAGACTTTCCCGGGTTCGGCAGGAGTGCGATATCTGGCTTATTTCTTTATACAGCCGGCGTCCTGCCTTGTCAAGCAGGCAAAATGTTGATAACATTCAAGAGCGTTAAAGAACTGTCCGAGTTGAGACGAATAATATAGTGGAATGAAATCAGACATAAAACCTTACCTCCGACGAATACTTACCCCGATGGTCGCGCTGGCCATGTTCGCGCTCGCGCCCGTTTCGGCCGCGGGGGCTATCACCGGCGCGTCCGGCGTCGAGTCTAAGGCCGTTACCATAACGCCGAACCCTCAGTACACTGAAGGTTTGCCGGCCGTTCAGGGTTGCCTGGTCTGCCACGCCGACGTTAAGTTAAAAGACGATAAAGTCCTGAAGACCTTATATTTCGCCCCTGACACCATTAAGAAATCAGCCCACTATAATGTCGGGTGCGCCGGTTGTCACAGCAATTACACGACGGAGCCGACGAAAGCCCACGAGAACATCAGCAATGAGGACACCGAAAAATTCATAAAGATCGCCAGGGCCAGCTGTGTCAAATGCAAAGATCACCAGAAACAGATCAAGGAGATGTCGATTAGCGCCCATACCGGCACGCCGACTCTTGAGGCCTTGACAGACCAGCCGACCTGCCTGGATTGCCACAATTTCCACGAAGAGTTTAACCCGAAGAAAGATAAGGTCTGGGCCGAGGAGCGGCACATGGACGCCGTGAACAGGTGCGGCAAGTGCCACAAGGCCAATTACGCCTCATACAACGATTATTACCACGGCCGCGCCTACAAGATGGGCATGATGGCCGCGCCGGCTTGCTGGGACTGCCACGGCAACCACTCCATTATGTACGCCCGGGAAAAGGGGTCACTGGTGTACGGGGATAATCTGACAAAAACTTGTCGGAGGTGCCATAAAACCGGGGATAAGGGTTTTGCCGCTTACGCTCCGCTGATCCACAACCACGACAAGTTGTTTATGGCCAATCCGCTGGTGGTGTGGGTGGTAAACCTGATCGAGCGGTTGATGCCAAAACCCGCCCTCAAAATCGAAAGCTAGCCTCGCCGAAAGCGCTACTCTCCGTTTAAAAATAGACTCGCAGATACGGGCGCTCGACTTATTATTAATCTAAGAGGCGAGTTCTTACTAATTTGCCGATCAGGCTGTCGTCGCCGTTAAATGTGACCGTTAGGTAATTTTCGCTCGTGCCCGTCAACCGGCCGCCGCTCGCCTTCTCGACCAATATTTCTAGCTCGCGGCCGACAAACATCTTTCTATAATCCGCTTCCAGCCGCCCCGACAGCTCCCGCAAGGCCTCGCTTCGCTCGGCCTTGGCCGCGGCCGTCACCTGGCCGGGCATATCCGCCGCCGGCGTGCCCGCCCTCTTTGAGTATCTGAAAACATGCAGCCTGGCCGGTTTGATCTCCTCGATAAACCGGTAAGTGTTCCGGAACTCCTCGTCCGTCTCTCCCGGGAATCCCACGATAACGTCCGTCGTAATCGCGGCGTCGGGACACGCGACCCTAATCCTCTTAATAGTCTTCCGGTATCCGTCGGCGGTATACCGCCGCCTCATTCGCTTAAGCGTCTCGTCGTCGCCGCTTTGCAGCGGTATATGCAGATGAGGACATAGGTAGGCCTCTGTGAGCTGAGGGCTAAGAGCTGAGAGCCAATAGTTTGACTGCCTCTCTCTTGCGGGGAGAGGATTAAGGTGAGGGTGCCGCTCGCCGCCTGTTTTAAGTATTTCTACAAGCTCTTCTGTAACGTCTTCGGGTTCTATCGAACTAAGCCGGATGCGCTCCAGCCCGGGCGTCTGCATCAACCTCTTGATAAGTCGTGTGATTCCGTCATTGCCTGCCTTGCCCTGCCTGCCGGCAGGCAGGCGAGGAGCGCCCTCAGACTGCGACGGAGCAACCTCATCAGTGCCAAACTTCCCAACATTGATTCCGGTCAAAATGATCTCTTTTGTTCCGCCGGCCGACAAGCCGGCGACTTTGCTAAGGATTTCGTTCGGCGGGACGCTGCGAGCCTTGCCGCGCGCATCGGGGACGATGCAGTAAGCGCAGCGGTTGTCGCACCCGTCCTGAATCTTCAAATACACCCGATGTCTGGCTTGAGTCATCGATGTAGAAAATATTTCTGTTCGAGCGAGCTCAGAATGCTTTTTCTGAGCGAGTCGAGAACCGCTTATTCTCGACTCGTCGGCTTGCGCCTCCTTGCTCGAATAATAATTAGTTTTCCTTAAAACCCTCTCCACCAGCCCGTCTTTTTCACTCTGCGGAACCACCAGATCCACGCCCGGAATCCCGCGAAGCTTATCCGCTGCCGTTTCCGCGTAACACCCGGTCACGACGACATGGCAGCCGGCTTTCTTCGTCTCAATGGCGCGGTAGATAAGCTTTCGGGATTTTCGGTCGGCCTCTCCGGTGACCGTACAGGTGTTAACGATTATGATGTCCGCGGATTCGTCCGGGGTGGCTTTAGCGGCGCCCGCCGCCGCGAAAAGATCAAGGATCTCCTCGCCTTCCGACTGATTAACCTTACACCCGAGGGAAATGACTAATGCTTTCATCTTCGTTTTGTCATTTCCCGAGTCCTGAGCTTGCCTGCCCTGAGCTTGTCGAATGGGTCGAAGGACCGGCAAGACCTAACACGTTCAAGAATTCATCCTGTCCAGCACTAGCGTCGCCGATACGATGGCCGCGGTTTCCGTGCGAAGTATGTTGCTTCCCAGGGAAAACAGCTTGGCCCCTCGCTTATCCAAATCGGCTATCTCCGATTCCTCAAATCCTCCCTCGGGACCGACAAAAACCGCCGTGTTGCCGAGTGCTTCGAACACGTCGTCCAACTTAAGACCACGGAACTCCTCGTAGGGGACTAGAACTTCTTCAAAAACGTTCAGTTCCTCCAATGCTTCATCCCATAAAAGAACCTCGCTAATGTCCGGCAGCCACGGCCTTCTGGACTGCTTACACGCCTCGTAGCCAATGGCCTTCCAACGCTCTAGCCGCTTGGCCTCGCGGTCCGCTCCGTATTCGGGAACGCTTCTCGTGAAAGCAACGGGCGCGATCCGGGCTACGCCGATTTCGGTCAATTTCTCGACTATCAGGTCCATCTTGCGGCCTTTCGGCAGTCCTTGAAAAACGGTGAGCCCGTGCCTGGGAATCACAAACGGAGAGCTGTTCAACACGCGGCCTGAAACCTGTTTGTCGCCGACCGCGCCAAGTTCAACTTGGTATGATTGGCCGACGCCGTCCGACACGGTGATACGGTCGCCGGCGCGCAACCTTAGGACTTTGGAGATGTGTCTCGCGTCTTGTCCGACGATAGAAACCGATCCGTCGCCGGCAAAGGCTGAGGGTTCAATAATGAAATAGTGTGACCGCAAGGGGTTATTCCTCGTCGAGGAGGCGGCTTAAGTTTCGAGCCGTCAGGTCCACCATGGGGATCGCCCGGCCGTAGTCCATACGTTTCGGCCCCAACAGGCCGACGATGCCGGCCGGTTCGCCTTCGCGCGAATACCCGGCCGCGACCAAACTTAAATCGTTCAATTCGCTGACGCGGTTCTCCGAACCGATGCGGACGTGAACCGTCGGTTCGTTGGTCTCTTCCATCAGATAAGCCGTCAGACGGCTGCCGGTTTCCAGGAACTCCATTAGAAACTCAAACCGTCTGACATCAAGGAACTCCGGTTGGTGAAGAATCTGGCTCACGCCCCAGAAATAGGCGCGGCGATGGCTGCCCGGGGTTAAGACCAGGCTGATTGTCGCGCTTTGTGACGACAAAAGCGACGAAATCTCCCGCAGCAGGTCTTCCGTTTCCATCCGTTGCAGCTCGGCCAGCTTGGCCTCGAGCGTTGCTACATTATCTTCCGCCAGACCCAGCCTCTCGCGAAGGCTGTCGACGTAGTACCGGTATCCCTTGTCGGTCGGAATCCGGCCCGCCGAGGTGTGAGGTTGGACAAGATACCCCATCTCCTCCAGCGCGACCATCTCGTTCCTGATTGTCGCCGGACTGACGCCCAAGTCGTATTCCCCGGCGATGACCTTGGAGCCGACCGGTTCCGCCGTCCCAATATATTGATTGATAACGGCTTCCAGTATCGAAGCCTTCCTGTCGTCCAACACAGTTCTCTCCCGAATTGTTAGCACTCTCTCTTGTTGAGTGCCAATGCTACTAAACTACCACCTGCCGTAACGCCCCGTCAAACAGCGCTACTTCCCTTCTTCCAGTTTCTTCAGAGCGTTCTTGGCGACCGTTTGACTCGGATTGATGGCCAGCCCCTTCTTAAGTTCGGCGATCGCCTTCTCTTTTTGGCTGAAACGCATGTAAGCGCTGGCCAGATTGAAATGAATGTCCGGGTTGTTAGGGTCCGTTTCCACCGCGATGATATATTCCCGCAGCGCCTCTTTCATCGACTTCTCGGCCACGACCTTATCCAAACCGGGCAGCATCGAATAATAATACTTGGCGTTGCCCATATTGTAGTGGAAGCCAGGCATATCGGGATTCAAAGCGAGTGCTATGTCCTCGTATTCTATAGCTGTCGTCAACGCGGTCGTAGCCGTCTCCGCGTCCTTGCTGGCTTTGGCGATCTCAACAGACATGGTGCCGCCATAGTTCGGATACTCGGGCTCGTACGGGTTCAGCTTCATGGCCTTACCAAACGCCTGATTGGCAGTGAAGGAATCCGGTATTTCCATAGCGGTGACGCCTTGATCGAAGTAATAATCAGCCGCCAGTTGTCGGACTGCCGTTATCGCGCCCGCCAGAATCGCCACGGCAACACCCGCCCCGACAAAGATAACGGCGGGCTGCGGCCAATCAAGTTTGAATGATACGCCGCGCGAGGGCTCGCCGACAAGGAACACCACCGCCATCAGCAACCAAACGATCGGGCTTATCGCGATGGTGTTAAAGCTGAATTGCAGCTGAGCGTAGTAGCCCGCCAGACCGGCGATAATGCCGACCAGCAAAGCTTTGTCAAAAGCCGTGGCTGCCGTGCGCCATAATTGTTTGACGGCGAAAAAGAAGAAAGCGCCTAGAAACGCCAGATAAGAGATGATGCCCAATATTCCCGCGGACGTGCCCGCCTGCAGGATGTCGGAATGCGGCCGGTTCTGGTGCCGCGCCTTCCACATGCCGGTCAGCTTAAGTTCGTATTGGACGAACTCCACCGAATGATACCTGGGGAAATAGGTGCCGAAAGTGTCGGGGCCCCAGCCGAGCGCCGGCCGGTCTTTAATCATAGCGACCGCGCTTTCCCAAAGGAATATTCGATCGGCTACGCCGCTGCTTTTAAGGTTAAGGGAGCTTAACGCCCTGGAGAAAGCGGACCTGGTTTCCGTTGAAGCGACTCTTGAGCTGACAGTGACCGAGACCGCGGCGACAGCTACAATCACGACGATCAAGACCGCCGCCGCGATTATGTTCCTGCGTTTACCCTCTCCCGGCTCCCTACTTTCGACTCGCGCTCCTCGTACCCTCACGATAAGCCCGAGAACAGCCATCACCGCTAGCGAGACCAGGAAGCCCGCCCAACCGGCTCGGCTGTAGGTAAAAATAAGGGCTGAGATCATTAAAGCCGTTGACGCGCCCAAAAAGATCCTGGCCGGCAAGTTCTTCTCCGCCATAAACAACGCGATAGCCAAAGACAGGATTATCGTTAAATAAGCGGCGACATAAATCGGATTTCCGAGCGTCGAGAACGCGCGAGACAGGTCCGTGCCCGCGCTGCTCCAAACAAGGAAGTCCATGCCGAACCGCTGGAAAGCGCCGTATAAGGACATGATGTCGGCGGCCGCGATGGTGGTAAAGAAAAGGCTGCGCAGGAACACCCGTCTGTCGGTGATAACGGTATTGTCTCGTATCAGGCTCCCTGTGAGCATGAAAACAGCGCCGTAATTTAATATAGTCAATAACCCCTCAAACCGGCCGTAATCGCCAAGAAGGCTCTGCCGAATATTCGGGGAAAAGATCGCGGCCAGTGTCATGACAGCCAGATAAGCGAGGATGAACCAGTCAATCGGCGTTCTGGCGATCTCCAGCCGCCGGCTCCTGAAAATCTTCCAGGACCAGGCACCAGCCATCGTCAGCGTGACGAGACGCAACACCGTCAGTTTGGTTAGCTCGAAAATATCGTAGGTTGGATAGGCGAAAGCGAGCGGCAGCAACCCTACCAATGCGTACAGACAGTAAAGAACAACGGTATCCGGCACCCTTGACCCTTTTCGGTTGGGGTCTGACCCCTTCGCCTCACGGTCGGGGTCTGACCCCTTCGCCTTACCCCCACCTTGCTGTTCGAGCGTAGTCGAGAACTCCACGTCACCGCTCGAGTCGACGTTACTCCCTCTCCCCTGCGGGGAGAGGGTTGGGGTGAGGGGGCCAACCCTCTTTTTCAGTTCCTGGTTCTTCTTTTTCTTCTTCTTAGCCATCAGTCGATCTTTAGCAGACTCAAGAATGCTTCTTGCGGGATGTCCACTTTGCCGATCGTCTTCATTCTCTTCTTCCCTTTCTTCTGTTTCTCCAGGAGCTTCCTCTTGCGCGTCACGTCGCCGCCGTACAGTTTGGCGATAACGTCTTTTCTTAACGCGCTAACGTTCTCGCGCGCGATAATCTTGCCCCCGATGGCCGCCTGGATGGACACCTCAAATAACTGGCGCGAGATCGTTTCCTTTAACTTCTCCGCGAGTTTGCGGCCCTCGTAAGGCGCCGCGTCGCGGTAAGTGATCATACTTAGCGCGTCGACTTTCGTCCCCGCCAGCAGGATATCAACCTTGACCAAATCCGACTTCTTATACTCGGTCAGCTCGTAATCGTAGGTCGCGTATCCCTTGCTGACCGCTTTTAGCGCGTTGAAAAAGTCCTTAATTACCTGGGCCAGCGCGAACTCATAAACCAGCTCGGTCGTGCGCGCGCTTATATAAGCGATGTTTTTCAGGTTCCCCCGCCTCTTCTGGCACAGTTCCATGACGGGGCCGACGAACTCCGCCGGCGCCAGAATCGTCGCCACCACGAACGGTTCCTCTGTCTTATCTATGTCGCCGGCTACGGGAAACTCGCCCGGGTTGTTTATCATCCGGTCGGTCCCGTTCTTCATAAAGACGCGGTAATTGACGTGCGGCGCGGTTACGAGCAGGCTAACGCCGAACTCCCGCTCCAGGCGCTCCTGAACAATCTCCATGTGCAGCAAGCCAAGAAAGCCGCAGCGGAACCCGAAGCCCAGAGCCGGGCTGCTTTCCGGCTCGAATATCAGGCTCGCGTCGTTAAGTTTTAGTTTGATCAAGGCATCCCGGAGGTTCCCGTATTCCTCGCCCTCCGTCGGGTACATGCCGGCGAACACCATCGGTTTGGGGTCCCGGTAACCTGCCAGCGGATTCTCCGCCGGTTCTTTCGCGCCGGTCAGCGTGTCGCCAACCTTCATGTAGCTGACGTCTTTGACGCCCGTTATCACGTAGCCGACTGTACCTGTCGGCAGCGAGTCGACGGATATCCTGTCGGGCGCTACCACGCCTACCTCCTCGATCTCAGCCGTCTGTCCGGTCGCCATCATCTTGATTCTCATTTTCGGCTTCAACTCCCCGTCGACCACCCTGACAAAGCCCACGACGCCGCGGTAGGCGTCGTATATGCTGTCGAAAATCAACGCCCGCGTGGGTTCGCCCTGGCACCCGCTCGGCGCCGGTACCTGCGCGACAATCATCTCTAAAAGCTCGTCCACCCCGTCTCCCGTGCGCGCGCTTACTTCCAGCGCGTCCGACGCGTCCAGCCCCAGCGCCTGCTCTATCTCCTGCTTGACGACAACCGGGTCGGCGTTCGGCATGTCGATCTTGTTTATGACCGGAATCAACGTCAACCCGGCGTTGTCGGCCAGATGCGTGTTGGCGACGGTCTGCGCCTGCACCCCCTGCGTCGCGTCGACCAGCAGGACGGCGCCTTCGCAAGCGGCCAGGCTGCGCGACACCTCGTAGGAGAAATCTACGTGGCCCGGCGTGTCTATGAGATTCAACGTATAGGTCTTTCCGTCTCGCGCCCCGTAGGTGAGCCTGACCGACTGGGCCTTGATAGTGATCCCCCGTTCTTTCTCAAGGTCCATCTTGTCCAGGTACAATTCCACGTGCCGGCCTTCCGGAAAAAGATGCGTCTTTTCCATCAATCGGTCGGCGAGTGTGGACTTGCCGTGGTCCACGTGGGCGACGATGCAGAAATTCCTGATGAGCTGTAAGTCCATGAGCTTTAGTATAACAAAAAATGAGGGGGCCGAAGCCCCCTCATTTTTTTATTCATGTTGCGGGATCGGTTCCCGTTAATTACCTCAAGTGCTGATATGCTTACGGCTCCTAGAAGCCGGTCGGCATCTCGTGACACTGCTGGCAGATTGCGCGGTTCTCCAACCTCAGCAGCATGCTGCCGTTGGTGGCGACTGTCGCGCCTGACGGAGCGTTAACTGAAGCAACGCCCTGTCCGCCGAGTTGCCTTGCGGGCAACGCGGCTCCAGACGCCATCGGTGCGTCCGTACCGTGCGCCCTGTGGCAAGTCAGACAGGTTAAGCTGTCTGACTCGTCGTAAGCGCCTGGCGTCGCGCCGGTGTCCGCTACAGGCATCGTGTTAGCGTAACGCCTGTTCGGGCTGGTGCCAAGGTTAGGAGCGAGGTTCTGCTTCGTCGCCGAGGTGCCCAGGTTCCGCGGCCAATACGCCAGGTCGACGTCGATCGCGTGCATGAAGCCCGGATCGGCAACCTGATCGCCGTTGAAGTCGTAGTAGACCTCCATTCCAGCGCCCTCGATCGAAATCACAGCGCCCGCGAACAGCGTACCCGAAACGGTAAGAGCCGGGTTCACGGTCAGAATGTCCGTGCCGGTGTTTGAAACCGTTACGTTAAGCCACTGCCCGGAAATCCTGATCCTTTTACCTACCGGGACTAGACTCGCGTCCGGGACGTGAATGCTCGTCGTATTGGCAGTGTAGGTCTCAACCGTCCTGGTCTGCATGGACGGTGAAGCCCCGGTGACGATGTGGCCGTTATCGTTGCGGACTGCGCTCCGATAGTAGTAATCGTGGCAGCCCGTGCCGCACCACTTGCTGATCGACTGTGTCGCGGTGATCGTATAGTTGAACATACCGCTGTCCTCAGTATAGCGACGGCCCGGCATTGAAACCGGATTGTAAGCGCCTACGCTGGAGACGATGCGTCCCGTTACCTCCGGTACGCTCAAGTTAGCGCCATTATAGCCGGTCGGCTTGACGCGCAGCATCCGGTAGTTCGGGCTACGGTGAGGCATATGGCAGTCAACGCAGTCCAGGAACAACTTGCTGGCCCCTGGTCCAGTCGTGCCCACGCCCCACTGAATCGGGAACGTGGTCTTCGCGACGTCGATCGCGGTCGGCTGCATGTGCCTTGACGTAGTGTTGGAAGCGCCAACGCCGGCCAGGATCTGGTTAAATCCACCACCCAAAAGCGGTGAAGCCTGCGCGCCCCAGTCAGCATGGTTATAGCCGGTTCCCGAAGGCCCGGTCTCCGTGCCCCCAACGACGTAGACACCATTGATGACATCAGTGTCCGCGCCCGTACCATCGTGACAACCAATACACAACGTGGTCACCCGCGGAGTAGCCAGAAGGTACTCGGCGGTTGAAGTGTGGGCCCTGTGACAGGCGCCGCATACCGCGGTGTTGGTGTCGAACGGTCCGTGCGGTGTCTCAGCTAAAGCTACCCCGCCCATCAGAGCGAAAGCGACTACCAGCACAATTAGAAAAGCTAGCTTTTTCAAATGTTCCACCTCCTTTCGTTTTAAAGAGTATCGAAAATCTCGATCTACGCGCCCCGACCACAATTGGTGTCGGGGTGCCCGGCCGTTAAAGGCCGGAACGCTATTAAACAAGCGCCAACATCCTTTAGCGACGCTTGGTTAGCGACTTATTTCACAATTGGGGAGCAAATTAAGGCAGGCCTTTTAAGACCAGCTGGCGCTCCCGTATCTTATTTTTTCAAAGACCAGATGTCAATAAAAAAGACGGCAACCTGCGTATATATACGCAAATTACCGCCTGGAACCGCTTTCCGGCGTGCGAATCATATTTACCTTGGCCTTACCATGAACTGAGTGCTTCATTCTGCTCCGCTCGTTGCTGCTAGGCCTTGAGATACCTTTTTTTAGTCGCCGGTTCTTTTCGGCCTTACGCGCGAACGAACACCGCGAATGAAAACAACTCATTGTCTGAAATGTACCAGCTAGACGGCGATTTGTCAATACGCCCGGGGCGCTTATTTCTAGTATTTCCAGATCTGGATCCGCCGATTATCGTGGTCGGTAACAAACACCGTTCCATCCGTTGTGATCGCGATACCCTTCGGGTAACGATACTGCCCGTCGGCGATGCCGAACTCACCGAAAGAGTACAAGAAACCGCCGTCTCTGTTATAGACTTGTACGTCGTGTCCGAACGATTCCACGACGTGGACTTCGTTATTCCGGGTTATATCCAAGCCGGTCGGATGGGTGAAGGCGCCGGCGGCCGTCCCTGTGATTATCCGCAGCAGCTTGCCTTTGCTGTCGAAGACCTGCAGCCGGGCGTTGTTGCTGTCGCAAACGTAGATATCGCCGTTGGTCGCCACGGCGACCGCGTTCGCGAAGTTGAACTCTCTCTTGCCTGTCCCTTCCTTGCCGAACTGCATCAAGAGCTTGCCGTCTTTGTCGAATTTCAGAATGCGGTGCTGGCCTTTGGTGGCGTCCGATATGTACACATTGTTTTTAGAGTCGACCGTGATCCCGATCGGGCTCCAGGCGAAGGTCGCGTCCGCGGGCCTGAACCGGCGGACGAACTTACCCGTCGGGCTGAAAACCAGCACCCGCGCGCCCAACCTGTCGGCCACATAGACCTCGTCGTTGGGACCGACCGCCACGCTGATCGGTGAGCCGAAGCCGTCCTCGGTTTCCGGAGTCTCGGCGCGTTTCCCGAAGCTGCCCAGGATCCGGCCGTCCTTGTTTACCATCCACACCTTGGCGGCGGCCCCGTCGACGACAAAGAATTTGTCGCCCTTACGGTTAACCGCGATGCCCAGCAAGTCAGTAAAATCCCCGAACACCGACTTAACGAACCTGGGGCCCTGTTTGGGTAATCCCGGTACGGTCCTGATGATCGGACGCTGGGTAAATAGATAATAGAGCAAAGCCAGCAGGAGGATTAAAAAAATGGCCGCCATCGTGTATAGTACCCTCTTTAGGTTCTTCTTCTTCCTGTCTTGCGTCGTGGGGACGCTCGCTTCTCCATTCGTCATGTCTTAATCACTTCTCCAATCTGGCGAGAGCGTCTTTTGCCTCTTGATATTCGGGTTTTGCTTTAAGCGCTTTCTTGTAAGCGTCGATCGCCTTGGCCTTGTCGCCCTTCTTCTCGTACGCTTGCCCTAACTTATAGAAAGCCTCGTAATAATCCGGCACGTATCTAACGGCCTGTTCCAGCCACTCGATCGACTTGTCGTATTGTTTCATGTCATAGAAAGTCAGACCCAGATAATACCGGCTGTCCGCGTCCATGGAATTGGTGTCGGCCAGGGTCTGAAACTGAACCAGCGCGCCGTCGTAGTTCTTTTGGTCCAGGTATATCTTGCCCAGTCTGAATCGGGCTTGGATGAGGGCGGCGTTCAAACCGCTCATTTCCTTCTTCGCGCCGAGGTCGATGGTCTTCTTGTAATAGGTGATGGCTGTTTTCTTGTCGCCGCTAAGGTCTTCAGCTATGCCCATCAGGGAATACGCGATCTCGTTGTTCTTGCTGGACTTGATAACCAGCTTGCATTCCACGATCGCGTCGTTGTATTGCTTGTTCTGGATATAAAGCTGGGCTAGAGTAAGGCGGGCGTTGATGTCGTTGGGATTTTTCTTGATGGCCGCCTGCGCCTCGGTGATCGAGCGTTGAAGCACGGGCGGGGTGCTGCCTTCCGGCCTGTTCAGATAGTACCACCAGCCGGCGATGGCGATGATGATAATTACGATGCCGGCGATAAGAACGTAGATGCCTGTTTTTAGGCGTTGTTCAGTCCAGAACTCTTGTTTCTCAGCCATGAGATAATCCTTTCGGATACAGCGCTTGCCAAAACGACTAATATCTTACCACCTGGTATTACGCTTCGCAACACATATTGATGGATGCCCTAACGACGCCTTGTGCTCCCAGTGCTCATATGTTAATATTTCGCTTTAGTCTACTAACAAAAGAAGGGATTTGATTTTGGCGAACATAAAGTCTCAGATTAAGAGGAACAAACAGGCCGAGGCGGCCAGGGAGCGCAACAAGGCCGTCAAATCGGCTCTGAAGACCACCATTAAACGGTTCAACGAGGCCGCTTTGGTCGGCGTCGAGGAAGCCGGCTCAAGGTTGAAAGAGGCCATCGTCGCGCTGGATAGGGCCGCGTCCGACAAGGTTATTCACGCCAACGAGGCCGCCCGCAAGAAGTCAACTATGACGAAGAACTACAACGCGCTTGTCGCCAATCCGCCAGCGCCGGTCGTCGAGGCGGAGAAACCTAAGAAGACCAAGAAGCCGGCTAAAGCCGCCACGGCCGCGAAGGCCGCCAAAAAACCCGCCGCCAAGAAACCGGTTGAGAAGAAGTCCATTATTAAGAAGGTTACCGCCAAGAAACCGGCCGCCAAGAAAGCTAAGTAGCTTCTCGACTCACTATGCCTGCCTGCCGGCAGGCAAGTTCACTCGAAGATCATTTCTTGTCGTCATTGCGAGCGTGGCTAAGCAATCTCATCGGGGCGGCAACCCTACTTCTCGACTCACTACGTTCGCTCGAAGATCAATTTATATTGTTCGAGCGAGCTCCAAATCTACCAAGCTCGAGCAAGTCGAGAACCGCCTACCCCGCTATCTTTCCGACCAGCATCTCCACCGCCAGACCCGGTTCCCGCTGACCTGTTTTTATCGCTACGTCGGCGTCTTTCAGCAGCCTGTAAATCTCCTTCAGCTCGGCCATACTAAACGACCTCGCCTGCTGCCTGTACTTGTCCACAAGATAAGGTCTAACGCCTAAGACCGCCGCCGCCTCGCCGGCGCTAACGCGCCGGCCTTCCAATGCCTTAGCCTTAATAATTATCCGGAACTGCCTGACGACCATCGCCAGCACCCGGTGCGGCGCTTCCCCGCTGAAAAGCAACCGGTTCAGCTCGGTCAGCGCCTTGTCGGTTTGCTTGTGTCCCAGCGCGTCGACCATCTCGAAAATGTTCGCCTCCGGATTGCGCGTCGCCACGTCGTCGACATCCTCCATAGTGACGGTCTCCCGGTCGCCGGCAAACACGGCTAGTTTATTGACCTCCTGGACGAGGGCGCTTTGGTCCGTCCCGACCATATCGACAAAATGTCTGGCCGTCCGGTTGTCAATCTTCTTGCCCTGCTCGGCAAAAAGCGCCTCCACCCACCTAACCAACTCGGCGCCTCGCGGCGCCTTATACTCCGCCGTGCCTTTTATTTTGTCGACCGCCTTATACAGCTCGCTTGCCTTGGCGGCTTTCTCCCCCGCCGTCAAAACCATAACGGTCGTGGCGTTGGGCGCCGCGACATATTCGGCCAAAGTCTTCTGGTCGTCCTTGTTCAGCTTGTCGGCTCGCTGCAAAATGATAAGTTGCGTCTCGCCTAAGAAAGGCAGCATGTCGGCGGCCTGAACGGCGTCGGCGGCCTGATCGCCGGCTACAACATCGAACTCTTTAACATTCAGCCGCGCGTCGCCACCGGCGCCGACGCGTTTTCTCAACCGCCTGATAGCTTCGTTAACCTGAAAATCGTCTCCGAAAATCAGGTAAACCGGCTTCAGGTCTTTTTTGTCCTGGCTCTGAGCCGCGTTTTTGTCCTGGCTTGCGTCCTTATCCTTGTCTGCGTTTTTCTCTTTTGTCTCCGCCATTTTACTCCGTGTAACATCTTTTGTTACTATCACTACAGCGCTATATAGCGCTGTAGTGGCCCTGATGTGCTTATTGTTTGGTTGTTGATACATGGATTGTTGACCCGTTGCTTTCGATTATAACAGAGCCGTTTTTATCGGTTCGATAAACCGCAGCGCCGGCTTGTCTTAATTTAGCCAGCGTTGACGGCGCCGGGTGGTGAAAAGGGTTGTTGGCGCCGACTGATATAACCGCTATTTCGGGATGGGCAGCGTTTAGGAAGCGCGCGTCAGCGCCGTTCTTGCTGCCATGGTGCGGTACTTTCAAAACTTCTACGTGGTCTACATCTTGGTCGTTGACCATTGCTTGCTCTGTCGACAGTTCAATATCGCCGGTAAACATCAACTTGATCTTCTTGTATCGAATAAGCGCGACAACCGCCCGGTTATTAGCATCGTCCGATTCGTCGGCTTCCGCCGCGTTCAGGATGGCCTCATCCGGGGACATGATGCTTACCTTCATATACTTTCCCACCGCGTACGAGTGACCCTGCTTCCCCTTTGCGTTGCTAACACCGCCTTGCTCGAGCGCGTCAATTATCCGCCGGCCAAGGTTCAGGTTAGAGCTTTTATCCGGCAGAACCGCCTTCTTAATGAAATAGCCGCTAACCACTGCTTCCAGACCGCCGGCATGGTCTGCGTGCGCGTGCGTCATAATCAGCAAATCTATCGTCCTTATCCCGTAACTCCTCAGAACGGCCACAGCGCTGTCCGGTTCCGGCCCGCCGTCTATTAATATCGTGGCGCCGTCCTCGGCTTGAATTAACGTCGCATCTCCTTGTCCGACGTCTATGAAAACAGCGCGCAACCCGGCGGGAGGTCGGGACTTGGCCGCCTGGCAGCCGAACAAACCGACCACAAGCACGGCCAAAAGAATCGAGACCGTCGCCGTCCTGGCAAAGCGGCGGTTCGGGAAATCATTGATAGTTGCCCTGGCCGACCGCCAACGGTTGTACCTAATAAGCCCAAAGTAGAACAATCCGAGCAAACCGTAATATGCTGCGACGCACACGGCGGAGACCGGCGGCAGCATTACTGACGCATATGGCCAGCCGGCGAAATAGTTGGCCGCTACGACGATGTACGCCAGGCAAGGTTCGACTATAATCGCCATGATTCTCGCTAGTCCGGTTGAGATCGCACCCGCTAAAGTTATCAGTATGCCGAAGATCGTCGCCGGGGCTATAGCTGGGCCAACCATTACATTGGACGCAATCGAAACCAGCGACAGCTGTTCGAAATAAAGAATCAACAGGGGCGCCACGCCCAACTGAGCGGCCAAAGTAAGGCAGGCCGCCGACCCTAGTCCCCCGGGCCTGGTCTTGAAAGCGGTTTCAAGCGGAGGGGTAAAAACCAGGATCGTGATCGTGGCGGCAAACGACAACTGAAATCCGATATCAAACAACGCGGCTGGGTCGATAACAAGAATGGTCATGGCGGCCGCAGCCAGAGCCGGAAACGGATTGCCCCGCCTGGAAGCGAGAATTGCGCCAAGGGCTGCCAACCCCATCACGCCCGCTCTGACAACCGAGGGCTGGAGCTTTGTCAGAAACATATAAAAGACGACCGCGCTGGCTGTAACGGTGAAGGCCAGCATCCGCCCCAGCTTACCCATATTTATCGTTGCCGCGCGGACAAGATAGCCGAAAGCAATTATTAGAATTGAGATGTTTAAACCAGAAACGGCCAGGATGTGCGACAGGCCGGTCGTTTTAAAATCCGCCGCTATGTCCGGCGGGATATCCTCGGTCATCCCGAGAACAATGCCCATCATCAAGCCCCGGTATCGCTCTGATATTGTCTTAGCAATAGTGTCTTCAACATGACGCCGTGCCGCTTTGACGACAGTAATCTTTTCCGTATCGTACCCAGTGGACGCCTGTCTCTTCGGCGTTGCGTTTTCTGCCTTCGATATTTTGGCAGAGCTAATGCTCTTTCCTTTTGTGGGACTTACTTTGCAGCCTCCGCCCGCTGGCTGATCACCGTCTATCACGCTCTTTGAGCACAGTCCGGCCATCACTCCGGCGGACAAGATCACGACGATCAATAAACCATAGACCAGCCCCCACCGCGGGTTTGACTGCTTGACCGCCCAAAACAAAGAAAAAGAAATCGCTACAACTATCAAGGTTCCGATGATTGTCGCCAATGTCGGTAAATCGATATCTGGCAGCACCCTAGCTCCGACGACAATACCGACAGCATAGACAGCAGTAATAATCCAAAGCTTAAGGTTGACTTCACTCCTCATGTGATTTTCCTGCTTTTATGCTCATCTCCCACCCATCACTACATCGCTACGTAGCGATGTAGTGCCTCTCATCTGCTGTTTCTACTTTTCGTTGATTTAATAATTGAATTAACCAGAGCGGTCGGCCAAAAATATTGCGCGTTTCTAGATGGTTTTTGATATGTTCTGTTTGAGGCATCTCCATTGAAGAATGTTCCTGGCTCCGCTAATCCGCCGATTTCTGCCATGCGCTGAATCACTAGTGTATATCCTAAGCCTTGCATCTCTAACCACTGACTGACTTTCCTGATTGTACCAGGAGAGGCGCCAAGATCCCTCCTGATCTGTGAGTAAGTAAAACCAGAAACAAGATAAATCGCAATACGGAGCCTTCTAGCTAGCATCCTAATCTCAGCATTCGACAATAAGTCGCTTAAAAATAATTGGGCTTCCCCGACGTTTTCAATAGACGACATAGCAACGAAAAAATCTACAAACAGCGCGTCCTGATTCCATTTCGAATCCAATGGTTCCTGACAAGAGTTATTTTCATAAAGCCTCTTCAGACCCACTACATCGCTACGTAGCGATGTAGTTTTGCCCTCCTTGCTGCGGTTATTCGACATAGATGTAGGGTTTGATTTTGGCGAAGGTTTTCGGGCCGATGCCCTCAACTTCTCCTAATTGATTTATATCAGTGAAACCGTTGCGTTTTTGGCGGTGGTCGATAATGCGGCCTGCGAGAGTCGGTCCGATTCCGGGAATGGTGTCCAGTGCGGCGGCGTTCGCTGTGTTTATGTTAATCCGCCCGCTGTCATCCTTTTGTCCGGCGCCGCTGTCGGAACCTGAGCCTCCGCCGGAGCCGCTGCCTGAGCCTTCGCTGGAACCTAAACCTTCAATTGAGGTGGTTGTTGAGAGTTTCTCGCCTACTTTCGGGATGTATATCCGCTCGCCGTCCACGACCAGGCGGGCCATGTTGACGGCGTTTCCGTTGCCTTCGGCGGCTAAGCCGCCGGCCAATGCGATTGCGGCATTTAAGCGTGTGCCGGCTCCGACCCGGTAGACGCCAGGCTTTTGGACCGCCCCGCACAGGTATACGAAAAGCCATTGGCTTTTCTTGGCGGAGCCGCTCTTGCCGCCGCCAGTATCATTGCCGCCGCCGGTGCCGTTATTTTTCTCGTTTGCGGTTGTCGCGATGACTTGAACGCCGCGAGCGGACCAGGCGCGGAAGAGGTTGTAGCTTGAATACATAATGACCAACAAAGCCACGCATAACGCGGCGATCACTTGCCAACGATCTACTTCTTGGTCAAAACGGAAGGAAATAAACTCGATAATGCGGGCGACGAGGTCCGGCTGATTCAACTCCATAGCCGGACAATACCATATGTTATAGTTATTGTCTATTAATTTCTAATCTGTAAGTCTTCTTACTTAACGACTATGTTGATTAATTTCCCGGGCACGGCCACAACCTTGACGATTGACCGTCCTTCAAGGTGTTTTGTCACCCGCTCGGATTCCCGCGCGAGCTTCTCCATATCAGCCTGGGTGATACCGGCGGGCGCCTCGATCCGGTCCCGCAGTTTCCCATTGATCTGGACAATCAGAGTTATGGTGTCCGTCTCGCACAACGCCAGGTCATAAGGAGGCCAGTCGGCGACATGAACACTGCCTGTCTCGCCCATCATGCTCCAAAGCTCATCCGTGATATGAGGCGCGAACGGCGACAATAACAGCACGAGCGCTCGAGTCGCCTCCGTGACGGCGTCCACGTCCCGAGACGTCCCAACGGTTTCGTTATATTTGCTCATCCCATTGACGAGTTCCATAATCGCGCTGATGGCGGTATTGAATCCAAACCTCTCGATATCTTCGCCGACTTTTCGGATCGTCCGGTGCGTCAAACTTCGTAATTCTTTCGCACCATCGGCGCCCGTAGCCCCAGCCGCAGAACCCGCAGCCGCACCACCAGACCCCGCGAACGCGATGTTGTCCGCGGCCACCCGGTAAGCGCGATTCAAGAAACGATGCACGCCCTCAACGCCCTGGTCGCTCCATTCCAGATCCATCTCCGGCGGCGCGGCGAACAAAATAAACAAACGACAAGCGTCCGCGCCGTAACGCTGCATGATCGCTTGCGGGTCAACAATATTACCTTTTGACTTAGACATCTTCTGGCCGTCCTTTATGACCATACCCTGAGTCAAAAGATTCGTAAACGGCTCCGGCGTGGGCACCATCTTCATGTCGTTAAAGACGCGGGTAAAGAACCTGGCGTATAGCAGATGCATCACGGCGTGTTCGATTCCGCCGATGTACTGATCAACCGGCATCCAGTAGGCGGCCGCCTTATAGGTGAAAGGCGTTTCCGTTTCGCTCGGACTTGTGTACCTTAAGAAATACCAGCTTGAGCAGGTAAACGTGTCCATCGTGTCCGTCTCGCGCCGGCCCTTGCCGCCACAGATAGGACAAACCACATCAGTGAAAGAAGTCATATCGGGAAGCGGCGAGTGTCCCTTCTTGCCCAACGTGACCTCGACCGGCAATACCACAGGCAGATCCTCTTCCGGCACCGGTACCGTCCCGCACTTCCCGCAATAGATGATGGGAATCGGATTGCCCCAGTAACGCTGTCGGGAGATCAGCCAATCCCGCACTTTGTAATTGACCGCCGCCTGGCCAATGCCCTGCTCCTCAAGATAACCAGTAATCCGCGCCTTGCCCTCCAAGCTCGGCAGCCCGGTTATAACTCCCGAACCGACCATTGCGCCCTCGCCAACATAGGCTTCAGTCATACCGTTGCCGTCCAGCACTAAGTCCTCAGGCTGAATAACAACTCTGACCGGCAACCCGTATTTCCTGGCAAACTCGAAATCACGTTGGTCATGCGCGGGCACCGCCATAACCGCGCCCGTCCCGTAACCGGTCAGAATATAGTTGGCCAGATAAACCGGGATTTTCTCACCGTTCAGCGGATTTAATACGTAACGGCCGGTAAAGAAGCCGAGCTTTTCCACCTCGGCGTTCGTCCGGTCAATTGAACTCTCCAAGGCGACCTGCCGGCGAAATTCCTCCAAACCGGTCGACAGCTTCGGATCGACGATCAGCTTGTCCGCCAGCTCATGTTCCGGGGCAAGCAAGAAGAACGTCGCGCCGTACAGCGTATCAGGCCGCGTCGTAAAGACCGTTATGACCTCGCCATCCCCGACCACCTTGAAATCGACCGACGCGCCTTCGCTACGGCCGATCCAGTTCTCCTGCATCAACTTGACTCTGTCCGGCCAACCTGGCAGCTTATCAAGTCCGTCCAGCAGTGCCTGGGCATAATCGGTGATCTTAAAGAACCATTGAGCGAGCTGCCGGTTTTCCACGGCGGTTTCACAACGCCAACATTTCCCGTTGTTAACCTGCTCGTTGGCCAGGACGGTATCACAAGAAGGACACCAGTTTACGGCCGCCTTCTTCCGGTGAACCAGACCCCGCTCCATAAACTTCAGGAAAATCCACTGTCCCCATTTGTAGTAATCAGGTTGGGAAGTGTTTATCTCTCGCGACCAGTCATACGAGAAACCAAGCGCCTTTAATCCCTCTTTCATCGCGGTAATATTCCGGTCGGTCCATTCAGCCGGCTGGATGCCACGCTTGATGGCCGCGTTTTCCGCCGGCAGGCCGAAAGCGTCCCAGCCGATTGGATGTAAGACATTGAAGCCGCGCATGGCGAAATAGCGGGCTACAACGTCGGCGATACCGTAATTACGAACATGACCCATATGGAGCTCGCCGGAAGGATAAGGGAACATCTCGAGGATGTACTTTTTGGGCTTGTCTGGATCTTCCGTCACCTTGTGCAGATCGGACTCCGCCCAAGCCTGCTGCCATTTCTTCTCAACGGCAGCAAAATCGTACTTAGCGGGGGTCTCTGAATTCTTAGAAGGACTGTTCTTTTTATTGGTGGAGGTGAGGGGATTCGAACCCCTGACCTCGTCCATGCCGAGGACGCGCTCTCCCAACTGAGCTACACCCCCAATTTTAGGAACAAAGAGTAGTATACGGGCTTCATGCTTCACCCGTCAATTTGACCACTGGTGCGTCTTTCCACAGGCGCTCGATCTGATAGAACTCCCGCTCCTCCGTCCGGAAAATATGTAAGACAAAGTCGATGTAATCCAGAAGTATCCAGGCGCTGTCCGGTGTTCCCTCGCGCATGTAAGGTTTCAACCCGATCTTGCCGAGCTCCGCTTCCACGTTCCCGGCGATAGCCCGGAGCTTCCGGGTATTGGAGCCGCTCATGACAATAAAATAGTCGGTGATGGGGAATGTTTCTCTCATGTCCAGAACCTGAATATTCTCAGCTTGCTTGTCCTCCGCCGCGGCCACAGCCACCTTAACGGCGTCCAACGTCCTTTTATCGGATGAGGTTTCCCGCAACTAGAGGTCCTTCCCGAGTATTATCCCGACTTCGATATCAGTCCTTGGCGTAGCGGCGGTCTTAATCTCTCCCGCCCCTAGAAGAATTTTAATGTCTTCGGCCATTTTACGAACCACCGTGTTATCCACGTATACCGTTATGACAGTCGTGCTATAGTCATTCCGGTCAGCGTTTCCTGTGTTGACGACGTCGTATCCGCCGGCTTTCAATTTGTCCGCGTAAGTCTGGGCCAGCCCGGAGCGTCCCGCTCCGTTCAAGACCTCAACCTTCTTAGTAAGCGTGTAGGCTTTGTTTTTGTTGACGTAGTCCTTCCCGACAATAACGGTAACGTCCGCTACATCCTGCGGCAGGTTGTTGATTACGATTTTGCCGACGCCAAGTATGTCTTTAATCTTATCGGCCAACGCCGTCTTTTGCGCGCTGCTGGCGTAAATAATAATCTGGGTTTCCGCATAGTCGAAGTTGTCCGCGTTCTTTGTGTCGACAACCCTGTAATCCTTGTTGATAAGCTTTTCCGCTACCTCCGTTGCGATACCGGGGTCGCCCGCTCCATTCAATACGCGCACCCTGAGGTTCTTAGCCGTGTTGCTCTTGTCTGAGTAAAATATCCTGGTTATCATGGCGTCGACCGCGGTTTTTTCCGGTTGATAGTAATATTTCTGGTCCACCAGAACTTCCTTGACCGGTAGTGTGGCCACCTTGAAATTACTCGCGGTGGTGGTAACGGAGGCCATGATCACGCTTTCAACTTGAGCCGCCCCGATGTCCGTATCATAAGCGCCCCTAAGCTTCGGGAGTATAGACAGCAACTTGTCAAAAACGTCCGCGCCGGCGGCCTTGGTCTTTAGCGCGGTGATGAACTTATTCTGCCGGCCCAAACGGTCGATCTCCTTTTCATCAGCCGTGTTCGGGCTGAGATAATCGGTTACCCCTTCCCCGTTCAGCTTCTTACCGGCGACCGTAACACCGCCCAGCTCGGTAACAATCCTCGCCAAAGCTTTCTCGCTAACCTTAAAATAGTGATTTATCTTTACGCCCGTCAGGTACTCAACAGTAGCTTTGCTCAGAGAGATTTTTCCGGTCGTGTAAGCCTGCTTTAGGTCCCCAGCGCCTTTCCCTGGAATCTCGACCATGAGATTCTTGGGCATCGAAATCACGTCAAGTTTCTTTGTTTTGGGATCATAGGTGGCCAGCAAGAACGCGTCCGCTTCTTCTCCTACAGATGTGTCCTTCACCCCGATAATCAAAGCGGTCACGCGTTCCGCCGGTTGCTTGTAAACCGGTCCGACGGCCTGCTTTTTCAAGAACGGTATATTTCTATAATCAAAACCGATTAGCGCGAACAAACCGACAATCAAGGCGGCAATAATAAGCAAAACAGCCGCGGCCCAAATAAAGACGCGGCGTCTGCGCTTACGAAGATATTTTTGTTTGTTCCGGGTCCGTTTGGCCCGGTATCTCGACATTTCGCTCATACTACCCTTGGTATAGACTCCTACTCTTAATATACTCCAGAACACCCGCCGGCAGCAGATTCGTCACCGGAAGATTGTCCCGCAATCGCTGACGTATATCCGTCGACGAGACCCCCAGCGCCGGAATTTCCATCCAAATCACGCGTTCGGCGACCGCAGGAGCTTTGTCAACAGTGTATCCTGGACGGGTAGCGCCTATCAAGTGGCCGTATTTATAAATCTGCTCGGGTTCACGCCAGGTGTCAAGCTCCAGCGCGGCGTCGGCTCCGGTAATGAAATAGAATTCAGTATCCGGCAGCTCCTCCTTGAAGTGCCGCATTGTATCAATAGTATAAGATGGCCCCGGTTTGTCTATTTCGTACCTGGAGACTTCAAAACGAGGATCGTTTGCGATAGCAATCGCCGTCATCAAATATCTGTCTTCGGCCGGCGCCAACGCGCTTACGTCTTTGTGCGGCGGTTTCCCACATGGAATGAATATTATCTTGTCCAGATTGAACCGGGCGATGGCTTCTTCGGCGGCGGTCAGATGGCCGTAGTGGATTGGATTAAACGACCCGCCCATAAGGCCGAGTCGGTGGGACTCAACCAGCTTTTTTGGCGACATTCCTGACCGGCTTCCCTAATTTCTTCGCTATGGCTACTTGATTGCGGCCTTGTTTCTTGGCCATATAAAGTGCCTTGTCAGCTGCGTCGATTAACGCTTGCTTGTTGCCGGCGTCTTCAGGCATTGAGGCAACGCCGAGGCTGATGGTAAACTTGCCGTTCGGCATGGCTTCCTCGCCGAAAAACTCCTCCTCCTCAATGGCGCTGCAGATCCGGTTGGCCAGATTGATCGCCTCGTCCTTGACGGTTTCGGGCAGAATAATTACGAATTCTTCCCCGCCGTACCTGGCTATGATGTCGGTCTCCCGCGTCATGCCACGCATGACATTGGCGACGGTCTTAAGCGCCGTGTCGCCTCTGGGGTGGCCAAATTGGTCATTGTAGGTTTTGAAGAAATCCAAATCACCCATAATCATAGAGAGCTTGTGTTTATAGCGGCGGCTTCGCCGGACCTCTTGATCCAGTCTCTCCTGGAAATACCGGTGGTTAAAGAGCTTGGTTAATCCATCGGTGATGGCCAGCTCCATCGTTTGTTCAAGCGCTTGGGCCTTTAAAAGAGCGATCGTCGCCTGGTTGGCCAGAAGGACCAGGGCTGACAGCTCGCGCTTTGTGTAATCGTGAGGCTCAAAATCGTCAACATAGAGAATTCCGACGACTCGGTTCTCCAGCCTCAGCGGCAAAGCGACCAGAGACTTAATGCCTTCTTTGATGAGAATCGAGCTCACGTCGTCGATCGTGTCCGATATATCCGATATAACCAACGGCGTTTCCTCTTTAAGAATCTTACTTGTCAGACCGCCTTCTCGTAACCTCCAGCGCGGCAGAGTCGCAAAAGCCGGCGAGAAACCCTTCGAGGACGCCAAATAGAATTCCCTTTTGTCTCGGTCATATAAAGCCAGGCTGCCCGCGGGCGCGCCCGTAATCTTAACAGCGCTGTCAACAATCAAATCGAGCGTTCCCGACATATCCTCTGTCCGCGTGAGCATCAATCCGATGGAGTAGAGGGCCTGGTGCTCTATCAATGAAGCCTGCGTCTCGTTATACAGCTTGTTGTTCTCAATGGCGATGGCGACCTGGTCGCTAATAACGGTAAGAAGCCGTAGATCCTCGTGGTCGAAAGCGTGGGTTTCGCTGGTCGAGTGAAGAATGATTACGCCGTATATTTTATCTCGAATCATAACCGGAACAGCTATTGATGATTGGATATTCATTTCCATCTTGAGCGGCGTGAACCGGCTGACGAATTTGCCCCGGCTATAGTCGTTTGGGACATCGTGGGCAATCAACGGCTTCTTCTCTTGTGCCACCCAGCCGGTATAACCCTCGCCCATGAAATGCTCGTTGCCTTTCATGTCCTTGGTGAATCCGTAGGTGCCGCGAACGGCCAGACGATCTCGCTTCGCCTCCTCGATCAGCAAAATCTCCCCGATTTGCGCTTGGCTGATGACCTGGATGGCAAAAGCCAGAATCCTGTCCAGTAGGTTATCCAAATCGAAATCGCCGGAAATCGCGCGCGCAACTTCCGACAAGATAGTGACTTCACTTAAATATCTGTCAGGATTTACCGCCGAAGAACCCGAGGGGAAAGATGTCCGCCGGACGTTCAGCCAGATCATGATTACCAGCGCGACCAGCACTAGCGCCAGCAATATCGCCAGAATCGCCTCAATTGTTGTAGAAATAACTTAACCTCCTGCTGCGCCTTTCAAAGTCGTCAGGTGACTTATTGTCTATTATCGGATACTTGGTTGTTAAAATGAACTCCTAATTGATATAATGACTGTAAACTATTTATAGAATGTGGTTACGATGCGGAACTATTAGAGAAGGAGCTAGACATGAGAGTAAAGAAAGAAGACTGCGGCGACAAAACCCTCGCCGAAAAGCTGACGCTCCTGTTCGAGACGCGTCTATCACCCGATCTGGATCCTTTCACTTTGCTTGAAGTAGCCGAAGGCACCAACGGTTCAATCTCCCCGACATATTTAATGAATCTCCGCGACGGCAAGTTCAGTAATCCGAGCATGAGCAAAATCAAAGCGCTCTCCAAGTTTTTCGGGGTCCCGATTACCTATTTTTACGACGAAGAAGGTGCCGACAAGCTGCGCGACGACCTCAGGAACGACTTCTACAAATCGCTGAACGCTCTATCAGACGAGGATGTCCGCCGGCGCATTGCCGAAACAACAACGCCCCGAGCGCAGTCCATCGTGATTAACATCGTCAAGAATAAAGGCCGCTAGCGTTTCGGCGGCTTTTCGTCTGTATTAAATCCCGTTTGGCTTCGTTCAGTAGCCGCCTTGACGGCTTGAGGCCGTTTTCCGTAAACGCGCTTCCCGCGCTCACCGTCACCAATCCCGTCTCGCCGTTTATCCGAAGCCTGGCCACGCTGGCCTGCATTTTGCTTTCCCAGAAATGTATCTCATCGCGCTGGACCCCGGGCAACATTATCGCGAACTCGTCGTCGCCCACCCGCGCGGCGATATCATAAGGTCGTATTTCGTTTTCTATCTCCGCACCGATCGCTGAGATAATATAATCCGCGACCGCCGAGCCTTCTCTGTCGTTTATCAAAGTAAAACCGTCAATATCCAGCATGAGGACACCCAGAGATGTCTTATGCTCCTTGCTTCTCGCCAGTTCTTCCTCCAGCCTGTCGTAGAAATACGTCCCGCTGAATAACCGGGAGACTTTGTCTGTAACCGCAGCCCTATAAAGCCTGGCGTTTTCAACCGCGATCGAGAGCTGGTCAGCCAACGTCGACAGCAGATCGATATCATTTGGCGTATAAACATCGCCCGAAAGCTTCTCCCCCAAAACAAGGAATCCAATCAGCTCGTTTTTCACGAACAATGATATGTAGACATTGACAGGCTTGTCGACGCCCATAATGACACGATTTCCGTTACTCCTTAGCTTGGCCGCGAGATTGTTGTCTTCCCCATATCTCGTCTCGCCAATAAAACTCTCGTCCTTTCCCGCAAAAGCCGCAATGGAGAACTCTCTTCGTTCCGAGTCATGCAAGAAGACTTCTACGTAAGACAGTTTCAGCGTATCTTTAATCGTTGCAGCGGTTTTGTGAAGTAGCTCGTCAAGGTCAAGAATCTTTACTACCATCTTTGAAAACCCGCTAATTGCGTCTTGGTATTCATAATGCGTTTTGAAGAAAACTGTGTCTAAGTAGCGTTGAACATTGCGCTGCACAGGCTCAAAAGTTAGCGCAACCGCTAAAGCCATTAGAGCAACCGGAGCTAAGGATTTATAGCCCGTCAGATTCTGAAACATTGTCTGCGTTATAAACGTAGAGGCAACATATCCAACAGCAATCATAGCTGTAAGAATCGAGTAAGCAGCGCTTCTCTTGACAATGATATCGAGCCTCGTTAACCTTTGTTTTAAAATTGCGTAAGCTACGAGTAAGATGGATGCCGCGATGCCAAAATGACCAAGTGGAAAGATAAGCCAAATCCCATAGAGTGGCATAATATTGACAATACCGCTTGTAATGGCAATCGCTGCTGCAAAAAATATCCATTTTGCCTGATTCCTTTTTGCCCCGTCAGTTAAACGTAATTCACGTAAAAGTATGTAAACGCTGATCAGCATTATCATAATGAATAGAGCATCAAAAACGCGGCTCAACAAACCCGGCAGAACATAAAACCCGCCTTTTACATAAGTTGCAGCTCTATAAAAATATGGTGTGAACGTTGTAGTAGCGAAAACGCTGCTTCCCGCATAGAGTGTCACGTCGAACGCATGGCTAATCTTTGTTGAACCAAATGATTCTTGAAACTCTAGAACAAAGTTGAGAAACGCTGAGGGAATAAAAACAAGGCCAATACCAGATAGTCGAGCCCAAAACAGCGCCAATTGTGTCGACGGACTAGACCACATCATCAGAATTCCTAGACTCCACAAACCTATCGCACATGCAAGTACTGCGAAATTGACGTGTAATCGACTACGAGGTCTATTGAGCGCAACAATAAAAGCGATTCCAAATGACGCCATAACGGTTAGCGCTACCGTAAGCAAGAATATTACATCCATTTATCGATCCCCTATTATCAAAATCGTCAAGAATAAAGGCCGCTAGCGTTTCGGCGGCTTTTCGTCTGTATTAAATCCCGTTTGGCTTCGTTCAGTAGCCGCCTTGACGGCTTGAGGCCGTTTTCCGTAAACGCGCTTCCCGCGCTCACCGTCACCAATCCCGTCTCGCCGTTTATCCGAAGCCTGGCCACGCTGGCCTGCATTTTGCTTTCCCAGAAATGTATCTCATCGCGCTGGACCCCGGGCAACATTATCGCGAACTCGTCGTCGCCCACCCGCGCGGCGATATCATAAGGTCGTATTTCGTTTTCTATCTCCGCACCGATCGCTGAGATAATATAATCCGCGACCGCCGAGCCTTCTCTGTCGTTTATCAAAGTAAAACCGTCAATATCCAGCATGAGGACACCCAGAGATGTCTTATGCTCCTTGCTTCTCGCCAGTTCTTCCTCCAGCCTGTCGTAGAAATACGTCCCGCTGAATAACCGGGAGACTTTGTCTGTAACCGCAGCCCTATAAAGCCTGGCGTTTTCAACCGCGATCGAGAGCTGGTCAGCCAACGTCGACAGCAGATCGATATCATTTGGCGTATAAACATCGCCCGAAAGCTTCTCCCCCAAAACAAGGAACCCGCGAATCTTATTGTCTATTGTCAATGACATAACAGCCTGGGCGACGCCTTGATCTCGGTCCAGGATAACGCTTTGTTTCGCCGCGGCCAGCCGCTGCACCAGGCCGCTTTCCTCTTTAAAAGACCAGTTCGCGATAATCGATTCATCACCGCCAGTAAAAGCAGCGACTTCAAAGACATTTGTGTCGGCATTCTTTAAAAACACGACGACTTGATCAAGCTGAAGAGTCTGCCTGATTGTCTCAGCGGTCTTTTGCAGAAGCTGGTCAAGGTCCAGTATCATCACGACCATGCGGGAGAACTCTTTGATTGCCTCCCGGTAATCATAATGCGTCTTGAAAAACCTCTTGTCGACAAACTTCTGGATCACACTCCGCAAAGGCTCAAATACAATGGCAATTAGAATGCCGAACACAGTCATAAACATGAGAGAAGCTGCACTACCAAACCGGCTGATGTGAAACCATTGCTGACAGGCAAAAATGACTGACACATATACACCGACCAATATTGCCGATGCGGTCGAGTATACGATACTCTTCTTTATAATTACGGCTATATCAAGAAACTGATACTTCGATATTGCGTATGCAATTATGGCGGTAAGAGTCAATGACCCTATATATCCAACGGGCGGTAGTACTACTCCAACTGGTGCGGCAAAATATGAAAAAAACGGCAATACGCTCAAAACAGTACCCGCCATAATAAGTCTATATAAAAGACGGCGCTTCACATTTGCGTGGTAATATCCGAGAGCAAGCAAGTGAATGCACGATAAGAAGCAAAGAATTATTAGAGTAATAAGAAAGTACTGTATGGGAATCGCTTTCAAATAATAGCCGTTCATAAACTCTAAGGCCTGTTGGTTTACTAAAGAAGTCCTATCCAGTAGGAAGAGCGTGGCAGCCCAAATGTAGGTAAAGAGGATTAGAATCCGGCTGACCCTTCTTCTACGCTCAGGTTCAACAAAGAAAGCAATGAAAAGCAGAAAAGTCGGCATCGTGAAGCAAATACCTGCTTCATATGCCCAAGATCGAATCACCGCAGTAACTGCGTCTCCACTTGAATAGACATACGCATCCCCTATTAAAAGAAATGCAACAAAGATATTCAGAAGGGCAAATGAAAGACAGAGCCTGTTCCGCGGGCTTTTCCAGATAATAAACAATGATAATAGAACATGAAGACTGCCAGATAAGATTAGTGCAAAAAAATGACTATCAAAAGCCCCGTAAATCATTGCTCTTTCCCCAATCAGCCAATGCTAAACAGGGCATCATTCTAGCAGAAGTTAGGATATTTTAGAAAGGTTTTAGTCTATGCTGTTTTCAGGTGTCCGCGGCGGCGCGCGTTGTTCAAGGTGAGAACAGGTTTCGCGCCACGTTTTTGCGATCTAACTAGCACTGAAATAAATGCTCTAACGACTTGCGGGTCAAATTGCTGACAAGAATGGGCTTTTAGCTCGTCGATTGCTTCTATCGAAGTCATTGCCTTTCGATATGGCCGCTTTGTGATCATAGCATCATAAGCATCCGCTGCGGCAAGTATTCTCGCGGGAAGCGGGATATTTGACTCAGAAAGCCCATCCGGATATCCATCCCCATTTAAACGTTCATGATGGTGTCTAACCGCCGACAAGCCATCCTTTATCGATTCAACAGAGCTTAAGATTTTCTCACCCATTATTGTGTGGGATTGGACGTGAAGGAACTCTGACCTTGAAAGTTTAGACTTTTTATTTAAGACCTGCTCGCTGACTCCGATCTTACCGACGTCGTGAAGAAGTGATACTTCGTACAGTAGTTGACATTCCTTGTCCGACAAGCCCATCTCCACGGCGATTGACTTGGCATAATTCGCGACACGCTCAGAATGTCCTTTTGTATACTCGTCTTTCGCTTCCAGCGCAGCCACGAGTGACCTTACGGTGTTTAGATAACTTGCCTGCAAATCATCATATAGTTTCGAGTTCTCAATACTAAACGCAGCCTGGCTACATAAAGTCTCAAGCAATTCGGCATCGTTGTCTGTAAACACCGCGCCAGATTTTTTATCTCCAAGAAAAAGGATTGCCAATAGACCACTCTTGCCTTGTACGGGGCAAATCATGTTTAATCCGAGGCCTTCAAGTTCGCGACGAGATCCGCGATCAACCTTTCTTCTTAATATTTGTTCATCTTTGTCGTCAAACCAGACCGGCCTATTGTGATGTTCTATATGCTCCACAAGCCGTTCATGACGATCTAGAGCCATCGTAACTTGCAGCTCCGCCGGTATTCCTCGTGCTGCGACAATTAGGTACTTGTCGCTCTGCCGATCGTAGCTCATGATCCAAGCATTCTTGGGTTGTAAGGTGTCCGTAATCGCCTGTAAAAGATACGATGTGATCTCTATTGGATTTATCAATGTGCGGAATTTCTCGCTGGTTGTCTTGATTACTTTTTGGTATTCATAGTTCTTTCGGAAAAAGACCTTGTCAACAAACTTTTGAACATTTCGACGAGTTGGTTCAAAAGTTATCGCGATTATTAGGGCAACTATAATCACAGGGTAAGCTGACTTATACCCAGTCAATCCCTGCAAAAATGCTTGTGTAAAGAAAACGACGCCTATGTAGGCCGCGGCAACCATGCCAGTTAGAACTGTATATACAGCACTTTTCCTGATGATTACGTTCATGTCTAAGAAAGAAAACTTCATGATACTATATGCGATTAGGCAATTGGCCACAAAATTACCAATATGCCCAATCGGATACATTCTTACACCATACAGTGGTAGAAAATTAGTTAGCCCCAATCCAAAGCCAATGGCTGAGGCTAGAATCCCAAATTTAATCTGCGCCCGCCGATGTCCAAAACTAGTCTTAAGCCCCCTAAATAACTGTGCGGCTCCAATTGTAATGATTATTGGATAGAGGACATCATAAATCATTCCTGATATGCCTCTAATCGGGGAGTAGCCCCAATAAAGAAGCGTAAGATCTTTGTTGAATAGATGAGTTGGTACTGTCAATACTATGGAAACACTAGCAACATAGAAGAATCTGCAGAGCGTCCATAGGAGCTTGTTCTTGGTATCTGTCAAGATTAGAACGAAATGGAGATAGACGACGGGAATCATTACCATGCCAACGCTATAGAATTTATTCCACAATAACGCTGCTTGTTTATTGTCAGTATTTACGTAAACCATAAAGAAGCCAAAGCTCCAAATAGCCACGCAAAGACTAAATAGCGCAAATATCTGGTGCATTCTACTGTTTGGTTTTTTGCCTAGCACAAGTCCGCCAAGGAACAAATTGCCAAGGCTGGCCACTAAAGGAGGGATGGCGTATATCATGTAGTATTTATGCATAGGCTTTGTCGATTAGGGCGCTAGGCTGGTAGTTTTGCCAATGCCGATAAGGATCTTTGTCTCACATCGGCATTTGAGTCTTTTGCAGTTTTCTTCAGCGCCGACTCAGCCCGCTTGTTAGGAATTCTTTCCAAAGATTTTGCCGCAATCAACCTGACGCTCCATTCCTCATCTAACAATGCCTCTATCAGGTAATCAACAGACTCGGCGCTTCCGATACTACCTATCGCCTCTGTTGCGCTGTATCTAACTACTTTATCTTTGTCTTTTTGAAGGGCAGATAACGGTACAACCGCTTCGATGCTGCCAATTTTCCCTAATGCGTCGGCTGCATTCCCTCTAACCCATGGGTCAACGTCAACCAACCCTTTAATTAGTTCTTTGACAACAATAGCTGTGTTTTTCGGATTTGCCAGTATGTTTAATCCTTCAAGCTGTTCCATACTCTTCAGAGTATTGTGTGATAACGCCTTAGCCTCTAAAGCCATTTCGCCCAATAAGTACGCGCTATTCTCGCGGATAATAGAATCCGAATCGTGGAGTTGCTCAACCAGTCTGTTTAGAACCCTCATGCCGTCGTCCAATGAGATCAGCCCCCTCATCTCGTTTGTATTAGAGGTACTTAACCATTTCGGCAAATCTAACCTGATACTTTAGCTTTTCAACACTAATTTTCATCAATCTTGCCCAGCGCAAGGATAGTATTTTTACCGCCAAATCCAAAAGAATTGGATATCGCAAAGTCCACAACGTGGTCGCGTCCAATATTTGGAACATAGTCTAAGTCGCAGTCGGGATCAGGCTCTTCGTAGTTCATCGTAGGAGGCAAATAACTCTGACTAAGCGAAAGCGTTGTCCCTATTGCCTCCATGGCAGAAACCGCGCCAATGGCATGCCCTGTCATTGCCTTTGTGCCGCTAACAGGAATGTTTTTGGCATGGTCCCCAAATACTTTCTTGATAATCTTGGTTTCAATAACGTCATTCATCGGTGTTGAAGACCCGTGGGCGTTTATATAACAGATGTCATTAGGTCTTAGATTGGCGGCTCTTAGTGCAATTTCAACGGCGCGAGACGCTTCAGTTCCTTCCGGATCTGGTTGAACCATATGAAATGAATCACAGGTCATTCCATAGCTCATAAGTTCACCGTATATGTGCGCTCCGCGTCTTTGCGCATGCTCCATTTCTTCTAAGACGAGCATAGCAGCTCCCTCACCTACTACGATGCCATCACGGTGCAAGTCAAAAGGACGGCTCGCCTTTTCCGGCTCATCGTTGCGGGTTGAAACCAGTCTGATTGTCTCCAGAGAATTAAAGAACATAGGGCGTATGGGGGCCTCTGCGCCGCCAGCAATCATAATATCGGCATTGTTTATAACAATTTCGTCGTATGCGCTGGCGATTGCTGACGCTCCTGATGTGCATTCCCCTGCAATTGTTAAACTTGATCCTTTCGCTCCAATATTCAATGCAACTTGGCTGGAAGACGACCCTATAGAAAACGCAATTGCTAGAAATGGGCTTAGGGCGCCGCTCCCACGCTCAAGCAACACATCATACTGATCTTGCGCAAAACCTATACCACCAATATTGGTCCCCAACCTTACGCCCATTCGTGATGATTCACGATTCGTTATTCCTGCATCATCAACAGCCAAACGACTTGCCGCTACTGCAAATTGCGTAAACCTGTCCATCCGACGAGCGTCTCGCGCTGGAATGAAATCTGTTGGGTCAAAACCGCTTACTTCTGCCGCTACCTTACTCTTTACATTGGCGGGATCAAATAAGGTTATTGGCGCAGTTCCTCTATACCCATTCCTCAAGGATTTCCAAAAAGCTTCCTTGCCAATGCCAATTGGAGTGACCGGCCCGAGGCCGGTGATGACGACGCGGCGTTTTTTGGTCGCGTTGGGGACGTACACATAGGGGGTCTGTTTATCCCTTTGGATGACTCCCTGCATGGGACTAAGGCGAATCTTGTTTCCGCCGTCGCTTTTCGACTGCGCCAACATCTGTTCGGCTTTCTCGATCAACCTCTCGCTGGTCATGTCTTCATACATGGCGGTGATGCCGAAACTCGCCGTCAATTGAATATCCGCGTTGCCTGCCCGCCCAAACGACTTGATCGCGATGTTCTTTCGAATTCTTTCAGCTAACCGGAAAGCCTGTTCGTGGTCGCATTCCGGCATGATAATGGCGAACCGGTTATTGTCATATCGGGTCGCCACCTCGGCCTGCCTGGCGTTTCCGACAACCTCGTCCGCGGCTTCCTTTAAGACAAGATCCTTTACGGCTAACCCAAAGTCGTCGGTTTTAGAGTCAAAGCTGTCCAACTCTATCAGGACAAGTGTTAACGGGTGCCGGTAACGAACGGCTCTGGATACTTCGGACTCCAGACGAGAGTCGAAATACTTCCTATTGAAGAGTCCCGTTAGGATGTCGACACTTAAATGATTCTCGCTCTCCTTCGCCGTAACAATCAGCGCCTCGCTCTTTTCGAGGAGCGAGAAATATCGGAAGATGGTCGCGCCTAGAACGTCGATAAACGGTTTTAGGACTTTGGCGTATGCGGCCAGGTCGGACGCGCTCGCTGAACTCAGACTTCCGATTGCCATTTCAATGTCTCTTATATCAACGCCGAGTTCGCCGGCAAGACTCTGAAAGTCACGGTTATCGGGACGGGTTTCGGGATTAAGAACGCGCCCGCAGACCACGGCTCCGGCAACGCGATTTTCAACCGACAGGGGGAAGGCGATGTTGTCTAAGCCGGCGTGGCAGGTAAAAACATTGGTCTTTCTCTTCTCCGCGTTTGCCCTTAAGACGTTTTGCTCGTAACACTTACGGCATCGCGTCTCGCCGATCTTTGAGGATTGGATCAACCGACAGAATTCGGGCAGCGCTTCACGGCCGGAGATGACCTTGCCTTGCGAGTCGAGCAACTGGGCTTTTACCCCGCTCAACTGAGCAGCCAGGTCTTGGACTTTCTCCCAGCCCTCAAACATCCCTATTAGATCGTTAACGCTACTCGCACCCAGGGAGGTTTCCATCTATTCCTTTTCAGTAATTGTTATCAGTTAATAACTTTAAGTAACTCTAAGTAACATTAATTAACAACAGATAACAATTTTAACACTACTAGAATAAGTGTCAAGATGGGAGCAACTATGCGGAAAGCTTTATGCGCTATTCCCGAACCTGTCCGTCTCCATAAACTATATATTTCGTAGACGTCAGAGCTTCCAAGCCCATCGGGCCGCGCACATGCAGCTTCTGCGTTGAGATGCCGATCTCGGCGCCCAGACCGTATTGTCCGCCGTCGGTAAAGCGGGTTGACGCGTTGGCGTAGACCGCGGCCGCGTCGACCTCCGCGGTAAATCGTCTGGCTGCCTTATAGTCGCCGGTTATGATGGCCTCTGAGTGACCGCTGCCGTAAGTGTTGATATGGTCTATCGCTTCATCTAGCGTTCCAACCGTCTTTATTGCCAGCTTTAGTGCCAGGAATTCAGTGCCCCAATCGATGTCCATTGCTGGCGTTATCTTGTCAGAGAACGACCTTGCCAGGTCGTCGCCAACCATTACCACTCCGCGCTCGTGCAGAGCTTTAGCCGCTTTGGGCAAAAACTTCTTGGCCACGTCTTTATGGATAACCAGACTTTCGGCCGCGTTGCACACGCCAGGCCTTTGGCATTTAGCGTTGATAATTATATTCTCAGCCATATCAAGATCGGCCGCTTTGTCTACATAGACGTGACAGTTCCCAATCCCTGTCTCGATAACCGGAACCGTCGAATTCTGGACAACCGACTGGATAAGCGACGCGCCGCCGCGAGGAATCAATACATCGACATATCCGTTGAGCTGCATGAGTTCGGTCACGGCCGCCCTGTCCGTAGTCCTGACGGATTGAATCGAGTTTTCCGGTAAGCCGGCTTTGGTCGCCGCCGCTGCGACAATATCGCTTAAGGCCAGACATGAATTTACAGCCACCGAACCGCCGCGCAAGATAACCGCGTTGCCGGTCTTCACGCATAGAGCCGCCGCGTCAACGGTAACATTCGGCCGGGCTTCGTATATCATCCCGACAACTCCCAGCGGCACCCTGGTAAGATTGATTTCCAATCCGTTCGGCCTTTTCCAGCCCGAAATTATCTCACCGATGGGATCCCGCAACGCCGCGACCTCGCGAACCGCGTCGGCGATTTCCTCCAGACGCTCCTCGTTTAGCGTTAAGCGATCCAGCAGGGCTTCCGTCAAATCCTTGCGCTTGCCTGCCGCCATGTCTTTGTCGTTGGCCGCCAGAATGAATCCCATGTTCTTCGACAAAGCGTCGGCCATCGCGTACAGCGCCTCGTTCTTAGCGCCCTCAGAAAGCGTCGCGAGTTTTAGCGCCGCCGCTTTTGCGTTTTTACCAAGTTCTTTAACATCAGACATGGCTGTCTCCTTGTACTCTTCGTAATCCTATTTTAAGATTACCAAGCAGTCGCGATGGATTACTTCGCGTCCCGCCAATTCGGGTTTAATCTTGCGGATATCATCGCTTGACCGGCCCATTATCGTTACCAAATCACCTGAATTCAGATTCACCAAACCCTTAGCAACAACATTGCCTTCCCTGTCGACGACATCCACGGTATCGCCGTCCTCAAAATCCTCGCCGACTCCGATCACTCCGGCCGGCAGCAGACTTCTGCCCTTCCCGATTAACGCGTCTTTCGCTCCGTCGTCGATGGTAATCGTTCCTTTGGCAACGGTGCCGAAAGCGATCCATGCTTTGCGGCTGGCCATCTTCTTGCCCCGGGGTTTGAAAAACGTTCCTATGTTGTCGCCCCGCATGGCTTTCGTCAAAGCGTTTGCTTTCCGCCCGTCAATCAGAAGCATACCGGCGCCGGCTAGTGTAACGATTTTCGCCGCGTTGATTTTTGTAATCATGCCGCCTGAACCGAATACTGAACCCGCTCCGCCGGCAAGCTTTTCTATCTCCGGAGTAATGTCCTCAACCTCCGCTATAAGTTTAGCCTTACCGTCTTTGCGGGGGTCGGCGGTGTGTAAGCCCTCTATGTCGCTTATAATAACAAGCAGGTCAGCCTTAGTAAGATTGGTGACAAGCGCCGCCAACGTGTCGTTGTCCCCGAATTTGATTTCCTCGACAACTGTCGTATCGTTCTCGTTGACGATAGGCACGACGCCGAAATCCAATAGTTTTTCGAAGGTGTTGGTCGCGTTTAAATAATGTTCTCTGTGTGTAATATCGTATTGTGTGAGAAGGACTTGGCCGACGTGGATTCCTCTCTCCTCAAATAAGCCGGTATATTGTTGGAGTAGAAGACCTTGGCCGACCGACGCCGCCGCCTGTAACTCAGGAATAGACGAAGGACGCTCATCCGAACCCAACCGCTCCAATCCCGCGGCGATAGCGCCGGAAGTTACCAGCATTACCTGATTACCTTCCGCCTTTAAGTCGGCGATTTGCTCTGTGATGGCGGCCAGCCTTTTGTGATCGAGCCGTCCGGTTTCCTTCGTTACAACCGCCGATCCGACCTTGATCACTATTCGCCTGGCTTTAGAAATACAAGCCTTTCTCATGCTTCTCGACTCGCTCCGCTCGCTCGAAGAATAATTATTGTGTTTCTTCCTCTATGCTATCAATCTTGTCGGCAAGAGCAAACTTCAGCGCATCCACGCCTTCGCCCGTGGCAGCCGAGACTCCGAAAAACGCAAAGCCGCGTTGCTTAAAGACCTCGGCCAGTCGTTTCTCTCGTTTCCTGGCTTCCGGCAAATCTATCTTATTGCCGGCCACCATAACCGGCAGCTTGTTCAAGTCCTCTCTGTAAGAGCGCAGCTCGTTCTGAACCAAATCAAAATTCTTCAAAACCGTATCTTCGTCGCCGGCCGACAGGTCCAAAATATGCACCAGAAGCCTTGCCCGCTCGACATGCTTTAAGAAAGCGATACCCATGCCTTTACCGAGGTGCGCGTTTTCCACCAGCCCCGGAATGTCCGCGACCACGAAATCCCGGTCGTCCTCGATCCGTACCATTCCCAGGTTAGGCGCCTTTGTTGTAAACGGATAATCGCCCACCTTCGCCTTGGCCGTTGACATAACGTTGATCAGCGTCGACTTTCCCGCGTTCGGCAGCCCGATAATGGCCACGTCCGCCAGCAGCTTGAGCTCCAGGATTGCCGTAAACTCCTCGGTCGACTCGCCTGGCTGCGCGAACCTTGGCGTCCGGTTGGTCGAGGTCGCGAATCTGGCGTTTCCTCTGCCTCCGCGGCCGCCTTTGGCGACCACTGCTTGCTCGCTCGTTTTAGTCAGGTCGGCCAGGATGTCTCCATCCTCGTTTTTAATCAACGTGCCGGCCGGGACCTTGATGAACAGATCATCGCCGTTCTTCCCCGTCATGTTCTTAAATTGTCCGGCGCCGCCGTTTCCGGCAAAAAAACGACGCTGATGTCTAAAATCCATCAGCGTCTTTAATCCGGAATCGACTATGAATATTATGTTGCCGCCGCGACCGCCGTCGCCCCCGCTGGGGCCGCCTTTCGGCTCGCACTTCTCACGACGGAATGCTACCGCGCCGTTGCCGCCCTTGCCTGCCTTTAACAGGACCCGGGCTTCATCGACAAACATCGCCTAGTTCAGCGGCCTTAAAGTTTCTCTACGACGTCTACCTTGCCGCCGTTGAACCGGACGTAGCCGTCGGTCGTGGCAAACAACGTGTGGTCGTTGCCGATTCCGACGCCCTGCCCCGGTCGAATCTTAGTACCTCGCTGGCGAATGATTATCGTGCCGGCCTTAACCATCTGGCCGCCATAGGCTTTTACGCCCAACCTTTTTGAATTGCTGTCCCGCCCGTTCCGGGAGCTGCCCAAGCCTTTTTTATGAGCCAACGTCTTTTCCCTTCGAAATATCGTCTATCTTGATCTTCGTTAACCGCTGTCTGTGTCCCTGCGTCCTCTTGTAGCCCTTCTTGGCTTTGTACTTGAAGACCAGCACTTTGTCGTCTTTCATCTGCTCAAGAACGGTTGCCTTAACGGACGCCTTAGCCAGCGCTTTACCATCGGCTATGGTTTCTTTTTCGGTTCCAATCAGCAGAACGTCGTCAAAAGTAACCGTCTTGCCGGCTTCAGCGTCAAGCTTTTCAATGGTCAGCGTGTCGCCTTGTTCAACCCGGTATTGTTTGCCACCGGTTTTTATAACTGCGTACATTAATCCTCCCGTATTCGTGCGTAACTAAATAATAATAATGGATTTTCGGTGTTGTCGCAAGGTTTCGTGTGGTTTTAACAGGGTAAAACTTACCGCAGCTTGTAGTCCGACCAGAGGTTTTCGGTCCGGATTTCAGCTGGTTTCCGGTCGAGCATCGCGCGCTCGAAGCCAAGAAATGTCCTGACCAGATCCGGGTCCCACTGTTTGTTAGCTCCGTCTTCAAGCCTGTTCAAGGCCATCGGCATACTCATCTTGGCCCGGTAAGGTCGCTCGCTGGTCATGGCGTCGAAGGCGTCGGCGATTGAGAGGATCCTTGCGCCCAACGGGATATTTTGTCTGGCCAATCCATCCGGATAACCGTGTCCGTTCCACCATTCATGGTGATGCTTGATAATCTCCAGTAGCTCGTTAGGCAGGTGCAACGGTTCCAGAATCTTTACGGCGATGTCCGGATGCTGCTTGACTTGTTCGAATTCATCCGGCTGCAATTTCTCCGGCTTATGCAGAACGCTTTCCTCGATAGCGATTTGACCTATGTCGTGCAGCATCGCGGCGCGATAGATGATCTTTACGTCCGCTTCGGGTACGCTGACGGTCTTAGCCAGCTGCACGCTGTATTCGGCGACCCTGATAGAATGCCCTCGCGTGAAATGGTCTTTAGACTCGATAGCGATGCCCAGACTCTGGATTACGTTTTCTACGGAAATGAGCTGTTCGTGAAACGTCTGCAGCTTCATTGAGCGGTTAACGCTGACTAACAACTCGCGCTTGTCCACCGGTTTAACCAGAACCTCGTCGGCGCCGGCTTCGATGCACGTCAGTTTGTCCGCCAGGCCGGCAAACGACAACAGCATAACGACCGGTATGTTCATAAGAGACGCGTGGCCCTTAAGCCATTCGCACAGGTTGGACGGATCCGAACCCGGAATATGGTCGTCCAAGATGATAAGGTCGGGTCTATCCCCGTTAACCAGGTCTACGACATCTTGGCCGTTAAAAGCCGAAGCAATCCGGTACCCGTCTTCCTTTAAATAGCCTTTGATCATGTTAGTGTCGGAACCCCGTTCTCCGACGATGAGGATGAGTCTATCTTTGGGTCGCGTTAGTGTCATAGCCCTCCTAGCTGTTCTCGGCGTGGTCCGGGCAGGGTTCGTACTCCTTTGGAACGAAACCGCGTCCCTCGCAGGTCGGACACTTCTGTGTGAAAGCGTGCAAAAGACCTGGCGTGAAGCTCTTGCGGGTCATTTCAATTAGCCCTAAGCGAGAAATCTCGACCACCTCTGACTTGGCTCGGTCCTCTTCCAGAATCCCCTCAAACTCTTTTAGCACTTTGTCGCGGTCGCTCGCGCTGCCCATGTTGATAAAATCAACGACGATAAGCCCGCCGATATCTCGCAAACGCAGCTGGCGGCCGATTTCGCTGGCGGCCTCCAGGTTCGTCTTGATGATCGTTTTCTCCAGGCTCACCCGGCCGACATAACGCCCGGTGTTGACGTCAATCGAGGTTAGGGCCTCGGTATCTTCTATTATGAGATATCCGCCGCTCTTTAGCCAAATCTTTGTCTTAAGCGCGTTATTTATTTGGCTATCCACGCCGTACCTGGCGAACAGAGGATCGCGCTTCCGGTAATATCTGACGACCGACGACCGGCCGGGTTCAATGTCCCCGATATACGAAACTATTTCCTGATATTTTTCTTTGTCGTCAACTAGGATCCGCTTTACGTCCGGACCGAAAACGTCTCTGATAATCTTCATGGGCAAGTCCATTTCCCGGTAAACAAGCGTGCCGGGAGAAGCCTTGGTCGCGTCCTGCTGCACCTTTTCCCACAGATCTTTCAAATAGGTCAGGTCGCCAATAAGCGTCGGTTTGCTCTGGCCTTCGGCCTGCGTCCTGACGATAATCCCCATATTGTCGGGTTTTATCTCGGTCGCCAGCTTTTGCAGCCGCTCCCGTTCCTTGCCTTCTATCCGCCGGGATATGCCGACAAAATCCTTGTAAGGCGCCAGGACCATATAGCGGCTGGGCAAGGCGATCTGTGTCGTTAGGCGGGCTCCCTTGGAGCCGCGCGGCGCCCTAGTGACCTGAACAAGCGCGCTTTGCCCTTTGCGGACGCCGATTTCTTTGGGCTTCTTGCCGATATGCTCTCCGGCATCGCCATTTGGCTCTCTGTGGTGCTGGCCGACGTCACCCTCGGTCCCCTCGCCGATAATGTCGTCCGCCGACAAGAACGCGTTACGCGCCTCTCCGATATCGACAAACGCGGCCTCCATGCCTTGCAGAACGTTCTGGACGCGTCCGAGATAGATATTCCCGGTGATCGAACCGGTGTCGCGGCGCTCGACGTAGACTTCCTGCAGGAGCTTCCCGTCTAAAATAGCGAGTTGCGTCTCTTGCTCCTTTACCATAATTAGAATCTGTTTTACACCCATTGGGATTTTCCTCCTATTTTTACCTTCCTTATCTCGCGGGCGCCCGTCATCCGAACCTCCGGCGGAAGGTTTCTGCTCATTCTCTCAGCCAACTCCCTTAAAGGAATCATAACCTTAAGGGTTATGTCGGCAAACTGATTAGTCGAATCCTGGCCGACCGGTCTCGCCGGCGTAACGGAAATCTTCGGATGCGGATTGAACCCCTGAGTCAGCTCCAGCGGCAAATCGGCTCTTCGGCACGCCCGCTCGAACAAACGCATCGTATCCAGATGCGATATGTATTTTAGCAGCCCATTCTGGTCGAACGTCATCCTTATCCTGGGCATTTTACTCCGCAGCCTGCGCATCCGGCCAGACAATCGACAGTTGTCACGGCTGCCTTTGCCTTCTCGTATTCGCTGATCAAAAACTTCTTCGAAACGCCGTCGGCGACGCAATCCCACGGCAGCGTTTCGTCGGTGGCACGCTCCCGGTCGTTATAGTCCTCCATCGTCAAACCGGCCGACGCGAAAGCCGACCGCCAGCGCTCGAAGTCGAATTGCTCGTGCCAACTGTCAAACCTGGCGCCCGAGCGCCAGGCCGCTTCAATCGCCGCGCCGACGCGCCTGTCCCCTCGCGCTATCGCGCCTTCCAACAGAGCCATCGCCGGTTCGTTCCAGCGATATTTAAGATGACTTTTCCTCAGTTTGTCCCGTAGCAGCATGCTTTTCTCCGTTAACGAATCTAAGCTATCCTGAGCCGCCCATTGAAAAGGCGTGTGCGACTTCGGGACAAAGGAACTGATGTTGACGGTTATATTCACGCGGCCGTGTTCTTCGCGAGGCGTTTCGTCCATGGCCGCGGCGCGCACCTTATAAACCAGATCGGCTATGCCGGCCACGTCCTCCATAGTCTCTCCCGGCAGGCCGATCATAAAATAGAGTTTAAGCTTCCGCCATCCGTTGCGGAAGGCGATAGCTGTTGTCTTCAGCAAGTCTTCCTCGGTGACTCCCTTGTTAATCGCGTCACGCATTCTTTGCGTACCGGCCTCGGGAGCGAAAGTCAAAGAGGTTTTTTTGCCCGCCCCTATGATCTTGGCAAGCTCCAGCGAGAAAGCGTCGACGCGTTGCGACGGCAAAGATAAGGTAATCGCCTTGGCGGTTAACTCCGGCACCAGCTCCCGGCTGACCTCGAGGATATGCGAATAGTCGCTACTGCTTAGCGATACCAGTGAGGCTTCGTTATAGCCGGTATTGGCCAATCCTTCCCGCACCGCCTGCTTTACCGACTCGGCTTTTCTCTCCCTGACCGGCCGGTAGATCATGCCCGCCTGGCAAAAACGACAGGAGCGTCCGCAGCCGCGCATAACCTCGACCTGATAACGGTCGTGAACAACCTCAAGATACGGGACCGGCGGCCGGCAAGGGGGCGCGAATAATTCCAGATCTTTAACGACGCGGCTTCTCACAGGTCCGCTCGCGGGATCGTATAACGACGGCACGTACACCCCATCCAGCTTCGCTAGTTTTTCCAGCAAATCGTTCCTTCTTCCCTTCTTCCTTTCTTCCCCTATTCCCCTCTTATGCTCCCTTACCACTTCAACTATCTCCGTTACCGCATCTTCTCCGTCGCCGATTACAAAAGCGTCGATGAACGCACTCATCGGCTCGGGATTAAATGCGCAGGGGCCGCCGGCGATAACAACGGGGTCTCCCTCTCGGCGATCGACTGATTTAAGCGGGATGTTCCCTAAATCGAGAACAGTCAGGATATTGGTGAAGTTTAGTTCCGATTGCAGGGTGAAACCTACGATATCGAACTCGTTTAACGGCCGCTTGGTTTCCAGCGACCATAAAACACCGCCTGATTCGCGGATGGCCTCTTCCATGTCCAGCCAAGGCGCGAAAACGCGCTCGCACGCCGCTTTAGGGTCTTTGTTGATGATTTCGTAAAGGATGGCCAGCCCAAGGTTAGGCATGCCTATTTCGTAGGCGTCCGGGTATGTCAACGCAACGCTGACATCGACCGAAGCGGAGTCTTTCTCAACCGTGTTCCACTCCCGGCCGATATAGCGTCCCGGTCTGCGCACCGAGATCAAGAGCTCTTCATAATCAAACGTCAATAACGTCCTGCCCCGCTTTGAGCGCTTTCGCGCCGGGCAATCTCAATTCCGCGTCGTTCTCGAAATATTTAATGGCGGCCTTACCTAGGGCAACCGTGCCCGCGTAAGCGATACCGCCCTTAACAGCCCAACCTAGAATTGGAATGAAAGCCGCCAGATTGCGGGCCGCCGCGCGGAAGGCGACTGCGCTTCCGAAGACGACCAGTAATTCTTTCAGTCGTTCGATTCCGATATCCTGACCGTAAACTACGGCTATCTTAAGAATCATTTTTACCTGATTGGCGGTCATAACCGGCATGTCGGCGCCGGGTAGGAATATAAGCGCGCCTATGACCACATTCTCGGCCGCCGTCGCCGTGATAATCCGGTTGGCAACCGCTTTGCGGAAAACCGGGAAACGCCGGGCAAGCGGAATCTCTACGTCCTTGGCCTGGGCGACAATCCGCGGCATCAATTCGGCCAAAACATTGGTTCCCGCTGTCGCCGAAATGACCGCGATCTGATTCATGGGCGCCCCGAAAACGTCAGCCAGTCTGTGCTTGATGTCTTTAGCGTCCTCGCCTGCCAAATCCAGTTTATTCCCGACCAACAGATAAGGTTTTTTCATGTCCCTTACGGCTTGCCAGACGGCAAGGTCTTTTTTGTTATCGCGGACGGAAATATCAACGACGAACAGCACGATATCGGCTTGACTTGCCGTCGCCAGGGACGAGGCAACGCTCTCGGGCTTAGGTCCGAACTCACAGATGGAGATATCGGCTATCTGCCGCTCGGCCAGGCTGCCTCGGTCAAGCAAAAACCAGGCGCCGACTTCGGCTTTGCCGGTCTTGTTTCGCCCGAGGATGGCGATCGTAATGGTGCGATCAACCTCGCCCATGACCTCGTCGTAGATTTCTCTCAGTTTGTTAACGCTTACAGTACTCGCCAAAAACTCTCCCGGTAGTTAATTTTGAAGTGACGCCAGTGATTCTGGTGATTTTCTCACTTCCATCACTAACTTCACTTCCTTCACTTCACTAAAATGTCTGCGCCCTCTCGGCTACGCCCCCGTATTTTCTCATCGCTACGTTTAGAACCAATCCCAGGCTCATCATCGTCGCCAGAAAAGAGCTACCCCCATAGCTTATCAGAGGCAGCGGTATTCCCGTAACCGGCATGATGCCGATATTCATCCCGATATTTACAAAGGCTTGAAACAAGAATGACGAAAGGACGCCCACGCAAAGCAACGTACCAAACAAATCACGGCTGTCCCTGGCAATCTTAAGAATCCGCCATAGGAGCAGGCTAAACAAAACGATGAGCGCCAAACCGCCTAAGAAACCTAGCTGTTCGCTCAAAACCGCGAAAATAAAGTCGGCGTAACCGTGTGGGATAAAATTCAGCCGCGTTTGGCTGCCGAGGAACAAGCCTCGGCCGAAAAGCTGGCCTGAGCCGACCGCGATCTTGGACTGGGTTATGTTATAACCGGCTCCGGTGGGATCGGATTGCGGATTCAGAAAAACCAACAAACGGGTCACTTGATATTGATGAAGAATATTCAGTTTAACGGCCAGGATGGCGCCCAACACCCCCGCCGTGCCCAGCCCGGTCAAAGCCCAAAGATTGACGCCTGCGGCGAACATCATGCCGAACATAATGGCCGCGAAAACGAGCGCCGTTCCCAAATCCGGTTGGATGAACACCAGTATCAAGTAAAGGCCGGTGTAGCCGAGCGCGACAAAGAAGTCCTGCTTCTCCACCCCGGCGTCTTTCCTCTTGCTAAGCAGCGTCGCCAGCATAATGATCAGCGCAAGTTTTGCGAGTTCCGATGGCTGTAGCGTAAAGGGTCCCAAAGGAATCCAGCGCTGGGCGCCCAGCAGTACCTGGCCAATAATAAAAACAAGAATCAGCAATACGACCACGGCGCCGTAGATAACGCCGGAGTAAGTCCTTAACTTCAGATAATCGAAACTGGCCATGAAGGCCATCCCCAGCAGGCCGACGATAATCCAGCCGATCTGCAGGCGCAGAAAATGGTATCCGTCCGTCGCCGCCGTCGCGCTGTAGATGAAAAGGGCGCCGTAAGCCGCCAGGGCAATGATTAGGGCGACAAACGTCCAGTCTATATGCTTGATCGGGTGCGACGCAGACAGCTTTCTGGCCACTTAATCCACCGAGCTTTCGATTCTGATTTCGGAATCTGAGCTCAAGCCAAATAAGCTCTCCAGGATTTTTCTGGCCACGGGGGCGGCGGCCGACACGCCGTGCCCGCCTTCCTCGATCATCACGACCACGACATATTGGGGCTTATCGGCCGGCGCGTAGGCGACAAACCAGGCGCTGGCTTGCTTACCATACATCTCGGCGCTGCCGGTCTTGCCGGCTATTGGAATCGAGTCCAGCGGCCAACCGCCGAACGCGCTCTTGCCCGTTCCGTCCGTTACAACTTGAACCAAATCGTCACGGACTATTCCAAGAAGCGCCGGGTCAATGCCCACATTTCTGATTTTCGCTGATTTAACCTCGCTGACCGCGCCTTTATCGGGAGAGACCACCTTCTTGACGATGTGGGGCTTGAATAGCGTTCCGCCGTTGGCGATGGCCGCGTAAACATTGGCCATCTGGAGCGGCGTCGCCAGCACATCACCCTGTCCGATCGCCATATTGGTCGAGTCGCCGGGATACCATATCTGATACTCGGGGTCGTTCTTATTCCATTTTCTTTTCCAGTCCTTGGTCGGAACCCTTCCGCCGTCCTCGCCCGGCAAATCTACGCCGGTCGGTTTGCCCAGGCCGAATTTAGCCGCGTACTCCTGCATTTTTTCACCCTTGGAGGAAATCAGTTTGTAGAAAGCCAGGCCTATTTCGTAGAAGACCGTGTCGCATGATTGAATGATCCCTTCCTCTAGGGTAAGCCTGCCGTGGCCGGTTTTCAGCCAGCAGAATTGAGGCCACTGATCGCCCGCCCCGGTCCACTTGCCGGTACAATTGTATTCCGAAACCGCCGAGGCGACGCCTTCCTGCAAAGCGGCCGACCCTGTAATACCCTTGATAGTCGAGCCAGGCGGGAAACTGTTGGCCATGGCCCTGTTGTTGAGAGGATAGTGGTTGGCCGGATCGTTCAACGCCTTCCAGTCGGTGTCGGATATGCCGTGTGAAAACAATCTGGGATCGTACGACGGCTGGCTGGCCATCGCCAGAATCTCGCCATTGTTCGGGTCCATGACCACTACCGCCCCGGCCGGAGCGTTATAGTATTTCTGCGTGTCTTTGTCATAAGCTTGCCGCGCCTGTATCAGCGCCTCGGCCAGGAGGTTCTCCGATAAGGCCTGAAGATTTTTATCGATGGTCATGGTGATATCTTGACCTGGTTTTGGCTTGCGGATTACTACCGAGGATACGGGATAACCGGCCGCGTTTACTTCGATCCTCTCCAAGCCGCTCTTGCCCGCCAGCTCCTTCTCGTAAGAAAGCTCGACGCCTTCCCGACCGATCACGTCGCCCATATGATAGTCCTTGAACTTGTTTTCTTTAAGCTCCTTGTCTGTTACCTCGCCCAGATAACCCAGGATATGGGCGCCGGTATTGCCGTTGGGATATTCCCGCACTGGCTTGCCCTCGATCAAGATATGCGGAAACTCCAGCTGGTGCTCCTTAAGGTAGACTGCCACCTGCTCGTTAACGTCTTCTTTGATAGGGGCGGGTTTGTATGGATCGATGCGACGGTTGTTGAGCCGCTCCTCGATCGCTTTCGGGGAAACTCCTAACACACCGGCCAACCGTTTGATGACGTCTTTCTCTTCCTTGACGTCATCCTCTCCCTTTGATGCTTGTACGTCCGTCATGGAAACGACATAGCTGGGACGGTTGCCGACCATTAGAACGCCGTTGCGGTCGTAGACGTCGCCGCGGACGGCGTCCAGAGCGACCTCTCTGATTTTGTTCTCCGTCGCGATGGCGACGAATTCACGCCCCTGAATAACCTGTAGAAACAACAACCTTACCAGGATAATCACGGCTGCGGCCAGAATCAGGAAGGCCAAAACGGCGACGCGCCGTTCCACCAATTCGTTTTCGTACATTATTTCGCCCCCTGATACCAGGCGACTCGTTCCTGCCATTTGAGGAACCAGATATAAGCCGGATAGATGAATGGGGTGAATAAAGAGTTGTAGATTGCCGTGGGAATCATGGACCAGTTAAGAATCGACCGGACGACGACCGTTTCCCCAAAAAGGAACGCCAGCAGAGCCGTCATAACCTGGCTAACCAAACTAGCCGAAAATACCGCCACCAGAGGCCACAGAATCCCCTCTCGCGGGCCCAAGTCCTTAAACAGCGATGCGGCCGCCCCGATAATCGTCTTGGTCACCATGTTGAATCCCATATAGTTGGCCATCACCAGGTCCTCCAGAAGTCCCCCGGCAAAGCCCGATGTGGCCCCTTTCATCATACCTTCCGTTAGCGCGAAACATACGATCACCACGAGCATTAGGTCCGGTTGGATACCAGCTACCGTCAGGTGGGGAACGATGACCGTTTGCGCCAGAAAGGTTCCGATGAGTATGAGTGAGGATAAGAGAAGATGTTGCACGTTACCTCGTTCCGGTGATGATGAAGACCTCTTCAATCGTCCAGAAATCGACCGCCGGGCTGACCGAGACGTCCTGGAACAGCCCGTCCGTCCGCTGGCCGACCTTGGATACCGTACCGACGACAAGTCCCGCCGGATAGAGCCCGCCGAGTCCGGAGCTGATGACGATCTCGTTATTGGCTGTCTTAACGTCCTTGGCAAGATAATTCAGTCTTAGAGCGTTCTCACCTTCGCCTTCGACGATGCCGGTCGCTCGGCTATTCTGCAGTCTTACGCCGACGGCGCTTTTTTGGTCCATGATCAACTGGACCAAGCATGAGTTGGCCGTCGTCGACATGACCTGGCCGACCAACCCGTCGGAGGTCGCTACGGCCATTTTGGTGTGAATTCCGCTTTTGCTGCCTTTGTCTAATATAACGGTCGCCTGCCAGGTATTGACCGATTTGCCGATAACCGTAGCGAACGTGGTGACGAACTGTTCGCGCACCGGCGCGCCGACTTCCTTACGAAGCCTGGCGTTCTCCAATTGAAGCTCTTTTAAGTCGATCGTGTCTTTCCGCAGCCCCGCCACTTCTTTCTTAAGCGCTCTGTTCTCTTCCTGAAGGCGGCCGAAGTTCGTTACCGACTGCCAGGTATCGGAAAAGCCTCGGGCGACGCTGAACGAGCCGGCCTGAAGAGGCGACAGAAGGTTAACGGAAAACCGCTGAAGGTTGTGCAGAAAACCGTTGTCGGATTCGCGGAAATGGATTACTAACACGGAAACGCTGATGAGGATGAGTAGCGCCAGAGCTATTCGGTTGCCCCAATTGACTTTGCGTTCGAGCATGATGTTGGTTTAAGGCGGGTTAACGCCGCGAACTAACGAGGACTTTCTTCAAGCTTTCGTATTCTTCCAGACATTTACCCGCGCCGATCGCGACGCAGTTGAGGGGTTGTTCGGCTATGTGAACCGGCATACCGGTTTCCTGACGTAAGCGCTCGTCTAAGCCCCGTAGTAACGCTCCCCCGCCGGTCAGTACGATCCCGCGGTCCATAATATCGCTGGAGAGCTCTGGCGGCGTCTTTTCAAGCGTTGACTTAACCGCATCGATGATGGCCGCGACCGGTTCCTCGATCGCCGCGCGCACCTCTACGGAAGATATAATGAGCGTCTTCGGCAACCCGGTAACCATATCTCGCCCCCGGATCTCGGCTTGCTCTTCCTGGTTTAACGGATAGGCTGAGCCGACCTCGATCTTCAGCTCCTCTGAGGTCCGTTCACCCAGCATAAGATTATGTTCGCGCTTCATATAAGCGATGATTGCCTCATCGAGTTCGTCGCCGCCGATGCGAATGGATTCCGAGGCGACGATGCCGCCCAGAGAGATGACCGCCACTTCCGTCGTGCCGCCGCCGATGTCGACGACCATGTTCCCCGACGGTTCGTGAATCGGCAGTTCTGAGCCGATCGCCGCGGCCATCGGCTCTTCAATCAGGTGGGCCGAACGTGCGCCGGCCTGTTCCGCGGCTTCCTCGACGGCCCTTTGCTCGACGCCGGTGATGCCCGAAGGCACGCCGACGATAACGCGAGGACGGGCCAGAAAACGACGCTTATGAACCTGCTGGATGAAGTACCGGAGCATACGTTCCGTAACGTCGAAATCCGCAATCACGCCGTCTTTCAGGGGTCTGACGGCGACGATATTGCCCGGCGTCCGGCCGATCATCCGTTTGGCCTCCAAGCCGACAGCCAGAACGCTGCCGGTCGTTTTATCGATCGCTACGACCGACGGTTCGTTCAGGACGATTCCCCGCCCGCGGACGAATACCAGCGTATTGGCTGTCCCAAGGTCAACGGCCATGTCTCGGCCGAAAATATTCATCAGGTTATCGAAAATTTTCAAATTACTCCTATTAAATGCGGCCATCATTTCTTAAGAATTAGCAGAAAGGCCAGCAGGATACCGATGACGGCTGAAATGGTGACCTTAAACATCATTCCAAGCGTCATGGTAATAACATGCAGGTCAACAGTGACAGGTTTAAAACCTATGACTACACCGCTGCCCAGGATGGGCACATATGGCCGGAAAACCTCTCCCATAGCGCCACCGATAACAGCCCCTATGAGCAGGGCAACGGCTTGCCCGACGTGATCGTCTCTCCTAATAATCAAAAAAGACCTCTGCTTCCAGTCTTTGAAATGCGCGTTTTCGCGTACCGTTCTATTTTACCACAGGCTTGGAGATTGCCTAAAAGAACAGGGAGATCTCGTACTCCGCCCGCTCTGGCGCGTCGCTGGCATGCACTACGTTAGAGTCGATGATTAAAGCGTAATCGCCGCGGATAGTTCCGGGGGCGGCTTCGGCGGGATTGGTAGCTCCCAACATGGTTCTGACAAGCTGGATTACATCGGGGCCTTCGATTACCATGGCCACAATCGGGCCTGACGTTATGAACGCTACCAGGTCGTTAAAGAAGGGTTTGCCTTCGTGGATATCATATAACCGGCCGGCTAAAGCCTTGTCGACGTCAAGCAGTCGAAGCGCCGTTACGTCCAGGCCTCGTTTCTCAAACCTCGAGACTATCTCGCCGATCAATTTACGTTTGACCGCATCCGGCTTGATCAATACTAATGATTTCTGCATATCAGCCATACTTAAGACTCCTTTGTGTTCTTACTCTTTGCTCTCCGCTCTTTGCTCTCCGCTATCGAGAGATTCTTTAGCTTCTCCTACCGTATATAACGACCCGGTAACTAGTATCATGTCGCCGGGCCGGGCTTCCCGGCGCACTTGCGTCAACGCTTCCCCGACAGACGCGGCGGCCGAAACATTGTCCGCGTATGCTTCCGCCATGCCCGCCAGACTGTCGGCGTCCATAGCCCGTGGTGATCGCACGGCGGCCGTGATAATCCTGTCGGCCAACGGGCCTATAGCTCTGACGATTCCTTCCGCGTCTTTGTCTTCCAGAACGGCCAAAACCAGGATTAGTTTATCATATTCAAACTCGTTCCTTAGGGCCGCGGCCAGCGTCTCGGCGCCCGCGGGATTATGCGCTCCGTCCAGGACAAGCAAAGGATCTCTGGCCGCGATTTCCAGCCTGCCGGGCGAATCTACCTCCGGCATAATGCGAGCCAAGGTCTCCCCAAGGGAAAAAGTTTCGGCGTCCTTAGATTTGTTTAGGAACGCTTCTGCGGCGGCTGTCGCCATCGTCGCGTTCAGGGCCTGGTGAGAGCCTTTTAGCGCTAGCGGTATTCCCGGATAAACGCGGCGCAAGCCTTTGATTGTCAGATATCTCAAGCCGTCGGGATGGAATTCGGCGTCCAAGAGGTCGAAATCCCGGCCGAAAATCTTTAAATCAGCCCCCGTCTGGTTGCACTGCTCCTTGATAATGGCCAACGCGGACGGCTGGTCGACGCCGGTTATAATCGTCGATCCGTATTTGACAACGCCGGCTTTCTCGCCGGCGATCGCCTCGATGGTCATGCCCAGACGGTCGACGTGCTCCAAAGCTATGTTCGTTATCACGGCCACATCCGGTTTGACGACATTGGTCGCGTCCCAACGGCCGCCCATCCCCACTTCGATAACCGCCGCGTCAATTTCCATCGACGCGAACCACGCCAATGCCATGGCCGTTAAGGCTTCGAACTGGGTAACGATACCGCCAAGGCCCGCCCTGTTGGTGTCGGTTATAGCTGGGATAACGCGCTCGAGGGCAGCCGCGAATTCGTCTTCGGAAATCTCCACGCCGTCGACTGACAAGCGTTCTGTATATGACACCAGGTGCGGGGACGAATAAAGTCCTGTGGTGAATCCCAAGCCGGAAAGGATCGACCTGATCATACGGGCTGTCGAAGTCTTACCGTTGGTGCCGGTAACGTGGATAACGCGAAAGGCCGCTTCGGGATGGCCGAGGTCGCGGCACATTCTATTCATGCGGGAGATATCTGGTTTGATGCCTTCGGCGGTTTCGGTATTAAGGTATCCGATCGCTTCCAGGTAATCCATCAGCCGCTCAACAGCTCGAGCTGGTGGCGTAGTTTCTCCTGTTTCTGCGTAAGGTCCGCCGCCGCGTCTTTAACCTTTTGCACGATCTCCGGCGCCGCTTTCGTCACGAAGCCGGGGTTGTCCAACTTAGCGGTCGCCTTTTTCAGGTCCGCCGCGATCGCGTCCACCTCGCCTTGCAGCCGTGTTTTTTCTTTCTCCAAATCGACCAGACCCGCCAGCGGAATGTAGACCTCGACACCGCCGACCACGGCTTTCGCGGCCTGACCTTGTTTATGGCCGGCTTGTTCGTAAGAAACGGTTCCCAGACCGGCTAGCATCTTAATCTCGTCTTCGTGGTCTTTTATCAAGCCGATCTTAGGCGCGTCGGAAGAGGCGAAGATGGCGTCGACGGGCTTTTTAGGAGACAGTTTGAGGTCATGTCTAATCTGACGGATCGCGACGGTCGCTTCGATAAGGAGCGCCGCCTCGGCTTCGGCGTTCTTGTCGACTAATCTTTTATCGGCTTGTGGCCAGTCGGCCAGCATGATAGTACCCTCAACGCCCGGCAACTTCTGCCGGATCTCTTCTGTAACGAACGGCATGACCGGATGAAGCAGCCTCAGTACCGTCTCCAGCACATGCGCCAGCACATACTGAACGACTGCGCGATCCTCGCCGTTCAGACGTTGTTTCGACCATTCTATATACCAGTCGCAGTAATCGCCCCACACAAAGGCGTATAGCGTCCGGCAGGCCTCGCTGAAGTTATAGGCCTCCAGGTATTTGTCGGTTTCTTTGGTTACCGTTGTCAGCCTGCTTAATATCCATCGATCGGCGACCGTCATCGAGTCGTGGTCCGGAGTGAACGCCGGATCATAGCCGTCCAGGTTCATAAGAACGAACCGGCTCGCGTTCCACAGCTTATTAACGAAATGTCGGTATCCTTCAATCCTGTCTTTACTGAGGATCACGTCGCGTCCCGGAACGGCCAGAGAGGCTAGTGTGAAACGCAACGCATCCGTCCCGCTCCATTCCAAAACATCAAGTGGATCGATGACGTTGCCGCGCGACTTACTCATCTTCTGGCCGTGCTCGTCCCGGATCAGCGCGTGGACATATACGTCCTTGAACGGCGTCTCTCCGGTGAAGTGCAAACCGGCCATTATCATTCTGGCTACCCAGAAGAAAATAATATCAAAAGCCGTGGACAGCAAGCTTGTTGGGTAGAAATATTCTAGGTCTGGAGTATTGTCAGGCCATCCCATTGTGGCGAAGGGCCAAAGCCAGGAAGAGAACCAGGTGTCCAGGACGTCTTCGTCTTGCTTTAGATCGGCGCCGCCGCACTTAGGACAAGCCGCCGGATCGTCAATAGCGACAATCGTCTCGCCGCAGCCGGCGCAATACCAGACCGGAATCCGGTGGCCCCACCACAGCTGGCGCGAGATGCACCAGTCCCGGATGTTCTCCATCCATTCGAAATAGATCTTCTCCCAGCGCTTCGGATGGAACGTCGTTCCCCCGTTTCTGACGACTTCTATGGCCGGCTCCGCCAGCGGTTTCATTTTTACAAACCATTGCAGCGACTGGTATGGCTCGACAATCGTATGACAGCGGTAGCAATGGCCGACGGCATGAGCATGCGCGTCTTCCTTCTCCAAGAAATCGCCCTTGGCCAGGTCCTTTAGGACGGCTTCCCGCCCTTCGTTTCTATCCAGACCCGCGTATTGCCCCGCGTTCTCGTTGAGGACCGCGTCCTCGGTGAATATATTTATCTGCGGCAGATCATGCCGGATCCCCATGTCGAAGTCGTTGGGGTCGTGCGACGGTGTGACTTTGACTGCTCCCGTGCCGAACGCCGCGTCGACGAATTCGTCGGCTATGACAGGAATCTCCCTCTTCAACAAGGGCAGAATAACCGTTGAGCCGATCACATTCCGATAGCGTTTATCGTCCGGATTCACCGCGACCGCCGTATCGCCCAGCATCGTCTCCGGGCGAGTCGTCGCCACTGTCAGGAAACCGCTTCCGTCTTTGAACGGGTATTTTATGTACCAGAGTTTACCTTGCTTTTCCTCGTGCTCGACCTCGATGTCCGATAAAGCAGTCCGGCACCTTGGACACCAGTTGATGATGTAACTGCCCCGGTAGATCAATCCTTCGTCGTAGAGCTTCTTGAATACCACCCTTACCGCGCGGGAGTACTCTTCGTCCATGGTAAAGCGCTCCCGGTCCCAGTCGCAGCTACAGCCCAGGACCTTAAGCTGGTTGATAATCGTCTCTCCGTATTGCGCCTTCCACTCCCAAACACGCTCGACGAACGCGTCACGGCCGATATCCTGACGCGTTTTGCCCTCTTTGGCCAGCTCCCGCTCAACGACGTTCTGGGTGGCTATGCCGGCGTGGTCGGTGCCCGGCAGCCACAAAACGGAGAAACCCTGCATGCGCTTCTTCCGGATGACGACATCCTGCAGGGTATTGTTAAACGCGTGGCCGATGTGCAAGGAACCGGTTACATTTGGCGGCGGGATGACAATGGAATATGAAGGTTTAGCCGGATCGATCGGTGCGCTGAAGTAGCCGCCTTCCAGCCATTTCGCGTACCAGGAAGCCTCTACGACCTTCGGTTCATAGGCTTTGGCGAGGGGGGTTTTCTCCACGACTGATTGTCCCTCTAAGCCGTTTCTTCGCCCAAAGCCTTGTCAGCCGGCATGCCCTCGGTCACTAGAGTCGGCGAGATGCCTTTCTTTACCGCTTCTTTGGTGACAACGCACTTGGTGACATCAGGCATAGACGGAATCTCATACATCACGTCGAGCAGCAAACCCTCCAGAATCGAACGGAGGCCTCTGGCTCCGGTGTGTTGAGACATCGATTTCTTGGCGATTTGTTTCAACGCGTCGGCCTTGAACGACAGCTCGACGCCTTCCGCCTCGAAAATCTTAATGTACTGTTTGATAAGCGCGTTTTTTGGCTCCGTCAAGACGCGTACCAGGTCCTGCTCGCTCAGGGTCTGCAAATTTGTGACGACCGGCAGCCGCCCTACGAATTCAGGAATCAGACCGAAAGCTACCAGGTCTTCCGGCAATAAGTGTTTAAGCGCCTCTGTTGTCCGCGCATCTTTGGCTTTGGCCAGCTCAGCGCCGAACCCAAGACCTTTCTTGCCGATTCTCGACTCAATGATCTTGTCCAAGCCGACAAACGTGCCCCCGCATATAAACAGGATGTTGGTCGTGTTGATTTGGATTAATTCCTGATGCGGATGTTTGCGGCCGCCTTGCGGAGGTACGCTGGCGTCGCATCCCTCCAGAATCTTCAGGAGAGCCTGCTGAACACCTTCGCCGGAAACATCGCGGGTAATCGAAGGATTTTCCGCCTTACGGGCGATCTTGTCGATCTCGTCGATGTAGATGATGCCGGCTTCGGCGCGCTTAACGTCATAGTCCGCCGCCTGGATTAGCTTTAAGAGGATGTTTTCAACGTCCTCTCCGACATAGCCCGCTTCGGTTAGCGCGGTCGCGTCGGCGATGGCAAAAGGAACGTTCAGCATTCTGGCCAGCGTTTGGGCCAGCAGGGTTTTACCGGAACCCGTCGGTCCGATTAAAAGGATATTGCTTTTCTCCAGCTCGACTTCGTCGTCGACCGGCATCTTAATCCTTTTATAGTGGTTGTATACCGCCACGGCCAAGGCTCTCTTGGCGTCATTCTGTCCGATAACATAGGCGTTAAGAAACTCGTTGATTTCTTTAGGCTTAGCCAGCTCCATCTGCGGCATCTCAGCCTCGGGTTCCAGTTCCTCCAAAATGATGTCATTGCAGAGTTCGATGCATTCGTCGCAGATATAGACGCTCGGTCCGGCAATCAGTTTCTTGACCTGGCGCTGACTTTTTCCGCAAAATGAACAGGTCAGCAGTTCGTTTTCTTCGCCGTTCGGCATGTTATGCCCCCTTGGCTTCGCTCCTGTTTACAAAGACCTGATCAATCACGCCGTACACTTTGGCCTCTTCGGCCGTCATGATGTAGTCGCGGTCGGTGTCCGACGTGATTTTCTTGACGCTTTGCCCGGTATGCTTAGCCAGAATATTATCCAACAGCTTACGCGTCCTAAGTATCTCCCTGGCCTGGATATCTATATCGGCCGCCTGTCCCTGGGTGCCGCCGTGCGGTTGATGCATCAGCACCCGGCAATTCTGGGTGGCATAGCGCTTCCCTTTGGCCCCAGCCGCCAAGAGGACCGCCGCGCCGCTGGCGGCTTGGCCTATGCATGTGGTCGCGACATCCGGCTTGATGTATTGCATAGTGTCGTATATCGCCAGGCAGGAGGTAACAATACCGCCCGGAGAGTTTATGTAAAGGTTAATGTCTTTTTCCGGGTCCTCGCTCTCCAAGAAAAGCATCTGAGCCATGATAAGATTGGAGATATCGTCATTGATCTCCGTCCCCAGAAAGATAACCCTGTCCTTAAGAAGCCGCGAAAAGATATCGTACGACCTCTCACCGCGTGATGTATGTTCGACGACAATCGGTACTAGGCTCATTATTTATCCTCCTTGTCGGGTTTACCTGCCTTGGCAGGTTTATCGGCTTTAGCCGGCTTGCTTGCCGCGGTAGGTTTATCGGCAGCGTCCGCAGTTTCAGCTTTCTTTTTTTTGACAGGCTTATCTACCAGGCTAAGAAGAAAATCCGCGGCCTTGGCTTTCAAAAGGTCCTGCTTTATCGCCGTCCGCAACCTGGCCCGGTTGGTTAGCGCGTCCGGCCCCTCAGTGAAAAACTTGCCTTCGTCTCCCATGCTGCTAATGTACTTGTTAATAGACTCGTCCAGCTCAGGATCACTGATAATAATCTTTTCCTGTTTGGCCAGGGCGTCCAGCACCAAATCGGATTTCGCCGTTATCGCGGCGTCGGCCGCGACCCCCTCTCTGAACTTCTCTATCGTCAATCCTTCCTGCGTGGCGAGATAATCTTCCATGGTTGCTCCGACTTCCTGGAGCTGCTGCATGAAAGAGGAAATCATCCTTTCGGTATACTGGTCCGTCATAGACTGCGGGACCTCAACTTTGGCCGCCGCCGCGGCCGCCCGAACAACATCCGCCCCGAAGGCTTCACGCGCTTGATTTTCCTTAACGCGTCTGATGTTGTCCTTCACGTCCTTGCGAAAGCCTTCGACGGACTCAAATCCGACCTTCTTAGCAAATTCCTTGTCTAACGGCGGAACGATCTTTTTCTTTATGTCTTTGACCTTGACTTTAAACTCCGCGGTCTTGCCGGCCAGCGACTTCTCAAAGTATTCTTCGGGAACCGCTACCGTTATCTTCCTGTCTTCGCCCCGCTTGGCGCCCATAATTTGTTCCTCAAAACCCGGCCAGAACATATTCGAGCCGATCTCTAAAAGATAGTCTTCCGCCTTTCCGCCTTCCAGCGGCTGGCCGCTGACCGATCCGTCAAAGTCGATCATGGCAAACAATCCGTTCTCAATCTTGGCCGCCTCAGCGTCCTGAATCTCCGCAAACCGATCCCGTAGCCCGGTAATCTCGTGTTCCAATTCTTCCTCAGCTACTTTGACTTCGGGTTTCTTGACTTTGATTTTCTTGACGTCGGTCAGATCCACATCCGGTTTGACCTCGACGGTTGCCGTAAATTTAAACGGTTTCCCTGGTTCCGGCGGGTCTTTCATGTCAACCTCGGGCTGAGCGATTGGTTCGTAGCCGGACTCGGCAACGGCCCTGCTGTAGAGGTTGGGCAACCCGCCGCCTTGCAGAAATTCTTCGACAATCGCGGTCGGGCCGACCTTGGCCTCAAGGACGGATCTCGGGGCGCTGCCTTTCCGGAAGCCTGGTATGTTTATGCGGAGCGATAATTCCCTGGCGGCTTCGTTGAGAAGCCGCTTCATGTCTACTTCGGATACTTCTACGGTTAGGAGAATCTTGCTGTCTCCAAGTTTCTTAACGGTCGTTTTCACACTTCCTCCGCTCTGCTACGTTCGTGAACAATAACTTACCACTTACAACCAACAACTGGTTTCTTCATCTTGTCGACACGTTGTGTGTCGTTTGTTGTCGGTTGTCAGTTGCCGCCTTTTGGCGGCTCTGGTGCGAGGAGGGGGACTCGAACCGCCCAAGCGTCGGGCAGCCACCTAACCGTCTGCCCTCCTCACAAGGGCAACCAACGGTTTCCCCTTTAATATATCCCCTTCCTTACAATAGACTCCCGGGGGAACCTTTCCCCCTGGAGATTTCCCCCTTGCTTGGGGGTTCTCGTCTTCGTCATCGGTCTGGTGCGAGGAGGGGGACTCGAACCCCCAAGCCTTTCGGCACCAGGTCCTAAACCTGGCGCGTCTACCAATTCCGCCATCCTCGCACGTACATGACGGACTCTACTATACTTCGCTCTATTCTAGAATGGCCTGCCATTCGTAGCGCCTTTTAAGGCGGAGCCCTACAAAACTTCGCAGCCTAACCGCGAAGAATGGTAGGCCGTACAGGGATCGAACCTGTGACCTTGGGATTAAGAGTCCCCTGCTCTACCAGCTGAGCTAACGGCCCATCTCGCTATCGCTCGAACTTACAACTTACTACGAACAACCTACAACATTGTCTTTCTGTCTGCCCTTTTGTTGTTAGTTGTCAGTTATCCGTTCCTTGTTACCCAACCGCTAGGTTGGGGATGGCACGCCCATCTCGCTATCGCTCGAACTTACAACTTACTACGAACAACCTACAACATTGTCTTTCTGTCTGCTCTTTTGTTGTTAGTTGTCAGTTATCCGTTCCTTGTTACCCAACCGCTAGGTTGGGGATGGCACGCCCGGGAGGACTCGAACCTCCAACCACCGGATTAGAAGTCCGATGCTCTATCCAATTGAGCTACGGGCGCCAACATACTAGTTGTTGGTGGTTAGTTATTAGTCGTTAGCAAAGAACGTTCGGCCAAATCCCATCTAAATACCAACAACTAACAACCAACTACCGTACTTTGGGGCGTTCTCACCCTTAAACTTTGGGGTGACCGAGGGGACTCGAACCCCCAACCACCGGAACCACAGTCCGGTGCTCTGCCTTTGAGCTACGATCACCACACACAAGTTGTTAGCAATTAGTCATTAGTAGTTGGCGAAGAATCTTCAAGCAAAGCCTTCCTAACAACTAACAACCAACTACCGTACTTCTGGAGCGGGAGACGGGATTCGAACCCGCGACCACCAGCTTGGAAGGCTAGGGCTCTACCAATTGAGCTACTCCCGCTGATTATTAATGGTCGGGGTGAGAGGATTCGAACCTCCGGCCTCGTGCTCCCAAAGCACGCGCGCTAACCAAGCTGCGCCACACCCCGTCGACCTCCAACACCCTAACCCTATTATGATAAAGGAATGGGCTGATGACACGCAACCTAGCGCGCTAGGCTCTCGATCGCTCCTCTTAGCTTGCCGAGGGCTAAACCGCGGTGGCTGATCTTGTTTTTCTCTGTTAACTCCAGCTCAGCCATCGTTGACTCGTGTCCGTTCGGAATAAACAACGGGTCATAGCCGAATCCGCTGTCTCCCGATGGTTTTAGAACTATCCTGCCCTCAACAGAGGCTTCGGACGCTTTCACGTCGCCTTTTGGAGAGGCCAACGCAATAACGCAACGGAACCGTGCCGTCCTTTTCTCATACGGCACGCCTTCCAAAAGCTTAAGCAGTTTTACGTTATTATTCTCAGTATTTGGGGGTTCTCCGGCGAAACGGGAGCTTAAAACGCCCGGTTCTCCGCTTAAAGCGTCCACTTCCAGCCCGGAATCGTCCGCCAGGGCGTATTTCCCGAAGTAATTTGCTAGCGTTATTGCTTTTTTCCGCGCGTTTCCTTCAAAATCAGGCTCCGATTCGATGATTTCCGGCCAATCCTTGAAGTCTTTGTAGGTTAGCCAACGGATGTCGGGCATACTTAAAGCCGCGATAATCTCGTCAATTTTGCCCTCATTCTGGGTCGCGATAATTATGTCTGTCACTCAATCAGCCCCAAGACTGTTTTTTGTTTCTTAGTCAGTTGTTTTATTCCGGCGCCGGCCAGGTCGATCATTTTGTCCATTCCGTCCCTGCTGAAGGGATAGGCTTCGGCTGTACCTTGAACCTCGATGATCTTGCCGCTCTCCGTCATTACCAGGTTCATGTCAACTTCCGCCTTACTGTCTTCCTCGTAGTTCAGGTCCAGGCAATACTGTCGCCCGACAATGCCGACGCTAGTCGCCGCCAGAAACTCCGTGACCGGCGGCTCTTTCCAGCCCATCCCGGGTGCCAGTCCCATCAGCGCGTCATAAAGAGCGATAAATCCGCCCGTTACCGCCGCCGTTCTGGTTCCGCCGTCGGCCTGGATCACGTCGCAATCAACCCAAACGGTAATTTCGCCTAGTTTATCCAAATGGACGACGGACCTTAAGGCCCGTCCGATCAGGCGCTGAATCTCCTGGGTGCGTCCGCCCAAACGGCCGCTGGACGCCTCCCGCTGCTTCCTGGTGTGCGTCGCCCGGGGCAACATCCCGTATTCGCCGGTCACCCAGCCGCCGCCCGAGTCGCGCAGCCACATCGGGACGCGTTCCTCAACGCTGGCCGTACATATGACCTTGGTGTTCCCAGCTTCGTATAGACATGACCCTTCGGCCCATTCTATATAGTCTTTTGTTATGGTGACTTCGCGCAGTTCGCCGAAGTCCCTTCCATCCGCCCGTTTCAATCTCTCACTTCCATCACTATCTTCACCTTCATCACTTCTATATTCACTTACATCACTACCCAATCACTACCTGCTCAACGCTCTCGCCGTCCCGGCCGAGAAACCTTTTTACCAGATCGTGCACGGACGTCGTATCGCCGCTAACGATAAAGCGATGCGTCGCGCCGTCCTTGTTTTCCGCCAGATACCCGCGTCTGGTCAGATTCTCCTCGACTTCCGTCGCGGTTTCCGTCGCCGAGCTAATCAGCTTCACGTCCGGCCCCATGACTTTCTGAATGACCTCGGTCAGCAGCGGGTAATGCGTACAACCGAGAATGACCGTGTCAACTCTACTCTTTTTCAAAGACGCCAGATATTCCTCCGCGACGGCGGTAATGGCCGGTCCTTCCGTCTCCCCGCTCTCGGCGAACTCGACGAACCTCGGGCAAGCCTGCGCGGTCACTTTGATGCCCGCGTCCAGCGCTTCAATGGCCCGCTGGTAGGTGCCACTGGCTATCGTACCTTCCGTTCCGATTACCCCGACTCTGCGGTCGACGGTCGCCAGCGCCGCGCCTCTGGCGCCCGGCTCGACGACACCGATGATCGGTATGTCAAACTTCCTCTGCGCGTCTACTAATCCGGCCGCGGTTCCCGTATTACAGGCGATTACTATGATCTTGACGCCCTGGTCGATCAGATATTGCGCGATCTCGAAGACGAAACCCCTGACGTCCCTCAAATCTTTCGGCCCGTATGGAAAGCGGGCCGTATCGCCGTAATAGATTATGTCTTCTTCGGGCAGGTGCTCCAGCACCGCCCGGACAACGGTCAAACCGCCGACTCCTGAGTCAAATATGCCGATAGGCCTGTTGTTCAAGGCTCTCCTTCCGTGCAAGCTGAAACCCAATTATAGCAGATGTGTTATACTGATAAGGTTGTTATCGCGGGTTTGGCCCTCCGGAATTCCCCGGCTCTTGTTCTTCAAGCCTTCGAGACAATGCGTATGTTCATTAGTCGAAGGAGAAGAATATTGAGCTACACCGACACGTCGTTGTCGTGCCGTGAATGCGGCGCGCAATTCATGTTTACCACAGAAGAACAGGAGTTCTTCGCTTCACGCGGATTCAATCCGCCAGTCAGATGCCCGGAATGTCGGGCTAAGAAAAAGGCTGGCCGCGAGCGAGTTCCGTCGAACTCAGCCGAACGCCAGGCCAGACATCATTCAATGCGTCCGGAACACAAACCAGTCACCACGTCCGCCAGTGTCGCTTCCGGAGGAATCGTCTTTTCGGACTTTGGCTTGGACGAGATGCTCCTTAAGAGCATCAACAAGGCCGGATACGTCACACCGACGCCCATCCAGGCCAGCGCCATCCCGATTCTTATGGAAGGACGCGACATCATCGGCACGGCCCAAACGGGCACCGGAAAAACCGCCGCGTTTGCCATTCCGATTCTGCAATATCTGATCGATCATCCCGTAAACTATAAAGCGACCAGAGTTTTAATTCTCGCGCCGACGCGCGAACTTGCTGAACAGATCAATGAAGCATTTCGCGAGTTTGGCCGGTTTACGGATATCCGCTCCGCGACCGTTTATGGCGGCGTCGGATTTAACCCGCAGGAAGACGCGCTGCGCGACGGCACCGAGATTATCGTGGCCTGTCCCGGACGTCTGCTTGACCACATGACGCGCGCGACCGGTGACATAACTCGGGTTGAGATCGCCGTCTTAGACGAGGCCGACAGGATGCTGGATATGGGCTTTATCCCGGATGTCACCAGAATAATAAACGAGTTTCCCAAGGAGCGGCAGACGATGCTGTTCTCCGCGACCTTCCCGGCGGGCTTGAAACCGCTGGCGGGTGCCTTGAAGAACCCCGAACGGGTGTCCGTCGATATTATCGCGCCGGCCAAGACAGTGTCGCACGCGCTTTATCCTTGCGACCATCACCAGAAGACTTCGCTCTTGATTCATCTTTTGAAGAACACAGACACGTCGTCCGTCCTTGTCTTTACGAGGACGAAACACCGGGCCAACCGGGTCGCCCAGCAGGTCGGCCGGGCCGGCTTCAAGACAGACGTGCTTCACTCCAATAAATCCCAGTCGCAGCGCCAAGCCGCCCTGCGCGATTTCAAGTCGGGCCGCACACATCTACTGGTCGCGACCGACATCGCCGCCCGCGGCTTAGATATTGCTATGGTGTCTCACGTTGTCAATTACGACGTTCCCGACTGCGCCGATTCTTATATCCACCGGATCGGCCGCACAGGACGCGCGGAGAATGAAGGAGACGCCTTCACCCTGGTCACGAAAGACGATCACGGCACCGTCAGAGACATCGAAAAGACTCTAGGCCGTCCCATCGAACGCCGCACCCTCAAAGACTTCCACTACGCCGCAAAATCAAGCTAAACCTAAAACATATTCTTCGACTGATCTCGATCTTCGACTGATCTCGAGCTTGTCGAGAGAGATTGGAGAAGCTCATCGAGCGAATCGAGAAGTCACACTAACAACCAAAAAGGCCGCCCACCAGCGGCCTTTTTATTGCCTACTATATTCTTCGAGTGAGCGAAGCGAATCGAGAAGCTCCCTCTCCCCATAAAGAATGTGCAAACCGGACATCCTTTACATTTTAGTTCGCGCGGTGTGCAGGGCTATTTACGCGAGGTCTTGAAGTGCTATGACAGCTGAACGGCCGCTGACTTTGGCGACCAGCTTCTCATCTGCCGTCACTAGAGTCATTCCCTCTAGATCAGCCAAGGCGACAAAGTAGGCGTCGTAGATTGATATCTCATATTCAACAGCGTTTTCAATGGCAATATGCAGAGCGTCCATATCAAATGGAACAACATGGATTCTTTCCGCGCGGAGATCCTCTACGGCTCGGTGGATTTCGGCTTCCGGCAGAAGCCGGCTGTTCCTAAGAGCGTTGGCAAGTTCATAATAGGCCAGCTCTGTTGTCGCAATATCTATATTTCCGACGGCCGACTTGTTACGCAGCCGAATCGCGTTTTCAGAACCATGTTCTTCAATAAACCATTTGACCAGAACACTTGTGTCGATAAGGTAAGGCGACTCTAAATTACTTCTCGTCACGATACCGCCATTCACGAATGAAATCGGAACCGCTGAACCCGGAGCCTTTCGTCAGAGCACGAATCCGGTCCATATCCCGCCGAGCAGCCTCCCTACGTTTTTCGACTTCCTTCTCTTGCTTCTTGCGTTCGAAATGGTCCTTCACTAGTTCCCTGATGATTTCGCTACGGGACCTGGATTCCTGCTTGGCCTGGCGGTCAAGATCCTTAATATAACTGTCGGGCATCGATACAAGAAAACGATTCACGGCAACCTCCTTTATGATATCACTATGATATCACTTCCTTTATTGAACTTCAACCTTCACCTTTTTGGGTGGGTGGGGACAACAAATCAGAGGGGATGCTACTAGCCGAGTTTATCTATAAATCCTAAATCCTTGTTGTTTAAAATGAGAGTCCAGGGTAAACGCGGACTTGATACTAAGTTCTCGCATTATTTGGAAGCTTGCGCAATCAACGAAGCTCATCTGTCGGCGTTTGGCCGTTAACAAGGCGGCCAGAGCGGCCTTGTGCGTTGCGTCGTCGATCCAGCGAACCGAAAGAACTGGCAGCACGTCTTCTGCGAAAGCGGTCACAGCCGTCATGCCTAACCGGTTTTGGATAAGAGCTAGCGTCTCGACCAGCACATAGTTATGAGTAAACAAGACGTCCTCGCCGTCCAGTGCTCTAGACCACCTCTTGCTCGAGATTTTGTGCGTTTTAGAGGAGGCGTCTAGTGTGTCAAATAATATTGAAGTATCTACAAATACAATCACTCAAAAGCCTTGTTCAAGTATTTGTCATGTTCCTTGCCTACATCCGGCATGCCGGAACGGAACGCCCCGGCGATTTTCTTGGCTCGTTCGCGCTTCTCACGAGTTGAAATCGTAATCTCTCCCGCCAGAGTTGCATCAAGCGACTCACGGATGATGGTAGCCATTGATACTTTTCGCTCTTTCGCCATTGCCTTAATCTTTTCCGACTGTATTTCCGTCAATTGTATCTGAGTTCTGACCATTACATTCTCCAAATGTTGTGTAATCACTCTTACAGTTATGTTATCACTTCTATTATTATCGAGCAACTGTCCCGCGAGTCTATTTATAGGGTGGGTGGGGACAATCAATCTGAGGGGGTTTCTGTTTCTGCAAGCGGCACCCTCAGCTTCTCCACTCGCTTTGCTTACTCGAAGAGCAATGGTCTGGGTCTGGCCCCCTCACCTCAATCCTCTCCCCGAAGGGGCGAGGGATATTTTGGGCGGGTTCGTCCGCACTATTTTGGAGATATTGGGGGCGGGTTTGTCCGCGCTATTTTAAAGGCACTAAGGCCACTTGGGGGATTCTTTTGAAGTGGTCGTCCAGCGTCAGAATCTTATACCCATACTGCCAGGCCAACGCCGCCAGCCAGACATCATTCGTCGGCACCGGCGTACCGTTTTCTTTAAGGGTTTTCATGATCAGTGCATAGCGATCAGCTGTGTCTTCGTCTATGTCTATTAATAAAACGCTGGATTTACTCAAGAAATGATCTAGTTCATCTCTGTTTTGCTGCTCGCGATTTCCGGACGCGTATCCGGCCTGCAATTCCCCAAGGGTAATCGGGCATACGACAATCATGTCACTCTTCCGCAGCACATCTCTTATGCCCTGGCTTCCCCGCTGCATTGCCGAATATGCTGAAGTATCAATAATCGCTGCGCTCATTTCCACATATCCTCATCAATTTGTTCAAACATTTCCTCGATGACCTTGTCAAATTCGTCCGCTTCTTCTTTATTCCAAGCACCAAAGAACTCATCGAAATCGTGATTTTGTCTCTTTTCTTTTCTTCGCTTAACGATATTTCGCTGTACTGCGAAGAATCCTTCCTCTTTCTTCATCACTTTATACGCTTTTACCATTTCCCTGAACAGCGCGCTTTTGGAAACACCCTCTATTGCGGCCATTGCCTCGATTTCTTCTTTAAGCTCCGGGGCTACAGAGAACCCCAATGTCTTTGCTGTTCTTGACATTCTAATCACTCCTTGCGGTCTATAACTGTTGTAAACCATTATATCATCGAGCACCCTCTTCCGCGAGGCTGTTGTTTGGGTGGGGACAACAAATCAGAGGGGATTTTTATTTTCAGCGACAAAAAATGGCCGATGCCTCTGTTCCTGATCCACCAAACACGATTTTTCCTGGATAGTGGGTGGCGTGTCAGTTCCTGCGATTCGACTTTGGGGTCGAATCCCAGGATGACTCTTTTATGGCAGTTTCTGTTCTAGTTTCTGTTTTCGTTTTTGTTTCTGTTAAGAAATGCAGAAAGGCCGCCTGGTAGGCGACCTTTCTGTCAACTGGTGGAGGTGGCGGGACCTGAATCCCCGGCGTTTCCGTCGGGCAGGGACTATGTCTTCATCCTCTATTATTAATAGAGGAGCGAGGCGTATAATAGCCGTCTTAGATTTGCCTTCCAGCACTGACAGCTATGTCAGTCTCTACAGGGCCTTTCGACCCCTCGGCGTTGTCGTATCCCGTTGTACGGGACTTAGAGTTCACCGATGTAAGCCTCGTTTTCCGCTTGGCGTTACTGCCAAGGGCGACCATTATGTTGATCGAACCCGCGTCCCTTAGAGCCTAGATAAGAGCATCTTCGAGCGTAGCCTTTGTTTAAATCTCGCCGCCCGGGACCCCAAAGACAGGGTTCGGACAGCCATCCCGCTGGTTACCGCAGGCCTTAGCGGGAGTCCGGCCTTACGGTTTCCCACTTGCGACGCCTATTCGGGGCCGTGGGACTCCCCGGTAGACGACGTTACCTAACTAATTAGGCAGCGTATGCTAGTTCAGTGTCGGCAGTTAATGCCGTTCCGGCTGTTTAACGAGGACCGGGACTCGGCTCGCTTCTCTTACCGTATCCCCAAGGTCGAAACCAGTGCACCCCCTCGGTCGAACGGTCTTTTTCAAGTTACATTGCCTAGTTGTTGGCTGTTAGTTATTAGTCGTTAGTAAGTACTTTCTAACTACTAACCACCAAATACTAACTGCTATGCGCCCTAAGCTCTCTGCTTCTGCTTGGGTTGGTGCTTGGCTTTGAAAGCCCTTTCCATCTCACGTCTGGCTTCTTTCTCGGCGATGGTGTGGCGCTTATCGTACTGCGCTTTGCCCTTGCCTAAGCCAATCTCTACTTTCGCCAAACCGTGTTTGAAATATATCTTCAGTGGGATCAGCGTATATCCCCGCTCTTTTACCTTACCCGTCAGCCGCCCGATCTCCGCCTTGTTGAGCAGAAGTTTTCGTTCCCTTGTCGGCTCGTGGTTGGCGATGTTGCCCTGTTCATAGGGGCTGATGTGCAGGTTCAGCACGAAGACTTCGTTGCCGCTTATCCGCCCGAAACTGTCCTTCAGGTTCGCCCGGCCGGCCCGCAGCGATTTAACTTCGGTTCCCTTAAGCTGCATCCCGGCTTCGTAGGTCTCTTCGATGAAATAATCGTGAAAGGCTTTTTTGTTCGTAGCGACGGTTTTCAATCTTACCCCTTATACAAGTATAACACCGCCGCCGTCCGGCTTGACCGTAATGACGCTCTAGACTACGCTATCGGCATAGAGTGTTCAGCCAATCCTTACGCAGAGGGAGTGATATCATGAATGATATTCAAGAAAGAAATGATACCCCAGAGAAACCGCAAGACGTTGTTCCGGCGCCCCGCCGGGAGATCCGCCATTTCAAGGCCGTGAACATCATTTATTACTTAGCGGGAGTAATCGAGGTTCTGCTTGTCTTCCGCTTCATTTTCCGTCTCTTCGCTGCCAACGCGGCTTCGGGTATTGTGGTGTTCATCGACACCGTCTCAGCACCGTTTATGGCTCCATTTAATCTGATCTTCCCGTCTTCCACCATCGGTAATAATGTCTTTGAATGGCCGATTCTCCTTGCCATGGCTTTTTACTTGCTAATCGCGTTCGGCATCGTACAATTGATAAATGTGTTTGTGGCGCGAGCGCCGCAGGAAGAAATGTAGTATTAATTGATAATCTTAAGCTTTACGCCATTCTTGCCCTTCTTCTTAATTTCATACATCAATAGATCGGCCGCCCGTACCATATCCTTATAGGCGGTTGGCACGCTTTTATAGCCAGCTATCCCGACACTGTAGGTAACGTCCGGAAACTCATCTTTCGTGACTCTGTAAAGGGCGGCCAACAATTTGTCCACTACTTGCTTCGCCTTTTTAGGTTCCGTCTCAGGGAATAAGATGGCAAACTCGTCGCCGCCGATTCTGCCGGCCATATCGGATGAGCGAATTGACTGACGGATAGCAAGTCCAACAGTTCTCAAGAGTCTGTTACCGGCTATATGACCGAAGGTGTCGTTGACATCTTTGAAATCATCGATATCAATTACCGCAAGAGCAGCCGGATGTTTATAGCGGATAAGTACCTTTAATTGTCGATCGAGATCCTCGAAGAATCCGCTCTGATTTCCAAGCTCAGTTAGTCTATCGGTTCGCGCAAGTTCTTCTTGCCGGCCGCGCCGAATCTCAGATTCAACTAAGGCAGAGGTAGCGGTGGTGGCCGCATCAGCCGCAGCGGTAGCTGCGGTATCGGCAGCGGTAGCTGTGGTGACGGCGGTGGCTGCGGCGGCCGCGGCAGTGGCAGCAGTGGCAGCAGTGGCAGCAGCAGTGGCAGCAGCAGTGGCAGCAGCAGTGGCAGCAGCAGTGGCAGCGTCAGTGGCGGCTGTGGCAGCGGCCGTAACAGCGGCGTGGACAACAGCGGCGGCAGTGACGGCCGCAGTGGCGGCGGCAGCAGCGGCCGTATTTGTGGCATCGGCCACGGCATCGGCCACGGCATCGGCAGCAACAGTAGCAGCCGCGGCGGCAGCAGCGGCAGCAGCGGCAGCGTCGGCTGCGGTGGCGGCTGCGGTGGCGGCTGCGGTGGTAGCGGCAGCGGCGGTGTTGGTCTCGTCGGCAGCAAGGTCAGCCGCAGCTGCGGTGACGGCTGCGGCCTTGGTCTCTCGGTGTTTGCTTTGAGATTTTACCTCTGATAGTTTTGTGTCGAGTTTTTTCCTATGAGTCGTTTTTTGCTGCAAGTTTTGCGTACTCTGGCCTAACTTTGCCTTTGGTTGTTCTTTATTCGAAAGCGTTTTCTTCTTCACTTCAGAGCCCCCTCAGCATGGCGGTACGCAGCTTAATAATTTGCTAAGCAAGCATAACAAATTATTCGTAGTTTTGTTTGCGGAGTGCTTCAAGATATGAGAGTTGTCTAAGCCCATTCTTTCTATCAATGGCGCATTTTCTTGGCAATTTTGCTGATGTGGCGCTCCCGCTCGTTCTTCTTCGCTAGAAACTCTTTCCTGTCGGCCGTGTAAGCGATTTCTTGCTGTAGCTTTAGATAGTTTTCCAATCTGGAAGCATCGACAGTCCCTTGACTGATGGCTTTTCTAACCGCGCATCCCGGCTCGCTCTCGTGCAAACAGTCTCGGAACTTGCAGCCGGCCCCGATGTCCTCTATGTCTTTAAAGGCGCCGCCCAAACCGCCCTCAATATCCCAAAGCTGGAGTTCGCGAAGGCCGGGAGTGTCTATTACCATACCTTTGTCAGGCAAGATAATCAGTTTCTGAAAAGACGTTGTGTGTCTTCCCTTATCGTCACCCTCTCGAACCGTGTTTGTCTTCTGGGTGTATCTGCCGAGCAGAGCGTTGATTAGGGCGGATTTGCCGACTCCGGATGAACCCAGGAAGACGGCCGTTTTCCCTTTGGGAATATAGCCGGCAAGGTCTTGCATACCATGACCGGTTAACGCGCTGACAGCAAAGATCGGCACGTCTGACGCGGATTTCTTCGCTTCGGCGATCTTCGCTTCTATGACATCGTCGCTAAATAGATCATCCTTGTTCAGCACGACAACCGGATTGGCTCCACTCTCCATAGCGACCGCGAAGTACCGCTCCATCCTTCTGACATTGAAATCATTATTGAGGGCGCTGACCAGGAAGGCTGTGTCTACGTTGGCGGCCAGAACCTGCTCTCTCGTCACGCCGCCTGCCACCTTGCGGGAAAACTTGCTGAATCTGGGAAGAACGGCTTGGATCGTGGCTTCACCTTCTTCGTTTCTTACCTGGATGACGACCCAGTCGCCGACCGTGGGGAAATCTCCGCCGACGACGCTTTCATGACGCATCTTACCCGATATTTTCGCCTGCAAGTCGCCGTTCTCCGTCAGAAGACGATAGAAATTCTTATGCGCCTCATACACCCTGCCAACTGAATATCCAGATTTAGAAAAAAGTTTAAAGGCGGATGCAAAAAACGGACTCCATCCAAGCGTCTCCAGATCTGTAATGCTCATTCTTCATCCTCAACTATCGAGTAAACGGTTTTTATGTCTTTGCGTTTCAATTTATTCACACCAGCCAGCGTGATTATCTTAATCTCCGAAGCCACCTACTTCCCCCAAACAAAAACAAGATGCTTAGTCTTACTGTGTTGACCATAATACCATAGCCCCTGGTCAGCAGAATCTGGCGGCACTTTCACTCTCTAAAGAACGAGAGTGACATAACCTCATGCTTATATCTGCGCATATATCATATATGCGCAGATATAAATATGTATATCGAGCGCCCCAGCCCGCGAAGAGTCATCCTGGGCTCACGTTCTATGTGAGCGCAGGAGCTCAGACGATGCTTTCACTCCAGTTAGAATCGTGCCGTGAAGTCAAGGCGGGAACGTCGAACCTGGGTTTCCTTCCTCTCCGCAGTTGCGAGGTGAGCTTCTCGATTCGCTGCGCTCACTCGAAGAGTAACGGCCCCCTCACCTTAATCCTCTCCCCGCAGGGGAGAGGAAATCATTGAAAGGCCAAGCGGAGAGCATTGTTTGCGAAGGCGTTGCGACTTGAAACACGGGGTCAGGCCCTATCGCATAAGAAGAAAGGGCCTGACCCCAAAGCACTAACGATGGTAGGCCGCGAGCGGCATGTGGGTCTTTTTTCTTAGTTCTTGAGGGTGCGCCAGTCGGTGCCGGCCAGCATCGCTGCCAGGACTTCCTTGGCTTTTTCCAGCTGTAGATCCGGCTGACCTTCGCCCTCCGGATTGGAGATTTTGATATCGGGGGTTACGCCGACCTTGCTGATGCTGCGCCCCTTAGGGGTGTAGTATTTCGCGGTGGTGATGATGAGGCCGCTGCCGTCGCTCAGGTCTAGCACACTCTGCACGCTGCCCTTGCCGAATGTCTGGTCGCCGATAACCGGGCCGCGCTCATAATCCTGGATGGCGCCGGCTACAATCTCCGAAGCCGAAGCGCTGCCTTTATTCACTAGCACAACTAGCGGGATGTCCTTATCGGAGTTACCGACGGAGGTATACTTGCGCTCGGAGCCCTTCCTCTCCTTAATGGATACGATGACGCCTTTCTCGATAAAATCGCTGGCGACTTCGACGCCAGACATCAAAAGGCCGCCCGGGTTGCCGCGTAAGTCCAATACTATTCCTTTGGCGCCCTGTTCTTTAAGCTTCTTAACCTCATTCCGCACATCCTCACCGGCGGAGGAGTCAAAACTGTGGATTAGCCGGATATAGCCGACGTCCCCTTCCATCCGGGACTGGATATTGGGTATCCGGATTTCAGCCCTCTTCATGGTTACGTCGAAAGGATCGGCGCCCGCGCGGCTGATTTTTACCGTCACATCGGTACCGCTTTTCCCTTTAATCTGGCTCACGGCTTTATCAATCGCCATACCCTTGGTCGTCTTGCCGTTGATTTCCAGAATCTTGTCATTCGCCTTTAAGCCGGCCGCTGCCGCGGGGGTATTCTCGATGACGCTGATAATATTCAGAGTGCCGTCGATAACCTCTAAGGTCATACCGACGCCCTCAAACCGACCCTCTGTGACCTCGTTTATGTGCTGAAAATCCTTGGCCTTGAAATGCCGCGTATAATCGTCGCCCAGCGAACTGAGCATGCCTGTAATAGCGCCCTCGAGTAGTTTGTCCTTGCTGACCTTGTCAACATACTCTTCGTTGATGACGCCGTAGATCTCGTCCAGGATCTTGAAGTCGCCGTTCTTGGCCGATCCCACGGTGACGTGGGCGTTCATAAAGTCGCTAACGGCTTTCTTCTCGCCAATAAACAAGCCGCCCGCAAATACGCAAGCGGCAACGAAGATCGATAGTATTACGATGCCTATTATTTTAAGTATTCTATTACGCAACTAAGGTCCGTTCTCTTGCATTTTAAGGCAGCCAGCCCAGCGGGTCGACCGTGTAAGCTCTCTGATATGTATTATAAGGCGGGACGTACTCGTTATTCGACAGCTGGTAGTCGAACACCTCAAAGTGCAGGTGCCCGCCCGTCGAGGAATAACCGGTGTTGCCTGAGAGGGCGAACCGCTGGCCCATGGCCAGATGCTCACCCTCGCTGACCGAAATGCCGTTTGTCAGCAGGTGACAATACCGCGTCTTGACGCCGCCGCCGTGGTCTATTTCCACGGTATTTCCGACCGCGTCGTTCCAACCGATATAGATAACCGTCCCCGCGGCCGGCGCGAGCACCGGCGTGCCCTCGTCAACCCCAATGTCCAATCCGTAATGAAACCTGATGTCGCCATAAATCGGGTGCGTCCGGTATCCGTAATAAGAAGTGACCCAGGCGGCATTGCCCGCCGGCCAAACACCGAAGTAGCCCGGCCTCTCCCCGCCGCCGACCGACCTGCCCGCCGCCGCTTGCTGCTCGGCGATCAGATCCTTTAATATCTGGTCTTTCGACGCGATATCGGTAGCCAGCTGGGCGTACAGGCTTTGCTTGTATTCTTTTTCCGCTACGATCTGCTGTTGCTTGATGTCGAGCGGCGTCTTGATGTTCTTGATGGCGCTGACTTTGTTGTCGATCTCTTCTTTCTTAGCGGCCGCCCGGTCGCGATCCTCTTCGACCTCATCCTTGGTCGTCGTTATCTCATCAAGAACCTTTTTGTCCGATTTGACGACCATCTGCAGGTAGGTGATCCGGTTGATGAAGTCGTCGAAATCGGTCGCGCCCAGGATGACTTCGACATATCCCATATCGCCTTGCTTGTAGATGCTGGACAGGCGGGTATCAAGTACGGATGTCTGCTGGTCGAGGTGCTCTTCCGTAACAGTAAGCTCGGCCTGCAGGCGGATCAAGTCCTGTTCGGCGGTCGCCAGAGTGCTTTCTACCACTGTGAGCTGGTCCTGCAGCACCGCGATATCTTGTTCCAGCGTGTGCAGCCTGCTTTCGGCTTCAGCCAGCTGTTGGGCGACTGTTTTTTGCTGCTGGTCGGCGGAATTACGCTGGTTTTGCGTATCGGAGATATCATCCTGGATGTCTTTCAGGGTACGTGCTGAAGCCGGAATTCCTGTCAGACTTAGCGCCAGGGCGAGCGCCAGGATTAGCGCTAAGATTTTTCTTGTGTTATGCGGCTTTCTTTCCATTGCCGACTACCTTCCCGGTTTTTCCCGCTATGCGGAGAGTTAGATCTTGAGGAATCTCCGCAGCGCGAAACTGCTGCCGAGCGCGCCGATCAGGCCGCCCACGGCGAACAAGATCAGGACAACGTATAAAAACGTGGTTTGGTTCACGGAAAATGTCATGAACGGAACCATGGTCTCAACCCGCTTAAAAAGCTGGGAGTTGGCGATAAATAAGAACAATGCCGCCGCCGTCGCGCCTAGGAAACCCGACATCACGCCTTCAATAATGAACGGCCAGCGGATGAACCAGTTCGACGCTCCGACCAGTCTCATGATCTCTATCTCCTTACGTCTCGCGTAGATCGCCAGACGTATCGCGTTGACGATAAGCGTAACGCCGGCGAAACTCATCAGGACGATTACCGTGACGAAGATCCACCGGGCAACATTCGCTATGGCGAAGAGTCGCTTAACGACCTCCTGTCCTATTATTTCGTCAATTTCTTTGTTGTTCTTGAGCTCGGCTTTTAACTTATCCACGCTGGCGGCTGTTTTGTACTGGTCTTTGAATTTGACTTCGAAACTGGCCGGAAGCGGATTGCCGCTCAAGGCGTCCAAAAGACCAGGTGAGTCTTTCATCCGTGTCTTAAACCGGTTGAGGGCCTCCGTCTTTGAAATATAGGTCGCCGACTGGACCTCTTTCAGGCCGGTGATTTTATTGTTTATGGTCTTGGTCTGTTCGACCGAAATATCGTCCTTTAGGTACACGTTGATGTTCGCTTCCGCTTCCAGACCGCCGAACTTGGCGTTGAAGATGAGGGCGACAATGATGAAGAAGCCCAGGAAGAACAGCGATATCGCCACGGTCGAGATAGCCGCTACGCTCATCAGGATATTCCGGCGGAAGCTGACAAACGCTTCTCTGAAGTAATATGTGATGCTAGCGATCAATGTCCGTACACTCCCCTTGCTTGGTCTCTGACAATCCGGCCGGCTTCCAACGCGACAACGCGTTTCCGCATGCTGTCGACCATTTCCTTATCGTGAGTGGCGACGACAACAGTTGTGCCCAAACGGTTGATGCGATTGAACAGTTTCATCAGGCCCATCGTGGTGACCGGGTCGAGATTACCTGTCGGCTCGTCGGCCAGCAGGATCGGCGGATGATTGACGAAAGCGCGGGCGATCGACACTCGCTGCATCTCGCCGCCGGATATTTCGTTCGGATACCTTTCCATCTTATTACCCAACCCGACAAGCTTCAGGACGTCTTCCACCTGGTTCTTAGTCATATACCGCGGCTTGCCGATAACCTCCAGCGCGAAGCTTACGTTCTCGTAAACCGTTTTGTTCGGCAGAAGTTTGAAGTCCTGGAAAACGCAGCCGATGTTGCGCCTTAAATAGGGTATCTTTGACCTGGAAAGACGGCCGATGTCACGGCCGGCGACGAATATCTTGCCTGTTGAGGGCTCAAGTTCCTTCAAGAGAAGTCTAACTAAGGTGCTCTTTCCGGACCCGCTGGGGCCCACCAAGAACACAAATTCTCCCTTTTCTATGTCAAGACTGACATTGTCGAGAGCCAGATGGCCACCGGGGTAGTTCATGGTGACCCCTCGCATTTTTATCACGCAACCAACTCCTCGAAAAAACTTTAACAAACATAAGGCCTGCTGACAAACAGGCCATTTGTCTAAAACTATTCAATTAACGTTATTATTATACTACATATGGCAATCAACGGAACAGGCATAGACCTTATCGAAATACATCGCATAGAGCAAGCCGTCTCGCGTTTCGGAGACCGTTTGCTAAAACGCGTCTTCAGCGAGCGGGAGATAGCTTACGCTTCGGGCAAGGCCAATCCTTACCCGTCGCTGGCCGCCCGGTTCGCGGCCAAGGAGGCTTTCATCAAAGCGCTGTCGCCCATATCGTCCGATGGTTTGTCGCTTAACGAAATCGAACTGGTCGCCGGCGAAGGCTTGAAGAAACCGGGCTTTACCTTCTACGGGCGGTCGCGGGAAATCGTCGAGGCGGCCGGCCTTACCAGGATCGCGGTGTCTTTGACGCACAGCCGTGAATACGCGGCCGCGATAGTCATACTTGAAGTTGGTGATTAGTAGTTGGTGGTTGGTTGTTAAAAGGTACTTGCTAACAGCTAAGTACTAACTGCCAACAACTAGTTGCCGGGCGGCTTCGACGATTGCTTCGGGCGTCAGGCCGAAATAAGGAAAGAGCTCCTCGAACGGCGCCGACTTGCCGAAGCGATCCTGAATCCCGACTCGTTTGACCGGAACCGGACTCTCCCCGCTCAGCAGCTCCGCGACCGCCCCGCCAAGGCCGCCGATTACGGAATGCTCTTCGGCGGTGACGACGCGTCCGGTTTTAGCGGCCGAGCCGAGAATGGTCTTGGCGTCCAGAGGCTTGATGGTAGCGGCGTTAATGACCTCAGCCTCTACACTGCCGCCTGCCAGAACCTCCGCGGCGTCCAAGGCCGCCTGGACCATCGAACCGCAAGCAATAATCGTAACGTCGGTACCTGGTCGCAAAATCTCGGCAACTCCCGGTTTGAATTTATATGAATCGTCGTAGATAAAGGGCGTTTTGGGACGGCCCATCCTGACAAAAACAGGTCCCGGGATATCCGCCGCCGCCCTTAGCATCTCGGCCGCCTGATAATAATCGGCCGGCACGAGCACCGTCATATTTGGCAGAACCCTGGTCAAGGCGATGTCCTCAAACGTCTGGTGCGTCGCGCCGTCTTCGCCGACGCTTATGCCGGCGTGTGTTGAACAAAGTTTGACGTTCAGGTTGGCATAGCAGGTCACGTTGCGGAGTTGGTCCCAGGCGCGTCCGACGCTGAAGACCGTAAACCCGCCGACAAAGACTGTCTTGCCCGAAGCGGCCAATCCGGCCGCTGTCCCCAGCATGTTCTGTTCGGCTACGCCGCAATCGAAATACCTTTCAGGGAAAGCCGCGCCGAACTTCTCCGTGCCGGTCGATTTGGCCAGGTCCGCGTCCAGAACGGCGATGTCTTTACCGGCTTTGCCCAGCTCGATCAGGACGGCCGGAACGGCTTCTCTGGTCGCTTTCATTCGCCGACCTCCTCGACGCAAGACAACTCGGCCAAGCCGCGCTCCAGCTCGTCGGCGTTGGGGGCCTTCCCGTGAAACTCGACTTTATTCTCCATAAACGACACGCCTTTGCATTTGACGGTGCTGGCGATGATGGCCGTCGGTTTGTCTTTCGCGGCGTCCGCGTCGGCCAGGGCGTCGACGATAGCCAAAACGTCGTGGCCGTCAATTTCCAGAACCCGCCACCCGAAAGCTTCCCATTTGTCGCGCAGAGGCCTGACATCCATGATGTCGCTGACAAAGCCGTCTATCTGCAGATTGTTATAGTCGACTATCGCGGTCACCCGGTCCAGCTTATAATGCCCGGCCAACATGGCCGCTTCCCAGACCATTCCTTCCTGGCTTTCTCCGTCACCCAACAAGACGTATACACCGTAGGGATTTTTATCTATCCGCCCGGCCAGCGCCATTCCGTTTCCCGCGCTAAGCCCCTGACCCAAAGAGCCCGAGGTGATTTCCACGCCGGGAACTTTGTTCATGTCCGGATGGCCTTCCAGTTTGCTGTCCAATTGTCTTAGGGTGTTCAGATCTTCAACCGGAAAATACCCGCTCTCAGCCAGAGCCGAATATAGGACCGGAGCCGCGTGGCCTTTGCTTAAAACAAACCTGTCTCTGTCCGGCATTTTGGGGTTGGCGGGGCTGTGTTTCATGTGGTGGAAATAGAGGACGGCGACGATGTCCGCCGCGCTTAGCGAGCCGCCCGGATGCCCGGATCGGGCGCGGCCGATCATTTCCAGGCAATGTTTTCTTAGGGTGTTGGCTCTTTCCTCAAGATAGCTCCTGAGTTCGCTTCGGCCGCTGTCTGGCTTACCCACTTACGTTCCTCCCACTGAGGTTTGTATGATAGCGTCCAACGATTCGATTGACGCTTCTATGGTCATCTGGCCCGGCGTTACTTTCACGCCCGTCAACGTCACTCCGTCCGGCAACTCCAGGACACGATAGTCTATCGACAGGGCGTCTCCCAGATAGTCCTTTACTTCCTGCGGCACCGCCAATTTATCGATATCTTCCGGGGCTGGCTTAAACGACAGGGTGTTATCCGGCAAGACCGAAACCGTCCCTGATACCGTAAACGAAAAACCGGGCAGCAGGTAGGGCAAGTCTCCCGTGTAGGCGATCTTGCCTTTCTCCAATTTAACCTTCGATCCGGGCAATTGGCCGCCTATTAAATCGTTAACCGCTTTCTCCGATAATACTACCCTGATTTGTCCCTCGTCTATACGTTCCACCGACAACTGCCGCGTGCGCAACAGATTCAGCATGTCAACCTTGACACCCTTGATCTGAACCTCAGCCGAATCGATCGTAAATCCCTCTTTGGCGTCGATATCCGACACTTTTACATAGACGTCATCGACCCTGCCTATGACCAGCTTGTATAGCAGCGGGTGCAGGCTGACGCGGACCGTCGGCGTTTCCCGCAATCTAAGACTTTGCCGCAGCTGATCCGCGATCAGATACCGGACTCTGATAGGCGTCGCGAACTCCACAAACAGCGAGAGTGTGGTGAAAAAAACAAGTAACAGCAGCAGGGTAACAAGACAACCGTGTTTCCTTGACGGTTTTGGCGCCGGTTTCGGGATTGCGTCCGTCACGACTGCCTCTTTGATTTCAGAAATTCATAAATACGTTCGGGAGAGGTGTTTAATATCCGTTCCGGCGGAAATCCGATCTTCTCCACCTCGTCCAGCGCCTCGTCCAGATGGCCGACTTGCGCCGACCAGTGAGCGTCACTCCCAAGAATTATGTCCTGTCCGGACTCGAACACCGCCCGGCCGATATCTCGAGACAGATCCTGGCCGCCCGGCCGGCTCATAACAAACGAACTGTTGTTCATTTCCATCAAGACGTTGTATTTGGCCGCCGCCTCGACGACTTTTTCCGGATCGACTGGAAACCAGGGATTGCCGGGATGCACGATCACGTGAACCAGTGGATTGCTCATCGCCCGGATAAGCGTAGTCGTGTTCCTCTTAATGTCATCCGATTCAAATCCGCATTTCGGGTGGAATCCGAACAGCACGACTTCGAGCGCCTCCAATGCGTGATCATCCAGGTCAAGATGGCCTTTGTCGTCAACGATATTGGCTTCTATCCCTTTAAAAACCCTGACTCCGTCCATCTCGTCAGGCAGAACCCGCAGGTTCCAGAAGTGGTAGTCGTGCGCCCCGCCGGGCAGCGCCGGTCCGTGGTCGGTAATACCGATCGCTTTCAGGCCACGCGCGGCAGCCACGGTAACGTTCTCGGTTAACGTGCTATAAGCGTGCCCGCTGTTTACCGTGTGGGTATGAAGATCGACTAATAGCTCCATTAAGCCTTGGCCTTTTTTAAATAAGCGTCGATGAAAACATCTAGTCCGCCGTTCATGACCTTCTGAATATCTCCGGTCTCCAAATCCGTCCGGTGGTCCTTCACCAACTGATACGGGTGGAACACGTAAGATCTGATCTGGCTGCCGAAGGCGATGTCGTTTTGCGCGCCCCGCAGCGCCGCGACCTTTTTCTCCTGCTCCTCGCGAGCCAGGTTGAACAGTCTGGCCTTAAGGATCTTCATTGCGCCCTGCTTGTTTTTAAACTGCGAGCGCTCGTTCTGACATTGGACGACGATACCCGTCGGAATGTGCGTGATCCTGACCGCGGAATCCGTTTTGTTAACATGCTGTCCGCCCGCTCCGCTGGCCCGGTAGGTGTCGATGCGCAGATCCTCGGGATTTATCTCTATCTTCGCGTCTTCGTCGACGATCGGGATGACGTCGACGGAGGCGAAAGACGTGTGCCTCCGCTTCGCCTGGTCATACGGCGATATCCTGACAAGTCGGTGAACGCCTTTCTCGCTTTCCAGCAAGCCGAACGCGTATTTTCCATAGAAAGACAAAGTGACGCTTTTTAAGCCGGCTTCTTCGCCGGGCTGATAGTCGTTGATCTCGGTTTTGAAGCCTCGCTTCTCCGCCCACATCAGGTACATCCTGAGCAACATCTCAGCCCAGTCCTGGCTCTCGGTACCGCCGGCGCCCGGGTGAATGCTCATAATCGCCCCGTTCCTGTCGAACTCGCCTGAAAAATGGCTCTCTATTTCCAGGCGATTTACGTCTTTGACCAGGGCAGCGAGTTCCTTTTCCAGCTCCGACGACAATTCGACGTCTTCCTCGGCCAGATTAAGTCCGTTCAGTTCGGATATTTCATCGGCCTCTTTGGCTAGACGGTCGATGACGGCTATCTCATTTTCTAACTGGGATAATTCGCTAGTGATGTCGCGGGCTCGGTCGGGCTTATCCCAGATTTCCGGCTTCTCGACCTCGCGTTTCAGCAGGGCCGCCCGCTCGGACTTTCCCGGCAAGTCAAAGATACTCCTTAAGGAGCGCGATCTTACCCTTTATGTCTTCGATTTCGCTGGAGTGATCTACATGCATATCGTTAGGCTCCGCAGCATTTCTTATATTTCTTGCCGCTGCCGCAGGGGCAGGGGTCGTTGCGGCCAACCTTATGCCCGCCCGAGCCGGATGGAGCCTGTCTCCTCTCCGGTTGGGGAGCCTTGCCCAGCTGGCTGTCCAGCGTCGGGCCAGTTTCTACCAGCGGCTGTTTTGCCCGTTCGACAGGCGCCCGCTCGGCCTCGCTGACCTGCAAATGGAATATGATCCGTACGAAGTCTTCCTTTATCGAGTCGATCATCGCGGAAAACATGGCAAAACCTTCGTTCTTGTATTCAACCAGGGGGTCTCTTTGGCCAATCGCTCTTAAGCCGATCCCCTCCCTCAAATAATCCATCTCGTAGAGGTGCTCGCGCCAAAGCCCGTCAATCACGTTCAGCATTACCATGCGTTCAATCTGTCGGAAAAGTTCCGGACCTACTTCCTTTTCCCGTCGCTCAAGCGCGGCTTTGGCGTCGTCCACAAACGTCAGGCTGACCTTTTCCGGGGAATCCGCGGCGATGTCTATGGCCTCTTTGCCGAAGGACACCGGGTAGAGCTGTTCGATATACGTCGTCAGGCCGTCCAGGTCCCACTCTTCCGGATGTGTCTCGCGATTGACATACAGCGCGACCGACTCCGAAATAATGCTCTCGATCGACTCGACTACATGTTCATGAATGTCTTCGCCGCCCAGCATCTGGTCCCGTTCTTTGTAGATTAACTCGCGCTGCGTATTCATAACGTCGTCGTATTCCAGAACGTGTTTCCGAATGCCGAAGTTCTGTTGCTCGACCTGTTTCTGGGCTGTTTCAATCGCCCGGTTTATCAGCGGATGCTCGATCGGAATGTCCTCCGGGAAGTTCATCCGTTCCATCAAACCGGCGATGCGGTCTTTGGCGAACAATCTCATGAGGTCGTCTTCCAAACTTATGTAGAATTGCGAACTGCCGGGATCCCCTTGCCGGCCTGAACGGCCTCGCAACTGGTTGTCGATCCGCCTGGCTTCGTGGCGCTCCGTGCCCAACACGTGTAATCCGCCAACGTCCGTGACGCCTTCGCCCAGCACGATATCGACGCCGCGGCCGGCCATGTTGGTGGCTATCGTGACCGCGCCCGCCTGGCCCGCCTCCTCGATGATGTGCGCTTCGCGCTCGTGCTGCTTGGCATTCAGGACCTCGTGTTTGACGCCCCGCTTGGATAGCAGACGGCTCAAGACCTCTGATTTTTCGATTGAGATCGTGCCGACTAGAACCGGCTGGCCTTGTTCATGACGGTCGGCGATATCCTCGATGACAGCATTGAATTTGGCCTCTTCGTTGCGGTAAATCAGGTCGGCCATGTCGTCGCGGACCATCGGCCGGTGAGTCGGAACGATAACCGTCTCCAGTTTATAGGTGTGCAGGAATTCGTCGGCTTCGGTGGCCGCGGTACCGGTCATGCCGGCTAACTTCTCGTACATCCTGAAGTAGTTCTGTAAGGTGATCGTCGCCAGCGTTTGGTTCTCTTCCTTGATGGCGACGTTTTCCTTGGCCTCGATGGCTTGGTGCAGACCGTCGCTGTACCGCCGGCCTTCCATCAGCCGGCCGGTGAATTCGTCAACGATAATGACCTCGCCGTCTTTGACAATATAGTCTTTGTCCTTCTTGAACAGGGCGTGCGCCCGAACCGCCTGGTTTAGGTGGTGGACAAGACCGGTATTGGCGAAGTCGTAAAGGTTGTCGATGCTGAGGTGGCCCTCGACCTTAGCGATGCCTTCCTCCTTGACCGAAATGGTCTGCGTTTTCTCGTCGACCTCATAGTCGACGCCGGTCTTCAACATGGGCAACAGGCGCGCGAACTGGCGATATGTTTTAGCCGCTTGCTCCGGCGCGCCGGAAATGATCAACGGGGTTCTGGCCTCGTCGATGAGGATGCTGTCGACCTCATCAATGATGGCGAAGCCGTGTCCGCGCTGAACTTTTTCTTCGCTGGACGTGGCCATGTTGTCGCGCAGATAGTCAAAGCCGAACTCCGAGTTGGTGCCGTATGTGATATCGGCTTGGTAGGCCTCGTCGCGGTAGACAGGACGCAGGTGAGCCAGGCTTTCATCCCCGGCTTCCAGGGATAAGTCCAGCATGTAAGCGGTTTCGTGCTGAAGCACGGACACCTTCAGGCCGAGGAAATCGTAAATAGGACCCATCCATTGGACGTCTCGTTTTGCCAGGTAATCGTTAACCGTCACAACGTGCACGCCCAGTCCGGCTAAGGCGTTTAAGTAAACAGCCAGCGTAGCCACCAGCGTCTTTCCCTCACCGGTCTTCATTTCGGCGATCTTGCCCTGGTGGAGAACGACTCCGCCCATTATCTGCACGTCGAAATGGCGCATGTTCATCACGCGCTTGGCTGCTTCCCGCGTAACAGCGAAGGCCTCAGGCAGAACGTCTTCCAGCGTCTCCCCGTTGACCAGTCGTTTCTTGAATTCTTCCGTTTTTGCGGTTAGTTGTTTGTCGGTTAGCGGAGCGATGTCCGGTTCAATCGAGTTGACCTTTTCTACCAGGTCTTCAAGCTGTTTAATCTGCTTGCCCTCGCCGAACCGTAGGATTTTTTCCAGTTGCTTAAAAGCCAAATCAATACCTCAATCCAGTAACAGAATGCCTTTTCAGTATAGCATAGGGCGCGTCTCTGAACCCGCCTAAATCAGGCTCACGACCAGCGGACCGGCGGTTAAAAGCATAAACGCGGGAAGAATCATGAAGACCAGAGGGAAGAGCATTTTAATCGGCAGCTTCTGGGCCTCTTCGCGGGCGCGGCATAGCTGCTTATCGCGCGCGTCGTCGGAAAAAGCGCGCAAGGCGGCGGCGATTGGCGTCCCGTACCTGTCCGCTTCCGCGAACAAACCCGCGAAAGCCTTCAGCTCTTTTGACGGCGAGACGGCCGCCGAGTTTAATAGCGCTTCCTGCCTGGCTGCACCGATCTCGATCTGCGCCAAGGCGGCGTCCAGCCGCTCGCGCAAAGGCCCGTTAGCTTCTTCAGCGGCTATCGGCAGGGCGCGGCTGATACTTATGCCCGCCTCGGCCAGGAGCGTCATCAGATCGGCCAGATCCGGCAGAGCCGCGTCAATGGCCGCGCCTCTTCTCTCCATTGCGGCCTGCCTGATCAGGGCGGGCGCCCGTGTTCCCACAAAGTATATCGGAATCAGAACGGCGTACGCGAACGGTTTAGGCAACAATATCACGCCGGCCAAACACGCTATAAGGCCGGCGCCCCGGGCAGCCGCGTCGGGCGCCCCTTCGGAAACGCCTCCCTGCCAAACCGGCCAACCATCAGGAACATAACGACCTACGCCGGCCAGCGCAACCAGCAGTTTATCCGGGTTCATAAGGAATCGGAGCCTGCCAGTCTGCGCATAACCAAAAATCCCCCGGCGTTAAGGGTCAATCCCGCTAAGACTACGGCCCACCCGGCCGGAGACGACAAAACGCCGCCAAGTCCCTGGCCGTTGTCCGCGGGAAAGAAGAGTAAGAACGCGACCGGCAGAGCGCCCAAAATCAACGACGAATACCTTGCCTGGGCGGTCAGCACGTTCTGTTCGCGTTTAGCCGCCTGTCTTTTGCGGACGAGCAAGGAGAGCGATTGGGCCGCGTTTGAAATATCGCCGCCGTATCTGGCGCCGGCCTTTAGTACCGCTACGGACATGGTCATCTCCTTTAAGTCAGTCTTTTTGGCCAGGCTGTCCAGTGAATTATCCAGCGATATTCCCGAATCCAGTTCTCTGTTGACCGCCCTCAGCTCTTCGCCCAAGGGACCGGGTATGGCTCGGGCGCCTTCACTGACCGCCTGTCTGACTGTTAACGACGCTTGCAGACAGGAGGCCGTTTGCCGCAGGAAAACCGGCAGTGTTTCTTCAATCTCTCGTCTCCTTTTTCTCTCGTCCGTTTTCCTTAGCAGCGGGCGCAAAAGCCGGCGCCCGTAATCTTGCGCCGGATCCACAAAGCGGACGATTGTCTCCTTTCCTGGCATTTTTTGCAGGATCAGGCAGCCAAAACCGACCGCCAGTCCCGCGGCAGCCGCTTTAAGCATCCACGGCCTCGGCGGAGACTTCCAAGATTTCCACCAGGCGCCGCCGCCCGTCCGGTCCCCTGGCAAGCTGAACAACAATATCGAGCGACGCCAGCAGAAGGTCACGCGCCGCTGCATGGGGCAGACCGACGCCGGCCATTAGAACCATGATTTCCAAGCGTCTGAGAGCGTCGGCGCACGAGTTCGCGTGGACGGTCGTCATCGATCCTTCGTGGCCTGTATTCATCGCCTGCAGCATATCCAGCGCTTCCCCGCCTCTTACCTCACCGACGATTATCCTGTCCGGTCTCATCCGCAAGGCGTTACGGACCAGGTCGCGAATGGTTACTTCTCCCTTACCCTCGTTGTTGGGCGGCCGGCTTTGCAGTCTGACCAAGTTCGGTTTTGGCAGTTTGAGTTCGGCCGCGTCCTCGATTGTTATCAACCTTTCCGAGTTAGCGATTCTGCCGGCCAGGGCGTTTAAGAAAGTCGTCTTGCCTGTGCCGGTGCCTCCTGAAACGACTATGTTCTTCTTCGCCCGTACGGCCCGGGATAGCCGTTTTGCCTGAGCCGCCGTCAAACAGCCTGATTCAACCATCTTATCCAGCGTTAAGGATCGGTCGGGAAAGCGGCGTATGGTGACAACAGGGCCGTCCAAACTGACAGGCGGGATAATTACATTGATGCGCGAACCGTCGTTAAGCCGTCCGTCAGCATACGGCTTGCTTTCGTCTACGCGCGCGCCGATCGGTGACAAGAATCTTTCGATAAGCCTGAAGATTTCCGTGTTCGACGCAAACCGTCTCTCGGCGGCCGATAACGTCCCGTTTTTTTCTATGTAGACACCGGTTGTCCCGTTAACCATAACCTCGGTAACCTCGCCGTCCTGGAAAAGCGGCGTCAGCGGTCCGTAAGCAGTGATCTCCTCTATCAAGCCGGCTTCTAGGGCCCGGACATCACCGGCCTTCATAATCAGTCGCTCGCGCTTTATATAGGCCGATAGAGCCTGTCTGATATCGGCCGGCGTCGGCCCGTCGCCTAAAGACTCGTGTCTCGAAGCGTAATAACGTTTAAAGGCTTCTTTAAACCCGCTGAAAGACTCGGTTGTCATCTAAAACCCCGCAGCCACGCCGGCCTGGACCGCGTCGCGAGTTGGTCGAAATGCCTGCACCGCTGGGCAACCGGTATAAGCGACCTGGTTATGGCCAGGTTTGTTCGGGCGGCTAAAATCTCTCCGTCCTTATCGAACAGGCGGCCCGCGCCCGCGTCCTCCGGAACCGCGGCTTCTACAGGCATCCCGCACAGCTCCGCCATCTTAGCGGGGGGAAAAGCGCCGCGCCGGTCAGCCAGGTTGACTATCAGCCGCCCGGCGTCGATTCTCCGTCCCAATATCCCCGCGCAACGCGCTCCTGTTTTGTCGGGCGTCGCGACAACATAAACATCATCGGCTTCCTCAAGAATCTCGGCGTCGCACAAAACTTGAGGGATATCGCAGATGACCACGTCAAAAAGGGTTTTTAGAATGCGGAGAATCTTGCGGACCGGCACCTTCCCCGTCTCGCTATCGTACTCGGCACAGGAGCAGGCCGCCGCGCCGGGAACCAGGCTAAAACCTGCCCGATGTTCGGTGATCACGTTGGCAATCTGGTCCGCTTCCAGCTCCTCGGCCACCTGCACCAAGTCCATCAACGACGGTCCGGAGTCGGACGCGCCTAAAGTAGCGGTCAACGATCCGTAGAGACAATCCATGTCGACCAGGCAGGTCCTGACCTTAGCGTGTTCGGCGATAATCCCGGCCAGTTGGGCTGCGATAAAACTCTTGCCTGTTCCGCCGTCTCCGCCCGTAATCAAAACGAGACAGCTTTCACCAGCGGTAAAATCACGACCGTCGCTTGCTACGCCATCCGCCATTCCGGCCGGAGCTTGCAGATTAGTTAGTTCACGACGGTTAACCGATTCTTCGCAATGTGTCTGGATTAGAGTACGGACTTCCTCGGCTGACGCGCCAAGAACAATAACGTCCCTTGCGCCCCGGCGTAAAGCCGCTTTGAGCTCGGCGAAATCCTTTGAATCCGTAACCGCAATGATTATGACTTCCGGGTTGGCAGCCATTGTTCGCTTAAGTTCGCTCTTCGACAACAATCCGAGCCACGCCGAGCTCACCAGCCAGACATCCGCGAGCGCCTCGTTCGCAATCTCCATAAATCCTTCAAGCGTTCTGGCCTCGCCCGCCATGATCAAGCCGTCGCCGCCGGTTACCGCGGCCTTTAGAAACTCGAATGCGTCCGGCGCGTCGTCGGCGATAAAAACTCTTCGTTCCCGGCCGGCTTCCTTAGATGTCCTCAAAGGTCGCCCCCTGCCCGCGAACCGCCGCGTCCGGTCCGGGCGGACAGACCGACAACCTTATCTGACCGTTAGCTTCACTAAAGGCTAGTTTCTCCGCTTCCGACGGCGAAACCTCAACAACAGCGATGCGTTTACTGGCGTCATATCTCAGCAGGCGGATCCCGCTTATAACCGTCCTGGTCATAGGCGCTCCATTCGGCCCGGCCGCAAACGACGCGATTACGTCTATCCTGTTGCCTTCACCTATTAATTCTAATGTCGCGTCCTCCGCGCTTGTCCTGATCGCGTAGCCCCGGCGACCACGCTCCGGTGATAAAGCCTCCGCGGTAGCGACTACCGGTTTTTTCCCCGCGACCTTAGATTGTTGCTTTGAGCCGCTGCCGCCTGCCGTGCTTGTCGACAGGAACGCGAGAATCAGAAACGTTATCGCTCCAGCGGCCGCCGCGTAAACCCAGGGAGGACGCGCGGCGATTTTCTTCCCGCTAAACGACAGGCTTTGTCTTTTCATAACGTTTATTATATACCTTAATTTTTCCAATCTGTCAAGGTCTTTGGGAGAAATAGAAGTTATGGAGGTGACGAACTACTTACTCTAATGGGAACAGGGATCGGCAATAACAATATTCCTCGACTAAGCCCGATCTAGGAATCAGGGCGCATGGAGAGGCGATATAGCGGTTCTCGATGACCCCCGCTACGCTCGAGGTCACTCGAACAATATTGAATATCCGGGAAATCGCAAGGTGTTATTCTTTCGGTTTCTTGGGTTTGGTGGCCCTTTTAGCCGCAGGTTTCTTCGGCTTCTCCGGCGCCTCGGCTGCCTCTGGCTTCTCTATAACCATCGGCACAGGCGGCGGCTTTGGCGCGGTTTCCGGAAGCTTCGCCTTGTCCTTGTCCTCTTCTCCGCCGCTTATTTTCATAAACGTCAGCGTCCAGACAACCGACCTGTATGTTTCCAGAACGCCGTTAAAGAACGACATGACAATAACCAGGAAGATTATGCCGATAAAGGCCAAAAAGACGACTATGAAGTTCTTGGCGGCAATACCAGACAACAGGGTAACGATCACCGGTATGCCGATCAAGAGGCCGGGTACCGCGAAGGCAAGTCCGGCCAAAGCGGAAATCAGCAAGACCAGCAAGAACATCAGGAAGGTCGCGGCAAACCTGCGGCGCATCAAATGCCAGCCGTTGCTGAGAGACGCGAAGACGCGCCCTTTTTCCAGCACTATATACCTGGTAGCGTAGATGGCGATCAAGCTCAGAACCGCGGCTACCAGGGCGATCAGGAATATGGCGAGGATAAAAACCGGGATGAGGCAAATCAAGCCGGCCACCGCCCCCGAACCGTTATTTCCTGACGAGGCCATCACAACAATGATTATTATGAGGGGAACAATAACCACGATGACAAGGCAGAAGATTATCAATCCGACGATTATGTTCAATCCGAAAACCCGCCAGAAATTCTTGGCGCCGATTTTGAAACCGTCTTTTAAAGACGTCGTCTCGCCGCGCTCAATCTTGGCCGCCGCGCCGACCAATCCGCCCGTCGCGATGATGGATAAGATCCATATAACCAGGCCTATGAGCATTAATACGGCCGCGATGATGAGTATCACCACAAGATAGGCTTCCGCGAAACCAGCCGCGCCGGTGGATACCGACGAGCCTTCATTCCCGTTAAACGAATAGTTTGTGGAATTGCTAAAGTTGGATCCGCCCGCGCCCAGCGCGATGAGAAATCCGAAAACCCAGAGGAACTTATGCTTCCAGGTAATCTGCCAGGCCCGCTTAATCACATCAAAGAAATCGAGGTTCATATCTCCTCCTTGTCTACTACTTGCTTAAATGGTAGTTCAAACGACCTTGTTCTTCAATGTGGCCAGGCCTTCGACGACCACGTCTATCTCGTCGCCCCTACTCATCGGCCCGACGCCCGGCGGCGTCCCCGTCATGATAACATCCCCCGGATTAAGTGTCATGATGCCGGTAATAAAGCTGACCAGCTTCGGGATATCGAAAATCATATTCTTCGTCGACGAAGACTGCTGGACCTCGCCGTTCAGGATTGACTCAACGGTCACGCCGCTGGGATCAAAATCCGTATCGATCCAGGGGCCGATCGGCGCGAAGGTATCGAAACCTTTTGCCCTCGTCCACTGCCCGTCTTTGCGCTGCAGATCACGAGCGGTCACATCATTCGCGCAGGTATACCCGAGGATAAATCCGGCCGCGTCTTCCTCCGCGACATGCGACGCCCGTTTCTTAATGACCACGCCTATCTCCGCCTCAAAATCTACTTGTTGTGAGGTTTCCGGATAGATAATCGCGTCGTCGGGCCCGATAATCGCCTCCGCCGGTTTTAAGAAAATTATCGGTTCCGTCGGGATGTCCATATCAAGCTCGCCGGCATGGTCCACATAATTCAAGCCGACCGCGACGACCTTTGTCGGTTCGCAGGGAGCAAGCAGCTTGACCTTGGCCAAATGAAACTCCCGGCCGGTTTTTTGCCATTTGGCGAAGGGATCGGGATTTATCGCGTAGACATAATCGCCGTCGATAAGACCGTAGGAGATATTCTGGTTATACAGGAAGCGGCAAAAACGCAAGCGGCCCTCTCTTCCGTCAGGTGATGCTAGTGATGGAGGTGATGGAGGTTAATATTTTCACTTTCATCACTTCACGATTCACTTCATCACTTCTTTCTTAACTTTTTTTGTGGGTCAGACCGTAGTCGATGCTGTCGACCAACGCCTGCCACGAAGCCTCGATGATATTTTCGGATACGCCGACCGTTGACCAGACTTGCTCGCCGTTACTGCTGTCGATTAAGACGCGGACCACGGCCCCGGTGCCTTTCTTCTCGTCCAGCACGCGGACTTTATAGTCGGTCAGTTCGATGTCGTTTACCTCGGGATAAGCGCGTCCTATAGCCATCCTTAACGCGGTATCAAGCGCGTTGACCGGACCGTTGCCTTCAGCCGTTTCCACGTATCGCTTTCCCTTACAGCCAAGCTTGATGGTGGCTTCTGTATTGACGCCGCCCTCGGCCGTTTTGTCCATGATGACGCGGAAGCTCTCCAGCTGGAAAAACGACGAGTAAGTCCCGGTCGACTTGCGGATCAGTATCTCAAAGGAAGCGTCGGCCGCTTCAAAATGGTAGCCGACGTGCTCCAGCTGTTTAACCGTGTTCAGAATATCCTGGACCTTTTCAGGCTCTTCGGTCAGGTCAAGACCAAGTTCCTTGGCCTTCATGACAACCGTCGATTTCCCCGACAGCTCGCTGACCAGGACGCGGCGGATGTTACCAACTAGGGCCGGGTCGATGTGCTCGTAAGCGTTGTGGCGCGTGAGCGCGCTGACGTGCAAGCCGCCCTTGTGCGCGAAGGCGCTCTCCCCGACATACGGCTGGTGGGTGTTCGGGCTAACGTTGGCGACCTCGCTAACAAAGTGGGACACCTCGGTCAATAAGGACAGTTGCTCCGGGGTAACGCATTGGATGTTTCGTTTCAGCGTAAGCCCGGGAATTATCGAGCACAGGTTGGCGTTACCCGCGCGCTCGCCGTATCCGTTAATCGTACCCTGGACCTGCGTAGCGCCCGCTTCTACGGCGACGATTGAATTGGCTACGGCGCAGTCGCCGTCGTTGTGGGCGTGAATACCGATGTCTGTCTTAAACTGGTTCTTGACCAGCCTGACGACACTGCTGATATCCGACGGCAGCGCCCCGCCGTTGGTATCGCAAAGGATCAAACAATCGGCGCCGACTTTATCGGCCGCTTGCAGCGCCTGAATCGCGTATTCGGGATTATAGTGGTACGCGTCGAAGAAATGTTCGGCGTCGAAAAAGACGATCCGTCCTTTTTCCTTTAAATACGCGATGGACTCGCCGATCATCTTCAGGTTTTCCTCGATCGTCGTGTTCAACGCGTGCTCGACATGAAAACCCCAAGTCTTGCCGACCAGGCAGACCGCCTTGGTCCCGGCGTCCATCAGGTGCTTTAGATTCTCGTCGTCGGCGACTTTGTTTTTTGGATGCCGGGTGCTGCCGAAAGCGACGATGGTCGCGTTGCTTAGCTCAAGCTTTTTAGCTTTCTCGAAATACTCGATATCTTTCGGATTCGCGCCGGGCCAGCCGCCTTCTATATAGTGGATGCCGAAATCGTCCAGGCGCTTGGTGATGCGCAGTTTGTCATCAACGCTGAATGATAATCCTTCGCGTTGGGCTCCGTCGCGTAATGTGGTGTCATAAAGGCTTGCTCTTATCATTCGCTAATTATAGGAGTAGTCAGGAACTTCAGTCAAAATATTGCCTAAGACTCCTAGTCATGCGAATGGTCTGAATATGAACTTGTAACAGGAGTGTTAACAAACTCAAGCTCGGAGACTCTAAAAGTCGTGTTTGCGGATGTGATCCGGAACTTCATCCAGCCATAGCCCCTCATCATCTGAGCCAGAGAAGTGACATCCCATTGCTGCCACCCGGTCGAAATAACCGGCATATCAATGTATGATCTGACATTTACCCCGTCACTGTAATAACAATATAAGCGGACAGTGGCCGGCGCGGTAAGGATGCTTGATACATTAGCTTTCATAATCACTTTGGAGTATGCCCTCGAATCGGTAGCCAGCTTAACCGTAACTACCTTACTTGAGCTCGTGGCTTTGACAACATCGTATCCGTTCACCAAAATGCCGTCTTTCAACGCCGCGGTTATGTCAATGCTGGAATAATATGATTCCTTGCTCGACGGTGAGTACAAGCCGGTGATCCAGGTTGCTTTATTTGCCGATACAATTATTGGTGACGGTGGTGTCGGCTGAGGTGTACCGGATGTATGGCAGGTACTACAGGATACTTCACCTGAGTGTTCCCCATGGATGTCGCTCACCGAATGCTCATGGCATGATACGCAAGCCGGCGCGTTCTGTCCATGGCATGTGCTGCACGGGGTTGCTTTATGGTCATCCTCTCCGTGGATCTCGTTTGATGTATGCTCGTGACATTCACCGCAAGCGCTATATGGCTCCCTAAGGTGATGAGGCGATTGGCCGTGACACGCGTCGCATGTCTTGTCCCATGGCTTTACCTGCTTCGCCCAGGTCATATTCCTTCCGGGCAATACGGTGTGACAGATATTGCAGCTCGTCGAATATCCAAGTTTCGAAATATACTTGTCATGCTCCGATTTCAACTCGCTGTTGTGGCAGTTGCTCGCGAAACACCCCGTGGGCGATGAGCTGGCTGTATGTTGAACAGCGTCATACCCGTGGTTGCTTGTCGTTTTGTCAACATGGCAGTCCTGGCAGCGGTTCGTGGTCGGTAACGCGTCCGGTGACGCGTGGCAGCCACCGAACAGGTTGCTGATCCCGCAACTCGTCGTTCCGTTGATAGCTGTCGTATTCAAATGCAACGCGCTGACATCGGCTAAATGGCATTCTACGCATTCAGTAGAACTTGTGGCGTGTTTCTGCGCGTCTAGGGTGTGCACGCTGCCGTTTCCGGCTGTCACGGTATGACATCCGCCCTGGGAACAGTTCTTATCCCAAACCGTGAACGAGTCCCGTGGCGTCGGGTGGCACGTTGAGCACTGCACCTGATAAGTTGAACTTGACGGTTTGTCATTATGCTCTGTTATCAACGCCGTATTATGGCATTTCACACATTCATAGCCTCTATAAGTCGTTCCGATGTTAACCGCTGTGTGTATAGCGTTTATATTATGTAATGTGTGGCACCCGCTACAGTTTGTGTTCTTCGTTTCTATCGCCTGTTTCACCTGAACCGGGTCTAACCTCGTTCCTTGATAGTCGTGGCATGACAGGCAACTTAATCCTCTCGTTTGATGTTCGTTCGCGAGATTCGAGCTGGCATGGCATCCGGGTATCGAGCAGGTCGCATTTATTTCCGCTGATTCATGTAACGCAACGTGGCCCGTATACGTAGAGTAGTCGGGACTTATGCCCGTATGGCAGTCGGCACATCCGGATTTGACTCCGGTCACGGAGTACCTTGAAATGGCGCTCATGGTTGCCGGAGGTGCTTGCGGCCCGTGACAAGTCTGACAGTCATACGGCTTGGCCGTCACCGGGTTGGTGCGCGCCGCGTGTTCATTTGCCAAGTTGCCGGCATGACACATAGCGCAGGAGGTTCCTACAAGATCGGGCACATTTGAGTGCAGAGTTATGTGGTTCTGATTTGCCAGCGACGCCGGTATGCCCTTAGTCCCCTGCACCGTCGGATGGCAGTCCTGACAGCCCGCCTTGTCACCATAGGTTTTTAAACTCATCTTATATTGTTGGATCACCCGAAGCGCCGTTGCTCCGTAAAGAGGCCCTTTGCCGAGATGGCAAGAGTCGCACGCAAGGCCCCTTTGGCTGTGCTCGGTTGACAAATCGTTCTGGTGACATGGCAGACAAGTAGAACCATCCACGTAGGGATTGGGTTCGTGCACCGTTCTATGCGGCTCGACTTGATCGTTTGTGTGGCAGCTCATGCACTGGGGCTTCGGTTCCGGAACTAGTGTTGAAGAGCCGCCCACGGTATAGACAAACTGGTCGCTCCCCAGGAAAACATCCTGCGAATACATCCTGGTCGGCAGGGCTATTAGCAGCGACATGGTATCGGCGTTTATGAGATATAAGGTGCTCGCGCCGCTAAACGCATTGGCGACCGCATAGACGCGCCTGCTTGCGGCGTCTAAGGCCAAAGTTATTTTCGTTGTCGGGCTGCCGCCGAGGAACACAGAGGATACGCTCATGCCCATCCTGGTATCTAATACGTTTAGCCCGGCGGTCCCACCAATAAACAAGCGACCGGTGGCATCATCGGACGCCATGTCGGAAATCAAACCCGGTATCGCCACCGACGCCATTGTAGTCCCGGTGACGCGATCAATGACCTGGATGATGCCCGTAAACATACTATTGTCATAACAGGCGACAAAGATGTTACCTGCGCTTTGGTCTATCTCTATGCCTTGCGGACGAATCGCGCCCCCGGTCAGAGGTATCGAGTTCACTATCGTTCCTCCGGACGCGTCCAAGACGGTTATCGCGTCTCTGTCATATAAGCAGACATAAAGTAAACCCGTAGATCTATCGATGGCAACGTCTTTAGGACTGCCTCCTATAGGAGTTACGTTCACTACGGTGTTTGAGTAACAATCGATAACAGATATGTCATTCGAAGACGCGTTTGCCACGTAGGCCTTGCCGGTACTTTCACTAACGGTTACACTGCACGGCCCGGCTCCCACCTGAATATTTGTCAATAGCTGTCCATAGAGCGGACTGGTGATGTCGTTATCAACTACGGAAACGGTGTTGTCGGCGTAGTTGGCGACATATATACGTTTTAGAAGCATGCTCTCCGCGACGCTCTTGGGATTGTTCCCGCTTGGAAGGGACTGAGGGAAATATGTCGTACTGTCGATCTTTAAACAGAAGCTTCTCGTCATCGGCGAGTTCTGGACGACGGCGTGGCATTGCGGATTCGCGCAAGTCGGGCTGACCTGGTATTGAGTGAACCCGTTGGCTACGGTGAGAGGCATAAATCCAGGAAAAACCGCCCCGTGATTGGAGTGAGATACCTGAACGTGGCACACATTGCAGTCGACTTGACTATGACATCTCGAGCATTCAGGTTGATCGGCCCTGCCGTTCACTCCCGAGTGGTTAACATGAAGAGCAGACGCTTCCATTGTCGGATATGGGCTTTTGAAGAAACCGAAAGGCGACGCTATCGTGCCAATATCACACGTCCCGGGAAGTAAGGCTTGGTGGCATGTCCCGCAAGCTGAAGAACCTACGGGATCTGCGTCAAAGGTCCTTAGCGCTGCTACATGGCATGCTGAGCAATCGGCAATATCGGATTGAGCAAGTCCTGGGGTAGCATTGGCAGCTAGCGAGATGAGAATCACTAAAATGACTCCGACAACGAGTCTTACGTACGAAAGCAGTGGAGTTTTTCTTGACAGTTTCACATCAGCCCCCGTGATGTAGAAAGTGGCTCACCCCGAATACAGTTATTCCTACCATATTTTAAGGTTTCTGTCAATGAGAAATCTCCCGGTGGCAAGGACTTAGACGAGCTCACACCAGTCTTTGTATTCCTCGCGTTTGCTTACGATGGCGTCGAAGAAGACTTCTTGGATGGCTTTGGTGATTGGACCCGGATCCCCGATGACGCGGTCGTCGACTTCGCGGATCGGCACGATCTCCGCCGCGGTACCCGTATAGAAAGCCTCATCCGCCAGGTAAAGGTCCGAACGGACCAGGTTGTCCTCGATAACCGTATAGCCGAGGTCGTTGGCGATGGTGATGACGGAGTCGCGCGTGATTCCTTCCAGCGCGCCGGCGTGCGTCGGCGGCGTATACAAGACGCCGTCTTTGACCATGAAGATGTTCTCACCGGAACCGTCGGTTACGAATCCGTACGTGTTCAAGAGGACGGCTTCGTCGTAGCCGGCGTGGATGATCTCCACTTTGGCCAGGATGGAGTTGATGTAGTTGCCGCTGGCTTTGGCCGCCGGCGGCAGGACGTTTACGTCTATGCGACGATAGCTGGAAACCTTGGCGCGGATTCCGTGCTTGATCCCTTCCTCGCCAAGATAAGCGCCCCACGGCCAGCAGGCGATGCTGACGTCGACCGTTGCGTTTAGGGGATTCAAACCCATCTCTCCGTAACCGCGGTAAACGATCGGCCTGATATAACATCCGTCCAGCTCGTTCACCCTGACGAGCTCTTTAGTCGCGGCGACCAGCTCTTCCGTTGAATAAGGAATCTCCATGTAATAGATCTTGGCCGAGCGGTGCAACCGCTCCATGTGGTCGGTCAGACGAAATACCGCCGGCCCGTCAGCCGTTTTATAGGCCCTTATGCCCTCGAAGACGCCCGAACCGTAATGCAGGGCGTGCGTCAGCACGTGGATTTTGGCGTCGTGCCAGTCCACCATTTTCCCGTTCATCCAGATTTTCTTAACTTCCGTTATCGGCATTAATATCCTCCTTTGTTAGCCATGAGCCATAAGCCGTGAGGCTGGTTTGATATCATCCTCATAGCTCGTGGCTCGCGCCTCGTGGCTGACAGATTAACCTTGTTCTTGTACGTATTTAACTATTAGGTCGCCGACTTCTGAGGTAGTGTAGCCCATTTTCCCGGCCGCCATGCTCTTAAGCTTGTTGCCGGTCACATCGGCCACGCCGGCTTCGATCTTGGCCGCTGCTTCAGTCTCGCCCAACGTGGCCAGCAAAAGCCCCAAGGCGCTAATGGCCGCCAGAGGATTGATAGCGTTCTGACCGGTATATTTAGGGGCGGAGCCGCCGATCGGCTCGAACATCGACACGCCTTCCGGGTTGATATTGCCGCCGGCGGCGATACCCATGCCGCCCTGCGTCATCGCGCCCAGGTCGGTGATTATGTCGCCGAACATATTGTCCGTCACGATTACGTCGAACCATTCGGGATTCTTGACCATCCACATGCAGATGGCGTCGACGTGCGCGTAGTCCGTCTTGATATCCTTATACTCGACCGCGATCTCGTTGAAAGCTCTTTCCCATAGATCGAACTCGAAGGTCAGGACGTTCGTCTTTCCGCACAAGGTAAGCTTCTTGTCTTTGTTCCGCGCGCGGCAATACTCGAAGGCGTAACGGATGCATCTCTCGACGCCTTTGCGCGTGTTGATACTTTCCTGGATAGCCACCTCGTCCGGCGTTCCCTTTTTCAGAAAGCCGCCCGCGCCGGCATATAACCCCTCGGTGTTCTCCCGGACGACTACGTAATCAATATCCTCCGGGCCTTTGTCCTTTAACGGCGTCTCGACGCCCGGATATAACTTTACCGGTCGTAAATTAATATATTGGTCTAACGCGAAACGAGCCTTCAGGAGGATGCCTTTTTCCAGAATGCCGGGTTTTACGTCCGGATGCCCGATGGCGCCCAGAAATATCGCGTCGAGCTTCTTGAATTCTTCAATGGCCGAATCGGGCAGAGTCTCGCCGGTTTTCAGGTACCGGTCGCCGCCGAAATCATACTGAACCAGCTCGTATTTAAAGCCGTACTTCTCCGCGGCGGACTCGAGAACTTTCAATCCCTCGCGGACAACCTCCGGCCCTGTTCCATCGCCCGGCATAACACCTATTTTGTACATATGATCTCCTGTTTATCTGTTGGTGATGCTAGTGAAATAAGTGATGACAGAGGTGATGATAGTAATATATGTGATAGCTGTTAATACCTTTATCTCCTATCACTTCAATACTCACCTTCTTCACTTCACAATTCACTTCCATCACTACGCTCTATCTTTAATGTAGTTGATCAGGCCGCCGGCCTTGATGAGTTCCTGCAAGAACTCAGGGTACGGTTTGGCCTGATATGTCTGTCCCGTCGTCTCGTTGACGATCTTGCCCGTTTCCGTGTCCACGGACACGTTATCGCCGTTACTGATCCCGTCAACCGCGGCCTTGCTTTCAAGCAGCGGCAGCCCGGTGTTGATCGCGTTCCTAAAAAATATGCGGGCGAACGACTTGGCGATGACGACGGACACACCCGCGCCTTTGATGGCCATCGGCGCGTGCTCGCGCGAACTTCCGCAGCCAAAGTTTTCCTCGGCAACCAAGATGTCGCCCGTTTTGACCTTTTTAACAAACTCCGGGTCTAACGTCTCCATGCAGTTTTTGCCAAGCTCAACGGCATCCCAACTGACCAGGTATTTAGCCGCTATGATATCGTCCGTGTTAACGTCGCGTCCGTATTTCCAGACGTTTCCCTTGTATCTCATTACAGTTCCTCCGGTGATCCGATCCGCCCCAAAATCGCCGAGGCCGCGGCGATTGCCGGATTGGACAGATACACCTCACTGCCTTTATGGCCCATCCGGCCCATGAAGTTCCTATTAGTCGTGGCGATGGCCCTTTCCCCTTCCGCCAAGACGCCCATGTGTCCGCCGAGACACGGTCCGCAGGTCGGCGTGGACACGGCTGCGTTAGCGTCAAGGAAGATGTCGAACAGGCCTTCTTTCATCGCCTGACGGTAAATCTCCTGCGTGGCCGGGATGATAATCAGGCGCACGTTCTTGGCCGCCTTATGCCCTTTAAGAACCGCGGCTGCCACGCGCATATCCTCGATCCGTCCGTTGGTGCACGAGCCGATGACCGACTGGTTTATCTTGATTCCCGCCGCCTCGCCGACTGGTTTGATATTCGATGGCAGATGGGGAAAGGCGACCAGCGGTTCAATATCCGTAACGTCGAATTCGTATTCGGCTTCGTATTCCGCATCCATGTCGCTTTCATACACAGAAAACGGCTTGCTAACGCGCTCCTTAACATATTTAAGAGTGGCCACATTCGGCGCCATGATGCCGTTCTTGCCGCCCGCCTCGATGGCCATGTTCGTCATGCTTAGCCTCTGGTCTACGCTCATCGAGTCAATGATCGGCCCGGTGAACTCCATCGCCTTATACAGCGCTCCGTCGACACCGACTCGGCCTATCGCGGCCAGCATCAGGTCCTTGCCGTACACCCAGGGCCTGAGACTTCCCTTATATATATACCTCTGGCTGGCCGGAACCTTGACCCATATCTTCCCCGTGGCCATGGCCGCCGCGATATCCGTCGAACCCATGCCGGTCGCGAAAGCGCCCAAGGCGCCGTAGGTGCAGGTATGAGAATCGGCGCCGATGACGGCGTCACCCGGCTTAACAAGGCCTTTCTCCGGCAACAGGGCGTGCTCTATGCCGCCGCAGCCGACGTCATAGTAGTTCGTAAGGTCCTGCTCCTCGGCAAACTCCCGCATGAACTTGGCCTGTTCTGCGCTTTTAACGTCCTTTCCCGGAACGTAATGATCGGCGACCAGCACGACTTTGTCTTTATCAAAAACGCGCGACTTCCCGACTTTGCGGAATTCGGTTATGGCGATCGCGGCCGTAACATCATTGGCCAGGACGACGTCCAGGTCGATTTCCAGAAGGTCGTCTGGCCGGACTGTATCTTTGCCCGCGTGAGCCGCCAGTATTTTCTCGGTTATCGTTGAACCCATCTTCCCTTATCCCCTTCTTCCCCTATTCCCCATCACTTACTAAGATACTTATTAATCGCGTTAAGATAGGCGCGCGCGCTGGCTTCGATTATGTCCGTCGACACGCCTCTGCCTAAAACCTGTTTATCCTTAATGCTTAGCCTGATTAAGACGTCGCCCTGGGCGTCCAGGCCGCCCGTGATGGCGCTGACGTTATACGAAAGAAGCTGGGGCTCTAAGCCGACCGCTTTATCTATCGCTTTACATACGGCGTTGACCTGGCCGTCGCCCGTTTCTTCCATCTCTATTGTCTCGCCGTTCTTGCTTAAACGGATTGTCGCCCGGGGTGTCTCGCCGGTCCCGCTCGACGTCTTGATGAAGTCCAACCGGTAAACAGCCGTTGCCGCCCGGATATCCTCAGCCAAGATGGCTTCCAGGTCGTCGTCTGTAATCTCATTTTTCTTATCCGCCAGAACCTTGAATCGCTCAAAGGCGCTGTTCAATTCATCATCACTCAACTTATAGCCGAGATCCCCCAGGCGCTGTTTAAAGCCATGGCGGCCGCTCGTTTTGCCAAGAACTATCCGGCTGGTCGTCCAGCCGACCTGTTTCGGATCCAGAATCTCGAACGTCGTCCTTTCTTTCAAGACACCATCCTGGTGAATGCCGGATTCGTGAGCGAAAGCGTTGGCCCCGACAATCGCCTTGTTGGGCTGAACGTTGTAACCCGTCAATCGGCTCACGAGCCTGGAGGTCCGGACGATTTCAATAGTCTTCAATCCGGTTTTCGGCCCTATTATGTCCTGCTTTATATCCAGGATCATGACAACCTCTTCCAGCGACGTATTGCCGGCGCGTTCTCCCAGTCCGTTGACCGCGCATTCGATCTGCCGGGCGCCGTTACGGACTGCCTCTATTGAATTAGCCACGGCCAGCCCAAGATCGTTATGGCAATGCACGCTGACTACAACATCCTCAATCCCCGGTACGTTTCTGATGACGTTGTGAACTAAAGCGCCGAACTCCTCGGGGAGCGCGTATCCTACCGTATCGGGGATGTTTATCGTCGTCGCTCCGGCCCCGACCGCGGCCGCGAATATCTTATAAAGAAAATCCAAATCGCTCCGGCTGGCGTCCATCGCGGAAAACTCGACGTCCTCGCAGTAGCCCTTGGCGCGCTTGACGGCCGCCACGGTCATCTCCAGGACTTCGTCCTTCGTCTTGTGTAATTGATGTTTGATCTGGACGTCGGAAGTATTTATAAACGTGTGAATGCGCGGCCTCTCGGCCGGCTGTATCGCTTCCCAAGCCCGGTCTATATCCTTGTCTATGGCCCGGGCCAGCGCGGCGATAACTGGTCCGCGAACCTTTTCCGAGATGGCCTTGACCGCCTCGAAATCTCCCGGACTGGTAATCGGAAAGCCCGCTTCGATTATGTCAACGCCCAGTTTAGCCAGCTGCTCGGCAATCTCCAGCTTCTCCCGAGAGTTCAAGCTTATACCGGGGCTTTGCTCCCCGTCTCTTAAAGTCGTATCAAAAATTAATACTCTATCCATGCTCTTCCTTTGTTTAACTTCTCGACTTAGCCGCCTATGGCGACTTCGCTCGAAAAATATTTCTGCCGCCCTTATCGGGTTTTTTATTTCTTATTTAATATTTCTTATTTATTAGAGTGCTCCAGTAGTCGTTTCGTCCAACACCCCGCCCAGGTGACACGTGTCGTTGAGCAACGTCACCCGGAATATGCCCTTTTCGTATTCGAGAATCGAGATAGCCGCGTTGCCTTGCTTAAACTGCCAGAAATGCGAGCTGTCCAGGCCGAGAGCATAACATAGCAGGACCTTGTTGGTCGCGTCGTGGCCGGCGATCACAACCGTCATTCCGTCGGGCGTGAGCGCCAGAATCTCGGTCATCTTACGGACCGCCCGTTCCCTGATATCCCGCAGTTCCTCGCCGCCCGGCATCTTCGCCTCATGAGGATTGTTCAACCAGGTCTCATAGAGCTCGCCGTGAGCGTCAATGACCGCGTCCAAATGCATGCCTTCCCATGACCCGTGGTCAATCTCGTTGAATTCTTCGGCGGGAACAACTTCCTTGCTATGCCAGCCCGCGATAAGTTGGGCCGTCTCGAACGACCGCTTCAGCGGGGAAGAGTAAATGTAGTCCACGTGAACATCCCGCAGGGCTTCAGCCAGCTTTTTGGCCTGCTGCCTGCCTATGTCGCTCAGCTCGATATCAAGCCGTCCCTGGAACTTGCCTTCCTTATTCCAAGCGGTTTCGCCGTGCCTGACTAAGATGATCCTGACCATTCAACCCCCGGCGCTTAAGCGTCCTACAACGTAATGAATTTTGCCATCGTCACATGTATGACTTTGACGAGCTCTTTCATCAGTTTATCCGGGATCTCCTGGTCGACAGTCAGTCCCATCATTGCCTCTTCGCGGTCCGGCGCCAAACCAACCTGCATCATCCCGATGTTTATGCTGTTCTTCCCGAGCATCGTCCCGATCGACCCGATAACGCCTGGCCGGTCGTGATAGCGGAAGAAAGCCATGTATTTCATAGGCTTCAGATCCAATTCGAATCCGCCGATTTCGGTGATACGCGGTTCGCCCCTGCTGCCGCCCAGGCTGCCCTTGACGTACATCGTATCCTTGCCGCCCGCGCTGACCTTGATATAACCCGATCCCTCACGCGCTTTGGAGTTCTTGATCTCTCGAACCTCCAACCCTCGATCCTTGGCCATAAGCGGCGCATTGACGAAAGTCACCGGCTCGTATACGACCGGCGAGAACATGCCTTTTAAGACGGCGACCGTCAGGATCTCAACGCCGAAATCCGCCAGCTCCCCGCTGTATTCAATATCGATAGTGTTCAGTTTGTTTTCATGAAGGTGCGTGAAAATCGCGCCCAGGGTCTCGGCCAGGGGTATATAAGGTTTAACCTCATCGGCGATTCCCATTGGTGACGCGCTTATGTTTACGGCCGCGCTGACAAAGTCTCCGTCTAGCGCGGCGATTACCTGCTCGGCGATCATAACGCCCGCTTTATCCTGAGCCTCGTTAGTCGAGGCGCCAAGATGAGGGGTGGCGACCACATTATCTAGTTTAAGCAACGGGCTGTCCGCCGGCGGCTCGTTCTCGAAAACATCAAGCGCCGCGCCGCCCACCTTTCCGCTTACCAGCGCGTCGTACAAGGCTTTCTCGTCGACGATGCCCCCGCGGGCCGCGTTGACTATGCGAACCCCGTCCTTCATCATTTTGATTTCCTTGGCGCCGATAAAGCCCTTGGTTTCCGGCGTTTTCGGCAGATGAATCGATATAAAATCGCTTTGCTTTAGAAGGTCCTCAAGGTCCAGAACAATCTCTACGCTTAACTCGTCGAACTTGTCCGCGGCTACGTACGGATCGTAGGCAATGACCTTCATCCCGAAACCGCGAGCCCGGCTGGCCACCAACCCGCCGATTCTTCCCAACCCGACGATGCCGAGCGTTTTTCCGAAAAGCTCTACGCCCTTAAACTTACTCCGTTTCCATTCGCCTTCTTTTAGCGTCGCCTGCGCTTGCGGAATCATCCGAGCCTCAGCCAGTAGCAACGCCAGCGCATGCTCCGCCGCCGAGATAATGTTGCTCTGCGGCGCGTTGGCGACGATTATGCCCTTTTTTGTCGCGGCAGGTATGTCAACATTGTCCAAACCGATGCCGGCCCGGCCGATGATCTTAAGGTGATCTGAAGCGTCGATTATGTCCTCAGTGATTTTTCCCGCGCTTCTCACGATCACCGCGTCATAGTCTTTGATGTGCTCCTTCAGCTCGTCCTGAGTCCATTCTTGCTTGACGTCAACGTCGTAATGCTCTTTCAGCATCTCGATGCCCGCGTCCGCGATCTTATCTTTGACCAGAACCCTCATCTTGCCCATTGACACACCTCCTTGTTTTATGTCGATCGATTATTTTTTAGCGGCTTCGAAAACCGCTTCGGCCGCGGCTACGCCCGCGCCCGGCGTGGTTTTAACACCCAGGTCGGACAAAGCCATTTCCAAGCCGGCCATACACGATAATATGTCGAACCTGTCGTAATAACCGCAGTGCCCGATGCGAAATATCTTTCCTTTGACCTTGCCCTGGCCGCCGGCGGCGGTAATACCGTAGTCTACCCGCATGGCCTTGACGATTGCTTGACCGTCGACGCCTTCCGGCGCTCTGACCGCCGTCACCGAGTGCGCGTTCGGGTCCTCCGTGCCGAATAGATCCAGGCCGAGGGCTTTAACGCCGGCCCTTGTCGCCGCCGCATTGCTATGATGCCGCGCGAACACGTTCTCCAGTCCCTCTTCCTTAATCATCCTCAACGCTTCCGCCAGGCCGAGAATCGTTGACACGGCCGGGGTAAACGGGCTTTGCGGCTGTTCCTTGTGCAAAGCGTCGCGGCTCTTTTTGTAATCGAAATAAAACTTGGGCAGGGTTGATTTCTCGACGGCCTGCCATGCCTTGTCGCTAACGCTGACAAAGGCGAGCCCCGGAGGAGTCATGAGAGCCTTCTGCGAGCCGGCTACGACGACGTCTACCTTCCAGGCGTCGGTTTGCAGGTCGGAGGCGCCAAGACCGGAGATCGCGTCAACGATAAAGATGGCCGGCGTTTTGGCGACTATGGCCGCCATGGCCTCGATATCGTTAACAACGCCCGTAGAGGTCTCGCTGTGAGTCGCCAATACGCCCTTGATGTCCGGATCGGCGGTCAGCGCGTCCGCGATATCCTGCGGATTCGCGTGCGTCCCCCACTCATAATCGAGTTTGGTCACGTTAAGACCGTATGTCTCGGAGATCTTCGCCCAACGCTCGCCGAAGTTGCCGATGGACACTACCAGGACTTTGTCGCCCGCTGAAAAACAATTGGCGACGGCTGACTCCATGCCGCCCGTGCCTGATGACGCGAACATGATGACGTCGTTCTTGGTTTGGAAGACGTACTTTAAATCGGCTAAGACCGCCAGAATGACCTCGGTGTAGATGGGCGCCCGGTGGTGAATCATCGGCTGAGCCTGCGCCAGCAGTACTTCCGGGGGTACCGGGGTGGGGCCAGGGGTCATCAAGTACTCTTTCCTCATACAGCATCCTCCTCTAAGGAATAAGTGAAATATTTATCAATATAGTAACGCAAACAAAGCACTTCTTTATATACCTAAACAGATCTTTTGCGATTAATAGCCGTGCCTTTATTGTGATGCTGGTGATAAAGGTTGCGATGCTAGTGATAATGTCACTCCATCACTTCCTGTTTCACTTTCATCACTTCCTATTTCTTCAGCCAGTCCATCATCTGCCGAAGCTCGCGACCGACCTTCTCAATCTGAAGATTCTTCTCCTCGTTTTCCATCCGGTTGAAATTCGGACGGCCGTCGGCATTCTCTTTCAGCCATTCGTCGGCGAACTTGCCCGATTGAATCTCGTCGAGCATCTTCTTCATCTCGGCCCGCGTTCCCTGGGTAATCAGACGTTCGCGCCGGCTCAAGCCGCCATACTCGGCGGTGTTGCTGACGAACGTCCACATCCCGGAGATACCGTGTTTCTGGACGAGGTCGGTAATCAGCTTAAGCTCGTGCAGACACTCGAAATAAGCGACTTCCGGCTGATAACCGGCGTTAATCAAGGTATCAAAACCGGCTTTGATCAGCTCCGTCACGCCTCCGCACAAAACAGCCTGTTCTCCGAAGAGGTCCGTCTCGGTTTCCTCCGCGAAAGTCGTTTCCAGCAAACCGGCGCGGGTGGCCCCGAGCGCTTTGCCGTAAGCCAGCCCTATTTCGTGGGCTTGGCCGGTGTGGTCCTGTTCGACAGCAATCAACGCCGGCACGCCCTTGCCCTCAAGATACGTCTCTCTGACCAGGAAGCCTGGTCCTTTCGGCGCAATCATGATGACATCCACGTTAGCGGGCGGCACGATCTGTTTGAAACGGATGTTGAATCCGTGCGCGAAGAAAAGCGCTTTCCCCTCGGTCATATGCTGATGAATATCCTGGTAATAGCAGTCCTTCTGGAACTCGTCCGGCAGTAGGATCATGATGACGTCCGCCGCCGCGGCTGCTTCGGCGATCGGCATCACATTAAAGCCTGCCTCAGCCGCCGCGTCCCAGGAAGCGTCCTTGATGCTGCCGACGATGACATCGACACCCGAGTCGGCCAGGTTGGCCGTGTGCGACCTGCCCTGGCTGCCGTAGCCGATAATGGCGACCTTCTTGCCTTTCAGGGCATCCAGGTTCGCGTCGCTATCATAGAAAATCTTTGCCATTGTTACTCCTCTTCTTTGCTTGCTTGTTCAATCAAGTGATACTAGCAGTGATATTTGTGGTGATGGGGGTGATGATAGTGATGAGTTCACTTCCATCACTTCGAAACTTACTTCCATCACTTCATAAATCACCTCATCACTTCCTTCTATTCTGTCATATGGCCGCCGCGGGCTAGAGCAATCTTACCCGTGCGGGACATTTCCTTAATTTGGTAAGGCCTCAGCATGTTCTCGATTGCGGCGATCTTATCCTCTGTTCCCGTTGCCTCGATGATGAGTTCGTCTCGCGTCGCGTCGACAATCTTCGCGCGGAAGATGTCCACGATCTCGATGATCTCGGCGCGCTTGGCCGGAGCCGCGCTTACTTTAAACAGCGCCAGCTCGCGCTCGACGGCTTCATCTGCTTTCAGGTCGCTGGTTTTTAACACGTTAATCAGCTTATTTAACTGTTTGTTGACCTGCTCCAGCGGCCGGTCAGCGATATCAACTACTATGGTCATTCTCGAAATCGACGGTCGTTCTGTCGGGCCGACGGCCAGACTTTCGATATTGAAACCCCGGCGGCTGAATAAGCCGGCTATTCTGACCAGGACGCCCGGTTTGTTCTCGACGAGCGCGGATACCGTGTGTCTCATCGTGAGCCTCCCTTCTTGGCGGCCGGTTTTTCGTAGATCATATCCTGCAGACCTTTGCCCGGCGGGACCATCGGAAAAACGGCTTCCTCCCGCTCAATGACGAATTCCAGGATGTTCGCTTTCTTGCTTTTAATGGCTTTTTCAATTGCCGGACGGACTTCATCAGGCTTTGTCACCCTGATCCCTTGAGCTCCGTAGGCCTCAGCCAACTTCATATAATCCGGCATCCCGGGCGCCAAATTGACCGCGGCGTATCGAGCGTCCCAGAACAGTTCTTGCCATTGCCGCACCATGCCGAGAAAAGAGTTGTTCAGAATGCAGACGTTAATCGGCAGGTCGAACGCCGACGCGCTGGCCATGTCCTGAGAAACCATCTGGAAACTGCCGTCGCCGTCTATGTCGAATACGAGTGCGTCAGGCTTTCCGACCTGCGCCCCGATTGCCGAGGGCAGCCCGAATCCCATTGTGCCCAGGCCGCCGGACGTAATAAACGTCCGCGGTTTTGTCGTCTTGATATATTGGGCCGCCCACATCTGATGCTGGCCGACGCCGGTCGTGATTATGGCGTTCTTATTCTTGGTCGCCTCGTGTATCTGTTCGATAACGTATTGCGGCCTTAGCGCTTTGTCTTTTTTATAGGTCAGCGGGTGCTTGGCTTTCCAGGCCAGAATAGTATCGTGCCATTCCGTCCAAGGCACGGTTTTCACCTTGGCAAAATCCTCCTTCAGTTCTTTGTACAGCTCGTTCAAAATCTGTTTGGCGTCGCCGACTATCGGGATGGCCACCGCGATGTTCTTGCCGATTTCCGCCGGATCGACGTCGATGTGAATGACCTTGGCGTGCGGCGCGAACGTCGACACCTTGCCGGTGACGCGGTCATCGAATCTTGCCCCGACGGCGATTATAAGATCACTGCCGGATATGGCGTGGTTCGCGTAAGCCGTCCCGTGCATTCCGAGCATACCCAGGCTGAGCGGGTCTGTTTCCGGGAATCCGCCTTTGCCGAGCAGCGTCGTCGTCACCGGAATCTGCGTCAGACGCGCGACCTTGGCAAGTTCCGGGGCCGCATTGGCGCTGATAATACCGCCGCCCGTGTAGAAGATGGGGCGCCGGCTTTCCAGAATCATCTTGGCTGCCGATTTGACCTGCTTGGCGTGGCCTTTGAAGATCGGTTTGAAACCAGGCAGCTTGATGTCTCCAGGCTCCTTGTATTCGAATTGTTGGATGGCGATATCGCTGGGCAAGTCGATCAACACCGGTCCCGGGCGCCCTGTTTTGGCGATATAGAAGGCTTCCTTCACGTACCGCCCGATATTGCGAGCGTCCTTAACCAGATAACTATGCTTGACGACCGGAAGGGTTATGCCGGTTATGTCGGCTTCCTGAAACGCGTCGGTGCCGATTTCCATGCTGCCGACCTGCCCTGTTATGGCCACTATCGGAATAGAGTCCATATACGCGTTGGCGATACCCGTGACCAAGTTTGTCGCCCCGGGGCCGGAAGTCGCCATGCACACGCCGACTTCGCCGGTCGCGCGGGCGTAACCGTCGGCCGCGTGGGCCGCAACCTGTTCGTGTCTCATCAGGAAGTGTTTGATCTTCTTGGATACGTGAAGTTCGTGATGTACGGCGATCAATCGCCCTCCGGGGATGCCGAACATATGTTTCACACCTTCGTTCTCCAAGCTCTTGACCAGGGCTTGCGCCCCTGTCATCTTCATACCCTTCCCTCCTTTTCCTATCTTTCGATAACGGCGCCGCGGTTGGCCGAAGAAACCAATCTCGCGTACAGCGCCAGATATCCCGTCTTCACTTTGACCGGCGGCGCGGTCCACCGCGACCGCCGCTTGGCTATCTCAGCTTCGTCAACCGCCAGGTTAATCGATCTGTTCGGAATGTCTATCTCTATCGTGTCGCCCTCCTCGACCAACGCAATCAAGCCGCCCTCCATGGCTTCGGGGGAGACGTGCCCGATGGCGCAGCCGCGCGAGCCGCCGGAGAACCGGCCGTCTGTGACCAGCGCGACCTTTGTGTCCAGGCCGAGGCCGCTCAAGGCCGATGTCGGAGCCAGCATCTCTTGCATGCCCGGCCCGCCTTTCGGCCCTTCATACCGGACGACGACGACGTCACCCGGTTTAATCTCGTTGGCCAGGATTGCCGCGGCCGCGGTTTCCTCGCTGTCGAAAACCCTGGCGCTACCGGAGTAAACCAGGATCTCGGGATTGACGGCAGCTTGTTTGACGACGGCGCCGTCTTTGGCCAGATTGCCCCAGAGAACCGTCAATCCGCCTGTCGGCGTGTATGGATCGTCAATCGGTCTGATGACTTTGTGGTCCTTCACTGGTGTATCCTTGATATTTTCCGCCATCGTCCGCCCGTTGGCGTTCAAGCTCGTCGTGTCGAGCAGGTTCCGTTTATTCAACTCGTTCAAGACCGCCGAGATGCCGCCCGCCTCATATAAGTCTTCCATCCGGTCCTCACCGGACGGGCTGATGTGGCATAGGTTCGGTGTCTTTGAGTTTATCTCGTTGACCATGTTCAAATCGAAATCAAGACCGGCCTCGTAGGCGATGGCGGCCAGGTGGAGCACGGTATTTGTCGAACCGCCCAGCGCCATATCGGTAATAATCGCGTTTCTCAGGGACTTTTGCGTTATCAGGTCCCCCGGCTTAATGTCCTTCGCCAAGAGGTTCATAACGGCCATGCCCGCCGTTTTAGCGAGACTCATCCGCTCCTTATAGACGGCGGGAATCGTGCCGTTGCCGGGCAAACCAATGCCCAAGACCTCGGTCAGGCAGTTCATCGAGTTAGCCGTAAACAGACCGGCGCAGGAGCCGCAGCCCGGACAGGCGACCGCTTCCAGTTCACACAGTTCTTTTTCAGTCATAACGCCGGCGCTGACTTTACCAACACCGTCGAACATACTGATCAAATCAACTTTCTTGCCTTTATAGGTGCCCGCCAGCATCGGTCCGCCGCTGATTAAAATCGTGGGAATATTTACCCTGAGCGCGCCCATTATCATTCCGGGGACAATCTTGTCGCAGTTGGCGACAAGGACAAGCGCGTCGAAAGCGTGCGCCCGCGCCATCGCTTCCACGGAATCGGCGATAATCTCCCGGCTGGGAAGGGAATATTTCATGCCGGCGTGGCTCATGGCGATGCCGTCACAGATGCCGATGGTCGAAAACTCAAGCGGCGTGCCGCCCGCTTCGCGCACGCCCTCCTTGACCATTCCGGCAATCCTGTCCAACTGTATATGGCCCGGCACTATGTCGTTGAAGGAGTTGGCGATGCCGATCAGAGGCTTTCTGATGTCGTCGTCCGACAGACCGACGGCCTTCAGCAGGGCTCGCTGAGGCGCTTTGGAAATGCCCTCTTTCATCGTTCTGCTGATGCGGTCCATGCGCTCCTCTTTCCTTGAAAATGAGAATAATTAAGAATGCCCACGTAAAAATGGGATAAATCATATTCTATAATAAACGGACGGTGGCTGTGAAGTGCTTTTTCTTATAATCTGCGAAAAGATTCGGTGTTACCGAAGCGGTGGTCGTCCGACGTCGCGGTGCCGGTCGCCTCGCCCTGGGTGTCCCCATTGCCGGCCGACCTGGCCGGCTGAGCCCAACCGAATATCAATCTTAGCGGCGCCATATACCATTTGTTTCGCTGGCTGACGTGCGCAGCCATCGCTTCGGATTTCTTGGCTACGACGCTGGAGATATCGACGGTCGTGTCGGGACTGGCGGAGAAATAGAGATAAACGTTCTTGACGCCTGCTTCTTTGGCGGCTGCCCGCGCTTCCCGGCCGGTCACAATGTGATCGATGTGATGATACACCGGCCCCTGATCGGCGTAATCGTAGGCGAGAACCGTGTCGACCTTATATTTCTTTATGATATCCTTAAGCTCCCGCCGGATTTCCGCCCTGTCTTTGTCTGACAATCCGCCGTTAAAGCCGCGTTCAAAGTGTCCCATGAACAAAGGCTTATAGCCGAGGAGGCTGGCCGCCTTACGCGATTCGGCGCGCCGCGTTGCCTGAATATTTGATTTGTCCGCGGACAGAACCCCGATGACGGTCTTGCCCTCCGCCGCCAGGACCGCCAATGTGCCGCCCGTGTAGTATTCCAGGTCGTCGGGGTGGGCGCCAACCGCCAGGACAACACGAGCGTCTTTGAGCAACTGCCGGCCGTTCGCTTTGGCCTTAACCGGGTCTTTGACCTCTTCTACGCGCGAAAATAACCGGCCGGCGGCGACGGGCAGCAATAATATGATAAATGCGATGACGGCGACGGTTATCATTACAGCGGTCAGCACGCGTTTCTTCCTTCCCACATTTACTCCAAAATCTGCAGCGCTTCCTTCGCGGCGGCCTGTTCGGCTTCTTTCTTGCTCGTCCCCTTGCCCTTACCGTAAACGTGACGGCCGACCGACACCTGGGCGTGGAACATTTTGTGATGGTCCGGGCCGGTTTCCTTATATATATTGTACTCCGGCGCCAGGCCGAATTTCTTAACGGTCAGCTCCTGCAGCCGCGTTTTAAAGTCGGCCGACGCTTCTTTGGTGCTCTCCTCGTCGACTCGCTTTTCAAACAATCTGAAGATGAAATCGTGCGCGGCGTCCAATCCCTGGTCGAGATAATAGGCTCCGATAATCGCCTCGAAGCTGTTGGCCAAGATCGACGTCTTGTCGCGGCCGCCGCTGACCTCCTCGCCGTGCCCCAGGAGCAGATGGCTGCCAAGGTTTATTTCCCTGGCCACATCGGCGAGTATGCCCGTGTTAACCAATCGCGCCCTGAACTTAGACAACTGTCCCTCCGACAGATCCGGGAAGCGGGCATAGATTATGTTAGTGATGACGTAGCCGAGTATCGTGTCGCCAAGGAATTCCAGTTTCTCGTTGGAGTCGAGGAGCGGAAGATTGTGTTCGTAGACATTCGAAAGATGAGTTAAGGCTTGCCGGAGAAGTTTCTCGTTATTAAAATCCAGCCCCAAATCGGCAGCGGCTTGTTTCAAACCGCTCATCAGGCCGTAAATGCCTTAAAAAGAAGCACCGCGTTCTGGCCGCCGAAACCGAATGAGTTGGACATGGCCGCTTTGATTTCCCGTTTGACCGCTTTGTTCGGCGTATAGTCCAGGTCACATTCGGGATCCGGGTTCTCGTAGTTGATCGTCGGCGGGATAACGCCCGATTTAACGGCCAGGGCGGTCACAACGGCTTCCACGCCTCCGGCCGCCCCCAATAGATGACCGGTCATCGACTTGGTCGAGCTTAAAGCAATCTTGTAAGCGTAGTCGCCGAAAACCTTCTTGACTGCCAGCGTTTCAATCTTGTCATTGTAGTCCGTGGAGGTGCCGTGCGCGTTGATGTAATCGATATCCGTAGGTTTCAAACCGGATTCCTCGACCGCCAACGTCATCGCTCTTGTCGCGCCGTCCCCGTCGAGGTCAGGCGTCGTCATGTGATAGGCGTCCGCGGTCGCGCCATAGCCCGCGACCTCCGCGTATATGTTCGCGCCACGGTTCAAAGCGTGCGACAACTCCTCCAAAACGACGACGCCGCAGCCTTCGCCCATGACGAAGCCGTCCCGGTCTTTATCGAACGGCCGGCTGGCGCGCTCGGGTTCGTCATTCCGGGTGGACAAGGTCTTGGCCGCGCAGAAACCGCCGATACCTAAGCCGCTGATGGCCGCTTCGGCGCCTCCGGCCAGCATAACATCGGCTAGGCCATTCTTAACCATCCGGAAGGCCTCACCGATTGAGTTGGTGCCGGTCGCGCAAGCGGTAACGATGCACATATTCGGCCCTTTCAAACCGTAACGGATGCTGACATGGCCTGAGGCCATATTCACGATCATCATCGGTACGACAAAAGGACTTAACCGCCGCGGCCCTTGTTCAAGCAGGACCACGTGCTGTTTTTCCATCGTTATTATTCCGCCGATGCCGGAGCTTACGATAACGCCGGCCCGTTCCGGAACGAACGCGCCGTCGCTTAGGCCCGCGTCTCCTAAAGCCATGCCTGAAGCAGCCACCGCAAAGTGGCAGAACCTATCCAAACGACGGATTTCTTTGTGGTCGAGGTATTCCGCCGGGTCAAAATCGGTTACCTCGCCGGCGATACGGGCGGGATAAGAGCTGGCGTCAAAGCAAGTGATCTTGCCGATGCCTGACTTGCCCGACGTCAGGGCGTTCCAGAAAGTCTCTTTACCCAACCCGTTCGGCGCGATTACGCCTACGCCGGAAATGACTACACGTTGCGACAAATACGCGTCTCCTTAAAGCGGGGACTAACCTTGCTGGTCAACTATATACTGGACTGCGTCGCCGACGGTGGCGATCTTCTGGGCGGCCTCGTCCGAGATTTCCGCCCCGAACTTCTCCTCCATAGCCATAACCAGCTCGACGATGTCCAAGGAATCGGCGCCTAGGTCGTCGGCGAAGGTCGCCTCCGGTTTTATCTGCGCTTCGTTTACGCCTAAGTGCTCGACGATTAGTTCCTTAACTTTCTCAAATACCTGATCGCGATCCATGAATCCACCTCCTTAAAGCACATAATGTTAAGAGTTTACATTATACCCGGTCGTTTAGCATAGGGCACAGGGCGGAGAGCTTTTGTCCGCTCTAGGCTCTAGGCTCTTAGCTAAATAAACAGGCCGCCGTCTATCTTAATGACCTCGCCTGTTACGTAAGCCGCGTCGTCTCCGGCCAGAAAAGTAACCACGTCGGCGACGTTCTCGGGCGCGCCGAATACGCCGAGCGGAATCAGCTCTTTCAACTTACCTGAATACTCCTCGGGCAGCTTCTTGGTCATGTCGGTTTCGATAAAGCCCGGCGCGACTGCGTTTACGCGGATTCCCCGAGAAGCCAGCTCTTTGGCGGCGGTTTTGGTCAGTCCGATAACGCCGGCTTTGGAGGCCGAATAATTGGCCTGGCCGGGATTCCCGGCGACGCCGACGACGCTGGCCAGATTCACGATCGCTCCCGAGCGTTGTTTGAGCATCGGCCTGGTAACCGCCTGAATACAGTTGAAGGTTCCCTTCAAGTTCACGGCTATGACCGCGTCCCATTCCTCTTCGCTCATCCTCATAATCAGATTATCGCGAGTTATACCGGCGTTGTTTACCAGAACGTCTATCCGGCCCATGGCCGCAATCGACTCCTCGATCAACCGCTTGGCCTCGACCGATTTGGAAATGTCGGCGGCGATGAAATTCGCCCTGACCCCGGCGGCGGTTAATTCCGCGACCAGTTGGTCGGCCGTATCCCCCGCGGCGATGTCGTTGACAACGATATCGGCGCCCTCGCCGGCCAGCCTTCGCGCGATAGCCGCGCCGATGCCGCGCGCTCCGCCCGTAATTACGGCTACCTTGCCCTTAAGGTTATTCATAAGCGTTCCTCCCGTTATCTATCGACGCGTCAGAACCGGCAATCCGTTTTACCAAACCGCTCAGGATCTTGCCCTCGCCTAGCTCGACAAATCTGCCGGCTCCCGCGTTCATCACCGTCTTGACCGACTTCGTCCATTGAACCGAGCCGGTCATTTGTTGTTTCAGAGCGTCCCGGAGAACCTCCGGATCACTTGACAATTCACCCGTGAAGTTAGAGCAAACAGGGATTGAAGCCTGCGCGAACTCCGCGTTATTAAGGTCCTCCTTGAATTCGTCGGCCGCCGCGGCCATCAAGGGCGAATGAAAGCCGCCGCTCACATTCAGCTCGACGACCTTCTTGGCGCCGGCGTCGGCGAACCTTTCCTTTAACACGTCAACCGCCGTTGATTCGCCCGACACGACAACCTGGCCGGGACAATTGTAGTTGGCGACGCTTAAGAATCCGCCACTAGGGGCGTCTGAGACGATTCGGCTGACCTCGTCGTCTTCGAGTCCTAAGACGGCTAGCATCTTGCCGCTGCGCCGGGACGCGGCTTCCTGCATCAGACTGCCTCGTTCGGCGACCAGCGCCAGGCCTTCGTCGAAATCAATCACCCGCGCCGCGACCAAAGCGTTGTATTCGCCCAGGCTGTGGCCTAGGGAAAAATCGGCGGGACGCCCTGACTTCTTGTATAAAACATAAGCAGCATGATTCATTGCGTACACTGCGAGCTGCGTATTAACGGTCTCGTTTAAGATTTCAGCCGGCCCGTCGAAGATGAGCTCGGTCAGATCCCGGTTCAAAAGTTGGTCGGCCCGGTCGAAAACGGCCGCGGCCTCGGGATGAATGGCGCAGATATCCCTGCCCATGCCGACTGCCTGGCTGCCCTGGCCTGGAAACATAATAGCGGTCTTGCCGCCCATGCTAAGCGCGCTCCTTTTTTAGCCTTTCCAGCAGCGCGGGGAGGACTTCGTTCACGTCGCCGACGATACCATAATCGGCAAGGTCAAAGATCGGCGCGTCGGCGTCGCGGTTGACGGCAACTATGACTTCCGAGGTCGCCATGCCGGCCGCGTGCTGAATAGCTCCCGAAATGCCGCAGGCGAGATAAAGTTTCGGACAGACTGTCTTACCAGTTTGTCCAACTTGATGCACATACGGCAGCCAGCCTTCGTCGACCAGCGGCCTGGATGACCCGACGGCGCCGTGGAACAGTTTGGCCAGCTCGTTCAGAATCTGAAGATTCTCCGGCTTGCCCATGCCCCGGCCGCCGGCCACGATAACCTCGGCGTCCTCCAGCTTTTCGTCGGCCGCCAACTCCGTGTGTTTGTCGACGAACGTAATTTTGGACGCAAACAAGGCCGGGTCGAGTTTGACCTGGACTGTGTCGGCGGTCCTTGAGCTATCCGGCTCACCTTTCTTAAAGACATGCGGCCTGACGGTCGCCATCTGGGGACGTCGTTCCGGACAGATGATAGTCGCCATAAGATTGCCGCCGAACGTGGGACGCGTCTGCCTCAAGAGCTTCGTCTCGGTATCGATGGCCAGAGCCGTACAATCGGCCGTTAATCCGGTTTCCAGAACCGCCGCCGCCGCCGGCATTAGCGTCCGGCCGAGCACCGTCGCCCCCGCCAAGAGAACGGCCGGTTTCTCCCGGCTGATAATATCCACAAGCACCCTTGTCATAGGCTCAACAAGGTTGTTTTTCATGGCCTCGTTATCGACGACGTAAACCTTGCTCGCTCCGTTCGCGGCACAGGTCTTAGCCAGATCCGTAACTCCGGAACCGATAAGAATAGCCGAAACCGGTTCCTTCAATTCCGCTGCCAGCTGGTCCGCCTCGTGCAGTAACTCCAGCGCCACCGGGGCGATATTGCCGCCATCGGTTTCAGCGAGCACCCAAATACCGCTCCAATCCGTTTTGGTCTGGGCGGCCAGCCCTTCCGAAGCCGTGCCCTCGATGACAATGGCGTCGACCGGGCAGATTTCGGCGCAGGCGCCGCAGACCGTGCAGTGTCCGCTAACAATTGCCTGACCTTCAAATAGTTCAAGCGCGCTATAGGGGCAAACATCGACGCAAACGCCGCACCCGATGCACTTTTTGGTTACCTTCACGGCCATCTAGAGAACACCCGCTTCCTTCAGCTTGCTGACGAGCTGGTCGATCTGATGCTCCAATGAGCCGGTAAATATCTCGCCGGTCTTGTCCCTTTGCGGCACAAATGACTCGACGACTTGCGTCGGCGAGCCCGACAAACCGTACCTTTTCCCGTCGCCGCCTAGGTCCTCGGCCGTCCAGGTTTCTATCTCAACCTTTTTAGCCGCCATAATGCCCCGGAGTGAGGGAAGCCGGGGTTCGTTGATCTCTTTAACCACCGTGATCAGGCAGGGCAATGGAACGTCCAATACTTCGTAGCCGTCCTCAACCAAGCGCTCGACGCGCATCCTGCCTTCGCCGGCGTTCTCTATTTTCTTGATATAGGTCGCGAACGGAATATTTAGGTGGGTCGCTATTTCCGGGCCTACCTGGCCGGTATCCCCGTCGATGGTTTGCTTGCCACAGATAATCACGTCCGCGGGGCCGGCCTTTTTGATTGCCTCGGCTAAAGTATACGAGGTCGCCAGGGTATCGGCGCCCGCGAAAGCCCTATCGGAAACCAAAATCCCCCGGTCGGCGCCGACGGCCACAGCCTGTCGTAAGGCCTCAGCGGCCTGTGGCGGCCCCATCGTAATGACCGTCACCGTGCCGCCGTGCGCTTCTTTCAGGCGAACCGCTTCCTCGACCGCATAGGTGTCGAACGGGTTGATGACGGCTTCGACGCCGTCTCTGATTAGGGTATTTGTCTCAGGATCGACCTTTATGTCGGTCGACCCCGGCACCTGCTTTATGAGGACGACCAGATTCATTTGTTTATTGCCTCTTTGATCAAGGCAGCCTGGATGACGTTTCTCTGAATCTGGTTCGTGCCCTCGTAGATCTGGGTAATCTTCGCGTCCCGCATCATCTTCTCAACCGGGTATTCGCGCATGTAGCCATGTCCGCCCATAATTTGAACGGCATCGGTCGTTACCTTCATGGCGACGTCGGAAGCGAAGCACTTGGCCATACTGGCGTGCTTGGTATAGGTTTTTTCTCCCGAATCAATCGTCCGCGCTACCGCATAGGTTAGCGCTCTGGCCGCTTCGATCTGCATAGCCATATCGGCCAGCATGTGTCCGACCGCCTGATATTGTATGACCGGCTGGCCTCCCTGCTCTCTCTCCTTGGCGAACTTAAGCGCTTCCTCAAAAGCCCCCTGGGCGATTCCCAGTGCTTGGGCGGCCACGCCGGGCCGGGAAAGGTCCAGCGTCTTCAGAGCGATAACAAAACCCATACCTTCCTTGCTTAGTAGATTCGCCTTGGGCACGCGGCAGTTGTCAAAGATCAGTTCAGTGGTCGCCGACGACCGTATACCCATCTTTTTTTCTTTCTTGCCGAAGGTAAAACCGTCTGTTCCTTTTTCCACGATTATGGCTGAAGCACCCCGGCTGCCCTTGGACTTGTCCGTCATGGCGATGATCGTATAGACGTCCGCCTGACCGCCGTTGGTAATCCATTGCTTGGTGCCGTTCAAGACATAGAAGTCCCCGTCCGCGGTCGCGGTTGTCGTCATGTTGGAGGCGTCCGAACCGGCACTGGCTTCGGTCAAACCAAAAGCGGCCAGCGAACCCCCCGCGACTTTCGTCAGGTATTTCTTCTTCTGGTCTTCGTCGCCGAACAGTAGAATCGGTATCGTGCCCAGCAAGGTCGCCGCGTAGCTCAAAGCGACGCCGCCGCAAACCCGGCTGACCTCCTCGATTATGATGCACTCTTCCATTACCCCGCCGCCCAAGCCTTCGTATTCCTCGGGCACGAAAACTCGGAAAAGATCCGAATCAGCCATGACCTTCATAATCTCTGTCGGGTACTCTTCTTTCTCGTCAAGCTCCGCCCTGACAGGCAGAACTTTATCTTCGGCGATAGTCCTTGTTAAGTCTTTAATCATCTGCTGCTCTTCAGTCAGCTGATAGTCCATATACTTGGTTGCCCCCTTCTAATGTTTCTTCGCCCAACGGATGACATTGGCGCCCCAGGTCAAACCGCCGCCGAAGCCAACCATGAGCAAGATGTTACCATACTTGAGCCGGCCGCTTTGCCACAGTTCATCCAGCGCAAGCGGGATGGACGCGGTCGACGTGTTGCCGTATTTCTCAATATTGCTAACCACCTTTTCGGGCGGAAGTTTCAGCCTTTTGGCCGCGGCTTCCGTGATCCGGGCGTTCGCCTGGTGCGGGATAAAGAAATCTATATCCGTGCGGTGCAAACCGGCCTGCCTTAAGACGTTGGCGGCTGCTTCCAAGCTAACCCTGGCGGCGAATTTGTAAACTTCGTTGCCGTTCATCTTGATGTAATGCATGCGTTTCGCGACGGTTTCCTCGCTGGCCGGCATGGCTGAACCGCCGGCCGGGACCTCTAAAAGGTCCGACCCGGTGCCGTCGGCTCCGGTGAAGCTGGCCATGAAACCATAGCCGTGCTCTACCCGTTCCAGAACCACGGCGCCTGCGGCGTCGCCAAACAATACGCAAGTCGTCCTGTCCGTCCAGTCAACCAGACGGCTCATGGTCTCCGCCCCGATAACCAGAACGCATTTTGCCCTTCTGGTTTCAACGAACTGGGAGCCTACGGTTAACGCGTAGACAAACCCCGCGCAAGCCGCTTGCAGATCGAACGCGCTGGCATTGACGGCGCCCAGTTTTGCCTGGACTAGACACGCCGTCGATGGCCACAACTGGTCTGGTGAGGCCGAAGTAACTATAATCAGGTCAACGTCGGCGGCTTCCCGGCCCGCGTCCTTCAGCGCTTTCCTGGCCGCTTTAACCGCGAGGTCGCTCGGGTTAACACCCTTTGCGGCGATATGACGTTCGGAAATCCCGGTCCGGCCAAAGATCCATTCGTCGGTGGTATCAATCGTCGCGGCCAGGTCTTTGTTGGTTACCGTTTTGGGTGGAACATAACTGCCAAGTCCGGTTATGCCGGCCCAGACAAGTTCCTTCCGGCCTGTCGCCCTGTCCTTTATCTTTGAACCCAGCATGTGCATCGGGCTGGGCGGTTTCTTCTTGGTTTTTCTCGGCCTGGGAGAATCGATCATGACATTCCCTGCTTAATATGCTTGACCACGTCATTCTCAACGGATTTGACGGCTACGCCCACCGCGTTCTTAATCGCTTTAGCCGACGAACTGCCATGCGCGATGATGCAGACTCCGTTTAGTCCGAGCAATACGGCCCCGCCTGTCTCTTCCGGGTCGATATCCCGCTTTATATCCATTAGCGCCGGCGTCAGAAGAAAACCGCCGGCTTTGGCGCGGGGGCTGCTCATGATGCCGTTTTTCAACATCCCTAGCAAGAGCGAGCCGACTCCTTCAACAATCTTCAAAACCACGTTCCCGGTAAAACCGTCCGTTACGACCACATCGATATCGCCGTTGAACATCTCTTTGCCTTCGACGTTGCCGCTGAAATCCACCGGCGAGTTTTTCAGTAACTTGAACGCTTCCTTGGTGAACAGGCTGCCTTTCTCGGCTTCCCCGCCGATATTCAGCAGGCCAACCTGCGGTTTCTCCACACCCAATACGTCCCGCGAGTAGGTCGCGCCCATAACCGCGAACTGAGGTAAGTATTCCGGTTTACAGTCCGCATTGGCGCCGGCGTCCAGAAGAAGCACATTGCCTTTTTTGGTGGTTAACCGCACTGCAATAGCCGGACGCTTGATCCCTTCGATGCGGCCGAAATCCAGCAGCGCGGACGCCATCGCCGCGCCGGTATTACCGGCCGACATAAAAGCGTCGGCCTTACCTTCTTTAACCAACCCGGTTCCAATGACAATCGATGAGTTTTTCTTACCCCGGACGGCCTTTCCCGGTTCCTCGCCCATTTCTATGAGCTCGGGAGCGTCAACGACTTTAATATTGTCGGACGAGGGATATTTGCCCAGCTCAGAGTGAATGACCGCTTCAGGGCCGGTAATTATGAATAAAATCTCCGGGCGCAGCTGCGCGGATTCAGCGACACCTTTGACGATCTCTAAAGGCGCGTAGTCGCCGCCCAGGCCGTCGATTGCAATCGTGATCTTCGCAGAATTCATGGAAGTGCGGGTCTAGTCGACTTCGATTGCCGGACGGCCTCGGTAGTAGCCGCAATTAGGACAGGCATGATGAGACAATTTCGGCTGGTGACACTGCGGGCACTCCGCCGTGTTGGGGGCCGTCAGCTTATGGTGCGCCCGCCGGCTGTCGCGGCGTGATTTCGAGGTCTTCCTCTTCGGTACTGCCATCTCTTTAGATTCCTCCCAAATATTTACTTGTCCAACTCAGGGTGTTCTTCCAAATAGCGCTTTAGCGCCGCCTTATACCCTGTTTCTTCTTCTTCTGTTTCTCCGTGGTTGTGCTTTCCTTTATCAAGCGCTTCGCCGCAGACCGGGCATAAACCAGGGCAATCCTCCCGGCACAACGGCTTAAACGGGACAGCCAGCACAAGCGTCTGCGTAAGAAGCGGCGTCAAATCGATCTTGCTTTCTTCGATCGCGAACGCCTGCTCTTCCTCGCGCTCTTCCGGATCTCCCCGGTTAAAGTCGCGGTGTGGCCTGTAAACCTCACGGAACTTCTGCTTGACGTGCTGCGTATATTTATTTAAGCAGCGGCCGCATGTCAAAACTACATCGGTCAGCAGGGTTCCTTCAGCTAAGACCGTTCCGCCCGCTTCCCTTAAAACAACCTCAGATCTAACGGGACCGACAACGTCAATCCGGTCATGTCCCTTCTCAACAGGCGGCAAAGGCTCCGTAACGACAAGCGTCTCGACGCCCCCCGTGCTTTTCAGGAGCCCCGAGACGTCAACCCTTAATCCGCTCATCTAGAACTGCGTTTCGTCCGAGGCGTCTTCTTCAATCATCTCGACGTCTTGGACCTTCTCGACCTTTCCTTGTAGTTTCTCACGGCCCTTACGGATCGTTGAAACCATACGATGCAGTGTGGCTTCCATGTTGGCCAACTTCTCATCCGCGTAATCTTCGGCTTCCAAGCGGATCTTACGGGCGTTCGACCTGGCTTCTTCCAGGATTTCAGCCGATTCCTTTTTGGCCGCTCTGACGACCTCCGTTTCCGTAACCATCTCATCGGCCTTGATGCGGGCTTCCGCAATCATTTTGTCAGCCTCGCGCTTGCCTTCGTCCAGCCTCTCATTGCGTTCCTTGATAATCCACCTGGCTTGCTTAAGCTCCTCTGGCAGGTTTGCGCGAAGCTGATCGATCAGGTCAAAAATACCTTTTTCCGACACCATGATCGAACTGCTCAACGGCACCCGCCGCGCTTTGGACACCATTTCCTCAAGCTCATTGATTTGAGCCTCTAAATCCATTCGTTCCTCCTCCTTTCATCAGGAAGAAAACTTATTCCTTAAGGCCTCTTCGACGACCAGCGGCACTAAGCCCTTTACTGCCCCGCCATATTCGGCGATCTCCCGAACGGAACTGGAACTCAAGTACGCGTACTCGGGGCTGGCCATCATAAACAACGTCTCGACCGTTTCGTTCAACTCTCTATTTAGTTGGGCCATCTGAAACTCGTGCTCAAAATCAGATACCGCCCTTAAACCTTTAACGATGACATGAGCATCCTGTCTATCAGCGAATTCGACAAGTAGCGAGTCAAATTCCTTTACGGCCACATTGGCGATATCGCTGGTCGCTTTCTTGACCAGGCCTACCCGCTCGTCTGTCGTAAACAGCGGCTTCTTGGCGACGTTCTTGGCCACCCCTACGACCACCGAGTCGAAAAGTGTCGCCGCTCTCTTGATGATATCAAGGTGCCCGCTGGTTATGGGGTCGAAACTGCCGGGAACAATAGCCGTCTTCACTTTAACCAGTCCTTTCTACCTCGTAAAACAAGAAACGGCTATCTCCGTAGGCGCGGTTCTTCGTTGGCGAAAACCCGGGCCTGTCCGGGGGCTCTATCTTAGAAAAAAGACGCAGCACGACCAAACCGCCGGCGCGTACCAGATTGCCTTTCAGGAGAGCCTCAAAGACAGCCGATAAATCAACCATATCAATTCTAAAGGGAGGGTCTAAAAAAATCAAATCGTAGGAAGCGCCCGCGGCGGCGTTTTTGGCCAAGAACGTAATTACATTATCCCTAATCACAATACCTTTGTCTATCATTTTGGTATGTGCTAGGTTGTCCCGGACGGTTTCGGCGGCTTCCGGTGAAGAGTCGATAAAAACCGCCGACTTCGCTCCCCGGCTTAAAGCTTCGATACCGAAAGAACCGCTGCCTGCAAACAGGTCCAGAACGTCCGCCTCCTCGACCTGCTCACCCAACATACTGAACAGAGCCTCTTTTTGTCGGTCGAGCGGTGGCCTCGTCGCGTCCCCCGGCGGCGCTTTCAGTTTATGGCCTTTGGCAATTCCCGCTATTACTCTCAAAATATCCCTCTGACCTGTGCCACTATCGTGCCCTGGAGCACGATAGTGTTGGGTTGTTGGTTCTCATCCGCTCATCAGCCAGCCGAATCTGTCGCCGTAACGGCTTTTGACCTCGGCCAGCACCGCCGGATGCCGGTTGAGTTCCGGATCGGTCTTAACAAGAGCGAAAGCGTCGTCGCGGGCTTCTATGAGAAGCGGCAGATCCCTGATGACCGAGGCGATCCTTAAGTCGGGCAAGCCTGATTGCCTCGGACCGAACAGCTGGCCCTCGCCTCTGATACGCAAATCGGCTTCGGCCAGCTCAAAACCGTCCGTTGTCCCGGCTATAGCTTTCATTCTCTCCTTCGCCTCGTCTGTCGTAGGGTCGGCGAATAGAATGCAAAAGCTTTTATGTTCGCCGCGGCCGATCCGGCCGCGAAGCTGGTGAAGTTGGGATAAGCCGAACCTTTCCGCGTTCTCAATAAGCATGACTGTCGCGTTGGGAATATCAATGCCGACCTCGATTACCGTTGTCGCGATAAGGATATCCAGGTCGCCGGCGCGGAGTTCGCTCATGATCCGCTCCTTGTCCGCTTGCTTCATCTGGCCGTGCAAAACAGCCACCTTAAGATCGGGAAAGACCTCTGATCTCAAACGGTCGGCTTCCACTGTGGCCGCTTTGAGCTCCAGCTTGTCCGACTCGTCAACCAGCGCGCAAACGACATAGGCTTGCCGTCCCATCGCACTCTGCTGCCTGATGAGCTCATACGCTTCGGCGCGATGTTTTTGGTCGGCGACGATGGTCTCTATCTCCCTACGTCCGGCCGGCAATTCACGAATAATGGAGACATCTAGGTCTCCGTAAAGCGTCAAGGCCAACGTCCGCGGGATAGGCGTCGCCGTCATTACCAGGACGTCAGGCGCGTCGCCTTTTTTTCTTAACTCAAGGCGCTGCCGTACGCCGAAACGATGCTGTTCGTCCACGACCGCCAAACCAAGCTTCTTAAACTCTACGCCTTCCTGAATAACCGCGTGGGTGCCGGCGACGATATCGATCTCGCCTTTCTTTACCTTCTCGAGAATGTCAGCTCGTTTAGCCGTTGTTGTCGACCCGGTTAAAAGCGCCAGGTTGACGCCGTCAGGCAGCAGTTCGGCGATCTTTAACGCGTGCTGCTCGGCCAAGACCTCGGTCGGCGCCATTATCGCTCCTTGATAACCGCCGTTTACCGCCATGACCAAAGCGGCCACGGCCACGGCCGTCTTGCCGCTCCCGACCTCACCCTGCAGCAAGCGGTGCATCGGCGCCGGCTTTTCCATGTCCTCTTTGATTTCCTCAATAACTCTTATTTGATCGGCCGTTAGTTTGAACGGCAATCCATCGAAGAAAGTGTCGACCAACTCGCCATGAGTGTCGTGTTTATAGCCCTTCAGGTTCTTTTCCAGGCGCGCTTTCCTAAACCCTAAACCCAGTTCAAGATAGAAGAACTCGTCGTAAATCAAGCGCTTTCTGGAAGCCCTGACCGAATCCGCGTCGTCCGGCAGATGAACCTGGCGCATCGCCGCGTGCAACGGCATCAAGCCGCGGGTCTTAATGAACGCGCCGGGCAGCGGGTCCGGAAGCGGCGGCAGACTTTCAAGAAGGTTGACGACAACGCGCCTGATTGTATTGGTCTGGATTTCCCCGCTCGCTGGATAAAGGGGGGTTATCCTCCCTGTATTCCAGCGCGGCGCACTAGTCTTTTCTTCTTTATCACTTTCTTCACTTCCGAAAATGTCATACGCCGGATTAGTTATTTGCAGCCTGCCGTAGCTGAACACCACCTTGCCGCTAAGCGAAACCTCTGTGCCCACGGGCATCTTGTCGGCATGCCACCAGTTATTGAACCAGACGGCCGAGAGGTACCCGTCGCCGTCGGTAATATCAACGGTCAAAATCTTCTTGCGCCGGTGGGGCAGGAATTTCTTATCGACCTTGACGACTGTTCCGATTACGGTGACCTCTTCACCGATTTTGACTTTGTTTATCGGGGAAACGGCGCTCCGGTCGAGATAGCGGCGGGGATAGTAACGGAGCAGGTCCAGAGCTGTTTCCACGCCAAGCGAATGAAACTTCTCGGCCAGCTTCGGACCTACTCCGGTTACGTACCTGACTGAATCGGTTAGTGATACCACGCCCCGATTATATCAAACAGCTTAGATATCGAAGTAGAGGTAGAACTCATACGGGTGCGGCCGTAAGGCCAGCTCGTCGATTTCGTTAGCCTGTTTATACTCCGTCCAGACGTCGATAACGTCGGGCGTGAAAACGCCACCTTTAAGCAGAAACTCACTGTCTTCCTTAAGCGCGGCCAGCGCTTCGGCCAGCGAACCGGGGACCTGCGGGATGCCTATCTTCTCAGCCTCGGTCATCTCGAAGATATCGTGCTCCAGCGCTTTACCCGGATCTATCTTGTTCTGGATGCCGTCCAAACCCGCCATCAACATGGCCGCGAAGGCCATATAGCCGTTACAGGACGGATCCGGCGGACGGAATTCCACCCTCTTGGATTTCGGATTCTCGCTGTACATCGGGATGCGGATAGCGGCGCTCCGGTTGCGCTTGGAATAGACCAAGTTAACCGGCGCCTCATAACCGGGAACGAGCCTCTTGTAGCTGTTGGTCGTCGGAGCGCAGAACGCCATCAGAGCGCGTCCATGCTTAATCAAGCCCCCGATGTACCATTTGGCAGTGTCGCTGATGCCGGCATATCCCTTAGCGTCGTAAAAGAGGTTTGTGCTGCCCTTCCACAAACTCTGGTGGCAATGCATGCCGGAACCGTTGTCCATGAAGACCGGCTTGGGCATAAACGTCGCCACTTTGCCGGCCTTGCGGGCCATATTCTTGACGATGTATTTGTATAACATCATCCTGTCGCCCATCAGCGTCAAAGTGTTGTATTTCATGTCGATTTCGGCTTGTCCCGCTGTAGCGACTTCGTGATGATGGACTTCCACATCGATACCGGCCTCAATCATCGTCAGAACCATGGCGCTGCGCATATCTTGGAAACTATCGTGCGGCGGTACCGGGAAATACCCTTCCTTATAGCGAGGTTTATAGCCCAGGTTTGGCTTCTCGTCGCGGCCGGTATTCCAATCGCCTTCAACCGAATCGACAAAATAGTATCCCGCGTTCTCAGTTTGGTCGAAGCGGATGTCATCAAACACAAAGAACTCGAGCTCCGGCCCCCAATAGCTTAGGTCGGCGATACCAGTCGACTTTAGGTACGCCTCCGCTTTCTTGGCGATGTAGCGCGGGTCTCGCGTGTACGGTTCTTTGGTCGTAGGATCGTAGATGTCGCAGATGAGGCTAATCGTCGGGATCTCGCAGACTGGATCGACGATCGCCGTTGAGGCATCGGGGATCAGAATCATATCGCTTTCCTGGATCTTCTGAAACCCGCGGATACTCGATCCGTCAAACCCGACTCCTTCGGTCCAGATGCTGCTTGTCTCATCTCCGATGTCGGACACCTCGGTAACCGGCAACGAAAAGTGTTGCCAGAGGCCCGGCAGATCGTTGAATTTCAGATCCACCATCTTTATGTTTCGTTCCTTGATTATTTTGCCGATGTCTTGCGCCTTCACGTACTTACCTCCTTGTTAAATGGCCGTTTTGCCTGACTCTTTCGTCCTTATTCTGACTACATCCTTGACCTCTGAAATGAATATCTTTCCGTCGCCGACCTCGCCTGTCTGGGCCGCCTCGACGATCGTGTCGATGATTTCCTGGCAGTCGGCTTCTTCGCAGACTATTTCCACCTTGATTTTCGGAAGGAACTCGACGTTATAGGTGCCGACCCGCCATTCCAGCTGGATACCCTTCTGCTGGCCACGGCCTTCAACGTCCTGTATGGTCATACTGCTATGACCCTTCGCGTCAAGCGCTTCCTTCACGCCCTCAAGCTTTTCCGGCTTGATTATGGCCTCTATCTTAAGCATTATTCCCCCCTCCTATCTCAGCGAGTATGCCGTCTCAGCGTGCTGCGACATATCCAGACCGACGTCTTCTTCTTTCTCCGCCACGCGCAGGCCTATCGTCAGGTCTATCACCTTGGCGATCACCCATGTCGCGGCGAACGCATACACGATTGTTACGGCTACCGCGGCCGCTTGGATAAGCAGTAGTTTCGGATTGCCGTAAATCAACCCGTCGGCGCCGGCCGCGTTAACAGCTTTGCTGGCAAACACGCCCGTCAACAGGGCGCCGACCATTCCGCCTACGCCATGGCAACCGAGGACGTCCAGGGACTCGTCGACGCGCAGTTTCATGCGAAGCTTGATGGCATAATAACTGCAGGTTGCGGCAATCGCGCCAATCGCGAGGGCGGCCAACGGCGTAACGAACCCGGAACCCGGAGTGATGGCGACCAAACCTACTACCGCCCCGGTGGCGAAGCCCAGGGCGCTCGGTTTGCGTTCCCGCCAGGCCAGCAACAGCCAAGCGATGCCGGCCGCCGCCGCCGCTATGTTCGTGACAACGAAAGCGCTGGCCGCCAAACCATTCGCCGCCAGGGCGCTGCCGCCGTTAAAGCCGAACCAGCCGAACCAGAGGAGCGCCGCGCCCAAAACGACGAAAGGAATATTGTGCGGCTCCATATTATCCTTGCCATAACCCTTACGTTTGCCTAGTATCAGAACCAAAGCCAACGCCGAAATACCGGCGTTTACGTGGACCACCGTGCCGCCCGCGAAATCCAACGCGCCTAAAGTTCTTAGCCAACCGCCGACGCCCCACACCCAGTGGGCGATCGGGTCATAGACGAGGGTCGCCCAGGCCAGAGAGAAAATCAGAAACGCACTAAACTTCATGCGCTCGACCACGCTGCCCACTATCAGCGCAACCGTTATGGCGGCAAACATCATCTGAAAGATCATAAAGGCCAGATGAGGAATTGTCGCCGCGTAATCGGCGTTCGGGTTCTGGCCGACCATGGTCAGCCCCATCCATTTCAAGCCGCCGATAAAACCCCCCACCGACGGGCCAAACGATAAAGTGTATCCGATCAGAACCCATTGAATAGAAATCAGGGCCAGAAGAACGAAGCTCATTGTTAAGGTCGATAAAGCGTTCTTCTTCCGGACCATGCCGGCATAGAAAAAGCCGACCGCTGGCGTCATCAACATGACTAACGCCGTCGAAATCAGAATCCAGGCGGTATCGCCCGAATTTATTGCTGTGTTCATGTTCGCCTCCTTTTATTTTAGGAACGTCAAATGACATGTGGCGCGCTTTCCACGTTTTTATCGTAGAAAAAGGAGGCGAGATTGTCTTTGTGCGGAAAGCCATATTTTTGGGCATTTATTTGGCCCGATGGCCAAAACCTTTATCTTAATATGACTACTTTTTCGGGCCGGCGTCCCAAGCGCGAGGGACGCCGGCCCTTTCTGCTACCTGATTATTTTTCCGGCTTTGTTAATTCGCGTTCTCCGGTCCTAATCTTGATAACGTCCTCAACAGGGTATATGAATATCTTGCCGTCACCGATCTCACCCGTTCTGGCATTGGCCATAATCGTCTCGATTACCACATCAACCTTGGCGTCGTCGACAACCGCCTCGAGCTTTATCTTGGGACGCAGATGGATGGTCATCTTGGTGCCCCGGTAAGTTTCCTCGTAGCCTCGTTGCGTGCCGGATCCTTTAACCTCGGTCACGGTCATCCCGTTTACGCCCAGCTTATCCAACGCGTCGCGAACATCCTCCATCTTTATGTGTCTGAAGATCGCTTCAACTTTTTTCATGTCAGCTCTCCCCCTTTCAAGCCATTAACTTTCTCTGCCGAATAACCCGTACCCGGCACAATCGAGAATTCAGGATAAGCCAGCGCGCCGATTTCAGTCATATCCAAGCCTTCAAGCTCCTCTTCCGGTTTCACTCGGAGCCGCATGAACCTGTTCAGCACCTTGAAGAAGATGAACGAGGCGCCGAACGCCCAAGCGACCACGACCACCATGCTTATCAGCTGGGCAATGAGCTGCCCCGGATCGCCGAAGAACAAGCCTGTTACGCCTTTGGCCGCGGTTGCGCCAACACCGTTCCAGCCTATCCCATATGTACCGTCTGCGAACAAGCCAAGCGCGAGTAGACCCCAAAGCCCGTTAACGCCGTGCACCGAAACCGCGCCAACCGGATCGTCAACCTTCAGTTTCCTTTCCACGAATAGAACGCTGACTACCACCAGAATACCGCCGACTGCGCCAATTATGATGGCAGCCCAGCCCTCAACGAAAGCCGAAGGCGCGGTAATGGCAACCAGCCCGGCTAAAATACCGTTGGCAGTCATCGAGCCGTCAGGCTTACCGAATTTCAACCACATAAATAACATCGCCGCGAATCCGCCGGCTACACCGGATAACATAGTATTGACGGCCACCACGGCAATTCTGAGATCGGTACCCGCCAGGGTGCTCCCGGGATTGAAACCGAACCAACCGAAAATCAGGACGATCGTGCCGATAAAAGCCATCGGCAGATGGTGGCCCGGAATCGCGTTAGGCGTCCCATCCTTATTGTATTTACCGATCCTTGGGCCGAGAGCGAGCGCGCCGGCCAGCGCGCAGAAACCGCCAACCGCGTGGACGACGCCGGAACCGGCAAAATCAACCGCACCGTGCCCCAGACTTAGATTTCTTCCCAAAGCGGCCAGCCAACCGCCGCCCCAGACCCAGTTACCGTACAACGGATAAAGTATCATGGAAATGAAAAACCCGTAGATAATGAATGGTTTAAAGCGGAACCTCTCCGCCATAGCGCCTGTCGGAATCGTGGCCGCCGTGTCCATGAACACTACCTGGAAAAGGAAATAGGCATAAGCGACGACCGAATATGTTCCGCCTGTCACCAGGAAGAATCCTTTGTAGCCGAATATGCCCCAACCTTTTATTATCTCAAACAGTCCATTCAATTCAGCGCCGCCGCCCAGCGAAGGGACGCCGCCCACACCGCCGAACATCAAGGCAAAGCCGACCATAAAGAACCCTAAGCAACCGACAACGAAAATCACCAGGTTCATCATCATCGTATGCAGGGCGTTCTTTGCCCTGGTAAAGCCCGTTTCCACCATCGCGAAGCCAGCCTGCATGAAGAACACCAGAAAGCCCGCCACCAGCGTCCAAACGAAGTTAATCGCGATGGAGTTACGACCGATGGCTTCTTTAAGCGCTTGCCCGGAATAAACGAGATCGTATACCGCCTTACCGTCCGTACCGGCACCTGTCTGGTCGGCCGCCAGGGCGATGCCTGTCATCATAATGAACATGATTACGGTCAGGACCGCGGTATATATTACTCGTACGTTCAATTTCTTACCTAACATAATCTTCCTCCTTTCTTTGTTGTCGTTATCAATTCCCGGACCGTCAATCATTACAGCACCCCCCTTTTTTTTCAGGTCCGCCCATGAATCTTGTACATATTCACAAGATAGACGCTCGGCGTGTAAGTTTCATCAGCCTTTTTGATAAACATGGGTCTCGTTATTTTATCCATTTGTATAATGCTCCTGAACGCCGTTGGGCAATAATATTTAATGTGAGGTGAGCGAGATGGGTACGGGAACGGTCTTTTTTAGTCTTTTTATAATCGTTATCGCGGCGGCCGCGGCTGGCGAACTGATGGCCCGGCTTAGACAACCCGCGATTATCGGTGAACTAGCGGTCGGCATCCTTCTCGGCCCATCTTTGCTTGGCCTTATAAAACCGTCGGAAACACTGACCTCAATAGCCGCAATCGGGGCGGTCGTACTGATGATGTTGGTGGGTTTAGAGACACGCATTGACGATCTTAAACGTATCGGGGGAGCGGCTTCATCCGTCGCGATTCTAGGGGTTGTCCTGCCGCTGTCGTTCGGTTTCTTGTACTTTTACTATCTGGGATTCGGCTTGAACGAATCCGCGTTCGTCGGCGCCGCCTTGGTGGCAACCAGCGTCGGAATCACGGCGCGTGTCCTGTCGGACATGGGAGTAATAAATGAGATCGCCGGTCGGATTATCCTGGCGGCGGCGGTTATCGATGATATTTTAGGCTTGATGGTCCTGGCGATCGTCAGGGGTTTTTCCTCCGGTCACGGTAATCCAATCAGTCTGGCCTTGCTTGGCGCCGGCATGCTGGCTTTTTTGGCAATCTTCATGATTTTCGGCACCCGAGCCGCCCGCAAGCATTCCGCTTGGGTTGAAAAACTTGCCGCCGGGGAAGCGCCGTTCATTGTCGCTCTGGCCGTAATGCTCGGGTTCGCCGCTGGCGCCGATCGTTTCGGTTTAGCCGCTATCATAGGCTCGTTTCTGGCAGGCGTTTTTCTAGGCGAGACGATACACAGTGACGAGCTGGTAAAACGGATGCGCCCGATCAGCCACATGTTGACGCCCGTGTTTTTTGTTCTTATGGGCACTTATGTCGACGCGAGCTTCCTTGGTAAGCCGCATATCTTATCGACCATCGGCATCCTATTTATGCTGGCTATCCTTGGCAAAATCATCGCGGGGGCTTTAGGCACGATCCGTCACGGCAAACGCGTCATGTTGCAGACAGGTTTGGGAATGGTTCCCCGGGGCGAGGTAGGATTGATTATCGGATTGATGGGGCTATCTATGCATGTGATTAGTCCGAGCGTGTACACGATGATCGTGGCGGTCTCGGTTTTGACCACGCTCGTGACCCCGTTCTTCTTAAAAGCCGCGTTCCGGCCGCGCTTAAGTGACGCTGTCGGGATTCAAGCCACCGAGCAACCGCATAGCCTTTAGGCCCAAGCTCAGCCTTTCTAAGTCTTCAGACTTGTCAACGTTCAGGCCTGATATCCCGGCTATCCGCTCCAGTCTGTACCTAACAGTATGTCGATGAGCATACAGCTCTTCGGCTGTAGCGTTCAGGTTACGGTCGTTTCGCAGGAAACATTCCAGCGTCGCGACCAGATCGCTCTTATGTTGTCTGTCGTAGGCAACCAGGGGAGCGACGGATTCGGAGTACAGCAGCTGCAGCTCTGCCGGTTCTTGTTCGTAAGCGCGTAAGAGCAACTTGTATGTTCCAACATCGTCAAACATGGTGATGCTATCAACGCGGCCCAGCGTCCGACCGATACTTAAGGCCGTCCTCGCTTCTTCTAAGGTATCAATCATCTGTTCCGGGCTGGGGTAAAAACGACCCAAGCCGACCGAAATAGTCACATCTTTGAACCGTGCGGAGAAGCTGTTTTTTATCTCTTCCGCCAACCGTACAGAATCCTGTCTAATGTCGACTTCGGCCCGACCTTCGGGGGGCGTTAAAAAGATTATTACGTTATCGCTTTTCAAGCTGATCAGACTGTTGCGGCTATATGAGCGGACCACCCAGGTGGCGGCGTTCAGAATCTCTCTTTTAAGCTTCTGAACGGCTTGCTCGTCGAGATTGTTCTTGCTTATGGCGGCGCTAAGGGAATCTACATCCGTATACATCGCCAGGCTTCCGGCCGACAGATCGGCACCTAAAAAACTAGCCCGCCTCACCAGCTCGTCCGCCTTGAACTGTCCGGCCAGCAAGTCGTCGATCAGGTCGCCTTTCATGCGGATTTCCACTTCGGTCTTGATCATGCTGTCGTATATGTCGCGAACAAGGTCCGTCCAGCGGACATCCTGAGGAACCTCAATCAAAGGAAAATCGGCTTCTTTGGCGGTCTTGACGATATCCTGGTTCAGATTTTTAACGAAACGGCCCGGTTTAATGAGAAGAGCCGCCGCGGGGCTGTCAACAATCTTGCGGACAAATTCAAGTTGGGCTTGGGGGTCTTCGCTTACGGCGTAGAGGGTGGTTAAGACTGCCTCCCCGCCTTTTAGCCAGTCCGCTATGTCCGGCACTTCGCCCACGGTAACCGACGATACCGGCCGGTAGAGGCCTTTCTTACCAGCGATAACCTTAGCGCCTTTAAGAAAATCGCTCTTTAGAATCTCGGCGACGGTTATTTCCATGTGATACTCCTATTATACAAATGTACAAGAGGAGTATAGCACGTCAGCCTATAGAATGCCGATCATATACGCGCCCGGTCCGACATACGTTCCGATGACCGACCCGACCTGACCGCGTTCGACTGAATCGTACTTTACGCCGGCCGCGTCAACAGCCGCTTGCGCCAAATCCAGGACTTCCGGATTATCCGTGTAGGCTAGAATAAGTTTGCTCTTATAATCGGCCGGCCGCTTGTCACTTTCCCCCTTGACCAGGTTGGCAATCTCAGTCATGGCTTTCTTGGCGCCGGAGGCCTTGCCTTTCGCATTAACCGCGCCGTCCTCTAATGTAAGAAGCGGTTTAACGGATAAGAGGGTGCCTAGCAAAGCCGATGCCTTGCCGATCCGGCCGCCCAGTTCAAGATACTTAAGAGTCTTTACGGTAAAATACATTCGCCCCCATTCCTTGCAGCGATTCGCCACGGCGACCAGCTCGTCCGCGTCCGCGCCTGCGTCTCTCGCTGCCACCAGCTCTTTGACAAATGATCCCATTAACAGGGCCGTGTTTTCGCTGTCTATCAGGGTGACCGGGACTGTTTTGAAAATCCCGGTCGCGCCCTTGGCCGATTGCAGCGTGCCCGAAAGTTTTGCCGATATATGAATGCTGACAATATGGTCGACGCCCTTGGTCGCCAAATCATTATAGGTCTCGACAAAATCACCGGCAGGCGGTTGGCTTGTTTTCGGCAGAATCCCCGCGGCCACTGACGCTTCCATGGTCGGATAGAACCTGTCCGGCGGCATATCTGTCCAGTCCTTGTAGACTTCGTCGCCGAAATGTACAGTCAACGGAACCATAACTACGTCGTTCTTTGTGTAGTACTCGAGTGGTAGATCAGCCGTGCTGTCCGTAACTATCCCGATTCTCATATATGACTCCTCTTGTTCTTGCTATCTTTTAGGTTAAGTGACAAAAGTGATTTAAGTGATGATAGTGATTCTTGTTCACTTCCATCACCAGCATCACGTTACTCACCTCTAAATGATGCCTATGGCGAGCGTTCCGGGGCCGAGATGCGACCCAACCACCGCTCCGATCCAACCGGTTAGTTTCTCCGAATAAGGCAACCCGGCTACGTCGACCAAATGCTCCATATAAGCCAGCGTATCAAGACAGTCGGCGTGAGCCATAACCAAAGCCGGAGGCTCCCCGACCGGTAGTTTTTCTATCTCTTCTTGCGCGAACGCGACCATATCCCTGATCGCCGATTTGGTACCCTTCCCCTTCGCTTTCGGCGTCGGTATACCGCCGTCGGTCAGCGTAAGAATCGGCTTGATGCTAAGCAATTGGCCTAAGAACGCCTGAGCTTTGCCGATCCGGCCGCCTTTTTCCAGATACTTCATGGTGTCGACGCTAAAAAAGAGCTTGGCGCGTCGCTTACTGTCATCGATCATATTCAAGATTTCATCCAAGCTCTTCCCGGCCCTTCTGGCAGCGTCGATCCTTTTTACGACCACCCATAATAGTAGCGATATGACCTCGCTGTCGATAACCGTAACCGGTATTTCATCCTTGACCATCACGGCGGCCGCTTCCGCGCTGTGAACTGTTCCGGAAAGTTTCGAGGTTAAGTGGATAGAGATGATATGATCGTAGTCTTTGGCGAGAGCGTGATACGCGTCCACGAAATCTTGAACGGACGGCTGCGAAGTCTGCGGCAGAATATTGGACGACCGCATCCTCTTATAGAATTCAGCGGGCTCAACATCGATCCAATCGCGTTTTACCTCGTCTCCGAATCTGACGACCAACGGTACCATCGTCACGTCGATTTGCTTATACTCTTCGGGCGTCCTATCCGTCGTACTGTCAGTCACGATTCCGATTCGCATCGCTACTCTACCCCCATGATCAGCGGATATAGCGGTTGACCGCCTTCGTAAACATGAACTTCGACGTCCGGATAGTCCTTTTCTATTTTTGCGGCGACGGCCGCGGCCGCCTCTTCGTCAAAGTTCTCTCCTCTAATGAGAGATACTATTTCGCTATCCTTATCGATCAGCGCTTTCAGGAGCTTAAGGGCCGTTTCTCCGATTGTTCTGCCGCCCGCGACAAGGTCGCCGCTAGCGATGCCGATGATGTCGCCCTTCTTTATCTTTTGCTTATTGGCGTTGGAGTCGCGGCTGGCCCAAGTTATTTCAGCGGTCTTGACCGCCGCCGCCGCGCCCGTCATAGCGGCCGCCACGGTTTCGGGGTCCCGGTTCTCGTCATATTGCAGTAGGCCGGCAAAAGCCTCTGTAACCGCTTTGGTGGGAATAACAAATACGCGCTTATCCGTCAGTTTCTCCGCTTGCCGTGCGGTAAGGATTATGTTCTTATTATTCGGAAGAATGATCACGCTGTCCGCCCGAAGTTGCTCAACCGCCCGGACAAGATCCTCGGTTGAAGGATTCATCGTCTGACCGCCGTCGACGACTGCCTCCACGCCTAAGCTGCGGAGAATCTTCTTTATCCCCTCTCCCGACGCAACCGCTACGACGCCCAACGGTTTTTGTTTGACGGGACTCTCGTCCTCCCTGCCGGCGGCTTTGGCCTCACTTTGTTCCCGCATATTGTCGATTTTAAGACCGGTTAACTCGCCTCTGACGGCAGCCGCGGTCAAGACGCGTCCCGGTTGATTGGTGTGAATATGAGTTTTAGTGATACCGTTCTCGCCGACAACTAGTAAACTGCCGCCCAGTCCGTCGAGCTCGGCGCGAAATTCATTCAGGTTGAAATCCTCGCTCTTCACGACAAACTCCGTGCAATATGTATATTCCAGATCGATTTCTTCTTCCTCGAACGCTGCGGCGGCAGGTGTCTTCACATAGTCCACCGGGGGTTCAAGCCAAACCCTATCTCCTGTCAGCGTCGCTAAAGTACTCTCCGCCATAATGACCAGGCCTTTCCCGCCGGCGTCAACAACGCCTGCTTCCTTTAGCGTAGGTAGCAGATCGGGCGTCCGTTCAAGCGACGCTTTCCCCTCGGCCAGCACCGACTCCAACACCTCGCGTATGCTCTCAGTCTTCCTGGCCATCCGGCGGGCTTCCCTGGCCATGTCCTTGACAACGGTTAGCATCGTGCCTTCGACCGGCTTCATAACAGCCTCGTAGGCAGTATCGCTGCCTCTGGTTAAGGCTTTCGCCAGGATCTTGGCGCTAACTTCCGGCTGATCGGCTATGACATCGCAGGCGCCGCGCAGGATCTGTGACAAGATGACTCCCGAATTGCCTCTGGCCCCTTTTAGCGATCCATCCTTAATCGATTTGGCATAGCCGGCGACGGTCTTGTCAGGAGCCGCGTTTACCTCAGCCATGACTGTCTGTAAGGTCAGATACATGTTGGTTCCGGTGTCGCCGTCAGGAACGGGGAAAACGTTAAGGGCGTTTATCTCATCCCGGTGTTCGTCTAACGCACTCAGCCAGCCGGCGGTAATGCCGTATACGCCTGACGCCCCGATATGGCTTTTGTCGTCAGATTTTGATGTTTGAGATATGGACATTTACTTCCTTGATATTTAGACCGGTGTGTTTAGCGACGGTATAGGTTACCTGTTCGGCGAGGTTGCGAGAAATTTCCCGCATGTTGGTGCCATTCTCGACCACAATATATAAATCGATTTGCACGTCTTCGTCGTTTAAGGTGACTCTTATCCCGCGGCCCTGCCCGTCGAGTCTGAATAATCTGCGTAAGCGCGCGCCCCACGAAGGGTGGTCCATGCCAACGACTCCATAGCTTTGTGTCGCGGTATGACCGGCCAGTTCCGCGATGGCTTCTTCGCTAATCAGAATGCGGCCGTGTGGTTTTGCCTCTGACATTTTGCAGCTCCTCCCGGATAATGTGTCGGTGTCCAAGATTTTATCATAAGCTTGACCGGCTTGGGCGGCTGCCCGTATAATGAAGCACTGTGCTGTAATTAGTAGTTAGTCTTTAGTAGTTAGCTGTTGATAAGCGAGAGATTTTTCTAACAACCAACCTCTAATCACCAACTACCATTCAGGAGGAACACGTGTCACAAATATGCGAGCTCTGCGGGAAGAAACCCGTTTTCGGTAATAACGTAAGCCATAGCCATAAAAAAAGCCGCCGCCGCTGGACACCAAATATCCAGCAAGCGACGTTGATAGTAGACGGCAAGCCGAAAAAAATGAGCCTCTGCGCCAAGTGCATTAAGAAACAAGCTTCCGTTTAAGTTACCGCAGGTTGCTTTTGTCGGAAGGATTCGTATCCGCGCCGCCGGGGACCTCGTAATCAGCTTTTCTGATCCGCTATCTTGGAATCAATCTTTGATTTGACCTGGGCGAGGGTGGCGTCAACCTGAGCATCAAGAATTAGAAATTCCACGCAGGATTCCATCAAGTTATGAAAAGCGTCGAGACGCGCGCTTTTTGCCTGGCCGCCTGTTTCTCACGCTGCATCTGCGCCGAGGAGTAACTTCTATACCAGAGGCCGGCTCCGGCGATTAAGACGATTACTAGAATGACAGTGAATATGTCAAGATACGGATGTTCAATATGCTTGTCACCGATTTCCAACTGTCACATCCTTTTCTAGCGTATGTCCATCAATAGCCTAAGCAAGAACTTACGTCCCGTCATCGCTAAACAACCTTAACCCAAGATACACGCTGCCCACCAGGCAAGCAATCGCGAAAGCTACAATTAAGCCGGCCCCGATCGGGGAGTTCAGTTGAGCTAAGAGTTTCAAGTAAAGAGCACGGAAGACGCCCGTTAACGCGACGCTGAGGCCGATGGCGAAAGAGCAGTAGAGGGCTCCGCCGATGGCCGTATATATTACGAATTTCTTGATATCCAATTTCATGGCTCCCGCGGGTACGGAGATCCACGTCCTGGCGGGACCGAATAACTGGGCGAACAAGATGCCGATATCACCGTACTTGCGGATAAATCTCCGCGCTTTGGTCTGTTGCTCCTTAACCTTCGGTCCGCCCTTATTCATAATCTTTCGTCCGAGGTCAGCGCTATAAAAACCTAGATAGTAGCTAACAATCGATCCCAAAGTCAGACCCAGCGTCGCAAAGAGTACCGCCTCTAGGTAAGTTGTTTTTCCGGAAAGGATAAGCGGACCCGCGGTCAGCTCAAGGACAACTGAAGCGGTTGGAATCCCCAAGCTCTCGGCAAACATGCCGATTGCCAGACCCAAGACCCCATATTTAAGCACCAGGTCGCCAAAGAAAGCGGTGATGCCGCGCAGGATGTCATTCATCGGCTTGATTATACAGCAAAGCATGCACCCACGCTTTGAAGGCGTCAGCGTGTTATCATGTCTGTGATGAATTGCCTTCAACTCACGAGACGCATAACGCTTACCCTAACGTTCTCCCTGTTCCTTATCCTTTTGATAGCCGGTCCGGCTCAGGGCGATATGGTTATGCTAAGTCCGGTGGTCGACACTTACGTCGATAGCGACAATCCCACTTCGGCATATGGCCAAGACGTCTTTTTGATAAGTCGGTTTGACGCTAGATCGGACCGCCTGAGCCAGCCTTTCCTTAAATTCGACTTATCGTTGATTCCCTCGGGCTCGACCATTAATGAAGCGACGCTGAAACTTTATCTGAAGGATATGACCGGCAGAAACTCTGTAGAGATCGAAGCTTTTAGGGCTACCAGCGACTGGGACGAGGCGGCGCTTACGTGGAATAACCGGCCGACCGGTCCGGGACTTGAGAAGACCGCGACCATTAGCGACAACAGGGGCAACAAGAACGTTGATATGACGGCCTTCGTGTCCGGTTGGCTAGCGAACACCTTCCCTAATTATGGGGTCTTTCTCGACTATAAGGGTAAGGCTACCTATAGCGCGGTCTTCAACAGCCGCGAAGCTCCTAAGAACCAGCCTTACCTGGTCGTTTACTACAATCCGCCGGCCAGCGGATCCGGGACTCCCTCCGTAGGATTGTCAATAGCCGAAGGGAAAGCACCCGCCATCATGGAAGTCAACGTGTCCGATATTAAAAATAGTTCCGTGACAATCACCTGGATGACGGATATGAAAGCCGACAGCAAGGTTAAGTTCGGCCGTACCGCCGCCTACGATTACGAAACACGAACCAACAAGGACGTAACCGCGCATTCGATCACTTTACGGGGGCTGTCTCCGGGAACCGTTTACCATTACCGTGTGTTCAGCAAGAGTCCGGCCGATCTGGAGGCAAGTTCAGCTGATCTGGAATTTAAGACAAGCGGCCAGCCGGCCGCCAGCACGATCCTGCCGTCAACCCCGTTCGGCTGGTTGAAACTGATAGGAATCATCGCCGGCGCGATTTCATTGTTCCTTCTGGTGATTGTAAGCGCGGCGGAACTTCAGCACTGGCGCTATTCGCGCTCCTCTTAACCTTTCGCTTTCTTCAACGGCTGTTTGCGACGGCTGTCGCTTACGTGGCGCAAAGCCATAACCGGGTGCCTATAGACCATTTTGGGACCCGAATAACGCATTACAGTCCTGATTGATTCACGCATGTCCGGCTTATGGCAATGAACACGACAGTTGCCGCAGGTCGTCTTGCCTTCCTGGAAGGGACATTTCTCTAAACGGCGCAAGGCGTAGTCGTTAAGCTCACGGCATTCGCCGCACAAATCGACCGTCGCTCCGTGGTGATCACGGCAGTATATTTCTATCATTGCCGTAACGGTCTTCGCTTCTCGATCTATTCTCGGGTGTTTTGTCATGGGAATCTCGGAATGTTTTATGGTGGGCGCTAGAGGATTTGAACCTCCGGCCTCTTCCGTGTGAAGGAAGCGCTCTCCCACTGAGCTAAGCGCCCGCATATATGATTCTTATTATATCTTTCGTATCGAGGCTACCGCCTCGAGATTTGAACTCCGCCAGAGGCGGATCGGCCTGGCCAGGCGTTGGCCGGCTACGGCCTCTTCCGTGTGAAAGAAGCGCTCTCCCACTGAGCTAAGCGAGCCTATCGACTTTAATACCTAATAGTAAACGGAAGCACCGGACGGGACAAGCCCGCCCGGTGCATTTTTCCGTACAAATCAGATTACTTGACGGCTGCCTCAAACACCGGCAAGTTGGTGCGGCAAAGATCAATCATTCTGGCCGCGTATTCCGGGTTGTGGAAACCGTTGGAGCTGTCTTGGGCGACAATATCATACCCAAGAACCAACAAGTCATAAGGCTTTTTGATATTATCCTTGACCTTTTTCTTGCCGTTATTCGACAGCTCCTTGTACTTTGCCTTCGCCGCATCTACGCGCGGTTTCAGCTCGTCCAGCGCGGCCTTGGTCGGCGCTTGAAGCTCGGCGATCTTAGCCGCCGCGACATCCGTTGTCCAGGCGTTGTGGCATTTCACGCAGCCTTCCGGTTTAGGCATAAAATCGTGACCGGTTTTGGCCGGCTGCTCCTCGCTGACATATGGCTGTTGAATCATATGACAGTTCGGACAGGCGATCGCGTTAAGCACATGCTTCGACACCGGAGGCCCGAAGACGCCGCTCCCGGGGATAACCTTCCCCAGATACATCTCCTTTGTCGGGTGATGAACCGCGTCGCCGACTTTAAGGTTCTCGGCCTGGTGGCAGCTCTGGCACAACTCCTCTTTTGGTAGACGTGTCCGCGTGGAGTGGCCGTCGTGACAGGCCGGGCACGTCAACGTTTCTTTCGCCGTTTTTAGCGTCGGCTTCTTGTCTTCCGGCGCCAGGATGTAGTCGGCTGAATGGCACAGCAAGCATTCGTTTTTCACAACGCCCGGCGTCTTTTTGTCCATGTCAACCAACGTCTTCAGCGCGGCGGCGTGTTTCGTGCTCTTCCATTCCGCATCGCTGAAAGTGTTGTGATGGCTTCCGCTGTGACACTCGCCGCACATCTTGGCTGCCAGTGACGCCTTGGGCACATTGTTAGCCTTTGGCTGCTGGATGTGCTTCTCGCCTTTGCCGTGGCAGTTCTCGCACTGCACGCTGCCCAGTTTCGGTGTCTTCTCCAGGCTGACGAAACCTTTCTTCTTGTATCCAACCGTGTGACACCCCAAACACCTGTCGTTGGCGATATTCTTCGGCTGAAGGGTCTGCATAGCCTCGGCGTGCCGCGACTCCTCTTCCCAGCGCATGAACGTTCTTTCGTGGCACTTCTTACACACGTCGACGCCTGCCCAACCGTCGGCAACCGTTTTCGGCAGCGACTTTTTGTCCAGTACAACATGAGCCATCTGCAAGTGGCAGTCCTGGCACGTGGTTCCCGGTTTCATGTAGTAGTTGTAGTGCTTGGCCGCCGTCTCTTGTTCCGACGCCGTTTTGTAGGCGAAGTGGCACATCAGACACCTTTCCGTGGGGACGTCCGCTTTCTTTGTCCGCTCGCCCGCTATAAGGTAAGCCGCCCCCCGGATGTGAGTTCCCACCCGCGCCAAAAAACCGCTGTCGGAATGGCAGTCCATGCAGATCACGTTCTTCTTCCCCATCGGCGTCGTCCGCCACGAATCGACGATAGTCTTTTCGTCGTGACAGATACCGCAGGTCACCGGCTGCTCAAGCGCTACAAACGATACAACCATCAGCAGCAGAACTACTCCGGCCACAGCCAGAGTTATTATTAAGGCTCTACTCATAAAATCACCCCCTTTACCTATTACCTAGTTTGAGCCCGGTAAAACAAAAGACCCGAAACCATTAAACTGGTATTCAGGTCTAAACTTTTTTTCGTCACCCACCCCCAAGACTTCGTTTGACTTGGCACTGGTGCGAAATAGCTATGTAATAATTTGTTGTTCTTATTATACCAAACGTTTAACCGAACTTAAACATCACGCCGAAGCCGCCGCGCGGATATTCCCACTCGATGTTGTTGAACTCGTCGCACGCCACCCGGCAGGTGCCGCATTCCAGACAATCGATATAGGCTACTTCGACATGATCGTCTTCCCAGACATAGACATTCGCCGGGCAGATGGAAAGGCATTGTTTCGTCTCGCAATCCTTGCACTTGGCCGGGTCTTTTATCTTAAGGTGCGCGTGTTCCTCGTCGACTATGTAGCGGTCCAGAAATAGTTTATCTTCGAGTTTCATCTAATCGCCCTCCAAGCGCGCCACATGTCTTTGCCAATGGCGGTGTATGACTTCTTTTTCTTCATTTCCCTGAGGAGAGCGCGAGCCGTCTCGCCTCTAGGTCGGCCGCTGGCTTTCAGCAAACCTCCCAGAAATTCGTTGGCCAGCTGCGGATACAGATTCATCATGTCAGGATTGTCGTGAAGGAAGCCCGTGAAATCCTTGAACTGCCTCATGTCCTTCATAACGTAGCTGTTCTCCAAGGCGCTTTGATATCTATACAATCCGTTGTAACTGAAATCGCCCTTTTCCTTAGCCGAGACAACCGCTTCTCCGGCCAACCGGCCGGTCGTCATGGCCAGGTTAACGCCTTCGCCGGTCAACAGGTTGGAGACCATAGCGGCGTCTCCGGCAATCAAAAGGCCGTCGTGGACCAGCTGGGGAACCGATTTCAGACCTTGCTCTGGCACCATGTGGGCGGTGTACTCGATCGTATGTCCGCCTTCAATGAGAGGAGCAATCATCGGATGCGCTTTTATCTCTTCCATCAAATCGTATTGTTTGTAGCCGTGCTTGGCCATATCTTGAACCATGGCGACCATACCGATCGAAATCGATTCCTTATTTGTATAAAGGAAGACTCCGCCCATCATTCCGCTGGTTAAACCAAGGATCCGCATGGCGATGCCTTCGTTATTCGTTAAATTGAACCGGTTCTCGATAACTTCTTTCGGTAATTTGATAAGCTCCTTGACGCCGACGCCGACCTCGTGAGATTTCCATTCTTTATGTATGCCGGCATCCCTGGTTAAGAGTGAGTTCACACCTTCGGCGACAATAACGCAGTCGGCCAAGACGTCTCCGTCTTCGCGGCCGGTGCGAACGCCGACGCATTTACCATTCTCCATTATCAGGCCCTCGACCAGCGTCTCGCAGACCAATAGAGCGCCCGCGGCAACAGCTTGGTCGGCAAACCACTTGTCGAACTTGGCCCTCATAATAGTCGCGGCGTTATATGGCGGTTGGCTAAAAGCCTTCTCACGATGGGCGATGGTGGTTGCGGAATCATCCGATACCAGATAGTATCTTTCCTCGATAACCACCCTTTCGATGGGAGCCGAATCCCAGAAGTCCGGGATCACTTCAGCCAGGTCGTGACAGAACAAAACGCCGCCGAACATGTTCTTGGTTCCGGGCTGCTCGCCGCGCTCGAAGATAATGACTCTCAAGCCCGCTTTGGCAGCGATGTATGCGGCCATTGTTCCAGCCGGCCCGGCGCCGACAACGATTAAATCAAATCTCTCTTTCATCTACTTCGCCCCCTTGCGCCGTTTCTTAATCTCTGCGGTCAAGGCCGGCAACACTTCGTACAGGTCGGCCACAACCGCATAGTCCGCCGTCTTGAAGATCGGCGCCTCAGGGTCCTTGTTGATAGCAATGATCATATCCGAGCCTTCCATAGCGACCAGGTGATGCACCGCTCCGGAGATTCCGGCCGCGATGTAGACTTTGGGCCGAACGGTGTGGCCGGACATGCCGACTTGATGGGCGTAAGGCATCCAGCCTGCGTCAATTGGCGGACGGCTGGAACCGACAGTTCCACCCAGGGCTTCGGCCACGTCTCTGACAGTCTCAAAGCCTTCCGGACTACCCAAGCCGCGGCCGCCCGACACTATATATTCAGCGTCTTCGATATTAACTGACATGCCTTCGTCTGGAATAAACTCCAAACGGCGCGTCTTGACGTCCTCTTCCTTCAAGCCTAAGCTCTCCTCAACGACCTCGCCCGTGCGCTTTGTATCGCGTTCAGGCACCGGCAGCAGCCGCGGGCGGACGCTCGACATCTGCGGCCTAGCCGTCGCGCAGAAAATGGTCGCCATGATGTTCCCGCCGAAAGCCGGCCTGGTCTGATGAAGCAGTTTCGTCTCCGGGTCGATTTCCAGGACCGTGCAGTCCGCCGTCAAACCCGCGGACAATTGGGTCGCCACCGCCCCCGACAGGTCGCGGCCAAGCGTAGTCGCGGCCATAAGAAAGACATCGGGTTTGTGTTTCTTGGCCAGCTCCGAGATTCCATGGGCATACGGCTCCGTCCTGTAGTAAGCCAAAACCGGATCATCGATAACGTAGACCTTGTCCGCACCGTAATAGAATGCCTCTGTTGCCAGGTTCTTAACGTTGTGGCCGACCAGGACGCCGCATAGTTCGCCGCCCAGGTCGTCGGCCAGCTCCCGGCCTTTGCCGATAAGTTCCCAGCTAACGCCGGCGATTTGGTTATCATTCTGTTCGATTAATGTCCAAACGGCGGGTTTGCTCATGGCAACAACCCCGCTTCCTCAATCTTGTCGACCAGGAACTTAGCAATCGCAGCCGGTTCTTTGATTTCATCGGTTACCATCACGGTGTCTACCTCTTTCGGCTGCGGCGGGAAAATCTTCTTGACCTGAGTCGGGCTGCCTTTCAGGCCGCATTGGGACACGTCTAGATCGAACAATTCCGTCGTCCAAACGGGGACTTCGTATCTGATCGAATCAACCAACCTTGGCAGCGCGGCGTAACGAACCTCGTTCGCTTCTTTCATAACGGTTAACAGCGCCGGCAGGTCGGCTTCGACAACCTCAACGCCTTTCTCCAGGCGGCGCTCGACGACAATCTTTTTCTTCTTGTCGTCAACTTCTCTGACACCCACGACGTAGGTCATAACGGCATAACCCATCCGGCAGGCAATGCCGGGGCCGACTTGGGCGGTGTCGCCGTCAATCGCCATCTTGCCCGTGAAAACGATGTCGACGTGCTCTTTCTTGTCAATCGCTCTGATCGCTTGCGAAAGGATATAAGACGTCGCCAGCGTGTCTGAGCCCGCGAAAGCCCTATCCGAAAGGAGAACGCCTTCGTCGGCTCCCAGAGAAACGGCCCGTTTTATCACGTCAGCCGCTTGGTCAGGACCCATACTAATAATGGTGATTTTCGCTCCGTACTTGTCCTTGATCTGAAGCGCCATTTCCAACGCATGCATATCATACGGATTGGCAATCGACGGGATGCCGGCCCTGATAAGCGTCCCTTTTATTGGATCGACCTTGACTTCTTGCGTGTCAGGTACTTGTTTTACACAAACAACAATATGCAAAATGCCTCCTTTCTTGATAAAGAAAACATTGTAGCAAAGATTACATAGTTAGACAATAACTCTTGGTGATTTCCTGGAATTAATTGCTTCCGTTGTTGTTGCCGGTAATCTCAAAATACAATGAGGTCTTACCATTCGTGTAAGTTACTCTAATTACGACGCGCCTTTTACCATCTTTCTTGTAGAACTCCATAAAATCCTTGTTCGACGCCAACCTGCGCCAATCGTTCTTGGCCATCTCCGTTTCGTAGAAGTTCCTGGCCGTCGATTGCGCGCCAAGAGGCAACATGTATTTGAAAGTCACGCGGCCTCCGTTAGCCTCGCTCTCGGCCAAAACCGCGCCGTTATATAACGGGATATCCTGAGGCAGACTCTTTCCGGAGAGTTTCTGGCCTGAGCTCCAGGGAACTTTCTCTGGAAAATAATTGGCGAGCTGATAAAGGCCGTAAACGGACCCGATCGAAAAGACAACGATAAACACTACTGCAATGAGGAAGTTCATAAAACTTTTGTGGGCCTGGCCGTGACCGTTATCCGGCTCCATATCCATAGGATGCTTTTCTTCCGCCAAATCTCCTCCGAAATATTCGTTAAGCCCGACTTCGCTATGCCTGGTGTCGCTTACGCTCCGCCATTGAGCTACGACGGGCAGCCTACGCTTCTTTTACTTTAGTGGCCTGCCGGCCGTAGCGCCCTTAAGGACGGAGGCCTTCAGGCCGGAGTCCAACCGCGTAGGCTGGTGGGCCCAGCAGGACTCGAACCTGCGACACGCGGATTATGAGTCCGCTGCTCTAACCAACTGAGCTATGGGCCCGTATTCAGTTTTTGGCCTGCTGCTCTAACCTCCGCTTGAGGCGGACCAGCCTATAGAAACGCTGGCTGGAACTGGGCTATGGACCCAAATATTCTTGCCAAATTCTCAGACTCTCTCTTGGGAACTTATCAATCAGTTCCCCTCTTAGTCTTCGACCCTGGCCTGTCTTAAAGTATGTTTCTCTTTTCCTAGCGTCTTTTCGATTCTGATACGTCTCAAAGAATACAATGTCGAAGGGTCCGTGACCTCGGAGCGACTTCGTCGTTTCTAAGCGATGCTCCTTGAGTCTTCTCGCTAGATCCGCGGTCTCCCCTACATAGTGCTTTCCATTCTTTCTACTTTTAAGTACGTATACATAATGGCTTATGGTTGCTCTAACCTCCGCCAGAGGCGGACCAGCCCGTCCAGCGTTGGCTGGAACTGAGCTATGGGCCCCTGAGTATCTATCAGTTTAGCAGACCTGGTCAGACATTCGCCAGTGAGTGATAGACCTCTAATGTTTGGGCTGCGTTGGCCGGCCAGGTAAAACGCTCGACTTGCTTCAGCCCCTTTGAAATCAATGTATCGCGGAGCGTTTTGTCCCCCATGATTTGCTCTATCGCCGCCGCAATCGCGCTCGGATCGAGAGGATCGACGAGTAAAGCCGCGTCGCCTGCGGCCTCCGGCATGGCGCTCAAGTTGGAGGTAATGACCGGTGTCCCGCAAGCCATGGCTTCCAGAATAGGTAGGCCGAATCCTTCGTAGAGCGACGGGAGAAGTAAAGCGGTCGCCTGATTATAAAGGATGCGCAAATCGTCGCCGGGCGCGTACTTGATCTCTATTACTTCGTCGCACAATAAGCGCTTGGCTAGTTCGGCCTTAAGATCGAATCCCCAAAATGACCTACCGATCAGGACTAGCTTTGGCCGAATTCCGGTCTTCTTTAACAGTGAGACAGCATCAAGCATGCCGGCAATGTTGCGGTTCTTGGTCATTCCGCCGACGTGTAACAAAAACGGTGGCTCCAGACTATGCGACAACATGACAGCTTTGCTTTTTTCAGCGTCTTCAGCCTGGTTCAAAATCCGGTAGAACGGGTTGGGGGCTGGGTAAATGACGGAAATTTTGTCCTCGTTGACGCCGTAGAATTTAATCAGGTCTTGCTTAGTAGTTTTAGAGATGGCGATGATGCGGTCGGCATTTCTCGCCGCGTATTTATACAACCGCCTCATCTTGAACCTGTCACCTGACGGCGCGAATTCAGGATGCGCTTCGAAGAATAGATCGCAGACCGTTACAGCTGTCGGGCAGGGGCGGACAAACGGGATGGTCGACGTCATTGAGTGGAACACGTCGATACGGTCGCGGCGAAGCGCCGCCGGGAGACGAATCTGCTTCCAGACTTGCCTGCTTCCAGGCAGAACCCTTGTATGAAATCCACCGCCCGTAACAAGGCCGGGATTTGACGGGCCGTCTCCTTCAAAAACATCCAGGTACTGAAAGAAATCGTCCCCGCTCTCGATTTCGGCTAGAGCGCGGCATAGAAACATTGTAAGCGTAGAGATTCCGCTTTCGCGTCGCAGTGCATCCCTGGCGTCCAGTCCGATTCTCATATCAACCCCTTGCTGTCACATAATATATTAGCCTACATAGGTCGTAACAACGAGAGTTGACAATTCTGGGTTGAAATGCCAGCATTTGTATGGAAGAAAAGGACCCTATAGCAGCGAGGAGTGGCCTCTATGGAGTATAAGGGATTTCAACGTACGATGGCGTTCTTCGGCATCCTACTTATCCTGATTAGCACGGCTTTAGTTGCGGTCAGTACACGCAACCTTCAGGAGATAGTCGGCCAGCTTCTGTTCTTCTTAATCTTGTTCGGAGCGCTATGGTATGGCAAACGCGGCGGAATCATAACCGCCATCCTGTCTACAGCCATCTATCTCTCGTTTCATTTCCCGATTTTTCTCTCCATGGGCTGGTCCAAAGGTCTTGAGGTTGTCGGCCCGCTAATCGTTGTCAGGGCAGCTATATATCTAGTGGCCGGAGCTTTGGGCGGCGAGATTTTCTTCCGCATAAAGCAGTTTATGATCGAAGCCGGCAGACAGGAATTCGTCGATCGCGAAACCAAGATTTTCAACAGCGTATACTTTGGAAACCTGGTTAACCTGGAGGCCAAGAAATTCGAGCGCTACAACACTATTTCATCCATTCTGGTCATCAAACTCGACCCCGACTCCATGATCGCTTATATGGAAGAGACGAAAACACCCGGCATGAAATATATCGCCGACGGGCTGGTCGGCAACGTCCGGCTGGTTGATGAGGTCGGCCGGATCGACAGGAACACCTTCGGCGTCATCTTGCCCTTTACGCCGCGACAGGGCGCGGAGGTCGTGGCCAAACGTCTGGCCTCCATTACCACCAGCCGCGTCGGCTACGATAACAGCGTAGACTTTGAGATTCTAAGTCTGCCCGCGGATAAAGACGGCTTTGACCAAATGGCGGCTAGACTAGCGACTGAGGCTTGAGCCCGGCCATGACGTACAGTTACTTCCGCAACCTGGCGCTGGTTTTCGGATTAGGGCTAACTTTAGGAACCACCCTTCTTATCTATCTTGGCTATGCCGATCCTGTCGAAGCCATGGGTCAAGCCCTTTTTGTTCTCGTTCTTGTTTTTGCCGTCCTTTACTTCCAAAAAGGCGGAGGTTGGGCGGCGCTGGCCGCGAGCATTATCTACCTCGGAGCGCTGCTGACTATCGGGCCAAAAACGGAGGCCGCCTATGTCTGGCCGGCAGCCATATTGCGGATAACGTTGTACGGGTTTACCGGATTGGCGGGCGGCGAGCTCTGCGCCCGCGTCAAAAAAACATTGGATGACATCTCCCATGCGGATCTTCTGGATCATGAGACCGGTCTCTTCACAAAGGAGTATTTCTTCAAACTGGTCGGCTCCAACATTGAGGTCTTTGAGCGGTACGATTCTCCCTTCAGCCTTCTGATTTTCAATTTCAGCCCTGCCGACCTGGCCAAGCTCTCTAAAACCGCCAGACAAGCCGCTTTAACGGCCATCGGCGATGAGCTGAAGGAGTCTATTCGTCCCAGCGACGAAGCCAGCCGGACGACGGAAGATTCCTTCGCGGTTCTGCTCGACCAGACGGCCGGCAAGAACGCCGATGCCGTTATTGCGCGCGTCAATAAAGTCCTGAAACGCGTTTTAGGAGACGACGCCATCATCAGCCACAAGCTCCTAACAACCCCGGACGACCTCGAAGAAATCCGCACCTACTCCGGAGCTAGGTAGCCTTAACCGGTCCACCTAGAAAAAGAAAGGGATAAGGAGAGTAATAAAACCCTGGAGGCCTGGCCTACTTTTTATTATGGGGCGAAATATCCATTTGGCGCTTTGGGTGATAGAATGTCACTTTGAAAAACTTAAAGAAGTCATCTCTCCCTAGAAGATTAAACTGCTTACCTTTACCTGCCGGCGTCCATATCGTTTTCAACTTCACTTTATGACCGCAAATATATGCTTCAACGGGATACTCAACGCCCTGTACAACACCACCCACACCTCCGCATTGTACTTTTGGCATTGGCGCAATTGAGACTCCTAAATCAAGAAGAATCTCTAGGTTAAAGAGTGATTTGTCAGCGCCTGAATCTACTAAAGCAACAGTCGGTGTTGGCGGATGAAACGGAATCCTCAACTCTACATCGACCAAAGGAAAGTATTTGGTTCCAGCGTAGGGATATGCAACTGGCTGATAGTCGACCAGCATTAGAAAAAGAACTGCGTAGCTTCTGAATCAGGGACTGCAAATATTCGCGGTTTCGCAACGTTCTTCTCTTTTGCTTTCTTCTTCACTTCTTGTATGCTATCGCCGCATGCTATTAGTTTATGATCGTCAAGGGCTACCCATTTTCCAGCACACTTGCCAAGTTCCGCGGCAAGCTTCTTCTCTTTATAAGTCATAATAGCCCTCCTTTCATATACATCGTCATCTACTAGTGTTTCATGAACACATGTTCTCTGTATTTGAATTCTAGCTCTCTCATCTTATAATTGCAAAGCTTGAGGGTCTCGCCTTTCCAAAAGAAATTACCAGTTTCCTATGGTTGTTATCGTCGAAGAGGGAATACAGCTAACTCCATAACTTTCGACTTTTCCTTTTGTTGACTTGTGAAAACCGCCTTCAATTTGTTTAAAGAAATCGTCATCATCCCTATTTACTTTAAAATTAATTATTCCTGCAACACAATCTGCAAGTTGGAGGCCCTCTAGCAAGTCAGCAAAAAGGAGGATATCGGGTTGAACCAAGAATTCCGTAACTTGCTCACGGAAGTTGCCGTGCTGACCGGCGGTCAACGTCGCTATTCTCGTACCGTCGACAAACACACCCTGAGCTGACCACTTAATTTCAAGGATTGGTGGCCCCGCTGCAAAAGCACTCTTAACCTTTCTGAAGTTTCTAAACACTTTAACAAGATCTAGCGCATCAACGCAGATACCGGCTGTGATACTATAACGACATCCTTTTGGGTCAGATGAATCAAGAAACAGCAATTTCATCTAAACAAACACCTCCAAAACACAAGTATGGGGCTAACCTACACCCAAGATGTCTTAGGCTCATTAAATGCGAGCATGCGAACATTCCGCGAATCGAGCGGAGAGCATACAGGAATGAGTCATCCTGGGGCGCCCCGCAAATCCGCCGCAGGAACTGACACGATGCTCACTTTACCGTCTAATTCTCGTGCATGGTGGATCAAGAACAAGGCCAGAGGCGAGGAAACGCTGGTGGGCCGCGAGCAGCATGCTCGTCTATATTGGTGTCGGCGGGGGGACTTGAACCCCCAAGCCCGTTGCCGGGCACTAGGCCCTCAACCTAGCGCGTCTGCCAATTCCGCCACGCCGACATTAGAAGGAGCCCAGAGCAAAGAGCTCAGAGCGTAGAGGCTTTATAGCCTGATAAGAAGAACAGTTGTGACCGCGAAGGTTAAGGCCAGCGCGATAGTGATTCTGTCCAGATTCTTCTGGATGATGCTGGTGCTGGAGAAGGTAGACGAGGCTCCTCCTCCGAACATATCAGACAGGCCTCCGCTTTTCCCGCTATGCAGCAGGATAAAGAAAATCAGGCCCAGGCTAACCGTAATATGGACGACCGTGACAGCGACTTTCACTAAAAACTCCTCCGGAAAACAAGCTGATTGAACAGGATTCAGTTTAGCATATGAGCGACTTCCCCGTCATCTCGGCCGGCGGCTTAAGACCGAGCAGATCGAGGATGGTCGGCGCGATGTCGGCCAGAACGCCACCATCTCGCAGCCGGTAGGACCGATCGGAGATCAGGATGAAAGGCACGGGGTTGTTGGTATGCGCGGTGACCGGCAAACCTGTGTCCGTCTCCGCGATTTTGTCAGCATTGCCGTGGTCGGCGGTTATTATTGTCACCCCGCCTTGCGCCTCGATTGCCGTCACCACCCGGCCCAAACATTTGTCAATAGTCTCAACAGCTTTGATGACAGCCTGCTTCACCGCCGTATGTCCGACCATGTCGGCATTGGCGTAATTCATTATGATTACGTCATATTCGTCCCTGTCAATCTCCTCAATCACCTTATCGGTAACTTCATAAGCGCTCATCTCGGGTTTTAGGTCATAGGTCGCGACTTTTGGCGACGGCACCAGTATCCGGTCCTCTCCGGACTCCGGCGCCTCCACCCCGCCATTAAAGAAGAATGTGACATGGGCGTATTTCTCTGTTTCCGCGATGTGAAGTTGTTTTAGACCCTGGGCGGACAGAATCTCCGCTATGGTGTTCTTTATCTCCGTCGTCGGGAACGCAATCGGGCCGGGGAACGTCGCGTCATACTCCGTCATGGTCGCGAAATACGTCGCCGGCGGTTTGGGTCCCCGGTCGAAACCGTCAAAGTCAGGCATCACAAAAGCCCTGGTGAGTTGCCTTCCCCTGTCCGGTCTGAAGTTGAAGAAAACGACCGCGTCGCCGTCGCGGACTATCGGCCGGCCTTCGTCGAAGAGATCGTCAACGACAACGGTAGGCTTGACGAACTCGTCGTAAACATCCGCGTCATAGCTGTTGCGGACCGCTTCTAACCCGGACGGCGCGGTTTCGCCAAGGCCTCTTACAATCGCGTCCCAAGCGAGCTTCGTTCGCTCCCAACGCTTATCGCGATCCATCGCATAGTAACGACCCGAGACGGTAGATACACGTCCAAGTCCTATTTCCTTAAGCTTCTTTTCCAGTTTTTCTACATATCCGAGACCGCTATCCGGCGGAACATCGCGTCCGTCCAGAAAGGCATGAATATAGACCTCGCTCAAGCCGGAACGTTTTGCCATTTCGACCAGTGCGTAGAGATGCTTCTCGTGGCTATGCACGCCGCCGTCGGACAACAACCCCATCAGGTGCAGCCGCCGCCCTGTCTTGGCCCCCTCCGCCATCGCTTGTTTAAGAACAGGATTATTGAAGAAGCTACCGTCCTCTATTGCCTTGGTAATCCTGGTCAGATCCTGGTAGACGACGCGGCCAGCGCCAATATTCAGATGCCCGACCTCGGAATTGCCCATCTGCCCCGCCGGTAAACCGACGTCGGTTCCGGAGGCTCCCAATTCGGTATGCGGGTAACGGTTAAGAAAAACGTCAAAGTTCGGGGTTTTTGCCAGTGAGATAGCGTTGCCGGGAGAAGCCGGGCCGTCCGCCCAGCCGTCCATGATGATTAAACAGAGAGGCTTTGGCCTAACCGTTGAATTTGACGATTCTGGCGAAGCTGGCCGGTTCGAGGCAAGCACCCCCCACGAGAGCGCCATCAATATCCGACATAGCCATCAGCGAGTCGATGTTGTCGGGTTTAACGCTACCGCCGTACAGGATGCGAACCTCCTCGGAAACCGTCTCGCCGGTCATATCCTTGATGACGCCGCGGACGAAAGCAACGGTTTCGTTGGCTTGCTCGGGCGTTGCCGTCTTGCCTGTTCCGATAGCCCAAATCGGCTCGTAGGCGACGATAAGGCCGGCGACCTCGCTGGCACTAAGATCCTGCAAACCGGCTCGAACCTGGCGCTCGATCACCGATTCCGTCCGTCCGCTCTCTCGTTCATCGAGCGTTTCCCCACAACACATAATGGGAATCAGATCGTGGGCCAGAGCCGATTTAACCTTACGGTTCACATTCTCATCCGTCTCACCGAACAATTGCCGGCGTTCGGAATGACCGATAATCACATACTTAACACCGACATCGAGCAGCATCAACGGTGAAATCTCTCCGGTATAGGCGCCCTCTTCTTCCCAGTGCATGTTTTGGGCGGCCAGATGGATGTTGGGTTTGTCTTGTTCTATCACAACTTCCAGGCTGCGGAGCGCGATAAACGGCGGCGCTACGACGATTTCGACGCCGACGGCGTCTTCGACCAGGTTTTCCAGCTCTTGCAGGATAAAAACGGCTTGGGCGGCGGTCTTATTCATTTTCCAGTTACCGGCGATAACAGGTTTACGCATATGATCTCCCGTTTAGTAGTTAGTTGTTGGTAATTAGTAGTTGGAAGAACTTGCTAACGACTAACCACCAACTTCTATCATTTATCCAGCAGGGTGTCGACAGCCGGCAGCGGCTTGCCTTCCAGAACTTTCATGCTGGCCCCTCCGCCTGTCGAAACATGATCGATTTTATCTTCCACGCCGAATTTCTTAAGCGCCGAATCGGAGTCTCCTCCGCCGACGATGGTCAGCGCCGACGATTCCGCTAAGGCTTCGGCGATGCCTTTTGTTCCGTCGGCGAAGGCCGGCCACTCGAACACGCCCATCGGTCCGTTCCAAAATATGGTCTTGGCTTCTTCCAAGACCTCTTTGTAGAGCTCTATCGTCCGCGGCCCGATATCCAGACCCATCCAACCGTCCGGTATTTCTTCAGCGGCGACAGTCTTGGTCGCCGCGTTCTCGGCAAACGAGTCGGCTATCACGAAGTCTTCCGGCAGGTAAAGCGGAATCCCTTCTTGTTCCGTCTGGGCCAAAATATTCTTAGCCGCGTCGAACTGTTCGCCGTCCAGGAGCGAATCGCCGATATTCAGTCCCTGCGCCTTAAGAAACGTAAAACACATACCCCCGCCGATCATCAGGCCGTCGCATAGTTCAAGGAAACTGTTAATAACGCCTAGTTTGTCTCCGATCTTGTTGCCGCCCAAAACCGCGATAAACGGTTTCGTAGGATTCTTGATCAGGCTGTTTAGGGCATCGACTTCCTTTTCCAACAGGAATCCGGCGACGGCCGGAAGATATTCGGTAACGCCCACGGTCGAAGCGTGAGCTCTGTGCGCAGTGCCAAAGGCGTCGTTTACGAAGAGGTCCGCGCAAGCCGCCAGCTTCTTGGAAAACTCGGGGTCGTCCTCCGTCTCTTCCGGGTAAAACCTGATGTTCTCCAACAGAATGAGCTCGTCATCGTTTAGTTTGGAGACGGCTTTGTCCACGTCCCCATTAATCGCTTCGTCAAGCTTGATGACTTTCTTGCCCAGAAGTCTGGCCAGCTCTTTGGCCACGGGGTCCATTCGCATTTCCGGGACAATCTTACCTTTAGGCCGCCCGAGATGAGAAACCAGGATTACCTTGGCCTTGTTTTCAAGGAGATAGTTGATGGTCGGCAGGGCAGCCTTGATGCGGCTATTGTCCTGAATCTCCTGCCGTTCGTTCAGTGGAACGTTGAAATCGACTCGGACGAGGACCTTCTTTCCGGCGACGTCGATGTCGCGAACCGTCTTCTTGTCCAAATCTACCTCCCAATCAGCTAAGAGCTTAGCGCCAAGAGCTCAGAGCAAGATCGCACATTGCCGCTGGGGCTCTCTGCTCTAAGCTCTCTGTATTTGCTACACAAATTTTATTAAGTCGACCAGGCGGTTGCTGTAGCCCCACTCGTTGTCGTACCAGGATAATACTTTAACGAGGTTGCCCATGGTCATTGTCGACAACGCGTCAAACACCGATGAATATGGGTCACGGACGACGTCGATGCTGACAATCGGGTCTTCGGTATATTTCAGGATGCCCTGCATACGATCGGTAGCCGCAGCCGCTTTCATGGCCGCGTTGACTTCTTCCTTAGTGACCTCTCTGTCCAGCTCGGCAACCAGGTCAACGACCGAGCCGTCGGGCGTCGGAACCCTGAGCGCGAAGCCATCCAGCTTGCCCTTAAGTGACGGGATGACCTCGCCGATGGCTTTGGCCGCGCCGGTGCTGGTCGGAATGATACTCATAGCCGCCGCGCGGGCCCGTCTCAAGTCTTTATGCGGAAAGTCGAGCACCTTCTGGTCGCCCGTATAGGCGTGGCACGTTGTCATGAAGCCCCTCCTCAAACCAAAGTTATCGACAAGGACCTTGGTCACGGGCGCCAAACAGTTAGTCGTGCAGGAGGCGTTACTGATGATGTTGTGCTTCGCTTTGTCGTAAACGTCCTCGTTTACACCCAAAACAAGCGTAACGTCCGGCTCTTTGCCGGGCGCCGAGATGATTACCTTTTTGGCTCCGGCGGAAAGGTGCTTGCCCGCGCCCTCACGGTCGCGGAACTTACCCGTCGACTCGATGACGACATTGACGCCCAGATCTCCCCAGGGCAGGTTGGCCGGATCCATTTCCTTGCTGGCTTTGATGGCCTTGCCGTTAACGATGATGCTATCGTCCGTGGACTTGATGTCATCCGGCAGAACGCCGTGGACGGAATCATACTTCAGAAGATGCGCCATTGTCTTGGCATCCGTCAGGTCGTTTACCGCGACGATCTCGACATTCGGATCGTTTATCACGGCTCGGGTTACTAGTCTGCCGATCCTGCCGAATCCGTTTATTCCGACTCTAATTGCCATCTGACTGCCTCCTCATTCGACGGAAATTTCCATAAAAGACAAGGTGAATTATACATTAAACGCCTCACGTCTAGCAATTACCGTTACATCCTGGCGGCGATCTCATGCAGACGGCGTAGGCGATGGTTGACGGCCGATTTACTCAAAGGCGGCTGGAACGTGTGACCAAGTTCGGCAATCGTCGCTGAAGGGTGCTTCAGCCGCGCCCGCGCGACGTCCCCGAGGGCGGCTGGCAGTTTGTCCAGGCCGATTCTTTTATCTATGGATTTAATATCGCTGATTTGTGATACGCCCGCGGTGACGGTTTTTTTCAAATTGGCGGCCTCGGCGTTCACGACCCTGTTTACCTCGCTCTTTAGCGCTCTTAATATGCGCAAGTTTTCCAGCTCCAGCACGCCCGCATGGGCGCCTATCAAGGCTAGAAAATCAACAACACTGCCGGCATCGGTAAGATAAACCGCGAAATCCTTCTTGCGCTCGTTCAGCCGCCCCGGAAACCCGAGTTCCTCGACTAAAGTCAGCAGGTCTTCCGCCATCGTCTCGTTAGCCGTGGCCATTTCCAAATGGTATCCGTGTTCGCTGGACGAAAGCGATCCGGCCGATAAAAATACACCCCTCATATAGGCCGCCTGACAGCACTTGTCCTTTAGAATCTGGAAAGGCACGCCGCGAAGCAAGCGCGAATCCTCGTCGAGTATCCGGGATTTTTTCAGGGTGTAGATAAGGCCCGCCTGCGCCGGCATGTTGATGACATAAACCGGTTTTGGCCGGCCGGCCGAAGGAGGTTCGGTCGCCAATCCGGTATCGATATCGAAAAGGCTTTTCAACAGCAGCAACGTTTTTCGGGCAACAGCCGGATTAGTCGACGACATAGTAAGGTCCAGCCCGTCGCGCTTCAGATGAATCGAACCCGTCATCCTTACCAAGGCCGACAGTTCAGCCAAACGGTCGCAGTTCTTCCTTGGTTTCAAGTGGGCGAGCTCGTCTTTTATAAAGTAAGTCTCACGCATCTCAATAGTCCTGAGTCCAACCGTTTACCAGGCCGTAGGTCTCCATGATTTCTTGCGCCGCGGCATACTCGACGGTCGTTACGCGCCGGTCCAGCAACAGGTTGCCGACCGCTTTATAGGCCGGAAAGTACTGGCTCATCAAGCTGATATAGGCATCGCGAGATATCTCCTCGGCAATGAATTCCATGGCCCTCTCGGTTCCCGCCAGATTACCGGGCAGAACAAGATGCCTGATTATCAAACCGCGCTTGGCTATTCCTTCGTCATCCAAAACAAGATTCCCGACCTGCCCGTGCATTTCTTTAAGAGCGTCCCGGTTAACCGGTGGATAGTCGGCGGCCGAGGAATACAGGCGGGCGGGCGCCGTATCCGCGTAACGAATATCCGACAGATAGATATCAACCACGCCTTCTAAGAGCTTCAACGTCTCTACGGTATCGTATCCCGAAGTGTTATAGACGAGAGGCAAATTCAATTCCTGCTCAACGGCTATCGTCAAAGCCTCAAGAATCTGGGGCACATAATGCGTCGGCGTCACCAGGTTTATGTTGTGACACCCCTTTTGTTCGAGTTTAAGCATCATGTCGGCCAGTTCCTCCGGGGAAACATCGTTGCCTTCGCCGAGCTGGCTAATGGGGTAATTCTGACAATAGACGCAATGCATGGTGCAATAGCTAAAGAAGATGGTGCCCGAACCCCGACTGCCGCTGATCGGCGGCTCCTCTCCGTGGTGGACGTTAAAACTGGCGACTTTGGCAGCCGCGCCGGCGTGACAGAATCCCTTGTCGCCGACCAGACGATTCACCCCGCACCGTCGCGGGCAGAGCGAGCACTGCAGTAGTCCGTCCCGGGACCGCCTAGCCCGTTCGCGTAATTCTTTCGATGATAGCATCGGCCATCTCTGAGGTACCGGCGGAGCCGCCCAGGTCATAGGTGACAGTTTGGCCGGCGGCGATGACCGCTGCCGTCGACTTAAGAACTTTGTCGGCGGCGGCCGGTTCGCCGATATGCCGCAACATCAGTTGGGCCGACAGAATCTGCGCGGTCGGATTGACCTTGTTTTGCCCCGCATATTTGGGAGCGCTGCCATGAACAGGTTCGAAAACCGCGACGCCGTCCCCGATGTTCGCGCCCGGCGCGATCCCCAACCCGCCGATCAGCCCGGCGCACAGGTCGGAAAGTATATCGCCGTATAAGTTCTCAGTAACAAGTACGTCGTAATCGTGCGGCTTCATGACGAGCTGCATGCACATATTGTCTATTAGGCGTTCGTCGAATTCTATGGACGGATAATTCAGGGCGGCCGCGCGGGCGATGTCCAGAAACAAACCATCCGTGAACTTCATGATATTTGCCTTGGTGACGACCGTGACTTTCTTCCGGCCCTCGCGGACCGCGTATTCGAAAGCATACCTAACGATCCGTTCAGAGGCGGCCCTGGTAATCAGCTTGATGCTTTCCGCCGTGTCGTTATCGACCATCCTCTCGATTCCGGCGTATAAATCCTCTGTATTCTCCCTGACGATGACCAGGTCGATATCGTCATACCTGGATTTGACGCCCTTGAGCGATATGGCCGGTCGAAGGCACGCGTAAAGGTTTAGTTCTTTGCGAAGGGCTACGTTGACGCTGCGGAACCCTGAACCGATCGGGGTTGTGATCGGTCCTTTGATGGCTACACCGTTCCTTCTGACCGATTCGAGCACCTGCTCGGGCAGCGGCGTGCCGTATTTCTCGATAACGTCCGAGCCGGCTTCGACAACTTCCCAATCGACTGCGATGCCGGTCGCTTCCACAACGCGGCGCATCGCCGTCGTAATCTCCGGTCCTATCCCATCGCCGGGAATTAATGTAATCTTATGCATCATGACAGGTTGAATCCTTTATTCTTTCGAAAATGCTCGACCAAGCCGCCGTCCTTTAAGATGTTGAGCATGGCCTTTGGCAACGGCGTCGTCGGAATAGTCTCACCTGTAGTCACGTTTCTGACTTCGCCTTTTTCTACATCGACCTCCAGTTCGTCTCCGGCGCTGATCCTATCTGTGTCGCAGATTATTGCCGGCACGCCCTGGTTGATCGAATTGCGGAAGAAGATGCGGGCAAAAGACTTGGCCAAAACCGCTCCCACGCCGCTAAGTTTGATAACGATGGCCGCGTGCTCACGGCTGGATCCCAAACCGAAGTTGTTGCCGGCCACCACGAAGTCGCCTGGGCGCATGTTTTTTACGAAATCGGGATTCGCGTCTTCCAGCGTATGTTTGGCCAGTTCCGGAAGGTTTGTCCTTAAGTGAAAATACCGCCCCGGAGTGATTAAATCCGTGCTGATGTCATCGCCAAACTTATGCGCTTTACCTTTGAGTATCATGTTTTTCCTTTTTCAACTCGCAACCCTTTGCTCTCCGCCCTACGCTCTTTGCTCTGAGCTAAATGGTTCTCGGGTCCGTAATATGGCCTGTCAGCGCGGAGGCCGCGACGGTCGCCGGGCTGGCCAGATAGATGAACGAGTCGGGATTTCCCAAACGTCCCTTGAAATTCCTGTTCTGCGAACTCAGGCAGACTTCTTTGTCGCCCAACACGCCTTCGTGAACTCCGACGCACGCGCCGCAGCCGGGATTCATTATCAACGCGCCCGCGGCCGCCAAAGTCTCGATGGTTCCGTCTTTAAGAGCCGCCAGGTAGACGTCCTTCGACGCCGGAGCGACCAGAAACCTGACACCGCTCGCGACCGTCTTGCCCTTCACTATAGCCGCGGCGATATGCAGGTCCTCCAAACGGCCGTTGGTGCAGGTTCCTATAAAAGCCTGGTTGATTATGGTGTTGGAGGTCTTCTCCACCGTCATGACGTTGTCCACGGTATGAGGCGCGGAAACTACCGGAACGAGCTTGGACGCGTCAATAGTTACAACCGCTTCATAATTGGCGTCATTATCGGGCTCCAGCTCTCTAAAACCGGCCGCCCGGCCTCTGCTCATCATAAACTTTTTAGTTTGCTCGTCGGCCGCGATCAAGCCGGCTTTGGCGCCCGCCTCGACGGCCAGACTGGATAGGGTCATCCGGTCTGTCATGGGCATTTTACGAATCGTTTCGCCGGTGAATTCCAGAGCTTTATAGGTGGCTCCGTCCGCGCCGATTGTCCCGATCACGGTGAGCATTAAGTCTTTGGCGTATACGCCTGCCGGCATATCCCCGTTGACCTCGATTTTAATTGTCTCCGGAACGCGCAGCCAGATCTTGCCGGCCGTTAGCGCGACAGCTATATCGGTCGAACCCATACCGGTCGCGAACGCGGCCAGGGCTCCCGAAGTGCAAGTGTGTGAATCCGCGCCGACTACGACAAAACCCGGTTCGGTATAATCCTCGGCCACTCGTTGATGGCTTATGCCGGAAGCGACGTCGCTCAAGCGGGCGCCGGTTTTGGCAGCAAATTCCCGGATAATCATGTGCGCGTTGGACAACTCGCGCCGGGGCGACGGGGCGGCGTGATCGATAAAGAATATCGTCCGTTCAGGATTGGCGACCTTGCCCACGCCCAATTTCTCCCACTGGGAAATAACCAGAGGACCGGTGCCGTCTTGCGCCAGGACAACGTCCACGTCGGCGATGATTATGTCGCCCGCGTATGCGTCGGTGCCGGAGGCCGAGCTTAGGATCTTCTCGGCCAGCGTCTTACCGCAGGCCAAACTACTTCAGCTCGCAGTAGTTTTTGTATAGCTGGACGAGCTCCTTGTCGAACAGCGCCCGCTTTACTTCGAGGGCTTTCTTGCGGACTTGTTCTAGAATACAGTCAGCATCCTGCTGAGAGATATCTATCCCATACTCATTGAACTTGGCGATAATGGCCCGAGAGCCGGAATGCTTGCCAATGACGATCTGGCGCTCCAGGCCGACTTCCTCCGGCGCATATGGCTCATAGTTGAGCGGGTTCTTGATAACGCCGTCGGCGTGGATGCCTGACTCGTGGGCGAAACAATTAGTCCCGACGATGGCCTTCCAGATCGGTACGGTTCGGCTTGAAGCCTCGGCGACGTATTCGGAGACTCGCCTGAACATCTGCGTCTTCATACCAAGGTCGATTTTCTCGATGACTTTCAGGGCCATGACCACCTCTTCCAGAGCGGCGTTGCCGGCGCGCTCGCCCAGGCCGTTCACAGTCGTATTGACGTAGGTCGCCCCGGCTCTTAAGCCAGCCAAAGCGTTGGCGGTTGCCATCCCGAAATCGTTGTGGGTGTGCATCTCTATCTCTATGCCGGCATTTTCATATAAATGCTTGATGACCTGGTATGTTTGAAAGGGGTCAAGAATGCCCAGCGTGTCGCAGAAGCGAACGCGGTCGGCGCCGGCATTCTTAGCCGTCTGACAGAATTCCAAAAGGTAGGCGACGTCGCTGCGACTGGCGTCTTCCATATTGACGGACACGTATAATTTATTTTTCTTGGCGAAATCAACGGATTCCTTGACGCTCTCCAGCACCCAATCCCGGCTTTTTTTTAGTTTGTGTTCGATGTGGATATCGGATGTCGGAACCGACACCGCGACAGCGTCTACGCCGCAGTCGATCGATTTCTGGATGTCGGCGATAACCGTCCGGTTCCAGGCCAGAACACTGCACGGCAACCCCATGCTCGCAATCTTCTTTATGGTCTCGGCTTCGTCGCCGCCCATCGCCGGGATGCCCGCCTCGATCTGGTGAACGCCAAGTTCGCCGAGCAGCCTGGCAATCTCAATCTTTTCCTTGTTAGAAAAGACGACTCCCGCGGTTTGTTCGCCGTCGCGAAGCGTCGTATCGTCAATCTTAATCTGACGGGCCGCGACCTTAGCGCCCAAGTCCATGCCGGTTAAAGTAATCTCGTTTTCGAAGTCAGTCAAATCAGGTCCCTCCTGGTTGAAGCGGGATTTTAAAGTGAGTTTTTTCTCAAGAACATCTTTATAGTTTAATTTAGCCAGGCGCAATTCGCAACTTGACGTGGTTGTCCTTAAGGCTTAAGCGAGGCGTTCTTTTAGTATCTTGTTGACCAGGTCGGGGCTAGCCTTGCCTTGTGTCAACCTCATTACGTTGCCGACCAGAAAGCCGACCGCTCTGGCCTGGCCGCCCCGAAAATCTTCGACTGCTTTTGGATTCTCGGCAATGACCTGGTCTATAATTTTGGTTAAGGCGTCCTCGTCGGTTATCTGTACATGGCCCTTTTCCTCGACGATAACCGAAGGCAGCTTGCCGGTTTCGAAGCTTTCCTTAAAAATATCCTTGGCCATCTTGCCGGAAATCGTGCCCTTGTCGAGAAGCTTCAAAAGATCGACCAGATGCCGCGGCGTGAAAGCCGTCTCGTCGATCTCTGCGTCGGTTTGGTTAAGCGCGGCCGAGACCTCGTGAAGGAGCCAGTTGACGGCTTTCTTAGCGTCCGAACCGCCGGCAACGGCTTCCTCAAAGAAATCGCCAAGGGGCTTATTCAGAGCCAGAACTTTCGCCTCGTCTGTTTCCAAGCTGAAGTCGCGCGCCAGGCGTTCCGCCCGTGCGTCGGGCAGTTCCGGCAAAGCGGCTTTAAGCTTGGCGACCTCGTCCTCGTTCATCAAAATGTTGACGAGGTCGGGGTCGGGGAAATACCTGTAATCGTGCGCCTCTTCCTTACTGCGGAGAGAGATCGTTACGCCTCCCGCGTCGTCCCAGTGCCGCGTTTCCTGAATGATCCTGTCACCGGCGGCAATCATTTTGGTCTGGCGGGCGATTTCGTATTCCAGGGCTTTCCTTAACGCCCGAAAAGAGTTCATGTTCTTGACCTCGGTCTTAACGCCCAGTCCTGCCTCGCCGAACTCGCGCAAGCTAACGTTGGCGTCGCAGCGCAGGCTTCCCTCTTCCATGTTACAGTCGGATATGCCCAAAGCGAGCAGGATGCTCCGCAGTTTGACCATAAAAGCGCGAGCTTCTTCCGAGCTTCGCATGTCGGGCTCGCTGACGATCTCCATCAGCGGGACGCCGGCCCGGTTAAAATCGACGATACTGTAGTCGGCGCCGTGTATCCGTCCGCTTTGTCCCTTATGTATAAGCTTACCGGTGTCTTCTTCCATGTGGACGCGCGTTATGCCGATCCGACGCGTCCCTCCGCCGTCGCCGACGTCCAGGTAGCCGCCGACGGCAATCGGCAAATCAAATTGAGAGATCTGATAGTCCTTCGGCATATCGGGGTAGAAGTAATTCTTCCTGGCGAACTGGTTTAGCGGTGCGATGGCGCAGTTCAAGGACAAACCGATCATAGCCGCGGATTCGACCGCACGTTTGTTTATGACCGGCAAAACACCGGGATGGCCCAGACAGACCGGACAGACGGCCGTATTGGGCGGCTCACCGAACGTTACGGGGCACCCGCAGAACATCTTGCTTGCCGTATTCAACTCAACATGAATTTCCAGTCCGATGACCGTCTCTAGCGCCATGTCACATTCCTGTTTGTCCCAGAGGTCAGGCCTTTCTTCTTAAATGTCATAGGCCTGACCCCATAGGTGGTTTTTCTTTGAACTGGTAGGCCTGCTCAAAGGCAAACGACGCCCGCAGCAACGTCGCCTCGTCGAAAGGCTTGCCGATGATCTGTAGCCCTATCGGCAATCCTCCGGATAAACCGCACGGCAAACTGATACCGGGCAAACCGGCTAGGTTGACCGGGATAGTGCAGACGTCCGACAGATACATCTGCAGGGGATTATCGGTTTTCTCGCCTATTTTAAAGGCGACGGTCGGGCTGGTAGGCGAAACGACCACGTCAACACCTTCGAAAGCGTTGGCGAAGTCGTTGATAATCAGGGTGCGGATTTTTTGCGCCTGGCCGTAATAGGCCTCATAATAGCCGGCGCTTAAGGCATAGGTGCCCAGCATGATGCGGCGTTTTACCTCGGCGCCGAACCCTTCCGCGCGCGTTTTCATGTACATGTCGACCATATCCTCGACGTCGCGCGTGGTCCGGTGGCCATACCTGACGCCGTCGTATCGCGCCAGGTTGGAGCTGGCCTCGGCCGGAGCGATCAGGTAATAGGCGCTTAAGGCGTATTCCGCGTTGGGCAAAGTCACCTCGCTGACCTCCGCGCCCAATGAGGCCATCAGCTCTACCGCTTTGGAAACCGCCTCCTTGACCTCCGGTTGGATACCTTCGCCCATAAGTTCCTTGACGAGGCCGACCTTAAGTCCCTTAATATCTGTCTTTAGCGATTTCGTATAGTCGGGGATGTTCGTCCTGACCGAAGTCGAATCCCTTTCGTCGTAGCCCGCGATTACATTCAGCATGATCGCGCAGTCGGTAACATCCTTAGTGATCGGACCTATTTGATCAAGCGAACTCGCGAAAGCGAAAAGGCCATAACGCGAGACCAGGCCGTAGGTCGGCTTCAAGCCGACCACGCCGCACAGCGAGGCCGGTTGGCGAATACTACCGCCGGTGTCGGAGCCGATGCCCATAATGGCTTCGTCCGCCGCCACAGCCGCCGCGCTGCCGCCGCTGCTGCCGCCCGGTACGGTATCAGTATTCCATGGATTCCTGGTCGTTCCGAAATACGAAGTCTCAGTCGAACTGCCCATGGCGAACTCGTCCATGTTGGTTTTGCCGGTCATCACGATGCCCGCGTCGTACAATTTCTGGACCACGGTTCCGTTGTAGACCGGGAAATGATTGCTTAGGATACGGGATGAGCAAGTCGTCAGGACACTCTTGGTCGCCATATTGTCTTTGACGGCGACAGGGACGCCGGCCAGAGGACCGAGTTTCTCGCCGGCCGACCTTTTCTTGTCAATGGCCTTGGCCTCGGCCAAGGCCATCTCTTCGGTCAAGGTCACGTAGGCGTGTACGTCGGGTTCGACCTCGGCTATCCTGTCATAAACCGATTTGGCGACATCCACCGCGGAGACTTCCTTCGCGGTTAAGAGTTTCTGCACTTCGTGGCTGGTATACTCGAAGAATTCCATAACCTTTTCAGACGATTTTCGGGACGACGAAACCGCCGTCTTCTTGCTTGGGCGCGTTGGACATGGCTTCCTCGTTCGAGAGACACTTACCCACCTTGTCGTCCCGCAAAACATTGTTTAGCGGCGCGATATGCGCGGTCGGCGGGATCTTGGCCGTGTTCAGTTTCTGGATTTTCGCCGCGTGCTCCAAAATCTGCCCCAGCTGCCTGGTGTAGATCTCTTTTTCTTCTTCGGAAAGCTCCAGGCGCGCCAGGAGGGCTACGTGTTCAACGTCTTTTTTCGAAATGTTATCTGCCAAGGTGTCCCCCGTTGGTGACGCTGGTGATACTGGTGATGGAAGTGAATAACGTAAGTCTGATGATTATCACTTTCGTCACGTCCATCACTTCCTCACTTTACATAGAGAGTATACACGATAACAACCGACACTAGGTTGTTCAACGCGTGCAGAAAAAACGGGGCGGCCAAGGATCCTTCCTTTTCGTAGAGATACGCCATAATTACACCCATCAGGCCAGTCGGGAAAATCAGCCACGGATTGACATGGAATACACCGAAGACGGCGCCGCTTAGAATCATGGCCGGCCATGGTCCTAATGCCCGTTTGAAAGCCGGATATATAAACCCGCGAAAGTATATTTCTTCAACTATGGGGCCGATAAAAACGGCTACCAGGCAAGCCAACAAGAAGCCGACGGCGCCGGAGCCGAATAGCTCGGGAACGCGGCTGGTCAGTTCGGCCGGAGGTCTGGCGCCGAACCGTTCGGCAATCGTCGTCACAACGACCGAATAAACGAGGATGACAACGCGGATCGCGAACCACCAACCGATCGCCAAAGCAAGCGCCCGCGCCGGATTGAGCGGCTTTAAGCCCAGGTCTGATAGACGATTCCCATATTTGACAACCGTGAAGACGAGGACGACGAAGAATATGTAGAGATAACTTGTAGTGAGATAGAGGGAGTTGCCTAGCGCCGACGCGCCGAACCGAATATATTGGAGCATAAAAATCCCGCCCAGCACGGCTGACATCGACCAGATTACGTCGAACGTTCCCCATGTCTTCCGGGTGCTATTCTCCAAGTAGTTCCTTGAGTTCGCTTTCACCGATAACAGGGACCGATAAAGACCGTGCCTTGTCCAGCTTACTGCCGGGATTTTCCCCCGCGACCACATAGTCTGTTTTGGCGCTCACGCTGGAAGACACCCGGCCGCCCAAACGTTCTATCAATTCGGTTGCCCGCTCGCGCGTGAGAGATTCCAATCCGCCAGTGAGGACAAATGTCTTTCCGGCCAATGTCTGCTGAACTTTCTCCCGTTCTTCACGCATGTTCAGACCTGCTTGCTTTAGGCGCTCGATGACCCGAAGGTTTTCCGGTTGCCGGAAGAAAGTAGTGATGCTGTCGGCTATCTGGGGACCGACTTCAGGAATCGCCGTCAGCTCGTCTTCAGAGGCGCCGGCGATCTCGTCAATAGTCGCATATCGCCTCGTCAGCACGTCGGCCACGTGACTGCCGACGTGTCGTATTCCCAAACCGAACAGGAGGCTGGACAGCGGTTTCGATTTTGACTTGCCAATGGCATCGGATAAGTTGGCCGCCGCTTTATCAGCGAAATGGCCGATCTTTAAAAGCTCGTCCCGTTTAACATAGTAAATGTCACTTACGTCTTTGACCAGGCCAAGGTTATACAACTCTGTCGCTACGACCTCTCCGAAGCCCTCTATGTCCATCGCGCCCCGGCTGGCAAAATGCCCGATCCGCCGCAAAGCTTGCGCCGGGCAGGCAATATTGGTGCATCGAGTTACCGCCTCGCCTTCCGGTCTGACCGCGACCGCTCCACAGACAACACAGTGGTCGGGCATCTTAAATTCTTTTTCCCCGCCGGTCCGGCGGCTTACGACCGGCGCCACAATTTCAGGAATAACGTCTCCCGCTTTCTGTACCACCACATAATCGCCGATGAGCAGGCCTTTCCGCTTAATCTCGTCTTCGTTGTGGAGCGTTGCCCGGCTGACCGTGCTGCCGGCAATATGCACCGGTTCAAGCACCGCCGTCGGCGTCAGAGCGCCTGTCCGGCCGATGCTGACGGCGATATCGATAAGCTTGGTGACTTGTTGTTCCGCCGGATATTTATAGGCAATTGCCCATTTCGGGGCCTTGCTGGTGTAGCCAAGATGTTCTTGCTGATCAAAATCGTCAACTTTAATCACGATTCCGTCGATCTCATAAGGCAGGCTCTCCCGTTTGTCGCCCCATTCGGTGATGAATTCCCTTACTTCGTCTGACGAGGCAATCCGCTTTGCCTGCGGCATGATCTTGAAACCGGCTTCCTTGAGAAACTGAAGAACATCCCAGTGGGCCTGGAAAGAACGGCCTTCTACATAGCCGATGGCGTAGAAGATGGCATCCAGTTCTCGCGAGGCCGTTACCTTTGGGTCCATCTGGCGAAGAGTCCCGGCCGCCGCGTTGCGCGGATTGGCAAACAGCGGCTGTTCCGCCTCGGCCCGCTCCTTGTTCAACTTGCCGAACTGGTCTTTTGAAAGGAAGGCTTCGCCACGAACTTCAATGACCGCCGGCGATTCGTTTGGATTGAGCCGCATCGGTATCGATCGTATGGTCTTGATGTTGCCGGAGATGTCTTCTCCCGTCTCGCCGTCTCCCCGCGTCGCGCCGCGGGCGTAGAGTCCGTCGCGGTAGGTCAAGGCGATGGCCGCCCCGTCGACTTTCAGCTCACAAACGTAAGAGACTTTCTCCCCGTCCAGCGTCTTTGCCACGCGGTCAAAGAACGCGTCTAACTCGTCGAAGTCAAAAGCGTCGGCCAGAGAGTACATCTTTGCCAGGTGTTTGACCGACTGGAATCCCTCGGCCGGCGGCGCCCCGATCCTTTGCGTCGGGCTATCGGGTCGCACTAAATCAGGATGTTCCTCTTCCAGGGCGATGAGCTCCCGCATCAACCGGTCGTATTCCACGTCGGCCACTTCGGGTTCGTCCAACACGTAATACCGGTAATTGTGATGATTCAATATTTCAGTGAGCTTCTTGATTCTATCCGCGGGATTTGGCATGTTTTCAGCTTATCGGAAGGGCCCACAGGTCGCAACCGTTACAGCGCTCTAGAGCGCTGTAACGCCCCTGAACTGCGTCACTCCTGTTCTCCAAAGAACAGGAGTGACATAACTTGAATCTAGTCATTTGCGCAAATGCGGAAATGACGTTCTGCTTGGACTTATTCTCGAGAATGTGTCCTTGGGCCGCAAGCAGCACCCTCACTTTGACCCCCTCACCTTAAGGCCTGCCTGCCGGCAGGTATGGAGAGATACTTCTCCACTCGCTACGCTCGGTCGAAGAGTATTTTAGTCGAGCCCCCTTATCCGCGAGTCTAGATTGAGGGTGGGCGGGAGCCTCGACCCTGGGTTTCCTTCTTTCAGCTTTTAATAAGGCGGCTGGGCGCTTGAAGACGCCTTCCGCTTGCGCCAATCGCCAGGGTGGGGTGGGACGCCAGTCCAGGGGGCTTTTCTTTTTGAGGGTCAGCCATAAATATGATCGAGCGTGCGGACGTTCCGCGAATCGAGCGGAGAGCATTGTTTGCTCGGCGAGGCGACTTGAAACACGGGGTCAGGCCCTATCGCATAAGAAGAAAGGGCCTGACCCCAATGCACTAACGATGCTCGGCCGCGAGCTGCATGCGAGTCTATTTATCTGACCCGAGTGAGCTATTTTAGGGGTTCGAGTTCTATGTCTCCCCAGGCAGCCATTTTATCTTCTTTAATGATGATCGCGCCTGTCAAACCGGCGGCGTTTTTAGCCGCCTCAATGGCTTCTTCCAGGTCGTCTTGAGTATGGACCAGGTTGCCCAATTGGGTTGCCCAGGCGTCGGCCAGAGCGGCGTCGGGGGATATGGCTACCGCGGCGTCGGCCGCGCCGAAGCTTAAGCTGTGGCCGACGGTGCCGGAAGACGTGCAAACGCCGAGAGGCGTCTGGTCGGGTTGGATTACCAGAACCAGTTGTTCGCTAAGCGGCGATTCTCCCGCGTAGACAGCCATTCGCCGCGGCGCTTTTGTCACGATAAAGACATCGCCGCCGTTCTCCACGATTACCTGAGGGCTTTCGTTTAGGCAGGCCCGGCCGACAAACTCGGCTATCGCTCCTGCGACCGCGGCCATCGGACCGACGCCGGCGGCGGCTCCGGCAGCCGACATGCGCTTTACGATATCCGGCGCCGACTCCGGGACGCTATAAGGTTTATGAGTTTTGGCAAAAAGCGAGTGCGCGGCGATGAAACTCTCGATATCCCTTCTCGCCTCGCTAACGGCTCTCCTAGCCGCGCCGCTTAAGTCTGTCTCGCCAACCACAAACAGATCGGTCTCCCTCACGACAACCTCGCGTGAGACCAGACCCGGCGTCTTCATGGATTCCCTGTACCATCTGGGTTCGTATATCAAAACTTAAGCCTCATTCAAAGACGACGCGGGCGGCGATATAGACTCCGAATCCTGCCATCGCTACGCCGCCGATCGCGACAACCGCCCGGTAGACGCCGCTCTTAAGAGTATCTCTTCCAGCGGCCGTCGTGCCAATCAGAATAATGGCGACGGTCAATGTTCCCACCCAAAAAGCGGCCGGAAATACTATAGCTGATATCAGGCCGCCGTTCTCGAACGCCTTTCTGACCAATACCGCCCCAGCCGTTGCCCAAAAGGCGTACGCCATCGGGCTTAACAATTGCGCTGTCAGGGCGCGTTTGAACGACAGCGCCGGGCTGACCGCAGTAACCCCGCGCAAATCCTCAAGTTCACCGCCGCCCAGCGCGGACATTATCATATTTCCGCCCAGATAGAGCAGAAAAACCATACCGGCCAAAGCAAAAGTTACCTGAAGGGGCTTGGATGTCAGCAGTCCTTGAAGGATCAAAGCCATGGGAAGCATAACAAAAGCGTCTACGAGCACCGGGCCGGCCGCAACGGCGGCTCCTGCGCGCCAGCCGTATTTCAGGGTCTCTACGATCAGGAGCACAAAGATGGGGCCGGGAATAACGGCTGTGGCCAGCCCGAGCCCGAAGCCGGCAATAATGTACGATAAAACCTCAAGGAACATAATTCCCCTGGTCCATGACCTTCTGGACCAACCAGCCGGAGGACTGCTCGTTAACCTTTTGGTCGCAATAATGGCAAATCCAATCGGCTGTGGGGTCAATGCGGCCGCCGCATCTCGGGCAGGTTTCTGCCATCCCTGTCGCCGCGTCCGTGGCGTGTTCAAACCGGTACCGTATGAACTTTAGATACGTGATCGTTTCGCCTGGACCCTCGCCGCCTTGCCTGCGATTGCCCATATAACGCACATCGATCGTGTCGTATTCGCCTTCTTCGCCGATTGCCGCCAGCTGTAAGCCCTGAACGTCAAGCGGAATGTTGGGCGGCGGCGGCGCTTTCTTGAGAGCCTCGAGACAAGAAGTCGTCATGTCATCGGTCAGGTTGTCGAGGTGTCCCTGCCGCCAGGCGTAGTCAAGCTCCCTGAAAACATACAACGCGTATAGGAGAAAGATATGCTGAGACCAGCCGGGATGGTTATGCTTGAGGTTCTCGATCGCGCCTTCAAGTTCCTCTGAAGTCCCCCATATCAGGTCTTCGTCGCCCATAGCATCCTCCGCTCTAGTCGAATAACTCGGTGCTGACGTACCGGTCGGCCCGATCAGGCAGGATAACGGCGACAGTTCCTTGTTCCAGCTTCTCCGCCTGCCGGACGGCTTCAGCCATCGCCGCTCCCGAGGAAATGCCGACGGATAATCCTTCCTCTTTCATCAGACGTTTGGCAAACGCGAACGCTTCCTCGTCGGTAATGGGCACCTTCTCGTCTATCACCGTGAAATCAATAATGGGCGGCACGTATCCGTCGCTCAAGCATTTCAGCCCTTGAATCTTCGTGCCTGACCCGGGCTCTACGGCAATGATCTTCGTCGCTGGGCTGTCTTGCTTAAACCGCCGGCCGACTCCCGTAACCGTCCCTCCGGTTCCGATTCCGGCTACAAACACATCTATCTTACCCAGTTGATTCAGAAGCTCTGGCCCTGTCCCCTCGTAATGAGCCTTGACGTTGGCCGGGTTGGCGAACTGGTTCGGCATGTAATAAGCGGGGTCTTTCGACATCTCTTCCGCCGTCTCGATCGCCCCGGTCATCCCCAGGTCGCCAGGCGTCAAGAAAAGCTCCGCGCCAAAAGCCTTGAGAATCTTCCGCCGCTCCAGGCTCATGCTATCAGGCATGATTATCTTCAGCTTATAGCCCTTAACAGCCGCGACCATGGCTAGACCGATGCCTGTATTGCCGCTGGTCGGCTCCAGTATGGTAATCCCGATCTTTAGCAACCCGGCTCGTTCGGCCTCATCGATCATCGTAGCGGCGATGCGGTCCTTGACGCTGCCGCCGGGATTATGGCCCTCCAGTTTGGCGTAGATGCTGACGCCGGGTTTATTAAATAGAGCGTTTATCTTGACTAACGGTGTTTTCCCGATTGTGTCTGTCACAACCGGTTTTGGTTCAGGCGGCATGCTCTTCCCCTTCTATGAGTTTTCCTTGATGAACCGTTCTATCGAGCGGTCATATTCGCGTTCCACCGCGTCAGTGAAGAAACAAGCGGGAAGTTCTTCCCGTTTGCGATGATACCTTACACAATCGCAGCAAACTCCGTGGCGCTCGCATCCCGGATAAGAACAGTTACAGCCCGCTATGTTCGTGTCTTTTTTACACTCCATATCAGGTTATCGCCCCCAGCACCGCTTTTCCGAATTCTTCAGCCGCTTCCGGTCCGTCGGCGGTTATCACATTGCCGTCAACCTCGACGGGCGCTCCCGTATACTCTGCGCCGTATCTTGTCAGAGCGTCTTTCTCGCTGGGAAAACATGTCGCGCGCTTGCCTACCAGAACACCGGCCGCAGCCGGAGTATGCGGGCCGATACAAATTGCGGCTATGACTTTGCCGGCCGAATTGAAATCTCGCGCTAGTTTATGGGCTGCCGGGTCGTCAAAGAACTCCCTGGCGCCGCCGCCGCCGACATAGATAATCGCGTCATAATCGGCCTCAACGGCCTCCTTGACCAGTATGTCGATCGGGGCTTTGAGGCCGAACCTCCCTGTTGCCTCGCCTAACGAAGAACTGGCAACGGTTACTTCAACGCCTCCCGACTCTAGAACGCGGCGCGGCTTCTCGTACTCCTCGTCCCTGAATGTTTCATGAGCCACGACCATTAGAACCCTTTTAGACACGCCTAGCTCCCTGTAAACTGATGCGATACCGCGCTAAGCGTGGCCAGCACACTCTCCGTTAGGTCCTCGCTAAGCGAGCCCGTCCCACAGCTTGGGGTAAACATCGTCGCCACGCGTAACGTTTCCTGAGAAAAACCTAAGGTAGCCATTTGGTTTAGGAAACCCTCGTAGCGGAAGACCAACGCCTCCGCGCTTTCCGTTGTAGCCTGCTCGCTGGTCGGAACCATCCCCCAGGCAATCGTTCCGCCACGAAGGATAAACGCTCTCAGTTCGTCCGGATACAGAAACAGACTTTCACCGTAAGCATAGGCGTCCAGACTTAAGATATCCGCCGGTGTTTCCAACACCATAGACCAGTCGGTGTTGCCGCAGCAGTGTATTCCGGCTATGCCTTCGGCGGCGTGAATGGCCTCTACCACTTCGGTCAAGCTCTTAACAACCTGCTCCCTGGACACGCTGATCATTGCTGACGAGCCGAATGAAGCCAGAACCGGTTCATCAATGAAGATGATGCATTTCTTGCCGAATTCGGATAGTCTATCGATCTGCCACCTGGCTTTCATCGCCAGATTCTTGACAATCATATCGCGCAGTTGTTCGCTATAGAAAGACGCTTTACCAGTCTGATCCGGAAGACCCAACCCAAACGTTACCGGACCCGTTACGTGGCCTTTTAAATACTTGATCGGTTCCATGTCGTCGGTGAACCAAAGCTTCTCTTGGTAAGCGTAAAAGCCCGCGGAGTGCTTCTGGGTTATCGCGAACTCTTCCAGAAGGTCCGCGTTGTTGTCGTCAGTGAAGGCCAGGTACTTTTCATAGAAGTGCACAATGCCCTCGTCAAAAACCGGGCCTTCGGTGTTGAAAAACAGCCGGCGCTCTTTGCCGATCCAGACAACGCCGGGCAAGCCCTCGATAAACTGGGCGATCATGTCTTCTTCCGGCGCTCGCTGCGGCAGCTGCGGCCAGCACGGCGCGCCCGGTATGTATTTAAATATCAGGTCAAGAGCCTTACGAGCGTCGTGGTAAGGAAAACTCCCTATCGCGGTTGCCAGCCCGTGCGGCTTAAACGGGTAGTTGATTAAAAATGCACCTCCATCGCGCCCAGCGGACACGTCTTGACGCAGATCTCACAAGCGATACATTTTTCATCGTTGAAAACAACTTGACGAGTCACCGGTTCGTAAGTCAACGCGTCGGTTGGACAAATCGTCACGCAAGCGCCGCAGGAAGTGCAGCGTTCGTCATTGCGCTTAACGTCCCGGCCAATCGGATCGATTACTACACCCGACTCTTCCAGATACTTAATACCCTCGGCGAATTTGTCTTTCTCACCTTGAAGCTCGATGACCATAAATCCTTCTTCGTTCGGCGTGATCGAGGCTTTTAGGATGTTCATGACCAGGTCATAGTCTTTGATCAGCTTGTATACGATCGGTCTGTCAACAAGACGGTGCGGAAAATGCAGGACAAGTCGTTTTGTAACCATGGCTTATCCTTCCTCCGTCAGCTTGCGCTCGCGCAGAGGCTTGATCGTATCGGCCGTATCCGGCCCTGGCAGTAATTGGACCGGTCGTCCCAGCTCAAACTGCCCCGCCTTTATCCAGGCCTTCAGCTCTTCGGCGATTTCCCTGGCCTTGAAGTATGAACTGACGCTGGCCGTCGGGACCTTCTTGCCCTCGACCTCGATCTCTCCGCTCCTCAGCTGGGCGTAGGTGACCTCGCCGAGCGAGCGGCTGATCCCGTTGGGATAGTCATACGAGTAGTCGATGATCTGGGTAACCAGATCGGCGTCCTTCACGGCCACATACTCCAGGATTTCCTCGTTTAACAGAGGAATCGGCACGCCCAAGCCTACCGTTAGAGTCGCTCCGTAGCCCTGGAACGAGGTGCCGCGCAGCCATTGTGGTTTCATCTTCTTCAAATCACCGAGGACGGACAGCGTGCCGGCGCCTCCCTTTGGAGCCCCCTTATCTGTCCGGGCTACTTTGGGATTATGCTGCGTCCCTTGCCAAACCACGTAGCCTTCGCCGCCGCCTAAGAAAATGCGCGTGCCTATGCCGATTATCTTATATAGAGGGTCGTTGAAAAGCGGCGATAGCTGGCCGGACGTGCTATAGTGCGCGTTGCCGAGCTGCGCCTTCAGAACACCCATGTACGTGTATATTATCTTGTCGGATAGGTTGACAGCACAGTTGTAGTTCTGATAACCGTTCCTGATGTTCATCAGGATCGCCTCGTTAATGTCTTTGATGTTTATCAGAGTCTCAAGCTTCTTGCGCGGATAGCAGTCAGTGCCATACCCCGTCGCCTTCAGCGCTACGTCTTTCCCCGCGACCAGGTCCTCGATGACGTGGCCTCCGCCATACTTGAAGTCACCAGGGTGAACGCGATTCAAAGGATCGTCGGCCGGCAGCTCGGTCGCGCCGATGAACAAGTCAACCGCCGCGATTCCGCCGTATGCGGGGACGTCGTTCAAGGTCGCGTGCTGAATCTTGATCCGCGGCGTCGGGTGTCCGACGTTAAGAAACGCCCCCGACGAACACATCGGGCCAAACGTTCCGGTCGTCACGACGTCGACTTCCTTTAACGTCTTATCGACGCCCTTTTCCTTAATGACGTCGATGATTTCCTCAGCCGTAACGACAACAGCCTGACCGCGTTTAATCTTCGCGTTAATCTCTTCGTATGTTTTCGTAATAGCCATTCCGTACCTCCCGTGTGGCTCGCATAAACATTATAGCCATCGGGAACGGTCTCGGCTATTTTGAAATCAAGAACACGCCTGTTAACGCCCTCAGATTCGGAAAAGCTTTCACCAACCGGTTGCCGCTGATGAATGACACCGCTTCCAGCTTGATGTCTTTCTTGCGAAAGTACGCGAGTATATCGGCGATGCTTAAGAAATGCAGGTTGGGTGTGTTGTACCACTCATAAGGCAAGGAAGCGGTTACCGGCGTGCGACCCAGAAAGAATATTTGCGAACGGGCCTTGATGTGCGCGAAATTCGGAACCGTAACGATTATGCGTTTGCCCACGCGCAGCGCTTCTACAAGCACTTCGTCGGGTTTGTTAACGACTCGCTGCATGCTGTCGTTAAATATTACGTAATCGAACGTGTTGTCACTGTAATCAGCCAGCGCGCCGTCGGCGGATTCGTGTAACACATCCAGTCCTATTCGGACGCATTCGCGCACACTCGAGTCGTCTATCTCGATACCGTGGACTACGGCACCGCGCTCTGATTTCAGTTTGTTTAGCAATACGCCGTTGCCGCAGCCAAGTTCGAGGACCGTTGAACCGGTCTTAACCCAAGAGCTTATGATTTCTTCTTTTAGGCCGATCTCAGTGGTTATCATGATTGATTCTCTCCAGGAAATGCTCCACGACCTGTGTCTCCTCTTCAACCTCTACCAAAAAAGCGTCGTGCCCGTAGGTTGAGTTCAACTCAACGAATGTAGTTTTGACACCGGCCCGCTTGCATGCCTTGACGATTTCCCGTGATTGTTCAGCCGGGTAAAGCCAGTCCGACTTGAACGCCAGCACCAGAAGGCTCGCCTCAACGCCCTTGAAAACGTCGGCCAGCGGACGTCCGCCGGATACGTCGTACGAGTCAATTGCCTTGGTCAAATAAAGATACGAATTGGCGTCAAAACGCTCGACAAAACTGGTTCCTTGGTGTTCAAGGTAGCCTTCGACCTCGAAGCCCCCGCTAAACGCGTTTGATAATCTCGGTCCGGTCTTCCGCCCGAACTTTTCCTCCATGGAATCGGCGCTCATATAAGTGATGTGTCCGACCATTCTGGCTAAAGCCAAACCGGCGTCCGGTCCGGGACCGTCATAGTAATTTCCGCTATTCCACTTAGGATCCGTAAGAATCGCCTGACGGCCGACAACGTTGAAGGCGATTTGCTGCGGCGAATGCTTGGCCGCCGTCGCGATCAGAATGGCGCTTTTGATCCTGTCGGGATATCGGGCGACCCAGGATAAGGCCTGTTGGCCACCCATCGATCCCCCGGCTACCGCCAGAAGCCTGTCAATACCCAGGTAGTCGATTAAAAGCTTCTGGGCCGCAGCCATATCGTTAATTGTTATGTCAGGAAAAGAAAGTGCGTAAGGATGTCCCGTGGCCGGATTGACCGACGACGGACCGGTGCTTCCTTTGCAGCCTCCGATAACGTTCGAGCAGATAACAAAATACTTGTTTGTGTCGAAGGCCTTGCCCGGGCCGATCATTGGCTCCCACCAACCCGGCTTTGGCTCTCCTTCATGCCACCCTGCGGCGTGCGCGTCGCCTGAGAAGGCATGCTGGATGAGGATGGCGTTTGCCTTGTCCTCATCCAGCTCACCGTATGTCTCGTACGCCAGCGTAACCGGGGCGAGCCGCTGGCCGCTCTCCACAATGAGCTCTTTGAACTCCGCGTATTCGGTTTGTACAAGGCCGATACTGGCGCTCACGTCATCCTCCCCGGATTTATGTCGCGGCCGTTTTCAATGCTTGATCGATGTCGGCTTTGATGTCCTCGATGTTTTCGATTCCTACCGACAGCCGGATATAATCCGGAGTCACGCCGGTTGAAGCTTGCTCGTCAGCCGTAAGCTGTTGGTGTGTCGTTGACGCGGGGTGAATCACCAGGCTCTTCGAATCGCCGATGTTGGCCAAATGCGAAAAAAGCTTTACCGATTCAATGAATTTCTTACCGGCTTCCAATCCGCCTTTGATGCCGAATCCGACCAAACCGCCGTAGCCGTCCTTTAGGTACTTGGAAGCGACGAGGTGATGCGGGTCGTCTTCCAGACCCGGGTAAGCAACCCATTCCACCAGCGGATGTCCTTTAAGAAACTTGGCGACCGCTAAAGCGTTCTCCGAATGCCTTGCTTGCCTTAAGGGAAGGGTCTCCAAACCCTGGATGAACAACCAGGAGTTGAAAGGACTGACCGCCGATCCCAGATCCCTTAACAGCAAGACTCTTGCCCTGATGATAAAGGCGATATTCCCGACCCCCGGCAGGTCTCCGAATACGTCCCAAAACTTTAGCCCGTGATAGCTCGGGTCCGGCTCGGTGTACGACGGGAACTTACCGTTGCCCCAATTAAAGCGGCCCGAATCGACAATCACTCCGCCGATGGACGTTCCATGCCCGCCGATATACTTGGTCGCCGAATTCACGATTATATCCGCGCCATAATCCAGAGGTTTAACCAAGCCTACGCCGACGGTGTTATCGACGATTAAGGGGATACCCGCCTCGTGCGCGACCTTGGCAATCGGTTCAAAATCAGGCACGTTCAGCCTCGGGTTGCCGATTGTCTCGGCGTAGATGGCCTTGGTCTTGTCGGTTATCGCCCGCTTGAAAGCTTCGGGCTCTGTCGAATCCACAAAGACGACTTTCCGCCCCAGGCTAGCCAGCGTGTAGTGCAACAGCTGGTAGGACCCGCCGTATAGGTTGTCTGCCGAAACGATCTCGTCGCCGATATTCGTCACGTTAAGCAGGGCGAAAGTCGTCGCGGCCTGTCCGGACGATACGGCCAGGGCGGCGATTCCGCCTTCTATGGCCGCTATTCTCTGCTCAAAAACATCCGTGGTCGGGTTCATGATCCGGGTGTAGATATTCCCGAACTCCTGTAAGCCGAAGAGCTTGGCCGCGTGGTCCGTGTCTTTAAAAACATATGACGTTGTCTGGTACAGGGGCACTGCCCGTGATCCGGTTGTCGGATCGGGAACTTGCCCCGCGTGTGTTGCTATTGTCTCTAATCCTTGTGTCTTAGCCATTTTTCCTCCATTTGGTTGGCTTGAATTTCTCTTTGATCACTTGCGCAACCCTGTTACAAAAAACAAAAAACCCGCGTACCTCTCCTTCTTGGTCGCGGGTTGCGCTTGTTTCACGCTATGGGCAGCTTTCTGCTCGCCTACATAGACATCCCCCCAACGCCAAGAAGGCGCCGCATCATCATGCGGCACATCATCATGTTCGAGCCAAAAGCTATATTCGGTTGGCTGTTACTGGCGCTGGTTATCATATCCATCCTTATATTACCCATTTCCTATCGGAATTAACATACCATATCATCCCGGTCGTGTCAAGAATCTTTCTTCTGTTTGGACCGGTAATCATTAATCGCCACGTGTAACGCGTCGGCTGCCAGATTCGAGCAATGCATTTTGATTGGCGGCAGTCCGCCCAGTTCTTCCGCTACGTCGTTCCGCGTTATCTTCAAGGCGTCGTCCAACTTCTTGCCCTTAGCCAGCTCAGTAACCATACTGCTAGTCGCCACGGCGGCGCCGCAACCGAAGGTCCTGAACTTTATGTCCTTTATGGTGTCTGTCTTCTTGTCTACATTGATCATGATTTCCATTAAATCGCCGCAGACAGGATTGCCGACTTTGCCGACGCCGTCCGGATTTTCCAGCATGCCGACATTACACGGGTTGCTGAAATGTTCCATGACTTTGTCTGAATATCCGACCCCGTTCATCTTACTCCCCTTTGCCTTATGCTAAATCTCGAACATTGGAACGCGGGCTGCCTCTTTAGCGGCCGTGCGTTTAATTACATCGGCTAGGGTGACGGCCGCCAGTGTGTCTATCACGGATCTCTGGACGTCACAAAATACCTCTCTGATCACGCATTCCGTCGTCTTATCGCACGCGCCGCCTTCAGCCACGCAATCCATCATGGTGATCGGCCCCTCGACAGCCTGGATAACATCCGCCAGGGTAATCTCCTCGGCCGGCCGCGCCAGACGGTAACCGCCGGCTGCTCCGCGATAGCTTTCGACCAAACCGCCTTTCTTAAGAGCGTTCATGACCTGCTCGAGAAACCTAATCGGAATGCCTTGACGGCGCGCGATCATATTGACGGCGCGCGGCTCTCCGGCCTCGGCATATAAAGCTACATCAACAATCGCCCGAATCCCGTATTCGCCCTTGGCGGAGAATTTCATACCATTAAACCCCCTAGACGTTCATGCTCAAGTAACGCTCGCCCGTGTCGGGAAGGACTGTAACAACGGTCTTGCCCTTGCCTAATTCGCGGGCAATCTTAACCGCCGCGACAGTAGCCGCGCCCGATGATATACCGGCCGATAAGCCTTCTTCCACGGCCAGCAGGCGCCGCATCTCAAACGCTTCCTCGTTCGTCACCGTAACGATTTTGTCTAGCAACGCGGTGTCCAGTACTTTCGGCACAAAACCGGCGCCAATGCCTTGAATCCTGTGCGGACCGGGCTGGCCGCCGCTTAGAACCGGCGAGTCCGCCGGTTCTACCGCGACTATCTGTACCTTTGGATTTAGTGTTTTGAGCACGCCGCCAACGCCTGTTATCGTACCGCCTGTACCAACGCCGGCGACGAACGCGTCTATGGTCGTATTCGGCAGCGCTCCGGTAATCTCTACCGCGGTGGTCAGTTTATGAATCTCGGGGTTGGCCGGGTTGTTAAACTGCTGAGGCATGAAATACGTCGCATTATCGGCATCCAGCTCTTCCGCTTTTCTAATCGCTCCACCCATGCCCTCCGGACCCGGCGTTAAGATCAGTTCCGCCCCGAACGCCGCTAAAAGAGCCCGGCGCTCTACGCTCATTGTTTCAGGCATCGTCAGGAGGCACTTATATCCCTTGACCGCCGCCACCAGCGCCAGTGCTATGCCCGTATTGCCGCTGGTAGGCTCGACAATCGTCGCGCCCGGCTTTAGCAGCCCGTCGCGTTCGGCCGCTTCGATCATCGATAAACCGATGCGGTCTTTTACGCTCCCCCCGGGGTTTCTGGCTTCGATTTTTACATAGACCGTAGCCGCGTCGTCTCCCGGAATATGGTTCAACCTCACCAACGGGGTTCCGCCAATCAACTCAGCTGTATTGTCTGCCATAAGTGGGTTCTTGTTTTTGTTAGTCATGATCTACGCCCTTTCTTTTCGCTTATACTCTACCATATCTATCGGGTTTGCGACAATTATTTTTACTATGCTTTTACGCTAGTCCTCTAGACGCGCGGCTCCCAGGCCAGCACGTTTTTTTCCGGTATAACGACTTGGCCGTTCACAGTCTCCGACTGTAAGATCTCTGGCGGATACTTCGTGCAAGCGCCGGAAACCGCGTTATGCGTCTCAAGTTCCCAAACCGAACCGCATGTATTGCAGACCAGCGTCGTGCCTTCGATATGAAACTTCTGTCCACGGCACGGCTCGCAAAGGCTGACCGCGGCGACTATCTTGCCTGAAGGACCCGCGTACGCCAGCAGATTTACGTCTTTCGCTCCCTTGTATTCGAAGTACACGATGCCCGCCTTGCGAACCTCGTTTTCAGAAACCGTTATGCTTCCGTTCGCGACAGTCGCTTTGACGTCTGTCATTTCGATCTTGTCTGCCGCAGCCGTTTGGCTGGTACCCGCCGCCCCGCTATTTGCCGCGCTGCCGGCACCGGCTGGGCCGTCTTTACCGGCCGACGAAAACGCGATCAGGCCAACGACGACGGCAATGACAATCACGACCGCGGCAAACGGTCCATACTTCTTCCCGTCAGCCTTAGGTTTCGCCTTCTTAGCGGCGCCTGAATGTTTCTTCTTCCCACTCTTCTTGCTCATTGTTAACCTCCTGTTTATTGTAATCCTATTTTTCCGAATCGAAATCTGTCATCCGCACTCACGCGTACCAGTCAGCGCGCCTGAGCGGCAGACCGCTCCCACCCTTATCCGGCTTCGCGAGCAGCGCCTGATAAACATTGATCCGGTCTGTCCGGAATCCATAGGCGCTAGCCGACATGAACAGGCGCCAGATACGGTAGGTCGTCTCATCGGTTTCACGAACCGCCGCGTCGCGAGAATCTTCCAGACGGCTCACCCAGTTACGCAAGGTAAGAGCGTAATGCTCGCGTAGACTCTCAACATCCCTTACCTCAAAACCGGCCAACTCGGCCTCGGTTAAAGATTTACTGACATTCGTCAGTTCGCCATCCGGGAATACGTACTCACTGAAGAATGTCGGTCCTGTCAACTTGGGCTTCTCACCGATGGGGATGCAGGACGCAATACCATGGTTTAAAAAGACACCGCCCGGCTTTAGCAACCGGAATGCCTGTTTGAAATAGGTGCGCAGAAGCGCGCTGCCGACATGCTCGAACATCCCGACGCTGACCAACTTGTCATAACCGTTTTCATCGTTTAAGTCACGATAGTCACGGACATTGACACGGCAACGGTCTGTCAAACCCGCTTCGCGTATGAGCTGGTTGGCCAGTTCCGCCTGTGACTCGCTAAGTGTTACCCCTTCCGCTATGACGCCATACTCTCGAACCGCGAACATGACGAGGCCACCCCAACCGCAACCGATATCGAGCAAGCGCTCACCCGGCTTCAGACGGAGCTTACGGCATATGTAATCCAGCTTTTGTTCCTGGGCGGTATCGATGTCGTCAGACGGAGTGGCAAAGTAGGCGCAAGAATAAACCATGTTCTTGTCAAGCCAGAGGGAGTAAAAATCATTAGAGACATCATAGTGGTAGTTAATCGCTTGACGATCACGTTCCCTGGAGTGGGTTTCCCCGGAAAGCCCGGCTGCCGAGCCTGAACCTGAAGTCCGTTGCCGGGCGGGCAACTTGAGCAACATGTGTCCGAGACGAGCCTTGTCTGTCAGGCTTATGCCTTGATCTATCATCCATTCCGCGACCTGGTATGCGGCCTCGATATCACCCTCGATGTCGAAGTCGTCGAAGATATACGCTTCGCCCAATGTTAGATCGCTGACGTTCAAGAACATGTTGCGCAATGCCTCGGCATGTTTAAGCACTAGTGTAAACCGGGGCTCTTCCGTTGTCCCCGGGCTCCAGACGGTTCCGTCCCATAAGCGGATCGCAAAGTTATTCAGTTGATAGTCCTGAAGGATGTGCTGAAAGAAGTTTAAGGTGGTTTCAGCGTGTGAGTCTAATACGACTGTTTGTGTTTTCATCGGCGTCCTCCTTCCTCCGCCAAAATAGATAAGGCTCTTACCATAAAGAATTCCTAGTATTCCGACTGGGTTACTCTTGTTTTTATCTTAACACACATACTATGAAGGCGCCAACCGTTTCCGGGTGACGCCTTCAAATCGTCCCTGAACTTAAGGAATTTTGCCTACGTGTTAGAACTTATAAGAATTTATCTGGATCTTCCTCAAACTCACGAGCACAGCCTGCGGAGCAGAAGTAGTAGTCAATGCCTTGATAGTTCTTGGTTACCGCTGCGTCCTTCTCAATCGACATACCGCAAACGGGATCGACGGCCATTCCGGCAACCTCCTTGAAACGTCCGTCTTCCAGCCAGAGAACGCGGTCCGCATGTTCCCTGATCCGCGTATCGTGGCTGACAATCACAACGCTTCTCCCTTGTTGCTTGGCAATATCTCTAAGTCGCCGGACGATATCGTGTCCTATTTTTGAGTCTAGGTTCGCGGTCGGTTCGTCGCATAACAAAATCTCCGGTTCGTTGGCCAGCGCGCGAGCAATTGCTACCCGTTGTTTCTCACCGCCGGACAACTTATCCGGCCTGAAGTTTAACCGCTCGCCAAGTCCCAGATCGATTAGAATCTTCTCGGCCCGGCGCGTCGCCTCGGCGCCCTTTATTCCGGCCAGATTAAGCACCAGCTCAACGTTCTCCCGGGCGCTCAAGGCGGACAGCAGATTGAAATCCTGAAAGATAAAGCCCAGGTGTTTCATCCTGATATCGGGCAGCCCGCGTTCCGATAGGACGGTGATGTCTTCGCCAGCCAGGTTCACGGTCCCTGATGTCGGTGTCAACAGGGCGCCTATGATGGACAGCAGCGTTGTCTTGCCGCTTCCAGAGGGCCCCATTATCAGGACAACCTCCCCTTGGTTTACCACAAGGTCCACCCCGTCGAGCGCCTTCACAGCTGTCGCGCCTTCACCATATGTCTTGACTAATTGTAATGCTTCGATAACGGCTTTCTTATTCACCAGCGTCTCCTTTCAGCGTCTAAATACTTCGGCGGGTTTTACCCCGGCTATCCTGATGATGGGAATGGCCGAAGCGAACACGGCGATGACGAGCGACGCTATGGCCACCCGCAGTAATGATGCGAATCCAATACTAATGAGGATATTTGTCTTAGCTAGAATGAGACCTTCGCGAAGTGCGAAAACCATTAACACGGCGAATAGAACTCCTACGACGACGCTAACCATCGCTTGCTCGAATACTAATCCGAACAGACGGGATCCGCGGGCGCCGAGCGCTTTTAGAACTCCGTACTCGCGCAGTTTGACTAAAGTCGCGGTGTATACCGTCAATCCAAGCGCCGCCAACCCTATGAGCAAACCGATAAAGTCCATAATCTTCATGATGTCGGCGCTCATGTCCGTGATCACCTGTTGCTCGTTAAGCGCAAACGTTTCTTTCGCCAGTACGGTCACGTCCGTAATCCGGCGTTGGATGTCACCCCGCACTTTCTCCGCGGATGAGCCTTTTGCCACGCCGACGAACGCATAACTCACCGCGCCCCGAAGGTTGCGGGCACGCTCGAAATCATCAAACCGGACAAAAGCGATCGAGTTCACGATAGTGACCGTGTCTTTTGTCAATCCGGCAATCGTGAACGCCCGCCCCAGCACTGTGACTTGGTCTCCCAAAGAAATACCGTGTTTGGACGCGATCTGTTCGTCGATGATAATCTCACCCGGTTTGAGTTCTTTGCGGCCGCTCGACAAAACCCAAGGGCCGCCCGGCTGGCCGGGTTTGTAGCCAATAATGTAGGCGACGCTACGGTTTTCGCCCGAAACCAGATAGTCGGTCGCGTATAGAATCGGCGTAACACGGCTGACGCCGCCAATCCTCTTGATTTGGTCGAGTCTCGCCGAAGGGAAGAACGAGGTCGTCATATGAAGGTTTCTGACCGACTCTTGTGACACAATGAGGTCGAAAGGCGTTTGGTCGATGTAGATCGTCACCTGTTCTATCGAGCCGGCGACTATACCGTCAAGAGTCAAGATGAGCAGAATCGCCAGGGCCACCCCACCGACACTGATGAAGAAACGAGTCCGGCTTTCGAACAAGTTCCTTAAAGCGATCGGCACGGACATGGCTATACGCCCCTTTTGAAAGCGATTGCCGGATCGATTCCGGCGATTGTCCGCACCGGAACGTATGAGGCCACAATTCCGATAAGGATTGCGATAAGGGCTACATAAGCAAGATACGGCCACTCGATCAGCACAAAAAACTGCGGCGCAAACCAGGCAATGACAACTTTGGCAAGAAACGACAAGGCGACGCCGAGGACAAATCCGGCTACTGCGACGATCAATGCCTGCTCGAACACGACACGGTACAACATCGAGTTCCGGGCGCCCACCGCTTTCATCATGCCGTACTCACGCGCCCTTTCTACCGTTGCCGTATAAATAGTCGCGCCGACCAACATTACGCCGATCAGGAAAGCGATAATAACCATGACTTGGAGCGGTTTGTTGAACACGCCGGCGTAAAGCGCTACGTCGTTCTTAGCTCGTTCGTCCTTAGTCGTGACCGTAAGATCTGGAAATTCGCTCGATAACCTGCTTTTAAGATCCGCGATTCCTGCCTTATCTTCTGCAGAAACCAATAAGAATCCGGCACTATCTCCGGCCGCCAGTAATCGAGAAGCGGATTCGAAGGTAACAAAAAAGGTACCTGTCATCCAGGAGGATGTCCCGCTGGATAATCCGGCGATCTTGAAATCCTTGCCCAGGATTCGCACCCGCCGGCCGAGCTTAAATCCGTGGCGATCGGCCACTAGCTTATCGAATATCACCTCGTCATCGTTGATGTTATCGGTTCCCTCGACAATCCGCCACGGTCCGCCGCCGTTGTCTGGGTCGAACCCGATAAGCAGGGAGAACTCACGTCTGCCGCCGAGTTCTAAAACCGTATATGAAGAAAATATCGGTATTACTTTCCGCACCCCGGCGGTTTTTTCAACTTTCGTCCCGTCCTGTAATGGTACCCGGGAGCTGGCGCCAAGAAAGTTCTTAACCTTTTTCTGGGAAACGACCAAATCGACGGGCGTGTTATCGAGATACGCCGACACCTGCCGGTTCATGCCCGCAAAGAAACCGTTCAGGATAACCATGAGCATGATAGCGAGAGCCACCCCGCCGGCGCTGATGATGAATCTAAGCTTCTCTTGGAAAAGGTTGCGTCGAGCTACGTCGACCATGATCGCCTACACGTAGTGCGGTATTCAACATCAACATAAATACGCACTTTCATACTGTCTTCCGGTATTCAAGCCGAGCATATTCCGTTTCCATAAGATCTGCGGTCTCGATCTGGACAGTCGATAGTGCAAATCCGTATTTCTCTGCCAGAATGCTCTTGATCGACTGAAGGGTATTGTCATAAAGAGATAGGTCGTTTACCAAAACGTGGACGCTAAAAGCCTTGATACCGCTGGCAATGAGCCATGCGTGCATATGATGGATGTCGGTAACCGCTGGAATCTGACGCAAATCGTTCTCGATCGCGCTCATGTCCACACCTGCCGGCGTCGCCTCGATAAGCACCAGGAATGAATTCCTGACCAGCCCGAAAGCTCCATACACAAGCACGAACGCAAAGATAATGCCGGCTATCGAATCGGCTATGTAAATGCGGGCTGTGGCGATGAAGATGGCCGCTATGATAACTGCAATGCTACCTAAAAAGGCGTTGATGACATGCCAGAAAGAGCCGCGGATGTTCATGTTCTCTTTCTGGCCACGATACATTATGAACAAGGAGGCTATTTCAAGCCATATACCGCCGACGGCTACAATGAACATTGGTGTTGATGGGATGACCATTGGATTTCCCAACCTCGTCACCCCTTGGTAAAGGATGAATCCCGCCATGCCGAATAAAAGAAGCCCGTTTAGGAGAGCGGCTATGATCTCGGCACGTAGGTACCCATAAGTATGCTCAGGTGTCGGCGGCCGAGACGCGAAACGAATCGCCAGTAGAGATACGAATATCGCGCCGGCAGTTGAAAGTTCATGGGCGGCGTCGGCAAGGAGGGATAGACTGCCGGTGATAACAGCGACCGTAACCTCAAAGATGAAATAGAGCCCGATTAAAACCGCGCTGATCCGCAGGCTCTTGATATTCGTCGTTTCGGACAAATGTACGTGACTCTCCACGTATCACTCCTTCAGTTTATATTCTATCGCTAGCGCATTACGCGATACCATCTTGTGTGTTCATAAATACTTGACCAGAGAAACCCAAAACCGGCCGCGAACATCAGCTCCTCTAGCGGCACGCCCAGAATCAGGATCCCCGACAGGGCGTCAAGATTCCAGACATGATGAACATAATCCGGATACGCCAAGACGAGCGTGAGGAAGAATACAAAGTAAAACCCGGTAAATAAGGCGCCGCTGACAAGCATCTTTTTGATCAGATCGGGACGGCAGAACGCCGTAAAGAAGCCGGCTCCGACAAAAGCGGCAAAAGAGGCGTAGATTGGATTGATGCCGGTCGCGAGAAAAACCAGTAAGATGACCGGAGGTGAAGCTAGCGCTACCACATGCCATCGGTGTCTGGCACTACTTCGCTCGTGCGATGCCATGGCGACGTGATGCGCTCCGAACAGTAGCTCATAGGAGACCGCCACCAAACCGGCGATCCCGAACGCGAAAATCAGACTTTCAATATCAAACCCGGTGCGTTGAGCCAGATTGAACAGGGTGGGCGGATTCCAATATGCCGGCACGAAAAGCGGTTCGCTAAAACCCAAGAGCGATGTAACCAAACTGACCACCAGCATCTCGTGTCTGATTTCTTTCGAGCGCACCAAGAAGTAGACAATGGTCCATATGACTATCAATGCTAGCGACCATATCAAGAAAGCGTATTGCATGCGGCTCCTGTTGCTGTTTTGCTCGATATACTTGCGGTTTCAAGCATACTAGGACAAGGAACGCGACAGCAATAGCGCTTCCGGATATCGGTAGGCCTCTATAGATACCAGTCGGATCGCCGTAGCGGCAGGCCGATCGAACCGTTGTCGGGCTTGGCGAGTAGGGTCTGATAAACATTGATCCGGCCGGTCCGGAATCCATAGGCGCTGGCTGACATGAACAAACGCCAAATACGGTATGTTACCTCATCGCTGACCGCAACCGCCTGGTCATGAGCGGCTTCAAGCCGGCGCACCCAGTTTCGAAGGGTCAAAATATAATGCTCGCGCAAGCTCTCAACATCGCGCACCTCAAAACCGGCCTCTTCGGCCGCTCTCAAAGAAGTGCTTATGTTCGTAAGCTCTCCATCGGGGAATACGTAAGTGTTTATAAATGTCTGTCTAGCCCCCTTGGGTTGCTCTTCGGAAACACGGTTGGCGATTCCGTGGTTTAAGAATACGCCGCCGGGGCGCAGAAGACGCCAAGCCTGGTCGAAGTAGGTGGGCAGAAGTGCCTGGCCGACATGCTCGAACATCCCGACACTGACCAATTTATCGTAACTCTCTTCTTCGTTCAGGTCGCGGTAGTCGCAGACGTCCACACTACAGCAGCCTGTTAGGCCTGATTCACGAATGCGCCGGTTGGCAAGTTCCGCTTGGGGCTCGCTCAAGGTTACTCCCTTCGCAATAACGCCATAATTTTCCGCGGCAAATTTGACGAGGCCGCCCCAACCACAGCCAATATCCAGCAATCGCTCGCCCGGCTTCAGCCGCAACTTTCGGCAGATATAGTCAAGTTTGGCTTCTTGGGCGTCATTTAGATCATCATCAGATGAGCAAAAATATGCACACGAGTAGACCATAAAGTCATCAAGCCACAATCGATAGAATTCATTAGAGACGTCATAGTGGTAGGTGACCGCTTGGCGGTCGCGATTCTTCGAATGCGCCCGGCCCGATAGGTCGGCCGGACCTCGGCCGGCGCGCTGGCGCCCGCTTAAAGGGAGTTTTAAAAGATAGCGGCTCAAATCAAAAAGTTGTTTCCTGTCAAACGAGTCGACGATTGTCTCAGCCACGCGCAAAGCCTCTTCGATGTCGCCCTCAATATCGAAGTCGTCGTAGATAAAAGCCTCGCCAACAGCGAGGTCGCTCGGCGGGGAAAGCATTCGCCGGAAAGCGCCCGGATGCTTTATAACAAGGGTGAACCGAGCCTGTTGACCTGGGTCTGGGTCCCAAGTGGTGTCGTCCCAAAGACGTACTGCGAAATCACGCGGATGATAATCCTTCAAGAAGCGATTCAGGAATGAGAGACTGATCTCGGCTTGCCGGTCGACAGTAGCTACGTTTCCGTTCAACATGAGTCATCACCGCCTCGCTCGCACTCATGTTTTATTACTCCGACTGTAGCGATATGTCTAAATTCTTAATACTAGGAAAACACCTAGTTCTTATTCGACCGTAATGATCTCTACGGGACAGCCGTCGGCCGCGTCGGTTACGCAGTCGACAAGGCTGTCAGGCACCTCGCCCCGGCCGATATCACCGTTAATGCGATACGCCTCCAGGACTTGGCTGAATCCGTCGTCATCAGCCTGCTCAAAATAGCCGGGACAGGTTTCCCAACATTGGCCGCATGAGATGCATTCTTCACGTTCGATGGTGACTTTATTGCCTTCATCAGCCATATATCCTCCCTCTGCCACCTAAAGAATAACCGCCCCGCCTAACACTTCGCTGTCATTATACAAGACAACGCTTTGCCCGGGGGCCACGGCGCGATGCGGCCGGTCGAAATCAAGGCGAATCTTGTCTCCTTCAATCGGCGTTAGCCTTGCCGGAACCTCGGCGGCATTATAACGGATCCTGACCATAACGTTTGTCGGCTGGGTGAAACCGCTGCCTGACACATAATTAGCTTGGTTGGCGACAATACTTTCTGTATATGTTTCCGCTTCAGGCCCCGCCACAACTTGATTTTTATCGATATCGATCGCGACAACATATAGCGGCTCATCCGAGGCGATGCCTAGGCCTTTCCTTTGCCCCACCGTATAACCGGTGATTCCGGAATGCGTCCCGATAACCGCCCCGGACGCGTTAACAATCGGCCCCGGTTTGTCTGCAACTCCCCGCTCGGCCAGAAACTCGCGGTAACGGTCCTCGGGCACGAAACAGATCTCCTGACTTTCCGCCTTCTCCGCGACCGGCAAGCCGTACGATCTGGCTTTGTCCCGAACTTGTTCTTTGGTAAGGTCGCCGAGCGGCAGGAGCGTCTTGGCCAACTGCTCTTGAGTAAATGTCCACAAGAAATAAGACTGGTCCTTTTTCTTATCAACACCCTTGAGAAGTCGGTAAATGATAATTCGTGATTGGTGATTGGCCACTTCTTGATCTTGCTCTTTGCTCTCTGCTCTTTGCTCTCTGCTCTCTATTCGCGCGTAATGCCCGGTCGCCAGCTTATCCGCGCCCATGGCGATTACTTTCTTCAGGAGGATGTCGAACTTTATGATTTGGTTACAGCGAACGCAAGGATTGGGCGTGCGGCCGGACCGGTATTCGGAGATAAAGTTGTCGATTACGGCTGTTTCAAACGCGTCGCGCATATTTACGACGTAGTGGGGAATACCGATGACAGCCGCCACGCGCCTGGCGTCATCGATCGCGTCCAGTCCGCAGCAGCTGCTAAGGCCCGCGTTTCCGACCGCCCTTGGCCATAACTGCATGGTTACACCGGTAACATCATTCCCTTGTTCTTTGAGAAGCGCCGCGGCGACCGAACTGTCCACCCCGCCGCTCATCGCGACAAATACCTTCATGTCACAAGTTTATAACAGTCTTGACCTAACGCCGCGGACAAAATGCAAGAAACCCGCCGCGAGGATTGTATTAATGGTGTACGTCGTGTAAATGATCGAACATCATAGCACTTGAAGGGAGGTACAAAATGAAAAAGACGCTTTTAATCGGCATCTCCGCTTTGGTCCTAGGAGCCGGCCTCATTTCGCCGGTAGCCGCGGCGGCTTATCAGGGCGATCCCGCCGTCAAAGGGCCTAACTACACAGCCGAACGGCACGAGGCCATGGAAAAGGCCTTCGATGCTAAGGACTTTGATGCCTGGAAGAACTTGATGAACGGCAGGGGCAGAGTAAGCCAGGTCGTCAATAAAGACAACTTCGCTAAGTTCGCCGAAGCTCACGAATTGGCCGAGCAAGGCAAGACTGCGGAAGCGGCCAAAATACGTCAGGAACTCGGATTGGGAACATGTGACGGTTCCGGAGCCGGTAACGGCACTGGCGGCAGCGGGACTTGCGGCCAAGACGGCGCGGGTTCAAGATGGAACCGCTAGATGAAATAGGACTACAATAAAGAACAAAAGCAGCCGAACCCCCGTTATTCAACGGGGGTTCGGCTGTAAGTGACAAGTCTGGAGACCGCTATAACTTATACCGACGAAGAGCTCGTAGCCCGCGTCCGCGCGCAAGACAAAGACCTCTACTCGGAGATCGTCAAGCGCTACGAGCCAAAGCTGTATAGATATGCCATGTCGATCGTCCAGGATAGAGACAAAGCCCTGGACGTTGTCCAAGACACTTTTATCAAGGCTTATGTCAACCTGCAGGGCTTTAATACCAAGAAGAGCTTCTCAAGCTGGATTTACAGGATATTACATAATGAAGCTCTGAACGCGATTAAAAAACATCATCGCGAAACAAAACTGCCGGAAGGTTTTGACGCGCCGGACCCGAACCATTTCGAACAAGAGTTGTCCCGCGAGGAGACAGCCAAGATGGTCAGAAAATGCTTGCAGCGGATTCCGGTAAAATACGCCGAACCGGTCGCTTTGTACTATTTGGAGGAGAAATCCTACGAGGAAATCAGCGACATATTACAGCTCCCCATAGGAACAATCGGCGCCAGGATAAACAGAGCCAAGAAGGCGATGAGGCAGATATGCCAAGAGATGAAATAGAAATCACCAACAAAGTTATGAATAAGATCCGCTCGGGCGAGGTCAAAATGCACTCGCGCTGGTATTTTGTGCTCGGATCGATCGCCATGGTACTCGGTCTGGCGAGTTCGGTCGTGCTGGCCGCATTTTTCGTCAGCCTGACCTCGTTTGCCCTGAGAAGCCACGGACCGATGGGCTCGTACCGTCTACAGGAAATCCTGGCAAGCTTTCCTTGGTGGGCGCCCCTTTTAGCTATCGCTGGCCTTGGTTTGGGAATTTGGCTTCTTAAGAAATTCGACTTCTCTTACAAGCGCGGTTTCTTGCCGATCCTAATAGTTTTACTGCTGGCGGTGCTCCTGGCGGGTGTGACGATCGACTATCTGGGCTTAAACGATGTCTGGATGAAACGCGGTCCGATGCGCCAATACTGGCAGCAGATGGGCCAGGGTCAAGGCGCCGGCCAGGGTTCGGGACAAGGCCGCGGCATGATGCGCCTAACCCGGTAGGTTTATCCTGAAACCGTGTCCCAGCAGTTCACGTAGACCAAAGTCAAGGATTCTAACTAGGCGCCGCGGTTGATTCACCTTGGACGACGATGCCGTTTTCGACCTTATAATAAGTCCCTTCCGTTGGACACTTAAGCGAAACCGTTTCCACAAACGGACCCTTGTTGTCTTTTGATTCCAATAGTTGTTTAAGGTTAGCTGGGCTGACGCCCCATGCTTTTTTGTATTCGTCTACACCCTTTTGCAGATAAGCCTTGTTTTCCCCGCAGTTGGTGCCGCTGGGCACATTGCTCGCGCCTGAAAAGGCATTAAAGGCAATTCCGCCAAGAATAACAGCAACGCCGATTATGATGAATATCGGCATTTTCGATCTGTCGGGCGCGGCTTTTTTTGCTGAGGCAGCCTTGGTTTTTCGGACGGGTTGAGCCTTCTTTTTTTTCGTCTTTTCATCACTTTCCCGCTTCTTTTTGTCCATATAAAAAAAGGCTGCTATGCCAGCGCCGGCCACGAGAAACGTCAACGCCAGCGCCGCCGGGCTGAACGGATCTTTACCCGCGTTTGCGGGTGGGGTTTGTCCCGCCGCCTTCTGTCCTGTAGCGGACGGGGTGTCGATTGCGCGCGTATACGTGATGTTGAACTCGACCGCTTGGCCTACCGGCACGTTCTTGGGGGCCGTCTGGTAGTAGTTAAAACCTTCGGGCGATTTTTTGCTGCCGGTAGGCTTAGGCAGCATCACAACGTCCGACGATTGGCTCGGCTCGAGAAATTCAAAAACCGTCTCCGCGGCCCCATACCTTTGAACGTATTTTAGCGCGATAGAGCGATTTTGACCCTCGATTTTAAGTCCGTCCCAAATCGCCTCCGCCTGGCCGATCCGGCTTTTCGTTAAGGTTATGGACACCTCGTCGTAGCCGTCTTTCGGAGTCACTGTCGGAGTTGCCTGTTTATCCTTCGAGGGATCCGCTCCCAATATTTCTCCCGTCCACTGCATTTGAGTACCGGAAGGAAATGCAAATCGGACGGTTGCCGGCAGGGGCGTGTCATTCGGGATTGTTACCTGTTGCATAAAGAAAACCTGGTTATTGTTATATTCCGGCCAAAGCGAGATAAGCAGCCTTTGCGGTACGACGTCCGCGGCCGATACGGTGCCCGGAAAGGCCGCGAAAATAAACAGAAATAAGATAATCGACAAGGTTTTTCTCACTTATGCCTCCTATGAAGAACAACTGGCTGACTATGTTTGATACTACACTACGTAGTATGAGGCGTCAATATAGCTTCGCGGGCTTGTCTAGACCAATCGATCCTTTGAGTCAAACATTTATGGGAGCGCGGTATCAGAGGGGTTATTGTTCTCTCCTTGTCTTTGATTTACCGCGCACGAGTTTAGCTGGGGGAAACGATAACGGGGCTCAGGCGTACTCTAACTAGACCCAGCCGCTCATCGCGACAAATATTTTCATTATGGACTAGGGGCAGGCAATCATTAGTCGATCACAATTGACGCGAGTATTAATTCAGCGGTCGCGAGATGCGTAGAGTAGTAGTTCGTCGATTCGTAATCCGTGCTGGCCTGATAGTCAAAAGTATACGCTTTGTTGTTCTTGATCGTCCAAACGCAGAGTCGCTTCCAGGGATAGCCCACCTCTTGATAACTGTCCACGACTCTCCTGCCAGGATTTCCGCTGATCGTCGTAGGCCCATCTTCTATTGATGTGCCGCTGCCTTGCGGTTCTTTCATCGCGGCGTCCGAGTAAGCCTCAATCATTGTTCCCGGACTGACGTCTTCGACAAAAACACTAAAGGCGCATGCGTGCGTAATAACACCGCCAGCCGTCGCCGGGCCGAGTATCGACAGATGCAGGCTTCCCGATGTCTCCATGTATGTCCAACCGCTCGGGATTTTAATAGATAAAGCATAGGTCTTGTTCTTATATGTTTGCCAGCCAGAATACTTGTCCTCCACCGAAGTCACCGGCTTTGCGTCCGTTGTTCCGGCGCCTGTCTTTTTCTTTTCCTTGTTATCGTTTGCCAGCTCTGATATACGCGCACTGATCACCCTATCGCTCTCTCGCGACCTAGCGTTTTGCCAATAAACAAACCCAGCTGCAGCCCCCGTTAGAATGAATACGGCACAGACCAAAATCGCCAGCGTGATTTTGAAGCCTTTGGATATTCCCCTCGCAGCCATAAACTCCTCCTAGAATCAGGTTAAAAGCAAGAAGATTATACACCTACAGGTCATCGAGCACTGTTTTACCCCGAGTCGATAGTCGAGCGGGGTGAGACGCCAGTCCCGGGGGCTTTTTACTTTAGCTCCTGCAAGCGGCACCCTGTGGAAAACCACCCCAGCGCTTTGGAGTGCTGGGGTGGTTATTAACAATAGCCCCCTCACCTAACCTCTCCCCGCAGCGAGAGGGATGGCTTTTAAGGTCGAGCATGCGGACAAACCACGCACGAGCGGAGAGCATTGTTTGCTCGCCGTGGCGACTTGAAACACGGGGTCAGGCTCTATCGCATAAGAAGAAAGGGCCTGACCCCAAAGCACTAACGATGTTAGGCCGCGAGCAGCATGCGAGTCTATTTTGGGATCAGGTGGCGCTTCAAACAGACAGCATCCTGTCGATGGCCCGTCTGGCGCGAGTGGCGATGTCTTCGGGGACGGTAATGACGTTGGTCATCTCTTGCATCGCGGTCAGCATTACGTGCAGGTCGGTCTTCTTCATGTTCGGGCAAACTGCCAGGTCACTGACTGGATAGAAGTCTTTATCGGGGTTTTCTTTTTTCAGGCGGTATATTATCCCGACCTCGGTGCCAACGATTATCTCCTTAGCGGTCGTCTCCTTGGCAAAGGTGATCATGCCCCCGGTAGACAGAACTTTGTCGGCGCCGGCTATGACCTCCGGCCGGCACTCAGGATGGACAATGACCACCGCGTCAGGATGCTCCTGTCGGCGGGCGGAGACGTCCTCCGCGATGATGCGGGCATGCGTCGGGCAGAAGCCGTTCCACAAAATAAATTCTTTCTTCGATTGAGCGGCGACATATGCGCCCAGATATTTATCCGGCACAAAAAGAATCTTATCGCTGTCGACGGCCTCGACAACGCGAACAGCATTGGCGGAGGTACAGCACCAGTCGCTTTCCGCCTTAACGGCGGCCGAAGAATTAACGTAGGTCACGACTGCCGCGTCGGGATAAAGTGCCTTCTGCCCCCTGAGCTGCTCGTCATTAATCATATCGGCCATCGGGCAACCGGCTCCCGGATCGGGCATGATAACGGTTTTATCAGGCGAGAGAATGGCCGCTGTTTCCGCCATGAAATGAACGCCGCAGAAAACGATGACGTCGGCGTCCGTTACGGCCGCCTTGCGGGATAAGTCCAGCGAGTCTCCGACAAAATCGGCGATATCCTGAACCTCGCCCCGCTGGTAATTATGCGACAGAATAACCGCGTTCAGCTCGCTCTTAAGACCTAAAATATCGTCAACGATCGACATGCCTACCTGGCTATCCTTTCCCCGTGTGTATATACGTTCATCTTCCCGCCGCGAACGAAACCGATCAGGGTTATGCCCAGTTTGTCCGCCAGACGCAACGAAAGATCCGTTCCTGATGTGCGGGAGACAATGACGGGCATCTCTTTCTTGGCCGCCTTAAGCAAGACCTCGGAAGAAATACGGCCAGATGTGATAAGTATCTTCCCGACCGGATCGATCCCGTTCATCAGACAATACCCTAAGATTTTATCAACGGCGTTATGCCGTCCTATGTCCTCACGGAATACTTCGATCGCCTCCGGGGAACATAGCGCGGAGCTATGCACGCCGTGCGTCGCTTTATACAAAGCGGAGCCTTCCTGAAACTCGTGCATTAGCGCAAGAATCTGTTCAGGCGTCGCTCTTAAGTCTGAAACGACCGGCTGGGCGGAAACCGAATCGACGACGCTATAGAAAGTCGTTCCCTTGCCGCAACCTGAAGTAATCATCCGTTTGAAAAGAAGGGCTTTGATGAACTCACTGTCCCTGTCCGCCGTCACCCAGACCGCGCCTTTGGCCTCGTCGACGACCACCTTTGATATCTCATCTTTAGAGTCGATGACGCCTTCGCTCCAAAGGAATCCGACAGCCAACTCATCCATTTTGTCCGGACTGCAGAGAAGCGTTACCAACTCCTCGTCGTTGACGTACACCGTAAGGGGCATTTCCCTGATAACCTGGTCCGTCTTGGCTTCCTCGGAATCGCGGGTATATTCGACATATGGGAATTCTTGTTTTATGTCCATGCTGTAACCGCCTTTCACCTTGTGGTTTATTATTTTACCACAAGGCAAAGACGGCTAGCGCAGAGCAGCGGAGATGTCCTCCAAAAGGTCGTCCTGATCTTCTATCCCGACCGATAGCCTGACTAAATCGTCGGTAATCCCAAGTTTCGCACGCAGACCGGTGTCAAAGGCCGCGTGTGTCATAAACGCCGGTAAGGAGACAAGCGATTCGACCCCGCCCAGGCTTTCAGCCAAGGCGAACACGCGCAATGATTCAGCAAAACGGCGCGCTTCTGTTTCCCCGCCGTCAATCCTGAAAGACACAATTCCCGAAAGGCCGGGGTAAAGCGTTTCCTTGACGCGCGGGTGGTGTCTTAGCAATTCAGCCACAGCACGCGCGTTTCTCTCGTGGGCATCCATCCGAACGGCCAGCGTTTTGATGCCTCGAATGGTCAGGTAGCAATCAAGCGGAGACGGTACGGCGCCGACCGTCTTTTGGACAAACCGCAGACCCTCTGCTGTCTTCCGGTCCCGTGTGATAACCAAACCGCCTATTACATCGCTGTGACCGGCCAGATACTTGGTTGAACTGTGGACGACGATGTCCGCCCCCTCCTCGAGAGGACGTCGAAGATAAGGCGACGCGAAGGTGTTGTCTACGGCCAGGATCACGTTTCTCCCGGCCGCTTTCTTCAGCGCCTTTATGTCAGGCAGCTTTAGCAGGGGGTTGGTAATCGTTTCCGTAAAAACAAGGCGCGTCTCAGGCGTAACCGCGGCCGCAACCGCCCCCGGATCCGAGGTATCAACCATTGCGTAGGTAATCCCTCTCGACGCCAATAGCTTATCGACCAGGCGATAAGTCCCTCCGTATACGTCGGATGATAAAACGGTGTGCGCGCCCGGCTCAAGGATTGAGAATATGGCGTGGATGGCCGCCATTCCAGAAGCATAGGCTGCGCCGTATCGCGCGTTTTCCAGGGCGGCGATCATCGTCTCCAAGTCCGTCCGTGTCGGGTTGGCAACGCGGGCGTATTCATAACCTTTGTGCCTGCCCACCCTGTCCTGGGTGAATGTTGATGAAAGATGAATGGGCGGAATCGTCGCGCCGGTCGATGGATCAGGATCCTGACCCGCGTGGACCGCCAGCGTCCTAAACCGCAAGACGGGTCACCTCCGCCATGAATCCGTTATCTTCCAGCCACTCGTCCGAGAAAAACTTGCTTAAATAATTGCGCCCGGTGTCGGGCAGAAGAACCACGATCGTTTCCCTGGTCGTCGAGCCAGCCGCGTATTTCACGACGGCTGCCAGCGCCGTCCCGGCAGACCCTCCGACCAGTAGCCCTTCTTGTCGGGCTAGCATTCGCGCGGCCGCAAATGATTCCGCGTCGCTGACGCGGACATATTCATTAACTAAAGTCGAATCAAACGTCTCGGGAAAGAAATCCTCGCCGATCCCTTCAACCTTCCAGGAGCCAGGCTCGCCGCCCGAAAGAATCGAGCCTTCGGGGTCGGCGACAACTATCTTTATGTCTTTCTTTTTCTCGCGCAATGCCCGTCCAACGCCAGTGACCGTACCGCCGGTACCGACGCCGGCCACGAAAACATCTACCGCCCCGTCCGTGTCATTCCAGATTTCCGGACCTGTGGTCAGGTAATGAGCTTCCGGATTCGCCATATTCGAGAACTGGCCGGGGCGCCACGAATTTTCAATCTCCAGGCTAAGACGGTCAGCCACACTGTTATAGCTCCGAGGATCGTTCGGGGGAACGTTGGTCGGGGTAATCACGATGGCCGCGCCATAAGCCTTAAGAAGCGCGATTTTTTCAGAACTCATTTTGTCAGGCAGAACGAAAATCGTCTTCCAGCCTTTGATGGCGGCGACTATGGCCAACCCAACGCCCGTGTTTCCAGCCGTCGCTTCGATAATCGTCGTATCGGGATTGATTAACCCGTCGCTCTCGGCGCGCTCAAGCATACGAACGGCTATCCTGTCCTTGACGCTGCCGCCGGGATTAAAATATTCAACTTTCGCCAGAATTTCCTTACCGGTCCTATCTGACAGCTTGCCAAGCCTGATAAGCGGGGTGTGCCCTATGGTCTCCAACACGCTCTGATATACATTCATGCCATTCCCCTCCTAATAACCCTAGTATTCCTATCGGATAATAGTATATATATCAGACAGATGTTCCTTTGTCAAGGATGCGGGGATGAATACCTGAAATGCTACTGAACGGTGCTCAGTATAATCCGGCCGGTGATGGCGTCAATGTAGTTGAAATCGCCTGGTGTTTCAGGCAGGAAAGGCGTCCGCGAAGATGTCGGGATTTTATCGACGTCTGCGACAATCCAGGCTCCGAGCGTCGAGCGCAGGCCGCGGGCTTCAAGCAAATCGTTTAATACGGCGTCATTATATGTTCCTGCGAAAGGATTAAAGACCACGGATATCCCGGAGTTGGAAGGCAGCCAGTAAACCATACGGATCTTTCCTGCCTCAGATGACAACCCAGCTTTCGCGACTGCTTCATTACGCGTTATCATATTGCGTCCGTAAAAAGCCCCGGTTGCAAGGAAGATAAGCACGACAACCAAGCAAAAGGCCGTAGCTGCTCTTACGGGGGGCGAAGATCGGACGCGCCGGAATCCTATCATCTCCGTGCCGTCCAACAGGATAGCGCCGAGAGCATACATGACACCGACCCCCGCTATTAAACCTGTGACCAGCCTTAATATGTTGTTGCTTTCACGCCAGACCAGTATTGTCTGCGTCGTTCCGTCGATCGCCAGAGGTAACGTCATTAGCAGACCTGCGATAAGGTATATCCAGGGGACGCGTTTTGGGCGTCTAAGCGCCGGCGCGAGCAACCCGATAAATCCTGCGACAAAGACTCCGGTCATGCGGGCGTCAACGGGAAGCTGGGTTGTCCCGAAGTGGAATGAACGTTCCGGGACTTGCGCGCAGAAGAACGTGCTGATTTTGTATAAAACTGCCCCAGCTCCCGTTAAGACCCCATTGCCTGAATCAATCATCAAGGGGGCGATGAATATAGATCCGGCAAATAATCCGCTAAGCATTAGAAACGTATAATAAACGGTTTCAGGCTGTAAATACCGCTTCATGATGTTATTTCAGCCCCCCGCCGGCGGGGGTATGATCAAGCCGCCGCCTCGTAATACTTCTTGACCCTCGGGATTACGAGCGGCATTGTGATGATCAAACTTAAAATGGTCACCCAGACAAAACCGCCCCATCGGGCAACCGGCGGATAACCCTTACCATTCAAGTACGTAGCGGCGACAAATAGCCCCGCCAGCCCAAACGAGATCGATGAATATATCAGTGCGCTAATCCGCGCAGTGTTCTGTTGTTTCATTACGCGTGCACCTCCTCGCGCCTCATAGTCGGAACAAACTTCTTAAGAAGCAATGTGTTCATCGTTACCGATATTGAGCTCATCGCCATAAAGAAAGCAGCCAGTTCCGGACTGACCAGGATTCCGACTACGGGGTACAGAATGCCCGCACCGATCGGGATGCCCAGCGTGTTGTAAATGAAGGACCAGAACAAGTTCTGCTTAACCTTCCGCATGGTCGCCCTGCCGACTTCAATTGCCGAGACGACATCGCGGATATCGTCTTTGATAAGCACAATGTCGCCGGTTTCCTTGGCAACGTCGGTCCCGCTGCCGATGGCAATGCCCACATTGGCTTGGGCGAGCGCAGGCGCGTCGTTAATGCCGTCGCCGACCATTCCTACTAGCAGACCCTCACTTTGCAGGTTCTTGACTTCATTTGCCTTGTCCTGCGGCAGGACCTCGGCCAGTACAGTATCGATGCCGACCTGACGGGCAATAGCCGCCGCGGTCCGCTGGTTGTCGCCAGTGATCATCGCGATCTTGATTCCCAGACCTTTTAGCCTTGATACCGCAACCGCTGAGTTCTCCTTAAGCGTGTCCGCCACAGCGACAATTCCGGCTGCCTTAGAATCGATGGCAACCAGCATCGCTGTCTTGCCTTCGGTCTCCAGGCGCTCGGTCTCGGCCATGAGGGCCTCAAAGTCGATACCCCGCTGCTTCATAAGACGACGATTACCCAGTAACACGTCGCGGCCATTGGCACGCGCTTCTATGCCGTGGCCGATGATGGCGTTGAACTTCTCACATCCCTCGAGGGCCAGACCCTCCGACTCAGCTCCGTTGACGATTGCTTCGCCAAGGGGGTGCTCAGAGTTCTTCTCCGCAATCGCCGCGAGCTGCAGCACCTCACTCCGCTCAAAGTCTGGCGCCATCACCACGTCCGTCAGTGACGGCTCGCCCTTTGTTAGCGTTCCGGTCTTGTCGAACACAATGGCCTGTAGCTTCGATGTTGCCTCCACAGCGTCGGCACCCTTGAAGAGTATGCCGTGCTCGGCGCCCTTACCCGTGCCCGCCATCATCGCGCTCGGCGTCGCCAAACCCAACGCGCACGGACATGAGATGATCAGCGTCGTGACGCTCAGAAGCAGGGAGAAGCCGAATACGCCGATGGTGCTAAGGGTCTCCATGGACAGAATGAAACTGCTCCCGGGAGTGAAGAAGGCTTCGTACCCGTAGAAGAACCAGAAAAGGAAGACCAGCAGGGAAAGCACGTGCACACCGGCAATGAAATGGCCGGCCACGAAATCGGCCAGCTTTTGGATCGGCGCCTTCGATGCCTGAGCGTCCTCGACCAGCTTGATAATCTGGGACAGAGCCGTATCGCTGCCGACTTTGGTCGCCGTGAATTTGAAGGCGCCGGTCTTGTTGATGGTCGCTCCGATTACCTGGTCGCCACCCTTTTTCTCAACAGGAATACTCTCGCCTGTGATCATGGACTCGTCAACCGCCGAGTATCCCTCGATGACCTCGCCGTCAACCGGGATGCTTTCGCCCGGCTTCACCAGGATCACGTCACCGATCTCGACATCATCGGCCGCGACCTCGATTTCCTGGCCGTCGCGTATAACCCGCGCGGTCTTCGCCTGGAGGCTCATCAGTTTACGGATAGCTTCGGATGCCCGGCCGCGCGTCAGTGCTTCCATGTACCGACCGGCAACAATAAACGCCGTCAGCAATGCCGCCGACTCGAAAAACGTCGCGCCCGGTCCGCCGAAACCAGCGTTAGGAAAGACGGTGTTGATCGTGGCGATCATATACGCCGCGCCGATACCAGTGGCATAAAGCAAGTTCATGTCGGTCGCCCCGCGTCGTAGGCCTCGGAAGCTGTTGGCGAAGAACTGGAAGCCCGGTATAAAGACTACCGGGGTGGTCAGCGCCCACAGGAACAACTTATTGTTCATCCACGCCGGCAGAATCCCCATCAACATCGGCTGAAACATGCCGATCATGACCATCGTCGCAAGCGGCCAGGCAATCCACATGTTGCGTCGTTGGCGAGCCAGTTCGCGCTCACGCGCGTCCCTTTCGCGATCCAGAGCCTCGTGGCCTTGGAGCTTCTCGCCTACCTCATAGCCCAGCTCCTTAATGACCTTTTTTATTTCGGCCTTGGTTACCGAACCGGGATAAAATCGGATTTTGCCGCTTTCGGCCGGGAGGTTGACGACGACATAGGTTACGCCGGAGATGTCCCCGACGACCATTTCGACTTTCTTGACACAGGCGGCACAACTCATGCCCCCTATGTGGAGCAGCACCTCCTCTTGAGGCACTTCATATCCTAAGCTTTCAATAGTTTTTACTAACGCCAAAACGTTCATCTGATCGGGGTCGTAATCAATGTAGGCTTTGCGCGCCACGAGGTTTACCTTTGCGTCGTAAACCCCCTTCATATTGCGCAGTGCAGTCTCAACCTTGGTTACGCAGGCTGCGCAGGACATACCCTCTACGGGGAGCACAGCTTCCTTCTTCTTCTCATCTAGCCGCGTTACCATGTCATCTCCTCTCGTGTGTATCTGCAGCGGGACATCTGCCGCCGCTTTGTTGTTGGAGGGGTCAAGCGAGCTTTCGTCATATTTTCCTATGTACCCTATTCCCCTACCCGGTATCACTATAATACATTATCTTGTTCGTCTTCGCAATAGCGCTTGCCTGCTATATCTTCAAGCTTTTTCAAGATTGACACAAGACCCATATTCATTGATAATAGGGGTATACGAATTGTGAGGTGAAATCATGGTCGGATATCCGCAAGACAAAAAGCAATTGTTATCGCGCCTCAAGCGAATCGAAGGACAGATCCGCGGCATCCAACGGATGCTGGAAGAAGAGAAATACTGCGTCGACGTGTTCGTGCAGATCTCTTCCGTACAAGCTGCTATGCAGAAAGTCGGCCTCATCATCCTCGAGAACCATGTCAAGGGCTGCGTGAAGAACGCGCTTGCCAGGGGACACGGAGAGGACTCTGTCAACGAGCTTGTAGAGGTCATCCAGCGATACTTAAAAACCAACCGCTAAAGTCGCGCTTGACGCTCCTAGTCCGTTATTTCACTTCGGTGGTTTCGTACCCGGCTCCGTTAACCTTCTCAATGATTGTCGGGATGTCAGTCTCGGCTGGGTCGTAGGTGACGTCGGTTTTTTGAGTCGCATAATCGGAGATTGCGTCAATCACGCCTTTTTCTCTTTTCAACGTCATCTCGATCAGCATACTGCAGCTGGGACAAGTCATGCCCGTTGACTGCAGTTGCGTTGTGTTGGTGCTCATTCTTCCTCCTTTAGTGTAGTCCAATTATTAGTCGATTACCCTAATCTGACCGCTTAACATGTTCATACCGCAGGTAAAATCGATAACCTGGCCGACTTCGTTCGGTACTGGGATATTATAGGTAACCTTGCCATTAGTCGGCAGATTCTCAAATACGTCTATTGCCGGAATAGATATTTGGGAATCGCAACCGCCGGATGTATTTCGCTCGAAGGTGAGTTTGAGCGGAATACCCTTCTTGACCTCAATCACATTCGGGTTATACCCACCAGCGACCTGTACGGTAATCTCTTGGATGTTCCCGTTAACAGTCGCCGCCCCTTTGACCTCGGTCTGGTTGCCACCGCCGCAGCATCCGCCGCCGCCGCCGCTTGGAACAGCCGTGCCGCCGGCTTCACCACCGGCTCCGCCGCCTCCGCCACAGCATCCGCCGCCGCCAGAACTTATGGCATCGCTAACCTGAGAGGCAGCGATCGCCGTCCCGTCGGCTATTGAACCCGTCGGACTGATCAGCGTGGCAAAAGCCGCGTAAACGCCGTACAGCACAAATAACCCTGTTAAGATGGCAACAAACAACGCTTTCCTGCTGGTGTTGCTCCGTCGTATCGTTTCCACGAAGGTCGCCACATTACCAACATTTTTCGCGGCCGTGTTCGTCTTCTTCTTACTCATGCTTGATTCCTCCTCCCAGCCATTTTAGGCTGTTACTCTTCTTAAGCTTCCTGTTTTAATGATGTCTTTTATCCGTTCCGGGTCAGGCGGTTTTAGTCCCAGCGTCAGTAAGAGCGATATCAACGTTGCCCCCACGACAAACCGGTTAAAGCCGTAGTTTACAGTTCGATCGGCCGCGCCGGCGCCGGCCACATTCAACGAGCCTTGATACATCCCCATACCGCAGGTGAACGTGAACTGACCTGTCTCAGTCGGCGTAAACTCTATTACCGTCGTCCCGTTCGGCTTCAGTTGTTTGTCGATGCCGAACTTTGGGAAGACGAACCTTTCCGAACAGAAATCGTTGCCCGGACGGTTAATGGTCAGCCTGACCGGCACGTTCGGTTTGACCGTTAAAGAACTAGGGACGTAACCGCCCTGGATGTCGATCTTAAGGTTCTGAACCTTGCCGTCGGCCGATTGTCCGGCTTCGGTGGTCTCCGGCGGGATAACCATGGCGATCGCCTTATCGGAAACATACTTGAAGTTATATTTAAAACCTGTCAACACCAAACCGCGGTTCATGACGACCAAACCTAGAATGATGATAATTACGGCTCCCGCCAGGGTGACTTGGCCTTTGAACCTCTTGGCCAAAGTCGAGGCGAAAGTGCCATAGACGAGCATCAGCGGCACCGTCCCCAAACCGAAGGCCAGCATGGTTAAACCGCCTTGGGCAGGACTGCCGGTGCTCGCGGCAAGAATAAGCATCGCCTGCAGCGGCCCGCAAGGCATCAGGCCGTTAAAAAGACCGAAGACGGCCGGGGCGAACGTGTCGGCTTGCGCGGCCGATTTGAAAAGCCTGGCCGACAGTTTCCGCGGCATCCGGAAGCTGAAGACACGCAGTGCCGGATGTACGTTCAACATGTTAAGCGCCATCAGAATCATTAGAACGCCTGCGACGATATTGACGGTGCCCTTAAAACCGCCCAAATCGACGGCCGAACCTAAGAATCCGGCGCCGATCCCGACCAAAGTGTAAGAGAGGAGTTTGGTCCCGTTATAATACAGGTGCGGCAGCATGGCCGAGAGTCTGGATCTCGCTTTCTGCTCGCCGGTAATGGCGAAAGTCAGCACGAAATTACCGCACATCGCCACGCAATGTAAGCTGGTAACCATACCTGTTAGAAATATCACCCAAAGTCCCATGTGCTCTCCAAATACTACTATGCATTGTAGTAGTTAATATCCAAATTTTTTTACTTACCTAGCCCGCTTTTCGTGCCCGCAGTCTTTGAGACACTCTTGTATCGTGCTATGGGTACCCTTGGCAACGCATTCCTTGAAACAAGCGTTTGAGTGACCTTTAACAACACGGTCGCTCGCCAACGCGTACGGCGCAGCAAACAGACCGGCCAACATGACGACACTGATTGCCGCGGCGGCTAAGCTAAAGCGGCGCCGCGGTTTTTCCGCCGGCAGGTCAAGAAGCCGTCTGACTCTGTCAGGCAGCCAGGCGCGGCTAAGCGCCGATGCCAGACCGATGTCGGACTGAGTGGCCAGCTTCAGCACCGCGGAAGCCAAAATCTCCGGCTTTCCGGTCTGCCGGCTGGCGAACCTGTCCGCCTCCAGTTCCTGCGCGTAGGACAGATGCCTGGTCAGATTCCTAACCAACGGGATAAAGAATAGGAGGTCGGCCACTGTTTCAGCCGTCACGCGGCGCAGCGGATCGCGTCGAACAAGATGATCGGCTTCATGTAATAAGGCCGCTTCCAGCTCTTCTTCATTAAGCTCACGTAAAACATGCGTTGAGATAACGATTCTCGGTTTTATCAGGCCGTAAACAAGACAAACCGGCTTGTCTGATTTAACAAGACTGACCGGTAAGGTACGGCCCAGTTTTTTTTCAATATGGGCTGTTACTCTATCCAACGTTTTATCGGAAACGGTTAGACAATCAAGGATCGCGTAACCGCGAGGACCGAAAAGATGGTCGACATTGAGGCGCTGTGCCGTGCGAACGCCGGCGACCCCGGCTCCCACGATCAATAATCCTCCCAGCAATATGGCAATGGTGAGAGCTGGATAACCTTGAAGCGGCGCCAGGACATCAAGGCAACCTTGCAGGATGGCTGTTAACGTCGCAATCCCTGCGGTTCTCCATTGCCAGGCGAAAAACAGCCAGTAACTGACGGCCGATCCGCCGACAAGAAAGATCGCCGATAGAACCCAACCCGGATGTTCGCTGATCCTTTTAGCTGTTTCCTTAAATCGCTTCATCCGCTAGACTCCCGTATCCTTGTTCTTATTTGCGATCGCTTTGTTCAGTTCTTCCCGCAGGCGCTCAAGTTCTTCAGGTTTTAGCTCACCCATCATGCCGGTAAGGTGCGACAGCACCGGCTTGCGGCCGACGTCCATCAATCCGTCGATGACTTCCTTGGATACTTGTTCGAGAATCTCGTCACGGCTGCAAGCCGGGCAATAGATGAATTTATTAGCGCTATGGCGCTTGTTTAGAACACCCTTGTCGGACAGTCGCCCGACAACGGTCATGACCGTCGTATAGGCGATATCCCTGTCTTGGAGTAGGATTTGGTAGACGTCCTTAACGGTCGCCTCTTCCCGGTCCCACATGATTTCCATGATGTCCGCTTCCAGCTCGCCGAAGATCTTTGATAGACCTTCTTCTCGAGGTCGGAAGACTTTTGGATACTCCATCTTGCGCCGCTCCTTAAACGTTTACGTTAAAAGAATATACTACACAGTGTAGTTTGTCAACGCTAATTATTATATCGGTATGGTAGGAATTATTCTTGAATCTTTTTCGGTTCTACCTGTTCCACATCGGGCTCATGGCACGCAGGTTGGCCACGATACTCGGTAAAACCTCCAGGACGTAGTCGCATTCGTCTTTCGTGGTATCCCGCCCCAGCGTCAGCCTAAGCGATCCGTGAGCGATTTCGGGAGGCAACCCGATACCCAGTAAAACGTGCGACGGTTCAAGAGAACCCGAGGTGCAGGCGGAACCGCTGGAAGCGCAGACGCCCTTAGCGTCTAAGGTCAAGAGCAGCGACTCGCCCTCGATCGCCTCGAAGCAAACGTTAACGTTATTGGGCAGTCTTTTTATCCTGTCGCCGTTAACTCGCACCGACTCTATTTTTTCCTCTATGCCTTTTATCAGGTAGTCGCGAAGTCCCGTTAAGCGCGCCGCTTCCTGTTCCCGATCGGCCAACGCCAATTCTACGGCTTTGGCCAAACCGACTATTCCGGCGACGTTTTCCGTGCTGGCCCGCCGGCCACGTTCCTGTCCCCCGCCCTGCATAAAGGGCGTGAACCGCGTCCCCTTGCGGACATATAGAACGCCTACCCCCTTGGGGCCGTGAAGCTTATGGCCTGAAATAGACAGCATATCGACGTTCAGGTCGTCGACGTTGACAGGCACGTGCCCGAACGTTTGAACCGCGTCGCAATGAAAACGGACTTTACGGTCCCAGGCTAATTGGCCTATCTCCCGGATGGGCTGGATAGTGCCGATTTCGTTGTTGGCGTGCATGACCGAAATCAACAGTGTCTTATCGGTAATCGCCGCTTCCACGTCGGACGGGTTCACTAACCCGTTCTTGTCGACCGGAACGATGGTCGCCTTGAAACCAAGCGTTTTTTCCAGGAACTCAACCGGCTCCAAAACCGCGTGATGCTCGATCGCGCTGGTAATCACGTGGTCCTTCTTGCCCAGCATCGAATAGGCCAGACCCTTGACGGCTGTATTGTCGGACTCCGTTCCGCCGCTGGTGAAAATAATCTCTTCCGTCTGAGCGCCGATCGCGCGGGCGACAATCGCGCGGGCATCCTCTACAGCGCGCTTGGCTGCTTGTCCGACTTTATACAAGCTTGAAGGGTTGCCGTATTTCTCGGTCAGGTAAGGCGTCATCGCCTCAAACACCCGCGGATCGACCGGCGTGGTCGCCGCGTGATCCATGTATATGGTTTTCATCTAAATTCCTCCTCCGCCGATAAACCAGTCTAACATTTCATCTTCAAATTTCTTTTGTTTAGCGGAAGTCTTTTTCTGCGGGGCGATCTTATTCAGCCGCTCCTGCAGTCTCTCGATCCTGGCAACCAGAACTTTTACGATTTCCGTTTCCGGATCCGGCAGCTCTCCGTGGTCCAGAACGTCCAACGGGGTGACCGCCTTCCCTTGCTCCCTGACCGCCCTGGCCGGCACGCCTACGACGGTCGTGTCGGCCGGCACATCCTTGACAACGACTGAGTTGGCCCCGACACGAACATTGTCGCCGATATGCACGTCACCCAAGACCTTGGCGCCGGCCCCGATAACGACGTTGTTACCGATGGTCGGATGACGCTTACCTTTGCCGGTACCGACACCGCCCAACGTGCTGCCTTGATACATCAAGACGTCGTTGCCGATGACCGCCGTTTCCCCGATGACTACCTGCATGCCGTGATCGATAAAGAACCTGTCGCCAATGACGGCCGCGGGATGAATTTCGATTCCCGTAATAAAGCGGCTCCATTCAGCCAGCAAACGGGCGCAGAGTATCAAATGATGGCGGTAAAGCCAGTTCGACTGCCGGTGCATAATGATAGCGTGCAGGCCGGGATAGGCCAATAGCACCTCAAGGGTGCTTCTGGCCGCCGGATCGTTGTTAAAGACTGCTTTGATGTCGCTTCGCAAACGCTTGAACATCTTTAGCTCCCCGGATGAACCGGCTCGATGAAATCGCTAGGAATCTCTTTGAGAAACCTTGACTGCATCATGTAATTAGGCGCCCCGTAGGTCGAACGGACCCAGGCACACGTCAAGTATAACTGTTCCTTTGCCCTCGTCAAACCGACATAACACAGGCGGCGCTCCTCCTCGATTTCGGAAGCGTCGCTCATACTGCGATTATGCGGGAACAATCCTTCTTCTAAGCCGGCGATGAAAACAACGGGGAACTCCAACCCTTTGGCGTTGTGCACGGTCATCAGCGTCACCGAGTTTTCGCTTACTTCCAGGCTGTCGATGTCGGCGATCAAAGCGACTTTCTCCAGGAAATCATCCAATGTACCGTCCGGATAAGCGGTCTTAAAATCGTTTACGGCGCTAAGAAGCTCGCCGATGTTCTCGATCCGGCCCTCGGCCTCGTAGGTTCCCTCTTTCTCCAGCATCCTCACATACCCTGAGCGGTCGATGACCGCCTGCGTAAGTTCCAGCAAGTCACCCTGGGCCATTGACCGCAAAGATTCAATGAGGTCAACGAAGGAAGCGATCCGCTCCAGGGAGAAACCGCCGCCGCCCGGGATATCCTTGGCGTTCTTCAACGCTTCGTAGAAACTGACGCCCATCATGTTGGCGTAGGCACTGATGCGGTCGATGCTGGTCTTGCCGATGCCCCGCCGCGGCGTATTAACAATACGTTTGGCCGATATGTTGTCGCTCGGGTTCTGGATGACTCGCAGGTAGGCCAGCATGTCTTTGATTTCCATCCGCTCGTAGAAACGCACCCCGCCGACCAGCATGTAAGGAATATCGAAGTTCATGAAAACTTCCTCAAAAATTCGTGACTGAGCGTTGGTCCGGTAAAAAACGGCAATGTCCCGGTTGTTGCGGCCTGTCTCTTCGACCACTCGTTTTACCTCGGAGGCGATAAATATGGCTTCGTCCCGTTCGTTCTCCGCCTGGTATAGATAAATCGGCTCACCGCTTTCGATTTCGCTCCACAGGTTCTTCTTCTTCCGCCCGCGGTTATGCTTAATGACCTCGTTGGCGGCTTCCAGGATCGTAGAAGTCGACCGGTAGTTCTGCTCCAGACTGACGATCTTGGCGTCCGGGAAATCCCTTTCAAACTCCAGGATGTTGCGGATGTCAGCTCCGCGGAATTTATAAATGCTCTGGTCCGGATCGCCGACAACGGCCAGATTCTGGTAACGCTTGGCGAGCAGGCTTACCAACCGAAACTGGGCATGATTGGTGTCCTGGTATTCGTCGATTAAAAAATATTTGAATTTCTCTTGCCACTTAAGCAGAACCTGCGGGAAGAGTTCGAAGATGTTGACGGCAAGCATGATGATATCGTCAAAGTCCAGGGCGTTGTTTTGCGCCAACTTTTCCTGGTAGAGCTTATATACCTCGCCCGTAATCTCCTCGAAGTACGTTGACGTGCGGCTGGCGAAGGTGTCCGCGTCGATCAATTCGTTCTTGGCCGCCGAGATGACATACTTGACCGCCCGCGGCGCGTACCTTTTAGTGTCCAGGTTCAACTCCAACAGGCAGTCCTTTATCAAACGTTCCGAATCGTTTTCATCATAGATAACGAAACGCCCGTTATAGCCGCGCCCCTGGTTGTTAGTCAGATTCTCAATCTCCATCCTAAGAATCCGGACGCAAGCGGCGTGGAAGGTCATAATCCACATGCCCTTGGTCGCTTCCGGCCCGAGCATCGTCTCAACGCGGTCGCGCATCTCTTTGGCCGCCTTGTTGGTAAAGGTAATGGCCAAGATCTGGTTCGGCTTTATCTTCCGTTGTTTGACGAGATAGGCCAGCCGCGAGGTCAGCGCCCGCGTTTTGCCGCTGCCGGCGCCCGCGAGAATCAGCAACGGTCCTTCGCCGTGGGTAACCGCTTCCTTCTGGGGATCGTTAAGGCCTTTTAAAATATCCATCATTTGAGTATAACAGCCTGTGTGAGATTAGCGGGGTTCGACAGCGTGGTAATCGACGCGAATAATGCCTTTCGTGTCGTAAACCAGATTCAACTTGCGCATAATCGTCAGGTCGTGGCGAACGGAGCGCTCACTCAAACCGCGGTAGGTCTCGGCCAACCACGGCAAGACTCGTTGTTTGAAGTGGTCTGTCCGTAGTTTAATACCGTCGTCGGACATCCGTGTCAGAACGCCGGCTAGCCGCGGCGTAATCATTTCCTTTCGCACCAGCTCATCAAGATACTGCCGATAGGCGAGTTTCCTTATGTAGATGTTTGTCTCCCGGTAACGGTCCTCCATTTCGCTCTCAAAACCCTCTAAGGCGAATAGGACGAAATTGCGCAAGCTTCCGTTGTGTTCGAACATCGCTTTGTCCATTTCGTCGACATACTCACCGCGATGCTTGTAGTAGTAATTCGCCAGTGAATAGAAGCCGGCCCGGCTGTAGCCGCCGTGATAAAGGAGGTACGCTTCCGCGGCCCGCGCGGTCCGGCCGTTACCGTCCGTGAACGGATGAATCGCCACCAGGTAAAAATGCGATATGACGGCCCGGACAACCGGGTGCATGGTCAGGCTCTCAGAAGAATTGATAAACTCGGTAAATTCTCGCATAAGACGGCCGACGTCACCGGCCGAAGGACAGATATAAGCGCCGGCGCGTACATTCGTCGTCCGGTATTCTCCTATGACGTTACCCTTGTAGTTGCAGTCCAACGTTATCTGCGCGTGGATTTCCTTGATAATCGTTTCCGTGAGTTTCATATACGGCATCGGTTTGCGCGACCGGATGTACTTCATAACCGCTTCCGCGTTCAGGACTTCCTGCTCTTCCAAAGACAGCGGAGTATCGTCGTGCCGGATCAGCACTTCCTCGATCAGTTCCTCGTCCAGACGGTTGCCCTCTATACCGGTCGTACCCCGGATAGCCCTGATTATGTTCAGCCTGTCCAATTCCTCGCGCTCGCCCGGGGCCATCGGCATCTCCCTTAAGAAGTGGGCAAAAGCGTCAATGCGATTTAGGAGAAAGGAAAGAAAACGGGGGTCAAGCTTGGGTTCGAAGATTACTTTCCATCGTTTGGCCATTTCTTTGCCACCTGCTTTGCCAATAAGCCTGCCATTATTATAGGCATATTATTAGGCGTTATGCAATATATTAGCCATTAGTCTTGCCACTATCTTTGTCTAACTGACTGCCATCCATTGCTTTTTGTCGCGCCGGCACATCATCTGGATAGCGTGTTTCCCCGTATACATGCTTACCGGCACCCCGCCGCCCGGCGTTACCCACTGTCCCGCCAGGTAGAATCTGTCAAGACCAGGCAGTGTACGTTTGATTGTCTTAGTTATATTCTTAGGCGTCGGCGCCCAACCTTCGTAAGCGCCTTTCCAGTTCAAGGTATAGCGGTAAAGCGTATAGGGCGTCGCCACGTCCGCCACCTCGACCTGGCCGGATATGCCCGGATACCTGGTTTCAAGAAATTCTTGGGCCGCCGCGGCTAGCTCTTCTTTTCGCGCCTTGTAGGCCGCTAAATCTTGCCTGTCCGTCTCCCAGCTATCCCAGTCGGTTTCCAGCAAGACCTGAATAACAGCCTTACCTGGCGGCGCGAAGGCATTTGTGTAGTTGAAAATCCGGACGACGAGCGTATTGTGAAGGTCACCCGCCGCTTCTATCGGTTTCTCAAGCGAATACAGGCTAAGCGGGGGTTCGCCGTCGAACGTTCTGTTTACCCCGAAATCAACCGTGCTGAAGGGCTTCATCAGCGGCCATGTTTCATACCTGGCCTTTGTTGCCTTGTTTATATACTTACCTTTTAGTAGTTCATAAACAGTACTATGGCCGTCGCCGGCGGATATAACGGTCCCCGCGCGATGCTCCGTCCCGTCCGCCAGCCGAACTCCGACCGCCGTATCATTCTCGACGATGATCTCCATAACGGTCGAGCGATAGGCGATCTCCCCGCCCAGGGCTTTGAATTTGGCTGCGATTCTCTCGGCAAAATCCCGCGATCCGTTTTTGATCACTCCCAACTGTCCTTCGGACGCCATGGCTAGAATCATCATTACAAACCAGACCGGGACCTCTGGCAGAAACATATTATCGATAATCTTCTTGACCAAAGGACTCTTTGCCGCCGCCGTATATTCCTTGACCTCTTGGTTATATCGTCCAAGCAAGTACTTGGCATACGATCTCATGCCCCATAACATTTTGGCCCTATCTACCGGGGTCAGCAGAGCGGGCGCTTTGGCCAGCGCGTCCAGGCCGAAATCCGACCCGGCCATCGCTTTGGCCCCGTCGACGATCCCGTTTATCAGCGGCACGTCTTCGGGAGAGATTTCCGACAACTCCTGGCGAACCCTGTCAAGGTCGCCCGACAGCAAAACGGAACGGCCGCTGGCTTCGTCAACAAAACGAAGGTACTTATCCAGGGGGGCGACCTCTAAACCCGGATACAGACCGACCTCTTCGTAGAGGTCGTAGATCGGCGTACCGGGACGGTAGCCCATGAGGAAATGCATGCCGCCCTCAAACGTATATTCGCCACGCTTCCAGGTCGCGACCACGCCGCCGGGATGTCTCCCGTGTTCGAATATCTTGGCGGAATACCCGTTAAGACGAGCGTAGACACCGGCCGTCAATCCGGCCAGACCGGCCCCGATAATAATCACATCGGTCATACTACAGTTCTTCCCTGTTGAAGACCACTATCGCGGCCAAGAGCAGGCCGGCGATCAAAACCAATGAGGTCAAGACAGGCCAAATGGCTTGAGTAAGCTCGGTTCCTGTTTGTCCCAGGGCGATTTTTGAGCCAACCGTCGTCAGGCCTGTTGGGGCGTATTTGTCGAAAGTCTGGCTTAAGGACGAGACCAAAGAAAGGAGCAAGGCCGTGACTAAGGAAAGTCCGCCGGCTGCTATTTGGTTCTTCAACACTGTGCTGAAGAATATGGTCACCGCGATGATCACGACAAAATAAAGAACGAAAAGGACGTTGGCCTGAACGAACTCGGCAATCCTGTCGAATTTGAAGATCATAATGGCATATCCGTAACAAACGGCCGCGGCGAGCATAAACGACGCGGACATCCAAGTCACCTGCGCGGCAAACTTAGACAGTACAACGTTAGCGCGGGATATCGGCTTGGTTACGATCAGGAGTATCGTGCCGCTTGATTTTTCCTCGGCCACGATGCCCATCGTCAATAAGATAACTGCCAGTAGGCCCATCTGTGAGAGGTTCTTAAACCATTGGGCGAAAGCGTCAATAAGCGTCGGCTCGGGAAGTTTAATATTCATGCCCTTCGGCATAACCGACTTCAGCAGCTCGGGCGTAAGTTTCGCCGTCGGCGGGCTCATCAATGCGAATATGAGAAAAACCAGCGGGATGACCCACCACCTGTACGTTTTAAAAATGGCCGTGAATTCCTTTTTCAAAAAGGCCACCCTACGCCTCCTCGACCATTGTCATGAAAATCTCTTCCAGCGTCGGTTCGACGACACTGAGTGAACGAAAAGAGATATCTTCTTCGCTCAGCATCTTAAGAAGGGCTCGACGCCCGGTATCAAGGTCAGATACGGTTATCTTCAACGAACGAGGCTCCGTCTCCTCTACTCCGGCGGCCCATAGTTGCCTCTTAATCTCTTCCATAAGCGTCTTTTGGGTTTCCTCTAACTCCAGGTTAAAAGCCGGTTTGGCCGCGTATTTGCCTTTCAGACTGTCCAGGCTTTGGTCTGCCAGAACCCGGCCTTTATTCAAGATCGCGACATTGTCGCAGACGCGTTCGACGTCGTTCAGAATATGCGTGGAAAAGAAAACGGTGATTTCCCGGCCTAGCGCCTCGATCGTTTCCAGGACTTCCTTGCGGCCAATAGGATCGAGCGCCGAGGTCGGTTCGTCCATCAGGATGACCTCCGGATCGTTGATAAGCGCTTGGGCGATGCCCAGCCGCTGCTTCATGCCACGTGAATACCCGCCGATCTTTGTCTTGACACCTTTTAAGCCAGCGCGCTCCAAAGCCGCGTCTGTTTTATTTCGCCCCTTGCCTGCTTTAATACCAAATACATCGGCGACGAACATTAGATATTCCGGGCCGTTCATCCAGGGGTAGAAAGCCGGGACATCGGGCAAGAAACCGATGCGCTTGCGAACTTCTCTTATGTCGTTCACAACATCGTAACCGAGGATTCGCGCGGTTCCGGAGGTTGGTTTGGCTAGTCCGACGAGCATCCTTTGAGTCGTGGTCTTGCCGGCGCCATTCGGTCCGAGGAATCCGAAGACCGAACCTTTGGGTACGGACAGCTCTATGTTGTCGACCGCGGCTGTTCCGTTGAAAACCTTTGTTAGCCCAAGTGTTTCAATCGCCGCTTCCAGCATCCGGCTCTCCCTCAATCCGGCCGAACACGAAGTAAACAATCGGCCCGATTATCTCCCCTAAAAGAATTATGAGAACCCAGACCAGTTTATTGTTCCAGCGGATTTGCGAGATATCGCGCTTAATAAGATTAACAAGCGCGGCAATTTGTAAGGCGACCTGGACAACAATGATCGGGAGAAGCACAAAGAACACATTGTTGGCTTCGGAGAGGTTATTCACCTTCCTGGAACTCACGCATATGCTGCAGAATGTGACGGTATAGGTGTTTGATCGTCTCGGTGTCCAGAGGACCCTCGCTGGCCGCCATAACCTTGTTCAGAACCTTTAGCTCCCTTTCCGGATCATGGTACGGCTGTCCCTCCGCTTTCTTGGCGTCGCGAATCTTCAGCACGATTTTAGCCCGCTCGTTGAGCTGACGCACGATTTCGGCGTCGATATCGTCAACCTGTGTTCTTAAGTCTTCAATTAAGTCTGGCATTGGTGATCCACCCTCCTAAATATTGTTCGAGCCAACCTTAAGGTTGGTCGAGAACCCCCCTTCTCGATTCGCTCGCTACCGCGGTCTCACTCGAAGACTATTTGCCCGCGTTACTCCCACTCTATAGTTCCGGGTGGCTTTGAAGTCACGTCATAGACCACCCGGTTAACGCCCGGCACCTCGTTTACGATCCGGTTGCTGCATCTTTCTAAAAGTTCGTAGGGAAGTTTAGCCCAATCCGCCGTCATCGCGTCCTGGCTGGTAACGGCGCGAAGCACGACCGGATACGAATAAGTCCTTTGGTCCCCCATCACCCCGACGCTCTTAATCGCCGGTAAAACGGCGAATGACTGCCAGATTTCGCGGTATAGGCCGACCCTCCGGATTTCTTCCTCAAAAATCGCGTCGGCTTCTTTTAAAATATCCAGCCTCTCCTCGGTCACGTCTCCGATTATGCGGATGGCCAGACCAGGGCCCGGGAACGGATGCCGCCAGACGATCTCTTCGGGCAGACCGAGCTCGTCGGCCACCTGCCGCACCTCGTCCTTAAAAAGCAGCCGCAAGGGCTCGATCAGGCCGAACTTCATGTCCAATGGCAAGGCGCCGACATTGTGATGGCTTTTGATGGTCGCGGCCTGCTCGTTGGCGCCGCTTTCGATAACGTCCGGATACAGAGTGCCCTGAACAAGCCAGTTCGTATCCTTGAGTTTTACCGCTTCGGCTTCGAAAACCCTGATGAACTCGGTGCCGATAATCATTCTCTTCTGTTCAGGGTCGGTTACCCCCTTAAGTTTGTCCAAGAACCGAACCTTCGCGTTTACCGCGATTAAGTTGATTTTGAAATGCCGTCTGAAGGTTTCCTCGACCTGTTCAGCTTCGCCTTTTCTTAAGAGGCCGTGATCGACAAATATGCAGGTCAGTTTGTCGCCGATGGCTTTGTGTACCAAAACGGCCGCGGTCGCCGAATCCACTCCGCCGCTCAACCCGCAAATAACCTTGTTGTCGCCGACAGCCGTGCGGATATTGTCTATTTCCCTTTCTATGATGGATACTCGCGTCCAACTGGACGCGCAGCCGCAAATATCGTAGAGAAAGTTCTTGAGTATCTCCATGCCATGCGGCGTGTGACCGACTTCCGGGTGAAACTGCGTCGCGTACTGCTTGGCCTCAATGTTGCCCATAGCCGCGATCTTCGTATTCAGCGACGAGGCCAAAACTTCATAGCCGCCCGGGAGCTTGTCAACCGAATCCTGATGGCTCATCCAAACCGTTTGTTTTAGGGGTACATCTTTGAACAGGGTCGATGGCTTCTCGACGCACAGGTCGGCGCCGCCGTATTCGGATATGCCGGTCTGAGCCACGCTGCCGCCCAGAACCTTGGCCATTAGCTGCATGCCGTAACAGATTCCCAAAGCCGGCACGCCGATCTTAAATATCTCCGGGTCACAGGTAGGCGCATTGGCAACGTAGACGCTGGCCGGGCCGCCCGAGAGAATCAGGCCGGCCGGATTCTTGGCTTTAATATCGGCGGCTGTAATGTTATAGGGAACAATCTCCGAATAGACTTTACACTCGCGGACGCGCCGCGCGATCAATCGCGCATACTGCCCGCCGAAATCAAGAACTAGAATGGTCTGCACTAAACCGCCTTTCGTAAGTTATTAGTAGTTGGATGTTAGTTGTTAGAAAAACGTGGACTAACTACTAACTACTAACTGCTATTTATTGTCGGCTGCCATGCCGACGCCTTGCGCCCGCTGCATGGACTTGCCCTCAGTCTGAAGCGACGGGGCGACCATGACCTCCGCCTTCTGAAAGGCTTTGATATCCGGATATCCGCAGGTTGCCATGGATGTCCGGAGCGCTCCGAACAGGTTTAACGTACCGTCGTTCTCGTGCGCCGGTCCGACCAGGATATCCTCGAGCGTGTTCTCGTTGCCGACGTGAACCCTGGTTCCTCGAGGCAGTTCCGGGTGGAAGGTTGCCATCCCCCAGTGCCAGCCGCGTCCGGGCGCCTCAGCCGCTCGCGCGATGGGGCTGCCGATCATAACCGCGTCCCCGCCGCAGGCGATAGCCTTGGCCACGTCGCCACCTTTGCTCATGCCGCCATCGGCAATGACATGCACGTAACGGCCGGTTTCGTCTAAATGAGTCGCGCGCGCCGCCGCCGCGTCGGAAATCGCCGTGGCTTGAGGGACGCCGATCCCTAAAACGCCGCGTGTCGTGCAGGCTTGTCCCGGGCCTACGCCGACCAGGACGCCGACCGCTCCGGTACGCATCAGATGCAAAGCCGTAGCGTAAGAGGAACAGGCGCCGACAATAACCGGTACCGGCATGCTGGCAATGAACTCTTTAAGATTAAGGGGTTTGCGGGTATTGCTAACGTGTTCCGCGCTGACGACGGTTCCTTGGATCACCAGAATGTCCAAGCCGGCCTCAAGCGCTTGCTCGTAATACTGGTCGACTTTCTGAGGTGTGAAAGACGCGGCGCAGACAACGCCGCCGTCCTTGATCTCCTGGATGCGTTTCTTAATCAGCTCGGGTTTTATCGGCTCTTGATATAGCTCCTGCATGGTCCTGGTCGCGGTTTCTTTGGGCAAAGAAGCGATCTTTTCAAGAATCTCATTGGCGTTTTCGTACCTTGTCTGCAAGCCTTCCAGATTTAGAACGCCCAGGCCGCCGAGCTTGCCCATCAAAATAGACAGGTTGGGGTCGACGGCGCTATCCATCGCTGAGGCCAGACAGGGCAGGTGGAAACGGTGGCTGGCGATTTCCCAGCTGATGTCGATGTCTTCGGGATCCCGGGTCCGTCTGCTGGGCACGATGGCAATATCGTCGAATCCATACGCGCGTCGGCCCATTTTTCCTTTGCCGATTTCTACTTCCATGTGCGTCCCCCTTAAGGATAGAGAAATACTAAAGAAACGCGGTTGATGGGTGAGCCAAAGCCGCGTTCAACAGATGCTTTGTTAAGACTTTAGCACCGAGCGGTATGTGATTCAAGGGCAAATAGGCAAAAGTCTGCAGATAGCGGAGAGCAAATAGCCTTTAGCGCAGACAACAAAGGACCGGCAGCCACAATGTCGCTGCCGGTCCCAGTCTTACTAATCCAGTGCTATATGCTCTTAGCTATATGCTCTAGTACATGCCTCCCGGCATTCCGCCGCCAGGCATGGGCATTTCCGGTTTTTCTTCCGGCTTGTCGGCAACGATCGCGTCGGTCGTCAACAGCATCGAGGAAACCGACACCGCGTTTTGTAGCGCGGATCTGGTTACCTTTACCGGATCTACGATACCAGCCTTGACCATGTCAACATATTCGCCGGTCATAACATTCATGCCCTGGCCTTTTGGAAGTTCCTTGATTTTCTCGACGATAACCGAACCTTCCATGCCCGCATTGAATGCCAGCTGCTTCATCGGCTCGGCCAGCGCGCTGATAACGATCTCGGCGCCGGTCTTGAAGTCGCCGGTCAAGCCGGAAATCTCTTTGGTGACGTTCGGAATAACGGCTACTAGAACGACGCCACCGCCCGGGACGATGCCTTCCTCGACGGCCGCTTTGGTCGCCGATAGGGCGTCCTCGATGCGGTGCTTGCGCTCTTTGAGTTCGGTCTCCGAGGCTGCGCCGACTTTGATTACGGCAACGCCGCCGGCCAGTTTAGCCAAACGTTCCTGCAGCTTCTCCTTATCGAACTCGGAGTCGCTGTCATCGATTTCGCGCTTGATCTGCTTGATACGGCCACTAATGCCGGCCGGTTTGCCCTTGCCCTCGACAATGGTCGTGTTGTCCTTCGTCACCTTGACCTGGCGGGCGCTGCCCAGCATCTCCAGGGTCACGTTCTCGAACTTTAGGCCGAGCTCATCGGTAATGGCCTGACCACCGGTAACGGTGGCAATGTCTTCCAACATGGCTTTGCGGCGATCGCCGAATCCGGGCGCTTTGACCGCGACAGCGGTGAACGTGCCGCGGATCTTGTTTACTATAAGTGTCGCCAGTGCTTCGCCTTCTACGTCCTCGGCGACAATCAACATAGGCCTGCCGGCCTGCATGACCTTCTCCAAAATGGGAAGAATCTCAGCCACGGCCGCCAGCTTTTTGTTAACGATCAGGATATACGGGTCATCCATCACGGCTTCCATACGCTCGGCGTCTGTTACCATATAGCCCGACAGATAGCCCTTGTCGAACTGCATGCCTTCAACCACTTCCAGCGTAGTGCCCAGAGTCTGGGATTCTTCGACGGTGATGACGCCATCTTTCCCGACTTTCCCCATCGCGTCGGCAATCAGCTCGCCGATTTCCTCGTCGCCCGCTGAAATGGCCGCGACCTGGGCGATCTCGTCGCGCGTTTTAATCGGCTTGGCCAGTTTCTTGATTTCGTTGACGGCCACCTCGGCGCCCTTATCCATTCCTTTCTTGAGAACCATGGCATTGGCTCCGGCGGCGACGTTCTTCATACCCTCGTGGATCATCTCCTGGGCCAGGACAGTCGCGGTGGTGGTGCCGTCGCCCGCGACGTCATTTGTTTTGGTCGCGACTTCCTTGATCAGCTGGGCGCCTATGTTCTCGTACGCGTCTTCCAACTCGATCTCTTTAGCGACCGTGACACCGTCGTGGGTGATGGTCGGCGTGCCGTATTTCTTATCCAGCACGACGTTGCGGCCCTTCGGGCCGAGCGTTACTTTGACGGTATTGGCCAGCTTGTCCGCTCCCGCTGCGAGGGCGTGCCGCGCCGCTTCGTCAAATTCAATGATTTTCGGCATATCTTGGTGCCTCCTTATAGAACAATAATTATTTAACTATGGCCAGCACGTCGCGCTCGCTCAGGATCAACAGTTCTTCCCCGTCGATCTTGACGTTGGTGCCTCCATACTGGCTGTAGATGACCTTGTTGCCGGCTTTGACTTCCAGCGGTATCCGCTTGCCGTCCTCGTAGCGGCCGGAACCGACGGCGATGACCTTGCCTTGCGTCGGTTTCTCCTGGGCGCTTTCCGGGATGACGATACCGCTGGCTGTCTTCTCTTCCGACTCCAGCGTCTTAACGATGATGTGGTCTCCCAAAGGCTGTAGTTTCATATGTTCCCCTCCTTTTCCAAAAAAGTTGATAGTATTGCTGTCAAATTGAATTAGCACTCACGACACGTGAGTGCTAAATAAATATAACCATAGACACTTTTGCTGTCAAGACACCAAACAGCGAACACTCCCATTCTCCAAAGAACGGGAGTGACATAACTTTTATTTCCGTACCTGTACAGATACCGTTTTGCGCAAGTTCCGTATTTGCGCAAATACGGAAATAAGATCGAGCATGCGGACAAAACACTGACGAGCGGAGAGCATTGTTCGCTCGGCTAAGCGACTTGAAACACGGGGTCAGGCCCTATCGCATATGAAGAAAGGGCCTGACCCCAAAGCACTAACGATGGTAGGCCGCGAGCCTGCCTGCGGCAGGCAGGCGGCATGCGAGTCTATTTTCGCTAGGCGAGCGGGAGGTTGGCGAAAGCGTTGGCGGACATGTCTATCGTCTGTCCTTTTTTCAGCAACTCATACCCTAGGGCCGCGATCATCGCGGCGTTGTCGGTACAGAGTTCCATTGCTGGAGTGTACAATACAAGGTCGTTTTCTATGGCCGCTTTGTTTAAGGCGGCGCGCAATCCCTTGTTCGCGGCGACGCCGCCGGCCAAGACAATATTCTCTACTCCGTATTCCTTGGCCGCCCGGATCGTCTTGTCCACTTGCACGTCAATAATCGCTGCTTGGAAACCCGCCGCCAGGTCATTCAGCGGCACTTCCTTGCCTTCCTTCTGAAGTTTGGAGACGTAGTTAAGAACGGCGGTTTTCAGGCCCGACAAGCTAAAATCGTAATCGCTCCGGTCCATCATGGCTCTCGGGAGGACGACTCGCGAAGCGTCGCCTTTAGCCGCCAGCTCATCAATGGCCGGCCCGCCCGGGTAGCCAAGCCCCAGAAAACGGGCGATTTTGTCGAAGGCCTCGCCAGCCGCGTCATCCAACGTCTGTCCAAGTACTTTGGCCACGCCGTCAGCGCCCATGTAGGCAAGCAGGGTATGCCCACCCGAAACCAGCAAAGCAACTAACGGCAGCTCCAAATCGGGCGACTCCAGAAAATTGCCGTGGATATGAGCGGCCAGATGGTTCACGCCGATTAAGGGAACCTTAAGCGCGTAAGATAAGGCTTTGGCGGCCGCCAAGCCGATTAGCAGCGCCCCGATTAGGCCGGGGCCTATGGTCACCGCGATCGCGTCGATGTCTTCGAACCCTGCGCCGGCGCGCTCTAGAGCCTCGTCAATGACTGGATTGATGAGCAGCAAATGATGACGCGAGGCGACTTCGGGCACGACCCCGCCGTAAGGACGGTGGAATTCCGTCTGGCTGGAGACAACATTTGACAAGACTCTCAGGCCATCTTCAACAACGGCAGCCGAGGTATCATCGCAGCTTGTCTCAATCCCCAGAATCTTCATGACAGTTCCTTTTTGATAGCGGCTATTCTTAACTTGAATTCATCGGACTGAATGTCATTTGTCCACATAATGACGGCATTCTCACTGTCCGAGTAGTATTTCTGTCTAATCCCGATTTGTTTGAAGCCAAACTTCTTATACAGCTCCTGGGCAGCTTTATTAGACTCTCTAACCTCAAGCGTTAGCCAGTGGACGCGCTTTAGGATCGCGATTTCTATAATTCGCAAAGCTAGCAACGAGCCGATGCGCTTGCCCCTGTAAGGAGTGTCGACCGCCATCGTCGTAATGTGCGCTTCCCCGTCCACTAGCATAAGTCCCGCGTATCCCACCAGTTTGTCGTCGATCTTAGCCGCCAAATAGACCCGCTTATCAGGTTTAAGCAGTTCCCCGCGGAACAGGTTTACGCTCCAGGGTTGGGGAAATATGCTTGACTCGATCTCATGCACGGCATCCAGGTCAGTCTCGCTCATCATGTATATTCTTACCGGGCTCATTTCTTCATCTTCTTGATCAGCTTGTCGGCGTCGGGTTGTCTGATATAAACCGGCGCCACCAAACCGGGCGAGCCGGCGTCCGCCGTTGCCAGCTCATCACGCGCCAAGGCCGCGATGCTCGACGCTCTGGGAAACATGCACTCCGGAGATGCCGGACTGGCGCGCCCGGCCAAGACGTCACGGAACAGATCGCGATAAGCGGCATATCCGTCGCCGACGATTGTTAAGGACTCACCGGACTCGGCCAGTTCCGCGGCCAGTCTGTCCGGTTTTATGACACGAGTCGGGACGGTTATTTCGTGCACATGGTCGCGCGACGCATATATCGCGGCGAAAACCTCGCCCCGCCTGGCGTCAATAACGGCGGCAATCACGCCTTCGCTTCCGTCGACGCCCCGCGCCAAAGCGTCGAGGCTTGATACGCCGGCCACGGGCACACGCAGCACCTGCGATAGCGTATTAGCCGTAACTACACCGATCCTTAACGAAGTGAACAGACCGGGGCCGGTCCCGACGGCGATGCCGCTAATGTCTCCAATTTTTATCCCCGCCTCGCCCAAAGCCGCATCGACCATAGGCATCAGCCTCTCCATCTGGGCTTTATCTCCTGTAATCGATATTTCCGACAGGGTGATTCCGTCAGAAGCGACGGCAACAGAGGTTACCGGGGTCGCCGTGTCAAAGGCCAGGATGTTCATCGCATCGCCGCCTCGACAATCCCTTGCCAGCGAATGTCCTTGAAAGTAAAAGAGAACTCCCTCGGTTCGACCCGTTTTATGTCGATAGTCAAGGCGTTAGCGGGAAGCAACCCGGATATTTTATTGCCCCATTCGATAACGGTCACGCCCTCGCCGAAAAAGTAATCCTCATACCCCAATCCGTCCATATCACGTTGATCGTCCAAACGGTACACGTCGAAATGGTAAAAGGGTAGCCGTCCGGATGTGTATTCCTTGATGATCGCGAAAGTGGGGCTGGTGACGTGCTCCGTTACACCGAGCCCGGCCGCTAGGCCTTGAACGAACTTTGTTTTCCCGGCGCCTAAATCGCCGGTCAGGCTAATGATGTCGCCCGGACGTAAGAAAGAGGCGAAAGCCGCTCCCAGGTTGCCGGTTTCTTCCGGCGAGTGAGTCTCCGCGCTTATAAGCATTCGCTTGCATCCGATCTAGAAAAGGCTGTCTTGGCTGGCAGACTCCGTTTTTTCCTCGGACTCAACCGGGCCCTGGCTGGTCAAGAAGGACTTGAGGTTCCTGAAGTCTTCCTCAAGAAGCTCCCGTGTCGCCCTGGCGTAAAGTGCCGCCGCCGGATGATACATCGGGAAAACCTTAAATCCTGAGACCTCGAAAATCCGGCCGTGTACCTTGGATATCCCGGCTGTACTGTCAAGTATTGTACGCATCGCGAAAGCGCCCAGGGTAACGACGACTTTCGGCTTGATGATATCCAGCTGTTTGAACAGTACCGGCCGGCAGACGTTGATTTCATCCGGCAGTGGATCACGATTGCCCGGGGGCCGGCACTTCAGGATATTCGTAATGTAGACGTCGTCGCGGCTTATCCCGATAGATGACAGAAGCTCCGTCAGAAGTTTACCGGCCGCGCCGACAAAAGGAATGCCCTGCTTGTCCTCGTGAAAACCGGGGGCTTCGCCGACGAAGACAATGTCCGCGTGCGGATTTCCATACCCGAAGACCAGGTTCGTCCTGCTCTCACCCAGAGAGCACTTCAGGCAGTCATCTATCGCTTGTTTCAGGCTCTCCAGATCGTCCGGCATTGCCTTCAGTCTTATTCGTGCGGTATTTTCGTAACGGAGCCGGCTTTATATTTGATGGTGTGGCACTTATCGCACTGTTTGCCTTGTCCCTTGTGGCAACCGGACATGAAACATTGCTGCCGGGGCGGCACCTGCAAGCCCAGGCCCTTGATGCCCGCATGGCTGGCGCCGGCATGACAATAACTGCAGGCCTTATTGTATTTCTTCTCCACCACTTTAATATGTTCCGCGTGATTGATTTTGATATCGCCCGCGCTGGAACTCAGCCTGTTCAGCGAATGGCAACCGTCCCTGGCGCAAGAAGCCTCACCGGGAGCCGTCGCGCCCCAAGGTTTAAGGTCCATGCCCAGGATTTCAGCGAACAGCTCGCGATAAAACAAGAATCGATACAGATTCTCTCCAATAACACCAGGCTTGACGTGGCAATCCATGCAAGGCGTTTCGTTCTTGCCGTGCCAGGATTTCAGATAGCTTGAGTAGTACTTATCCATGGAGTGACACTGCCCGCAGGCCGCTGAATTACGGGTATACCAGAACGGGATGAACATGATGATAAACACGAATATGACCAGGGCGACCCATTTTATCCAACCGTGTTTCTTCTTAGGTTTGTCTTCCTTCGGTGGCTTTTCTTTCTTAGCCTTCTTGTCCGCCTTAGGTTCTTCGGCCGCCGGGACGGCTTCAGCTGCCGCGTCCGCCTCGGCGGGCTCGTTCGCAGCCTCTTCCTTGTTCATTTCTCCCGGTGTTTCCTCAGGTGTTTTATCCGCGCACATGCGCCATCCTCCGTTTCGCCAGGGAAGAGAATAAATCACATAGATAATAGACTAAAACGCCCTAATAAAGCAATCAAAATGCGTTTACTCCGCAGCCCGACAGGGATAAAATAAAACCACATTCTATTACATTGACCGGGGTTCACGATCAAGCAGGTGATGCGTATGGTGAAGCAAAAGATCGACGACGAAGAACTCGGCATAGAATCCTACCACATCAAACGACAGCAGGCCGTTGAGCGGGCCATGGAAAAAGCCCGGCGATCAATCCCCGACACCTGGAAACAGCTCTCTGAACATGATCTTGAGGTTCTGAACTGGATCCTTGGCGAAACCTGGTCGTTCTCTGGAAGGCGGCAATGGGACGATATCTCATTCTCCGGAATGACTTTGCCGGCCCTCATAAAGATTATCCAGGTTGGGGATCAAGTAATGCATAGAGAAAAGGAAGGAAAGCTCGGGTTCGAGGAAGTCTCGAATGTATTAGCCAGCCTGAAGTAAGGCTTTTTTCTTCTCGATTGCTTTCTTAACTTTCTTCAAGCGGAACAGGTCTTCCCTGGCCCGCTCTTCCAAGGTCGTTTGGATATACTTGACTTGTTCTTTTAGGTTAGGGATCACGTTGTTGTCCAGCGCGTTAACTCTGCGGCGCGTCTTTTGTATCTCCTCGCCCAATCTCTTAAGCCTGGTTTCAATCGCCGCGATATCAAGAATGATATCCAACTCTTCCTCGTATTTCTCCGCCATTTCATCGATACGGCTGCTAACCGCGGTCGGGCTATAGCCGCGCGTCAGGAGCGTCCGTCGTACGCTTTTCTTGGTGATTTCGGGCACGTAGACGCCCATGATATGCGTTCCGGTGACTTCTATGCGGACCTCGCCGCTCGTCGCGAACGAGGCGCTTCTGACGGCCACGGTGCCGTCGACGGCTTTAGCGAGCGTAAGTGTATAATAGGCCTCGCTGGCGACCTTCCCAAGCCTGGAGCTTGACCTGACAACCGTGTCCATAACCGACATGAACTCGACGATCAGGGCGTCTCTCTTCTCCTTCAGTAGGTCCCGGCCCTGTTCGGCCAGCTCTATCTGCGCTTTCTTGGCGAGAAGTTCAGTTCTGGTGGGACTGGCTTGCTCCACCTATTTCAGCTCCTCCGACTTACGGAAATCCCATTCCTCGTCTTCGCCGTATCCGCCGTCGGCTTCAACCGGTTCCAGCACACCCTCGTCGATGTCTCCATCCTGCGCCTCCGTCAGATCGCTAAGTTCGGCCTCCATGGCCTCCTCGAGCGATACCTCTTGCTCGACGCCCTCTTCTTCCTTGGTCTCCGGCATATACTTGTCGATATAATCGTCTTTAATGCGTTTGAGCTCCTCGCGCGGCAAATTGCCCAAAAGATCCCAGGCCACGGCCATAGTGTCCTCAATAGACCTGTTCTCCGAGCCCTGAGACACGAACTTGTCCTCGAAATCGTCGGCGAATTTGAGATATTTCCTGTCGGTTTCAGAGAAAGCTTCTTCACCGATGATGGCGACCAAACGTCGCAGGTCACGGCCCTGTGCGTAAGATGCGTAGAGCTGGTCGGCAACGTTTCGATGGTCTTCACGCGTTTTTCCCGGGCCGATACCCAGATTCATAAGGCGCGAGAGGCACGGCAAGGTGTCGATCGGCGGATAGATTCCGCGGCGGTGCAAATTCCTCGATAATACGATCTGGCCTTCTGTTATATACCCGGTTAGGTCTGGAATCGGGTGGGTAATGTCGTCGTCGGGCATAGTCAGAATCATCAGCTGGGTTACAGATCCGTTCCGGCCATGAATCCGACCGGCCCTTTCGTATATCGTTGCCAGGTCGGTATACATATAACCCGGATATCCGCGGCGCCCTGGGACTTCTTCGCGCGCTGTAGAAATCTCGCGCAAAGCTTCGCAGTAATTGGTCATATCGCTAAGAATAACCAGCACGTGCATTTCCTTCTCGTAAGCCAAGTATTCGGCGACCGTCAACGCGCAGCGCGGGGTAATAATCCGCTCGATTGTCGGGTCGTCAGCCAAGTTGGCGAACATGACCACGCGTTCCAGCGCGCCGCTCTTCTCGAAATCGTTAATGAAGAAGGACATTTCACGGTGGGTGATGCCCATCGCGCCGAAAACAATGGCGAAACTCTCACCGCTCTTAACAGTCGCCTGGCGGATAATCTGGGCAACCAGCTGGTTGGCCGGCAAGCCCGAACCGGAGAACACCGGCAGCTTCTGCCCGCGTACCAGTGTGTTTAACCCGTCGATTGCCGATATCCCGGTCTGGATGAAATCGCCCGGCTCTTCTCGCGCGGCCGGATTAATCGGTGAACCCGTAATCGACCGCCTGGCCTCAGGAAGGATCGGCGGCCCTTCGTCAATGGGATCGCCGCGGCCGTTTAGGACACGGCCCAGCAGGTTGGCGGAAACATCGATCTTGGCGACCTCGCCGCGGAAGGTGACCATCGTATGCTCCACGTCGATGCCTTGCGTACCCTCGAATACCTGGACGACCGCCATCTCTTCCGATGTTTCCAGAACCTGGCCCGACCGTTGCGTGCCGTCAGCCATCGCGATGTCAACCATCTCGCCGTAGCGGATGTCCTTCGTCTTCTCGACGAACACCAGCGGACCCGAAACGTAATTAAGCGTCCGGTAGGTCTTCTTAAGAAGCGATATTTGATCTTTCTCGATTTTGTCTGCCATCATAGCGCCTCGATACTAGTAATGTCCTGGTCTATTGTTTCTATCAGTTTCTTAATGGAAGCGACCGCGCTGTCAACCGGCAAGCTTTTCATCCTGGCGATCTGGTTCTTGGCCGGGAGCTGCATGATCTGCGCCAGCGTTACGCCCCGGTTGACCGCTTCGGCGGCTTCGCTATAGAAAGCGATTATCGCTTTTAGCATCCAGTACTGTTTTTCCGGTGGACAGAACGCGTCGATTTCATCGAACGCGAATTGCTGAAGAAAATCCTCGCGCAACATCCGCGTCGCTTCCAAAATAACCCGTTCAGATTCCGGTAAGGCGTCCGGACCGACCAATTGCACAATCTCTTGCAGCTCCGTCTCGCGCTGCAGCAGATACATAGCCCTGTCCCTGGTCTCTCCGAAATCCGGCGCAGTGTTCTCGTTAAACCAGCCTTTGACCTGGTCCATGAACAGCGTATAGCTCTTGATCCAGTTAATGGCCGGGAAGTGGCGGCGGTGGGCCAGGTCCGTATCGAGTGCCCAGAACGCGCCGGAGATTCTGAGGCTGTGCTGCGTCATCGGCTCGGAAAAGTCCCCGCCTGCAGGTGAGACGGCTCCGATAACCGTTACCGAACCGACTCGGGCGTCGCTGCCGTGGCAAACCGTTCGCCCGGCTCTTTCATAAAAACCGGCCAGCCTGGTGGCCAGATAAGCGGGGTAGCCTTCCTCTCCGGGCATCTCTTCCAACCGGCCGGATACCTCGCGCAAAGCTTCGCCCCAGCGGGATGTCGAGTCGGCCATCATCGCGACGTCGTATCCCATGTCCCGGTAGTATTCGGCAATCGTGATACCCGTGTATATAGAGGCTTCCCGCGCCGCGACCGGCATGTTTGAAGTGTTGGCTATAAGGACCGTCCTATCCAGGAGCGGCGCTCCGGTTTTGGGATCGATCAACGTCGGGAATTCCGTCAGCACCTCGCACATCTCGTTGCCGCGCTCGCCGCAGCCGACGTAAACGATGATGTCGGCGTCGGCCCAACGCGCCAAGGTTTGTTCCGTTACCGTCTTGCCTGTTCCGAAGCCGCCGGGGATAATCGCCGTGCCGCCCTTTGGAATCGGGAAGAACGTGTCGAACACACGCTGGCCGGTAAGCAAGGGTACTTCCGGGTCGAGTTTTTTAGCATAAGGACGCCCGAGACGCGCCGGCCAGGTTTGCATCAGTTTTATCTCAAGCTCAGAGATGCCGTCGGTGATGACCGCAACGGTCTGGTCGACGGTGTATTCGCCGGCCGGACTGACTTTAATTACGCTGCCGTATTTGCCGGGCGGAACCATAATCTTGTGGACCAGGTTTTTAGTCTCGTCGACCGTCCCGACATAATCACCGGCCGCAAGTTCCTGTCCGACTTTTACAGACGGTTTGAATTTCCATTTCTTCTTGCGGTCCAGTGGGCTTACAACGACGCCTTTCGAGATGAAAGCGCCGTATTTGGCGAGAATCTCTGGCAGCGGCCGCTGCGTACCGTCGTAGATCGACGATAGCAGACCCGGTCCCAGCTCAACCATCAGAGGATCTAAGGTGCTGACGACTTGTTCCCCGACCCGCAAGCCTTCTGTGTCTTCGTAGACCTGGATCGTCGCAATGTCGGCCTCCAGCCGGATAACCTCACCGATTAAGCCCAGTTCGCCCACATTAACAACGTCATACATCTTGGTGCCGCTCAAGCCCCTGGCCAGAACGACCGGTCCGGAAATCTTTGAGATTTGTCCGTGTAGCATATCCTCTACTCCCCGCCTATCTTTATGTCGAATCCGATGGCCCTTCGTATCATCTTCGCAAGGTAGGCATGCCTTGCCTCACTGACTTCCAGTTGTTTAGTGGTCGGCAACGTTACTATTATCGGCCTATCCATCCGCTCGACCTTGGCTCTCGTGTTTTCGTCAATGTTATTTATTATGTCCTCGCTGATACCGACGATTCCGATATCGTCGTCGTGTACCAACTTTAAAAGCGTTCGTTTATTCTCCGCGGCTTCTTCCGTGCCTTCCACGGTCTCCACGCCCGCCAGACGGAAGCCGTCAGCGCTCTCAACATCGGTAAATATGACCAGTTTACGCAATGATCAAGGCCTCCCGGATTTTTGCTTCCGGCATCCCGACTTCTTTTCCGCGGGCAATAATCCGCAAATTTACAATTTCGTTGTACTTGGCCCAAATGAACGCGATTGTTGAGGCGATGCTTAATGGATCCGCCATAAACAGCTTGACCCGCTTTCGGACTAGCGCCTCTTCCAGCCCGCGTTCGACGCTGGCGAGTGAATTGGTCTCAAAATACGCCGGCATTTTTTCCTGGAGGAGCGTGTAGTAAGAGGTCCTCTTCAGCGCCTCTACCGCGTCCTCAACGGAGTGAAAGCCGACTGCCTCCACGAGTGTCCGGTAAGAGACTTCTTTGCCCCCGGAAATGAACAGATTGGCCGCCTCCGAGTATTCGACTTCCTCCTTAACGATACGCAGCAGTGTCATGATGTTGATATTGTCGATTTCCCGGTGAAGCATTTCAGCCACAAGCCTTGTGTTCATATCCTTGGCGCGCAGCTTCGCGAACGACATTTCATAAAACTCCTTATCCAAAACCAGCTCCAGGACGGCTAGACTGCGCTTGTGCGCGTATTCCGGAAAAGCGCCGGTCAAAGGAACGGCGTAAGACACGTTCATGGTCGCCATAACGTCTATGCAATCGCGCACATCTCGCGATCTGACCATTTCCAACAGTGTCGCTTCGTCCAACTCGCCTGCCGGAATAAGGCTTTCCAAGATCGCGTCGGAACTTGCGCCCAGGTTCTTTCCCCTGAGGATGGTCTTGACGTTCATCACGTCCCATCGGCCAAAAAGCACGTTAACAAGGTTCTCGTCTTGTTCGCCGACAATCATCGAGACCTTGCTGAAGGCTTTCATGATATTGCGTCGCAGCGCTTCGTCAAACCCCTTCAAACCTTCCGTTTTTATCATGGATTCATCAAGATCATGCCCATACGGAGTTTGCGCTAAGGCCGCAATAACTTCATGCAGCGACCTAGAGCGTAAGAGCTGGTTATAAAAGGACTCGTTGAAGAGCCCGCTTTTCATGGCCCGAATACGGGCGTTCGCGTAGCCGTAATCCATACTCATCCGGCTCTAACCGAAAACAGACGCCGCGACCTCGGATTTCAAAAACCGCCGCGCCCGATCCGCCCGAGATTCAAGTGTATTGGAGATGGTAATGCGGCCGTGCTCCGCGGTAATTTCCACTCCGCCCTGGCTTGTCAGATCGGTCTCCAGCGTGTAGTCGGCCTTTGATTTGGCTAAGACCTCTTCGGCAAGCTTCTTGTCGCGCGGGTCCACGTGGATAACTAAGGTTCCGTCCGCTTGGGACAGCGCCTCTTCGGCCAGTTCGCGGAAGATCTCTGGATAGTCCTTGGACGCGCGCACGGCGCGAAGCCGTTCGTGCGCTTTATCGAACAAATCCTCGATTACGTCATCTTTCGTCCGGTTTACTTCACGATCAACCGAGGTCTTGGCCTCAGCCAAAAGTTTAGTGGTTTCTTCCCGGATGACTTTATTCATCTTGTCGACGTGCGCCGACTTGATGTCTCCCGCTTGGGATTCGGCGGCTTTAATAATATCTCGCGCCTGAATCCTAGCTGTTTCCATGATGTCCGACTGCTGCTGCTTCCCGTCTTCCTCCAGAGCTTTCAGCATATCGTCAAGTGCCACTGAATGCCTCCGTGATTACTTGATTTGCGTGATGATCATAGCTGCCGTAACGAAGCCCAAAACGGCCACGACCTCAGGCAAAGCCTCAAGAACGATGATCTGGCCGGCTGTTTCAGGTTTCTCCGCGATTGCGCCGGCGCCCGCCGCACCGATCTTACCCTGGGCCCAACCGACGGCGATGGCTGAAATGCCAATGGCCAGTGCCGCCCCTATTGCTTTCCCGATAACTAGCATACTTATCCCCCTCCTGTTCGCTTAAATGGCTTGTAAGGTTGTCCCCCGTATTCAACGAATTGCTTATGGAATTCAACGACATTAAGTCGGAAAGCGTGTATTGTCGGCGAGAAGGCCGCGATGACGATGTTTAGGGCGTGGAGCAGAAGGGCTACGATGATTCCGATAGATATGCTGCCCATCGCGCCGACCATCTCGTTGGCGACCATAGCCAGGATCATGCCGGCCAGCCCGATAGCCAGGATACGAGTGTAGGAGAAGATATTCCCTAGCGTGCCGAAGATTTCGATGACGCCCATCAGACCAGCGCCGTAGATCAACAAGACGACGCCGATCAGAATCGCCACATATGAGGGCGTCATAAGCGCTTGGACCTCGAGAACGACGGCTCCGGTTATAGTGAATATGGCAAAGAGAACTATCAGCATGCCCACCTTTTCGGCCAAATGCTTCTTAGCCTTCCGTTTGACGGAATTAATGACGCCCAAAACCAAACCCAACGTGACTTGGACCGCTCCGATACCGATCGACAGATACAGCATCGGCATCATCGCTTCAATCCTGTTGATGGGGAACTTTATCCCCATAATGTGTATCTCTTTGACAAGGTGATTCAGTTCCAGAATGTTGCCGAAAAACTCACCGTAGACGATTCCGAACAGAATCGTTGACAGAGAGGCCATGATGGCGATAGTCGTGACCGGCTTTACCCAGATGACGTTCTTATAACGCCAGCGGAAGAACAATGACAGGACGAGAAAGAACGCGCCGATTCCCATGTCGCCGACAATCAGTCCGAAGAATATCGGAAAGGCGATCGCCATGTACGGCGTCGGATCGATGGTCCCGTACATCGGCTTCTGGAAGATCCCCATAACCAGCTCGTACGGTTTGGCCCACCTGGGATTTTCATAGACGACAGGCGCTTCCTCCATCTCTTCCGGTGAAAGCACCAGCTCCTCAATGAAAACCGCGTCGCGGAATTCTTTACCGATGCTCTTGGCTAGGTCGTCATAATACTTCTTTGGCAACCAGCCGCTGATAACAAAGGTGAGATCGGTTTGCGCCAGCGTATTCGGGACGGTCAACTCCTCAATACGGTCCTGGATAGCCAACTTTAAAGCCATGAGCTTTATGTACCATTTATCGCCTAAGGCCGCCAGTTTCTCGTTAATCTTGCCGATTTCAACAGGAATCTCCTGTTTGCGGGCGTCGATATGTTCTAGAATCTGGTCGAAAGGCTTGTCGGCCAGGCTTTCCGGCAGCCGCAGTTGGTTGACCTTTTCCGACCATAAGAATCCGTGCACCTGTTCGGAATAATTCTTGTTGAAGACCACGATCGCCGCAATGGTTTCCGGGTCCACTTCCGCCGCCACCAGCTCGAATTGCTGTTTGGTGATCTTGCCGATCTGTTCTCTGATCAGCGGCAGCACAGAGCCGTATTTCTTGTTAATAAGGAGCGCGACCGCCTCAAAGCCTTGGAGCCTATATAGCTGGCTGGATAAGGGATGAAGCTTCTCCACGATATTCTCGTATTTAGAGAGCGTGCCAAGCTCATTTTCCAGATCGCTCTTTCGCGTTGCCAGATCCTTGGTAACCAGCTCCAGGCGCTTGACGATCTGCATCCCGTCGGCGGCCAGATCTTCACTGGTGTTCTTCCAGACCCGGTTATACGCGTTCTCAACCTCGCGTTGCGCTTCCTTTTGGCTCATCACATCAGGTTCGATGGCGGTAACGATGGCTGTCGCACGCCCCAGGAGTTTTTCCAGCCTAATCCGGTTTAGCTTCGACGGTTCGTCGATATCCATGTTCCTGAGAAGGGTTTCGGTGGGTTCTATTCTCTTCGAGAAGTCTTCCATCTGCAGTACGCCGATGTAATGGATTATGTTGAGCGTTTGGTAAAAATATCGTTTCGGTCCGACAATACGAACCTTCATCATTGGCAATATCATGTTCTCACCGCCTGGTTGGTCTTGCTAGCTTGATCGCCCGGTAACGACGTTCACAATTAACGACACCGCTTTATCGCCGTTCTTGCGTCCTGTTTCCCGGACTTTATCGCTCTCGGCGGAGGCCGAGGCTTTCTTTCTTTCCGCCTCTTTCTTAGCTTTGGCCGCCTCTTTCTTATTAAGGGCCAACGCTTCCTCAGCGCCTTTCTTCTCCGCCTGATCCCTGATTTCCACAGCTTTCATTCTTGCTTTGGCAACTGTTTCCTCGGCGTGGCGTTTGGCTTGAAGAACGCCCGAATTAATCTCCACTTCCTTTTGCTGGATAATAAGTAGGGGTGATGTTTCGGGCGGCCTTGTTCCTACGACGACTGGTTCTTGCTGTTCTGTTTTCGCCATTTCCACTGCTCCCGCCTCTTGTAACTAGTGTTACGTGGCTTTCTTAGACAATTTCTTAGTCTATCCTAATTTCCTCTTGGCGTTATTGCAAGGGAATTTTGTGAAATCTTGTACGAGTTGCAAATATTCGCATATTAGGATGCGCCAAAAACTTTGAATTTTAACGACATCTTCTCCCCTGCAAGCTCCTCAGCCGTTATCCACGCGGTCGCCGTATACTCGCCGGGCTTTAAAAACCCCGCGTCGACGCGGCCGAAGAAATTATAGTTTTCGGCCGGTTTGATTTTAACAACAATAACTTCCTGAGTGAATGAGCGGCCAGCCGACCAGCGCCAAACCTCAGCACCCGACGCGTCTGTGACCGTAAAATCATATTTCTGTCCGCTCGGATAAGTAAGGTTGGTCTGCTTATCACCGGTATTCGTCACGCTGACGCGAAGCGGGACGATCTCTGTGGTCGGGAAGCTTCTCTTCAAAGTAGCGATTTCCAGTCTGAGTTCATCGATAAAAACACTCTTGCTGTAGTTCGGATTAGTCGGTGCGATTTGACGATTGCTCCCGGTATTGTTATCGGAATTGAATATCCCGCAACCGGCCAAGCTAAGACTCAGTAGGCCTAGAAAAAGCAGGGGCGCGATTTTTCTCATGTTAAATACACCCGAGGGACGCGGGCGCTTATCATGCAGACCACCTCGTAGTTGATCGTCCCCAATCGCGAGGCGATCTCGTCGGCCGTTATCGACGCGCCGCCGTCGCGTCCGATTAAAGCCGCCTCCGTTCCGGGTTCGACGCCGGCAATCTCTGTCACGTCAACCATAAACTGGTCCATGCAAATCGTCCCGGTATTGACCGCCCGCTGCCCTTTTACGAGGACGTCCGTTTTGTTCGACAGTAAACGGCTATACCCGTCGGCATAACCAAGCGGCAACGTAGCGATCCGACTGTCCCGTGATGTCTTAAAGGTGAGACCGTAGCTGATGCCCTCGCCAGCCGGCACTTCTTTAACAAAGGAAATCCGGGCTTTCAAAGCCAGCGCCGGCTTGATTTCGGCGCGTCCTGCGAACGCGGGGCTTGGATCCAAACCGTACATGGCGATGCCCGCCCGCACCATATCCATATGCGACTCCGGAAAACCGATTATGGCGGCGCTATTGGCCGCGTGTTTGATCGGGGGACACAAACCCCGTTTGTCCAATTCCCCGACCACAGTCATAAACCTGTCCAGTTGCCTGGCAGGAAAATCACTGGCCGGATCATCGGCGGTCGCGAAATGCGTAAAGATGCCTTCCGGCATGATAGCCGGAAGGCGATTGAGGTGTTCGAGAAAGGCGACGACAGCCGCCGGGTCGTCCTTTAAACCGAGGCGATTCATGCCGGTATCGATTTTGACGTGCACAACGACTTCCTGACCGATGTCCTCCGCAGCCCGGGAAAGCGAGTCAGCGGTTTCCGGTCGACAAACTGTGGCGATAAACTTGTTCTCAGCAATAGCCCCGCTATCCTCCGGATTGGGCGGCGCCTCACTTAAAATGTGGATTGGGGTGTCGATGCCCGCCGACATCAGTTGCCCGGCTTCCTCTATGGTCGCCACCCCCAAACGATCCGCCCCCGCCGCCAAGGCGGCTTCCGCCACCCGGTAGGCTCCGTGCCCGTAGCCATTGGCTTTGACAACAGCCATGAACAGGGTGTCTGGAGAAACTAGCCCTTTTAGGATCTTTGTGTTATGGATTATCGCGGTTAAATCGATTTCGGCCCAGACCGGTCGCATAGGATTCCTTGTTAGCCGTGAGCCTTGAGCTGCGAGCTGCGAGCGCATTTATGTCTTTCTCTTAATCGCCTCATGGCTCGTGCCTCGTGGCTATGATGACTTGCCGATGGCCGTTACCACATCGTGCTTTGTAACGATGCCCATGACCTTGCCGGTGTTGTCGATTATCGGAATCAATCCGATGTCCTTCTCGATCATCAGGGTGGCCAAATCCTCAATCGTCGCGTCCTCGCGGGCCGTTGCGGCGTCAACGGTCATAATCTCGCCGACGGTCGCCCCCAAAGCCTTCTTGAATTCCTCGTTAAACTTAGCCACGCTGGACGGCCAGTATATAAAGCCATCAAGTAGATGTATGTAAGTCGGGTAATGAAGGCGGGCGTCTTTAATTACTAAGTCGCTCTCCGTAACGATGCCAAGGAGTTTCCCGTTGCCGTCTACCACGGGCGCGCCGCCGATGTTCTTCTCTGACAACAAACCGGCCAAGTCTTTTACCGCCATCTCAGGGTTGACGGTTATCACATTTTTCGTCATCACGTCTTTCGCAATCATCATACCTCCGGAAACTTAAGCGACGCTTCCTTTACCGTTCGGAACGCGTCGGGCATATATTCTATCAAATCAGTAGCCGTCAAATTGTATTCCGTAAGGTCGCCGGCCGCCAGATCCCCCGCCAATCCGTGCATGTATACACCCAGAACCGCCGCGTTGAACGCGTCCATGTGCTGGGCCCACAGGCCGCCGATCATCCCGGCCAGAACGTCGCCCGAACCTGCTGTCGCCATACCTGGATTTCCGGTCGTGTTAACGGAAATCATCTTGTCATGGGCGGCCACCACCGTACGAGCGCCCTTCAGCACGACCACGGCATCCATGACGTCCGCCGCCTGCCCCGCCGCCTTTAAACGATCCTTCTGAATCGTTTTTGCGTCGCTGCCTATCAAGCGGGCCAGCTCTCCCGGGTGCGGGGTAACAACGGTCTCGGCGTTACGGCCGGCCAGTACCTCGGGTATCCCCGCCAGCGCGTTCAGGCCGTCCGCGTCAACAACCAGCGGAATCGGAACATCTCCGGCTATCCGCCTGACAGCCTCGAACGTTTCGACGTTCCCCGATATCCCAGGCCCTAGTACTAAAAGATCAAAATCCTTGGCCATCTCGAGAACAGTGTCCGCCGACTCAAAGGCCAGCGTCCTGTCCAGCGTCTCAGGTAGGGATTCAGTCATGACTTCGGTAAGTTTGATCGCCAGGATATCGGTCAGGCTGCCCGGCGCCGCCAAGGTTACGATACCCGCGCCGGCGCGCAAAGCGGCCATCGCGCACATGGCGGCCGCCCCTGACATCCCAGCCGAGCCGGCGACCACGAGTACCCGGCCGACCGACTGCTTAAATACTTCGGGGCCTCGAGGAGGTAACAACAACGCCATTTCATTGGGCGACGGTATTGAGATATGCCCTACAGCCACGGTTAATTCTTGCGGGAATCCGATATCGATGGTCGTCAATTCCCCCGCAAACGCGGCTCCCGGATAGAGGACACAGCCCAATTTCGGCAAGCCGAAAGTAACGGTTTCCTCCGCCTCGATGGCGACTCCTCCGATCCGGCCGGTGTCAGCCTCGACGCCCGAAGGGATGTCGACGGCTACAACGTACGCCTCAGACATATTAATAGCGCCAATGACTTTCTTCATCGGTTCGGGGATCTTGCCTTTGAACCCGGTGCCGAACAAAGCGTCGATAATCACCTCGGCATGTTCCGTGGCGTCTCTTAGGACAGCTTCGTCCGGATTGAATATGGGCGTAACGACGCCCTTCAGCTTAGTAAGATTTTCGGCGGCCTCATCCTGGAAGTCATCCTCTTCGGCGAAAACCAGAACCTGAACGGGGTGCCCGATTTCCGATAGATGTCGCGCGGCTACGAATCCGTCGCCGCCGTTTTTCCCGGAACCCGCAACAACCAGGGCAGATCCGGTGCCAAGTCCGGCAAGAACAGCGTTCGCCCGTTGGGCGACGGCTTTACCGGCGTTTTCCATAAGCGTCAATCCGGCGATCTTTCCGCTCTCAATCGCCTGACGGTCAATCTCTTTCATTTCGGTACCGGTTACAACGCGCATGTGTCCTCCCGGTCTACTATCTTACCTCAACCGGGCCGGGAATGACGGTGCTATTGCAATGACAACCGGCGCCAGGCCGTGCGGTCAAGCCACTCGTCCTCTGTAGCGGTATCCCTGAACGTATCCGTGTTAAACATTACTTGGGAGGCTCCGTCAAAAATCGACGCGCTTACGCGGACGCGGATTCTCTTGTCTTTTTGGGAAAGCGTCAGGTCTACCTGCGGCTGAACGGAGTTCTTGGCGGCTTTTATCGCCACAGCCTGCCCGCGGTTGACTCTAATATCCAAACGGCGAACGACTCCGCCGGGCGTAAAGACCCTTAGGTTTATCATCAAAACGGTGCCGGCCTGAAGAGGCTTTTCCAGCTCCACGATCATGTCGACGTTCTTATCGTCGGTGACGGCGGCGATCCGGCGAATATCGCCGACGCCTCCAAGGCTTTTGGACAATTCCGAAGCCTCATAATCGTTAATGATCGTGCCGGGAATGGCGCTGCCTTCCGAGCCGTCGGACAGGGACGCTACCTCACTTAAGGTAAGCTCGGGGTAGATCGCGTACAATTCGTTGCGTCTGACAAACGCCTTTAGAAACTGGTCCGCCAAAGGCAACTGTGTTTTGTACTGTTCAATCGCTTCAAGTTTTGCCACACGTTCTTCGCCCGTTACCGTATGCCTCAGCCAATTCGCATCCTCCTCGCCCATTTGATAAGGCGGGTCCATAACCTTTTCGGGCTCGTAAACCGGCGGGCTCGGCCAGAGTTTTCCGCGATGCACAAGATACGTGTATTCACGCGTAGTCACGTTGTCGCGAGCGATCACATATTGTGTAAAAGCGTTGGCCGCCCAATGGTCATGGTGAAGGTCTTCGGGGGTCGGGTAAACAATAATCGTCGGTTTATATTCCATCATCAAAGAGGATAGATTCTTGACCAGGTTTTCCCCGCAGTAGGGTGCGCCGGGCTCATAAGCGAAATCGTAAGGGCCGGTGTTTCCGCCGTTCAATCCGGTGTGAAGTTGATCGTAATCCCAGGATTCCCGCCACAGTGAATTCAGGCTGCCGTCCGCGTAACCCAGAAAGACCACGTCTTTGACACCGAGAGCGGCCATAGCCGCGACACTTTCCTTGTGCCTCATTTCGGCCAGGGCACGGTAGTCTTCAGGCTTAGGCTCATTTACCTTTAGATTCACCTGAACAGCGTGTTTATATCCATCGCCGGTAGTGATGACTATCGCTTTTACGGCCGCGCCGGCTGCCGTGGCTTGCTGGGCTAATCCGCCGGGTCCAAGTGTCTCGTCGTCGGGATGCGGCGCGATTATCAATATGCGGTCGTCTTCGTTTACCGCAATCTTGCTTTCTTTAGCCGGAACAGTCGGTATGCCGGTAACCTTGGTTACGTAACGCCAGGCGATAAAGGCTCCGGCAATTAGTACCAGAACTAAAAGGCCTCCGATAACAAGTCCCTTTTTCAAGATGTCTCCTTTGGGTTGCTTTTGAATCCTTGCGTTATGCTTGACCGGCGCAGCCGAACATCTTTATCTTACTTTCGACGACTTTCTTAACCGCTTCTCTGGCCAACGGCAGGTACTTGTATGGGACCACGTTGTCCGGGTGTTCGGCGAATTCTTTGGCTAGTCCGTTGTGAAAGGCAAGGCGAAGCTCCGTGCTTACGTTTACTTTGGTCACGCCGAGCGATATCGCTCTTTTAATCTGGTCTTTGGGGATACCCGATCCGCCGTGAAGTGAGAAATATGTATCTACTACCTTGCCCAACTCCTCCAGCCTGGCGAAATCAAGAGTTGGCGGATTCTTATAAACCCCGTGAATGTTTCCTATGGCCACCGCCAGGACGTCGATGCCGGTTTCGTCGACGAATCTTTTTGCCTCTTCAGGCACGGTCAGCGTATCTCTCGATATTCTAATTTCCTGGTCATGCGCTTCGGACGCGCCGGTTATGTGTCCGATTTCTCCTTCTACAAGTATTTCACCATGCTCGTGGGCCAGCTTAACGACTCTCTTCGTGAGCTCGGCGTTTTCTTCATACGGGAGAGAGGAACCGTCAACGTGAACCGATGTGTAGCCGGCTTTGACCGCTTTTTCAACCACCTCGAAGCGTTTACCGTGATCGACGTGCAATACGATGGGGATGTCTACCTGGTCGGCCAGCATCTTTACTTCAGCGAAAGATATTTCCGGCGTTAGGAAATCGATCTCGCCTTCAGAGGTCTCGATGATAACGGGCGCTTTCAGTTCTTGAGCGGCCATTATTATTGCCCAGGTAACCTCCAGCATTGAGGTGTTGAAAGCGCCGATCGCGTATTTGCCGGCCTTAGCTTTGGCGTACAGTTCTTTTGAGGTAACTAGCATGTTCACATCTCCATTGTTTTGATCTCTATACCCGCGTTCTTCTCGATAATGGCCTCCGCGGCTTTAGTGTCCAGCGATCCTTTGTGGGCGCCGGCTTGGCTGACTACAGAGCCGGCGTTCGCGGTCGCGAGCTTCATCGACCTGCCGACATCTCCATTATATTTTATCAGGCCGGCAATGAAACCAGCGCCATACGCGTCGCCCGCGCCTGTCATATCCTTGGTTTCAAATGGATACCTTGGCAGATAATATACCAGGCAGCCGTCGCAAACGAAAGAGCCGTCTATACCGTCTGTGATAACGATATAGCGGGAACCCCACTTCACGGCTGCCGCGACAAGGTCTCTAATGTCCGATACCTGCGCTTGACTGTTTTCAGACAGAACAAGATCTCTGGCTTCTTTCCTGTTCAACATTAAGGCGAATGAAGCGTCAACGATTGTTTTTATCGATTGATAGCCTGCCTTTATCTGCGTCCGCCCTGGATTGAAAACCAGGTTGATATTCTCAGCCGCCGTCTTGCTGACAATCCGTGGAATTATGTCGACTGATCTTCCGGTTAACGATGTCAGATAGATCCATCCGGTATTGATGTCCTCCAGACAACGGGCCTCCAGGTTGGAGTTTGCGCCCGGATATTGAAAAACGACGCGGTCGGCGTCGGGTACGTCGATAATGACGGACAAGGCCGTATGCAGGTCAGGGTCCCTTTCAACAAATCTCCAATCGATCCCGTGCTCTTTTACGTCTCTCAAAAGGATATCGCCGGTTCCCTCTAATCCGATTCTTAAACAGGCGGCGACCGAGAAATCCATTTTGGATAGGCAAACCGATGTGTTGATGGCTCCGCCGCCGTAAGCGAAGAACGCTTTTTCGGTGATTATTTTTGAGCCGTATTCAAATCCCAGAAGTTTTGGACTTGCCGGATCACTCGGATTGACGACAACCTGACCGTCCGAAACCTCAAAAAACGCGTCTCGCGTCGCCCCGCCAATCGTCAAGAACTCGTACATTCTAAGCCTTCTATTCCCTTGCCCTGCATCTTTACAAGTATACACATTACCGTAATAAATTTTGCCCCTGAGACCTGCATCAGCTCTCTTGGAACTGTAGCCTCGTTTACATACCATTGACAACAGGCGATAATGATGGAAATAAACAACAAGTTGTTCGCATAAGGGGGAGCTATGAAAAAGGTGTTTACGGTTTTGGGGCTGCTGACATTAACACTACTAGTTCTGGCGGGCTCGGGTTGCGTGACAAAAAAGGAAGTGTCGCCGCCGCCCCTACCTGGCCAAAATCTTACCCCTATTATCGGAGAAGCTGTAGTCGAGCCGCAGCCGGTCAAACTGTCGGACGGGAAATACTATCTGATGTACGAACTCAAGGTTACCAACGCCACCCCGTCCGACTACTCAATTGAGAAGTTGACTCTCGAGGATCCCCTGAACAAGAATAAAGTGGTTGCCGAATATGGCGTCGATGATATAAAAGACCACTTCCGGCTGCCAAAAACAGATAGCCCGACCAACATCCTTAAGGCCCGCGAAACCGGACTTATCACCTTTTGTTTGATACTGGATAAGAACAGCGTCCCCAAAGCCATCGATCACGTATTAAGGATAAAAACTGGAAACCCGGTGAACATCCTGCCGGCGGAAACCACCGAGCGAATCGCCCGAACAAAAGTGGATGCGACCGCGCCGGTAGTCATCGGACCGCCGCTTAAAGGCGATAATTGGTTCGCCGGTAACGTTAGCAACAACTACGGCCATAGGAACGCGGTCTTCCCACTGAACGGTGATTGGCTCATTCCGGAACGTTGGGCCGTCGATTACCTCAAGCTGGATAACGAGAATCGTATCTGTGAGGGAGACGTCAACAACTTGAATAATTGGCCGGGTTATAATCAGGATCTACTGGCTGTCAGCGACGGAAAGGTTCTGAAGGTCGTTGATGAATTCGACGACCTTAAGATCGGCGAGACGCTCGCCGATCTGAACCTTAGCAACGCTGGAGGTAACTTCGTTGTTATCGACATCGGCGGGGGCTACAGCGCTTTCTACGCGCACCTTATCAAAGGAACCGCGACAGTGAAAGAAGGTGACAAGGTCAAACGAGGACGGGTAATCGGAAAACTGGGGAATTCCGGCAATTCAACCGGTCCTCACCTCCACTTCCACATAATAAAAGGTACTGATCCGATCGCCTCCCAGGGCGTGCCTTATGTGGTCAATAAATTCAATGTAACCAAGCAATCCGCGACGGCGGAGTTACCGGAAGCGTTCTTTACCGGGGCGCCGCTAGAGATGACCACGAACTTCACCGGCGCCCATACCAACGAAATGCCCGCCGACAACACAGTCGTCAACTTTAAGAAAGAGGAGAAAAAGGAAAAAGCCGCGGATTAGCCTATTAATTTCCGCGGCACTTCAATCCTTGGCTCCCCGGGTTGTACGTTTTTCAAACATTCCGCGTTTTGCATAATCCCTGTTTATAAGACTTTCTTGCCTAATTTACTTGGATATTGCCGCTACAAAATATGGATGCCAGGAAATTCTTATTGACTGCAAATCAAGAAAGTGATAATTTACTCAATACGGTGAGTTATTTAACTCATCTCTTTGAGTAATTCTCATTTAGGGGGCTTGAAGTGGAAAAACTATATGTCAGGAATATCAATTCGACACTTACCGACCGGTTACGTGAACCGCGTCGTCTCATTCAAGTGTTGTCGGGCCCGCGCCAGGTCGGCAAGACAACGGCAGTAAAGCAAGTTCTTGATTCTCTAGGAATGCCTAATCATTATGTCTCGGCAGATCTACCGACGACGCAAAATGAAACGTGGCTGGAGTTGCAGTGGGAAAAGGCCCGTAGCCTAGCAGGCCAAAACAAGAACACGGTCTTGGTATTAGATGAAGTCCAAAAGATTACTCGCTGGTCAGATACGGTAAAGGGACTTTGGGACGAGGACACCCGAAACTCCGTTCCTTTGCAGGTAGTTATCCTCGGCTCTTCTCCGCTCCTCATGCAATCTGGTTTGACGGAAAGCTTGGCCGGAAGGTTTGAGACGACCCGCGTTGGTCATTGGACATTCCGCGAGTGCCGCGAATACTTTGGGTGGGACGCGGATACCTTTATTTTCTATGGGGGATATCCGGGAGCGGCGCCACTTATCCAAGATCATGAAAGGTGGTTGCACTACATCCAGGACTCCTTGATAGAGACGACCATCTCTTGTGATGTTTTACTGGTAACCAGGATTGATAAGCCCGCTCTATTGCGCCGTTTGTTTCTGCTTGCTTGCGAATACTCCGGCCAGATTGTTACCTATAATCATTTGATCGGACAGCTCCAGGACGCGGGCAACACAACCACCTTGGCGCACTATCTTGATCTTCTCGGACAAATAGGATTTGTCGCCGGCTTGCAGAAGTACTCCGGCCAAGCGGTGCGCCAGCGCGGATCAAGCCCGAAGCTGCAGGTGTTTAACACCGCCCTAATGTCAGCGAACAGTGGCTTAACATTTCGACAAGCCAAAGCTGATGGCGGATTTTGGGGTCGATTGGTAGAATCAGCCGTCGGCGCCTATTTGATAAATAAGGCTTTCACCGGATTGGGTGACCTCTTCTACTGGCGCGAACGGGACAAAGAGGTTGACTTTGTTTTTCGAGCCGGAAAGATATTAGACGCAATCGAGGTAAAAAGCGGGCAAGAATCCAGATCACTAGCAGGGCTGGCGTTGTTTGGCGAGACATACCCACAAGCAAAGAAGGTCCTCGTCGGCGCCGATGGTACTCCGATTGCCGATTTCTTGTCAGCAGATTGACATCGGCCCGCTCGCGTAAAGAGATTTGGAGATGTTTGTATACGAAGCAATGGGTCATAGTGCTTGAAGTGCAGTAATAGTGTGGCTCCCCGGGTTGTACGATTTTCAAACATTCCGTGTATGGCATAAAACGTGGTGAGATAAGAATTCTGCTACCGGCGTTTATAGACATCCTTGCGGTGACGGACGGTCTCGACAATCACATCATCGCCTTGGATGATGTATATAATCCTGTATGTTCCGACCCTTAGCGAGTATTCGCCTGCAAGATCACCAGTAAGACATTTACCTTGATTCGGGTCATCCTTGAGACTTAGCACGACGCCTTTGATTCGCGCTTGTGTTTTATCGTCAAGCTTCTTGAAATTCTTCTCGAATCGCCGGGTCAGAAGGACTCGCGCCAAACTGTTATGCCTTAAAGAAATCGTCTGCAGATATCACGCGGCCGGCCTTGATGTCTTCCTTGGCCTCAACCAGGTCTTTTATTAGTCCAGCGTCCGCCATGACTTCCAACGTCTCAAGCTCTTCTATGCTTACCAGCACCGCTTTCGGTTTTGATCTGGACGTGATTATATACCGCAATCCGCTAGCCGCTCCCTCTATGATCTCTTTCATATGCGTTCTTGCGTCGACAATCCCAATGACCTTGTCCATGTTTGCCACCTCAAGCATAGTGTACGCTTAGGAGTACATATTGTCAACGGTCGAACTTGATTTGCATGGGTCCTTTTCTTGTTAGGGTGTGTCCACTTCGGCGGATTTATATTTCAATAAACGGAAAAGCCCCCTAGATGGTTTGTAAATCTTGTCAGGAAATCTTTGGACAAGTTTCCAGATGCATCCGTTGACCGTTTTCGGATGAAAGTTGTGATCTGAGGCCTCAATTTCTCGGCGCAGTTCTGACCAACGTAGACCCTCTGGATGCTGTTCGAGCAACTCAAGTGCCTTTGCGTTTATACGTTCTGTAACTTTGGAGGACTGCATACGACGACCATTCTTTCCTTTTAGCATTCCTCTCTGATCCTTCAGAATCCTGCTGACAGTCTATTCATAGAAATACTTCGTGTCAATTTGGGGTAGATGGAGTGGGAGTTGGGTCTTGCATAAGGCCTGTACGACTGCCTAATATGCCCTAGTCATCATCTTCTTCTTCAGTAAGAGTCTCGTAGCCTTCTTTTAGAAGAAATCCTGCGATTATTACGCCAGCCGCTGGGTCTGTCCACCATATGCTAAACAGGTAATTAGTGACGAGGCCGAGTAGAAGCGCGATTGACAAGAAGACGCAAGCCAGCGTCTCCTTGGCGTCTGCAATTAGACTTCGGCTATTTATGGCTTTGCCGACACGCATCTTGCTGCCGTAAAGAAGAGGCATGATTATGACCGATAGTACAGCGATCGCAATGCCGAGCAGACTCGGCTCGGCAGCCTCGTGTAGATATATGCTCTTGCCTGCTTCATAAAGTACGTAGACGCCAAGAATCAGAAAGGTATAACCCACAAGCTTCTCCGCCCACTCCTCGATCCTCTCTTCTTCCTCTTCGGACCGCGTCTCATGCTTTCTGAAACGCCACACCATAACGGTCGCGGACAAAGACTCTACAAAACTGTCAAGCGCGAATCCCACTAAAGCAGTGCTACCGGCAATCAAGCCGGCGGCTATCGACACTAAGCCCTCGATGATGTTATATGCAACGGTGAAATACGATAATCCCAGCGCTTTCTTCTTTATGTTTGTGGTGGAATTGGACATCAAGTCAGTCACGCTACTATTTGCCCACGGTTCTACTGTAATGCGTGCACATATAGATGCCTTTGGCGACTTCGGCCACAAGTTCTTCGCTCAGTTTTAAGAACTGTTCGACTTTCGGGTCGCTCAGTCGATATGTAACGTACTTGCCTTTTTGTTCACTATCGACAATCCCGCATTCTCGCAAACAAGCGAGATGATTGGAGACATTCGATTGGGTAAGACCCGTGATTTCAACAATCTCAGAGACAACTAACGGACGCTCCTTGAGCGCGTCAAGGATCTTAAGTCGCGACGGGTCGGAGAATCCCCGGAAAAGCTTTGCTCTGATTTCGACGGATTTCTTCTCCAGCAGTGACATATACCCTCCTATCATCCTCTACTGATATGATGATATATGATATTTGAAGAATCGTCAATTCGTAAATTTGGGGTAAATCAAACAGGTTCTAGGTAGTTGCCTAGGGTGGTAACAATGGTCTGAACTGCAGTAATAGTGTGGCTCCCCGTATTGCACGTTTTTCAAACATTCAGGGTTTTGCATAAAACCTCTTGAAGATGTCTTTTATCAGTTATAGAAAGACAGATTCCGACAAAGCTTTGCGACGGCGCCATGAAAAAACTATAAACTCAGGACTTGGCCCCCTGCCTATAGCCAGATATTTAAACCCTCTCAAAAAATCTCCCGACCGAGTGTACTGATGGTCAGTCGACCATGTTTAACACCCTTTGTGCCGATCAAACGGTCAGCCGCCGCTCTGATTTCGCTACTTTTGCCCTTTACTATCAGCACCTCCAGGCAATTATGGGCGTCAAGATGAACGTGGACAGTGGAAACGATTGATTCGTGGAGATTATGCTGCAGGTCGGTTAGGTTGTCCTGCAAATCGTGTACGTGGTGGTCGTATACCAAAGTAATGGTGCCGACGGTTTCGATATCACCGACTGCCCATTCCTCTTCAACCAACTGGTTCCGCATCAAGTCGCGGACTGCCTCGCTGCGATTGGCGTAGCTCTTTTCTTTGATTTGTTCATCAAACCGGGTTAATAGATCCTCGTCCATCGCCAACCCGAATCTTACTGTCTTTCCCATACATTGCTCCTTGCCAGTCTTCCGCGCAAGCACAGCGTATAAGCAGAGTGCTTTATTCATTATATGTCGTCAATATAAGATATCACGAAAAAGTATTGACACCCAAATGATATCGTGTTACTTTTTAGATATTCGTAATACGGTGTTCTTTGTCAAAGTCCTATTAAGGAGAATCATGCACATTCCAGACGGTTATCTCAGCCCCCAGACAAGCGCGGCTATGTTCGCGGCGGCGGCGCCCTTTTGGTATACGGCGTTCCGAAAAATCAGAAAGACCTTTGAGGCGAGGCGCATTCCTTTGTTGGCTATTGCGGCCGCCTTTACGTTTATCGTCATGATGTTCAACGTGCCGCTGCCCGGCGGTACGACCGGCCACGCGGTCGGCAGCGCGCTGGTAGCCATCGTCCTCGGTCCCTGGGCGGCAGTTATCGCAGTTTCGGTGGCGCTGGTTGTTCAGGCCATTTTCTTCGGTGACGGCGGTATCCTGGCCATCGGCGCAAATTGCTTCAACATGGCGATCGTCCTGCCGTTCGTCAGCTACTATTTATATCGCTGGTTAATCGGGTTCAAAGCCATCGAGGGACGATTCAAGTGGCTGGCCGCGGGTATCGCCGGTTACGTCGGTCTAAATGTAGCGGCTTTATGTACGGCAATAGAGTTCGGTATCCAGCCGGCTTTGTTCCATACCGCCAACGGCGCCGCTCTTTATGCTCCCTATCCATTGAACGTTGCCATCCCGGCCATGATGATCCCCCATCTTCTTGTGGCCGGAATTGTTGAAGCCGTCACCACCGGTGGGATCTTACTCTATTTGGAGAAATCAGGCTCATTGGAACCCGTCAAGACCAAAGCGGCCAAGATAAGTTCGACCGCTAAGCTGTGGATCGGCATCGCCATCATGGCCATCCTGACTCCGATCGGGTTGCTCGCCCCCGGGACGGCTTGGGGAGAATGGGGCGGCGAAGAGGTGAAAACCCTGGTCGGCTACGTACCACACGGTTTGGACAAGCTGTCCAGCCTCTGGAGCGCGCCGCTGCCCGATTATTCGCTAAGCGGTTGGGAGAATGCGCCGTTTCTAAAGAGCGCCGGTATCTATATCATCTCGGCAATTTTAGGCATCGCCGTGGTTGGGGGATTAGTTTTTATTATTTCCAAACTTGTCTTAGCCAATAAACACAACGAAGGGGGCGTTGATTAAACATCAAACGCTTGCGCCCTGTTTACGGAGGTTTCGCCGAAAAAACTCTCCGTAGCACCTCCAACATCCTTGAGAAATCGCTCTTCCTCGAGGAATTCGTCTCCCGGGTCGGCCTGTTACAGCAGATCGATCCGGGAGCGAAACTTATTTCCACTTTGTTACTTTTGTTGGCTGCAGCCCTGACGAGAAACATCGAGGTTCTTCTCGGGTTGTATGCTTTGACTCTGCTGATGGCGCTGGCCTCCGGCATCCCGCTAGGTGTTTTTATTAAACGCGTCTGGCTCTTCATCCCCATCTTTGCCGGAATTGTTGTCTTGCCGGCGATTTTTTCGTTTGTCGTCCCGGGCAAGGCTTTGGTGACAATCGGCGGAATCTCGATCACTCAACCAGGAGTCCAAACAGCCGTAACGGTGTTATTGCGCGTGGCGGTATCGGTATCCTTAGCCGCACTGCTGGTGTTAACGACCCGGTGGGAACAACTAATGCGCGCCTTGACGGTTCTGCGGATCCCAAAAACGGCTATTCTGGTCCTGGAAATGACTTACCGGTATATCTTTCTTTTTCTTAAGACCGCCGACGGGATGCATCTAGCGCGCAAAAGCCGCATGATCAGACGTTTGTCGGGCGCTGAAGAACGCCGCTGGGTCGCCTCGCGTCTGGGTAATCTGTTCCAGAAATCGCAGCGTCTAAGCGAAGACGTCTACCTTGCCATGCAGTCCCGCGGCTTTACCGGAGAGATCCGAACGGTGTACCGGCCTAGATTCGGCTCGATCGAGGTGGCGTGGCTGATCGTCACAGCAGCCGTGGTCGGATTGGTCATCTGCGCCAACCTTTTGTTGCGTTAACCGTTATACAAGTGAACTCTATGGTATTTGAGCTGGCAGACGTATCTTACGAATATCAGGATAAAACGCCTGCGCTAGTGCGCATCAGTTTGCGTATCGGCGCAGGCGAAAAGATTGCTATTATGGGGGCGAACGGCAGCGGCAAATCGACCCTATTGCAGATTATCGACGGTCTATTTTATCCCGCTTCCGGTCTGGTAACGGCATTTGGCCGGCCCCTAACAGAAGATCGGTTAAAGGATCCGGGCGAGACGGCGGAATTCCGTTCCCGCGTCGGCTTGGTATTTCAAAACCCTGACGTTCAGCTTTTTTCCTCGACGGTACGGGATGAAATCGCTTTCGGTCCCGCCCAGTTGGGTTTGTCCCCTGAGCAAGTCAAGGAGTACGTTGATCAGATCGTCGAGGCACTTGATCTAGGCAAATTAATCAAGAGACATCCCTATAACCTAAGCGGCGGAGAAAAGAAAAAGGTCGCGGTAGCGTCTGTGCTTTCTTGCCGACCTGAGATTCTGCTTCTAGATGAACCAACGGCTGGCTTGGATCCAAAAACACAGGCTTGGATCGTCGATACTATTGTTGATTTAAACAAAGAAGGTAAGACCATAATCACGGCGACGCATGATCTGGCCATCGTACCGGAAATCGCCGACCGGGTTTATGTGTTAGGCGACAATCATTCTATTGTCGCCGAAGGCGCTCCGTCCACCGTTCTACAAGACGGCCAGCTAATGCTGAAAGCGAATCTCGCCCATTTTCACGTCCACCGTCACAGCGGCCAAGAACACGCGCATGGGCATCTCCATATTCAACCCGATCACCACGAATAATCATCCAACCAAAATGCTGTCGCAAAATGCTGCGGGGATATTTCTATAGAAAAGTGATTCTGAAAGGCAGTATTATGCTTCCAGCCAGGGGTTAGGCTGACTTTGGCTCCCCGTGTTGGAGAGGGATGTTTGTATACGAAGCTATGGGTCATAGTGCTTGAACTGTAGTAATAGTGTGGCTCCCCGGGTAGGACTCGAACATCTTTATATGTGTATTTCATGGACACATTCCCGGGAATGTGTCCTCATGACTGTGAGTGTCTAATATGGTCGAGCGCCTTTTCCGCGAGTTTATTTTTAGGGTGGGGTGGGACTCCAGTCCCGTGGGCTTTTGTTTTTAGTCCCGCGGACTAGTCCGCAGGTGCATTGACCTCTGACCTGGCCCCCTCACCTCAATCCTCTCCCCGGAGGGGAGAGGCAGTAGTATGGTACAAACCGGTAACATAGTTTACAAAACAAACCGGGCACATGGTTTACAGTTTACGGCAAGGAGGAGAGAAGCCTATGCCGTGGAAGGAAACCAGTGCCATGGACCAAAGGATAAGATTGATCGCAGATTGGTTGAGCGGAGACTACACGAAGAGCGAGCTGTGTCTGGCCTACGGGATCAGTAGACCGACGGCTGACAAATGGCTCGGGCGCTACGCGGAACAAGGCCCACAAGGGCTTGAGGAACTTTCCCGTGCGCCGCACATCCATCCCAATCAGACCCCTGAGGAAGTCAGGGGTCTGATCGTCGAGACCAAGCTCCGTCATCAGAGATGGGGACCTAAGAAAGTGATGGATCTCTTGCGCCGCGAGCATGATCGATCCGCCTGGCCTGCCGACAGCACAGCAGGCGAGATACTCAAGCGCGCCGGGCTTACTCGCCCGAGAGTGCGCAAGCACAGAGTGGCTCCCTACACAGAACCCTTCGGAGCCTGTGACGGCTCGAACAAGATCTGGAGCGCGGACTTCAAAGGAGACTTCCACTTGGGCGACGGACGTCGCTGCTATCCCTTGACCGTGAGCGACAACTTCTCCAGATATCTGCTTCTGTGTCAGGGACTAGAGCGGCCGAGCCACCAGGCGACAAGACCATGGTTCGAGTGGTTGTTCAGGGAATACGGGCTACCCGAGGCCATACGTACGGACAACGGGGCGCCCTTCGCGTCTCTTGCGGCAGGAGGCGTCAGCCAGTTGTCTAAGTGGTGGATCAAACTCGGAATCAAGCCCGAGCGCATCCGTCCGGGCAGACCGGAGCAGAACGGCCGCCACGAGCGCATGCACAGGACGCTTAAGGAAGCGGTACCGCCGCAAGCAAGCCTTTTGGCCCAACAGCGCCGGTTCGATCCGTTCCGGGAGGAATACAACTGGGAGCGCTCCCATGAGGCGCTGGGAAGAAAGACCCCGGGTAGTATTTACTGTTCTTCGCCAAGGACCTACCCGGCTCGTCTCCCGGAGGTCGAGTATGATTCAGAAATCGTAGTCAGACAAGTGCGCCACAACGGCGAGATCAGGTGGCGGGGAGAACATATATATGTCTCGGAGGTCCTGGCCAAAGAGCCGGTGGGCCTGAGACCCGTTGGTACATACAAGTGGGAGCTCTACTACAGCTTTCACCTGCTCGGGGTATTAGACGAGAGGACCAAAAAGATCATCCCGGCCAAAGGCTGGCATGGAGCGAATTGAA